>Ga0183095_10081_pt3 | contig 393343 bp, 383 predicted proteins | sample BioMet4_FD_130346 | JGI IMG/M metagenome (GOLD analysis project Ga0183095, IMG submission 130346) | Microbial communities from bioreactor (seeded with sewage sludge) at LBNL, California, USA - Biofuel metagenome 4 (v2) (version 3) | ecosystem: Engineered > Bioreactor > Anaerobic > Unclassified ...
ATGGCAAAAGAGAAATATGTAAGGAACAAACCGCACCTCAACATAGGAACCATTGGCCACATAGACCACGGTAAGACGACGCTCACAGCGGCCATAACGAAGACCCTCGCCAGAAAAGGCGAAGCAGACTTCACGCCGTTCGACATGATCGACAAGGCGCCTGAAGAAAGAGAACGCGGAATAACCATCAACATAGCCCACGTAGAATACCAGACAGAGAAGCGCCACTATGCGCACATCGACTGCCCGGGCCACGCTGACTACATCAAAAACATGATAACAGGCGCCGCCCAGATGGACGGAGCAATACTCGTCGTTGCAGCATCAGACGGACCTATGCCCCAGACAAGAGAACACCTTCTCCTTGCCCGCCAGGTCAACGTCCCTGCAATAGTCGTATTCATGAACAAATGCGACATGGTCGACGACCCTGAACTCCTCGACCTCGTCGAAATGGAAATCAGAGACCTGCTCAAGAAATACGACTTCCCCGGAGACGAAGTGCCAATAATCAGAGGAAGCGCGCTCAAAGCACTTGAAAGCGACGAAGACAACGAATGGACCAAGGGAATAGACGAACTCATGAAAGCATGCGACGACTACATCCCTGATCCGAAACGTGAAGTCGACAAGCCGTTCATCATGCCGATAGAAGACGTCTTCACCATCACTGGACGCGGCACAGTCGTAACCGGAAGAGTCGAAAGAGGAATAATCAAACCCGGCGACGAAGTTGAAATCGTAGGCATGAGAGACACCCAGAAAACAGTAGCCACCAGCCTTGAAATGTTCCGCAAGACACTTGACGACGCCGAAGCCGGAGACAACGTTGGAGTACTCCTCCGCGGCACAGGCAAAGACGACGTCGAACGCGGCCAGGTCCTCGCCAAACCGGGAACCATCCATCCGCATACCCACTTCATCGGCGAAGTCTACGTCCTCAAAAAAGAAGAAGGCGGACGTCACACACCGTTCTTCACGGGATACAAGCCGCAGTTCTACTTCCGTACGACAGACGTCACCGGAGAGATAAAGCTTGCTGAAGGCGTAGAAATGGTAATGCCTGGAGACCACAGCACATTTGAAGTCAACCTCATCGTTCCGATAGCGATGGACGAAGGTCTGAGATTTGCAGTACGTGAAGGCGGCCACACCGTTGGTGCCGGCGTCGTCACTAAGATCATCGAATAATTACCCCAGGAGGGGAAGATTTTGGCGAAGAAAATCCGCATTAAATTAAAAGCTTTCGACCACCGCGTACTTGATGCTTCCGCAGTTCAGATTGCGGAGACGGCAAAACGCACTGGCGCGAGAGTGTCGGGACCCGTACCTCTCCCGACGGAAATAGAGAAGTTCGCAACGCTTACCTCGCCTCACGTTGACAAGGATGCACGCGAGCAGTTTGAGATAAGGACGCATAAGCGTCTTATCGATATAGTAGATCCGACACAGAAAACGATGGAAGCTCTTATGGAGCTTAACCTTCCTTCCGGTGTCGACATCCAGATCAAACTTTAGTGGTTTGGCCTGAGAAAAAAGGAGTGAAACGTTCATGAGTATGGGGATTCTGGGCCGCAAGGTGGGAATGACCCAGGTCTTCGACGATGATGGCAAGGCAATACCAGTAACAGTTATTGAAGCTGGCCCTTGTTCAGTCGTTGAAATCCGGACACCTGAAAAGAACAGTTACAGTGCAGTGCAGCTCGGGTTCGGAGAAGTAAAACCGTCCAAGGTCACAAAACCTGAGAAGGGGTACTTCACGAAACAGAACACAGCACCCAAGCGCTGGCTGAGGGAGTTCCGCATTGATAACACTGCGGACTACCAGGTGGGACAGGAGATAACGGTTTCTCTGTTCCAAAATGGCGAAGTTGTTGATGTCACAGGCATCAGCAAAGGTAAGGGTTACCAGGGCGTTATCAAACGTCATGGTTTTGGCGGCGGAGCTGGAAGCCACGGTGCTTCAGTCAACCATCGTCACCCTGGTTCAATTGGCTGCAGCAGCTATCCCGGCCGTGTTCCTAAGGGCCGGAGAATGGCGGGTCAGATGGGCAACGAACGCGTCACGGCGAAGAATCTCAAAGTCTTTGCTGTTGATACCGAGAACAATCTCATCCTTGTTAAGGGTGCTGTTCCCGGCGCACGCGACGGCCTTGTCGTGATCCGTAAAACGAAGTAAGGAGGCGGAAGAAGATGCCTGTAGTAAAAGAAGTCAATTTTAAAGGCGAGGTTATCGGCGATTATACGTTGTCCGATGCCGTCTTCGGAGCCCCTGTTCATGTACCGGCTATGCATCAGGTAGTAGTCGCGCACCTGGCGAACTGCCGCGTTGGTACACATGACACAAAAGACCGCGGAGAAGTCCGCGGCGGCGGTAAAAAGCCCTGGAGACAGAAACACACCGGTCATGCCCGTTCAGGCAGCTCACGCTCGCCGATATGGGTCGGCGGTGGTGTTGCGCACGGTCCTCATCCGAGAGACTACCACCAGAAGGTCAATAAGAAAGTTCGCCGTTTAGCACTTTGCAGCGCACTTACGCTCAAAGTTCAGGAAGAGAAAATGCTTATCCTCGACAGCTTCAGCGTTGAAGCTCCGAAGACAAAGACTATGGTTGCATTCCTCGAAGCCATCAAAGCAGAGAAGAAGCCGCTCTTCGTGACACACGAGACGAACATGTCAGTCGTAAGGTCTGCGGCAAACATTCCGGGAGCCGAGATCCTTCACGTCGACAGCGTAAACGTTTATGACCTTCTTAACCACGATCAGCTTATCGCAACTCCTGAGGCTGTTAAAAAGCTCGAGGAGGTGTTCGGTCAATGAACGCGATAGCGCATGATATAATCGTTCGTCCGATAATTACGGAAAGAACGAGCCACCTTATGGAAAGTGGCCAGTACACATTTGAAGTCCTTCCGAAAGCCAACAAGATAGAGATTCGCAAGGCTGTTGAAGAAGTCTTCAATGTTAAAGTTGTCAGAGTAAATACGATCCAGGTCCGTTCCAAACCGAAGCGGATGGGTGCCTTTTTGGGTCGTTCACGTTCCTGGAAGAAAGCGATCGTAACTCTTGCTGAAGGCGAGAAGATCGCATTCTTTGAGGGCGCAAGCGCCTAGGCAGAAAGGGGAAACATTCAATGGGAATCCAGAAATTTCGTCCCACTACACCCAGCCGCCGTCATATGGCAACGCCCGACTATGCGGAAGTAACAAAGGCAAAGCCAGAACGCAGCCTGGTTGTAGCTCTCAGTCAGTCCGGTGGACGCAATAACAATGGGCGTATTACGTCTCGTCACATCGGCGGACATGGCAGGATAAAGTATCGCATCATCGATTTCAAACGCGACAAGACCGGAGTTGCCGGCAAGATCGTTTCAATAGAATATGATCCTAACCGTTCGGCCCGTATTGCTCTCGTTTCCTATCTCGATGGCGAGAAACGCTACATACTTGCCCCTGTCGGTCTTGGTGTAGGTGACAGCGTTTTCGCAGGCGATGATTCAGACATTCGCCCCGGCAACGCTCTTAAACTTAAATTCATCCCGGTCGGTACTGTCATTCATAATATCGAACTTGAACCGGGACGCGGCGGAGTGCTTGTCCGTTCAGCCGGTGCTGCAGCGCAGCTCATGGCAAAAGAGGGCAAGTATGCCTACGTACGTATGCCGAGCGGTGAGCTCAGGCTCGTACTTCTCGAATGCATGGCGACTATCGGACAGCTCGGCAACGAAGAGCATGAAAACGTGGTGGCAGGCAAAGCGGGGAGAACACGCTGGCTTGGTATCCGTCCGCATATCCGCGGCATGATCCAGAACCCGGTCGACCACCCGATGGGCGGCGGCGAAGGCAAGAGTAAATCGCACAAGCACCCGGTTTCACCGTGGGGTACTCCGGCAAAGGGCTATCGTACGCGTAAGCGTAAGGCTTCGGACAAATTTATAGTCCGTCGCCGCAAGAAGTAGTCCGGGCTTGTAGGAGGGAATAAGAGATGTCTCGTTCACTTAAAAAAGGACCCTATGTTGATGCGAAACTTCTTCGCCGGGTCGAAGATATGAACGAATCGGGCAAGAAGACAGTCATCAAAAGCTGGGCCCGCAGTTCAAGCATAACGCCTGAAATGGTCGGTCACACAATAGCTGTTCACAACGGACGCATACATGTGCCTGTTTACATCAGCGACAATATGATCGGTCACAAGCTTGGGGAATTTGCACCTACCCGCAAGTTCGGAGGACACTCCGGGCAAGAACGCTCCACCAAAGTGGCGGAATAGGAGGTACTTAGGTTATGGACGCGAAAGCATCAGTTCATTCAGTACGCGCATCTGTCACCAAAGTCCGCCGCGTGCTTGCCCTCATCAGAGGCAAGAAGGCTTCCGACGCGGTGATGATACTTAAATATACTCCCAACAAGGGCGCACGCTATGCCGAAAAAGTCCTCAAGAGTGCTATCGCAAACGCGGAGCATAACTTCGGACTTGACATGGACAAACTCGTTGTCAAGGAAGTACTGGCAGATCAGGGAACATATATGAAGCGTTTCCGCCCCGTTTCTATGGGACGCGCGCACACTTTCAGACACCACACGTGTCACATTTCTGTGACCGTTGGTGAGAAGTAAGGAGGGGTGACAGTTGGGTCAGAAAGTTCACCCGGTAGGTTACAGACTTGGCGTTATCTATGACTGGGAATCACGCTGGTATGCCGATAAGAAAAAATATGCAAAATTCCTTCACGACGATCTCGAACTGAGAGATTGGATCAAAAAGCGCTGGGCAAGCGCAGGTATTAGCCGTGTCGAAATCGAGCGCATCGGAAACGTCATGCGTTTCACAGTTTGGACCGCCCGGCCTGGTGTCGTGATTGGCAAGCACGGATCTGAAATTCAGATAGTCCGTGACGAGCTCCAGTCAAAGACCGGAAACCGGGTCATGATTAACATACAGGAAATGAAGAACCCTGACATCGAAGCACAGGTTGTCGCAGAGGGTGTTTCTTCATCACTGGAGCGCCGTATCAGTTTCAGGCGCGCAATGAAACAGTCGATTTTCCGTGCCATGAAATCAGGCGCGAAGGGTATAAAGATCCAGTGTGCAGGCCGCCTTGGCGGAGCAGAAATAGCGCGCACGGAATGGTATCTCGAAGGTCAGCTTCCTCTTTCAACTTTGAGAGCAGACATTGATTATGGTTTCGCACAGGCCCACACGGTCTATGGAGTCATCGGTATCAAGGTCTGGATCTACAAAGGCGAAGTAATGGAACGCCAGCCTATAAAGATAGAAGCTGCAGAAGCAACGAAGGACAGGGGGTAATCGCTGATGCTGGCACCAACAAGAGTAAAGTATCGCAAACCTCACCTTACGCCGCTCCGCGGTTATGCAAAAGGTGCAACGAAAGTTGACTTCGGCGAGTATGGGCTTCAGGCCTGCGAAAATGGATGGATATCTGCACGTCAGATAGAAGCAGTCCGTGTCGCGATCAGCCGTAAAATGAAGAAGGGCGGAAAGATCTGGATAAGGATATTCCCCGATCGTCCTGTCACACAGAAGCCCCTTGAAACTCGTATGGGTAAAGGAAAAGGTAATGTCGAATTCTGGACCGCAGCTGTAAAACGCGGCCGCGTTATGTTCGAAATATCCGGTGTAACGAGCGATGTTGCGGAAGATGCTTTCCGTACTGCATCATTCAAGCTGCCCATCAAGGTCAAATTACTAACCCGAGAGGGAGCAGGTGAATAGCTATGGATCCCAAAGAATTACGAGATCTCAGCATAGCTGAGCTTAAAGACAAACACAAACAGTACAAGCAGGAACTGTTCAACCTCCGTTTCCAGAACGCGATCGGACAGCTGAACAATGCCTCTCGTATAAATGAAGTCAAAAAGACGATAGCCCGTGTGCTTACAATACTCACCGAGAAGGAAATGGGCATCGAACATTCAGGAGCAAGGAGGTAGCCGGCGATGGCAGAAGAAGTCAAAGCATATCGTAAAGGCCGCATCGGCATAGTGGTCAGCGACAAGATGGAGAAGACCATCGTTGTCCGTGTCGACCGCATGGCGAAACACTCGCTTTACGGCAAACCGGTTCTCCGGTCCAAAAAGTTCATGGCCCACGATGAGACAAATGATTGCCACATTGGCGACAGAGTCCTCATCGAAGAAACTCGTCCTCTCAGCGCACACAAACACTGGGAAGTAACGAAGATAATCGAAAGAGCACATGTTCTCGGAAACGATCCGCTCGACGGGAAAGAGGAGGAAATCTAAGCTATGATTCAGCTGCGTACGGTTCTTAACGTAGCCGACAACTCTGGCGCAAGGAAGCTCCTCTGCATCCAGGTCAAGGGTGGCAGCTTCCGCAAGGTCGGAACAGTAGGCGATGTCATTATGGCAGCTGTCCGTGAGGCGGCTCCTAATGGCGCAATCAAGAAAGGTGACGTTGTCAAAGCGGTAATCGTCAGGACGAAGAAAGAGATCCGCCGCAAAGACGGTTCTTATGTCCGTTTTGACGACAACGCTGCAGTCGTCATAGATGCTAACGGGGATCCAAAAGGAACCCGTATCTTTGGTCCTGTAGCTAGGGAACTGAGAGAGAAAAAATACATGCGCATAGTCTCTCTCGCGCCCGAAGTTGTATAGGAGGTAAGTGGTCATGTCCAGAATGGGAATCAAAAAGGGCGACCGTGTGAAAGTCATTTCTGGTAAGGATGCCGGCAAAGAGGGCAAAGTCCTCAGCAGGAACGTTCAGAAGGATACGCTAGTCGTCGAAAATATAAACATGGCTACAAAGAGTGTCCGTCCAAGCCAGAAAGATCCGCACGGCGGACTTGTCAAGAAAGAAGCCGCACTCCGCGAATGCAAGGTCATGCTTGTCTGCCCGTCATGCGGCAAAGCGACCCGTATCGGTCACGCATATCTTGACAACGGCAAGAAAGTCCGCGTTTGCAAAAAATGCGGCGAAGTCATCGACAAGATATAGGGAGGGGATAAAATATGACTCCGCGTCTTTACACAAAGTACACTGAGGAAGTTCGTCCCCGCCTTAAGGAGCAGTTCGAGTATAAGAACGTCATGCAGATCCCGCGCATCGAGAAAGTCGTCATCAATATTGGCGTCAACGAAGCAAAGCTCGACACCAAATATATGGACGCTTCCATCAACGAACTGACGACGATCTCAGGCCAGAAGCCAATGCTTAAAAAGGCGAAAAAGTCCATCGCAGGATTTAAGGTCCGCGAAGGGCAGCCTGTCGGCTGCTGCGTAACACTGAGAGGCGTCAGAATGTGGGAATTCCTCGATCGCCTTATCAGCATCGCGCTCCCGCGCATTAAGGACTTTCAGGGTATCTCGAAGAAGGGCTTTGACGGCAGAGGCAATTATAACCTCGGTCTTAAAGAGCAGCTTCTCTTCCCTGAAATTGATTACGATAAGGTCATTCGTCACCGCGGCATGAACATCTCGTTCGTGACGACCGCCAAGGCGGATGAGGAAGCCTACGCTCTCCTTTCAGAGCTGGGCATGCCGTTCGCCCATTAGGAAGGAGTAGGCAAATGGCTAGAAAAAGTCTTAAGAACAAGGCCAAACTTGAGCCTAAGTTCAAAGTAAGAAAGCACAACCGCTGCCCGCTGTGCGGACGCATCCACGGGTATATGCGGAAATTCGATATGTGCCGCTGCTGCTTCAGGAAACTTGCGCGCGAGGGTAAAATACCCGGCGTCGTCAAGTCGAGCTGGTAGGCACAGGCGCAAGGGAGGATCATTTAATGTATATAACAGATCCTGTCGCGGATATGCTTACGCGCATCAGAAATGCGAACGTTGTCTACATGGAAATGGTAGACATGCCTCTCAGCAAAATGCGTCTTGAAATGGCACGCATTTTGAAAGAGGAAGGTTATATCCGGAATTACAAGACAGTCAACGATGCCAAGCAGCCTATGCCAATTCTCAGGCTGACTATGAATTATGGCCCGGCAAAAGAGCGCGTCATCCAGGGGCTTCGCCGTATCAGCAAGCCAGGACGCCGTATCTATGCCGGCAAGGACGAGCTGCCGAAAGTAATGGGCGGTCTCGGTATCGCATTGATATCTACATCAGCAGGACTTATGACCGACGCTGAAGCGCGTAAGCGCGGACTCGGCGGAGAAGTCGTCTGCTATGTATGGTAATGGAGGTGGCTTAGGTGTCTAGAATAGGACGCAAACCGATAGCGCTTCCACAGGGAGTAGAGGTCAAGATCGAAGGCAAGCATGTTTCCGTTAAAGGCAGCAAGGGTACGCTCGCGATGGATATCATGCCGCAGATCGATGTCAAGCTCGAAGACGGAAACGTCATAGTTTCACGCGAGAGTGAGATCAAAGCTGTGCGCGCCGCGCATGGAATGACACGTGCTAATCTCAGCAATATGATCACGGGTGTCACCAGCGGCTTTGAAAAATCGCTTGAGATCATCGGCGTTGGTTACCGTGCTCAGATGCAGGGCAAGAACCTGATTCTCAGCCTTGGCTACTCACACAATATCGAAGTCGTTCCTCCAACGGGGATCGAGTTCGCATGTGAGTCTCCGATCAAAATTACGGTCCGCGGAATCGACAAGCAGCTTGTCGGTCAGGTCGCGGCTAACGTCCGTGAATATCGTTCACCTGAACCTTACAAAGGCAAGGGTATCAGATACGCGGGCGAATATGTGATTCGCAAAGCCGGCAAGGCCGGCGCCAAAACGAAGTAAAGGCGAGGTGCAGGACGTTGAAAAGTAATCGCAGTCGCAACACAATGCGGGAGCTCCGCCATCGTCGCCTCAGGAAGCACGTTTCCGGCACAGGGGAGCGCCCCCGTCTCGCAGTTTTCGGCAGCCTGAAGCATATATATGCGCAGGTTATCGATGACGAGAAGGGGAGCACCATAGTATCAGCTTCGACAATGGAGCAGACGCTCAAGGATTTTAAGAGCAAAGGCAATAAAGATGCTGCGAAAGAAGTCGGAAAGATGATAGCCGAACGCGCTCTGGCCCAGGGCATCAACACGGTTGTTTTCGACAGGGGCGGACATGTCTATCATGGCAGGATCCAGGCTCTTGCTGAAGCAGCGCGTGAAGCCGGCCTGAAGTTCTAAGAGGAGGCAGAGAAACGTGGCGAAAGATACAGCAAATACAAACAGCAGAGAAAAAAGATCGAACAACAAAGGAAACAGAAAAGAAGCGACCAAGTCTTTCAGCAGCAAGGGTCTCGAGCTGACAGAACGCATCGTTTCTATTAACCGCGTCGCCAAGGTCGTCAAAGGCGGCAAACGTTTCCGTTTCAGCGTGCTCGTAGTTGTAGGCGACGGAGTTGGACAGGTGGGGCTCGGTATCGGCAAAGCCAAGGAAATTTCTGAAGCTATGCGTAAAGGTATCGAGCATGCAAAGAAGAATCTTGTTGACCTTAAGATGGTTGGCAACACCATTCCTCATCCGATCATAGGCAAGTTCGGCGCGGCAGAAGTTCTTCTCCGCCCGGCAGCTCCCGGTACCGGAGTTCTTGCAGGCGGCGCTGTCCGTCCGATCATGGAACTCGGCGGAGTCAAAGACCTTATCGCAAAGTGCATCGGCCGTACGTCGACGCCTATCAATGTTGCCTATGCAACGCTGAATGCGATAGAGAGATTCCGTACCCCGGAAGAGATTCTCCGTCTGCGCGGCAAAGATCGTAAGGAAGCCTAGGGGGTAATTTTCGATGGCTAAACTTAACATTACATGGAAAAAAAGCACGGTAGGCCGTCATCCTCATCAGGAGAGAGTCATTGAAGCACTTGGACTTCACAGACTCAACGAGACAGTCTGCCATGAGGACACTCCGCAGATCCGCGGCATGATCAACAAGATCAGCCATCTGCTTGAGTGGTCCGAAGAGAAATAGGAGGTACCGGCATGAAACTTCAGGATCTGTGCCCAGCACCGGGCTCAAGAAAAACTAAGAAACGCCTTGGCCAGGGACTTGGAAGCGGCCAGGGAAAGACCGCCGGCAAGGGACATAAAGGACAGAAGGCACGCAAGAGCCCTGACATCCGCGCCAACTTTGAAGGCGGACAGATGCCGCTCGCACGCCGCATACCGAAACGCGGTTTCAACAACTTCAAATTCACTGTCAGATACCAGACCGTAAACGTCTCGCTTCTTGACGAGCATTTTGAAGATGGGGCCGAGATCGATGCAGCTCGCCTTGCAGCTCTCCGTCTTATATCGGATGCCGCATCACCTCTCAAGATTCTCGGAGAAGGCGACATCACCAAGAAACTTTCAGTAAAAGCCAATGCCTACAGTGCGTCAGCTGCCAAGAAGATCGAAGCGGCCGGCGGAAAGGCCGAGGTGATATAAGGTGATCGACTCCTTCCGGGATGCCTTCAGACTGCCTGACCTTAAGCGGCGTATCCTTTTTACGATAGCCGCACTGTTCATTTACCGTCTCGGTTCGCAGATACCGACGCCGGGGGTCGATGTTTCAAGATTAGGCGACCTCTTTAACAATAACGGCGTTCTGGGGTTCCTGGACCTCTTCGCAGGCGGCGCTCTCAGCAGATTCAGCATTTTTGCGATGGGTGTCACACCGTACATCAACGCGAGCATCGTCATGCAGCTGCTTGCAGTTGTCATGCCAAGCCTCGATAAGATGCAGAAAGAGGGAGAAGAGGGACGTAAAAAGATAGTCCAATATACACGTATCGGAACGATCGCATTTGCGCTCGTACAGGCGCTGGGTATGACAGGCTGGCTGAGAAACCTTGGAATATTCCAGGGCAGCTGGTTTAATGTCTGCCTTGTCGCTTTTACACTGACGACCGGAGCGGTCGCTGTCATGTGGATAGGAGAAATCATGTCCGACCATGGCATAGGCAACGGCATATCGCTTCTGATCTTTGCCGGCATTGTTGCAAGGATACCGGAAGCGATCATACGTACGTTCCAGCTCCTAAGACTCGGCGAAATGAACCCGCTCATTATAGTAGGAGCGATCGTTATCATGCTCGCAGTCATTGCAGCCTGTGTCCTTCTTCAGGAAGGACAGCGCCGTCTGCCGGTACAGTACGCCAAGCGTATGATCGGCAACAAAATGTACGGCGGACAGAGCACATTTATCCCGCTCAGGGTCAATACATCAGGAGTTATTCCGATAATCTTTGCCTCATCGGTACTGCTCTTCCCTTATACGCTTGCCGGTCTTTTCCATGCCGATATAGCGCAGAAGATACAGAATGCATTCAGCCCTTCGAGCCCGATATATATAGTTCTCTATGTGATCCTTATAATCTTCTTCTCGTTCTTCTACACTGCGGTCGTTTTTAAACCGGAGGATGTATCCGACAACATGAAGAAGAGCGGCGGTTTCATACTAGGCATTCGCCCCGGCAAACCGACGACGGATTATATTGAAAAAGTCATGGGACGCATTACGCTTGGCGGTTCGATCGGGCTTGCCATCATCTCTGTCGTTCCGACGATAATGATCAAGCTCATGGGCATCAACACATTCTATTTCGGCGCGACAGCTGTCATCATCGTTGTCGGTGTTGCACTCGACACAGTGCACGAAATAGAAGGACAGCTCCTTATGCGTCACTATGAGGGCATACTCAAGCGCCGCGGCAAGAGCGGCGGACTTTTGAGACTGTAACGGAGGGTCTTATGAGAATAATTCTTATAGGCGCACCCGGAGCAGGCAAAGGTACGCAGGCAGAAAGCATCAAAAACAAATATCCCATAGCTCATATCTCAACAGGCGATATACTCAGAGCCAACGTCAAAGAAGACACTGAACTTGGGAAGAATGCAAAACAGTATATGGACGCAGGAAAACTCGTCCCGGACGATGTCATCATAGCGATGATGGAAGAACGTCTGCAGGAACCCGACTGCAAAGAAGGATTCATGCTCGACGGATTTCCGAGAACATTACCGCAGGCCGAAGCTTTAGACAAGCTTCTTGGCAGGCTCGGCATTGCGCTTGACGCGGTGGTCGAACTTGAGGTCGGCGATGAAGTCGTCGTAAAGAGGCTCACTTCGAGAAGAGTCTGCAAATCCTGCGGAGAAATCTACAACACAGTTATGAAACCTTCGAAAACTGAAGGTGTCTGTGATAAATGCGGCGGAGAAGTCATCCAGCGCGACGACGATAAAGAGAGCGTCATCCGCAACAGGCTTGCCGTGTTCCATGGACAGACAGCTCCGCTTATCGACTATTACAGGAACAAAAAACTCCTCGTGACCGTCGATGCAACAGGCGGGAAAGACGTTGTTCTCAAACTGCTTGAAAGCAGGGACGCTAAGTAAATGATAACTTTCAAAAGCGACCGCGATATTGAAAAAATGCGCCATGCGGGCCGCGTAGTAGCAGATATACTCAAACTGATGAGAGATCTTGTAAAGCCCGGAGTCGATACACTGGCTCTCGACAGAGCAGCTGAAGACCTCATCGCAAAAGAAGGCGGCAAACCCGCTTTCAAAGATTACAAAGTTTCGTGGGTACCTGTTCCTTTTCCAGGAACGATATGTGCTTCAATAAATAACGAGATCGTGCATGGAATACCTTCAAAAGACAGGATCCTTGAAGAAGGCGACATTATCAGCGTCGATACGGGTGCGTCGATTGACGGATTCTACGGCGATGCAGCCTGTACTTATGCGGTTGGCAAGATCAGTGATGAAAGACAGCGGCTGCTCGACATCACACTCGATTCTCTCCACAACGGCATAAAGGCTGTGAAGCCTGAGGCAACATTAGGCGATGTGGGACACGCAGTTGAGGAAACGGTAATCCCTGCCGGATACGGCCTTGTAAGAGATTACGCCGGACATGGGATAGGACGCCGCCCTCACGAAGCACCGCAGATCCCTAATTACGGGACGCCTGGATGCGGTATCACGCTGAAGTCAAGAATGACGATCTGTGTCGAACCGATGGTAATGACTGGTGCCGAAGAGGTCGAAAGCCTCTCGGACGGCTGGACGGTAGTTACGGCAGACGGCGGCGACGCCGCGCATTTTGAGAACACTCTGCTTGTAACGGACAACGGCGTAGAAATACTGACGCCGTGGGAATGATTCCGGCCGAAATGGCAGTTCAGCTTCGGGCTGGCGATGTTGTGAAGGTTCGCCAGGGGAAGTACACAGGTAATTTGTTCGTAGTCGTAGCTACGGAAGGTGAATCAAGGGCCTTTATAACTGATGGCAAAAAATACAGTACAAACAAGCCCAAGAAGAAAAATGTGATGCACCTTCAGAGGACGCAGATCAATCTCGAAGATGTTGCTGGGCGTGTCGCCGGCGGGAAACCACTGGACAACGGCTGGCTTATCCAGAGGATATCCACAGTTTCTAGCAACGGCAGCACATCCTGCATACAGGGAGGTTGAGACAGCTGCATGGAAAAAGAAGAAGTAATTGAGGTAAAGGGTACGGTCACTGAGCCGCTGCCCAATGCCATGTTCCGTGTAGAATTGGAAAACGGCCACAGGATACTGGCCCACGTCTCCGGCAAAATGAGAATGCATTTCATAAGGATACTTCCAGGGGACCGTGTACTGTTACAGCTTTCGCCTTACGACTTAACTCGCGGGCGGATAACATATAGATATAAGTAAACATAGGTTTTTAGTCCCGCATAAGCGGGATTCAGAATTACTCAAGGAGGGTCTGCATCAATGAAAGTAAGACCATCGGTCAAACCAATTTGCGAGTTTTGCAGAGTTATCAAGCGCCACGGCGTAGTACGCGTGATTTGCAGCAAGAATCCGCGCCACAAACAGCGCCAGGGCGGAAGGAGGTAGCAGGTTATGGCACGTTTAGCTGGAGTTGACCTGCCGCGTGAAAAGAGAGTCGAGGTCGCCCTTACCTATATCTACGGAATAGGACCGGCAATCGCACAGCAGATTATCAAAACAACTGGAATCAATCCGGACACAAGGGTCAAGGACCTGAGTGAAGCGGAAGAGCAGAAACTGCGTGCAGAGATCGAAAACAACCATGTCGTTGAAGGTGACCTGCGCCGTGAAGTCGCGATGAACATCAAGCGTCTCATGGACATAGGTTCCTACCGTGGTCTCAGACACCGTCAGGGTCTCCCTGTCCGCGGACAGAGAACCAAGACTAACGCACGTACCCGCAAGGGCCCGAAGCGTACAGTCGCTGGCAAAAAGAAAGTAACAAAGTAAAGGCTTCATAGGGAGGGAACATCAGGTGGCCAAACGCGTACAACGCAGTCGTAAACGCAAAGAAAAGAAAAATGTAAGCTACGGTGTTGCACATATCTTTTCAACATTCAACAACACGATCGTAACGCTTACCGATAAGCAGGGTAACGCACTTTCTTGGGCTTCCGGCGGAAATGTCGGTTACAAGGGTGCACGTAAGTCCACGCCATATGCCGCGCAGATGTCAGCTGCTCAGGCAGCAAAACTTGCGCAGGATCACGGTGTTACAGAAGTCGATGTCGTGGTAAAGGGACCTGGTCCGGGCCGTGAATCAGCGATACGTTCGCTTCAGGCCGCAGGGCTTCAGGTCAATGTTATCCGCGATGCAACACCTATTCCGCACAACGGATGCCGTCCTCCAAAACGGCGCCGCGTGTAGGCTTAAAGGGAGGGACTTACAAGTATGAGCAGATATACAGGGCCAGTCTGCAGGCTTTGCCGCGCAGAGGGTGCTCAGCTCTTTCTAAAAGGTGACCGCTGCTATACAGCAAAATGTGCTTTAAAGAAACGCGACGCAAAACCGGGTCAGCATGGAACGCGCCGTGGCAAAACAAGTGAATACGGACTCCGTCTCCGCGAGAAGCAGAAACTTCGCCGTTTCTACAGTCTTAACGAGACACAGTTCAGCACGGTATTCGGAAATGCTGAAAGACTTCCTGGCCAGACAGGTCACAATTTCCTTCAGCTTCTCGAACGCCGTCTCGATAACGTTGTCTATCGTCTCGGGTTTGGCGTAAGCCGTGCCCAGGCGCGTCAGCTCGTCCGCCACGGACATTTCACAGTCAACGGACGCAAGCTCGATATCCCCAGCGCAACACTTAAACCTGGCGATGTCGTAGCAGTTGCTGAAGGCAGCCGCGATATGGAACTTCTTAAGACAAACGCAGAAGCCGCAGCAACACGCGCAATCCCGGCATGGCTCTCCTTCAATGCAGAGTCAATGTCAGGAACGATCGTAACGATACCGGTCCGCGAGCAGATAGAAGTTCCTGTACAGGAGCAGCTCGTCGTTGAATTCTATGCCCGTTAAGGCAAACAACTGAAAGGTGGGGGATGAATATGGAGCATGATCGTCACGAGATCATAGTACAGGAATCCACCCCGTCGTATGGCAAGATAACAATTGAGCCGCTTGAGAGGGGTTACGGAGTAACGCTTGGCAACTCGCTTCGCAGGGTACTTCTTTCTTCAATCAGCGGTGCCGCGGTCATCGCAGTCCGCATCGAGGGTGTCCTTCATGAGTTCAGCACGGTTCCAGGTGTCAAGGAAGACGTGATAGAACTTCTAACGAACCTTAAACATATACCGGTTTGCTGCCATTCGTCTTCAGTGAAGACGCTTCGCCTTGAAGCTCACGGGCCTAAAGTTGTCACAGCTGCAGACATTCAGCCTGACAGCGATATCGAATTCCCGGATCCTTCAGCGTACATCTGCACGCTCGAAGAGGGCTTCGACGTAAACATGGATATTTATGTCAGCACCGGTACAGGCTATGCACCAATAGACCGTCCGCGCGCGTCATTCCTTCCGGCAGATGCGCTGCAGACTGATGCACTTTATTCTCCAGTTGAGCGTGTCAAGTACGACATCACTGACAAACGCCAGGGACAGCGTACGGACTATGACAGTCTCACACTGGAAATATGGACTAACGGCGCTGTGGCTCCGGAAGCGGCAGTCATTCAGGCAAGCCGCATACTCAAGAGCTATTATGCTTCAATAGTTGACTCGCTTGCGGGTCCTGGAAGCAGCGCGCTTGACGACATAATCGGAGAAGATACGTCCGCATCTACAGCACACGGAACGCCGTCATTCCCGATGGGTGAAAATTCTATTTTCGCAAGACCGGTACGCGACCTTGAGCTCTCAGTCCGCAGCGAGAACTGTCTGCTGCGCGGTGGAGTGCACATGATAGGCGAACTTGTCGCCAAGACAAGGGAAGACCTTCTCAAGACACGCAACCTTGGAAGGATATCTCTTACAGAGATAGAAGAAAAACTTGCGAAGTTTGACCTTCATCTCAGCGGAGATTTAAGCGCACCGCTCGATATAGATGAAGAAGAAACAGATACCAAGAAGAAACACAAGGGGGATAAATAAATGAGACACCGCATGTCATCGAGAAAACTGGGACGCTGCAGCTCCCATCGCTGGGCGATGCTCGGCAATATGACAGCCAGTCTCTTCGTTGAAGGCAGCATCATCACAACGACGACAAGGGCAAAAGAAGTTCGCAGAGTAGCTGAGAAGCTTATCACAAAAGCAAAGTCCGGCACGGTCAACGACCGCCGTCTTGTTATCGCGCGCATGCCGCACAAAGAGGCAGTCAAAAAACTTTTTGATGAGCTCGGGCCAAAGTATGCTGACCGCAACGGCGGCTACACAAGGATCGTAAAACTCGGCACGCGCATTGGCGATGCCTCACCGATGGCGGTAATACAGCTGGTAGATTAATTTACAAAATGTCTTTAGGAACGACCCTTTTTCTCAAGGGTGCGGAGTTCCGGTATCCCGGTGCGTCGGAAAATACGCTGAACGGCCTGGATCTGGAAGTCCGCGCCGGAGAGTGGGTGGCTGTCCTTGGCTCTAACGGGTCTGGAAAGTCGACTCTGATGAAACTTTTTAACGCCCTGCTGATCCCAACGCAGGGTCTTTGTTTTGTTGACGGCAAAGCTACCTCGGAGACTGACGCTGTTTCAGCTATACGTTCCAAAGTTTCGCTTGTCTTTCAAAATCCTGAGGATCAGATCGTTGCCGCAGTTGTTGAAGAAGACACTGCGTTCGGTCCTGAAAACCTTGGGCTGGCGCCAAAAGAAATACAGACGCGCGTCAAAGAAGCGCTTGCTGCCGTAGGTCTCTGGGAAAGGCACAAGGCACCTGTCTCATCTCTTTCAGGAGGTCAAAAACAGAGGCTTGCACTTGCTGGGGCGCTTGCCATAAAGCCGCAATGTTTGCTGCTTGACGAAGCAATGTCCATGCTTGACCCTTCCGCCCGCAAAGAATTTCTCGAAATCGTTAAAAAAGAACACGATAATGGCAGGACGATCGTACAGGTCACGCACAGACTCGATGAGATCGCGGATGCGGACAGAGTAGTAGTGCTTAAACACGGTAACCTACGCTGGCAGGGAATGCCAGACGAATTTCTCTCGCTTGATGAAAAACTTCTTGCTGGTATGGGTTTCGAAAAAACACCGGCTGCGAAGCTTCGTGATAGCCTTTCAGCACGCGGCAAACTTTCTGCTTCAACTAAACCAGAGGCCAAAAGTATATTTGAGGCGCTGACATGCCTCTGACTGTCAGCGGAGTCAGCTGTACATACAACAAGGGGCTGCCGACGGAAGTCAAAGCGCTTGATAATGTTTCGTTCTCAGTTGAACGCGGCGAAGTAGTTTCTATAGTAGGATGCACAGGCAGCGGAAAATCGACACTTGCGCAACACCTCAACGGACTTATTGTCCCGCAGGCAGGCGAAGTCTCAGTTGATGGAATAAATGTGACTTCTGACCACAAAGTCCTTCGTAGTGTCCGCGGTCTGGTAGGTTACGTCTTCCAATATCCCGAACAGCAGATATTCGCTGAAACTGTAGAGGAAGAGATATCTTTTGGACCGTCGAACTGGGGTGTAAAGGGCGAAGAACTGCATCGCAGCGTGTTGAACGCTATGAAGTCGATAGGGCTGGACATTTCGCTTCTTAAACAAAACCCATTTTTACTTTCAGGAGGACAGAAACGCCGTGTAGCTATAGCTTCAGTAATAGCCTCTGAGCCTCTATATATAGTTTTCGATGAACCGACAGCAGGGCTTGACGCAGCAGGGGTTAGGGACTTTCTTTCGATATTGTCGGACTGTGCCGAAGCAGGACGCGGTGCAGTCAACATTACGCACGATATAGAGATAGCGCTCAATGTCAGCTCGCATATTCTGGTGCTTGACGGCGGGAAAAACGTATCATGGGGGACGCCATTGGCAACAGCTGAAAAGCTATGCTCTGGAGCCATAAAGAACATAGCTGTACCAGAAGTCTTGAAACTTTCATCAATGTTAAAAAATGCTGGTAAAATAGATAAACTATGCTGGGATCCATCCAAATTGACGGATATGATAACAGAGGCGGTTCAATGATGTTTATGACAAACATTACACTTGGACAGTATGTCCCGGCAGACTCGGCGATGCACAAACTGGACCCGAGATGCAAAATAGCAATGACAATAGTATCGATTGCTGTAATTTTTATGTGCTGGACATTCCCGGCGCTTATGCTTTGGGCTGCCTTGCTGCCCGCTGTCATATACGTGTCGAAGCTTCCTGTAAATTCCGTTCTTCGTTCTGTAAAGCCTGTCTTTATGCTTATAATTTTTACGTCACTTTTACATGTGTTCTTTACGCCAGGAGTAAATCTTTTCAAATTATATTTTATAAGTGTTAGCCGGGAGGGAGTGGATATGGCATTGAGACTGAGCATTAGACTTACTTTCATGGTCATTTACGCTTCGATGCTCACTCTTATGACTAGCCCATCTGAATTATCTGACGGTCTCGAATCTATGATGTCGCCGTTTAAAAAAATAGGGGTGCCAGCCCATGAGATTGCCATGATGATGACTATCGCGCTGAGATTTATCCCGACGCTTTTTGAAGAGACGGGAAGACTTCTTAAAGCGCAGGCATCACGTGGTGCAGATTTTGAAAGCGGAGGGCTGGTACGCCGCGCTAAGGCATATATACCAGTTCTTATCCCGCTTTTTGTGCTTGTTTTTCAGCGCGCTGATACACTGGCATTTGCAATGGAGTCGCGCTGTTATAACGGAGGCGAAGGGCGTGTACGCATGCGCCCGCTTGAATGGAAAACACTTGACACTGCTGCTTCTGTTTTTTTCATATTTTTTGTTGTGCTGGCCATTATGGTCAACAGGCTGACATCCTGATGCGCTACGCGGCCGAAGTAAGCTATAACGGAGCTCTCTTCTGCGGATGGCAGATACAGACCGGCCAGCCGTCTGTACAGAAAGCCGTGCAAGATGCGCTTTCGCTGTTAAATGGTGCACAAGTTAAAATTACAGGTGCAGGACGAACCGATGCCGGAGTGCATGCGCGCGGTCAGGTCTGCAGCTTCGACATGGAAGATGAATGGGATGCACGAAAGCTTCTGCTTGCCGTGAATGCAAATTTGCCGGCTGGCGTATCTTTTATAAAAACTGCGCATGTCGGCGATGATTTTCATGCGCAGTACGACGCGCTGAGCCGAGAATACATCTATTTTATGTGGACAGGCCTCTCTGTTTTTCCTCATATTGCGCCATATGTCTGCCATATAAAAGGGAGCAAACATGACTGGAATCTTGCTGCGAGCGCCTGCAAATATCTCGAAGGCAGACATGACTTCCGCTGTTTCTGCCGTACACCTGATGTCCCAGATAATTCAGTCCGCACGATATACAGGGTGAAACTGCACCGCCGAGGTGATTTAATGTGGCTGCGCATTAAGGGCAGCGGTTTCCTTACGAATATGGTGCGGAACATTCTTGGAGATCTTGAACTCATTGCGCTGAAAAAAAGATCTCCTGAATGGATAAAATACCTGTTTAATGATGATATGACGAGAAATGACGGCGGACGCACTTTTGAACCAAACGGACTTTTTCTGTGGAAAATAGAATACGATCCTTCGCCATGGAAATAACACATTGAACTGATTGTGTTGTAGAATATAACAGTTTCATTCAGAAAGATGATAAAATTATAATTTACAAAGCGACCCGAAAACGGGGAGGTTGGAAATCTTGTGGAGTAAGGATATAGGAATAGATCTCGGGACCGCAACGGTCCTAGTGTATATAAAAGGCAAGGGCGTCGTGCTGCGGGAGCCTTCAGTAGTTGCGCTTGATCAGAATTCAGGCAGGATCCTCGCTGTCGGTGAAGACGCCAAGATAATGATAGGCAGGACACCAGGCAACGTCGTGGCTATACGCCCGCTGCGCGATGGTGTCATTGCCGACTACACTATGACTGAAGTTATGCTCAGAGAGTTTATCAAGAAGGTCACAGCTGGCATGGAACGTTTTGTGCGCCACCGTGTAATGGTAGGCGTGCCGGCCGGAGCAACAGATGTCGAACGCCGTGCAGTCCTTGAGGCTGCTCTTGAAGTCGGAGCAAAGGAAGCATATCTGATAGAAGAGCCTATGGCTGCTGCAATAGGAGCTAACATGCCGGTAGGCGAGCCTGTCGGAAACATGGTCGTCGATATCGGCGGAGGTACTTCTGATGTCGCCATTGCGTCACTTGGCGGACTCGTTGTGTATGAGTCGCTGCGTGTCGGCGGAGATAAATTCGACGAAGCTATAATTCGCTACATGCGCCGGCAGTTCAACCTCGCAATAGGCGAGCAGACAGCTGAAGATGTCAAAAAATCCATCGGAGCATGCCGCGTTGAAGCTGAAGCTGACAATAGAACTATGGAGATAAGGGGCAGAGACCTAGTCCAGGGACTGCCTCGCCAGATAACCGTCTCAAGCCTTGATGTTGCTCACGCAATTGAAGAACCAGTAGGACAGATAATTGCCAGCATCAAACATGTGCTTGAGAAGACACCGCCAGAGCTTTCATCCGACGTTATCGACCGCGGGATAATCCTTACCGGCGGCGGTGCATATCTGCGCGGTCTGCCGCAGCTCATCACGAGTGAAACAGAGATCAACGCTATTGTTGCGGAATCAGCTGCTGAGTGTGTCGCGCTTGGTACCGGCATCGCGCTTGAATCTCTTGACAAGCTTAAAACGGCCGGCGCTGTCTATTCGGCGACACGCCGCGGCTATAAGATGCACTAAAAAGAAATGGGCAGAACAAACAAAGAAACTTTTTCGGAGGAGCGCGCGTGGTGGCACGAAAGCGGCCTCCGTTTTTCGTGCAGGGAATGCGGAAGATGCTGCGGAGGTGAACCTGGTGATATTTGGGTTACAGCTGACGAAACAAAAAATATTGCAGAGTTCCTCAAAATCAGTGAAGTGGATTTTGCAGAAAAGTACACTAGAGGTACGGCGGGCCGCGTTAGCATAAAAGATATCGCAGAGAAGAATTACGACTGTATCTTCCTTGATAGCGAGACAAGACACTGTAGAATTTATCCAGTTCGTCCGCAGCAGTGCCGGCTTTTTCCGTTCTGGAGCTCGATGCTGGAAGACAAGGATGAATGGGATTATTACGCTTCCAAGTGTCCCGGCATGGATAACGACAGAATGTACACAAAAGAGGAGATTGCGGAAATGCTGAGAAACGAAAAAGCGTACAGTCGCTGATATATGACACAAAAATGAATTAATTGTAGTCTTTAGTACAAAAAAGTATGTGTTTTTTGTTTTTTAGTACATTTTCTGGTTTCGGGCAGACCTTATGTAAAATTGCATAATTTCTCTGTCAAAGGGGTTGATTTTAAAGAACAATGACGCTACACTTAATTCAGTAGACGATATTAAAAATGAACTCATTAAACAAAATAGTACATTTTTGAGGAGGTCATCGCAATGGCAAAGAAAGGCAAATTCAGCATTACACCGAACGAAGTGTTCCCGACAATCGAGAAGTACATGCTCCGAGACGGTTTTGATATCGTCATCGACATGGAAAAATCACAAGGCTGTCACATAATCGATGCGCGCAACGGCGACAAGTGGCTCGATTTCTATTCGTTCTTCGCGTCAGCTCCTTTCGGGCTCAATCCTCCGCAGCTTACGACCGAAGAATTCAAAGACAAAATATTCCGCGCAGCTATCAACAAAGTTGCCAACTCTGATATATACACGCTCGAGATGGGCGAGTTTGTAAAGACATTTGCACAGGAAGCTATGCCGAAAGGGTTCAATCATCTCTTCCTTATTGACTACGGCACGCTTGCAGTTGAGAACACATTCAAGATTGCAATGGACTGGAAAGTCCAGAAGCTTCTGAAGGCCGGAAAGATAAATAAGGGCGAAGCGCTCCTCGGCAAAAAAGGCACGAAGATTCTTCACTTCAACGAGGCGTTCCACGGCCGCAGCGGTTATACGCTTTCCGTAACCAATACACAGGAAATCAACAAATTCCAGCGTTTCGCGAAGTACAACGACTGGCCGCGTGTCCTCAATCCGAAGATCACGTTCCCGCTTGCAGACCACATTCGTGAAGTCGAATGGCTTGAATCGCAGTCGCTGAAACAGATAAAACAGACAATAATGAACGATCCTGACGGCATTGCAGCGATCATCATCGAAACGATACAGGGCGAAGGCGGAGACAACCACTTCCGCACAGAGTTCTTCAAAGAGCTGCGCAAGATCTGCGATGAATCGGATATCATGCTGATATTTGACGAGGTCCAGTGCGGCATGGGCATTACGGGCAAGATGTGGGCCTGGCAGCATCATGCACCTGTACAGCCCGACCTCTTCGCGTTCGGCAAAAAAGCCCAGGTTTGCGGAGTCATCTGCGGCAAACGTGTCGAAGAAAATAAAGAAAACTGCTTTACAGTTTCCAACAGGCTCAACTCGACATGGGGCGGCACTGTCGTAGACATGGTCCGCTCGACAAAATACCTTGAGATATACCGTGAAGAGAAGATACTTGACTACGTCAGCAAAAAGGCTGGACCGGCTCTTCTTAAAGGACTTGAGTCACTGCAGGCTGAGTTCCCTGAATTTATCACCAACGCCCGCGGCAAAGGACTTATGTGCGCATTCGACGTCGTCACGCCGGAACTTCGCGACAAGTTCAAATCTGAATGCCTCAAGAACCACATGCTTGCCCTTGCCTGCGGTGCAAGAACAATACGCTTCCGCCCGGCTCTCAACATCCCTATCTCGGATATCGAAAAAGGCATCGAGATATCACGCAAGGCAGCAAAGGTTGCATTCAAAAAAAGCAAATAACGTCTTACAAAAATAATTATAAAAAACGGCCCTCATAAATGGGGCCGTTTTTTATATGCAGAGAAACACTACTCTGCAAATACAAGAAATTACTGTAAATAATGCTTGTTATTATGCCATGTTTTGTGGTATGTTTACGTAAATACAAAACACTATGGGAGGGCGCGCATTGTTCCAACTGCTTCGAGAGATGAACTGGAGCCTGCTTCTAGCGCTGATAGTTGTCAGCGCATTTGTGGCGTGGGTCGGCGATATCGTAGGCATGAAGCTCGGCAGGAGAAGGATAACCCTCTTCAAAATACGTCCTAAATATACTTCAAGGCTCATTTCAATTTTTACAGGAGTTGCTATTGCAATAGTTACGCTCTTTGCGATAAGCGTAGCAAGCGAGCCTGTGCGCACTGCACTATTCAATATGAGCTATGTTAAAAATCAGATAATAACGCTCACTGACGAACTCCAGAAAAATAAAGAAATGGCACAGAATATGGAGATGAATCTATTTGAAAGCCGCGCGAACCTCAAAGATAAGCAGGATGAACTTTCGGCGGTGCAGACAAAGCTTTCTCAGGGGGCAAAGAATCTCGAGACAGCAAATAAACAGCTGAAAGACCTTAAAGCTGCAAGAGAAGAGGCTATCGCACAGAGAAAAACGCTGACTGCAGAAGTTTCCGGCCTCAGAAGTGAAAGCGAGAATCTCAAGAAGTCCGTCAAATCGCTCAACGAAGAATCAACTCGTCTTAAAAGCGGAATACAGCACCTTCGCGAAGGACGCATTGCGGCATTCTCCGGTGAGATAGTTGCCCAGGGGATTATATCTAGCAAAAAGACAACAGGAGAGATGGTCGATAATGCACTTGCACGCCTTTCCAGTGAATGTCAGGCTCTGCTTGCTTACAGGTTCGGCGTTAAGCCTGAGACTATCAGTATGCCAAATATAACGGAGACATCTGTAAAAAATCTTAAAGAAAAACTGAAAGGTGAAAGCGGGCGTTTTCTTGTCAGGCTGACGGCTTTGACGAATGCGGTTGCAGGAGAGCCTGTCGATACGGAAGCTTCATATTACAACACAAAACTTATCTATAAAAAAGGGACCGTCCTTGCCGAAACTAATTTCGAACAGGGCGTGAAACGAACTGAAGTCGAGGCACAGATCTCCCGTGTGCTGAAGAATGTCAACGCTCGCGCAACTCACGACGGTATACTTCGCGATCCAGTGTCAGGCAGCGTCGGCAGCATAGATTCAACAGAACTTTCTAATATGGTCACAAAAATTGTTGACAGCAAAGAGCCGTGCACGCTGAAGATGACCACCCCGCGCGATATCTATACAGAAGGTCCGGTAATACTTAAGCTTGCACTGAAAGAAAAATAGCTGGAATGAAAAGGGCGATACGATGCTTATAGTTGCATGCCAGAACTGCGGAGAGGTCAAAGTCATAGCCGGTTCACCCGACGCCAGCGGTGTTGCTCGTGCAATCTGGACTTGTCCCCGCTGCGGGGCAGGACAGATAATCGAGCTTGCGATCAGCAGAGATGCTCGACGAGGAGATCTTAGGAAAATAATCGGAGGTCTTGCGCTGGTACAGCAATCAGGTAAAAAGGCTCCAGTCGCACGTCTTCACAAAAAACGCGGTGTATTTGAAAGTACTGAAAACGATGGCTGAAAATAAAGAAGAACCAGTTTTAAAAAACACCTACTATTACTACGACAGCAAATTTGCCGCAACGCCTGAAGAACTGCAGAAGCTTTACAGATTTACTTTCTGGGGCAAGAGCCGTTCAATAGACCAGATCCAAAAGATGCTGGACAATACCGGCATGTGTTTTTCCATTCGCTGCAACAGCGAACTTGTTGCATTTTGCCGTATCATAACTGATTTCGTCTTCCGTGCATCGCTTTGCGACATCATGGTCCACCCTGACTATCAGGGCAAGGGGCTTGGTCTCGATCTTATAAGGTATGCGCTGGACCATCCTGCAATAAAGGATATCCCAATCGTAATGACATATACTAGTGAGCTGATTGGCTACATGGGCAAGCTCGGTTTTGAACCAAGAGAAGGTCTTCTCATACTTCAGAGAAAACCAATTGAATATACATAAGGCAGGACAAACTGATGAGTGATAAATACTGTCCCAACTGCAAGCGCATGGTCGGTACGGATAAAAATTATATGCCTGGGGTAATAGTGATGTGTGTTGCTGTTGCGCTGAAGTTTATCCCGATACTTGGATGGTTCTTTATGCCGTTTGTCTTTATCGTCGGAGTCATCGTTCTAATCTGTGGCGGGAACCGATGTGCGATATGCGGCAGCAAAAATCTTTTGAACTGCCCACCGGCTGAAGAACGTCAGCCTGAAGTCCTAACTTCCGATATCGAGGATATGAAAGTTCCGCCAGCCACCAAAGACAACGACGTTCCTCCCGAAAGCGAAGATTCATCTCCCATAGCGTGATCAGACCGAAGAGCCGCTCATTAGAGAGGCTCTTATATTTTAAAATGATTTTGTCTTCTGTACTTTGCACAGCCAAGGGAGTAAAATCAAAAACGCCGCAGCAGTGCGGAAATAATATTTGTGGAGGTGTTTGATATGAGCAAAGAACGGTATCTCATTTCGTCAGAATCAGTGACGGAAGGACACCCGGACAAACTCGCAGATCAAATATCCGACGCAGTGCTTGACGCAATACTGACAAACGATCCGATGGGGAGAGTTGCATGCGAGACTCTTGTCAGCACGGGGCTTGTCGTAGTTGCGGGCGAAATAAGCACGGAATGCTACGTGGATATTCCAAAGATTGCGAGAAAGACGATAAGGGAAGTTGGCTACACAAGGGCAAAATACGGTTTTGACGGTGAAACATGCGCGATACTCACTGCCATAGACGAGCAGTCAGGTGACATTGCCCTTGGCGTTAACAACGCTCAGGAGTCTCAGTCAGGCGACGAGCTTGACAGAACTGGAGCCGGCGACCAGGGGTTCATGGTCGGATACGCGTGTGATGAAACGGAAGAGCTTATGCCGCTTCCGATCTCTCTTGCGCACAGGCTGGCGAGAAAACTTTCAGAAGTGCGCAAAAACAAGACGATACCTTATCTGCGCCCTGACGGGAAAAGCCAGGTGACGCTGGAGTATGTTGACGGCAGGCCGATATGTGTCAACACGGTGGTAATAAGTGCACAGCACCATCCTAAAGTTGACCATTCACAGATAGAGGATGATATCAAGAGGCTGGTCATCGATCCGGTTATACCTGAAGAACTTGTCGAGAAAAGGCCACGTATATATGTCAATCCTACAGGAAGATTCGACATAGGAGGACCACAGGCCGACAGCGGCCTTACTGGACGCAAGATAATCGTCGATACATATGGCGGGGCTGTGCCTCACGGAGGCGGAGCTTTCTCCGGCAAAGACCCGACAAAAGTGGACCGTTCGGGCGCATACATGGCTCGCTATGCCGCAAAGAATATCGTTGCAGCCGGGATAGCGTCAAAATGCCAGATACAGGTCGCGTACGCGATCGGTATCGCACGCCCGGTCTCAATATATGTCAATACGTTTGGAACCGGTAAAATTGCAGACGAAAAGATAACAAATCTGCTCTTTGATAATTTTGACTTCCGTCCGGCGGCTATAATACGCAAGCTTGACCTGCGCAAGCCGCAGTATAAACGCCTTGCGGCTTATGGGCACATGGGACGTATCGACCTCGATCCTATGCCGCTCTGGGAAGTCACTGACAAAACCGACGCGCTGCGCAAAGAGGCCGAGAAGCTGGCGTAATTTTTATCCTGTTCACTGATTTTTACACAACGCGCTGATTTTTGTGCGTGTTAAAAAAGCTGTAAAAAGTGCCGCCTTGGATGGCGGCACTTTTTATGTGCGCAGCAAGTTCCATATGTTATGCTATACGCATGGATACAAAAGCTCTCTTTTCGCTGTTCTTTCATCTTTTCTGGCCCGAACACTGCCCGGTGTGCGGGCGCATAGGTGCGGCATATTGCCCAGAGTGTCTGATGTCGGTTGCCGATCCGCTGCGTCCGTTTTGCCTGAGCTGCGGCATGCCGTGGAAGGACAGCTGTTGCGCCGAACCTGTACCGTGCTATGCGCTTGCATACCATGAGGGCTATGCGCGCGAATTCTTGCTCAATCTTAAATACCACAATTCGCGCTCGTTGGGTGTGGCAATGGGGAGACTGATGGGCGAACGTCTTCCGCGGATAGAAGCTGACGTCATAGTCCCTGTCCCTCTTCATAAAAACAGCACTCGTGCCTATAACCAGACGCTGCTGCTTGCACGCGGTGTGTCGGATGTACAGAAGATATCCTGTGAAGATGTCTTGCGGTGGCGCAGCGACTTTGGACGCCAGGTTGAAAAACGTGGCCACGAAAGGCTGTCACTGCCGCTTGGATCGATGGAAGCAAATAATATGCTCAATGGGAAAAGGGTTGTTTTAGTCGACGATGTCTATACCACTGGTGGGACTCTGACAGCAGCAAGAGCCGCTATCACGGAATCCGGGGGCAGAGTAGCCGGTGCGCTTGTCTGGACGCGCAGCATAAAGCGCGGGGACACAGACGAATGGAGCGACGTTAAAGATGCACTATCGCTCGAACTGCGTTAAAATGTTCTGCTATAATACAGATAATGTAATTTGCACTGAAAAGGAAGAAATAAAATGATAAAACGTATTGGTGTACTTACAAGTGGCGGTGACGCGCCTGGCATGAACGCGGCAATCAGGGCCGTAACGCGTACTGCGATATATAAGGGAATAGATGTCGTTGGCATTCTGCGTGGTTACGAAGGACTGCTCGACGGAGATATGATACCCCTGACGAAACGTGCTGTCGGAGGAATACTTTTGCATGGCGGCACGATAATCCGTACAGCAAGGTGTGCGGAATTCATGCGTCCCGAAGGCATAAATGCCGCTGTATCGCAGCTTAAAGAAAATGAGATAGACGCGCTTGTTGTCATAGGCGGAGACGGTTCATTCCGCGGCGCTAAAGAGCTTCACGACAGGTGTATACAGGTCGTAGGTGTACCTGGCACGATAGACAACGATATGGCGGGGACCGACTGCACAATAGGGTTTGATACTGCGTGCAATACTGCGCTTGACTGTATAAACAAGCTCCGTGACACAGCCTCGAGCCACGACAGGTCGTTTATAGTTGAAGTAATGGGCAGACACGCAGGGTATCTTGCGCTTGAAGTCGGTGTTGCCTGTGGTGCCGAGTTTGTCCTTGTTCCCGAGATAGAACCCGACATCGAAGCTATAAGCAAAAAATTGAGCTACGCAAAAAAATGCGGAAAGACCCATTCGATAATAGTTCTTGCAGAAGGCGTGATGTCCGCTCAGGAGCTTGCAGATAAGCTGAAGGACAAGTCGGACTATGAACTGCGCAAAGTCGTTATCGGCTACATCCAGCGCGGAGGTTCGCCGACGTGTTTTGACGCTGTTCTGGCTTCAAGGCTAGGCGCGGCAGCTGTCGAAGCGCTGATCGAAGGAGAGCGCGGCAAAATGGTCGGACGCATAGGAGATAAGATCGTCATTTCTCCGATAGAATCGGCGTGGGAGCAGCGTAACCCGCTCAACGCAGACATGCTTCGCCTGCTCGATATGCTCAGCATTTAATAAATAATCCCGTAAAACTGGTAAAAATCAGCAATTTTCCTAAAAATAGCATTTTTGCTGAACATGACAGATATTTTGCTCTGTTTGACCATATACGATTTGTAAAAAATGAGATTTTAGCGTCAATAGATTTCTGGTATTTTACGTATACGAAGTGTTAAAATAATCCCATAATCATGATTGGTGATTCCCATGGCTCATAACGGAGAATCGATTTCCGGCAAAAAGCCGCTCATTATTCTCGGTTCCATTGTAATAATCCTGCTTCTGCTCGTTGCATGGAGTCTCAGCAAAATCGGTGCATTCGGCGAATCATTCCGTGTGGAAAAAGCTGTTATCTGCTCTGAACTTGATCCTGACCGCAAGCCTGCCGATACAGACAGCAAACAGAACACAATATTATATGGCACGCGTCAGGTATGTCTGTGGTTTCAGTATGCAGGTGCGCAGCAGGGTGATAACGTAAAAATAACGTGGTACAGCGGCGGAAAATCAGTGTTTTCCGAACCAGTGACGCTGATGTCAGCAGCGGGAACGCGGTCCTTTTATTTCATCAAAGAAGACGGCTCGATGCTCCCTGCGGGAGATTACCGCGTAACGATAACAACACCGGCCCAAAAAAGGTCGGAAATAAAATTCAGCATAGTCAAAAACGGCAAAAGCCGGGAGGTTTTAACTTGGCAAAGAAAAAATCAGAAGAAACAGCAGCAACTGCAGCGAAAGATACAGCAGCTGTCAAAGATCCAGCAGATTCAAAGAAAAGGCGCGCACGTTCAGCAAAAGCAGAGTCTGAAAGCCCAGCAGAGGTCAAACAGCCGAAGACAGCCCGTAAGCATACAAAACAGACGGCACAACACGTCGAACCTGACAAGAGAAGGGCGAAGAAGGTTGCTGCACCAGCAAAGCCGGAGCAGGCAGAGCTCTTCCCGGAAGAGACACAGGTAGCAAAAACTCAGGAACCACCTGAGACTCAGGAGGCACAGCCGAAAGAAACTGCAGCACCGGCTCCGCAGAATGACAATGGCCAATACCGCCATGTACATCCAAAATTTGGGTTCAACTTCCTTGAAACGCAATCTCTGACAGATCTTCGTGGCATAGCAAAAGAGACTGGAGTCACCTCATATTCATCGCTCCGCAAAGACGACCTGATAATTGAAATACTGAGAGTACAGGCAGAGCAGCTTGGTTACCGTTTCGGCGGCGGAACGCTGGAATGTCTGCAGGAAGGATATGGGTTCCTGCGCCCTTCCGGGCTTTTGCCTAGCAGTAATGACATATACGTTTCGGCCTCTCAGATACGACGTTTTGGCCTGCGCAATGGAGACATTGTATGGGGTATAATCCGCCCTCCAAAAGATCAGGAGCATTACGAAGCACTGCTGCGTGTAGAAAACGTCAATTTTACAGACCCTGAAGAGGCGAGGAAACGTCCTCACTTTGAAGCGCTTACACCAATTTTCCCGACCGAAAAACTTAATCTTGAAACGGACAGAAAAATCGTTTCGACTCGTATAGTTGACCTTTTTGCTCCGATAGGCAAGGGCCAGAGAGCGCTCATCGTTTCGCCGCCTAAAGCAGGCAAAACCACGCTGCTCAAAAATCTTGCGAATGCGATAACGATAAATCATCCGGAAGTTATCCTCATGGTAGTGCTCATCGATGAACGTCCTGAAGAAGTTACCGATATGGCGCGCTCTGTTAACGGCGAAATAATAGCTTCAACGTTTGACCGTCCTTCAGAGGAACATATGCGTGTTGCTGGGCTTGCTCTCGAAAAGGCCAAAAGGCTCGTTGAAGTCGGAAAAGACGTTGTGCTTCTGCTTGACTCTATCACGCGTCTCGCGCGTGCGTCGAACCTTATCGTTCCGCCGTCTGGACGCACACTGTCCGGCGGTATGGATCCTGCTGCGCTCTATTTCCCGAAAAAGTTTTTCGGAGCGGCGCGCAACATCGAAAACGGAGGCAGCCTTACAATAATCGGAACTTCGCTCGTAGAAACGGGCAGCCGAATGGACGATGTCATATATGAAGAGTTCAAGGGCACTGGCAATATGGAAGTACACCTCTCGCGCAAAATATCTGAGCAGCGCATATTCCCAGCTCTCGATATCACTAAGTCTGGTACGCGCAAGGAAGAACTTCTTGTTCCTGAAGATGACCTGCAGCGTATATGGGTGCTTCGCAAGAAGATAATCAACATGGATGAGGCTGAAGTCCTTAACCTTATACTGGACAGGCTGCGCTCGTCGGCGACCAACAAAGATTTTCTTGCTACAATAAAGGTGGACTAGCAGAGTTTCTTACGTTTCATGCGCAATGAACAGATCGGCGGTTGATCGATGCTGAAGATAGATTTTAGTCAGAGAAAAACAAAAAAAATATATTTCTGTTTTATTCTTGTCCTCGCTGTTGTAGCAGCGGCGTTTTTTGCAGCCGCAGCCGCTCAGAAAAGCGGCAGTTACTGGGCTAACTTCAGCAACAAGCGCGCGGAGGCAAATCCACAGGGCAGTGATGGGTTCCTCGTAGTCGATGTATCTGACCTATCTTCCCAGGATGTAGCAAGCAGTGAGGAACAAGAGGAAACACAGGTCGTTCCCATCGGCGTTGGCCCGGTACCGAACGTCCCGTCTCTTACAGCAGAAGAACTCAAGCTTTACGGAGTGCTTTCAAAGAGCGACGGTCTTCTCACCAGCGAAGGCCGAAAAGACCTCAACGATGACATTCACTGGCAGGATGTCGTGCTTGAGCCAGGCGATACGATACAATCTGTCGCCGCTGAATTTGGCGTAAGTGTGAAAGACATACTTAAGGCAAATGGTTTTAGTCCTAAACAGAAGCTTGAGTCTGCGCAGGTCATCTTTGTCCCTGACAGCCACGAATATGTTGACGCGACGCACACCTACGTTGCGTCGATGAAACATGCCGAGCAGAACCTTGCAAAAGGCGGCACGCCGCTTTCAATAACGGCTTACGTTGTGCAAAGCGCTGATACGCTGTGGTCTGTCGCCAATAAATTCAGTCTCAATATCGATACGATCATAGGTTCGAACAAAATCAAAAATATCACTTCACTCAAACCAGGCACAACGCTGAGGATACCAAACCAAAACGGTATCTATATAAAAGTTGCGCCGGGTGACACCATTTCAGAGTTAGCCGACAAATACGGCTCATATACGAAGGCCATAATGTCTGCTAATAAAATAAGCAGGGACTCCGACCTTCGCATGGGGGCAGAATTGTTCCTCCCGGGGGCTCAGATAGTTGCAATTACAGAAACTTATCAGCCAAAAGACAACGGAAAGGTTGTAAGAGCGACTGCATCGCGTATAATTAGAGAAGTGGCACGCAGAGGATCCTATGGATACAGCGGACGTTTCCGCTGGCCTGTTATGGGTGAGATTTCCAGTCCGTTTGGCTGGCGGCGCAGTCCGTTTGGCAGCAGAATGGTGTTTCACGCAGGGCTGGACATAAGGGCTCCGCGCGGCAGACCGATAATAGCAGCTGCGGACGGTGTTGTTGTACATTCAGGATGGATCAGCGGCTATGGTAATGCTATTGTAATTGAACACGGAGGCGGAGTGGAAACGCTTTATGGACATTGCAGTGCGCTTGTTGTAAACAGCGGTACGCATGTCAGCAGAGGTCAGGTCGTAGCGCTTGTCGGAAGCACAGGACGTTCGACAGGGAACCACTGCCATTTTGAGGTCAGAAAGAACGGCCAGGCGGTCAATCCGCTGGGAAGCCTGAGATAATAGATATCAGAGAATAAAATATAATTCTATATAACGTATCAACCAATAAAGGGGAGTTCGTTCTGATGGCTAAGTTTGTTTTTGTTACGGGCGGTGTCGTTTCATCGCTGGGAAAAGGCATCACGGCAGCATCGCTCGGCACACTGCTCAAGCGCCGCGGGTTCAAGGTCAGCATCATCAAGATGGATCCATACATCAATGTCGATGCAGGAGCAATGAGCCCGTATCAGCACGGAGAAGTCTTCGTCACATGGGACGGAGCTGAAACCGACTTAGACCTCGGTCATTATGAGCGCTTTATAGACGAGGCCATAACAGGCGAAAACAGCTGCACAACAGGTAAGGTCTATTCCGCGGTTATACAGCGCGAACGCGCCGGCGGTTACAACGGTTCGACGGTGCAGGTCATTCCGCACATCACGAACGAGATACAGGACCGCATACTTAAAGTGGGAGACGGCAAAGATATTGTCATCGCGGAAATAGGCGGAACGGTTGGTGACATCGAAGGTCAGCCGTTCCTTGAGGCGATACGTCAGATGCCTGCGCGTGTAGGCAGAGAGAACGTGCTCTACTGTCATGTTACGCTTGTCCCTTATATCGCGGCTTCTGGCGAACTTAAAACGAAACCGACACAGCACAGCGTAAACGAGCTGCGCCGCATGGGTATCCAACCAGACGTGATAGTCTGCCGTTCACAGTTTGCCCTGAACGAAGGCCTTAAAGATAAGATCGGACTTTTCTGCAGTGTTCCTCCTGCATGTGTCTTTGAAGAAAAAGACGCTGATACGATATACAGGGTGCCGCTTGTACTTCACGAGCAGAAGTTTGACAATACTGTCATCAGCAAGCTAGGTCTTCCCGGAGACAAAGAGCCTGACATGAAAGACTGGAAAGATTTCCTGCATAAATACGAAAATCTCAACGGGACCCTTACGGTAGCGCTTGTCGGAAAATATACATACGTCAAGGATGCTTATCTCAGCGTCAACGAGGCACTTGCACATGCCGGAATAGCAAACGGTGTCAAAGTTAAAATGTTCCCCGTCGAATCAGAAGAACTTGAGGATGGAAATGTTGCGGAAGTTCTTGGCAAAGCCGATGCGATCGTTGTTCCTGGCGGGTTCGGGCCGCGCGGGGTAGAAGGCAAGATAGCAGCTGCTAAATATGCGCGCGAGAACAATATCCCTTACTTCGGACTCTGCCTTGGCATGCAGGTGATGGTCATAGAATTTGCAAGAAATGTATTAGGACTTAAAGATGCCAACAGTATCGAGATGGATGAGATGACGTCTCATCCTGTCATCTATCTCATGGACGAGCAAAAAGGGGTGACAGACATTGGCGGCACGTCGCGCCTTGGCGCATATCCTTGTGACCTGAAGGCAGGTTCAAAATCGGAGCAGTATTACGGCGTGAAACAAATAAGTGAACGCCATCGCCATCGGTTCGAATTCAACAACGAATATACGGAGCGTTTCGAGAAGGCAGGCATGAAAGTTGCCGGTGTGTGTCCTACTGGCGGTCAGGTCGAGATCATGGAAAACGAGAAACATCCATGGATGATTGGTGTGCAGTTCCATCCGGAGTTTCTTTCGAGGCCTGTGAGGCCGCATCCGCTGTTCAAGGCTTTTATTGCAGCAGCTCTTAAATCAAAGTCTTCAAAATAATAATGTAAATAAATTTTTGAACAAATCTGGAGGGAGGCATTTTATTATGAAATTTCGTAATTTTGCACTCGTACTAGCGGTGTCTTTCTGTGTGACATGCACAGCCATGCCTGCAATGGCAGATGGAACCGCAGCATCAGCAGACCAGGCAGCGGCGCAGCCAATCATGCAGACAGGTGATAACACTGCACCGTTCTATGCACTTGAAAGAGCTGAAACTATAATTTATGGCGGACCGCAGACTGGCGGTTTGCTCCCAAGGATAAGCAGAGCTGAAAAAGATGTCTTTGGAAGAGAGCTTCCCGGAAGTCTAACTGAACGTCAGACGGCAATGCTAAACTTCCTTGAAAAGGGAAGCGCAACTCAGCCTTCACTCCTGTATAAACTTTCAGCAGCTGAATGGGCGACAACAAAGCAGACTCATCCCGAATGGGCGCTTGCCCGCCGCGTTGATAGCATTGAGATGACGATTGATGGCACAACGACCAGCGGAGCTCTTGCGACCCGTACAGAAAAAGTAATGACAAAGCTGCTTCCTGAAGGCATGAACGCTGCTCAGGTCACAGTTCCGAAAGCAACAGTCTTAAAGGCGGCTTTAATCAAGACACTCACCGTAAGGAATGTAAAAGTTAACGATAAGATAATCCTCAGCCTTGCGGAAGAGCTCATGAGCAATGACGTACTAATAGCGCCGCGCGGCAGCAGAGTGTTTGCGCATATCACGACAGTAAAACCGCCGCGCAGCTTTGGCCGCGGTTCTGTCATAGAAATGGCATTCGATTCGTTTGAAACGATAGGGCCAGGATCCATATTGATCGGCATAGGTGATGCGGCGAAAAAGGCCATGGAGACAGACGGAGCTACAGCAGGCGCTGCTGCCGCGAGTGTTGGCGGTGCGGTCATACTTGGCCCGCTTGGAATCGCGACCGGCGCACTTATCCGCGGCACAGACAATCAGCTTAAAGAGGGCTCAATTTTCTACGTTGAGACATCAGAAGACGCTAATGTTGTAGGATACAAAATACCGAAGCAGATAACGCCGTTTATCGGCAATCCGGATCAAACACTTCCTCAGGGAAATGCCAGCCCAATCAACAAGTAGAGAGGAAAGCGACATTTCCTGCCTTTGATGAAGCTGTCATTTCACTGGAAATTGCTCCTCACCGGAGCTGCCATCTTTGCTTTGGTCATGGGAGGATATCTCTGGCATGACCTGCACCTCAGCGGCGGTGATGGCGTAGAGAATATTCCAGATGTTGTTATAGAGAATATCAAGGTAAACCGCGAAGTGAACGGCCGCGAATGGCTGTTCACTTCGCCTAAAGTGGAGCATAAGGACGGCGTAGTTTATGGTCAGTCGCTCGACGTCACGATAACTGAAAAGGACGGCAGAAAGAGTCATCTGAAATCAGGGCGGGGAACTTTCATGCGCGAAAACAATGATATCTCGCTCGAGCGTACGAACGGCAGTGTTATATCAGGCGGAAGACCTTATGAAATCGCTTCCGGCAAAGCTGATTACTCGGCATCAGGCGATGTATGGAACTTTAGTGATAATTTTATGCTTGCGGGCGGGAACGTTACGGTAAAATGCAGAAACGGTTCATTCAACACGAACACAGGCGAATGCCGCATAACTGACGGAGGCAAAGTAACATGGAATCTAAAATAAAAAAATATCTGCCAAGGGCATTTGTCTTAGTTGTTTTCGTTATGACGGTTGCACTTTTTGCCATCCCGCAGAAAGCGTGGTGCCTTACATCCGCTGACGCTGAAGAACAGAAGATACAGCTTAATGCAGACAAAGTTTCCTATTCTGACAATAACGGCATAGCTAACGCGGAAGGGAATGTGCGCATACAAAACAAGAACATGACGCTTATCGCACCGTTTGCAGAATACGATACAAAAGAAGGCATGGTCAAAGCATTTGCCGACAGCAGAAACAATGTGGTGCTTTCGTCTAGCGGAGACAAAATAATTGGCAAACACCTTATTTACAATATTGCGACAAAGAACGGTGTGCTTACAGATGCATCAGGTCGTTACGATGCGTTTTTCGTGAAGGGGCGCAACCTCAAGATAATGCCTCTGGAACAGGCCGTAAAGAACGGTCTGGTATCTTCTAGGGCTCTTAGCAGGAAAGATATTGTCAGTGGCGACAAGATGATTGCACAATGGACTGACGTGACGACTACTACCTGTGATTTTTCACTTCCGCATTACAGGCTCGTTACTGACGAGATAACGATTATTCCCGATATGAAAACTATCATAAAACATCCAAAGGTTTATATCGGCAAACGTATGATATTCAGGTACCCGTTTGACTGTATTATTCCGATCGGCGGCTACAAGAGCAAACAATTTGCCATTATGCCCATGATAGGATTTGATTCCAAGAAGGGTATGGGGCTTGGCGTCCAGGGACCTTTCGACCTGGGCAAATACGGCGATCTCAGCGTTGCGGCGCAATATTGGACCAATGGTATATGGGAAGCAAAATTCGATTACGACAAACAGATAACTGACAGCCTTTCATTCTTTGCAGCAACTGAAAGGCTCTACAACAAAGACACTGATGGGACTCTCTGGCGTCCGAAATATGGATTCACTTATGAGAAAAATGGTTGGTCCGCAAGACTCTATGCAAGCGATAACGAACTTGTGGAAACACAGATAATACCAGGCAAGGACAGCAGATTCAACGTGAACCGCAAACCGGAATTTTCCATCCGAACACCGTGGTACAGTGATACAGCGCACGGATGGAAGATACGTTTCGGCGGAATGTATGGACATTATAAGGATAACTTTGGAGTCAACGATGAATGGTTCAACCGTTACGCGCTAGGAGCGGAACTTTACGGCGAGCCGAATATAAATATTTCGATATTCAAGCCGTACTACGGTGCTCGCTATGTCTATTATGGATATGATGATAAAAACGACCTCACACAGAAAGTTACCGACGCTTGGTTAGGACTCAAATGGAACGTTGGCGTTTTTGACCTTGACACTTATTATTTTCGCCGCTGGGTAAACGGTGACAGCCCGATGCTATGGGACAAATATGTTGACAACAAAATACTATATCAAACCATTTCCGTTCCGCTCCCATTCGGGCAGTCATGGGAAAAATGGCGTTTTTCGATAAGGGCTGGTTATGACTTTGTCGACAGCAAAATAGCAGAAATGCTTTACGTCCTTACTTATGACAAACACTGCATAACTTGGCAGCTCTGGGCAAAAGACAGGAGAACAGAAGGCAACTTTGAGACAGGACTTTCATTCTTCATCGACGCATATCCTAACAGCCGAGTAACGCTTGGTACAGAATACAACGATGATAAAGCCGGATTTATAAAAAAGAAGACAGACGGATTCTTTGGCACAGTCGAAAAAGATAATCAATAAAGGGAGATATGTAAAATGAAAATAGTTGTTGCATGCGGAGGCACAAGCCCAGAACGTGAAGTATCGCTTGATTCAGGAGAAACAGTAGCGTTATCTCTTGCAGAAGCCGGACATGATGTTATAAAAGCCGACATAAAATCTCCGCGTGAACTTGTATTGAACTGGGATTCATACCAAGCTGACGGAGTTTTTATTGCGCTTCACGGTGACTGGGGCGAGGACGGTACGATACAGGCTGTGCTTGGTGCCTTTGGTATTCCTTACACAGGTTCTGGCCCAGAAGCGTGCATGAACGCAATGTATAAAGACATCGCACGCTTCCTTTTCAGTGCAAATGATGTCAACGTGCCTGACGGCTATGTCAAGATGAAGGGCAGCAAGTGTGATGAGCGCGACAAAGCGATGCTTGCTAAGTACGGCCGTCTCATCATCAAGCCGAACAGCGGAGGCAGCACAGTGGGACTCACACAGGTAAAAGAGATAGCTGACTTTGAGCATGGGCTTGAAGCGTCATGGGCAAGCTATAAATATGAAGATAAAGCCCTCATCGAGCAATATATTCCTGGGAAAGAGATGACAGTTCCTGTCTGGGAAAAGGAGGACGGAGAAGTTATAGCTTTGCCTGCTATTGACATACAGCCCAAGGAAGGCTTCTACGATTACAAAAACAAATACACGCATGGCTCGACGGAATATATCTGTCCGGCAAAAGTTTCTCCTGAAATCACGAAACGCCTCAGCGAAGCTGCGATAGCCGCGCACAAAAGTCTTGGCTGCCGTATATACAGCAGAACTGATTTCCGTGTAACAGAAGACGGTACAATATACGCACTTGAGGTCAATACGGCTCCTGGCATGACGTCTTTGAGCCTTGTGCCTCAGGCGGCAGTTGCATATGGAATGAAGCTACCAGATTTTCTTGACAAAGTTGTAAAGGCTTCGTTCAAGATCGAAAGAAGATATCAGTAGTTGCAATTAAAAGGCAATAAAAAAAGACGCGGAATAGTCCGCGTCTTTTTAGTTTTTGATATTGATTACTTGAGCTGAATTTTTGTTATCTTCAGATGCCTGATGCCGCGGGGAGTGCGTACCTGGACTTCCTTGCCGGCTTTGTGCCCTACAACTGCCATGCCTACAGGGCTTGCCGCTGAAATTCTGTTCTCCTTGATGTCGGCCTCTTCTGTGCCGACCAGAGTATAGACAAAGGTTTTCTTAAGGTCAAGGTCCCTCAGAGTTACTGTTGTGCCAAGGCTGGCCACACTTGTGTCAACGTCTTCCGCTTCGACGATCTGAGCTTTGCTGAGCTGGTACTCAAGCTGCAGGATACGGTTTTCCAGTTTTTCCTGCTCTTCTTTTGCTGCATGGTATTCTGCGTTTTCGCTGAGGTCACCGAAACCACGGGCTTCTTCCAGTTTTGCCGCTATTGCGGATCTTCCGTCGCCGCGAAGTTCAACTAGCTCAGCTTTGAGCTTGTCATATCCTTCACGTGTCATTACGACCTGTTCTTCTTTTACTGCTGCCATATCTATTGCACCACCTGTCAGATGTCTGTATATCAACAAATGCCTTATGAACGGTGTGAATTCTATCAGATAAGGGATAAAATATCAAATTTTTGCGGCAATTGTAGAACGTTTTAATAGCATTTGCCGTGATCTTTTAGGGCGCATGTATTTACTTGAAATGGCTGGAAATGACGTAATGAATGATTTTATGTACGTAAAAATTGGCAACCAGGTAAAATCCGAATATCCTGCACTAAATCCAAACCATAAAAGACGGTGGATTCAGGCAGACGTATATGCTTGACAATGTTTCGTCAAGGTAGTATAAAAGCCAACAATCGTTTATGCATGACGCGATGAAGAGGACAGTAAGGAATATTCAGCATCTCAGAGACGCGCTCCCGCAATGCGGAGCTGAAAGGGCGCGGGTGTTAAATTCCTGAAGACCACCTCCGAGCAGACGCCGAAGCCGTAAGGATAAGACGTCAGGGTGCGCCCTTACAGCGCAGAGAGGGTTAACGCGCAAGCGCAGACCGAATCGGAGTGGAACAGCGGAATCAAGCCGCCTCCTTTGTCAGGAGGCGGCTTTTTATATTATTTTCGGCGCAAAGCGTCTGGGAGGAATAATCATGGGTGTTATACAAAATTATGGAAAACTTTTGCCGGTCACAGATAAAACGCCGCGCATAACTCTTGGTGAGGGCAGCACGCCGCTCGTCCATCTTAAAAATATCAGCGAGATGCTGGAGATAGAACTTTATGGAAAACTTGAAGGCTGCAACCCTTCGGGGTCGTTCAAAGACCGCGGAATGGTAATGGCTGTCGCGAAGGCTCTGGAAGAAGGAGCAAAAGCTTTTGTCTGCGCTTCGACGGGCAACACTTCGGCGTCCGCTGCGGCATACGCTGCTTCTGTCAACAAGCCATGCTACGTGCTGCTCCCGGCTGGCAAGGTGGCACTCGGCAAACTTGCGCAGGCATTGATGTACGGCGCGCATGTTATTGCTGTAAAGGGCAACTTTGACCGCGCGCTTGAGATGGCGCGAGCTGCTGCGGAAAAAGAAGGCTTTGCCATCGTCAACTCAGTCAATCCATACCGCCTTTGGGGACAGAGAAGCGGTGCATGGGAAGTCTGTGATGTGCTTGGAAGCGCGCCGGACTGGCACGCGATTCCTGTCGGCAACGCAGGTAACATCAGCGCTTACTGGGCAGGATACAAACAGTACAAAGAAATTGGCAAAATAGATAAGCTGCCGAGAATGATGGGATTCCAGGCCGCAGGTGCAGCACCACTGGTCACAGGCCAGCCGTGCCCGAACCCTGAAACGATAGCAACGGCTATACGCATCGGCAATCCCGTGAGCGCGCATCTTGCGAAAGACGCTGTCGCGCAGTCCAGCGGTGAGTTTAATTCCGTTACAGACGAAGAAATACTCGCGGCTCAGAAATTGCTCTCGTCAAGAGGAGGCATATTCGCTGAGCCGGCGTCGTGCGCCCCGCTTGCGGGACTTGTGAAACTTAAGAAACTTGGAAAACTTCCCAAGGGCATAAAAGTCGTTGCCGTATTCACGGGCAACGGGCTTAAGGATCCGGATACTGCGATGTCGCAAGTCGGCAGGCCTGTAGAGATCGGAGACTCTATGGAGGAATTGCTGGAGGTGATGAAGGGGTGAGCGACCTTATCACGCTGAGAGTTCCAGCTACAAGCGCGAACCTCGGCTCCGGCTTTGATGCCATCGGCATGGCCTTGTCGCTCTGCAACATCTTTAAGGTCACGGAAATATTGCCGAAAGGCGAATATCAGATAGAGACACATGGCGAAGGCGCACGCGAACTTTCTGATTCCAGCGCCAATATGGTCGTCACCTCTTATGAAAAAACGTGCGAGCGCTGGGGTGTCCAGGGCCCAGGTTTTGCAATGTGGTGTCACAATATCATTCCGCTTTGCCGCGGGCTCGGCAGTTCTGCCGGCGCGGTAGTAGGCGGTGTGCTTCTGGCAAAATATCTTACTGGATATAAGGCAAGCGAATCAGAGCTTCTTCGCTCAATGACATTGATAGAAGGACACCCTGACAACGTTGCCCCTTGTTATCTTGGCGGCATGGTTGTGAGCTGCTGGGATGGGCAGGATCTGCGCTATGTTAAGCTTCCTGCGCTGCCGCCCGAAGTCCAGTGCGTCGTGGCAGTCCCCGATGAACGAGTGAAAACATCAGACGCGCGCAGCGCGCTGCCGAAACAGGTGCCGTTTGAAGATGCGGTCTTCAACCTAGGACATGCAGCGCTTCTGACAGCAGCCTGGGCAACAGGCAAATGGGATTACCTCAAATGGGGAATGGACGACAGACTTCATCAGCAGTACCGTAGCAAACTTTTCAGCGGGGGAGATGTGATCTTCTCGCGTGTTCAGGAACTGCAGGAGTGTATAAGCGTCGCGATAAGCGGCTCAGGCCCAAGCGTCATTGCCCTTGTCCGCGGGGCTGCGCAGAGAGTTGCCGAAACGATGTGTCGCACATTTACCGAATATGGCGTACGCTCACAGTTCTATGTCCTCGACGGAAGTGCTCAGGGTGCTAGAGTCGAAGTCGATTCCGGGCTGCAAAAGATACTGAAAGAAAACGGCGGTGATAAAAAATGAGCTGGGCAGAATATCCGCTTACGGTGCTTAAATTCGGCGGTACATCAGTTGCTGACCTCGACAGAATGAAGCACGTAGCCTCCATCGTCAAGCATATACGTGACGAGAAAAAACGTGTGGCGGTAGTCGTGTCAGCAATGGGCAATACGACAGATGATCTTCTGTCTCTTGCACGCGATGTCTCATCAGAGAGCAGCGGACGAGAGATAGATCAGCTGCTTGCTACGGGAGAGCAGCAAAGCGTAGCGCTCCTTGCGCTAGCGCTTCAGCAGTCAGATATACCGGCTCAGTCATTTACGGCTCGTCAGGCAGGTATCAAAGCCAAGGGTTTCCCGACGGAAGGACGCATATCAAGCATTGATCCGTCAAATGTGCTTAAGGTCCTTGATGAAGGAACTGTGGCTGTGATTGCCGGCTTCCAGGCAATAACTGACGAAGGAGATATCATCACGCTCGGCCGCGGAGGATCAGACCTTTCGGCAGTCGCTTTGGCTGCAGCGATGAATGCCGATTCCTGTCAGCTGCTTAAGGATGTGACAGGTATCATGACCGGAGACCCAAGAGTCGTTAAAGAGCCGCAAAAGATAAAACAGATAGGGTTTGACGAATGTATGGAAATGACGGTGCAGGGCGCCGGCGTTCTGCAGGCGCGCAGCGTTGAATTTGCAGCGCGTTACAATGTGCCGCTTTACGTTGCTTCGAGCTTTGTCGAAGAGGAGGGAACATGGGTAATGAATAATTCTGTAACAGAAGGTCTGGTAATCAAATCTGTAGTCCACGACACAAAAGTTGCAAAAATAGTATTGCTTGGCGTGCCTGATATTCCGGGTGTAGCGGCCAGGCTTTTCTCGAACCTCGCCGACAAAGGCATCGGGGCGGCAATGATAATTCAGAATAACATGAGGGGCGGTGTCAATGACATAGGCTTCCTCGTCAAAAAAAGCGATCTCGAAAATGCAATACAGGTGTGCCGCGAGCTTTGCCGCGAAATAGACGCGCAGGGAGTTTCATTCGACACAGAAATCGCACGTGTTTCTATTGTTGGCGCAGGCATTGCCAACCACCCTGAGATTCCGCCGAAGATGTTCAGCATCCTTGCGGAAGCAGGCATAAATATCGAAATGATAGCGTCGACAGCGCTTGCAATAACTTGCATAGTAGGTTCGGCACACGCTGAAGAAGCCGTTCGTACGCTTCACAAATGTTTTATAGAGGAGGCTGCATGCTGATGAACGGCAAAAAAGTTGCAGTCCTAGGGGCTACTGGGCTTGTAGGACGTGAGATGCTCAAAACTCTTGAACAAAGAAAATTCCCCGTATCGGAGATAGTACCGCTTGCATCACCCAGGTCTGAGGGCATCAAGGTAAAATTCTGCGGCGAAGAAGTTACCGTCCACGCAGTCAACGAAAATTCTTTTAAAGGTGTGGATGTGGCTATCTTTTCAGCCGGCGGCAAAACTTCAAAACAGTGGGCGCCTGTAGCTGTGGCGTCTGGGGCTACGGTCATTGATAACAGCTCGGCATGGCGTATGGACCCCGATGTACCGCTTGTTGTCCCTGAGATCAATCCTGAAGATGCGCACGGATGCAAAAAAGGCATCATAGCAAATCCGAACTGCGCAACTATCCAGGCTGTTGTCGCCTTATATCCCCTGCATAAAGAAGCAGGGCTTGTATATATCAATATCAGCACGTACCAGTCAGTTTCCGGAACGGGCAAAAAAGGCCTTGACGCTCTCACTAATGAATCATTCGCATGGGCGCGTGGAGAAGATGTAAAATGCGAGGGCAAAGCATATCCTCACCAGATAGCATTCAACCTGCTGCCGCATATTGGTCCATTCGATGACGAAGGTATTTCTGAAGAAGAGTGGAAGATGGTCAACGAGTCGCGTAAGATAATGCACATTCCGGATCTGCGCGTAAGCGGCATAACCGTCCGCGTGCCAGTCTTCCGTGCTCACGGCGAAAGCGTTACGGCTCAGTTCAAAAACGAGCTGACTCCGCAGCGCGCACGCGAGATATTAAAAACTGCACCAGGTGTAATTTTGCGCGACGATCCTAAAAATAACATTTATCCTCTGCCAATAGAAGCGGCTGATAATGATGCTGTCTATGTCGGCAGAATAAGACGTGACACAGGGCTTAATAATGCTCTTGCAATGTGGGTCGTTTCCGACAATTTGCGCAAAGGCGCGGCGTTGAACGCCGTGCAGATCGCAGAAATTTTGTAAAAACGTTTGTGTATCATAGGTAGATAATGTAAAAGGCGCGGGTTCAACCCGCGCCTTTTTTTGCACGAACATGCGTTAGGATAAATTGCTTATTTTTTATATTTAATAGCAAAAAATGACATAATAAAAAAAATAAGCAATAAAATTAGCAATATTTGTGCTTAATATATTGACATTAAACAAAAACAAGCATAATATTTCCGCATTAGATGCATTTTGGGAGGGATACGAATGGCTGCAGTAAATGTTGAAGAGATATTCGGGAGCATGGTTTTTAATGATGCGACGATGAAACAGCGCCTTCCGAAAGACACGTATAAAGCGCTTAAACGCGCTGTGAAAGACGGGAAACCTGTCGATATTAATGTGGCAAACGTTTTAGCAAATGCAATGAAAGACTGGGCTGTCGAAAGAGGCGCTACGCACTTCACACACTGGTTCCAGCCGATGACAGGAATAACAGCGGAGAAACATGACAGCTTTATTTCGCCGCTCGACAACGGAAAGATAATTATGGAATTCTCAGGCAAAGAACTCATCAAGGGCGAGCCTGACGCGTCGTCGTTCCCTTCCGGCGGGCTGCGCGCGACATTTGAAGCGCGCGGATACACTGCATGGGACCCAACCTCTTATGCCTTCATAAAAGAAAACGTGCTCTGTATACCGACAGTCTTTTATTCATACGGCGGAGAAGTCCTCGATAAAAAGACACCGCTGCTGCGCTCGATAGATGTCATCAGCGTGCAGGCTCTTCGCATTCTGAGGCTTTTTGGCAACACAGCTGTGTCGCACGTCAGCACTACAGTCGGTGCGGAGCAGGAGTACTTCCTCATCGACAAGGAACTGTACAACAAACGCAAGGACCTTCGCTACACGGGGCGCACGCTTTTTGGCGCGAGGCCGCCGAAAGGGCAGGAGCTGGACGACCACTATTTTGGCTCGATACGACCGCGCGTTGCGGAGTATATGCAGGATCTTAATATCGAACTCTGGAAGCTTGGCATACTCGCAAAGACCGAGCACAATGAGGTTGCCCCATCGCAGCACGAGCTTGCTCCAATTTTTGAAGATACCAACACAGGCTGTGACCATAACCAGCTTATGATGGAAATAATGAAAAAGGTAGCTGACCGTCATGGCCTTGTCTGCATACTCAGCGAGAAACCTTTCGCTGCGATCAACGGCTCTGGCAAACACAACAATTGGTCGCTGGCCACTGACACAGGGCAGAACCTGTTCGACCCCGGCAAGACTCCATCAGAGAACGCGCAGTTCCTGCTCTTCCTCTGTGCCGTCATCAAGGGAGTCGATGAATATCAGGACATGCTGCGTGTCACAGTTGCCACACCGGGCAACGACCATCGTCTCGGAGCTAACGAGGCGCCTCCGGCAGTTGTGTCCATGTTTCTAGGCGACGAGCTCACCGAGATACTCAAGTCTATCGAGAACGACAAGACATACAAGGGCAAAAAAACGAGCGAGATAAAACTTGATGTCGATACCCTGCCGCACTTCCCGAAGGACAACACTGATCGCAACAGGACATCTCCGTTTGCTTTCACTGGAAATAAGTTTGAATTCCGCATGCCTGGCGCAAGCTTGTCGATCGCCGGACCTAACATAGTCCTCAACACAATAGTTGCAGAACAGCTTGAGCAGTTCGCCGACATCCTTGAAAAAGCTCCCGATTTCAAAAAAACGCTGACTTCGCTTGTTAAGAAAACGATAAAAGAGCACAAGCGCATAATCTTCAACGGAAATGGCTATGATGATGCATGGCTTGCAGAGGCAAAGCGACGCGGACTCTGTAACTTCCGCACGACACCTGATGCGCTTGCATGTTACATTGCTCCGAAAAACATCAGCCTCTTCTCGAAGCATAAGGTCTTCAGCGAGATCGAGATGCGTTCGCGCTATGAGGTACACATGGAGAATTACTGCAAGGTCATAAATATCGAAGCGCTGACCATGAACGAGATGATACGCAAAGACATAATCCCTGCGTCCTACACTTATATCAAGAGGCTTAGCGAGACTGCAGAGGCAATAAAGGCGCTGAGCCCGAATATCAAGTGTACGACGGAGATAGAGATGCTAGAGCACCTTAGTGGGCTCACTGATACTCTCTACAAAGGCATCAATAAAATGGACAGGCTGCTGAAAAATGTCCCTGTAAAGAAAAACTCGATGCAGCAGGCGTGTTATTACCGCGACAAAGTTATTACTCTAATGTCTGAGTTGCGCGACGCCGCGGACGAGATAGAGGGGTTTGTAGGTGAAAAGTACTGGCCGTACCCGACATACGGCGAGTTGCTCTTCAGCGTTTGACGGCAGGTAAAGTACGGCCAGCCTGTTGCCACTCATATAAAGGGGGAAGCCCAGCTGTTTCCCTGATAAAGCGGAGACTTCTTTTGCGGAAGTCTCCGCTTTTTTGCGCGTTTGACCGGTTTTTGCATGTGTAATAAAATAACTAAGTTATTATGACTGGAGCTGTATATGATGAAACTTCGCAAAATAACTGAAAAAATCGAAAAGCGCATACCTCTTTCGTGGGCTGAAGCATGGGATAACCCTGGACTTGCTGTCGGCGACCCGAACGCCGATGTTTCACGGGTGGCTTTTGCGCTAGATGCGAACGAAGATACTGTTGCACGTGCGGCTGATGCTGGGTGCAGTCTCCTTGTTACGCATCATCCGATTATTTTCGATTCGATGAAGACAATACATGAAGATGTTCCTGCGCAGAAAACTGTAATTTCAGCGATACGCAGCGGAGTTGCGCTCTATGCCGCGCACACGAACTGGGATTCTTCACCTGAGGGGGTTAATTTTTACCTTGCTGATTTGCTCAGACTCAAGGAGCTTGAACAGCTTGAACCTCCGCAAGTCAAAGATGGTTCATTCGGTATCGGTGCGGTCGGCACGTTTGCTTCGCCTGTATCAATGACGGAATGTTTGCAGCTGCTTGCGAGGCGATGGCGACTTGTCAATTTTGTTGGATTCGGCGGTAGCTCGCGCATGATAAGCAAAGTTGCAGTGGGCGGCGGAGCGTGCGGAGGAATGTGGCGAAGGGCGTTTGACCTTGGAGCTGACGTATTCATTACAGCCGACATTGCTTACCATGACAGAAATGATGCACTGAGCATGGGGCTCAACCTTATCTCTACAGACCATGGAGAGATGGAAAGGGTTGCGCTTCCGGCCCTTAAAAAAGTAGTTGAAGAAGAGACCGGACTTGAAACAGTCCTGTTGAAAGAAGTCCCGACGGAGAGAATTTTCCTCAACTCGTCGGGCGAAGATCAGATCATTGCAGAAGGATGTGTATCAAATGACAGATAAAAAAAGAATTTTCAGCGCGATGAGGCCGACAGGCCGTCTCCATTACGGGCACATGGCAGGAGCGCTCATCAACTGGGTAAAACTTCAGGATCAGTATGACTGCTATTTCGGCATCGCTGACTGGCATGCACTGATGTCGGATTATGCCGACACTAGTAGGGTCAAAGATAACTGCAGAGAAATACTGCTCGACTGGCTGGCTGTGGGTGTTGATCCAAATAAGGCGGCAATCTTTGTGCAGTCGCACGTAAAACAGCACGCCGAGATACATCTTGCGCTTTCGATGATTGCACCGCTTGGCTGGCTCGAGCGCTGCCCGACGTACAAAGAGCAGATACTCAACCTGCAAAACAAAGACCTTTCCACATATGCATTTCTTGGTTATCCAGTGCTGATGGCTGGCGATATCCTTCTTTACAAATCATGGGCCGTTCCTGTCGGAGAGGATCAGAGTGCACACCTTGAACTTACACGTGAGATTGTGCGAAGGTTCAACAACTTCTACGGCGAAATATTCCCTGAGCCTGAGACGCTGCTGACACCGCAGGCTAAGATGCCGGGTCTCGACGGGCGCAAGATGAGCAAGTCATACGGTAATTCGCTTGCGATAGCTGATGACTGCAAGACCGTCTGGGAAAAACTTCGCACTATGACGACTGACCCTGCGCGTGAACGCAGAACAGATCCAGGCACACCTGAGAAATGTCCTGTGTGGGACATTCATAAATTTTTCAACAAAGACGCGCAGGAGCTTGCTGAGATACATGAAGGCTGCAAGACGGCGGGTATCGGCTGCGTCGACTGCAAGAAAAAACTAATGGCTCATATAGAAGAAGTAATGACACCTATCCATGAACGCCGTGCGAAATATGAGAACAGCGATGAAGTCATGGAAATACTCAAAGCAGGTGCGGACCGTGCCCGTGTAGTAGCTTCCCAAACGATGGAAGATGTCTATACGGCAATGGGCATGTACCACTAGACGAACTTGGCTGAAGAAAACATCCAGACCACAGAAGAAAAAAAAGAGGACGAAAGGGGTTTCGAAGTACAGCTCGACGCCTTTTCCGGTCCTCTTGATTTGTTATGCCATCTTGTTGATATTCGCGAGATGGATCCGATAAAGCTGAACCTTACGGACCTCGTTACGCAGTATGTGCAGTTTCTTTTAAAGAGCAAACGTACAGATCTTAACCAGATTGCGGAATTCTTTTCGTTCGCTAGCCGCCTCATTTTACATAAAGTGCGCTCGCTGTTCCCGTCTCAGCGCAACGATGAGGATGTGCAGGAAGATGAACCGCTAGATGATGAACTCACCGAAGAAGAACTTCAGCAAATGCTTGAGAATTTCCGCCCATACCGTGCGGCTGCTGCGCGGCTGGCAAAATTTCAGCAGGACAGGGAACAGTATTTTGTGCGTATCGTTGACGAGGACAGTACGCCATTCTATGACCTCGGCGACCTTTACAGCCTTGCTTCGCGCTGGTGGAGCCTGCTTGACGAATATAACAGGCGCACAGAAAGCGAAAGCTACGGCGAAGATGATTTCATAGATGACATTCCAGATGCCATTCCTGAGGAACGCCAAGTCGATCAGAGAATGGAAGAACTCATGGAGATAGTCAAAGGAAAGCATATCAAACTGCGCGAACTCCTTACAGAGCGAAGCCGCAAGACACTCATAGTCACGCTGCTCGCGCTTTTGGAAATGTCGCGCCTGGGAATGATAGATATAATACAGACTGAAGTATTGGGAGATGTTGAAATTGTCGCAGCATGAGAAAAAAGAGCAGGAGCTGGAGATGGGGCTTCTTGAACGCCAGATAGAGGCAATGCTGTTTGTTTCTCCGCAGCCAATTTCGACGCAGGAGATAGCGTCGTATCTCGGCGTTTCAGCGCAGCGTGCTGAGAAATCACTTAAAGCCATAAAAGAAATCTACGCGCGCAGCCATGGACTGACGTTGCTTTTTGAAGCTGGAGGCTGGCAGATGGCCACTGCGCCAGATCTGCGCGATGTGATAGAAAGTTTTGCAAACACTGTTTCTCTTCAGCGTGTGCGCTTGAGCCGCGCTGCCCTCGAGACTCTTTCGGTCATTGCATATAACCAGCCCGTTACTCGTTCTGAAATAGAAACTATCCGTTCTGTGCGATGCGACAGGGTCGTTGACACCTTGCTCAAACACGGGCTTGTCCGTGTTGCAGGACGCAAGAAGAGCGTAGGCTCGCCTCTGCTTTTCAGAACGACGCAGAGGTTCCTCGAAATCTTTGGGCTGGAAGGCATAACTTCATTGCCGTCACTTGACGAACTGCGCAACAGCAGCGGCGAAGAAAATTACAATGATGCGTTCGCTGCAATGACAAGCGGCAGTGCAGATGAGGACCAGCAGCCAGCTGTAGAAAAAACTGCAGACGGCACAGCTCCGGCAGAGCCTCCCGTAGAAGAGACTGATGCCTGATAACGTGGATAAACCAGTAAAAGATACCATAAGGCTCAACAGGTGGCTTGCACTCTGTGGCGTCGGAGCGCGGCGTAAAGTTGAAAGCTACATCACCGATGGGCGGGTGACTGTCAATGGTGAAAAAATAACCGAACCAGGACGTCAGGTCGCACCTGATGATATCGTGATGTTTGACGATGAACCGGTAGCTCCCGTAAAGCAGACTTACCTCATATACAACAAGCCCAAAGGAATTTTGAGCGCTGTCGAAGACAGCCGGGAGCAGACCATTATCGACATCCTGCCTGTCGAACTCGACCCGCTGAGACTCTTCCCAGTCGGCAGGCTCGACCGCGAAAGCGAAGGGCTCATTATCCTTACGAACGACGGGATGTTTTCACAAGAGCTCATACATCCAAGCATGGGCATTACAAAGACCTATGAAGTCGAACTGCGCAAACCTCTTGCTGAACCGCAGCTCATACAATGGCTGAAAGGCGTTGACGCAGACGGAAAATTTCTGAAGCCTCATTCAGTCCGCCGGCTTGCAAGGAATCCGCTGCAATGCTGGTTCGAGGTCGTTCTGGATGAAGGTATAAAGCGTGAGATACGCCTCATGGTGCGTACACTTGGCAACGATGTGCGCCATCTTGTCCGCAGGCGAATAGGCAAACTTGAGCTGAGAGATCTGCCTGCTGGAGAGTATATAAAAGTGTCAAAAGACGAGCTGTGGAAATACATCAAAAATGGAAAAATCGTATGATGTCTTAAACAGCATTCTTAATTCGGTTTCTGCCGTGACGCGTATGCAACTGGCGTCTGCATCGGAATGGGAAAATTGTCTCGTTATTGAAAAGAGATTCAGCAGCGACATTGCATCAGACTGGCTGGATAAATTTGAGGCAGAATACATAGGTATTGAAGCTTTTTTAGATTTGCCGGTAAAAAATACATCAGGTGCTTTTATTGGAATAAGGATTCCGGCATTTAAAAATAATATTGAAACAGTACTTAATATGACGCGGAAATTTCACGACGCTGATTTTATGCTTTCAGACTTTCTTGATGGGTTCCAAAAAATGTTTGGTAAAAGTTTATATACAGGACATCCTGATTTTTTGGAGCTTGGTGTCGTTAACCATTGGAAATCTTTCGGCGCGATGTGTTTTTGGAGAAGTGACGATGGCAGCAAATTCGCAGCATTTGAAAACGTGCTGAAAACGCGCCTCGATTTTATGTCAGTTCTTCCGACGCCAGCAGCGATAGAATTTGCATTTTCTACACCTGTGCCGCACTGGATAGGTGTGACTGTTTCGTATGAAAAAAACGGAAAATATTTTCTGTCTCTGGGCCAAGCTGAAAGTGTGCTTGGTAATATTTGGGAATAGTATAATCAAAAAGAGCTTTTATGTCTGAGAGAGGAACAAATATGGCTGAAGAAAAATTACCTTTGATAGTTACAATAGATGGTCCGGCCGGTGCCGGCAAAAGCACTATCGCGCGTTTGGTCGCAGAAAAAATTGGTCTGCCGTACCTCGATACCGGCGCAATCTACAGAGCCATAGCGTGGCAGCTCAACGAGATGAACGTCGGACCTGAAGAGTCACCTGAAATGCTTAAGCTCCTCGCAGACATAAAAATATCCTTTGGCTTGGATACGATATCAGTGAACGGACGTGACGTCACAAAGGAGATTCGCACTCCGGAGACAGACAAGATAGTATCAGCTTACGCGGCACTAAAATGTGTGCGCGATGCGCTGCTGTCAGTTCAGCGTGCGCAGGCTGTTAAGGGGCTCGTTGCCGATGGGCGTGATATGGGTACAGTCGTCTTTCCGGAAGCCGAACTGAAAGTTTTTCTCACTGCTTCGGCAGAAGAACGCGCGAAACGGCGCTGGAAAGAGCGCGTTGCACGCGGTGAGAAGGCCGTATACGATGAAATACTTGAACAGGTCAACAAACGCGATGATTATGATATGCACAGGACAGTCGCACCGCTGTGTCCTGCACAGGGAAGCATAATACTTGACAGCACTGAGATGACTGTTGACCAGGTAGTTGACGCCATCGCCAGCCTTGCCGCTGAATACAGGAAACCAAGTCCTCGTTGAGCAGACAAAAAAGAACGATAGACCTTTCAATAAAACCCAAGAAGGCGATAATAGCCGGCATCGAAAGACAGGGCTCATTTGATACAGAACAGTCTCTCGACGAGCTTGTCATGCTCCTCGGAAACTTGAATATCCCTTCAGTTGCGCGTGCGGTGCAGCACAGGGATATCCCAGACCCATCGAGTTTCATAGGTTCTGGCAAAGCGGAAGAGATCAAAAATTTTGCGCTTCATGCCGGAGCGACACTGCTCGTCGTTGATGATTTCCTATCTCCAACACAGAAAGCAAACCTTCAGAAACTGACGTCTCTTGAAGTCTGGGACAGGGCTTTTGTCATAATGAAAATATTTGAAAGACGTGCCAATACGGCAGAGGCAAAACTTCAGGTCGAGCTTGCACAGTACAGATACGAGATACCAAGCCTTAAAGGGCTTGGTTACCAGATGTCGCGCACAGGCGGCGGCATCGGAACGCGAGGCCCAGGTGAGACTGAATTTGAGCGCCACAGGAGAAAGCTTGAACGGCGCATAAAAAGCATAACCTCACGTCTCGAAGATGTGCGTAAGCGCCGCGGTGAAAGGCGAGACAGAAGACGCAAAGACGGTGCGCCGCTGGCTGCGCTTGTCGGCTACACGAACAGCGGCAAATCGACGCTGCTGAAAGCGCTTTCAAAGGATTCGACGATTCTTTCTGCGGACCAGCTCTTTTCGACGCTGGATACGGTCGTAAGGCGTATAGGGTTTCGTGACGGCGGAAGCTTCCTGTTGTCGGACACGGTTGGTTTCATACGCAAGCTGCCTCCGGAACTTGTCGCTGCCTTCAGGGCTACGCTTGAAGAGGTTGCCGGTGCAGACCTGCTGCTTCTCGTTCTTGATTCGTCAGACAGCGAGCCATGCGAGACGCTAGACATAGTACTCGACACGCTCAAAGAACTTGATGCTGACGAACTCCCGCGCATAATTGTCCTTAACAAGATAGACAAAACGGGCGAATCCGCAGACTATATCGCTGCCGAGCTCAAAGCGCGCGGCGAAAAAGTTATCTGTACTTGCGCTTTAGACAACAGAGGGTTCGATGATTTGCTTGCTGCGATAAAAGATTGTTTTGCCGACAAGCTCGACTTTGGTGCGCAGAGATATTTGAACGGTGAGATTTACAAAGACGAGCAGAAAATACTTGAATAAGTTGCAGTTTTGATAAAAAATAAGCAGTGAACGGGGTGATAATATGTACGTCAGCATGACAGGTTTCAGCAGGACACAGCTTCAGCAGCCGTGGGGCACGCTGAATCTCGAGCTTTCGAGCGTGAACCACCGTTATCAGGAGATAACTGTAAGGCTGCCGCGCGAATTTGCAAGCTGGGAGCCGTGGTTCCACCAGAAGCTCCGCAGTTGTTTCAGGCGCGGCAAAGTCCAAGCAAGGCTTGAAGTTCTTTGGGCTCAGTCATATAAAATGGCTCATATAAATAAGGAAGTCATTGATTCGTACTGCTCCGAGATCATGCAGATACAGCGCGAGATAGGACAGGCGCGCGAGCTGGAGCTCGAAAAGATAGTCACGCTGCCGGGAGTGCTTGATATTCCTGTTTTTACGGACAGCGAAGATGCCTCAAAGATAGAGAATACTTTCAACAAACTCATCGACGACGGAGTGAAGTCGTGGCAGTCGATGCGAGAACTTGAAGGCGGACACCTCAAAGAAGAAGTGTTGTCACATCTCACACAGCTTGAAGATTTAGCTGCGCAAATCGAAGAAAAATGGCAGCCTGCACGTGATGAAGCGTTCAATACGGTAAGAAAACGCATATCTGAATCGCTCGAAGGGCTTGGCAGCAATCTTGACGAGGGCCGGTTCTTTCAGGAAATCGCAATAATGACCGACAAATGGGATGTATCGGAAGAGCTTGCCAGACTTAAGAGCCACATTGCTAAATTTCGCATGACCGGAGAAGAAAAAGAGTCAAGCGGACGCAAGCTCGACTTTCTGACCCAAGAGATAAACAGAGAGATAAATACGCTCGACTCGAAGGTAGCAGATGCTGATATCAGATGGCTTGCTGTCGATGCAAAGGCACAGCTTGAGATGATACGCGAACAGATACAGAATCTGGAGTAAATGAAGATGGATTACAAACTCGTACATGTTGGATTTGGCAATATGGTGGTTGCAGACAGGATAGTCGCTATAATCAACCCTTCGTCGTCGCCGATAAAGCGCCTTAAAGAGGAAGCACGTGAGGCTGGACTGCTTGTCGATGTAACTCAGGGCCGCAAAACGCGGGCTATTCTTGTTATGGACAGCAAGCATGTTGTGCTCTCTGCAATACAGCCTGAAACTATAACAAGCCGTTTTGAAGGCGAAGACGACAAAGAGGAGAAGGAATGAAAGGACACCTTTTCGTTTTTTCGGGGCCTTCCGGCGCGGGCAAGGGGTCAGTTCTCACAAAAGTACTTGCAAGTATCGATAATTTGGAATACTCTGTATCATGTACGACCAGAAAACCACGCCCTGGTGATGTAAATGGCAGGGAATACTGGTTTATGGATGAATGTGATTTTCGCAGCATGGCCGCGGAAGACAAATTCCTTGAGTGGGCCGAAGTACACGGCGGACTTTACGGCACAAGACGCGATATTGTAGAAAACGCTCTTGCCGGCGGAAAGGATATAATACTAGAGATAGATGTCCAGGGTGCGCTGCAGGTAAAGAAAAAGATGCCTGAAGCAATTGCGGTTTTCCTAGAACCGCCGTCGAAGGAGGAGCTTGAGAAACGCCTGCGTAACAGAAGCACTGAAGATGAAAAACAGATAGAACTGCGTCTGGCAAATGCAGAAAAAGAAATGAACTGCGCGCATAAATATGACCACGTTATTGTCAATGATGAAGTGGATCGTGCGGCAGAAGAATTTATAAAAATTATCGAAAGCTACAGGAGGGGTTCAAGATGATCTACATGGATCTTGAGAAAATCTACAAAGAGTGTAACATACCTAATAAGTACATACTGACGCTTATCGTTGCTGAACGTGCACGTCAGCTCAGCGAGAGAAAAGGCACAGGCCTTGGCTATGACGAGAAATTTATAACGAAGGCCGTTGACGATGTCGCTGAGGGCCGCGTTGATTTCAAAGTTACTGAGACACCAAACGCGCCTCACGAGATTGCCGAAGACGCGGCTTCTAATGAACGAGTGGAAACGAAATAGAAAAATACTTTTCGGAATAAGCGGCGGCATTGCAGCCTATAAAGCGCCGGATATCCTGCACGGATGGATCAAGGCAGGCTGCGAAGTCGAGACGATACTCACGAAAGCTGCAGAACAATTTGTGAGTTCTCTTGCACTGTCGACTCTTAGCAAGCACCGAGTGTGGCGTGAAGATGATTTTCTTTCCGCAGACGAAGGGTGGAAGATACCTCACATAAGCCTGACCGACTGGGCTGATGTTTTTGTAATTGCACCGTGCACTGCAAATGTGCTTAGGATGTGCGCCGACGGTGACAGCAGCACGCTCATAGGAGCTGCGATGCTTGCCTGCAGCAAACCAGTCGTGCTGTTCCCGGCAATGAACTGTAATATGCTTGAAAATCCTGCAACACAGAGGCATATATCACAGATAAAATCTATGGGGCATACCGTTGTTGAACCTGACAGCGGAACGCTGGCATGTGGCTACGAAGGCAAAGGGCGTCTGCCGTCAAATGATGTCATTTATGAAAATGTGTGGCGCGTACTTTGCCCTAAAAAAGACATGGCCGGAATGAAGCTTCTCGTTACAGCTGGACCCACTTACGAGTACATCGACCCTGTACGTTTTCTGAGCAATCCAAGCAGCGGCAGAATGGGCTATTCGATAGCTAAAGCCGCCTGGTACAGAGGTGCGGAAGTCACGCTGGTTTCCGGTCCATCGAAGCTGACTCCGCCAGAAGGCGTGAAAGTCGTAAATGTTACTTCGGCTGATGAAATGTACGAAGCGTGCATTGCCGCACAGCCTGAGTCTGATATCATAATAAAGGCTGCGGCAGTCGGAGACTTCAAAACAGAAAATAAGAACAGCGAAAAAATAAAACGCGCTAAAAATGAACCTCTTACGATAAAGTTCCTCCAGAACACGGACATAGCCGCTGAACTAGGCAAACTGAAAAAAACAGGACAGATGCTTATAGGTTTTGCCGCAGAGACGAATGATCTGATAGAAAACGCCAAAAAGAAGATAGCAAGTAAAAACCTCGACATGATAGCCGTCAACGATGTCATGGCCAAAGGTTCAGGTTTTGGCTGCGAGACCAATACACTCACGCTTATATCGGCTGACGGTTCAAAGACGGAAATATCAGGCACAAAAGACGACGCGGCTGACGCGCTTCTTGATGCCGTGCTCAGCAAAAAAACGAAAAACTGATGGCGCTAGTTTCCGTTGCGCTCCCAGGTCCCTGGTGGACACTTCTTTCCTATTTATATTCGCAGGAGCTGCCGCAATGTCTGCGAGTGCGTGTTCCGCTTGGCAGAAGCACGCGTGTGGGGCTCACTGCACAAAATAATTCATGTGACGATATAAAAGATATCAAAGAGCTTGCGCAGGTCATCGATGAATCACAGGTGCTCCCGGATGAGCTTTGGAAAACAATTTGCTGGTTCGGCGATACGTGGCTGACAGGGCTTGGACTTGCCGCAAAGACACTTCTGCCTACCAAATTTTTTGACGGAGAAACGCTTGCGGCACTACCTAATGTTAATGCTGAGAAAAATAATTACAGTGTCAAATATATATACGAGCCGCGCGACGGCAAACGCTTTGCAAATTACAATGAACTAATAACTGATAATGCAGCAGGTTCGCTTATACTCTTTCCTGAATTTGCCGCCGCAAAAAAATTCTGGCAGAACTTGCCGGAAAGCGTCAAAGATATCGGCGCGCTCTTTCCGGCTGCTGCTTCTAAAAGACAATGGGAACTGTGGAAAACTGTGCATGATGGACCAATCAGTTTTATTGTAGGGTCACCATCGGCCGCGTTCGTTCCTCTTAGCGGGCTCTCTCGCATCATAATAGACGAAGAATCAAGCGGAGCCTGGCTCACACAAAAATATCCAATATTTCACTGCCGTTCGGTGCTTGCGGCACGCGCAAAATTTGCGGGTGCTGAGCTTGTGTTGGGCGGGCGCATGCCGTCTTCAAAAGCGTCGATGCAGTGCAGAGACATAGCCGGTAATGAGGGCGCATCTAAAAGGATCGTTTTTGTTGACCTTCATGATTCTTCATCCTCAGACATAGACGGTGTAAAAGATGCAATGCCGATGAGCAGGCCTCTGATTCGCGAGACGACAGCCTGCAGAAAAAATAAAAAATGGGCTTTCTGGGTGCTGGACAGAAAAGGTTATGCAGGCGAGATATACTGTGCTGACTGTGGTGCGTCAGTGCGCTGCGAACGCTGCGGGGGAGTCATGCGCTGGGAGTCGAAGAGTGGAAGGCTCGTATGCCTTAACTGCTCCGCTAAACTGCCTGTACCTGAGCACTGTCCGGCATGCGGCGGGCTATTCCTTCAGGGTGTGCGCCCAGGGCTCGAAGCTTTGCATGAGAGGGCGGCATCGCTTCTCAAATATTCATGCGGCGAGGTTATTGCTTTAAGCGATGATTCGGGAAAAATGCCTGCCGCCGGAGAACTCAGCAAAAAATATCCGGACGGTGCTGTGATAACAGGAACGCGAAAGATACTTGCGCTGGCTGACGAACTTAACACTGGAATGGTGGGCTGGATAGATGCTGACAGCGAGGCACGGGGCGAAGCGTATGACGCAAAAGTCCGCGCGTTTGGTCTTGTATGGGAATCTCTGTGGCGTGGTATTGACCCTGATGAACGCACCGTTGTAGTGCAGAGCAGACGTCCAGGCAGGGACTGGCAGGATGGCCTTGCCCGCGGATGGCGCACTTTCTGGAACAATGAACTCAAATATCGCCATGATTTTGAGCTGCCGCCATTCACGCCAATGATAGAGGTCCAAATGCCCAATAACAAAGGAAAATCACTTGCTGAAAGACTCGCCGGTGGCGGATTCGATTTTATAGAATCCGATGAATCGCCAGACAAAATTTTTGTAAGGACAAAACAGTTCGGCAGACTTAGAAAAATCCTCGAGCCATATTATAATATCAGCAATACGAGGACAGGCATGCCCAAGGTGTTCCTGTCAGTAAACTGACCAAACGGAGGCATATATAAATGAAAGCTCTCATCACAGTTTTAGGCAAGGATAAAGTCGGCATCATAGCAAGGGTATGCACGTACCTGGCGGACAAATCTGTCAATGTGCTGGAAATATCGCAGACCATAGTCAAAGGATATTTTGATATGATGATGATAGTTGATATAGAGAAGATGACCTGCACCCCGGTCGAGATCGTTAAAGAGCTTGACGAACTCGGTGCAGATATCGGCGTTGCGATAAAGTTTCAGAGGGAAGAGATCTTTGAAACGATGCACAGGATATAGGCATACAGATGATAAGTATTTCAGAAGCGCGCAAAACAAATGAAATGATCGCAGAAGAAAATCTTGATGTCCGCACGATAACCATGGGCATCAATATTCTCGACTGCGCAGATTCTGACATTAAAAAATTCTGCAAAAAAGTCTATGACAAAATAACGCACAAAGCTGAAAAGCTAGTCAGCGTAGGAGAGCAGATATCTTTGGAATTCGGTGTGCCTATTGTCAACAAACGTATATCTGTCACGCCGGTCGCGATAGCCGCTTCAGCATGCGAGGCTGACAGCTATGTCGAGATAGCAAAAACACTTGACAAAGCGGCGCAGGAGATAGGTGTCGATTTTGTCGGAGGTTTTTCAGCGCTCGTGCAGAAGGGCGCTACCAAGGCTGACCAGACACTTATCGGCTCAATACCCGAAGCGCTGGCTTCGACGAAAATAGTATGCTCTTCGATCAATCTTGGTTCGAGCCGTTCCGGCATAAATATGGATGCGGTCAAGGAGATGGGGCGTGTCGTTAAAGATATTGCAGAACGCACGCGCGAACAGGATTCGCTTGGCTGCGCCAAATTTGTTGTCTTCTGCAATGCGGTGGAAGATAACCCGTTCATGGCAGGAGCTTTCCACGGAGTTGGCGAGAAAGATTGTGCTATAAATGTAGGTGTCAGCGGACCAGGAGTAGTTAAGCGCGCGCTTGAGGAAGTGCGCGGAGCGGATTTTGAGACGCTGTGTGATACGGTCAAAAGAACAGCATTCAAAATAACCCGTGTCGGCCAGCTTGTAGCACGTGAAGCATCACAGAGGCTCAATGTGCCGTTTGGCATAATAGACCTCTCTTTAGCTCCTACGCCAGCAGTGGGTGACAGCGTTGCAGAGATTTTCCGCGAGATGGGTCTTGAACAGGCAGGAGCGCCTGGTACAACAGCTGCGCTTGCAATGCTCAACGATAATGTTAAAAAAGGTGGAGTCATGGCATCGTCATATGTCGGAGGCTTGAGCGGCGCGTTTATCCCAGTCAGCGAGGACCGCGGCATGATAGAAGCCGTGCAGGCCGGAGCTCTCACGATAGAAAAACTTGAGGCAATGACATGCGTATGCTCCGTAGGACTTGATATGATAGCGATACCTGGCGACACTCCTGCAGAAAGCATATCAGGCATGATTGCGGACGAAATGGCCATAGGCATGGTGAATAATAAAACTACCGCGGTGCGTGTTATACCTGTCTGCGGCAAAAAAGTCGGGGATACTGTAACGTTTGGCGGGCTCCTTGGCTATGCGCCGATAATAGATGTCAACAGGTTCAGCTGCAAGAAATTTATTGACCGCGGTGGGCGTATCCCGGCACCGATACACAGTTTCAAAAATTAGCAACAGGAACAAGGAGAAATTTATGAGCATAGTAGCAATAATAGGACGCCCTAATGTCGGCAAGTCTTCAATATTCAACAGGATACTCGGCAAACGCGCGGCGATAGTCGATGACCAGCCAGGTGTTACGCGCGACAGGCTTTACGGCGAAGCCGAGTGGGGCGGCAGAAAATTTTACATCGTTGATACCGGTGGGATAATGTCCGCTACAGAGCACCCATTCATGGATCTTATCGCGAAACAGGTCGACCTTGCGTTAGCTGAAAGCAGCGTGATAATTTTTGTGCTTGACGGTCATGACGGCCTTACACCGACTGACACGGACATCGCGCTCAAGCTGCGCCGCAGCGGCAAACCTGTCGTCGTTGCCATGAATAAGCTCGACAGCACAAAACAGGAAGAGAATATGCTTTATGAGGCATACAGCCTGGGTTTCGATGATGTTATCGCGACGAGCGCCGAGCACAATTCCGGTTTTGATGAATTGCTCTCCGCTGTGATTTCCAAGCTTCCTGAAGAGGAAGATTTTGAATCGAATGAAGACGACATAAGAGTTGCGCTTGTTGGGCGCCCTAACGTTGGCAAGTCAAGTCTCTTTAATGCGTTTGCCGGCGAAGACCGTTCAATGGTAAGCGACATGGCCGGAACAACTCGCGACGTAGTCGACTCGTTCGTTGAAATAAACGGAGTTAAATTCCGTTTTCTTGATACAGCAGGTCTCCGACGTAAGAGCCGCGTTGACTCCGACATAGAATATTACTCCAACGTGAGAACGTATCAGGCGATAGATCGCTGCCATGTGGCTCTTGTGCTGCTTGACGCACAGGATCAGGTGACAGAGCAGGACAAACGCTTGATGGGGCAGGTGCTTGAACGCGGCAAAGGACTCATTATTGTAATGAACAAATGGGACCTCGTTCCAAAAGCAGAACAGGCCGGAGATGAAATGGTCAAGCTCCTGCAGGACGAACTGCCGTTTGCCTCGTTTGCACCGCGGGTTTTCATATCTGCACTTTCAGGCAGAAGTCTCAGCAAGCTCCCTGAAATGATAGTAAAAGTCGAAGAAAATCGCCGCCGCAGGATATCGACTTCGGAGCTAAACAGGCTTGTCAAAGAGACTCTTGTTTTCGAACAGATGCCGGGTGATGGAAAAGGGCACAACTTACGCATTTTTTACTGTACCCAAGCCGATGGAGCTCCCCCCGCGTTCATATTTTTTGTTAACGACCCCGAGCTGTGTTCAAGGTCATTTAAACGCCGTCTGGAGAACTGTTTGCGCGAACTTGGGGACTTTTCAGGCGTTCCGATCAAGATTTTTTTAAGAAATAAGGGGTAAAAATAGATTTTTATCAGTGAGGGGCTTGACCAATCGACATTTTGTATGTATAAATACCGAAGAGCAACTAAATCTACTAGGAGGTGTACAGGCAGTGACAAAGACAGATCTCATCAATGAAGTAGCAAAAAAAGTTGAAGGACTCACAAAGAAGAAAGCAACAGAAGCTGTACAGGCAGTATTTGACAGCATCCACGCTTCACTTAAGAAAGATCAGAAAGTTCAGATCGTTGGCTTCGGCACATTCCAGGTCCAGAAGAGAGCAGCTCGTCTCGGCCGCAACCCACAGGATCCCAAGAAAGTCATCCACATTGCAGCAAAGAAAGTTCCTGTTTTCCGCGCTGGCAAAGGTCTCAAAGACGCTGTCAACAAGAAGAAATAACTCAGTTTTTTATTTTCAAGTTATTCAGAATGGTCCGGCGTTATGCCGGGCCTTTTTTAATGCGCTCTTGACCAAAGCAGTCATGGGCGGTATTATACAGCTTGCTGATTTACGGGATGTAGCGCAGTCTGGCTAGCGTACCTGCATGGGGTGCAGGTGGTCGGAGGTTCGAATCCTCTCATCCCGACCAGAAAAAATAAAGAGCCCTTTTGGAGCGTTCACACAGGGATTAACGAAAAAACTTGAGTGAACAGCTTCAAGCGGCGGCAACAGGAAAGCGACCATGTAAGAGCATTATGCTCCTGCATGGCCGCTTTTTTGCGTTTTAAGAAAATCCCTAAGTTTACCGCGCTGATGGCGGTACACCAGTGATGTAGCTCGTTTTAGTCCTTGACTGCGCGGAATTCAGAAACCTCTGCCGCGGACATATCATAGTATATCACACGGTTTTCGGCATCGTACTCGCCCACGACCTTATAGCGTTTCTTGGGCTGGTAATCCGGGATGAGCGCAGCAATCACATCGTGCAGATTCTTATTGTTGCAGCCGAGTGTATTTGTCTGCTCAGCGCGGGGCTTGGAGAATGATACAGCTTTTGCCTCGTTGCTCTTGCAGACGCGAATAGCGAAAACACTGTGAGCCGGGTCATTGCAATACTGCACATTCTGCGGATAGTTCAAATCCTCAAGGACGCGCTTGCTGAAGGTGATGCCGTTCTGATTGACGAAGATATCTGGGGTCGCGTTTGTTGTGAGGTCGAGTACCTCCAGATTGATATTGGAAAACTTAATAGCCATAATATTACTCCTTTTCTGCTTGGAAATTGCCAAGCTCGTTTATATTGTGAATGATGTTGATGAACTGCTCACGCTCGTCACTTGTCCAATTCATATCCATAAGGAAATAACCGCGTAAAACGCCGGATTTGACCTTTGCAACAGTGAACTGCCGCTTCATTGCTTGAAGCGTAGTGGCGCGTTTGCTCCATTTAACAGATGCAAGCAGCTCCTGCGCTTTTGCCCAGTTCTCACGCTTGATGATGGCTGGGTGATTATTCTCCCAGAACCATTGCGGGAGAACATCCTTGTTCTTCACAGTTTTGTGCGACAGATAGTCTTTGGAGTATGTCTTTTGGTATAAGACATCGCCGCAGTATTTCTCGTTACAGAGAATGCTGCGTATCGTTGCCTGACGCCATGCTTCCATACCCATTGGCGAGCCTATGTTTTGCTGGGTGAGGGATGCTGCTATCTCCTGCGGAGACGCACCTTCAAGAAAACTTTCGAAGATGTACCTTACAATTTCCGCCTCGGCAGGCTCGATTTTTACCATGCCGCTGTAGTCTCGATAGTATCCGATTAGGTTTTTTACAGGAAATTTGTAAAGCCCCTCCTGCATACGGTAGCGTATGCCCTCTTTGATTGCAATGCTTTTCTGCTGGCTCTCAAGCTCTGCAAGCGCCGACAGAATGGATATAATCAGCTTGTTTTTACCGTCGCTGCTGAAAATACCCTCCGACTCGAAGCTCACGGCCACGGGCGGCTCCAAGTCGCTGAGGCTCCGTAGCGTAGTCAGAATGTCCACTATGTTTCGTCCAAAGCGGCTGATGCTCTTCGTCAGAATGAGGTCGATTTTGCCGTTCATTGCATCATCAATCATGTTCTGAAAGCCCTTACGCTTGTTCAGCGAAGTCCCGGAAATGCCCTCGTCCGTATAGATTTTTACCAGCTCGTATGTAGGATTGTTCTCTATAACGGCCTTGAAGTGCTGTACTTGCATCTCAAAGCTGCCCACCTGTGCCTCCTCCGCAGTGCTGACACGGCAGTATGCGGCGACACGCACTTTGGGCGCTTCTTGATACGCATACATCTTTCGCTCCGGCATGATGACATGACCTTTGCGCTCACCACTACGGTTTTTAGCTATAGTTTCCTGTATACGGCGTTTTTCTTCCTCACGACGGTCGGTCGTTTGACCTTTCTGCCGAGCCTGTTCGATGCGTTCTGCATCTAACTTTTTTGCCATTTAGCCATCCTCCGCATTCTTATTGCTGTGCATTTCCATAATGAACACCCTCCTTTCTGCGAATAATACGCCTATCATGAGCCTCACCTCCCTTCATGCGCTTTAGCGCAAAAAAAGACCACACCGAGAAAAATCCCCAGTGTGGTCTGTGCGCGACCTCTGCGCTACGCAGATGTCGGCCATATCCTTGCGCTTATATCTTCAAAAATCCCTGCTTGAACGCATCCGGGAAGATGAAGGTCTTTTCACCGGCGCTGAAGGTGACTCTGATATGCTTCTGTGCCTTGTCTATCCATGTGACCGTACCCGCGCCAAAGGCTTTATGCGTAACGGCAGAGCCGACTTCCACGCCGGAAAGGTCAAGCTCCGGCTCTTTCGGCTTCTGCGCCGGTGTAACCACGGGAGTTTTCGGAGCATCCGGCTTCTTGATGCCATAGGCTTCTGTAACGAGAGCAGGTTTGGGCGCGACAGGCGTAACGGGCGCTGTAGGCTTTTTGACCTCTGGCACTGGCTCATCCTCGACCTCCGGCTCCTCTACGATGCCGGGTCTATCCATTGTGGACTGCTGATTATAAAACAGCCGCTCGTATTCCTCACGCTTGATGACAGTATCCCAGCCGCCGATGTCCTTGCCCTCGTGCTTGTCGATGCCGGTATAGGACAAGCTGGAATCCTCGTAGCGCTTAAATTTGAATATGGCATCGTTCATCAGGCTGGCATTGAACACGCCGATGGAGCATAACAGTTCAAAATCCTTCACGTTTAGACCCGTGACCTTTTTGAAAAGGCCCGGTTCGAGCTGCGTGATAACATCCTTGAGGGAGCGCTCACGATAATCCGTCAGATACATGAACACCGGCACACGCGTAGCAAATTTGATGAGCTTCTCCTGTATCTGCTTGCGCATGGATTTGTATTCTTTTTCCTCGTCGGAAAGTTCTTTTTTCTCCTTGGGTGTCAGCTTATCATCGCCGTCTTTTTTTGCCTTCTTGACGGCTTCTGACTTGTTGATAATCGTCTCGATGTCGGAATTGAGACTGCGGAAGCCCTCGATATTCATTAGCGCCTCAAGTGCGTCTTTGTTGTTCATGAGGCGGGTGAGAGTGTCGTTGTCAACATTGACCAGCAGCGCGGACTCCCACCGCTTGGCAAGCAGCGTGGCGGAAGTACCGGCCATAGCGATGTCCAGAACATCCTGTGCATTTATCTGACGCATGGTGCTTCCATCGTAGGCGAGGACAGGTAGAAAATTGATAAACTCCGCTACCTTCTTTTCGGGATTACCCTCGTTCACATCGAGGCGGCAGCTATAGTCGGAAATCTGCCGCAAAGCGCGGTCGAGCGCGAAGTCAAAAACATAGCATTCCTGCTTCATGATAATGCGTTCGCCGCTGTCGTCCCTGACCTCCCACGGCGACTGCACACGAAATGCCGCTTGGAAATAGGTTTCCGGGCTTTTCAAATTGCGCAGCATGAAGATGCCCGTCCACGGGCGAATGGTCACTCCGGTGGTCAGCTTGCCGCAGGAGAGCGTTATGGTATTCGTGACAAGCGGGTCACCCATTGCGGCCTGAACAGGGGCAAGCGCATCAAGACCGATACCGGCTTTCGTACCGGCGCAGACAATGACCTTGTATTTCTGATTGTAATAGTTGTTCTGTTTCTGGGCGAGAAGATTCGCCATCGCCTGACAGGAGGCGACATTGGGCAGAAACCACATGGTATGCGCCAGCACATTCAAAAGCCGTGTGTCGGAATACGGCATAGGCGGACGCTTGTCCTGTCCCAGCTTCAAATCATCGACGCTGGCAGGCAGATAAGAGCCTCGAATGAGGTCAAGCCACTTCTGCACCTCGTTCTCATAAGTAAACTTCGCCTCCGCGCCCTTGCCCTTGGCTGAGAAAAACACATTGAGGTCGAACTCGTCAAACTCGCCCTGCATGGCGATCTGGCGGATGCTGTCCGGGATTCGATAGGTCAGCATGACCATTCTCGGCAACGACAAATAGGGATTGCCGGAGCCGATCCAGTTCTCTTTTGCCCGCTGCTCGTCGGAATATGTCCAGTTATATATTTGATCCTCGATAAATTCACCGGAGTTAAGCGCACGGAAGGGTGTGCCGGACAAGAACAGGTAATGGCTTGTGGTTATAGGTAGGAAAGTTTCGTTATAGGCGTTGTCCGCCTCGTCCTGCTTGTACTGTTCCGGGTCGAATTCCGTATCGGCTTCTTCGTCGGGATTGTCAAACAGCTTCTTTGCATTCTCACGCCACGCGCCGAAGTGGTACTCGTCGAAAATGACCAAGTCCCAGTTGCCGGAATGAATGAACTCGTTTTTCGCTTTTATGCCGCCGTTTTCATTTGTGCCGAGCAGGTCTTGGAACGAGCCGAAAACCACGATGGGGCGGGACTTGTCCGCCTGCGCGAACTGCTGGTCGATGTTGATGCTGCCGGTGTGCGCATCCTTGTTGGAGACGAACTGCCAGCCATCAAAATCCACATGGGTCATGAGGTCTTCAGACCACGCGGATTCCACGGCGGGCTTGAAGGTCAGCACCAGAATCCGCTTGAATCCCATCTTCTTGGCAAGCTCATAGGAGGCGAAAGTCTTACCGAAGCGCATCTTTGCATTCCAGAGAAATTTCGGAGCGCGGGTAGGCTCATCCTTTTTAGCCGAGGCATAATACTCCATCGTGCGCTTAACGGCGAGTTGCTGCTCCGGCCGCATTTTGAAGGTCTGGGTTCTGTTGCCGTCCAGCCGTATACCGGTGTGTAGCTCCGTAAGGGCTGCGCGTATATCACCGATGGAGCACTTGAACCATTCGTTGCGGTCAGCACCCTCTTTTAGCTGTGAAAACCCCTTGCGGCGCAGAATGGCGTGAACGTCATGATCGGAGAAGCAGGTGCCGTCCTGACACATGGCGGATTCCTTGAGCAGAATCTTATACGACACGCCGCTTGTGTGCATCTGCTCGGCTATGCGTTTATCCGCATCGCGCTCGGTGTAGCCCACCTTGATATAGCCCTTGTGAGACACCACATCCGGCAGCACATAAGCATAGATGGTGGGAGTAACCGATGGACGCTGTACGAAGAATTCAGTCGGCATCCGTGTCACCTCCCTTATGGGTACTCGTTATGGGTGCTGGCAATGCTGAATCATTAACTTCATCGATAAAAATCTGAAGTTTACTGTCTGTTCGAGCCTGTATTTGCACCTGTCCCAGCCCATGTTCTCTCAGCTTGTCAAGAGTAAAAGTTCCTCGTGGGTACCTGATATCCATTTGGATTTGAATATATTTTAGCTTTTTTGAATAGAAGTTATGTGACTCCTTTTGAGGGATCGCATATGGATTTTCTTTTAGCGTGATGTCGTCTACTGCATCGCTAACGACGTGACATTTATAAAGGATTTCACTGTATGGCGCTCCTATATAAATGTAGACTACATCGTCTTTACGTATAGAAAACGAGTTCTTCCAGACAGCAATAGAGGTATGCTCGAAATGTGTAATCACATCGAAATGCTTAATATTACATGGTATAATCCAATTATCAACCATACTATTCACCTCTATTCCGTATCCGCAACTGCACTGATTCTCGAATCAATGTACGACCACTCGTCAGCGGTAATACCCCACAGACTGACTAACATCTCGTCTGTATAGTCACTGTTGTATGTTTCGAGATCAGGAATAAAGCAATAGTTCTTCTTAGTTACGTCTTGTGAGACCACTGTTTGTAACAGCAGGAACCGAACTGTTTTAGTAAATATATATGAGCGAAAATAATTGACTTCATTTTCTGTATCAAATGCACCAGCAATAATCCAAGATTCAGTGCAACACTCGCCCGGCTTCGCAATTCTCGTATTCCCATCGTAATAGAAGCCTACAGGTTTTGTGAAATCTGTTTGACCCGCTATCGGTGCTTTTGGCACAAGCAACTTCCATTTATTCAAATAGCCCTTGCTATCGTCAATATCAGCCTTGTCCGCATATTTCAGACCTATTCGCTGAATAAACCAACACGGAACACCACCGTTTAATGGAGTATAGTTTGTAGGAAGCCCAAATGGTTTACGAGAAGATACGCGCTCACTGAGGAAATGAGCGCTTTGAGAAGTGACTTTTTTTACAATATCAACAGCAAGATTCTGTCGAATGAACGTCTCATATTCATCAAGATATCTGCTTTTTGAAGAAGGTACATCTTTACTGTAGTTTACTACTTCGCAGATTCCGTTATATTCACGATCCCATAGGAAATAGCACGCTCCACCTGCGAGATCTACACCCGGAAACACATCTTTGAAATTCTCATAATCAACCAATGTTCGGATATGTCTATCCGTCAACATATCATTTCTGAACACATCAAGACCCTTGCCGCCAGAAAACCACCTTGATGGAATAATCATTGACATATAGCGCGGTTTCATACGTTTTGCAGAATCGACAAAGAGTTGGTATATCGGCTTGGCGCTTTTTCCGTTTCCACCATCATCTAATTGATACGGCGGATTACTTATAATTACATCAAATTTCATATTAAATATCTCCTCCGGCTTCAGTGTATGTATCCATTCGTAAGCATGGGATTCGAGGGTTTGACCCCTGTCGCTTCCACCAAGTACAGTGTCCTTGGAGATACCACAGAATTTGCATTTTCCGTTCACCCAACTATGATTGATGTTACGATAGCGTATATTACCTTCTGCGTCGTCGAATTGCGTGACGGAAAACTCACTTTGCGGGTATTTCGAGCAGTACACGCCGCGCCGGGAGAGCAGGCTTGTCAGCTCTGTGATGGCAATGGCGTAAAGCTGTTTATGGAAGATGTGGTCGATGCGCTCCTGCAGGTCGGGTATCTGCGGCTCCAGCCCGGTAATAAGCCTTTTCGCAATTTCGCGTAGGAACACTCCCGTCTTGCAGGCCGGGTCAAGAAAAGTAGTGTCGGGATTGCGGAACAATTCCTGCGGCAGCATATCCAGCATCTTGTTCACGACATCCGGCGGCGTGAATACCTCATCGTTCGAGAGATTCGCCAGACACGACAGCACGTCGGGATTGTATACCGAACTAAACAGATCATCAGCCATTGTCCTGCACCCTCCTGTAATCAGATATATATTGTTTTAAGAATTTGCCCTCTTCGTCGGGCTGCGGCTCATTAAACAAGGTGAGCTGCTCTTTTTTTGCCTGCTTTTTTTTAGCGTTGTCATCGCCGTTGAGCAGCTCGTCAAAGGTGTAGTCCTTGCGCTGCATCTGTGTGCCGGTGATAAATGCCCATTCGGAAAACACGATGGGTTCGTCAGTGTCCTGTCCGTTTTCGTCCACGCATTTCAAGGTCAGCGCGTTGCCGCAGACGATATTGCGGGAGAGGATAAACTTTGCTGCCTTACGGGTATCTTCACTGCAGTTCTTTGTACAGACCGCTTTATACTGCTTGTCCCAGAGGGCGAACAGCCGCTCTCGGCAAGCGATCGCGTTATCAAGAAGAATATCGACGCCGTACACGCTCGACAGCGCCAGGATCGCATTTTTTTCATAATCGTGCGGACTGCGTTTGTACTTTTTCTTTACCACAGCCAGCTTGCGCGAGAGTATCTCGTACAGGAAATTTCCATCGCCGCAGGCCGGTTCTAAAAACCGGGAATCGATGCGCTCCGTCTCCTGCTTCACAAGGTCGCACATGGCCTTGACCTCACGCTCTGCGGTGAAAACCTCACCATGCTCCGCCACGCGCTGTTTTGATTTTATCTGCTGTGTCATTTTTTCACCTGATCCTCATCCGGGAGAAACTCCACAATATCATCAACCTTACAATTGAGCACCCGGCATATTTTTTCCACGGACTCCAGCGACACATAGGTGTTGTTCTTGAGCCGTGTGGTTATATTCGCACTGTAACCGGCCATCTTCTGAAGCTGGGCATTGGAAATATCTCTGTCTATGAGCATATGGAATAACTTCTTGTAACTGACTGCCATATCGCACCTCCAAGAGTATTGCATTTATTATATCACGCAAAAGTGAAAATGTCTATGGCTATTCGATTAATTTATCGGATGGCTTATTTTTTTGCCCATTCTGGTACGGATTTATCTTCTGCCGGTCCTGTACGAGGAGAGAGGGTATATTCCCGCCGTTTCCGTGGCTCATCTTAGAAACGAAAAAATATTTCGGATTTTTTGTACGATCGCACTCCTATTTTCCAGTGGGTAGTGAGGGAAAAAGAAATTCAAAGAATTTTCGTTCAAACCGCCTTTTGACCTCCATTGGGAAGTAGAGGACAGAAAAAACAGAAGCCTTCGTCAAAACGGCGCTCTCATCTCCAGTGGGTAGTGAGGAGAGAAAATTTCAGATTTCTTCGTCAAAATGCGCTGCTCGTGTCCAGCGAGAAATGAGGAAAAAAATTTCAAAAAGTTTTGTACGACCGGCCTCAAATTTTCCAGTGGGTAGTGAAAGGAGGGAAAGAATCAATGAAGATTTCCGAAAACGTCCTTTTTGCCCGTTCCCCAAGGCTACAGGACAGAGGACGCCCCTCAATAATCATTCAAGGAAGAAGGTGAAACAAAATGTACGACAAGTTACCAAGTGAACTCAAGGAAAACGCGCTGTTCTGCCTGTGGAAGTATGAAGAACGCGATGGGAAGATTCAAAAGGTGCCCTATCAGGTCAACGGCAGACGCGCAGACCACACAAACAGGAAAACTTTCTCCGACTACCAGTCGGTAGTGGCAAACCTCTCCGGTTATGACGGTATAGCGGTCGGGACTTTCGATTACATCGGTCAAATCGACATCGACCACTGTGTGTTCGGGGGAAAGCTCACCGAGCTGGCGCAGCATATCGTGACCGCCGTAGATTCGTATGCCGAAATAAGCCCGTCCGGAACAGGTGTTCATATCAGCTGTAGCGTGAAAGGCATTCAATATGACAAAAAACGCTACTACGTCAACAACCGAAAAATCGGGCTGGAGGTGTATGTCGCGCCATTCGTTACGCACACCATGTCAGTCACAGGAAACGCTCTCAATACTAAAGGAATTGAAGATCGTACAGACGCTGTCAAGCAAATCCTCGAAAAGTACATGGTCAAACCTATGAAACCGCAGAAGGCGAAAAGCAAAGCCCCCGGCAGCTACCTCTCCGACGAGTCCGTCATCTCAAAGGCGCTGTCCTCCAAGCAGAGCGAAAAGTTCAAGGCGCTCTGGAGCGGCGACATTCCCGACGGCAAAAGCCACAGTGAAGCGGATCAGGCGCTCTGCACAATGCTGGCTTTCTGGTGCGGCGGCGATACCGCGCAGATGGACAGGCTATTTCGGCAGTCCGGCTTGATGCGTGAGAAGTGGGAGCGCGAGGACTACAGCAGCATGACGCTGGAAAACGCCGTGGCAATCACTACGGAATTCTACAAGCCTATCGCCGTGGATAGCGCAGCTGACGAATTCAATGAGACAACACAGGCACTTGCCCAGCTTAATCCCGCGAGGAACAACAGGTATCGCAACGGCGACATCGGCTTTGGCAGGCTCTTTGCAGATGTCCATAAGCGAGTCGCCCGGTATGTGCCGGAGCGCAAGAAATGGTACATCTACGACGGTTCCCGCTGGGTGCCGGACATCGGCAGTCTGATGGCGATGGAGCTGTGCAAGGAACTGGCAGATGGATTGCTCCTGTATCTGTTGACCTTCAAAGATGAATCCGTCCGTATCCGCAATCTGGAGGACTACAGCAAGTGGCAGCAGCGCAGGCTGCGGGACATTTATCTCAAGGAAGCGCAGAGCGTGTACCCGGTGTCTATGGAGGAATTTGACGCCGACCGATACCTACTCAACTGCGAAAACGGCACTCTCGACCTGCGGACGATGCAGTTCCGCGACCACGACCCGGAGGACAGACTCACCAAAATGGCTCATGTCAGCTACGACCCTGCGGCGACCTGTACCCGTTTCGAGCGCTACATCGATGAAATCATGAGCAGCGATGCGGAGCGGGCGCGATTCCTGCAAAAGGCTCTGGGTTATGCGGTCAGCGGCGACACCCGGCATGAGTGTATGTTCTTCCTCTATGGCGAGACCACACGCAACGGCAAAGGAACGCTGATGGAAAGTATCCTGCGCGTCGTGGGCGACTACGGCAGAGCCGTCAGGCCGGAGACGATTGCCCAAAAGCAGAACGTCAACAGCCAGAATCCCAGTGAGGACATTGCACGCCTAGCCGGTATCCGCTTTGCAAATATCTCGGAGCCGAGCCGTGGTCTGGTGCTCAATGCGGCACAGGTCAAGAGCATGACCGGCAACGATACCCTCAACGCCCGTTTTCTCAATGAAAACAGCTTTGACTTCCAACCGCAATTCAAACTGTATGTCAACACCAACTACCTGCCCGTCATCAGCGACATGACGCTCTTTTCCAGCGGACGCGTTCTCATTATCCCATTCGACAGGCATTTCGAGGAATGGGAGCAGGACAAGACTCTGAAAGCCGCATTTTCCGAACCGGAGGCCAAGAGCGCTATTCTCAACTGGCTGCTCAAAGGCTATGAGCTGTTGCGGCAGGAGGGCTTTACAGTGCCAAAAGCCGTAACGGAGGCAACGATGGCGTACTCCCACGAAAGCAACAAAATTGCGCAGTTCGCGGATGAACGACTGCAGCCGGACACTGATGCCGAGACTCGCACAGCCGCTGTGTATGACGAATACCGCCGCTGGTGCAGTGACAACGGCTGCTACACCGAGAACAGCCGCAACTTCAACCATGAGCTGCGCAAGTTCGGCACTGTGGTCAGGCGGCGTCCCAATACCGGCGGAGAGAAGACCACACTTCTGCTCGGTTACAAGGTACGAGAAGGGATGGAATTCCTGAAATAATGCGCGGGGCAGATTGTGGCAGGCAAAAACAGTCCTTCTCTATATAGGAACATTTGAGATGACCATAAAAACTTGCCACATACCTGCCCCAGCGTGGGAAAGGAGCGAGATATGACAGAAAAAAAGTATCGGTGTCGTTCTCCCACCCGGTGGGCGAGGTCGAATCCCTACAGCTTTTCATCTCGGACAGCGGCGTGGGGCTTCATACACAAAAACGCGAATTCAAACGGGTAATATGCCCGAAATCAAACAAAACTCAGGAGGTTAACACAATGAAACGCAAAATTAACTACGGAACAAAGCCGAAACTCACAGCAAAAGATAAGGATATGTTCTCTCGCGGCAACTATGAGTGCCATATTCTGCTTCAAAACCGCAAGGGAGAGCCTGTGGCCATTTCCCAGAACAATGACCCGGATTTCCCTGTATGGAAGGTCGAATATGCCTATTCCTGCATCGTTTTCGGCAGCTATGACGAGGCGATGGCTTACTGCAAAGGCCGCTTCTTTGACCTTTCAGGAAAACCGCTCTCAGAAAGGGATGAGTGAGTGTTATGGATTATATTAAATACCACCCGCTCATCGGGGGCGATACGGGGGATATCGACAAGGTGCCAATGTTCGCTTCGCCTCAGAAGGACAGCGTCAGCGCCACCAGTTCGTTGTATCTGGAGGAATTTGTCCCGCATCGTTACCGTCTTCATGCAAAAAAGCCAACAAGCATGAAAGATTATCTCGGCTACAAAATCCACTGCCCGTACTGCGGTGCGGTCATGGATGCCTTAGAGCCACACATCGACCAATACAAGCTGGCAGTATATGTCTGCAAAAAATGCAATTGACAGGAGGAAATTTAATATGTTAACTTACGAAAAACTCACTGGCGCATTCTGGGACAGCATGAGAAAGTCTGCTGTTTCATCCGAATTGCTCGATATGACGAATGACCCATCTCGCCATGTCTGCGCTCTTCCGCGCGACACTGCTACTGCTTACACGGCAGCATTAGCGAAAGAAAACTTGTTCCGCCGCTACGCCACCACAATCAAAGCGCCTGCGAACAGCGACAGGATCATCACCACGGATACACCCGTTGATGCTGAATGGGTAGCTGAAAACGGCGTTATTCCCGAAGCCGACTTGAATGCAACATACCTCGGTCTGGAGATGCATAAGCTCGCCTGCATTTCGATGCTGGACAGTTACTTTGCGTACGACACGGGCTTCGACATTGAGGGCTACTTGACCGGCAATTTCGCCAGAATCTTCGGAAAAGCCGAGGAGGATGCTTTCATCAACGGCAACGGCTCGGACGCTCCGAGAGGGATTCTTCACTCTACAGATGGCGCAGATGTGGGTGTGACAGCCGCTTCTGCAACGGTTATAGCATTCGATGAGGTGAGTAAGCTGTTCTTCTCGCTTAAGCCGGAATATCGTATGAACGCCATCTGGACGATGAACGACGAAACGGCGCTGGCGCTCCGCGAACTCAAGGACAGCGCTGGGAATTACCTGTGGCGCGGTACTGCCGATACTCTGCTCGGCAGGCCTGTGGTTATCTCCAACCATATGCCCTCTGCTGCAAGTGGCAGCAAGCCTATCGCTTTCGGTGATTTCAGCTATTACTGGATTGCCGAGCAGGAATCACTTACGGTAAGAGCATTGCACGAAAAATACTCCTTCGCCAATAAAACAGGTTATCTCGGCATGGAGCGTTTAGATGGACGTCTTATCCGCTCCGAAGCGATAAAGGTGCTCCAGATGGCAGAATAACAGTCACAGGCGGCGCTGTGCCTTTCGCACGAGCGTAGCTCCGCCAACCATAACATAGACGGGAGGTGTCGCTTATGGAGGCAAAACAAAATAGCCGTATCACCCACAAAACCATAGGCGGCACCGTCTATGTCGTGGAATCTACGGTAAGTGATACGGCGAAAGAAACGGCTTATGACAAGCTAAAACGGCTCATTTTGACAGGTGCGAAAAGCCGTGAAAATATATCGGAAAGTTCAAATACATTCCCGCAATATCACTCGACTTCTTCAAAATAGTACGGTAATATACATGATGCCAACTGCTTGAAGACTGTCGGAAATGGAGGATTTTATGTACAGGCAGTCAATATTAAGCACCAGCCGCAGAACGGCTGTAATATCAGAAGCAGAGAAAATAACGGCTCTCTACTGCAGATTATCCCGTGATGATGAGCTTGCGGGAGACAGTAACAGCATCGTGAATCAAAAGGCTATTCTGAAAAAGTATGCGGACGACAACGGATTCCGCAACACCTCGTTTTTTGTCGATGATGGTTTTTCGGGAACAAACTTTGAAAGACCGGATTTCCAGCGCATGATAGCCGAGATGGACGAAGGGCATATCAGTACGATTATCGTAAAGGATATGTCGAGGCTGGGACGCGATTACCTGAAGGTGGGCTATTACACGGAGGTCGCATTTCCCAATGCCGAGGTTCGCTTCATCGCTATAAACAACGGCGTAGACAGTGCCAACCAGCAGGACAGCGATTTTACACCCTTTTTGAACATCATAAACGAATGGTATGCCAAGGATACCAGCAAGAAGATTCGTGCTGTGTTTAAATCCAAGGGACAGTCTGGAAAACCTCTCTGCACGAATCCGCCATACGGTTATGTGAAGAGCGCCGATGATAAGTTGAAATGGGTCGTGGACACAGAGGCTGCAGAAGTGGTCAGGGACATCTTCAAAATGTGTATGACAGGGCTGGGGCCGACTCAAATTGCACGAAAGCTGGAACAGCGATGCATCGAGGTACCCACAGCGCATCTGAACCGAATGGGCATCAATACTCCGGCGAGACAGCCAGAAAATCCTTACGCTTGGCAGTCACGGACAGTCGCGGATATACTCGCGAAAATGGAGTATCTCGGTCATACGGTAAACTTCAAGACCTACAAAAAGTCATACAAGAGCAAGACTAAGGTCTGGAACAATCCAGAGGACTGGGAGATTTTCGAGCACACGCACGAAGCTATCATTGATGAAGCCACATGGGACATTGTGCAGAAAATCCGTGATGGTAAGCGCAGACCGTCTCGTATGGGCGAAATGGGAGTGCTTTCCGGCATGATGTACTGCGCCGATTGCGGCGCGAAGCTGTATCAGGTCAGAGCCAACGGCTGGACGCACGACAAGGAATACTTCGTTTGTGCTACATACCGCAAGAAAAAGGGCTTGTGCAGCTCGCATCAGATACGCAATGTGGTCATCGAGGAACTGGTACTGGACGATTTACGAAAAACTGTAGCCTTTGCAAAAGAACATGAGCGTGAATTTATCGAGCTTGTCAAAAAGGACTCTGAAAAGAAGCAGGCTTCCGAAATGCGTCAGGCGCAAAAGGAATTTGAGCAAGGGCAGTTACGGATTGCAGCGCTGGATAAAATCATGCAACGCCTGTACGAAGACTATGTGATGGAGAAAATATCCGAAGAGCGCTTTCATAAGCTGTCCGACGATTACGAAGCCGAGCAGAGAGAGCTGACGGAACGTGCTGCGGTATTGAGAACCATGCTCGACACGGCAAAGGAACGGAATCTGAAAATCGACAGCTTCCTCACACGGGTAAAGGGCTACACCGACATCACTGAATTGGACGGTGAAATTATCCGCGAGTTCATCGATAAAATCATCGTTCACAGCGCGGAGAAAATCGACGGTGTTCGCACCCAGCATATTCAAATTATCTACAACTGCATAGGCGCAGTGGAAATTCCAAAATTGGATGAAAAAACGGCATAGCCGCTCATCACGACTATGCCGGATTTTTTAGGGGAACTTAATCCCTATGATAGGACGCCTTTGGGGGCTCTTTTCTTTTTTGTGATCTTGGAATTTGTTTATTTAGGAAAAACTACAATGAGCAGCATCTTAAAATCTTCAGCCGCATAAACTGCGTGGGGTTTCTTTGCCGGCATGATAAGCGTCTCGCCTTTTTTGAGAATATATTCTTTGCCGTCAACTGTGAATTTTCCTGTTCCTTCAAGAACGGTTACCATTGCATCGCCAGTTGAATCGTGTGTGCCGATTTCTTCATCTTTTGCGAATGCAAATATCGTAACGCTTACGGCATCGTTCTGCGCGAGCGTTTTGCTGATTACCTGGCCTGGCGCGATCGTAAGCTCGTCTGCAAGAGCAATGATCTTTTCATGAGGTATGTTTTTGATAAAAGCTTTAGCCATAGTATGTCCTCCTTTTAAAATTAGCCGTGTTCAGAATATCACAAATTTTATCAGCCGTGCTTTTTCGTCCTTGTTATGTTATCCTAGCCTGGCATTAACTTTAATGGTAAAAGAGGCCGCTGATGTCAAGAATACCTCACTTCGTAAATAACACAGATATAGGACAGAATTTTTTGATAGACCATTCTGTCGTAGATTATATGCTTAAAAGAGCAGCGCTTACAAAAAAAGATAATGTGCTTGAGATAGGCCCAGGCGAAGGCATACTGACGGAAGGACTGCTTACTACAGACTGTGCCGGAGTATGCACTATAGAGCTTGACACACGGCTCAAGCATGCAATGGAAATGCTCGCAATAAAAGATAAAAGGCTTGTGCCGCTGTGGGGCGACGCCGTGCAGTTCGATTACGTGAACGGGCTGCCATGGCACCCTAACAGGGTTATCGCAAACCTTCCTTATCATATAACTACGCCGCTCATCTGGACGCTGCTGGAAAAACTTGCGCCATTGGGTATGGAATACATGCTGCTGATGGTGCAGCTTGAATCGGCTGAGCGCATAACATCTCCAAGCTGTCACCGTGAGCGTTCGCCGCTTGGCATAACGGTAGAAGCGCTCGGCAGTGCTGAAATACTCCGGAATGTGCCTCCAACTTCATTCAGACCGCAGCCCCGCGTGATGTCCTGTATCATAGAGATAAAGCTTGAAAAGAATTTTTCGCTGCCGTGCAATAGGACATGGCGTGTGCTTCTTACAAGATCTTTTGCGCAGAGACGCAAAACGCTTGCCAACAACTGGTCTTCTGGATATGGCATAACACGCGATAAAGCGCTTGAGATACTTGAACATCATGAGCTTGCACCGACGTCGCGCGCAGAGGAGCTGTCTCTCGATTCATGGTTTGCGCTGGCAGAAGAACCTGAATTTGCTGTGCGTACTAACAATACGAAGAGCATTTAATTATGTGGTGGAATCTCAGGAAAGTCATAGTAGATAAAAATGACGGCCTGCCCATTGACTGGAAGTCCATGTCGCCGACGGGGAAAATTTTTGTTGAAATAGGGTTCGGCAATGGTGAATTTCTTGAGTATCTTGCCAAGACATATGCTGATACGCTTATCGTTGGCGTAGAAGTTTCACAATGGTGCGCCGCCAAAGGAGCAAGGCGCGCGCTTTCTCAGGGGACAGACAATATACGCATCATGCATGGCGATGCGCGTCTGTTGCTGCGCCGCTGCTTTGCGCCAGAAACTGTTGCACGTGTCTTCATGAATTTTCCGTGTCCTTGGCCTAAAACACGTCACGCTTCGCGCCGTGTAACGGTCCCGTCTTTTGCTGCACTTTTGAATTATCTGCTGGAACCAGACGGCACATTTGAACTTGCGACTGATGTTGACTGGTATGCAGAGCAGGCCGCGCAGTCAATCACTGGCAGCGGATCGTTTGAAAAAGTTAAGTTTGAGATAAATCCAGAGCGTCCATACGTCACGAAATATGAGAGAAAATGGAAAGCGATGGGCAAGGACACATGGGGACTTGTCCTGCGCAAAAACGGAAAAATAAATGCCGGCGAATGCGAAGAGGGTGACTGGCCAATGGAAGCTGAAACTGAAACAAACAAATCAATAACAGAACTGCTGCAGAAGATAAAAGGCGCGTCGGGGACCGGTACAGATGGCAGCGGGCATTGGGTATTCCGCGATACTTATGTGTCTGCTGACGGTGTTGGCCTGGCTCTTGTTATAACGGCAGACGAAGGATTTGAACAGCACTTTTACCTTAAATTCATTGAGAACCGCAGAGGAATAACAGTAAAGGTCGATTCTGTCGGACATCCTTACAGGACCCCTTCTATGAGATCAGCGCTTCTTTTTGCGCTGGGATCTGCAAAATAAAAGAAGCGTCAGCCTAAGCATATATTTTTTTATTACTTCTTTTTATAATTTATATATCGATCTGTGCATGCAGTACTTGTGCCAGATGAACCATGCTGTTATTAGCCAGGGGATGACGGCTACAATATAAAGCGTGGGTGCCAGGCCCATCTTATCTGCCGCAAAACCTATGGGCGAAGCGAATAGGTTGGCAATGCCCCAAGAGACTCCAGATGAAAACGAGCTTGCCGTACTGCGTGCCCCAATGCATTTTTTTTGCGCAATGGAAGTTGTAACAGGAGCGCTCGATTCAAGGAACGCGAAACCGACCATAAGCAGACATATTCCTGCAAGGCCTGGCACAATAAGGCCTAGCAAGGTAAAAGCAGGCGCAATCGTAATCGACCATATAAGCACCTTTTCGTCGCCCACGATACCTGCGAGCCTTCCGCCTATTATCGAAGAAAGCGTGCTGGCAAATACCACAGCAAAAAGCGCTGTTCCTCCCAAGGCTATGCTCCCGCCGCGCATTACGATGAGCATCGGCAGAAAGAGCTTTATCCCCTGAAAGACAGCGTCCCTTATGCTTGTAATTGCGACAATATCCCATACCTTTCCGATGACCTCTTTGAGACTCCTGAAAAGATCGAGTATGCCGCTGTCTTCAACGGACTGCTGAGGTTTCTCTCTTTTAAGCGTCTTCCAGAGGTAGAGACAGATGAAGAATACTGGTATTGTCAGAACAGGCATCCAGTTCTTGCCTATTAACGAAATGGCATAAACGATGTAAAGAGGGCCTACCGCGCTGCCGAAACTTCCACAAGCAAAGAAGAGCGAAATAAAAAACGCCAGGCTCTTGTCGTTGGCTGCGCTGCCTGCGCGACCGTTCCCCTGAGGGTGAAACATCGCTGTCCCTATGCCCATAAGGACAACAGCTGCTAAGGCAAAAGCATAGTTAGGAGACAAAGGCAGAAGGAATACACTTGCTGCACTAAGCAGCGGCCCCCACACAGCGAACCATGGACGGCTCTGCCTGTCCGCAATGTAACCTGAGATCGGCTGCCCTACAAAATGCATAAGACCAAACGCGGCATTCAGTATTCCAGCCTGTGTCAGTGATATAGATATTGACTGCACGAGCATCGGAATTATCGTGGGCAGCACGGTGGCGTGCAGATCGTTAAGGAAATGGAGAAAAGCAAACCCGGCTAGCGCTTTCCTGTCATTTTTATTTTTCACTGAAGTCATTTCCGTTATTTCTTCCGACATTTTTGCCCCTCTGTTTGTATTAAAGCTGTTTGGCTATTATACTATCAGGACTCAAAAGCGAGGCGAAACGCGTGAAAGAAATGAGACCGACATCCGGCAAAGTGATGCAAGCACTCTTCAATATACTTGGTCCGCTGGACGGAAGAACATTCCTCGACCTATTCTCAGGCAGCGGGCAGATATCTGCTGAAGCAAAAAAACGCGGCGCAGCTTTTGTATGTTCTGTGGAATCGGACAGGAAGCGACACGCAGAAATAGTAAAAAAACTGCCTGTGGATGTAAAATGTCTTTGTATAGATGTGCGCAGAGCTCTTCAGAAATTTGCTAAAAACGGCGAAAACTTTGACGTGATATTTGCAGACCCTCCTTATGAGCTTGGATGGGGAAAAGAATTTCCAGCCGTTTTTGAAGCGAATGAAGATATACTGTCTGCCGGCGGTGTAGTTATTTTTGAGCATTCAGCAAGAGAAACGCTTTCTGGATTTGCAGAAGAGAAGTGGAGTAGAACAGAACGTCCTTACGGTGGCACTGTGCTGACCTTTTGCAGGCGGAGGAATGAAGAATGATAAGAGCTGTGTATCCAGGTTCATTTGACCCCATAACGAACGGGCATATATATATTGCAGAAAGAGCCGCTGCTATTTTTGACGAACTTGTTTTCGCTGTTCTCATAAATAACGACAAACGTTCGATGTTCAGCAGAGACGAACGTGAGATCATGGCGCGCGAAGCGCTGATACATCTTCCAAACGTCAAAGTGAAATCTTTCGACGGGCTTCTAGTTGATTTTATGAGGCAGGAGCAGAGCAGGGTCATCATTAGGGGACTGCGTGCCCTATCAGATTTTGAATATGAGTTCCAGCTTGCTCAAATGAACAGACAGCTGGCCCCAGAAATAGAAACCTTCTTTATAGCAACAGACGCAAAATATTCGTTCCTGTCAAGCCATGCAGTCAAGGATGTCTGCCAGTGGGGAGGCCCCGTGCGTGAAATGGTCCCGCCTGGAGTTTTTCGAAGACTCCGCGAGCGCATTCCGCCCAAAAACCTTTGAAACAAAAAAGAGTCCTGCAGAAATGCAGAGCTCTTTTCTTATCTAATTTGATTATTATTGACGTGTCGGTCTTGGGGACGTTATCTCCATATATTTAAAAAGTTTATCTGGAGTTTTGAATCCGAACTGTTTATAGAGACCATGTGCATCGGCTGTTATCAGAAACCATTGGTACACGAGAGACAGCTCTTTGTTCTCGAGAACATAACGCACCATATCTTTGCCGATGCCTCGCCCTCTGTATTTGTCATCGACATAAAAATCTGTCAGGTAGGCAAAACGTGTCTTATCAGAGATGATACGTCCATAAGCTATTTGCAAATCGTCTGTTGTAAACGCGCCTATAACCAAAGCGGAATTCTGCGCAGCACGCAGCATTTCCCATTCACATATGCCAGGACTCCAGTATGACTTTGAAAGCATTGCTGTTATGCGTGCAAAATCCATATTAACGATATCTTGCTTTATGAAGTATTTCATTGCATGATAACTTTTCTTTTGTGCTCGATACCGGATTCGCCGTTTGGAATCATCTGCTGGCGCAGCTCTGCAGCAAGAATGTCAAAGTCCATAATTCTTTTTGCGTAATCGGAAATGCGTGCTGCCTCTCCGCAGCGTGTTATGACCGGGAGCACCGACGACTTTTTCATTCCGCGTAAAAGTTTTTGTCCTGTTTCGTTCATCGCAAGCACCCTGATATATGCCGGGCCAAGCCTCTGAAAAGCTCTGTTCGTCCACTGGTCCAACCCAAGCATAAAGTGCATTGCGTGGCGCTGTATTCTTCCGCGCGGATATCTTCTGCTTGAACATGCAGAGACCCATTCGTCAAAAGTTTTGCATTCAAGAGCGGCGTCGCGAAGTTTGTATTCAATGCCCTCGCTTACTTCCGCGCATTCAGAAATTTTTTCCGGAGCAGCGCGCAGAAGCATCGAACGCAAGATATCCCATAGTTTGTCATTCCTTGCAAACACACGTCCCGCGGCTAGTCCGTTTGCAAGCATCGATGCTGAATTTTGCGGGAGTATCGAAAGTGCATCGGAAATTTTCCCATCGATTATCATCTGTCTTATCGCAGAAGAACTCGCCGAATTTTTTACGTAAGAGTTTTTGTTATTGTGAGCAGAGCCGTCTCTTTTTACGGGTAAAATTTTTATTTTTGAATTAATTTTTTTGAGTCGCATGACGTAAGAAAGAGCAAGCATATTGTTGGAGCCTCTGAGAATGCTTGCTGTGCCTGGTTCTATGGCATCGAGCGCAAGCGATCTTGCTTCAACGAAAGAGTATCCTTCGTCAAGAAATTTTTTCAATAAAGTCTTGAAAGGTTGCGATTCATAGATTAAAATGTCAGCAATAGAATTTATGTTCCACGCTGTCGATTCCATACCAAAAGATAAATTTGTAACAGCGTGTGAAGAAGCAAAAATATCCACAGCGGCGTTTGCAAAAACACCAGCGTTATGAGAAGAGAATACGACAGGAAGTTCGAGCACGAGGTCGGCGCCGGCACAAAGTGCCAGCTGCGCACGCTCCCATTTAGAGAGCATTGCGGGTTCGCCCCTCTGCACGAAATCGGAAGATAGAACGATGATGACAGCATCTGCACAGGAAAGCCTGCGGGCTTCGCAGATGTGATGGCAATGCCCCAGATGCAGCGGATTATATTCGGCAACAATCCCGGTAACATTGGGAGAGTACATAGATCGAATCACATCCTTTTTATGGTTTAAGCATACCATAAATGGACGCTAAAAATTAATCAGGGGGGCAACATCTTTAATGAAGATTCTCGTTCTAAACTGCGGCAGTTCTTCTCTCAAATATCAGCTCATCGATATGAAGGGCGAAAAAGTTTTAGCAAAGGGCCTTGTCGAACGCATCGGCATGAGCGGCTCAAGGATCAAACACACAAAGACAGGAATGGACGCTGTAAAGCGTGAAGTAAAATTTCCGACACACACAGAAGCAATAAAGTATGTACTCGACATCCTCACAGATAAGACTTACGGAGTTCTTAAAGATCTTTCAGAGCTTTCAGCAGCGGGGCACCGCGTAGTTCACGGAGGCGAAAAATTCACAGAATCAACGCTAGTTACACCATCAGTTATTAAAGGAATAGAAAAAGTCACACCTCTTGCACCGCTTCACAACCCAGCCAGCCTTCAGGGACTTCTGGCAGTCAAAAAAGCACTTCCCAAACTTCCAAACGTAGTTGTGTTTGATACAGCATTCCATCAGACGATGCCGCCAAAATCATTCATATACGGCATACCTTATAAGTATTATCAAAAAGATGCAGTGCGCCGTTATGGTTTCCATGGTACGAGCCACAAATATGTTTCCCAGCGTGCCGCTGCGATCCTGAAGAAGCCGCTCAGCAAAATGAGGATAATTTCCTGCCACCTCGGCAACGGAAGCTCTGTGACGGCTATCGACAAGGGAAAGTCAGTAGATACGAGTATGGGTTACAGCCCTACGACAGGACTCCTTATGGGAACACGCTGCGGCAATGTTGATCCCGCAGTCATGCTTCATCTTTTCGATATTTTCGGTGATGTCAAAAAGGTCAGCGATATAGTCAATAAGGAAAGCGGGCTCCTTGGCGTTTCCGGTGTATCAAGTGACCTTCGCGATGTTGAAGAAGCCGCTGAAAAAGGCAACAAACGTGCTCAGCTTGCGCAGGACATCCTAATAGGTGATGTAAAGAAATATATAGGCAGCTATGCAGCGATAATGGGCGGCGTTGACGCGATTATCTTTACTGCAGGTATAGGTGAAAACGGAGTCGCTTTCCGTGAAAAAGTATGCGACGGACTGGGTTTTCTCGGTATAGAGATCGACAAGAAAAAGAATAATTGCAGAGGCAAAGAAGTTGTCGTCAGCAAGCCAAGGTCACGCGTAAAGGTCATGGTTATTCCTACGAATGAAGATCTCATGATCGCACGTGATACAAAGCGCATCGTCGAAGCAGCGAATAAATCTTCAAAAAAAGCAAAATAAGCTGTGCCGTTAAATACACAGCTTAAAAAGTAGCAGCAGATACAAAAATCTGTAACAAAAAGCACTGAAATCAGAAGGGACAGGTGACAGTATTATGGCAGAAGCAGCAAAGAAACCAGCAGCAAAGAAGCCGGCAGTAAAGAAACCTGTAGCAAAGAAACCAGCAGCAAAGAAACCAGCAGCGAAGAAGCCGGCAGTAAAGAAACCTGTAGCAAAGAAAGCCCCGGCAGCAAAGAAACCAGTAGCGAAGAAGCCGGCAGCTAAAAAAGCACCCGCAAAGAAATAAGAAAACTGTAGCTTTATGCATTTGTACCTCGAATCTGTCCCTGATAATTGGAAACACAGGCTCGTCCTTTCATCCGTGCCTAAAGACGGCACACCTTATGAAGACGAATTCAGTCTTAAAACAGACAAGCCTGTAAGTTATTGGGGACAGATTTATACTTTAACCTCTCCGCTCGAAGTAAGTGTTAAGGTCTTTCGCGCGGAAGGACGTCTGCTTGCAGATATTGCTGTCAAAGGCAGTGTCAGTGTCCCATGTGCAAGATGTCTTGAGCCGGCTGAAACGACAGTTTCAGGAGAATTAAGATATCTTTTCTCTTTGCGGCCGGATGAACTTGTCAATAAAGAACACGATGGTTCACCGGACGGAGATGAGGATGTTATTCTGCTGGATTCCTGGGAAGACGAGATCGACCTTTCTCCTCAGATATGGGAGGTAATGATAACATCTCTTCCAATGAAAACGTTATGCAACCCGGACTGCAAGGGGTTGTGTCCTATATGCGGAACAAATTTGAACAAGTCGACGTGTTCATGTAAAATAGACACAGGTGACCCAAGATTGGAAAAATTGCGTTCGTTTATTGAAAAAAATTAAAAACGGACTGCACAAAAAATAAATTTGTGGTAGAATTACCACTGCACGTTTTGTAAAAGGTTTAAGGGGGGAAACAAATATGGCAACTCCAAAAAGACGCGTATCCCACGCACGTACACATAACCGCAAGTCACAGTATCTTGGAGAACTTACGGCATCAGGCACGACTACATGCCCGCACTGCGGCGAAGTTATACAGACATATCGTGCATGTCCTTCATGCGGCTACTATAAAGGACGCGATGTGCTCAAGATAGAAGAAGCGGCCAAAAAGAAAGAAAAAGAAGAGAAGTAGTTTTCACTTCTCTGTTTGTGTCAATTACCCGGAGCCCGATCAGGCTCCGGATTTTGTTTTGTCAAAAAATGACTGTCCTGTTAGGTTTTATCATATATAATAGAAGAAAGTCTGCAAGAACAAAAAAGACGGCAAACTTTGCGAATTGCTCTGCTTCTACATTATCTTAAGGTCCTTTTTTGATACCCCGCCAAGTACTGTATTTTCACTGATTTATTTCTATTGACAGCTTTATTGTGTTGTAATATATTGCCTAGTGTTATAACCTGCTCACAATTTTGAATTGGAGGCCAAAGATGAATTTTGGCAACAGGAAGCAAAGGCATAAAAAGCTCCTTGATCTGCTGGGTTCAAATCCCCTGCTTACGGACGAAGAAATCGCCGATTCGCTCGGCGTAAGTCTCAGCACAGTCCGTCTCGACAGAGGACTTTTGTCTGTGCCTGAACTTCGTGAACGTACACGGCTGATGGCTGAGCAGGCGACAAGCCGTCTAAAGTCACTGAAAACGGAAGAGGTCGTGGGTGAGCTTATAGAGCTTGAGCCGGACCGATGGGCACTCTCGGTACTAACTTCGAGCAGGGACATGGCGTTCAGGCATACCGACCTTGTTAACGATTATTATCTTTATGCACAAGCTGCAGCGCTCGCGATTGCCACGATAGATTCTGAAATGGTCATCGTCAGAGCTGCCAGGCTGCAGTATAATCAGCCTGCTTATGTGGGCGAAAGAATAATGGCAAGGTCAAAAGTTGGTACCCACAAGGGCAACGAATATGTCGTCAGTGTCCATACCAAAGTTGACGGCAGAGAGATTTTTGTAGGACGCTTCGTCGTGGTCGCTAAAGACCAGGATATAGCTTAAACAGGAGAGGATACTATGATAGCAGTTGATGCAATGGGCGGTGACTTCGCCCCGGAAGAACCATGTCAGGGAGCGATACTTGCCTGCAGAGAAAGACCTCACGTTGAAATAGCTTTGGTCGGCGATACGGCAAAGATAAAGCCGATCATAGATAAAGCAGAGGCAAGTATCCGTTCCCGTATAAGCATCATTCATGCGGATGAGGTCATTTATGGCGATGATTCGCCGTCGCTGTCCATACGCAAGAAAAAGAATTCCAGTCTTGTTGTAGGGTTTGAAAAACTTCGTGAAGGAGAGATAGACGGGTTCGTATCAGCTGGCAACACGGGAGCGATAGCAGCAGCTGGAGTTCTTATACTTGGGCGTATTCCAGGCATAGACCGTCCTGCTCTCGGCGTGATGTTCCCGGCGCTCAACAGACCGACACTTCTGCTTGATGTAGGCGGCACAGTTCACTGCAAACCTGAGAATCTCTATCAGTTCGCGCACATGGGACAGATATATATGAAGTATCTGGCGCACGTCAAGAACCCTTCTATCAAGATACTCAACATAGGCTCAGAGCTAATAAAAGGCGATGATGTTATAGCAGGTGCGCGCGAACTCATTGAAAAGAATAAATCGCTCAATTATCAAGGCTATACTGAAGCAAATGAACTGCCAAACGGCACGGCAGATGTGGTAGTATGCGACGGTTTTACTGGCAACGTGCTGATAAAGTTCGGCGAAGGGCTCGGCGACCTCTTAAAAGGCCAGTTCAAAAAAGAATTCATGCACCATGTCATGCCCAAGATAGGGCTCGTTTTTATGTATTCTGCAATGAAAAGAGTGCTTGGACGTTTTGAGTGGGAAAAAATAGGTCATGCACCGCTGCTTGGAGTCAAAGGTACGGTTATCAAGGTCCACGGGCGCTCAAAAAGAAACGCAATATGTTATGCAATACTAGGCGCCGCCGATTTTGTCGCAGCGGACGGCATCGGCAGAATAAAGAATGCAATAACCGGCGAAGATGTACCCCGCAGAGAAGAAGCTGGCAATGGCGCTGCAGAAAAGGAATGAACTTGATGTTTGAAAATAACAGGATAACAAAACTTCTGAAGACAAAATATCCGATAATCCAGGGCGGTATGGCCTGGGTCGCTGATGCAAGCCTTGCTGCAGCCGTCAGCAACGCTGGCGGGCTGGGCATCGTTGCCGCGGCTAATATGCCTGCAGAACTTCTAGAAAAACAGGTCATAAAAGTTAAGAGTATGACAGACAAGCCTTTTGGCCTGAATATCATGCTCATGTCGCCGACTGCGGATGATGCTCTTGCTATCGCAGCACAGTACAGAGTACCGGTCGTAACCACAGGCGCAGGTATGCCGGGCAAAGCGCTTGAGACGCTCAAGCCTCTCGGTACTGTGGTCATACCTGTCATAGCTTCAGTTGCCCAGGCACTTAGACTCGAAAAATCAGGAGCCGATGCTGTTGTAGCAGAGGGTTCTGAAGCCGGCGGACATATAGGTGAAACTAGCACAATGAACCTCGTGCCTCAGACAGTTGATGCACTTTCCATTCCTGTTGTTGCAGCGGGCGGTATAGCTGACAGCCGCGGATTCCTCGCAGCTTTTGCGCTTGGTGCCGAAGGTGTGCAGATAGGTACACGATTTGTCTGTGCTTCAGAATGCACAGTGCACAAGAATTACAAAAATAAAATAGTCGCAGCAAATGACCGCTCGACTGCCGTCACGGGACGCTCACTTGGACATCCTGTCCGCGTGCTGAAAAATAAACTTTCGCGTGAATACGACAAACTTGAAAACGGCAACGCGTCTCCTAAAGAGATAGAGACGCTAGGATCAGGACGTCTGCGTCTTGCTGTCGTTGAGGGCGATATGGAGAATGGGTCTGTTATGGCCGGGCAGTCGGCTGGTCTTGTAAAACGCATCGAACCGGCAGCTGATATCATCAAAGAGATAATTGACGGTGCAATAAAAGAAATTAAAACGCTTGAGAGGTTTTCAAAATGAAATACACAGTGATTTTCCCAGGCCAGGGCGCTCAGCGCCCGGGAATGGGGCAGGCTTTCACGGAAAAGTATAAAGTTTCAAAAGATGTATTCGCCGAAGCTGACGAAGCACTAGGCTTCAGCATCAGCAATACGATATTCAACGGTACGCCGGAAGAGCTTGCAAAAACAGCTATCACGCAGCCAGCGATACTCACGACGAGCATTGCTATATTAAGGGCTATGGAAGCAGAGTTTGGTGCAAAACTTGCGCCATGCTGTACAGCCGGGCACAGCCTTGGAGAATATACCGCGCTTGTGGCGACTGGAGCACTGTCGCTTGCAGACGGCGTGAGACTCGTGCGCCTTCGCGGGCAGCTCATGCAGGATGCCGTTCCTATCGGAGAAGGCACGATGGCGGCCGTCATCGGGCTTGACCTCGATGAGATAAAGAAGATATGTGCTGAAGCTGCAGAAGGGGAAGTGTGTGAAGCCGCGAACGTAAACCAGCCGCTGCAGATAGTGATCTCAGGGCATACCGGTGCTGTAAAGCGCGCAGAGAAAATAATCGAAGGTCTTGGAACTGCAAAGGTAGTACCTCTAAGAGTAAGCGCTCCATTCCATTGTGTCCTGATGCGTCCTGTTGCAGATAAGCTCAAAGAAGCGTTTGTAGAAATAGAGTGGCATGACCCTGAGTACCCAATCGTTACAAATGCCGATGCCAAAATGGTCAGCAAAGCTGATGAGATGCGCGAAGCGTTATATAAACAGACGTTTTCGCCTGTGCTGTGGGCGCAGAGCGTTCTTGAAATGGAAAAATTTGGCACGGATGGCTATATAGAGCTAGGCCCAGGAAGCGTGCTTTCAGGTCTTGTAAGGAAAATATGCAAAGGCAAGAGACCATTCCCGGTCTCAGCACCTGAAGACATGGAGCCGGCTCTTGCATTTCTCAGAGGCGAGAAAACAGAATGAACGAGCATAAAACTGCTCTCGTCACGGGATCCGGCAGAGGCATAGGCAGGGCGATAGCTCTTGAGCTTGCCGCAAACGGATGTGACGTTGCTGTAAATTATGCGCACTCTTCTGACGCTGCGCTTGAGGCCGTAAAGCAGATAGAAGCGCTCGGTGTCAAGGCTGTTGCTGTTAAAGCCGATGTCACGAAAAAAGATGAAGTCGCAGCTATGTTCAAGAAAGTGGCAGAAAAACTTTCTCCGGTCCAGATCCTCGTCTGCAATGCGGGCATCACGCGTGACAATCTGCTGATGCGCATGAAAGAAGAGGAATGGGATGAAGTTATTGCGGCTGACCTAAGTTCACTTTTCTATTGCGCAAAAGAAGCAATTCGGCCGATGATAAAAGCGCATTGGGGTCGCATAATCGCGATAAGTTCTGTTACCGGACTTATCGGCAATCCAGGTCAGTGCAACTACTCAGCGGCAAAGGCTGGTGTGACTGGTTTTGTGAAGAGCCTTGCGCGTGAAGTAGCGTCGCGTAATATTACAGTCAATGCTGTTGCGCCTGGTTTTATAGCAACTGACATGACATCGTCGCTATCAGATGACGTTAAGGAATCGATAGCTAAAAATATTCCTGCCGGACGTATGGGTTCGGCAGAAGATGTTGCAAAGACGGTGACGTTCCTTGCGTCCGATGCAGCATCATATATAGAAGGTCAGGTTATTGCCGTTGACGGCGGCATGACAATGTGCTAGTTATTTTGTTCAAGCGGCACAGCCGCTGACAATATAAAACGACAAAAATAAAACGATTTGGAAGGAGGTGAACTGTGTTATGAAAATGGATGAAGTAAAAACAAAACTTAAGGAGATCGTAATGGACCGCCTTAATGCGGAAGAGGATCAGATCAAGCCGGAAGCTTCTTTTGTTGAAGATCTTGGCGCTGACTCACTTGACATAGTTGAACTTATTATGGGAATCGAAGAGGAATTCGACATCGAAATCCCTGATGAGGATGCTGAAAAGCTTACCACAGTCGGCGAGGCTCTCGACTACATCAAAAAGAAACTTGGTGCAGAAGACTAATTGCAATGGGGGACCATTCTGGTCCCCCACATTTACTAATGGAGGAAATACCGATGAGAAGAGTAGCAATAACTGGCATCGGAGCTGTTACACCTATAGGGCTTGGCAAGGATGATTTTTGGAACGCTCTTGCTGAAGGCAAGAACGGCATCGATTTTATAAAACTTTTTGATACTGCAAATTACACGACTAAAATTGCCGGAGAAGTAAAAGATTTTGACCCTGAAAAATGGCTGGATAAAAAAGAAGCCCGCCACACAGACAGAGTCATCCAGCTGGCGGCAGCAGCATCTGATATGGCCATAGCGGACTCAGGTATAGATATCGATTCACTTGATAAGAATATGTTCGGCGTATATATCGGAAGCGGAGAAGGCGGATTGGCAACCACCGAAACGAACTTCGAGACCCTTACTGAAAAGGGACCTAGCCGCGTAAGCCCGTTTTGTGTGCCGATGATGCTAACTAATATGTCAGCAGGATACGTTGCGATAAGGCACCAGGCAAAGGGACCTAACCTCTGCATAACAACGGCATGTGCGGCGTCACTGCACAGCATAGGCGAAGCCTACAGCTGTATAGCGCGCGGAGATGCTGATGTAATAATTTCTGGTGGAGCGGAAGCCGCAGTAGTTCCAATAGCGGTTGCCGGTTTCGCGTCACTTAAAGCGCTTTCTACACGCAACGATGACCCGCAGCACGCATCACGTCCGTTTGACGCGGATCGCAATGGTTTCGTAATCGGAGAGGGCTCCGGCTTGCTCGTTCTGGAAGAATACGAAGCTGCAAAAAAACGCGGCGCGCATATTTATGCGGAGATAAAAGGCTATGGCATGTCATGCGATGCGCATCACATTACTGCGCCTGACCCTGACGGCGACGGAGCATACCGTGCGATGGCTATGGCAGTCAAAAAAGCCGGATGGGAGCCAGAATCTGTTGACCTCATCAATGCGCATGGGACATCTACACAGCTCAATGACAAGATGGAAACTCAAGGCATCAAAAAACTGCTTGGCGAAGAACACGCGCATAAAGTTATGATACAGGCAACGAAATCAATGACAGGCCATACTCTTGGCGCAGCAGGTGCAATAGGTACGATCGCGGCGCTCATGGCGGTAGATAAAGGCATAGTTCATCCGACCATAAATTACATGACGCCTGATCCAGAATGTGATTTGAACTATGTCCCAAACAAAGCGGTCGAAGCGCCTGTAAGACGTGCGCTGGTCAACAGCTTTGGATTTGGCGGGCATAATGCAGTGCTGGCTATAGAGCGCTGCGCCGATTAAAATGTCAAAAGATAAAACGCGCGGCGAAAAATTGCGCGTGTTTCAGCAGAAGATAAAATATCATTTCAAAAATGATTTGTTTCTGGAGGAGGCCCTGACTCATTCGTCTTTCGCGAATGAGAGCGGGCTTCCTTCTTTTAATGAGCGCCTTGAATTTCTTGGTGACGCAGTGCTCGAGCTTATCTCTTCGGAAAAACTGTATTGCGAATATCCTTCTCTTGACGAGGGGCATCTTACACGCCTGCGCGCCCAGCTGGTATGTAAAAACAGCCTGAGCTCATATGCCAAAACAGTAGGGCTGCCGAAGCTGATGCTGCTCGGCAGAAGTCTGAAAGGCAAAGTTTCAGATTCAATAGCAGCCGATGCAGCAGAAGCTGTTTTTGGCGCAGTGTTTTTGGACGGGGGATATGAAGGGGCCCAAAAAGTCGTCGCCGAATTTTTGACAATACAGGAAAAAACTGCCTCGCCAGAAGCACTTGACCCTAAGACGACACTGCAGGAACTCTTGCAGTCGGACGGTGGCGGAGTGCCGTATTATGAAACTATCGAACGGCCAGCGCCTGACGAAAAACAGATTTTCAAGGTACGAGTTACGTTCATGGGCAAAAAACTCGCTGACGCCTGGGGCGCAAATACCAAAGAGGCAGAATTCGCGGCCGCGGAAAAAGTTCTCAAAAAACTTTCAAAGAAATAAAAAACGGCTGAGTTTTTGCCCGGCCGTTTTTTCGTTTTAATAACGTTCAGTTATGATTGTTCTTTCATTTTGAACATTTTATGTTCTACGCTGTCCATGAAGTCGTAACAACTCTCGCCCTTGTATTCACCAGTTGCGCTGCTGATGTGTGCTTTTATAAGTTCTCTTCCATCTGCGCTGTCAAATGTTGTGCTGTTGATCTCATCTGTTATTTGCTCTGTTAACTCAGACGCTTTATCAAGTTTATAGCCTTCATATATGATGCCGAATTCATCGTCGCCCATCCTGCCTGCGTATATTCCTGAATATAGACGTTCATAACGGTTCATCAGCCCGGCGATACGGTGGATCACGCCATCGCCAGTGCCGTGACCGTATTTGATGTTTATATCTCTGAGCCTGTCGATATCAAGATATGAGTAGCAGAAGGGAACCTTAGCGGATTTTTTGTCAGGATTTGCAAGATATTCGGCTTTGCTTTTCATAAAATTTCTGTTATAGAGACTTGTAAATTCGTCTCTTGTAGATATGTCGTTGAGCTCACTGATAAGACGCATCACGTCGATATGCCCTTTGTGTATCTGGTCGCCTACGACCATGCTTTTTGTAACGTCGCTTACCAGCTCGAGTGAAAAAAACTTGTCATCGAAAACTGCCGGCGCCGATGTTATGAGATAGACAGCGTCGTTGAGAAATTCAAGCTTGTGGAAAACATTGTGTTCTCTGCATGTCCTTGCGGATATACAGTTGATGCAAGGCAGATCCCGGTTCCATATCTCATAGCAGAGGGGCATATCTGTCAGCTCTGGATTACCGTCCCTAAGCTCATATATCCTGTGCGAAAGAGGATCGACCAGTCTGTAAAACTGAAACGTCTGAGCAATGTTGCAAATTTTCAGCAGATCATCTTTGGCGCTTTCGATACTGAACATTAAGATCCCCCTTGTTTTTAAAATTTGCAAATATTATTTGCTTTGTTAAAGTGATTGTCAATGCGCTGAACTGTGTTTGTGGCTTTGAAATCGGATAAATAATCAATTTTGCGAAAATTTTGCAACCGATTGCATAAATATAAAAGTTGTGTTATATTTCCTAAAGCATAACAGAGGAGGACGGAGAAATGAAAAATATGCAGCGTCATTTTTCACGAGTCCGTTCCAGCCGTCCGATTACGGCAATGATTTGTATTTGATGAGACTGTCCGAAAAGACAGTCTCATTTTTTTAACAAAAAGGAGGAGTGGACGAATTGGCAGAACTGAAGGAAAAAACGAAACTCATGAATGCGCAGGACCTGAGCCGCGTGATCCGCAGGATCGCTAATGAAATAGTCGAGCGCAACAAGGGTACAGAGGATATGATACTGGTCGGAATACACAGAAGGGGCGTATATATAGCGCGCCGTATACAGAAAATGATAGAGGAAACTGAAGGAGTTAAAGTGCCTTGCGGTGAACTCGACATCACGCTTTACCGCGACGACCTCACAACGCTTTTTGAGCAGCCGATGGTGCACAGCACCAGGATACCGCAGGATATTTCAGGAAAGAAGATATATCTTGTCGACGATGTTATATACACGGGGCGCACTGTGCGTGCGGCTCTTGAAGCGCTCGTAGATCTCGGACGCCCGTCTTGTGTCCAGCTCGCAGTCATCATAGACAGAGGGCACCGCGAGCTGCCGATACACGCCGATTTCTGCGGCAAGAACGTGCCGACATCAAAGAGCGAGGTAGTAGAAGTTAGGATGCAGGAAGTTGACGGAAAGGACGAGGTGGTCATCTGTGAGCGCAATGCCGAGTGAGATAGGGCAGATAGCCTGGAGACACAAAAGCGTAATAGATATAGAAGGCTGGACAGAAGAGGAACTTTATTTCCTACTTGACCAGGCACGCCATATGGAGAATGTAATGGACAGGCCGATCAAGAAAGTTCCAGTCCTCCGCGGCAAGATGTGTGTAAACCTTTTCTTTGAAAATTCGACGAGGACAAGGGTCTCGTTTGAGCTTGCGGAAAAAATGCTCTCGGCTGACGTTGTAAACTGGTCGGTCTCTGGTTCTAGCACAGCGAAAGGCGAGACGATGCGTGACACGGCGTGGACGCTTGAAGCAATGGGAGCAGATATAGTCGTCATGCGTCACGGTGCTGTCGGTGCGCCTCAGTACCTTGCGTCAAAACTTAAAAGAGCAATCGTTCTCAACGCTGGTGACGGAACCCATGCTCACCCGACACAGGCATTGCTTGATATGTACACGGCATGGAAACACCTTGGCAGGCTGAAAGGCAAAAAGATAGCTCTTGTCGGCGACGTGCTCCACAGTCGTGTTGCGCGCAGTGACGTCATAGGATTCAAGACACTTGGATGCGATGTAGTCCTGTCCGGTCCTCCTACGATGATGCCGCGTGAAGTTAACGAACTTGGCTGCGGTTATGAGCGTGACGCACGCAAGGCAGTTGAAGAAGCCGATATGGTGTATCTGCTCAGGATACAGCGTGAGCGCCAGCAGGACGGGCTATTTCCATCTGTCGATGAATATCACCGCTGGTGGGGAGCTGATGAGGAACTGCTGAAGCTTGCAAAGCCAGGCGCGCTTGTTATGCATCCAGGCCCGATAAACAGAGGTGTTGAAATAGCGTCAGAAGTGGCGGACGGTCCGCAGAGCGTTATTCTCGAACAGGTAAGGTCAGGAGTTGCCATACGCATGGCGCTTCTCTATCTCTGCGGCGGAGGTGCAAGATAATGAAGACATTATTCAGCGGATTCAAAATTTTTGACGGAGAGAAATTTGTCAATGAGGATTCGCTCCTTGTTGAAAACGGGAAAGTAGCAAAGATAGGCAGCGGTCTGAAATGTGAAGGCGCAGAAGTCATAGACGGCGGCGGAAAAATTCTTACGCCTGGTTTCATCGACCTGCACGCGCACTTCCGTGACCCAGGCTACGAATGGAATGAGGACCTTACTTCAGGCGCAAAGGCCGGAGCAGCCGGCGGATTTACGACGCTGGTCGCCATGCCGAATACAAAACCGGCGATATGCGATCCTGCATTGATAGAATATGTTTTGAGCCATGGCAAAGCAGCAGGCGCATCACGCATACTTCCTGCCGGATGTGTCAGCAAGGACAGAAAAGGTGTGGAGATGGCGGAGCTGCGCAAGATGGCGGAGGCCGGAGCGGTATTCTTCACAGATGACGGTTCGCCTGTTGCAACGAGCGACCTGCTGCGCCTCGCGCTTCTTTATGCCGGCAAAGACCTTCCGCGTATCATGGAACACCCAGAGGAGACAAGCCTCTGTAAAAACGGGCAGGTCCATGAAGGGCGCGTCAGCGCGATGAGCGGGCTTAAAGGCATGCCGGCCGCTTCGGAGGAAATAGATGTCGCGCGCGGCATAGCTCTTGCACGTGAGACAGAAGGGCGTATCCATTTTACGCACGTAAGCTGCGCCGGTGCGCTCGGTCTTATCAGGCAGGCGAAAAAAGAAGGGCTCAGCGTGACCTGCGATACAACATTCCACCACCTTACGCTCAATGAAAATGCAGTAATAAGCAGCGGATATAACTCACGCTTTAAAGTCAACCCGCCGCTTCGCAGCATCGATGACCAGGCTGCGCTCTGGGAAGGACTCCAGGATGGAACAGTCGATGCGATAGTTACAGATCACGCCCCGTGGCATATGGACGACAAAGACGAGCCGTTCCAGGAAGCGCCGTTTGGGATAGCTTCGCTTGAATGTGCCGTTGCTGTGCTGCTCGATTACAGGACGAGAAAATATCCCGACATTCCTCTCGAACTGCTGTTTGCAAAGATGACCAGTTCTCCGGCTTCACTGCTTCCTGAAGAATGGCAGCAGCTTGGCAGGCTCAAAGAAGGCGCTGTTGCCGATATCACGATCATAGATGAAGACCGCACGCGCATAGTCGACTGTTCGCAGTGGAACAGCAAAGCACGCTGCTGTCCATGGGAAGGAACAGCACTCACGGGCTGGCCTGTAGCAACATATATCGATGGAAGAAAGATATGGCAGGACGAAGAGGAAGCGTAAGCATAATATGACGTTACATGCTGAAACTGCGGCTTAAAGGTCGCAGTTTCAGTGTTTTAACGGGTAAAAAACATTTTAGTAAGTTATAATTGGAGGCATGAACGTGAAAGAAAATAACTGCGGTCTCATACTTGCGCTAGATCTTCCTACTGTAGATGAAGCGAAAAACTTTCTTGACAAGCTTGAAAGAGCAACACGCTATGTGAAGATAGGGCCGAGGCTTTATGCTTTGGGCGGTACGAAATTTGTCAGAGAAGTTATAGACGCAGGCTATGAAGTTTTTCTGGATCTTAAGCTTCACGACATACCCAACACGGTGGCATCGGCTGTTGAGCCGCTTTCTGATCTCGGACTGTGGGCTCTTACGCTTCATACATCTGGCGGGTTTGAAATGATGTCCCGCTCTGTTGCTATGAGGGACAAAACAGGAAGCAAAATGAAGCTTCTCGGTATAACGGTCCTAACGAGCCTTGGCGGTGAACTGTGGAGCGATGTGCACCCTGCGTGCAACATGGAGACCGCGCTTGCTTCGCGTGCGGAAGTAGCGGAGCGTGCCGGCATGGATGGTATCGTTTGTTCTCCTCTCGACCTAGAAATGCTGAATGGCAAAGCGCAGAAGCTTCTGCGTGTTGTGCCAGGTATCAGAGCAAAAAGGGTAGCAGGCGAAGATCAGACACGCATCGCTACTGCAGCTGAAGCTGCTGAAAAAGGCGCTGATTACATCGTAGTAGGACGTCCTATCGTGCAGGCTGAAGACCCTATCGCAGCGGCAAAAAATATTCTCAACGAACTTGGAGGCTCACGCTGATGGGTGAAAAAGATGAAGTAGCTCTGAAAATAGAAGAAATGATGAAAGCAAGCGGCGCGCATTTACAGGGACACTTTAAGCTTACGTCTGGACTGCACAGCGCACATTATCTGCAGTGCGCTCTCATGCTGCGCTTCCCGAAATATGCTGCATACGCAGGTGCGAAACTTGCGGAGCGTCTTGAGCCGTACAAGCCAGAAGTTATACTTTCGCCTGCTCTCGGCGGACTCATCATAGGTCACGAAGTTGCGCGTGCGCTCGATGTCCCGTTTATTTTCTGCGAGCGTGTTGACGGCGAGATGAGGCTCAAACGTTTCCCGCATCCAGGCAAAGTCCGCTTTGCCATGGTAGAAGACGTTGTCACTACTGGCAAGTCTTCACGCGAAACTGCGCGCATCCTTGCCGACGGCGGCTCGGAATGGGTCGCGTCTGGTAGCATAGTAGACAGACGCTCTGCGGATTCTGAAGACGGATGGGAACTGCATTCGCTCTGGAAACTTGCGTTCCCAGTCTATAAACCTGAAGAATGCCCTCTTTGCAAAGAAGGACTGCCTCTTGTAAAACCCGGAAGCCGTCCGGATAAATGAGAAGGTTTCATATAAAAACGCACAGAATACTGACAGCAGCTGTTGCTTTTGTGCTGTGTCTTGCAGTTGCAGCGCCGTCTTTTGCGGCAAGCTTTGCAGTCACTTCGCCTTGGGTCGGAGTTATAGCAAAATTTATCGCAGGACCAGACGGCAAAGTCCGCAGCCTTTCAGCATGGAACGGAGCGGGTGTCGGAAGAACTGGCTACGCTTCAGCAAACGACGTGATAATAGCAATCGACAGACGTGATGCTGCAAACTTCCATATAGCGAAGGACAGCAGAAGACTCAGAGTACTATATGAAAAACTGCCTATGACGGACGCGCAGCTCCGCCGTGCATTCTTTGACCCTGCAATGCTGCCGTTTATAGCACAAAGCGTTATGAAGATAATGGCTGACGCCGATAAAACGAAATACGTATATTACCAGCGCAGGCTTGCAGAATTTCAGTCACGCATCGACAGCACGATGGATGTCGGACGTTACATGCTTGGCACGATCAAGATACTTGACCTTACAGGAGCTGAAGGCGCGTGGGTAAGCTCTGCTGTGACATCAACACTGCGCCCCGCTCAACACGTATGGAACATGTGCCTGCAGGGCGACATGTCATCTCTGACACCCATGCTGAACGATGCAGCCAGAAACAGGAAAGTAATATTAATAGATGAATGGACTCCAGCTCCTATACGCACGGCGGTTCAGTCATTCGGCAACCGTGTTACACTTCCGGCGCCTTCTGCTGGGAAAGACTATTTCATGTACCTCCATGATATTTTCGTGACCGTGCGTGACAGAGCGAAACAGATAAATTCCGCTCCTGCAAAAAAAACATCAGCACCGCCGCGCAGGAAAAAATAACAGCAGCGCGCAAATGTTGTCGCGCGCGCAATTTAATGTAAAATAACAGTGTGCGGTGCACGCTGTCATTATTTTTTACGAGGGGCCGGATATTATGTTATACAGACAAAAGATTGCAGCTACAGCGGTCGTCCTGGCCGTAATGTTAACTGGTATACAGTGTGCGGTCGGTGCTGACAGCAAAGCCAGCTTGTCTGCGGATAACATAAATTATAATGTCAGCACTAAAAAAGCCCATGCCGAAGGCAACGTCGTTATCACGAGAAACGATGCAACAATATGGGGTGACAAGGCCGACGGTTCAATCGACAGTTCCTTTCAGGTCACAGGCAATGTCCGCGGAAAGTTCATAAAACGCAATGTAACACTGACGGCAGGCAGAATATCGTGGACTGCCGGTACTTCCAAAAGCAGCGGTTTTATAGAGGCCTCTTCTTCTGTGCGTATCACCCACGACAAGAACGACAAACTCAGCGCAGATTACGTGCGCTGGCAGATAGATACAGGTGATTACCGAGCGCGAGGCCGCGTCGACAGCACATATAAACAGTACGCTCTTCAGTGCGCAGAGGCATCAAGCTCTAAAAATTCATTCTGGGCTTCAAACGTGACTAAGTTTGAAAACCGCGAGAAAAGGTATACCCTCTCATCGGGCAAGATAAACGGCAGAACTGTAAATGGTGCTATCACTGAAGTTATTGCTGAAAATGACCTCGTGCTGGATTACGCTGACAATGAAAATTTGAAGACACATGTTACAGGCAGCAAAGCTGTCTATTCAAAAGACCGCGGTACAATCGTAATCTCAGGGAATGCAAGGGCTGTGCGCACTGACGGGAAAACAGTCGCTGCAGACACGCTGGTCGTACACGAAGATGCTCGTACAATAGACGCTGTCGGCAATTCAAAAATTACCTTCATTATGAATGACAACGCTGGCAGGAACAAGAAAGCAGGCCAGACCCAGTGATGTTTCAGGAAAAAATAGCAGACACGAGCCTCAGGGTCGAACACCTGGTGAAGGTGTATAACAAGCGCCGCGTTGTCGATGACGTCTCAATAAAGATAAACAGGGGCGAGGTCGTAGGACTTCTCGGGCCGAACGGTGCTGGTAAAAGCACTACGTTCTATATGATAGTTGGCAGGATACTTCCTGAATCAGGGAGGGTCTTCAACGGTGAAAAAGATATAACAGCGCTGCCGATGTATGAGCGCGCACGCACCGGAATAGGCTATCTCCCGCAGGAGCCGTCGGTATTCAGACGCCTTACGGTGCAGCAGAATATAGATCTGGTGCTTGAGGAATCAGGTGTACCTACAGCGGAACGGAAAGCAAAAACAGAAAAGCTGCTCAAAGAATATGGGCTGGAACATATAAAGGACACACAGGGCGTATCGCTCTCAGGCGGTGAACGCAGACGTGTCGAGATCGCACGCTGCCTTGCGCTTGAGCCGTCATACATACTTCTCGATGAGCCTTTCAGCGGCATCGATCCTCTCGCGGTAGAGGATCTTCAGACAATAATCAGAGACCTAAAGGCCCGCGATTACGGGATACTTCTCACGGACCACAACGTGCGCGAAACACTTTCTATAACTGACAGAGCATATCTTATCAACCGCGGCAAAGTTTTCCTTGAAGGTATTCCAGAAGATATTGCTGAAAATGAAGAGGCAAAGAAATTCTACCTCGGCGAAAAATTTACCTGGTAATAAAATGAGCGAAAGCAACAAAAACCTTTCCGGAATGGTCAGATATGCAGCAAAGATGATGGTGGGCACACTCGCGAGCCGTGTGCTTGGGCTTGCGCGTGAGATGATAACAGCCGCCCTCTTCGGTGCGACACGCCAACTCGACGCTTTTTACATTGCATATACTCTCGCAAATCTTTCGCGTCAGCTCCTTGCTGAGGGGGCTCTTTCGGCCTCATTTGTTCCGGTTTTTTCACGGACGCTTGGGACTGGTTCCAAGGAAAAAGCTCATGAGCTTGCGAAGGAAGCTTTTTCTGTTTTGCTCATCTGCACGATAGTTGTAGTCGCGGCAGGCATACTGCTGGCACCACTTCTTGTAAAGATACTTGCGCCTGGTTTTGCAAAAGCAGATTACTCCCTTGCGGTTTCACTTACTAGAACGATATTCCCGTTCCTGCTGCTCATGTCGCTCAGCGCGCTTGCGATGGGTGTCCTCAACAGCATGGGAAGTTTCTTTGTTCCAGCGATAGCCCCTGCGTTCAGCAACCTTGCGTATATCATTTTCCTCGTTATTACTATGAAAGAACGTTCCGTATGGAACCTCGCTACTGCTGTTCTCATTGGAGGCATCTGCCAGATGATGCTCCAATGGCTCTGGTGCAGGCACATGGGAGTGACGCTCTCGCCGGCAAAACCAAAGAAAGACAACGCCGAGCTCCGCAGCATGATGGTCCTTTTCATTCCATATGCTGCAGGTCTTTCGCTGAATCAGGTTAATCCTGTCATCAGCAGGATGCTCGGCTCGTTCCTTAAGGGCGGCTCAATATCCGTTCTCAATTATGCGGACAGAGTGCTTCAGCTGCCCCTTGGGCTTTTTGTTATAGCTATATCTCAGGCCGTGCTGCCTATGCTTTCGCGGCTTGATCCGGAAGACACAGCTGGGTTCCGTGACTTTATACGTGACGCGCTGCGTTTCAATCTCTTCATTGTTTTGCCTGTAACGGTCGGACTTTTCTTAGTCTCACAGGAAGCGATACATCTGCTCTTTTTCCGCGGAGCGTTCTCAGAGTGGGCGTGGCATGCGACTGCTACGGCGCTTGCGCTATACGGTCTGGGGCTGCCTGGCATGGCTAGCAGCACGGTAATACTGAGAGCTATGTACGCGCGTAGGATGCCACGCGCCGCCGTAACTGTCACTGCTGTGACGGTAGTTGTGAACCTATGCGCAAGTCTAGCGCTGATGCCGTTATTCAAATATGCAGGCCTGGCTGCTGGAGTTGCTCTCGCATTCACCTGCTCAAGCATATATGGCGCATGGGCGCTTTCTAAGAATATACATGAACGCATCGGACTTTGGGACTTAAGCTGGTCGTGGAAAGTCATCGTGTCTGTAGCTGTCATGGCTGTTACTGTAGTGACATTTAAATTTTTCCTGCCTTATCCGCTGCATGTCGGGATAATGAAAAGGGCTATATGGTTCCTGTCAGCCGCTGTGCTAGGTTCGTCAGTATATGCAGTATGCACATATTTCCTGCACTGCCCGGAGTGGACATGGGCCAGTGATGCATTAAGAAGAAAGAAAACATTGAAAGACGGTGAATAATATGAAAAGGAAGATATTTGCGCTGTTGATAGTTTTTGCTGCGGTATGCGTTGCATCGCAGTGTGCTTTTGCCGGCGGAGGAGAGACGATGTTCTCGGAAGGGTACGAAAATCTTGTCCCTGCCAGGATGACGCAATGTTATGTCGAAGGCGAGAAGCTTGGTGATCTCTTGCTCAATTCACGCGGTGTCATAGACTTCATATACCTTGATGAAGCGCTTTCAAACGCTGTGACGCAGTCAAGGGGAGTCCCGGAGTGGTTCTCAAACTGCAACGTTTATTATGAAGCGAACGGCGGGCAGGGCAAGGCAGTGTTTGTTATAAAGCTTGTAGCCTACAAGCCGTGGCAGATCGACATCAAACAGTTCAGCATCGGCGGATACCATCTCAGCGAGAAGGATGCTCTTACTTCCAGTCTGAATAATCCGTTTGGCAAAGACGCGCGTGACGAAGACGACTGGGTGTTTGTCCTGGCAGTACCCAAACAGTATGTGAAGCCTGGCAGCGAGATCCAGCTTGGCTACGGAAAATATCTTGCTAACTGGAAAGTGCCGAGATAATGCACAAATATAAGTGCGCCGGCTGCGGCAATATCTTCACGACAAAAAATTTTGCCGACCAGTGCCCAAAGTGTTTCTGCAAGGTCCTTATACATGTTGAAGGCGAAAAACGCAGCGGCAAAAAGTGCGCATCGTGCAGCGGCGGAAACTGCTCTTCGTGCGGCGGCTGCGGAGGACATTGATCTAATTGATCCGCGCATTAGAAGATGATTTTATAACGCTTGGCATCGAGTCAAGCTGTGATGATACAGGAGTCGCAGTGATGCGCGGTGCGGACTGTGTCCTTGCTTCGGAGCTTTCGAGCCAGATCGACTCACATTCGCAGTACGGCGGTGTAGTGCCTGAGCTTGCGTCGCGCATGCATCAGGAGGCTATCATACCGCTGCTTGAGAGAGTGCTTGATGAGGCCGGTATTAAAGATCCTGCCAAAGAGATAGACCTCGTCGCAGTTACGGCTGGTCCAGGACTCATAGGTTCACTGCTTGTCGGTGTAATGACAGCAAAGGGGCTTGCGCAGGGATGGAATGTTCCACTCATAGGGGTCAACCATCTTGAAGGCCACATTTTTGCAAACTTCGTTGCACATAAAGAACTAAAACCGCCATTCATTTCCGTTATCGTTTCTGGAGGCCACACAGAGCTAGTCTATGTCAAAGAATTTGGCGATTATGAGCTTCTTGGCTCAACCCGCGACGATGCCGCAGGCGAAGCTTACGACAAGGTAGCTAAAGTTCTCGGCCTTGGCTATCCCGGCGGTCCTGCTATCGATAAACTCGCAAAAGAAGGGAATCCGGATGCATTTCCGCTGCCGCTGCCGCTCTCTAATACAAAAGAGATAGAATTCAGCTTCAGCGGTCTCAAGACTGCGACGGTAACCCTCATAAAACAAGCCGAAAATGCAGGGCGGCCACTAAATATCAATGATCTCTGCGCATCGTTCCAGAAAGCTGTAGTTGACTCGCTCTGCGGCAAAATAATGCTTGCGGTAAAAAAGACAGGCGTGAGGTCGGTTGCACTTTCAGGCGGCGTCGCCGCAAATTCTGGCCTTAGGGCAAAACTTTCTGAACTGGCCGCAAAAGGCGGCTGGAATGTGTTCCTTCCTCCGGCGGCCATGTGCACCGATAACGCGGTCATGGTCGCTGCCGCAGGCCGTGATTCATACCGCCGCGGCAACATTTCCGACCTCTCGCTTTCGCCTGACCCTTCATGGGAGATTTGGTAATTCAGATAACAATGTGACTTATAGTCCACAGAAGATGCGGCGTTGGCCGCATCTTTTTTGTTGTCTCTGCGTAAATTGCGTAAGATTTGCCTAAAATGTTTATGTTAGAAAAATAAGGATAATAAAAGAAAACAGCAGATAAATTATATTTATAAGAAATAATTAATATTAAACAAATTTGAGAATCGGCAAAATGCTGACTAAACTTGTCCTTATTAAGGAATTAGCACTCGGTTGATGTGAGTGCTAATATACAAAAGTTAAAAGTTAAAAACATATAGGAGGGATTTTTATGAAACTTAAGCCACTTGGAGACAGGATCGTAGTCAAGGCATGTGAGAAGGAAGAGAGAACCAAAGGCGGTCTTGTACTTCCGGACACAGTGAAAGAGAAACCGATCGAAGGCATGGTCGTAGCAGTAGGCGCAGGCAAAATCAGCGATGACGGTAAACGTCAGCCGATGGAAGTCAAAGTCAACGACAAGATAATCTACAGCAAATATTCAGGAACAGAAGTCAAAGTTGACGATGTTGATTACCTTATTCTGAGCGAGAGAGACGTTCTCGCAGTTGTCAGCAAGTAATACCAATAATAAGAAAATAATTAATTTAGGAGGAAGATAGATCATGGCAAAGATTTTGCTTTTCAAAGAAGATGCACGCCGCGCTATGGAACGCGGAGTAAATAAAGTCGCGGATACAGTCGGTATCACACTTGGTCCAAAAGGACGCAATGTAGTTCTCGACAAGAAATTCGGTTCACCGATGATCACGAACGACGGTGTAACGATCGCAAAGGAATTCGAGCTCGAAGATCCGTTTGAAAATATGGGCGCACAGCTCATCAAAGAAGTGGCATCAAAAACAAATGATGTAGCAGGCGACGGCACAACAACAGCGACAGTTCTCGCCCGCGCAATGATACATGACGGTATCAAGAACGTAGCAGCCGGCGCAAACGGGATGCTTATCCGCAAGGGCATGGAGACCGCTACTAACAGCGTCGTTGAGGAACTTAAGAAGAAAGCAATGAAAGTCAAGGGGCACGACCGTATCTCACAGGTCGCTTCCATCTCAGCCAATGACAAGACAATAGGCGAGCTCATCGCTGAAGCAATGGAAAAGGTCGGCGAAGAGGGCGTCATTACAGTTGAAGACAGCAAGAGTCTCGGCACGTCGCTTGAGACAGTCGAAGGACTCCAGTTCGACAAAGGCTACGTCAGCCCGTACATGATAACGAACGCTGACCGCATGGAAGCCGAACTTGACGATGCCAACATCCTTATCGTTGACGGCAAGATCAGCAACGTCAAAGATATGCTCCCGCTGCTTGAAAAAGTAGTGCAGCTTGGCAAGCCTCTCCTCGTCATCGCTGAAGATATCGAAGGCGAAGCTCTCGCAACACTCGTTGTCAACAAACTCCGCGGCATACTGCAGGTCGTAGCTGTTAAGGCTCCTGGATTTGGTGACCGCAGGAAAGAGATGCTCAAAGACATCGCTATCGTTACAGGCGGCACAGTTGTCAGTGAAGAAGTCGGACTCAAACTTGAGACAGCTGACACCACAGTTCTTGGCCACGCCAAGAAGATCAAGGTTACAAAAGAGAATACGACAATCGTATCCGGCAAAGGCGACAAGAAAAAGATCGAAGAACGCGCATCTCAGATCAGAAAAGAGATCGCTGATTCAACATCAGATTATGATAAAGAGAAGCTTCAGGAACGTCTCGCCAAAATCTCAGGCGGCGTAGCAGTCATCCAGGTCGGCGCTGCGACAGAAACAGAGCAGAAAGAACTCAAGCTCCGCATCGAAGACGCACTCAACTCAACGCGCGCAGCAGTCGAAGAAGGTATCGTTGCAGGCGGCGGCGTAGCGCTTGTAGGCTGCACGAAGGCTGTTGAGAGCACGCTTGCCAAACTTGAAGGCGATGTCAAGACTGGTGCACAGATAGTCCTCAAATCACTGCTCGTTCCTCTTCACCTTATTGCGGAGAACGCAGGCATGCAGGGCGATGTAATCTGCGAAAAAGTCAAGACGCTTAAAGAAGGCCAGGGCCTCGATGCTACAACAGGCGAATATGTCGATATGATAAAGGCCGGCATCATCGACCCAGTAAAAGTCACACGTTCAGCACTGCAGAACGCATCTTCAATAGCAGCAATGGTGCTCACAACAGACGCACTCGTTGCGGACAAACCAGAGAAGAAAGAGAACATGGGCATGCCCGGCGGCGCACCTGGAATGGGTGGCATGGGCGGAATGGATTATTAATCCATCCCCTAAAAAAGATACAGAGCGGAGCGGCGAAAGCTGCTCCGTTTTTTTGTGCAAAAATATCTCAGTGTCTATGGAAATAAAACATCAACTGTGGCATACTTAACTGACAAAGCAGATTTTGACACGAAGGGGACTGTATCAGATGGCAAAGACAAACAAAATACTCATCATAGACTGTGGTTCGCAGTATACACAGCTTATAGCAAGACGCGTCAGAGAGCTTGGCGTTTACAGCGAAATAGTCTTCTGGGATGCACCTCTTGAAAAAATACAGGTTTCTGACCCTTCAGGAATTATAATTTCCGGCGGGCCGCGCAGCGTGCTTGATGATGATGCCCCGACTGTTGACGATTCCGTTATAAAATCAGGCGTACCTGTGCTTGGCATCTGCTACGGGATGCAGCTGCTTGCTCACAAATTCGGAGGCACGGTCACGCGCGGTAAAGCCGCTGAATATGGGCACGCAAAAGTAGAACTTTCCGGATGCGGCAGGATCTTCGAAAAACTCAAAGGCGAAAAGACCATAGATGTCTGGATGAGCCACTGGGATCAGGTCGTCGAACTGCCGTCCGGATTCAAAAGCACAGCCGAAAGTGAAGGTGACATGCACGCAGGGTTCGAATCGCCCGACGGCATGATAAGTGCAATACAATTCCATCCTGAAGTTGCGCACACGCCGCGCGGAATGGACATCCTGTCGTCGTTCGTGCTCGATGTATGCGGCTGCCAAAAGGACTGGAACCTCGGCAAGGGCTGGATAGACGCAACTATTGCCGAGATACGCGAACAAGTCGGAGACGGCACGGTCATATGCGGACTTTCGGGCGGAGTGGATTCAACTGTTTCAGCTGTCATTACCTCACGTGCAGTTGGAGATAATCTCCATTGCATATTTGTTGACCATGGTATGCTTCGCAAGGACGAAGGTAAGCAGGTCATGGAAACATATAAATCTCTTAACCTCAACGTTACGTACGTGAATGCGGAGGAGAGGTTCCTTAAAGCTCTCGAAGGAGTCACAGAACCAGAGAAAAAACGCAAAATAATCGGCGAGCTCTTTATCCGCGTTTTCGAAGAAGAGGCGCGTAAGCTCGGCGGCTCAGACTGGCTGCTACAGGGCACGATATACCCAGACGTTGTTGAAAGCGGACATGGCGGCGGCGGAGTAATAAAGAGCCACCACAACGTCGGCGGTCTGCCGAAGGATATGAAGATGAAACTGCTTGAACCGCTGCGTTATCTTTTTAAAGACGAAGTTAGAAAAGTTGGCAGGTCGCTCGGCATAGAAGAAAAATTTATAGAGCGTCATCCTTTCCCTGGCCCAGGTCTTGCAGTTCGCTGTCTTGGGCTGCTCACGAAAGAACGTCTCGATGTGCTGCGCGAAGCTGACGCTATCTTTATCGAAGAGATACGCAAAGCCGGCGAATACAACAATATCTGGCAGGCATTCTGCGCACTGCTTCCTGTCCACAGCGTTGGCGTAGTCGGCGATGTCAGAACTTACGGTGAGACTATTGCGCTACGGGCTGTTGCGTCTCAGGATGCAATGACAGCGACATGGGTGCATCTGCCTTACGAACTTTTAGATGTTGTATCTCAGCGTATCTGCAATGAGGTTCACGGTGTCAACCGCGTCGTCCTTGACGTAACGAGCAAACCACCAGCGACAATAGAGTGGGAGTAAGACGATAAAACCCCGAGATGCCTATAAATACTGGGCTTTCGGGGTTCTCTTTTTGTCAACCGTACTAAAAAAGCAGCATGGAAAAAGTCGAAGATGGCTTAACCATGCTGTTTTTGTTTATTTCGTTAACTTTTCTTTTTAATATGAATAGCTTTAATCCCACAAATTTGCGTATATAAGTAATCTTTAAAAGTAGGAATGAATTCTATGAAGTTATAGGCTGGATCGCAAATTTTTAGCAGTTTTTGCTCGCGGTTGCGAGCCTGGATATTCATATAAAGAGCACTGGCATGCAAAAGTTGAAAATAGAGAAAATCTTTAGTTTCGGCTTCTGTGAAAAATGGCAGCCGCGTCTTGACCAAAGGGAGCAGACGATAAAAATCATTTATAATGGTGGACTTAAACTCAATCAGTTTTTCGAAGTCTATATTGGTTTCGATGATCGTGCTTAGTAGGCTGTCAATCTTTAGCATAGTGCCATATTTCGCGATTGTCTGACTCCATAATGCAGCAAATTCTGTGTCGCTGATGTTACCGGTTCCGGCAAAATTTTGCAAGGTATCTTCAATCCACAGGTGCAACTGCTTCTGGAACAAAGCACTGAAAATCTCTTCTTTAGTTGCATAATATTTGTAAAGATTGCCGCGTGTATAGTCTAAATGCTCGGCAATCAACTTCATGTTGATATCAGCGTAATCATGTTTTTGCAACAAATCTTCGGCTACTTGTAAAATCTGGTGCAGCCGCTGGTCTTTTTGTTTATCGGTGCGTGCTCTTTTAAACTCCATGGTATCACCCATTTCTATAAATATCATGGTCATAATAGCACAGAATAACAAGAAAATAAAGAAACTATATGTTAGTAATCAGTATGAAAGTTAAAGGTATTATGACAATAAGTAAAGTTATAAAGCATTATATGGTATTGTTTTAAGCAATATAATATTTCATGTTGACAAGTGACATTGTGTTATTTACAATGCAACTAACAGTAGTGTATTGTTATAAATTTTTGAAAAGAGGAATAGCATATGAAAAAAATATTATTGGTGGACAGCAGCCCACGTAAAGATGGCAATAGTGATGTTATTGTGTCACTTTTTGCTGAACAGCTTAAAGATGCAGAGGTTACGATGTTTAAGATGCGTGAGCATAAATGCAACCCATGCTTAGCATGCGGCAGGTGTCAAGGAAAAGATATGGTTGCAGGTTGTGTGCAAAAAGATGATTTTACAGCTCTTTTGCCTTTGTTGGATACCTGTGATGGTATTGTTATGGCTACACCTATTTATAATCATCAGATTAATTCTCAAGCAAAGCTCTTTATTGAGCGGTTTTACCCGTTCTTTAATTTTGCAAAAAAGAATATGTCTAATACAACAAAGTATGGTAAGAAGGCAGCACTTATTTGTTCCTGCTGGGGAGGGCCAATGGACATATATCAAAAATATGCCGCCTGGACGGTAGAGAACTTTAAACAGATGGGAGCTGAAGAATTAAAATCTTTAGTTTTTAACCAGATCCCCGGGCGTGGAGATATTAAACAACATTCAGAGTATCTGGAACAGGTGCGTAAAATTGGCCAATGGCTGCTAGCGGAATGAAAGTGAGGAGGAAATCAGATGAAAGTATTAGTAATTACAGGAAGTGCACACGGCAAAGGAACTTCCGCTCTTATGGCAGATGAGTTTATACGCGGTGCAAAAGATGCTGGTCATGAAGTGGAACGATTTGATGCAGGAAAGGCAAAGGTGCATGGGTGTACCGGCTGCAATAATTGTGATTACGGAAAGAATCCTTGCATATCCCGCGACGATATGGACAGACTCAATCCGAAGATGCTAGAAGCGGATGCAATCGTTCTGGTATCTCCAGTTTATTACTGGGGTCTATCTTCACAGCTGAAAGCGGTAATTGACCGCTGGCAACCTACGGTATTTGCTATGCAGCATAATAAGAAAGGCGTACTATTGACTACACAGGCAAGTGATGAGGAGTGGGTGATGGAACCGGTGGATGCTTGGTATAAGAATCTACTCCGTTTTATGGAATGGGAAGATGCAGGTCGTCTGGCTGCCAAGGGCGTAATGACCCGTGCAGATATAGAGGCTACGGACTACCCACAACAGGCATATGTGTTGGGAACGCAGTTGAACTAAGTGAGAATACGGAGAGATATGGAGAGGAAATCCATCGTGGGTATGGTAAGAAGGCGGCACTTATTTGTTCCTGCTGGGAGGACCTATAGACATCTATCAAAAACATGCTGCTTGGACAGTGGAAAACTTTAAACGAATGGAGCCGAAGAATTAAAGTCTTTATATTATTCTATTTGGATTCTGGGGAATGTTATTCCAAAATATGGGGGTATTGTTTATAATGAAAAGTAAGGCGATACGGTTGGCTCTCGTATCAAAAAATATGTGACAGAAGTAAAAATTTAATAATATAACCGTACTAAAAGCTTACTGTAAATTATCAAAAAGCTCTGAAAACGGCGATATATATGAAAACTACGAAAGTAGGAATGGCTTAAGCCATTTGCAAGTTATCGTAAAAATAAGGCCGTCGAGTGGGAATAAATGCTGTAAAAGAATATCCTGCTTTAAACAAATCGGAATTTGTGAAGGTAAACACAGAAATGATAGATGTTGATGAATTTGAAAAAGTGGAAATGAGAGCGGGTACTATCCTGGAAGTGTCAGACAACAAGAAATCCAGAAATCCCTCCTATGTCCTAAAGATTGATTTTGGAGAGGAAATTGGTATCAAGAAATCCTCCGCACAAATAACGACACTGTACAAGCCGGAAGATTTAATTGGCTTACAGGTGATCTGCTGTGTAAATCTTACTCCTATGCATATCGGCTCGGTAAAGAGTGAAGTAAGGATCCTTGGAACAGATTCAGAGCAGGGAGTGGTGTTGCTGCGTCCAGCGGAGCCGGTGCGTAATGGCGACAAGGTGTTCTGAATGACAAATTTCGGTTTGTCGGAATGAAAAGGACTAAACAGCTGGGCATTTGAAATAATTTAATGATAATAAACTTCCAGCACAGATTGAAAAGAAGGATCAAATGACTGAGATAGTTATCAATCCCGAATATGCCGCACTGCTGAAGAAAGTGCAGGAACTCAGAGAAAGATTATCTGTCTTGCTTGCGGAGAAGGATGATCTGCTCTGCCATGTATGCGAAAACGTCGAAGCGACGTACATGGTGAAGATCGGTGTGCTGGAACATAAAGCGTTTGAGCTTCAGGTCAAAGTCCTTAGACTCAAGCGTAAGATAACGCTCATACAGGCAAAGATAAACAGACAGGAAAAGGTTTCGGAAACAGAGATAGAAACGCAGCTCAATGCCGAATATGCAGATTATGCTGAAAAGCTGCAGGAGCAAATGAAAGCTATCAATGCCGCTTTACATCACGGACAGTTAGGGGGGCTTTCGGCTGAAGACTCCAAAGAGCTTAAGACGCTTTACCGTCAGATAGTAAAAAAATTACATCCCGACATCAATCCCAATCAGAGTGAGACCGACAAAAAGCTGTTCCTGAACGCGCTCGATGCATACAAGAATAGCGACCTGGATACGCTTCGCGCTATCTCTATACTGAAGTCAGACACTCCAGATACGATAACTGCGAACGCCTTTGACGAGCTCAATAAGCAGGAAGAACTTTTTGATGAACGGTGCCGCAGTGTCAGCGAAGAAATCGATAAGATAAAACAGAGTTTCCCGTACGACCAGATGGCCTTCCTTGAAAACGAAGATGCCGTAAAAGAACGCACCCAAGAGCTCAACAAGACAATAGAAGGCTACAGGACAGAGCACAAAACGCTTGAAGACAGGCTGTCGGACCTCTTGTGGAAAAACAATGGATGACATTGTAAAAATCGACAGCAGCAACATATCTGCGATACTGCACAGCCGTGATGGTCTTGCACTTGCCAAGCCATTCTCACAGCAAATATTTCTTGTGGATGTGCACATTGCCGGTACTACCCATGTTGATAATATCGATGAGATCGAGCCGACGCTTACGATCGGCAAAAAACTTGTATTCTTCCGTGAACCTGACAATAAATATGATGATCACGCCATTATCGTGAAAGATAAGGATGGAAATAAACTCGGATATATCCCGAAGGATAAAAACGAGATACTTTCAAGGCTAATGGACGCCGGAAAACTTTTGTACGGTATCATCCAGACAAAAGACAAATTAGGTGACTGGCTGAAGATATCGATGCAGGTCTTTCTTGAAGATTAAGGTGTTTTTATGTCTGAAGGTGATGTTGTGAAAGTTTTAGTCAGCTCGTGCCTGATTGGCAAGAACTGCAAATACAACGGCGGCAATAACTTGAGCGAAAAACTCATAGAGTTTTTGAAGGGCAAAGAAGTTATAGATGTATGTCCTGAAATGCTTGCAGGGTTTGGCTGTCCGAGGCAGCCTGTGGAAATTCTGAACGGCAGGGCAGTGGATAAAAATGGTGCTGACATCGATGAAAAATTCCGCGCATGCGTTGAGCTTGCGATGCAGATCGTCAAAGATAAAAATGTTGATTTGGCGATACTTCAGTCAAGAAGTCCAACATGCGGCGTTAACCAGAGATACGACGGAACGTTCTCAAAAAAACTGATAAAAGAACGTGGTCTGTTTGCTCAGGCGCTGATCAACAATGGATACAAGGTCATTGATGTAGAAGATTTGGATCTGATCTGACTATTATGACCGCAGCGTATTGACATGAGCTGACGCCTGTGATAGCCTGAAGAAACAAAATGTACGAGGTGTTTGGGTGAAGATTGTTCTGTAAGGGACACAAAAATTGCATAGAGGCTGAAAAAACGGCATAAGGCCGTTGTTTTGGTCGTGTGTTTTTATGTTTTAGCAGAGCTACTGAACCTGACAGATGAACAGATACTGAGGGCATAGCTTATGCTATGTCCTTTTTTATGCAGTCATGTGTCCCATTCCCTATTTGTAAGTCCCATAAAAGCTAAAACTCACAAACATAAAAGAACAGGAGAATGACATTGAAATATATCAGAAGTAATAAATATGACACGAATCTCGTGCGCGCAAAAATAATGGGACCGAACCCAATAAAGCTGGAAGAAGAACTGCTGGATGGGCATAAAATTCCAGGAGGCGCGACAGTAATGGATCTCGGCAGCGGACAGGGGATAACGTCTGTCTTCCTCGTAAAAGAATATGGGTTTCGCGTCTTTTCAACAGACTTATGGAGCGATCCAACTGACAATAAAAAGTTTTTTGACGAGATTGGCGTTGCTAGTGAACAGATAATACCGATACATGCTGATGCTAACGAACTGCCATATGCACACGAATTTTTTGACGCTATGGTGAGCATAGATTCGTACCATTACTTTGGGCGCTACCCTAATTTTCTCGGTAAAAAGCTACTGCCGTTCATTAAGCATGGAGGCTACCTGTACATTGCAGTTCCAGGCATGAAAAAAGACCTGCATAACGATCTGCCGCCGGAACTGCTCCTCTCATGGACGCCGGAGCAGCTTGACTATATTCACGACGCTGTGTACTGGAAAAATATCATCACGAAGACAGCTGGCCTTGATTTTCTTTCCATATACGAGATGCAGAGCAATGAAGAGGTATGGAACGACTGGCTTGCTTGTGACAACGAGTATGCGGCGGGAGACAGAAAGACAATGGAAGCAGGCGGCGGAAAGTATCTCAACTTTATCGCTATAGTGCTTAGGAAAAAGTGATCTCTTAGCAATGTAAAAAGCCGCGGAATACCCGCGGCTTTTTTTATGATTCTTACTTTTGTTCTTCTTCAACAGAGAAATACGGTGTATGGCGTCAATCAAAAAAATAACGGAAATCTTGTGTTATCATCTGCAACACAGCTTAAAGACATCCCCAAAAAATGAAGGGGACTGCCTTGGTGTGTTAATTTACAGCCCGAATATGCTCTTTAAACAGATCGATAAAGTGGGCTGTCTTTGCCGGCAAAGTTTCATTCTTGCGCCAGACTAGAGCGCTGGAACCAGTATCATTCGGCTGCAACAGCCTCCGGACAATCAGGGAAGAGCCTGTTAAAAGCGCTGCCGCAAATTCAGGAACAATTGCAATGCCAAGCCCGGAGAATGCCCACGTTAAAAGAGGAATTATTTCATCACTAGTGCAGAGTATGTTGGGTTCCAAGTTATTTTGACGGAAGAAAACAGTTACCGAAGATATATACCGACGCTGTACTAGTAAGGGCTTGTCTTTTAATGCTAAAAGAGACAGATGTTCGCCGCGCATATCAACACTTTCAGGCAGGGCCGCCATGATCATGTTTTCAGAAGGCACAGGAACAATATTATATAGGAAATTATTGACAGGCAGGCGTACGCAGCTGATGTCCAGCAGGTGAGAATCAAGCAGCTCCAAAATATGGTCAGTATCCCCTTGCTGCAAATCGAAAGAGATATTGGGATAGGTCTGCTTGTATTCACGAATTATTTCAGGCAACAACAGCCGGCCTGAAGAATTGATAATGCCAATGGCCAGTTTCCCTTTAATACCTTGCGCTGTATCCCTGACTTCGTTTATTGCAGTTTTATCTAATTCCAAAATTTGCTCGGCCCTGCGTTTTAACACTTTTCCGGCTTCTGTGAGGTACAGTTGCTTCTTAGTCCTCAGGAAAAGAGGTGTGCCTAATTCTTTTTCCAAAATTATAATTTGCTGACTGAGAGGCGATTGAGTAATGTGTAAACGGGCAGCGGCTTTTGTCACTAATCCCTCTTCAGCTACAGTCAGAAAATATTTGAGCTGCCGGATATCCATGGGAACCAGACCTTCCTTTGTAAATGCAGATGATAAACAGCTGCAAATAAGCTGAAATAGGTGTTTTAAATCTGATAATACCGTCGTTATAATAACACTTGCAAGAATTGGAGTCATTAAGCAGCGGAGGAACGATGGAAAACATAACATTGCCACTTGTTGGGTTTTTGATAGGCTTGCTTATTATTTCTTTGGGCGGTGGAGGAGGAGGAATTTATGTGGGCATTCTTACCGCATTCTTCAATGTGCCTCCGGCCATTGCCGCAGCTACTTCGTTGGCTACTATTATACCGACAACTACAATCGGAACGATAAGCCATTGGCGGGCTGGCAATGTGAACCTGCGTTTAGGCTTGACAATGATGGTCGGGGCCATTCTGGGGGCAATTGTTGGCTCTTCCTGTTCAGATCTGCTTCCCAAAAGCTTGTACACAAAATTAACAGGGATGCTGCTTCTCATTTTAGGTGTGCAAATGATTGTCGCGTACAAGAAAAAAAGACGGCAGGAGGTTTGTCAGGAAACCGTTATTACTCTAAAAAGGATGAATATTGCTGCTCTTAAAGCTGTTCTATATGGGTTCTTAGGCGGCGTCATGTCCGGGCTGGTCGGTGTGAGCGGGACAACTCCTATCGTCGCCGGACTTACTGTGCTGGGGTGTTCTGCTTTGCAGACAGTAGGAACTTCTGTCTTTGTGCTGGTTGGCATATCTATTACCGGGTTTCTTATGCATTTAAGGCTTGGCAACGTCAGCTGGCATCTTGTCGGGCTTTTGGCCATAGGAACAATGTCTGGGGCCTTTTTAGGTCCAGTCTTATTGAAGCAATTCAGCAAAAAGAGATTAGAACAAGTGCTGCCGCCTCTGCTTATAGTTTTAACTCTGGTCATGGGGACCATGGTAATTCTAAAATAAAAGGCAGGAATGTAAAAAAATGCCGCGGATCTCTCCGCGGCATTTTTTTGTGTTGGCAATAATTATTCTTCTGTCTTGGTTACGAAGTAGTTGGCAAGAAGCGAGCCTGAAATGTTGTGCCAGACACTGAACATTGCCCCAGGTATTGCTGCAGCAGGGCTGAAGTGTGTCATGGCAAGCGAAGTGGCGAGGCCGGAATTCTGCATGCCGACTTCGATTGCGATTGCTTTCTTCTTTGCGAGGTTGAGGTGGAGAGCCTTAGCAACAACATAGCCGAGCAGGTAGCCAAGCAGGTTGTGGAGTATGACGACGAACATAACGAGAAGGCCTGTCTCCAGGATCTTTTGCGCACTTACTGCTACGACGCCGCCGACTATAAGAACTATCGCTGTAACGGAAACAAGCGGGAGGATTTTGACGATCTTCTGCACGAAGTTTCCAAAGAAGTGGCTGATGAGAAGGCCGGCGATGATAGGTATGAGGACGACCTTAACTATTGAGAGGAACATTGCCATAAGTGAAACTTCTACCCACTGTCCTGCGAGTATCCAAGTGAGAAACGGCGTTACGATAGGTGCAAGTATTGTTGTCGTCATAGTCATGGAGACTGAAAGAGCGACATCGCCTTTTGAAAGGTATGTCATTACGTTCGATGAAGTGCCGCCTGGGCATGTGCCGACAAGTATAACGCCGACTGCGAGCTCTGGCGGAAGGTTGAATGCCTTTGCGAGCAGCCATGCCAGGCCGGGCATGATCGTGAACTGTGCGATAGCCCCGATGATAACGTCCTTAGGGCGCTGGAATACGAGTTTGAAATCTTCTGCTTTGAGTGTCATGCCCATTCCGAACATAACGATGCCAAGCAGGTTTGTGATCTGCGGTGCCGCCCATTTGAATGACGGCGGGAAGAATAATGCTATGGCTGCAATTATGATGACGATGAGCGACATGAACTTTGAAACGATTTTGCTGAGCTTTTCAAGAAAATCCATAATGCCTTTCTCCTTCACTTCAATTGTGTTTTAAATAATTTTAAAAACTCTACAAAGCCAGCATTTTACACCTTCAAAAATAAATGCACAAATTACGGCACATAAATGGTAATATAATGCAGTAAAAGTTCAGGAGATGTGTTAATGGAAAATATTGAAGTCAGGCTTGATTTCTCAAGAAAAGAACGCAAAGGTTTTCCTGAGATAGTTTACTGTCCGGGCAAATCGAAGGTTCAAATGAGAAAGATAGCCGATGACCTTAAAAATAACAAAACAGATATGGCCTTCAGCAGGATGAGCGAAGACCAATTCGGTATTGTGTCGTCGATAATACCAGATTTTAAATTTGACAAAGTTTCTCGCCTCGGCTGGACAGAGTTTTCAAAGATGCACCGCGATGCTCTGCCGATAGCAGTTTTATCCGCAGGAAGCACAGATGTGCCTGTTGCGGAAGAAGCCGCGCGTGTGGCTGAATTTGCAGGATGTGAAGCCCGCCGTTATTACGACGTCGGAGTATCTGGGCTTCACAGAGTGATGTCCGTGCTGCCTGAAATACGTGAGGCCGGTGCTGTCATAGTTGCAGGCGGTATGGATGGCGCGCTTGCGAATGTTGTGGCAGGCCTTGTCCCGTCACTAGTCATCGGGCTGCCTACTTCGATAGGTTATGGCGTCGCTGAAAAAGGCAAAACATCGCTTCGCGCTATGCTTTGCTCAAGCAGTCCCGGGCTTGTCGTTGTCAACATCGACAATGGAATTGGGGCAGGGCTTGCAGCTGTCCTTGCAGCCAGTAAAAAATAGAACTCAAGAGGAATAGAATGTCAGACCTGAGGGATGTCAATGTAACAAAAAAGGTCAAAGAGAGCGTCGTTCCGTTCGCCGTCCTGTTCTTTTTCTTTGCCTTTCTGATGTGGCTCATCATTAAACCGCTGGGACGCCCTCTTATGTGGTCGGTGGTTCTCTCTTATCTTGCTTATCCTATCTACAGGTACATTTATGAAAAACTTTTTTCTAGAAAATGGAGCAACCTGGCTGCTGCTATCACAACTATAGTGATACTTTTCTTTATGGTAATACCGATGGTGTTTTTTGCGATATTCCTTGCAAACGAGTCGGCAAAAATTTATGAAGCTATCGCAGCAAGCGGCGTTTTCCACGGTTCATACGACGGTATAATCGCTTGGCTCAACAATATTCCGTTTATCAGCGATCACTTCGGCAACGTGGGAAAGCTGAGCGGCCTGCCTGTTTTTGGCAGTGTTGCCAGCAGCGCGATAGGACTGACAACGAGTGCGATAAAAATGTTCTCAAAGCAGGTCGTCGGCAACGCGTTTAAGATATTCTACCTCTTCGCGGTTGTGACCATTTCATCGTTCTTCATGGTCCGCGATGGGCACTTTATACTGGCCTACATGCGTGACATCCTTCCTCTCTCAGGAGAGCTCAGAGACGCAATAATTCAGCGCGGTGCGCGCATGCTGCGCGCCGTAGTATTCGGTATTATTTTAACGGCTGCCATTCAGGGATGCCTCGGCGCTCTGGGCTGGTGGTTCGCAGGTCTGCCTAATCCCATTTTCTTTGGCTTTATGATGTTTCTGACCGGCATGATTCCCTTTGTGGGGACGCCGGTAATCTGGATCCCAGGCTCTATCGCGCTGCTTATAACAGGCAAATATCTCGGCGGTGCACTGCTATTTGCATGGGGGCTTTGTGTCGTCAGCACTATAGATAACTTCATCAGGCCTATATTTATTTCCGAGGGCAGCAACATACACATGCTAGTCATATTCATTGGCATCTTCGGCGGACTCTACAATTGGGGTTTCCTCGGAATCTTCGTGGGTCCTCTTGCCCTGTCGCTTGGGATATTTATGCTTGACATATATAAGGCCGTTGTTTCAGATGCCTTGCCTATTGAAGGCGGTCCTGCCGACAGACCTGCGAAAGACGCAGAGGACTGAAACCACAACGGACAATTTCCAGCAATTTTTTAATTAATCAATTTTATAGAGTGCAAATTTTTTGCAAAATTAGCATTAAATGGTTGAGTGTTTGCAGAAAAAAGGTTATAATTTCCATTTGTGAATTGGCAAAAGCCAAAACAAGCCCTTTGAGGAGGTTACAAGGTAATGCAGTTATTGCAGATCATTGAAATCGTTGGAGGCGTCAGCATCGTCGCACTTTTGTACGCGCTCTACGCAACCAGCAAGATCAACAGGACGAAAGTTGACAATGACAGAGTCAACGAACTTTCAGGCATCATCCATAGCGGAGCAATGGCGTTCCTTTACAGAGAGTATAAGGCGCTTATAGTTTTCGCAATAGTAGTGGCAGCGATCCTCGTATGGAAGATCGGTGTGCCAAGCGCGGTCTGCTTCCTCACCGGCGCTTTCTGCAGTGCGCTTACAGGCTTTATCGGAATGAGAGTTGCTACAAGAGCTAATGGAAAGACAACTTTTGCCGCAATGACCGGAATGAACGAAGCCCTTAAGGTAGCGTTCACGGGCGGCAGCGTCATGGGAATGACAGTTGTCGGCGTTGGCCTTCTCGGCATCACGATAGTTTATTACATTTTTGGTGACGCAAACATCATCACGTCATTTGGCTTTGGCGCAAGTTCGATAGCGCTTTTTGCCCGTGTCGGCGGCGGCATCTACACGAAAGCTGCTGACGTAGGTGCAGACCTTGTCGGTAAAGTTGAAGCTGGTATCCCTGAAGACGACCCGCGCAACCCGGCAGTTATCGCTGACAATGTCGGCGACAATGTCGGCGACATTGCAGGTATGGGTGCTGACCTCTTTGAGTCTTATGTTAACGCGGTTATCGCAGCAATGGCAGTCGGCGCTATTTCGTTCGGCGGGAGCGCCGGACGCGGTGTTGCGTATCCTCTGATGCTTGCAGCAGTTGGTATCCTTGCTTCTATACTTGGAATGTTCTTTGTCCGCGTCAAGAAGGGCGGAGATCCTGCTAAGGCACTCAGCATCGGGCTTCTCGCAACGGGTGTGATAATGATTGTCGGAACATACTTCCTTACAAAATGGGTATTTATGGGAGACCTTACACTCTTCTATGCAGTCGTTTCTGGAGTTGTATCAGGTATCCTTATTGGTGCGGCAACTGAGTATTACACATCAGACAGCTATCCAAGCGTCAAAGAAATTGCGGAAGCTTCACAGACAGGCGCTGCAACGAACATCCTTTCAGGTCTCAGCGTCGGCATGAAGTCAACTGCGATCCCTGTAATCCTCGTCTGCATAGCAATATTTATAGGATTCAAATTCGGCGGCCTGTACGGTATCTCATGTGCTGCAGTCGGAATGCTTTCAATAACTGGTATGGCCCTTTCTGTTGATGCATACGGACCTATTTCCGACAATGCAGGCGGTATTGCTGAGATGGCTAACCTGCCTGAAGATGTCCGCAATATCACAGACAAGCTTGACTCAGTAGGAAACACCACAGCCGCAGTCGGCAAAGGACTTGCCATCGGTTCAGCGGCACTTACGGCTCTTGCGCTTTTTGTCGCTTATGCACAGGCAACGCACATCAAGACGATAGACCTTCAGGATTCGAAGGTTATGGTCGGTCTCTTTATCGGCGGTTTGCTCCCATTCCTCTTCAGTGCGCTCGCTATCCAGGCAGTAAGCCGCGCAGCTGAGAAGATGATCCAGGAAGTTCGCCGTCAGTTCCATGAAATAGCAGGAATCATGGAAGGCACAGCACGTCCTGAATATGAGCGCTGCGTTGATATTTCGACAGCGGCAGCCCTTAGAGAGATGATAATCCCTGGACTTATGGCTGTTGTAGTTCCGGTCGTCGTCGGCATATTCCTCGGCCCGGAAGCACTTGGCGGTCTGCTCGGCGGCGCAATCGTAACCGGTGTTATGATGGCAGTCTTCATGGCTAACGCAGGTGGCGCATGGGACAACGCGAAGAAATACATAGAGGGCGGAAAGTACGGCGGAAAGGGCACTGATGCCCATGCCGCAGCAGTTGTCGGCGACACCGTCGGTGACCCGTTTAAAGATACAGCCGGACCGAGCCTTAACATCCTTATTAAGCTTATGTCCGTTGTTGCTACAGTTCTCGCCCCGCTGTTTATTCATTAATAAAGTGACAGCGCTGCGAATACAGCAGCAAATTCTGTGAAAATATAAGTAGAGGGAGGGTATATTATGCTCTCCCTCTGTTTTCTCTTTATGGAGGTGTGAAAATGGCCGGCGACGAAGTTGAAGAGATAAAGTCGAGACTTGATATTGCTGAAGTCGTCGGTGATTATGTTGCGCTTTCGAAAAAAGGGCGCAACTACTGGGGCAGATGTCCATTCCATAACGAGAAGACACCTTCGTTTGCTGTTTCTCCGGAGAAACAGACTTTCCATTGTTTTGGCTGCGGCAAAGGCGGCGACATCTTCACGTTTGTAATGGAGATGGAGCACCTTGATTTCAGGGAGGCCCTTGAACGTCTCGCTGAACGTGCTGGTGTAAAACTTACTCCGCGCGGCGGTTATGACAACGGTGCAAATAAGGTCCGCAAAAATATACTTGCTGATGCTCAGACGTTTTTCAGAAATTCGCTTGGATCTTCGGGGGGAACTGCCGCACAGGCATACCTCAACCGCCGCAGCATTACGCCTGAAATAGCGGCTAGGTTCGGCATTGGCTGGTCACCTGCATCATGGAATGCCCTGACCGACAAGCTTAAAGCTGATGGGTACAGCGAAAATGAAATTCTAGAAAGCGGGCTCGCATCGCAGGGCAATAAAGGAATTTACGACAGATTCAGGGGACGTGTCATGTTCCCAATCTATAACACAACAGACAAACTTATTGGCTTCGGCGGCAGGATAATCGACGGAGACGGGGCAAAATATCTCAATAGCCCAGAAAGCAGCCTGTTCAACAAACGCAACAACCTTTACCTGCTGAACAAGGCAAAGCTGGCTATGAAGCAGCAGAACAACTCCGCGATACTTGTCGAGGGCTATATGGATGCAATAAGGGCGCATGTCTGTGGATTTACCAATGCCGTCGCGTCACTTGGAACATCGCTTACGGAGCACCAGGCTGCGCTTATTAAAAGAATGACAGGACTCTGCTATATCTGTTATGATTCTGACAGTGCAGGGCAGGAAGCCGCACTTCGAGGAATGTATATTCTGCAGAAGCAGGGCGTTTCAGTCAAAGTAGTCAGACTTAAGGGTGGGAAAGACCCTGATGAGATACTTTTGCAGGAAGACGGTAAAAAAATATTTCAGGAGGCACTTAGCAGCGCGCTGCCGCTGCCGCTCTATCACGCAGCTTTAAGACAGCCTGACATAGACGTTCCCGAAAAGTCTCTCGCTGCCCGCAACGAGCTGCTTGATGGACTTGCATCGCTCTCGGTATTTGACGTCGAGCCATACATGGACAAAGTCGCTCAGATATTGGGCATATTCCCGCATGAACTGCAGGAAGAGATAGAATCAAGACAGGAAGTCATACGCGGACGAGACGCAACAAGACGGATGCCAGAGGACGGATCCCCTGCTGCGCGCGCACGAACTCAAGATACTGCAATAGAGCCTGCTGCAGATGACCTTGAATGCGAATTCTGCAGTCTTCTTTGGAGCGTTAAGGAGCTGCGTGCACGCTTTACTGCAGAGAGTGTCCTGCCTTTCATAAAAAATGAAGCGGCACAGAATATCGTTTCGGCTCTGCTGATGGGCGAAGATCCCGTACAGCTCGAAAAACGCTGGCGCGATATCGGAGATGAAAAAGGGCTTGGTATAATTGCCAAAGGTGATGCTCTTGCAGAGCGCGAGAACGCCGGACCTGAAACTGCTAAAATGATAATCACAGCACTGAGAAACCGTTCTGTTGAAAAACGTATCACAGCGCTTCAGTCAAAACTTAAAAAAGGCACAGCAACAGATGCAGAATTGCAGGAGCATTTCAAATTGACCAGATACTTAAAGGGAGGCAAAGTCTAAGTGAAAAAGACATCAGCCAAAGCATCAGATCCTGTTAAGAAGAAAACAAAGGCACAGTCGGCAAAGAAAACTGTAGCGGCGAAGAAGCCTGTTGCTGCAAAAACAAAAGCGGCTCTGAAAACAAGAACATCTCCCAAGGTTAAAAAAATGGCTGCTAAGGCAAAGCCTGCAGTAAAGAAAGCTTCTGCAAAGACCAAGACTGCTGCTAAACCACGTGTTGCTGCAAAAAAAATTGCAATAAAGAAACCCGCTGTAAAAACGAAAGTCACAGCTAAGGCTGCACCGGCAAAAAAGAATACGGCTGCCGTTAAGACAAAGCAGGCAGTAAAAAGAACGGCTAAAAGAGCAGCTGTAAAAAAAGTAGCAGCTCCAAAGAACGCCACAAAGAAACCAGTCGTAAAAAAATTGGCAGCCAAAAAGGCAACCAAACCAGTGAAGAAAACAGTGATAACTGCAAAAACGGCGAAGAAACAGACGAGAAAAGCAGTTTTGAAAAATAAAGTCATAAAAAAGACTGCCGCAAAACAAAAAGTTTCCATAAAAAATAAAACTGCTCAAAGAGCGGTATCGTCATCAAAATCTAAAAAAGCAAAGCAAGATAAGAGAAACGGAGTTAAAACGAAAAAATTGCAGAACGCGAAAACAAGCAAAAAAACTGTAAAAGCAACGACGGTGCTGAAGAAAACCAAAACAACATTGAAAAGCAAGACAGCGGTAAAGAAAAAAACAGTGGAAAAACCACAGCCTAAGAAAGCTGTGCCGAAGAAAAAACAGCTGGCCCAAAAGGCCAATGTAACAAAGAAAGCTGTCAAGACTGATACAAAGAAAGCCATAAAGGCAGCAAAGGCAAAACCTGTGCAAAAAGCTGCAAAAGTTTCAGTGAAAAAATCTGAGCCTAAAAAAGACGAGAAAAAACAGAGTGCAGCGAAAACAACACAGAAACAGAAGAAGATACAGATCCCGCTGCCAAAAAACATGAAGCAGCGCGAAGAAGAATCCGAGCAGGCTCCAAACCTTGCACCTGAAATAAAGGGACTGCTTCCGGATGCAAAGAATGAGGCAGAAGAAACATCTGAGTACTCATCATATATAGATAATGTGCGCGAGCTTCTTCACGAGGGCAGGGAAAAGGGTTTCGTAACCTATGAAGATATTGAGAAACACATGCCGAAGGACTTGCTCACGCCAGATATTCTCGATAACCTGTATATGAACCTCATGGAGCTTGGCGTCGATGTGGTGGACGAACCCAAGACCAAGGGTGAGGGCGAAGAAGAAGCCCTGCTTCCAACTACTGCCAACACTGAAGAGATGGGTGACCTCGAAGATCTGCCTCTTTCAGACCCTGTGCGTATGTATCTGCGCGAGATAGGCAAAATCCCTCTTCTGACATCAGATGACGAAGTTAAGCTTGCTAAGGGTGTCGAGGCCGGTGAGATGTCATGCAAAGATTCACTCGTTGCGGCTAACCTCAGGCTCGTTGTGAGCATTGCAAAGAAATATATCGGCCGTGGCATGCTTTTCCTCGACCTTATCCAGGAAGGCAACCTGGGGCTTATCAGAGCTGTTGAAAAGTTTGATTACCGCAAGGGGTACAAATTCAGCACATATGCGACATGGTGGATACGCCAGGCTATAACTCGCGCAATCGCTGACCAGGCGCGCACGATACGTATCCCTGTACATATGGTGGAGACTATCAATAAACTGATACGTGTATCACGTCAGCTTGTTCAGCGTCTCGGCCGTGAGCCTCTCGCTGAAGAAATTGCGGCTGAAATGGAAATTCCTTCAGACAGAGTGGAGGAGATACAGCGCATAGCTCAGGAACCCGTGTCGCTTGAAACACCTATCGGAGAAGAAGAAGACAGCCAGCTTGGCGACTTCCTCGAAGACAAAGATCTGCCGAGCCCAGAAGATGCAGCCGCAAGTCAGATATTGCGCGAGCAGCTCGACGAAATGCTCGGCGATCTTACAGACAGAGAGCGTGAGGTGCTCAGGCTGAGGTTCGGCCTTGAAGACGGCCACGCTCATACGCTTGAAGAAGTCGGCCGCAGGTTTGGTGTCACACGTGAGAGGATACGCCAGATCGAAGCTAAAGCATTGCGTAAGCTGCGCCACCCAAGCCGCAGTAAAAAGCTCAAGGATTTCCTCGAATAAAATTCAGCTGTTTTGCAGAATAAAAACACTGGCAAAGGGCGTGTACAGCGCCCTTTGCCGCGTTTAAAAATTGGCGAAATAAACGGACTTTGCTAAATATTGCACAAATTGTCGGCAGGTATTATACTTTGCGGGTTGTTCCGCCGTTCACTAGGTGGTGAAAGATATGATAAGGCTGGATAAATACCTTAAACTATCGAGGCTTGTCAAACGAAGGACTGTTGCGCAGGAAATGTCCGAAATTGGCGCAGTCCGCATAAATATGAAGAAATGCAAGCCGTCATCATCGGTTTCGGACGGGGATGTTATCGAAATAGCATATCCAAGGCGTGTTCTGACCGTTAAAGTGCTGAGCTCGGATGAGATTGCGTTGAAAAGAAACACGCAGGCTTACGAGCTTGTTTCGGAGAAACGTGCAGATCCAAATGAGCGCCCGTGGTAAAGAATAATAAGTATTAAGGAGTGCAGGCTTATATGAAAGTTGCAGAACCTACAGTTGAAAGGCTCATACAGTATCACAGACTGCTCCTTATGATGAAGGATGAAGGCCTTAAAATAGTTTCTTCGCTTCAAATGGGCGAAATGCTTGGTATAAAAGCCAGCCAGGTCCGCAAGGACCTTTCCTATTTCGGAGAGATAGGTAAACGCGGGGTAGGTTACCACGTCGGACGTCTCTACACGCACATCGATAATATACTCGCATCACCGCGCGTATGGAAAGTTGCGCTGGCCGGTGTCGGCCATCTCGGCACGGCGCTTATGGGACATGCTGCATTCCAGAGCTATAAATTCAAAGTAGAAGCGCTTTTTGATATCGACTCTAAAAAAGTCGGCACGGAGATAATGGGTGTGCACTGCTGGCATGTCGATGATATGGCAAATGTTATGGAAGAGCTCGGAATAGAGGTGCTCATACTTGCTGTTCCGGAAAAAGCCGCGCAAAACTGTGTGGATAAGGCGGCCACATCCTCTTCACTTAAAGGCATACTCACGTTTACACCGGCATCAGTCGTGGTCCCAGAAGGAATACTTTTCTATCGCGTGGATGTCTTTGTCGAACTGGAAAAACTGTTATTCTTCCTTAAAGAGAAGGAAAAAAACGTTAAATAATAAAATTTATACGTATGGCAGCAAGTCATGTTAAAATACTGATTGTTGTGTTTCGTTGAATGATGCAAAGCAAAGCAAGATTTGAAAATAAAGGCAAGGAGGAGTTCACATGGGTGGACTGCAAAGTATCATAACAAGTTTAGGGGCTGCACCTGCTTACGCGGCAACGGCGGCAGGAGGACAAAGCGGGATGATGAGCATGATGCTTCCGCTGGTCCTTTTTGTCGCTATCTTCTATTTCCTTATCGTCAGGCCTCAGAAGAAAAAACAGAAGGCGCATGACGATATGCTCGCCAGCATCAGCAGAGGTGCAACAGTCATCACGGCAGGCGGTTTTTGGGGAAAGGTCTGCGAAATACTTGATGACAGCTACATCATCGATCTGAGCCGTCCGGACGGAGAGCCTGTCAAGGTCCGTATCCTGAAAAGCTCTGTCATGATGAAGAAGACTGAGGGCGACAAGGCCGAACATCCCAAGAAGAAAAAGCTTAAGAAGTCACACAGCGCTTCAGAAGAAACAACAACAAACTCTGAAGCAGCTGAGGTAAAAGAAGCTGAAACCGAAGCACCGGCACAGCCTGTAACAGAAGAAGCGCAGCAGCCGGCAGCAGAAACACCAAGTGAAGAGGGAAAAGCCTAGCTTATCGTTTTAGCTCAGTTTAATACGGAGAGGACAAAAATCATGCCCACTCCGTTTTATTTGTCAGGAGGCGCGTAGTGTATGTTAAAGAGAGATAAATGGCGGTTGATTGTTGTAGCTGCCGTCATAGTAATAGCCGCAGTCATCGTCTTCCCTATAAAGGGCAGAGTGAAACTGGGGCTTGACCTGAGAGGCGGTGTCCACATCGTACTTCAGGCAAAAGGAACGCCTGAGGCTCCGGTAACTTCAGACAGCATCGACAGACTCCTTGCTGTTCTCCGCAGCCGTATCGACCAGTATGGCATAGCTGAACCTGTCATTCAGCGTCAGGGTGTTGACCGTGTTGCGATTGACCTGCCTGATGTTGATGACCCCGACGCTGCTATAGACTTGATAGGCCGCACGGCAGTCCTCGAATTCCGCCAGGTGCTTGGCACATCTCCCAGAGTTCCAGCAGCACCTGTCAGGTCAAACTATGAGGATGATGCGCAGTTTAAGGCGGCTCAGGATCGCTGGAAACAGGCCAAGAAAGACGTAGACAATTATGTCGCCCAGATGAAGAGCAAGATGGGTGTATCCGGTGATTTTAAAATCGCCAAAGGTGACGATAATGACGCTTATCTGCTCGGCAAGATGTATGTCGGCGGCAAGAACCTCACAAAAGCCACCACAACATTCGACCAGTTCGGCAAAGCGGCCGTTTCGCTTTCATTCAATGCTGAAGGTGCAAGACTTTTCGATGAAGCCACTGCAGCTAACATTGGCAAGCAGATCGCCATCGTTCTCGATAACGTTGTTATCTCAGCTCCTGTAGTTCAGCAGCGCATATCAGGCGGAGATGCGCAGATAACCGGCAAGTTCACAACAGAAGAAGCAAATAGGCTCGCCATTATGCTTAGAGCCGGAGCGCTTCCTGTTGGCGTCGATATACTTGAAAACCGTTCGGTCGGGCCTACGCTCGGTGCCGACTCAATAACGAAAGGCATACGTTCTGGACTTATAGGATTCGCTCTCGTTGTCCTCTTTATGCTTCTCTATTACGGATGGCTCGGCATAGCTGCAGATCTGGCTCTTTCCGTTTCGATGCTTATAGTCATGGCCTGCCTCATCCTTCTCAAATCGACGTTAACCCTTCCAGGAATCGGTGGTCTTATCCTGACCATTGGTATGGCGGTCGACGGCAACGTCCTGATATATGAAAGGATGAAAGAAGAAGCCCGCACAGGCAAGACATACCTGGCAGCACTCGATGCTGGGTTCAAAAAAGCGCTTGTGGTCATCCTTGACTCGAACATCACGACACTTATCGCAGCGGCTGTCCTGTTCTATTGCGGCAGCGGCCCCATACGCGGTTTTGCTGTAACACTGAGCATCGGTACGATCTCGGCTGTTTTCTGCAATGTAGTCGTCACGCGTTCGATACTTGGTCTTATGCTCTCGCTCCGCAAGAGCCATAAACTGTAGGAGGAGACAGATACCATGCAGTTATTTGATACGTCAAAATTAAATTTCCCGTTTATGAAATACAGATATCTGTGGGTCGGCATAAGCCTTGCCTGCATTTTGGCCTCGATAGTTTTCCTCTGCACAAAAGGGCTCAACCTCAGTGTTGACTATACAGGCGGACTTGTGTTCCACATGAGGTTTGCTCAGTCTGTTGAAACGTCGGCAGTGCGCGACAGTCTTTCTAAGATAGGACAAGGACAGGCGACGATTCAGAAATATGACAACGGAGACTACCTCATACGTCTGCAGGCCCAGGAAGAAAGCGTCCGCAAAAATGTCGTTTCACAGATGAAAAGGGACTTTCCTGGCGCAAGCGTGCTTCAGGTCGATAAAGTTGGACCGGTAGTAGGCAAAGAGCTTCGCCGTCAGGCAATTATTTCTATACTTTTTGCAATAGCGGCTATCCTGCTCTACATGGCTTTTCGCTTCAAGTTCCGTTTCGGTGTTGCGGCTGTGCTTGCACTGATGCACGACTCGACGATAATGCTTGGCGTTTACAGCCTTACGGGCAGAGAAGTTTCAGTAACGTTTATCGCGGCAATACTTACGATAGTTGGCTACTCACTCAATGACACGATAGTCGTCATGGACCGTGTACGTGAAAATTGGAGCGGTGTCCGCAGTAAGGGAATCCTTGAGGTCATAAACACATCAGTTAACCAGACACTTACCAGGACAATCAACACATCACTAACGACCCTGCTTCCTGTCATTGCGATGCTCTTGTTCGGCGGCGAAGTCATAAGCAATTTTGCATTTGCATTTCTCGTCGGCATTGTTGTCGGAACATACAGCTCCATCTATGTAGCCGGAGCTATCGTTGGGGAATGGTATCTGCGTTCACCGAAATATTAAAAAAATATATTCAAAATGTCATTAACGAGGGGCCAGCGCCCCTCGTTTTTTGTATTTTTGGCCTTTTTTGATGTATCATATTATGGTTAGCTGAAAATATTCCGCACGCGGAGGATGATTTAAATGAAAAGCTATATTCTCGCGATAGTTACTACTATGTTCCTTTCTGCGCTCTTTGCGTTCCAGAATATCGGTGACGTAACAGTACGTTTCCTGGTTTTTGAGTGGACGTTCCCACAGGGAGTTTGGGAAGTCCTGCTTTTTTGTGCAGGCGCAGCTATCATGTGGATATTCTCGATATTTTCCATGTTCGAGACAAGGGGCAAATACAAAAAACAGCTCAAAGCAAAAGATGAACTGATACTAGCAGCTGAAAAAGACAAAAAAGCCATAATTGATTCCATGGCTACGGCAGCAAGGATACCTGAACCTGCATCGCGTACAGAAACATCGGCAGAGCACAGTGCTCAGCCAGAAAGACAACAGCAGGGTACGGACGGAACGGCTGAGAAAACTTGGTAGTACGCTGTTCCAGAAGCTCGCTTAATATCTATCAGCCGGGTGTAACGGCAATGGAACTTGCCGGTAAGCTTGGCTGTTCTTTATTTCAGGCTGCGCTGCTCGAAATGCGCGGTATTACGCCAGCCACAGACAAGACAGACATCGATTCATGGCTTGCGCCAGATATGGACACAATGCTTGAAAAACTCGACCTTGGAGCTACCAGCACAACGGCAGCAGAAATATTTCGAGGCCTAACTGAAGAATCCGACGTTGTAGTTTACGGTGACTATGATGTTGACGGTATCTCCGCAACTACGATCGCTATGGAAATGGTGCTTTCAAAACACGCTCACGTCCGTTATTTCATTCCCCACAGATTTAAACAGGGCTATGGCTTCCATTCAGAAGTAGCCAATGTTATCGCAAAAAGGAAATGCGACCTTGTGATCGTAGTAGACTGCGGTTCACAGGATATAGACGCGGTCAAACTTATCAAAGACGGCGGCATCCCTGTAGTTATCCTTGACCACCATATAATTGAGGGGGACTTTGCAGACTGCGACACTATGGTCAATCCGCAGCTCAGCGGTGACGCGCTTGCAAAGCGTCTCTGTGCCGCAGGTGTGATCTGGTGCTGGGCGTGGCAGAATGAGCTGCTGCCGCATGAACAGATGCTTCGGATGCTTGACCTTGTAGCGCTTGCCACGATTGCGGACTGCGTTTCGCTTGCTTCGCCGCTCAACAGAGTGCTTGTCCAAAAAGGGCTGAAGGTCCTGCGTGAAAACCCACGCCCCGGGCTTGCGATACTTATGGAAAAGCTCATGATAAATCCGAGCACGCTTTGCACCGAAGACCTTGCCATGAAGATAATTCCGTGTCTTAATGCGGCTGGACGGCTTTATCTGGCTGACCTTGCCGTCAACATACTCTTTCCAGGCAAGGACCTCCCGCAGCAGGTCGATAAGATGATTGCTCTTAACAGAAAGCGGCGTGAACTGTCAACCAAAATTCTTGAACAGATAGACGGTTCTCTTGGCGATGATTATCAGTATGTGCTGACGGATCCGGAATGGTCCGCCGGTGTTCTCAGCAGCGTTGCCAGCCGTGTATGCGGTGAGCGGAATACGCCTGTCGCGCTTGTTGCGTCCATAGGCGACATCATGCGCGGCACACTGCGGATGCCAAGAGGAGGCGATGCTGTCGGGCTCCTCGCAAAACTTGCCCCAATGCTCAACACATGGGGAGGGCACAGACTTGCTGCTGGTTTCAGCGTAAAGATGGACAAGTGGCCGCTTCTGCGTGACGCGATGGAGAAAATGCTTTCAGAGGTCAGGGTCAGAAGCGAGAGAGAGGATCTGCTGATGTGGATGCCGGAAAGTCTCGACATCGACACCTGGAACGAAGGACAGCAGCTTGGCCCGTTTGGCATGGAAAATCCGGCGCCAGAACTTTACTCGCCTTATGATGGCAAAATCAAAATTTCGCCGCTTGGAAGAAACGGGCGGCATGTAAAGATAGAACTTGGCCCGTCGACACTGCTTGGCTTCGGCGCTGCCGATATGATACGCGACAGGGAGCATCTCACAGGCTGGGTCTATAAACCTCGCCTCGATACATGGCATAACGTGACTTCCCTGCAGCTTGTACTCGAAAAAATGGTGGAGCTTTGATATGGCTGTTTCACAATCTGATGAAACTAAAAAAACAGTTCATCCTGTTAATGCCAGAGCGGCTCATTTGTCTGACGTTTCGGGCGGTGAGGAAGGACATATAGGCGAGAAGAGCCACAAGGCTCTTATGGAAAGTTACTGGGGAAGAATTCCAGAGGAGCAGCGCCAGTCGACTGCGCTGCGTCTTGCGTGGCAGGATCTGTGGTCCAAGGCTTTCAATTATCTTAACGAAGATGATATGAAAAAAATCGGCGAGACTTTTGTTTTTGCCGCAAACTCACACGGTAAACAGAAAAGATACAGCGGTGAACCGTATATAATACATCCTGTAAGCGTCGCTGCGGTGCTGTCGAACATGGAAATCGATGTTGAAACCATAGAGGCCGCGCTGCTTCACGACGTTCTTGAAGATACTCCTGTAACATCAGAGATGATCAGCGAAAAATTCGGCGAAGATGTCCTGACTCTTGTCGACGGAGTTACCAAACTTGGCAAACTGCCGTTCAAAACCGTTGAAGATTATCAGGCAGAGAACCTTCGCAAAATGTTTGTTGTCATGGCTAAAGATATACGGGTAGTCCTTATAAAGCTTGCAGACAGACTCCACAACATGAGAACGATCTCTTCGCATAAACGTGAAAAGCAGATATCGATTGCTCACGAAACTATCGAAATTTATGCGCCTCTTGCACACAGGCTTGGAATATACCAGGTAAAAAGAGAACTTGAAGACCTCTCGTTTAAAGTCCTTGACCCAGAGATGTACTACGACATCAAACGCCGCGTGCGCAAAAAACTCCCGGAGCGTGAGATGATAATCAAGGAGGCTATGGACATACTGTCGCAGCGCCTCGACAAAGACGGCATAGACGTTTCGATAAAGGGCCGTCCGAAACACTTTTACAGCATCTATGAAAAAATGCGCCGCAAAAATCTTTCGCTTGAACAGCTTTATGACCTGCTTGCACTGCGTGTTATAGTCCATACGGTTGCGGAGTGCTATCAGGTGCTTGGCATAGTCCATACTATCTGGAAGCCGATACCAGGACAGTTCGACGATTACATAGCTAACCCTAAGAGCAATATGTATCAATCGCTCCACACGACTGTCGTTGGCCCTACTGGAGAGCCTCTCGAAGTCCAGATAAGAACATGGGAGATGCACTACCTTGCCGAATACGGAATTGCAGCTCACTGGAGCTACAAGGAAGGTGGCAAGAAAATAGATAACATGAACAAGGGACTTACGTGGATACGAAAGGCCCTTGAAGCTGAGAACGCAGAAACCGAAGACGAAACAAGCGGCTCGCTCTTCCTTGATAACCTTAAGACCGATGTGCTGTCCAACGACGTCTTTGTCTTCACGCCGAAGGGCAACGTCATTTCAGTTCCCAACGGTTCAACGCCCATAGATTTTGCTTATGCCATCCACACGGAGATAGGACATAAATGTGTCGGTGCCATGGTCAACGGACGTATCGCGCCTATGGACTATGTGCTGCAAAACGGTGACATCGTTAGAGTACTAACATCGCCTCAGGGCAAGCCGTCACGTGACTGGCTGAAAATAGCAAAATCAAGCCGAACAAGAAGCAAAATAAAATCGTGGTTCCGGCAGTTCGACAGGCAGGAACGCGATGAAAAAATACACAGGGGCAAAGACCTTCTTGAAAAAGAAGCTTCACGCCGGATGCCTGATGTTGATGATCCGCTTGAAAAACTGTCTCCGCAGCTCAACCACATCGCGCGCGAAATAGGATTTCTCAATCTGGAAGAGTTGCTGGTTTCTGTAGGCAGTGGCAATATCACGCCTGCCGGTATTATGGGCAGGATAACTCCCGAAACGGGTAAAGCATCTGCGGAAGTTCCTGCTGTTCCTGTGGCTGTACCGCACAAGGATTCCGATTCGGAAATTATCGTGGATGGAGCACAAGGTGTGCTTGTCTCGCTTGCACAGTGCTGCTGTCCTGTCCCTGGCGATCCGATAGTTGGCTATGTGACGCAGAGCCACGGTATAACAGTGCATCGCAAGGATTGCATGAACATAGCAAATAATGACCAGTCGAAGCAGGTAGGTGTTTCATGGGGAAGGCCGAGAGACAAGCGTTACACGGCTCGTCTCAAACTTGAAGGTGTCGATAAGCCGAACCTGGTTGGAGACATCGTTCAGAATATAACCAATCTCGATGGTTCTCTTGTCGGCATAAAAGCAAACGTAGTCAACAATTCGCGTATGCGCATAACTGCAGAACTGCAGATAAAAGATATAGAGCATCTCTATAGAATAATTGCCAAGCTTAATACTGTCGCGGGCATAATCGAAACGATCAGGGGATAAAAATGAAAGCACTTATTCAGCGTGTTGACAGGGCAGATGTATCTGTAAGCGGAGAGACAGTCGGAAAAATAGAAAAAGGGCTCTGTGTGTTTCTGGGAGTCGTGGATGCTGATACAGAAAAGGATATCCAGTGGCTGGCTGAAAAAATTATAAACCTGAGAATTTTTGATGACGATGATGGCAGGATGAATCTTTCTCTGCTCGATGTCAAGGGTGAAATGCTGCTCATCTCGCAGTTCACACTATGCGGAGACTGCCGAAAAGGGCGGCGCCCTTCGTGGGCGGGTGCGGCAAAACCTGATTTTGCGAAAGACATGTACGAAAAATTTATTAAAGAAGTCAGAAAATCTGGTGTAAAAACAGAAACCGGGATATTCCAGGCTGAGATGAAAGTATGTATTTGCAACGACGGTCCGGTTACGCTTATGATAGACAGCAAGGAGTGAGCATCAATGAAAATCAAAAGATTTGCGCTTGGGCAGCTATGGACGAACTGCTATGTGGTATGGGATTCAGGTAACGACGGAATTATCGTTGATCCCGGCGGACCTGCGAAAAACGTCGAAACTTTTGTGCGGGACAACGCCATAAAAGTACACTGGATACTTTTGACACACGGCCACAGTGACCATATAGGCGGTGTTGCGGAAGTCAGAAATCTTTCTGAAAACGGAGTTGCTGTTCATATAGAAGATGCCGACTGCTTAACAGCTTCCGGCAGGAATCTCTCCGGTATGTGGGGCGAAACTTTTGAAACTGGTCCCGCTGATAAAATATTGAAAGATAAAGACAAAATACAAGTCGGCACTATGGCTATTGATGTTATCCATACGCCGGGGCACACTCAGGGCGGCGTATGCTATTTCATAAAAGATGACAGTGACCAGGTGCTTCTCTCCGGCGATACGCTTTTTGCCCGATCCATCGGCAGAAGCGATCTGCCTGGCGGTGACGAAGAAGAGCTCCTTGAATCGCTAAAAAAACTTGATGCATTTCCTGACGAGCTGAAGGTCTTCCCAGGGCACGGTCCTGAAACTACAATCGGCGAAGAACGGCGATATAACCCTTACTGGCCCAGGTAGATGAGACTTTCACAGCTCCCGCAGGACGAGCGCCCTCGGGAAAAAATGTTTAAACATGGCGCCGAAAGCCTGACGGTTATAGAACTTCTGGCCATACTTCTGCGCACAGGCACTCAAGGGCATGATGTCCTTGATTTTTCAGCGTCTGTCCTCGATGAATGCGGCGGTCTTGAAGGTCTCTGCAGAATGACGCCAGCCGAACTGAAACAGATAAAAGGGCTCAAAGGCGCCAAGGCATCTACGCTTTCAGCCGTTGTTGAACTGGGCAGGCGCATAGCACGGCTCAGCAGCACGAATAAACGCAATAGCTGGAACGAGAGAATGGAAGCGCTTGCAAAAAATCTTGAATTTTATGACAGGGAAGAAATTTATGCTATATTCCTCGATTCAAAAGATAAAGTTATAGATGAAGAAACAATATCTTACGGCGGACAAAGCGGGGCATATCTTGATTTGCCTGTTTTTTACCGCAAGGCCGTACGTCTCTCAGCTTCAAGCGTTGTTCTGCTGCACAACCACCCCAATGGTTCAAAACGCTCCAGTTCGGAAGATATTGCGCTGACGGAACATATGCGCGAAGGGCTGCGCACGCTTGGAATAAAGCTGAAAGGGCACTACATAGCGGCTAAAGGTGAACTTACGCAAGTTCAGTGATGCATTTAAGCCGTAAAAATGAGATAATATAACAGAAAATGATAATCCGTTATTGCGGATAAATTTTTGAAAGCAGGTGGCATTGTGTTTAAATTCAGGCCGAACCTTTTTAATCAGGAGATCGGGATCGACATCGGTACCGTAAACACCGTTATATATGTCAAATCGAAGGGCATAGTCATCAACGAGCCCACTGTGCTTGCTGTACGCAAGATAGGGCGCAAAGGACAGCGTGAGATAATAGCTTTTGGTTCCGAAGCAAAAAAGATGATAGGAAGAACTCCTATCGGCATCACGACAGTATGTCCGCTTTCTCACGGAGTCATTGCTGATTTTGAGATGACAGAACATATCATTCGCCATTATATGAGAATGGCGACCGATTCGAGCGGAATGCTCTCACACCCGCGTGTCGCGGTGTGTGTGCCTGCATGCGTTACAGAAGTGGAAAAACGAGCCGTTGTCGAAGTAACGCTTGCGGCAGGGGCAAAAGAAGCATTTGTTGTAGAAGAGCCTCTTGCAGCGGCAGTAGGAATCGGTCTCACGATAAATGAGCCGCAGGGCAACATGGTTGTCAACCTTGGCGGCGGGACATGCGAAGTGGCAGTCCTTTCGCTAGGCGGCATAGTTATAAACCAGGCGCTGCGCATCGCAGGAGATTCGCTCGATGAAGCTATAGTTTCCATGATGAGACAGAATTACACGCTTGCAGTCGGAGAGGGAACAGCTGAAGAGATAAAGATAGCGATAGGCTCGGCTCTGCCTATGGAGCAGGAACTTAAAATGGATGTCAAGGGGCGTGACCTTGTTGACGGTCTGCCGAAAGTCGCACATATAACTTCTGTCGAAGTCCGCGAAGCCCTCGATCCAGTCATCACACAGATAGAAGATACTATCCGCTCAGCATTGGAACACACGCCTCCTGAGCTCGTAAGAGATATCGTAGACCAGGGCATAGTCCTCTCAGGCGGTACATCACAACTCCGCGGTCTAAACCTGCGTTTTGCCGATGCGCTCAACGTCCCAGTCCATGTTGCGGAACAGCCCGTATTCTCTGTAGCTCTTGGACTCGGGAAGATACTTGAGACGCCAGTCGAAAAAAAAGTCAGCGTTGCTTTGGACAGACAGGAAGCATGACGTCTGAAGGCTTCATGCAGCGAGCAGTCTGTTAGGGTGATCCAGCAATGCAGACAATGAACAGGGAAACAAGAGTAATCCTGCATGGGATAGGTTCCGTGCTGTTGGGTTTTGCTGTCTTTTGGTTCATGATGGCAGTTCCGCCGGTGCGTTATGTCTGCATAGACGGTACGAACACACTGTTGTACATACCAGAGTGGCCTTCGATGGCATTGCGCAATGTTCTTAAATACAGCAGCAACTGGGTCTTGGAAAGGGAAACGCTCCATGAGCGCGTCTCAAAACTTGAGGCGGAAAATCAGAAAATGTCTGCGGCACTTCAGCTGACTGGCGCAAAACCAGCTGTGTCTGCTGCGATGTTCATTCCAGCACGCGTGACGCTGCGTTATCCTGAGGAGTGGTGGCGGGAGATACGCATCGATAAAGGCCGTGCAAACAAAGTCAAAGAGGGCGCTGCGGTTACATCCGATGGTTATCTTATCGGACGTGTAACCCGTGTCGGAGCCCATTATGCATGGGTTGAGCTTATAACGTCGGCATCGTTTCTTATAGCTGTTGCGGTTGATGAGACCAGAGACCTCGGCGTCGTGAACGGAGACGATAAAGGCAATCTTGCGCTGCTTTATATCCCTGAGGACAGAAAAATTAAGCCAGGCATGAATATATCAACGTCGCTGATGAGCGATGAAATCCCGCCGGGACTGCCGATTGGAACAATAATTGCCGCCGACAAAGTCAAAGAAGGCTTTGTCCCTATGAAGGTCAAGGCCGGAGCACACCTGACGCAGATGTATAACGTTGAAGTGTTCTCATCTGGTGCGGAGGTCTCAAAGTGATATATGTGCTGATTTTATGGCTGGTACAGGATCTTCTGCAGGTCATGCTGATGGGCTTTTGTCTTGTGCCGGAGATATTCCTTTTGTCTCTGCTTTTCCTTGCTCTGCTGCCGTCTTCAGAACGAAAATATGACGAGAGGCTGTTTATCGTAATAGCGTTTGCAGGAGGTCTCCTTTGGGACCTTCGCTGGACCAACCTTCCGGGGCTGACGGCTGCCATAAACGGTTTTCTGCTTGCCGCCGCAATACTTGTCTGGTATAAGATGCCGGCGCAGGGACGTTCTGTGACATTGTTTTCAGGGCTTTGCGGTGCCATGCAGGTACTTTCAGGCCTCATACATTGTTTCTTCTGGACTGTTTCAAGCGGTGTCGCTGCAAGACTTTTTATTGTACAGCAGCTGCTTGGAATACCGCTGATAATATTTGTGACGTTCATATACTGGAAGGTCTGGGAGAAGCATGTCTAATGTCCAGTATGACCGTCTGAGCGTAGAACACAGGCTTTCAGTCCTTCGCTTCGTAATAATTCTTACTTTCATTCTTCTGATAACAGGGCTAGTCTTCTTTCAGATAATCAAGTACGATGAATATGTGCGCCTTGCTTCTCAGAACAGGCTTCGCATACTTCGCATTGTGCCGCCGCGCGGCATAATAAGGGATGCCGGCGGAGCTCCTCTTGCGGTCAATATCAGGACTTTCAATATTAATGGTTATCCTATCGATCTGCAGAAAGAAGCGAATGCAAAGACAGTCGTATCAATCCTGAGCCGCAATGGCATACCAATGGATGAAACAGTGCTCAAAAAAACAATTGAGAAACAATATTCAGCACCGTACCGTGCAATAACGGTAGCATCCAATCTTACGTTTGCACAGGTCGCGCAGCTTGTAATGGACAAAAATTTCAGCACGGCGCTGTTCCTTGCTCCTGTATGGAGAAGGACCTATCCAGCCGGAGAGTTTGCGGCTCATGTTGTTGGTTATGTAGCCGAGATAACAAAGGAAGAGCTTGAGAACTTTGACGATACATACCGCGGCGGTGACATGGTCGGTAAAAACGGCATAGAAGCATGCTACGAAGATGTTCTGCGGGGCGAAGCAGGGGAAGATGTCATAGAAGTAGACGCGCGCGGCAGAAAGCTTCGCGAGATAAGCTATAAGCCATCAACGCAGGGGCATGATGTCAAGCTTACGATAGACCTCACCGCCCAAAGATACGCAGCTCAGCTGCTCGGCAAATACCGCGGTTCTATAGTTGCAATTGACATAAACGACGGTTCCGTGAAATGCCTTTATTCTTCGCCTTCATACGATCCAAATTCTCTGACCTGGGGCATATCGAGCAAAGAGTGGGCTGTGCTCCTCGACAGCAAGGCACGTCCGATGATGAACCGCGCGATTTCAGGGGCGTATCCTCCAGCGTCAACTTTCAAGATAATCACGGCGTCGTCAGGTCTTTCAAACGGCAAGATAACAACAGGCACATCTATCAGATGCCCAGGTTATTTTGAGCTTGGCAACAGAAGGTTCAAATGCTGGCGCCATGCCGGTCATGGATATGAAACTGTAGTCCGTGCGCTGCGTGACTCATGTGACGTGTTTTTCTACCAGACTGCTACGTGGCTAGGTATCGATAAGCTAGCTGCTACTGCAGCGAAATTTGGAGTTGGCGAAAAAACTGGTGTAGACTTGACTTCGGAGATAACAGGTACTGTTGCTGGCGCAAAGTGGAAAAAGAAAAAAATCAAAGAAAGCTGGTACGGCGGAGATACTGTCAACTATGCGATAGGACAGGGCTATGTTTTAATGACGCCGCTTCAGGTTGCAAGAGCTTACGCTGCAGTTGCAAATGGCGGCAAGCTCCTTAGGCCAAAGATAAACGCATCGCTTCCGACGCAGTACAGAAGAGTTGATATCTCTCCATATATTTTCAAAGTCCTTCAGGAGGGCCTGCGTGAAGTCGGCAGCGTAGGAACAGGGAAACGCGCAAGCGGTTACGGTGTGCAGGTTGCTGGCAAGACAGGAACTGCACAGAACTCTCACGGCGAAGACCACGCATGGTTTGCCGGTTATGCTCCGGCAGACCATCCTAAATATGCTGTCGTAGCTCTCGCTGAAGCTGGCAAGGGCGGGGGAGCTGTCGCTGGGCCTATGGTAGGAAAGATGCTCAACTTTCTGATCAACGGCACACAAGTACCAGTGGCTAACGACGCGGCAAAGAAAGAATAAAAGGACAGACAATGGCAGAAAACACCTCAAGCACTTTTGCAGATATACGCTCAGGCATAGACATGTATATGCTGGTTCCAACTGTGGCTCTTTTTCTGATAGGCGTTGCGGCAATATACAGCGCCGGTTTTTCAGCAGACGGCAGAGTCTCTCCTTATGCTATAAAACAGTTCATGTGGGGAATGGTGAGCTTTGCAGTCTATATCGCTGTCCTTAAAGTCGGTTATAAAAAAATATTTTCAATAACAGTGCCTTTGTTTGCAATAACTATAATAATGTTTATTCTTTTGCTGTTTATCGGACACACGACGAAAGGATCACAGAGCTGGTTTAACCTTGGTTTTATGCGCGTGCAGCCGTCTGAAATAGGAAAGATAGCCTTTGCCCTCGCACTTGCGCAGATATGTACTAAAGTCCCTCCGTTCGAGCCACGTGGTATCGGAATAGTTCTTCTATTTTCCGGTGTTTTTATTGGCCTGATAATGCTCCAGCCAGACCTTGGCAGTGCCCTGGTATATTCAGTTATGATGTTTGCAGTCCTTGTCGCAGCAGGTTCTCCGGCAAAATTTCTTTACGGGCTAGTAGGTGCCGGAGCTGCTATGCTGCCTGTGGGCTGGCTCATACTGAAGCCTTACCAGCGCATGAGGCTCATGGTCTTCATAGACCCATCCGTTGATCCGCAGGGTGCGGGTTATAATGTTATACAGTCAAGAATAGCCGTAGGCTCAGGAGGTATTTTGGGCAAGGGATTCCTGAAGGGAACACAGGCAAAACTTCATTTCCTGCCTGAGCCACATACAGATTTTATATTTGGTGTTTTTTCCGAAGAATTTGGTTTCATAGGCTGTGCTGTTGTTCTTGTCCTCTTTGCACTTCTGCTTTGGAGGATAATCGACACGGCGCGCGAAACGAGAGACCCTGAAGCAAGGCTTCTCTCTGTTGCAATAGCTGCATGGCTCTGGTTCCAGATGACTGAAAGCGTAGCGATGTGCATGGGACTTGCGCCGATAACCGGGCTTCCTCTGCCCCTGTTCAGCTATGGAGGCAGCTCTCTGCTGGCTATTATGATAGGACTTGCATTAGTCCAAAGTATTGCTGTTGTCTATAAAAAAGAAAAATTCTGATGATAAGGCTTTGACATCATAGCCTTTCAATAAATTTGAATGACGCAGTATGCAGCAGTCTGCTGAGCTGTCTCATTCAGGAGGATATTAAATGGCTGAAACATTTTATGATGATCCACGCCGCATGGTGCTTGCAAGCGTAAAGCGTCCGTCAAGATATATCGGATGCGAGTGGGGCAGCGGACCTGTGAAGGACGGAACAGATATCCTTCGCGTGTGCTACGCATTCCCTGACCTCTACGAAGTCGGGATGAGCTATCTTGGTTTTCAGATACTTTACGGCCTTACAAAGTCGCTTGATTTTGCGGATGCGGAAAGAGTCTACGCCCCGTGGCCTGACCTTGAAGCTGCGCTGCGAGACGCAGATATGCCAATTTGGGCGCTTGAGAGCAAACGGTCTCTATCAGACTTTGACGTTGTTGGTTTTACGCTTCAGTATGAGCTTTCGTATACAAATGTGCTGACAATACTTGACCTCGGCAAAATCCCTCTGCATTCTTCCGAGAGAAAAGATAATGACCCGATGGTCATTGCTGGCGGGCCGTGTGCGCTTACGCCTGAACCGGTCGCACCGTTTATCGATGCGTTCTGCATAGGCGACGGCGAAGTTGTACTTCCCGAAATGCTGAGGGTCTTGCATGACCTTAGGGGACACAGCCGTGCTGAAAAACTCGAAGCGCTGGCTAAAATTGAAGGTGTCTATGTCCCTCAGCTGCCGCCGTCTCGTCCTGTAAGGCGCCGCATAGCTGAAGACCTTGATGAAACTTTTTATTGCAGGGAAATGATCGTCCCCAATACAGGAATAGTCCACGACAGGATTGCGCTGCAGGTTTTCAAAGGCTGTACGCGCGGATGCAGATTTTGCCAGGCCGGCATGATAGACAGGCCTGTGCGTGAACGCAGTTCTGAATCAATAGTAAAGCAGGCAGAAACCCTACTGAAAAATACAGGCTGGGAAGAACTCGGGCTCCTTTCGCTTGCGACATGTGACTGGACTCAGCTTGCCGAAACTTTGAAAAGATTTGAGCCATTGCTCAAAGAAAACCAGATAAAACTAAGTCTGCCCAGTTTGCGTGTCGATGCGTTCTCAGTCAACATGGCAGCAGAACTTGAGACGATGCGCAAAGGCGGGCTTACATTTGCGCCTGAAGCCGGGACTCAGAGGCTGCGTGATGTAATAAACAAGGGCGTCAGCGAGGAAGATATAATATCGGCGCTCGACGCGACCTTTGCACACGGATGGGACAGAGTAAAACTATACTTCATGATGGGATTGCCTACGGAAACAGAAGAGGACCTTGCTGGCATACTTGATATCTGCAATGAGGCTGTGTCGATAGCAAGACGTCACAAACGTCACGGAGACGTCAATGTCTCTCTTGCAGGATTTGTGCCCAAGGGGCATACGCCCTTTCAGTGGGAGGCACAGCTTGACCGTGTATCGCTGCGGGAGCGCGGTAGGTGGGTCAAAGGACACATCAGGAACAGAAAAGTAAGCCTTTCATACCACGAGCCAGACCAGACTTTCCTTGAAGGCGTTTTTGCGCGTGGTGATGTTAAGCTTGCACCAGCAATTGAAGAGGTGTGGCGTCGCGGAGAACGTTTTGACGGCTGGACAGAGCATTTTAATTTCGAACGCTGGGAAAGCGTATTCCGTGACCTTGATATAGACGCAGACAGTTATGTGAGCAGGACCAGAAATGTCAGCGAAAAACTGCCATGGGACCATATTGACTGTGGTGTGACCAAAGAATACCTAAAGAAAGAGCGCGAGAAGGCATTTTCAGGTGAGCCGACGCACGATTGCAGAAAAGGCTGTAACGGGTGTGGCTGGCAGGGAGTCGCGGATACGGAATGGTGCAGACATGCCAAGGATTAGAATAATATTTGAAAAAAAAGAATGGATAACGTTTGTGAACCACATGGATCTGCCGCTTATTTTCTCGCGGGCCGCAAGGCGTGCAGGACTGTCGCAGGAATTCACCCAGGGTTTTTCACCTCACCCTCATATGAGCCTTGGTCCGGCCCTTGCGATAGGTGTTACTGGGCTTGCAGAGCCTGCAGAATTTTGGTTCAATCAGTGGAAAGAAGAGAATTATGTCTTGTGGAATTCAAAACTTCCGCAGGGCTTAAAAATATTAAAATGCGCGGAAGTGGACGGTCCTGCGCTTGCCAAATCTACGACGGCTGCAGTTTACAGCATAAGCGGAACGAAGTCTGAGCTTGGCAGCGATGCGGAAAATGTGCTTAAAGACGCGGCTGCGAAAGCCGGACAGCTTTTTGATTCTGCTTTTGACTGCGGAACTGTCGTCCTTACAGTAGGTGAGCTGAACCGCTGCGGAGCGGGATGCTTAGTCAATGCCCTTAAGGACAGCGGTATTTGCTCGGGCTGGCCTGACGTTGATATTGTACGCCGGTCTGTAGGCACATGGGACACCGCTTCAGGGAAAGTCCTGCCGCTCATTTGATCAGGGGGAACTGTTATGGATTCTGAAGTTTGGTCGAAGAAAATAGTTGCAAACATTATCGACCCGGAAGAGATTCGCATTGCGATACTGGATGGCCACGGCAAACTCTATGACTTTTTCGTTGAGAGGATGCTTGAACGCCAGAGGACAGGAGAGATCTATAAAGCCAGGGTGGACAGTGTGCTGCCAGGAATGCACTCTGCCTTTCTGAACCTTGGTGATGGGAGAAATGGATTTCTCTACCTTGACGACGTACGCGACGTAGAGGTCAAATCAGGCATGGACATGCTTGTACAGGTCGTGAAGAATGCTCGCAAGGGCAAGGGAGCACGTGTCTCGCCGCGAATTTCACTTGCCGGACGATATATGGTGCTAATACCGAATGGGCACGAAACAGGCGTATCGAAACGCATCGAAGATGAAAAAGAGCGTTCAAGGCTTCGTGAGATAGCAAAAGAGATCAGACCTGATGGTTTCGGCATAATAATAAGGACTGTCGCGGAAGGCTGTGATACTGAGAGCCTGTTGGCCGACGTTAAAGAACTTCTGGTCCAATGGGCTGAGATACAAAACAGCACGGAAAAGAATAATGCCCCTTGTCTGATACACAGAGATCTTGGCCTGCTGGAACGCGTGCTGCGTGATGAGCTTACGGATGACATCGACGAGATAGTTGTTGATACAGAGGACGACAAAGAGAATATAGAGCAATTTATAGAACATTTTTTAAGCGATAAAAAAATCGAAGTCAACCTTTATAAGGGCAAGACACCAATATTTGAAGTTTATAACATCGAAAATCAGCTTGTTGAGCTTCAGGACAGAAAAGTCTGGCTGACATCAGGTGCGTATCTTGTCATCGACCAGACAGAGGCGCTTACCGTCATTGACGTCAACACAGGCAAGTTCATAGGCTCAAAAAATCTAGGAGATACAGTCCTGAAGACAAACATGGAAGCTGCTGTCGAGATAGCGCGCCAGCTGCGCCTGCGTGCCCTTGGAGGAATAGTTGTCATTGATTTTATAGACATGGAACATGAAGAAGACAAAGAACATCTCGTGCGCCAGCTGCAGGAGCTTTTCAAGTCTGACCGCTGCAAAGCGCGTGTCTATGGAGTAACAGGGCTTGGTCTTGTCGAGATAACCAGAAAACGCGCAAGGACAGATCTTCGTGCTGAGATGTCACGCGGCTGTCCGTTCTGCGGTGGACTTGGGCTTGTCGAACGCGAAGAAAGCGTAGCAATGCAGATCAAACGTTTTGTAAGAAAAATAGTTTCTTCATCTAAAGCGGAAGCGCTGCTTATAGAATGCTACTCTACGATTGCAGAATACATAGCGGAAACATTCCTGACATCATGGGAAGAAGAATTCAATAAAACTATTTTTGTAAGAGGCTGTCCAGATTTTTCGTGGGGCAAATTCAGGCTCGACATGCAGGGTGGGCTTGCGCAGGTCGAGCACCGCATAACGGCATTGCAGAAGAGGGAGGGATGGGCTGTTGTACATCGGTCGTCTGCAGCTTAAGGGATTTAAAAGTTTCGGAGGCTCTCATGACCTCATCCTTTCGCCTGGTTTTACTGCAATTGTAGGACCTAACGGCAGCGGCAAGAGCAACTTGCTGGATGCCCTCAGGTGGGCTCTAGGCGACAGCAACGCTGGCCGTCTGCGTATAGCCCGCCAAAGCGATCTGCTTTTCCAGGGCTCAATAAGCCTTCAGGCCGCAAAAGAAGCGGAAGTCAGCATGCAGCTTCGTGAAGATTTGCGCACATGTTTTGTTAAACGGCGCGTTACTTCGCCTGACGGAGCCACATCGCTGTTCATTGATAATGAACGCAAAACTCTTACAGAACTTGACGATATCAAACGCGACTGGAACCTTGAAGGAGACCGTTTCGCTTTCATAGGGCAGGGTGAAGTTGCTGAAGCGATACAGGAACGCCCTGCAGAACGCAGAAAACGTCTTGAGTCCCTGTTCGGTACAGAAGTTTACAGAAAACGCCGCATGAACGCTGCGGACAGACTTGTTACTGTCAAAGAAGAATATGATCAGCTGCGCAACTTTATGGCAGAGCTCAACACACGTCGTGAAGAGATAGCGCCGGAGGTTGCCAAAGCTGCAAAACTGAAAGAGATAATGGACAGCATTGAAGACGACCGCAGACTTTTGTACTGGATGCGCCGTTCGCGCTCCGAGGCTGAACTTGCAAAGATGCAGGAAGAGATAGCACTTGCTGAATCTGTACGTGCTGCGCTTGAGCGCTGGTCAAGCATCTGGAAACACGGTGTTGATAGCTACGAAACAGAACTGCAGAAGGCGGCCGAAGAACGCAGGGAACAGACCTGGGAGCTCGAGCAATGCCGAAACAGATTTGAAAGTCTGACAAAATCAGGAGTCGCGTCGTCATCGTCACTGATGTCTTCAAAGGCCCGTCTTGCACAGGCAAACGAAGAACGCAACAAGATAAAGACTCACCTAACAGAACTCAACGACGAACAAAAGAAAAATGAGAAGGAAAATAAAAAAGCGAAAGACGCTCTGGCAAAGAGCCAGAAAGAACTTGATGCAACTGAGAAAAAGTGGCAGGAATTCAACGCGCGTCTCGAAGATCAGAAACAGGAACGTGAATCGCTGAGCAACGAAAAAGGCGAACTCGAAGCGGAACTGCAGAAAGTCAAGGCAAAACTTTCATTCCTCGGTAAAGATGTCCTTGATACCCGTACAAAAAAAGATGAGCAGGCTGATCCGCGCAAAGACATCGATAAAGAGATAAAGAATAATGAAACATCACGCGACAAACTTCTTGCCGAACAGGACAAGCTTGCTAAACATCAGAGCGAACTTTATGCGAAGGTACAGAATCTCGCCGCAGAAGTCCAGCGTGCACGCAGAGAATCGTCGCAGGCCCGTTCAAAACTTAACGAAGTTACTGATGCAATGCAGGGCGATCTCTACCCAAGACCTGTGCAGTATCTGCTTTCGGCAGCAAAACTCAACAGGCTTGACGCGGCTCCGCGGGCGGTTATCGATGTTTTTACTTGCGATGTCTCGCTCTCAACCGCACTGGAAGCGTACCTTGGCGGGCGTCAGTTCCAGCTGCTGGTAGAAGACTTGGAAGAGGCCGGGCGTTGCATTGACAAGCTTAAAACCAACGCGGCAGGCCGTGCCACATTCCTTCCTCTTGAACGCTGTCATCCGCGCACTCCTGATAAATCGCACAAACTCCCGGCACAGGGCATTGTCGGCTGGGCCATAGACCTTGTAAAAGTTGAGGATCACTGGCTACCAGCAATACAGCAGATAATGGGTGATCTGCTCATCGTTAAAGACTATGCCATAGGACAGCAGATAGTGCGTTCAGGTTTCCGTGGGCCTGTAGTTACGATGGAGGGCGATGTTTTCCAGCCAGGCGGCACTGTTTCCGGCGGACGTTCGCAAAGGTCTGGCAAGACGATAGAAATGAAGTCGCAGGTCGCAAAACTTGAAAAAATTGCCGAAGAGGCTGCAGGAGCGGCCGAGAAACTGAATGCCGAGTTTAAAGAGGCTGAAGCGAAAGAGATAAAAGCATCCGAACAGACAGAGAGCTATACACGCCAGATACGCGAACTCGATGGACGCATAGCATTGCTGCTTGACCAGAAAGAATCATTTGTCAAAGAGCAGAAACGTATAGAAAACGAACGTGACAGGCTGCTTGAATCTATAAAGGCAGAAGGACAGCGCTGGCAGGAGATACTTGCTTCGCTGGCCGAACTTGATAAGAAATGGGATGAACAGTCAGAGGTCGAAGATGACCATCAGCTTATCGAAGAACGTGAACGCCTGCGTTCTGAAGTTGCAGTAGCAGCGGAGCGCGCAAGCTCAAGATTTGCCCTTATGGAACGCATCAGCAATGAGATGAGATCCGAAGAACAAAAAGTCTGGGCGCTCGATGAAGAAATCGGCGAGCTTGATCAGAAGTGCGTGCAGGAACGCGCTGCGCTCGCTCAGATCGGCAAAGAGTGCCTGAATATCCACAACCGCCGCGCGGAGCTTGTTGCGGAAATAGACAAACATGTCAAAGGCTACTCTGGTCTGGAATTAAAGCGTGACTGTTCTAAGAGCAAACTTGCATCAGCTGAGGTGCGCGTGCGCACGGGAATGGAAAAATTCGCCGCTGTTGAATCCAAGAAGGGCGAAACGGAACGTGAGCTTGATGAGATGATAAACAACTGGGAAGAAAAATATCCATACCCCGGGAACGACGGACTGCCTGATGATGTCAACCTGGAAGACCTTCGCAGAAAGATTCGTGACGGAGACAGAAGGATAAAGACGTATGGCGATGTAAATATGGGCGTTCTATCGGAAGATAAGAACCTTGGCGAAAGGCTTTCTTTCCTTGGGGAACAGCTTGATGACGTAAAACACAGCGCCGCCGAGCTTGAAAAACTTATATCCGACGCGGATGCACAGGCTCAGAAGGTTTTCACGGACGCGTTGCAGGAAGTTGATACGAAGTTCTGTTCGCTCTTCCAGCGTCTTTTCGGCGGTGGCGAGGCTCACCTCGAGATGACAGACGCAGAGACGATATGGGAAACAGGCGTCGATGTCATAGCGCGTCCTCCTGGAAAACATCCACAGAACATCAACCAGCTGTCAGGAGGCGAACAGTCGCTTGCTGCTATATCGCTCCTTTTCGCTTCAATGGAAGTTGCTAACTGTCCTCTTGCTGTGCTTGATGAGGTCGATGCGGCCCTTGATGAAGTCAACCTTCGCCGTTTCTCCGAACTTGCAAAGGAGTACGCTCAGAATCGCCAGATACTTGCCATGACGCACAGAAGAGTAACGATGGAACGCGCGGATGTGCTTTATGGTGTTACACTCTCCGAACCTGGACTGTCACAGGTTATCGGTGTCCGCATGGAGGACTGGGCTTAATGGCTGAATGCGAAGATCTTCTTCGCGGTCTGCTCAGGATAAAACAGCCTGATGCGAAAGACGGGCTGAGAGTCAATGTTGACACGATACTGCTGGCCCACTTTGTGCAGCCCAAAAACGGCGAAAAAATCCTAGAGCTTGGCTGTGCACACGGTGCTATATCACTGATTCTTGCAAAGCGCGGCTTTGCGGTTGAAGGCACTGATATCCAGCCGCACCTTATCGCGCTTGCGAAAGAGAACGCCGAATATAACGGCCTCGCAGGTCCTGCAGATTTTTACGTGGCCGACCTGCGTGAATACAAGAAAAATTGGAAAGCTCAGAGTTTTGACAGAGTAGTTGTCAATCCGCCATATGGCACTCCGGAGAGCAGCAACATAAGCCCGTCGAAAGCGATTGCTTCAGCATCCCAGGGCGTGCAATGCACGCTTGATGATGTGCTTGCCGCTGCACATTACGTTCTGAAAAACAGAGGACATCTTGATATTATAATGCGCGCTTCAAGAACAAGTGAACTTTTTAGCCTTTTAAATGGATATAAGATCCAGCCTAAGACAGTGCGTTTTGTTCATCCAAAACATGATGCAGAAGCTTCAGTTGTCCTCGTAGAAGCTGTACGCGCCGCAGGGCGCGGCATACGCGTGCTGCAGCCATTATTCATACTCGGTGAGGATGGCAAAGAAACTCCGCAAATGGCTGAAAATTACGGGATATAATTTTTTGCGTTAAAATACTATAACGTGCTGCACCGGCATAAAACGGCAATTTTGTGAATAGCAGCAGGCAGGAGATTTGTTAGATGCCCTTGATAATTGTGCCAACGCCTGTAGGCAATTTGGAAGATATGACATTAAGAGGACTTCGCGTGCTTCGCGAAGCCGATGTCATCGCATGTGAAGATACTAGGCACACGTTGCAGATGCTTAATCACTTCGGGATAAAGAAACCGCTGCTATCGTGCCACGAACATAACGAAGCAAGCCGTATTGACGAAATCATGGCACGGATCAGAAATGGCGAGACAGTAGCTCTCGTTTCGGATGCCGGCACACCAGGTCTTTCAGACCCCGGCGCTGCGGTTATAAAAGCTGCAACGGAACTCGGACTGCCATGCGACGCACTGCCTGGGGCAAACGCATTGCTTCCGGCACTGCTTATGTCGGGGATGGGAATGGACAGGTTTTTCTTTGCCGGATTCCTGAAAGGCCGCGAAAACGAAAAAAAAATGCAGCTAGAAGGACTGAAAGGGATAAAAGAAAATATAGTCTTTTACATAGCGCCGCATCGCCTTATAAAAGAACTTGAACTTATCGGTTCTGTGCTTGGAGACAGAAAGGCTGCTTTGGTAAAGGAAATAAGCAAGGTGCATCAGGAAACTATTGCCGGTTCGCTTTTGACATTTAAAGGAACACTGCCGGAAGACAAGATACGCGGCGAATTCGTATGTGTAGTCGAAGGCAGTCGCAGTATGGAAGAAACAGCTGACAACGCTGATTGGACAGAAGAAGCTAAAAAACTCTGTGAGTCAGGTGAATCAACAAAGAATGTTGCAAACTTGCTCTCAATAAAGTATGGTATTCCGCGTAACAAAATAAAAAAAGCGGTTCTTGAAAATTTTACTGGGGAGGCAGAATAATGCCCGATAAAAATAAATCGTTTTATATAACTACTCCTATCTACTATGTTAACGATGTCCCGCACATAGGCCATGCATATACGACCATCGCAGCGGATACACTTTCGCGCTGGCACAAATCCGGCGGAGACAGAACATGGTTCCTTACAGGAACGGATGAACACGGGCAGAAAATACAGGCTGCAGCCGAAAAACGCAGCATAACGCCGAAAGAGCTTTGTGATGAAGTCGTTCTTAACTTCAAGAAGCTCTGGAGCGTGCTCAATGTCGATAATGATGACTTTATACGTACTACTGATGAACGCCACATGAAAGTAGTTCAGGCGGTATTCCACAAGCTGATGGAAACAGGAGACATCTATAAGGGTGAATATGAGGGCTGGTATTGTGTCCCATGCGAGACATACGTGCCTGAAGCTCAGATGGGGCCTGGCAACACATGCCCTGACTGTCACAGACCTCTTATAAGGATGAAAGAAGAAACATATTTCTTCAAACAATCAAAATATGCTGAGCCTCTGCTTAAATTTTATGAAGAACATCCTGACGCGATAATGCCGAAGTCGCGCTACAACGAGGTCATAAGTTATATAAAAAGCGGGCTTCATGATCAGTCGATATCACGCACGACGCTGAAATGGGGCATTCCAGTCCCAGGTGATGACAAACACGTTATTTATGTATGGTTTGACGCGCTTATCAATTATCTTTCGGCACTGAACTTTCCTGAACAGGGTGGTCTTTGGGAAACATTCTGGCCAGTCGCGCATCACCTTGTGGGCAAAGACATAATCAGGTTTCACTGTGTCGTATGGCCGGCTGTGCTCCTGGCGCTTGGAGTAACACCTCCTGTCCGCGTTTTTGCTCACGGCTGGTGGACTGTTGACGGCGCCAAGATGTCAAAATCTGTAGGCAACGTTGTGGACCCGTTTGAGATGGTCGATGTCTATGGAGTCGATCCGTTCCGTTATTTCCTCTTAAGAGAAGTCCCATTTGGGCTTGACGGAGATTTTGCAGAATCAGCGATGGTGCAGCGTATAAATTCAGACCTTGCCAATGACCTAGGCAATCTGCTCTCGCGCAGCACACAGATGATAGAAAAGTACCGCGAAGGCAAATTGCCTGTTGGGTATAAACAGATAGAGATTGATAAAGAAATTCAGACAATGGGAGAGAAAACCGTTGCAGACATGGAAGCCTGCATCGATAAGTTCGCATTCGATGAAGCGCTTAAAACACTGTGGGCGTTTATTGGACGCTGCAACAAATATATCGATGAAACTGAACCTTGGAAGCTTGGCAAAAACGGAGATATTGAAAGACTTGATGCTGTGCTCCGCACGCTTTGGGAGGCGCTGCGTCTTGATGCTGTGCTCATTGCCCCGTTTATGCCTGGAACGGCTTCGCGCATGTGGAAACAGCTTGGTCTCAGCGGCAGCCCGCTCGATAATGGGCGCGCAGACTGGATTTGGGGAAAAGACAGCGGTCCTGTAATTGTCAACAAAGGCGAGATACTTTTCCCTCGCATAGATATCGAAAAATGGAAGGCCGAAAGACAGCAGCGTGATGAGGCAAGGCTCGCTAAGCTCAACCCTGCAGCATCTTTCAACTATGGCAGCCACGAAGATGAAATACCTATCGATGATTTTGAAAAGCAGGAAATGCGTGTAGCACTTATTGAAAAAGTTGAGCAGGCACCGAAATCAGACAAGCTCTATATACTTCATATAGACCTTGGTTATGAAAAGCGCACTATTGTCTCTGGCATACGGGAGTTCTATAAGCCGGAAGAACTTGAAGGCAAAAAGGTAATCGTGCTTTGCAATCTGAAGCCTGCAAAGATTCGCGGCATCGAAAGCACAGGAATGTTGCTGGCGGCTGTAAGTCCTGAAACAAAGAAGGAAAGTATATCGCTTGTGACGATCGTCGACGATTCTATGCCTGTCGGCAGCAGACTGCATTAACCTCCGGCTGCTACGTAAATAGAATGATACGAAGGGGGCTTAGGCCCCCTTTTTGAAAGGAAGAAAATGTTTTTAACTGATACACACTGCCATTTGGATAAAGAATATTACCCAGACGGGCTTGATGCTGTTTTTAAGAACGCTTTGGACAACGATGTAAAACGTGTGCTGTTTGTCGGTTCATTGAATTACAGCGGAGAGTCAGTTAGAGTCGCTAATGGGGAAAATGCGTTGGAAGTATGGGCCGGCGTGGGCGTACACCCGCATGAAGCTGCATCGATGCCTGACGGTATTATTCCTGAAATCAGACAACTTGCCGCGGACAAAAAGGTCGTCGCTGTCGGCGAAATAGGTCTCGATTATTTCTATGACATATCCCCGCGTGATATACAAAGAAAGGTTTTCCGTGAACAGATAGAATTTGCCAGAGAGATAAAAAAGCCTGTTGTTGTTCATGTGCGAGATGCTAAAGAAAAGTCTGGCGGCGATGCCAATGCGGATAACATCAGAATATTACGTGAAGCGCATGCCGAAGACTGCGGCGGTGTTATCCATTGTTTCTCAGGCAATGAACAGGACGCGTACAACGCGCTCGACCTTGGATTTTACATCTCGTTCGCCGGGCCGCTGACATTCAAGAGAAATACTGAGCTGCGCGAGATTGCGGCTAAACTGCCGATGGACAGACTGCTCTGTGAAACAGACTCTCCGTATCTTGCTCCTGAGCCTTTTCGCGGAAGAACTAATGAGCCATGCCATGTGAAACAAGTGTATGAACTTCTCGCGATGCTGAGAGAAATGACAATTGAAGAACTTTCTGAAAAGATAGATGAAAACGGATGCAGGCTTTTCGGATGGGGCAGCGAAAATGTTTGAATACCGTGTTATAGCTGAGTGCCCTGAGACTGGTGCGCGTGCCGGCGAATTCGTGACACCTCACGGCGCGATCAAGACGCCCGTCTTCATGCCTGTCGGCACGCAGGCTACTGTAAAGGCCATGACACCTGAAGAGCTTGAAGAGATCGGTGCGCAGATAATTCTCAGCAACACTTATCATCTTGCTATGCGTCCCGGCCCAGACCTTATTTCTGAAGCTGGCGGACTACACAGGTTTATGAACTGGCACCACCCTATTCTTACTGACAGCGGCGGGTTTCAGGTCTTTTCGCTCGCGAATCTCCGCAAGATAAACGATGACGGTGTAGAGTTCCGTTCGCATATTGATGGCAGCCGTCATTTTATGGCGCCCGAAGATTCGATCGGTATCCAGCAAAAGCTGGGTTCTGATATTGCAATGGCATTTGATGAGTGTGTCAAGCTGCCGGCAACAGAGGAATATTCGCGCGAAGCAATGGAGCGCACACTGCGCTGGGCAAAACGCTGCAAAGACTTCCACACACGTGATGATCAGGCGTTGTTCGGCATTGTTCAGGGCTGTACGTTTGAGACACAGAGAATAGAGTGTGCGCAGAGGCTTCAGGAAATCGATTTCCCAGGCTATGCAATCGGCGGGCTGTCGGTGGGTGAATCGCACAGCGAAATGTATCGCATACTTGACGCTGTCTGTCCAGAGCTGCCAAAGGATAAGCCTCGTTATCTCATGGGCGTTGGTTTCCCGACCAATATAGTCGAGGGCATAGCACGCGGCATAGATATGTTCGACTGTGTACTCCCGACACGCAACGGACGCAATGGCAGCGTCTTTACAAGCAAAGGCAAGATGAACTTAAAAAATCTGAAGTACGCAAAAGACTTCTCACCGATAGACTCAACATGCGGCTGCTATGTCTGCCGCAATTACACACGTGCTTATATCAGGCACCTTTACACAGTTGGCGAGATTCTTGCCGCACGCCTTTGCAGCTGGCACAACCTTTATTTCCTGATAGATATAGCGCGTCAGGCACGCCAGGCGATAATCGACAGACGGTTCCCAGCATTCAGAAAAGAATTCCTTGAAACCTTCATGGAAGGCGCCTATCTAGATGAGTAACAGTATCAAGGAACGTCTGGCAAAAATTTTTGCTGAGACCACAGACGAAGAACGTGCCGAAATAGAAAAAGCCGGAGAGGTCATACGCAGCGGAGGCCTCGTAGGTTTCCCTACCGAAACAGTTTACGGGCTTGGAGCGAACGCCTTGGACGCAGAGGCCGTCAGAAAGACTTACGAGGCAAAAGGACGTCCTTCTGACAACCCGCTCATACTTCACGTGTGCAGTATAGAGATGACAGAGTCTGTTGTTGAGCTGAACTGGATGGCGCGTTTTCTCATGGAAAAATTCTGGCCCGGCCCGCTTACGCTTGTGCTTCCCGCAAAACCGGTAGTTCCATTGCAGACACGCGGCGGACTGCCGACAGCAGCTGTACGCATGCCTGATAACAGGCTTACGCTTGAACTTATTCGTGCAGCTGGTGTGCCGATATCGGGACCCAGTGCCAATAAAAGCGGACGTCCGAGCCCCACAGACGCACAGACTGTCAGAGATGATATAGGCGCGGCAGTGAGTATTGTAATTGACGGTGGAAAAACGCGTATAGGCGTAGAATCGACTGTGATAGATGTCACAGACAAAAATCCAGTCCTGCTTCGTGCCGGTGGCATGCCGAAAGAAAAGATTGCAGAAATGCTAAACATGGATGTGCTCCTTCCGCATGATGCAAACATTATCAAACGTTCACCGGGCACTAGGTACCGCCATTATGCCCCCAGCATTCCGCTTGTTTTAAGCGACGCATTACACGCTGAAAAAACAGCCGGCAACAGGAAATGGGCATGGATGGGAACGTCACAGCCCAGCGGCAGCCCTGATGAAAAAATAATATACCGTGATGATAATGAGTATGCAAGGGAACTCTTCCGCGCGATGCGGACCCTTGAAAAAAGCGGAGCAGAGGTCATCGTGGCTGAGATGCCATGTGAGGATGGAATAGGCCTGGCCTTGAAAGACAGACTGGTGCGTGCGTCTGGAATTTGACGCACTATCCTTTGAATGTTATAATTTTCGCCGTTTCCGGGGCGTAGCGCAGTCTGGTTAGCGTGCTTGGTTCGGGACCAAGAGGTCGGAAGTTCAAATCTTCTCGCCCCGACCAGTTTATAAACATCGACCTGCGAAACCAGCGCAGGTCGTTTTTTGTGTGATTTACTAAAACTGTTTCCACTGATTGACGTTCTTATCTTCTTTGTCTTCCTGCGGGCTGTTTTTTGTTATTGGTTTGTGGTGCGGCGCATTGTGCTCAAAAAACCAGAAACCAACACAGACCGCAACCAGAATAACAATACCTATGATGCGCATTTGAACAATCTCCTTTGTATTTTTTTCTTGTGCACACAATATACCATAACAGATATCTGTAGCAAAGAGAGTAAGTATTTTGTCTGCTGACTGTTTTTGACGCGGCTGTTATAATCAGTGATGAGGTGAGAAAGCTATGCCCGAAGACAAGACAGTGGCGCAGAACCGCAAGGCGCGTCACGATTTTTTCATAGTCGACTCCTTCGAAACGGGGATAGTGCTTGCCGGGACGGAGATAAAGTCGATACGCGACGGTCACGCTAACCTGAAAGACGGATTTGCGCGTATCGATAACGGTGAGTTGTGGCTCTATAATGTCCATATCTCGCCTTATGACAAAGGCAGCTATTATAATAAAGAGCCGATGAGGCCGAGAAAGCTCCTTGTGCATAAATCGGAGCTGCGCAAACTGTTTCAAAAGACTCGTGAGCAGGGACTGACGCTTGTGCCCCTCAAGCTGTATATTAAACAAGGACGCTGGGCAAAATGTGAACTTGCGCTTGCAAAGGGCAAGCAACTCCACGACAAACGAGACGCAGCAGCTGAACGCGATGCAGAACGTGAGATGGACAGAGCGGTGCGCCGCAGAGAACGCGGCGAAGATTAAGAGCGTCAGGTACTTTGACAACTGTAACACCTTGGGGACGTATGGTTTCGACAGCACGTTTGGAGGGTCGGGAAGAGCGGACCGAGGACGGAGAATCCTCGTAAATCCGGCTCCAAAACAATAATCGCCAATAACGATTACGCACTCGCTGCTTAGTTACTAAGTAGCGCGCTCTCCCTTGCTTCCGTCATCGGGCGGGGGAAGGGCGTCACAAAGATGACTGGGAACTTCGCAGAGCTTTCTGGCGGAGGTCCAAGACTCTAGGGAAGGCTGGGCAAGGCATATCCTGTCTTTGGGAGCTGCTGAGCCGAGATAAAATCAAAGACTATGTTCGTAGAGCCTCCCAGACTGGCCCGTGTTGGACCGGAGTTCGAATCTCCGCGTCTCCACCAAGACTATGGCACGAGTGAACAACTCGTTTACATACCCCTCGAAAGAGGGGTATTTTGTTGCCTTTCTGTTGGCAAAAATGGCAAATTTGGCATGAGTGGAATTTGCAATTAGTCCAAGACTAGTTTAGAATCGGCGCAGTTAGTCCAAGATATTAACTAAGGGAGCGAGCCGATAATGCCAATAACAGAACAGGTTATAGTAAAAGCAGAAGCGAAGAAGAAACCATATAGGATATTCGATGAGTATGGACTATTCCTTGAAGTGCGTCCTAACGGAAAGAAAGTTTGGCGCATGAGATATTCTTGTAATCATAAGCAGACGATTATTACTTTTGGTGAATATCCTATTATCAACATATCTACTGCAAGACAGAAATGCCACGATGCAAAACTAATGATATATAACGGGGAAAGTCCGTCTAAGCATAGGGAAGAACTTGTAGATTCAGCAGCACAGAAGTTTGCTAAAGAAAATACTTTTGCCAATGTTGCGGAGAGCTGGTATAAGCGCAAGACCAAAGTAGCTTATGCGCCTAAGACGGTTAAGACCATTCGCTGGCGGCTAGACAAATATATCATTCCTAAACTTGGCGATAAACAGATAGACGAGATAACGTCTCTTGATCTATTCAAGATGGCGCAGGAAATAGAAGATAAAGGATTTATTGAAACAGCGCACAGAATAATGCCAGAAGTTAGAAGAATTAGTCAAGATAAGAAAAGCAAAACATATCACAATGAAAACGCTTGCGGAAGCAACTGGAACTACAGGTAATACAATATGGCGCATCGAAAACGGAAGGGCAAATCCTAGTTGGGAACTAGCAATTAAGATTGCCAAATATCTTGGCTGTTCTTTAGACGTATTCAAACCAACGGTAGTATCAGCACAAGACGATAAGGAAAATAATCCTGGATTTCAACTTTATCTTTTAAGAAAAAAAGCTGGCTATAAATCCCAAACCGCTCTTGCAAAAGCAATAGGAGTATCACGTATCACTATATCAGATTGGGAACGTGATAAATATTATCCTCAAGGAAACAATCTAATAAATCTTGCCAAAGTGTTAAAAGTATCAACGTCTTATCTATTTAGTATATTACTCCCATCAGCAAATCAACATCACAACAAATTCGATACAGAACAACTTCCCAATGGACCTTTCTTCGTAACAAAAGGTGAAGTGCTTGAGCCTAAATATGGGCAAACAAATCAGCATGAATTATGCGCAAAACAATTAGACCTCTACGAAAAAATAGTAAATGCAAAAAAAGACAATCCTTTTTCAGTGGCTATCTACGATAAATACATTTGTTTTAATAACGGAGATTGTGTTCGCAGTGATGCCATAGCTTCCTCTCATATTTTCGATTCTAAAACAGGCAAAGAGTTCATAGTCTTTTTATATTCATCTAAATCTATAGATGCCCATCCTATACAGATGCCGAAAAGAGCATTCAAAATCGTATTTGAAAATGGCGATGTTATACGCGCTGGCGGAGAACACCTCTGGACAGTTTCTATCCGTGAAAGAAAGAAAACATATTCAGATATGGAAATTCTTCCAACAGAACGTATATATGAAATCTCTTTGGATGGTAGTCATAGAGCAGTTATACCCAGAGTAAAAGCCGTAGAATATGCAGATAAAAAACTTATACTTGATCCGTATATTTTAGGAGCATGGCTTGGAGACGGACATTCGCATACCAATAGGATCACTTCTATGGATTCAGAAATAATAGATAGATTCAAAAATTGGGCGAATCAATTCTATGCTGGGGAAGTAGTTCCATGTAAACAGTCTAATTCTGGGAAAGCAACTACGTATAAGATAATAAATACTCCATTCCGTGAAATGCTCAAAGACCTTAAGTGTCTTAAAGATACGCGCTATGACGATACCAAAAACAATGAAAAACATATTCCAGAAGAATATTTCACGGCTTCTAAGGCACAAAGACTTGAACTATTGCGCGGACTTATGGACACAGATGGATGCCGTTATAAATTCAAAGGAAAACTTAGCGCAAGTGCGGTCTATTGTACAAGTTCAGAGAAATTGCGCGACGATGTATGCCGTCTCATAGATAGTCTAGGCGGTATAGCAAAAATCACGCATACAACTCCGTGCGAAAAAACGAGCGGACGACATTATAAAACACATTGGCATATCAGTTTCACTATGAAAGAATGCCCATTTTATATCAAACGTAAAGCATATAAATGGAATCCAGGAAAGTGTGCTGATAGAAACCATATCGTTTATATAGAAGAAATAGACGTAGAGCCTATGCGTTGTTTAAGCGTAGCTGCTGCGGATAGAATGTATTGCTGTGGCAAACATTTTACAGTTACGAGAAACACCGCTACGGGCATAACTAAGATAATGAACGCTTCCGCCCAGAGAATAGAACTTATTGCCCGTATTATGGCGGAAACAGGCATAAAACCGCTATATCAGAAACTACTGCAGCTAGACCAACAGTTCATAGACCAGACAATGGTAATAAGGGTATTCAACCAGCCATTGCAGATTTCTCCCGATGACCTCGCCGGAAACTTTGACGTAACGGTAGATGTAGGCGGAGCGACAGGCAAGGATGAGCAGAGGGCGCAGCAGATGATGATGCTCATTCAGTATGCCGCAAATCTCATGCAGCTTGGTGTCATGCGTCCTGAAAACGTCTATCAGATATGTCAGCAGTTGATGATGGTCTGGGGATGGAAGGATTATGACAGGTATCTTACCAATCCGCAGGAAGCTGACAAACTGAAACAGTGTTTGCAGATAATCAACCAGCTCAATCAGAACGCGCAGATGGCGGCGAAACAGGGACAGCAGATTCCTACACAGCCGATAGTTCAGGCGTTCCAGCAGATATACCAGCTTATTGACCAAGTCGTTGGCGCACACGCACAGCAGAATATGTCAATGACAGGAAGTCCGTCGAACGAACAAATGGCAGCGATAGGGGGTGGCAATAATGCTGGACAATACAGTGCAACAGCAATACAGGGACGATCCGCTAATGGAGTTGTACCAGGCGCAGCCTAATCTCGTAGATGAAATAAAAAATTTCGACCTTAAATCTCTTAAGGATATAGCATCTCTGCATCAGTCGCAGATGCACAATCTTTTAGTCAGTTGCAGTATGGCAGACAGAGAAAACATAGATAATTTCCTGGCTATATGCAAAGGTGCAAATGCTTCTGGCGTGACTTCGAGCTTTATGTTGCGGTCATGCAGTCTGTCTTCTAGCTGTTTGAGCAGGAGCTTTACGATCTGAGTTATCTCTTCCATGCGCAGGGGCTTGAAAAAAATTATCTCGTCTATCCTGTTGAGGAACTCCGGCCTGAATTTTGAGCGAAGCTCCGACATTACGCTGTCTTTGCAATCTTCGGACAGCTCTCCGGTCTTTGCGTTCATTCCGTTGATGAGTTCCTGGGCACCAAGGTTGCTTGTCATTATTATGACGCAGTTTTTGAAGCTTACTGTTCTGCCATGGCTGTCTGTAGCCCGCCCATCGTCGAGTATCTGAAGCAGGATGTTGAATACGTCAGGATGAGCTTTTTCTATCTCATCGAACAATACTACTGAATATGGATGTCTGCGCACAGCTTCCGTTAGCTGTCCGCCCTCATCATAGCCGACATATCCAGGAGGAGCCCCAAGCAGACGAGAGACAGAGTATTTCTCCATGTATTCTGACATGTCTATTCGTATGATATTGTCTTCAGAATCAAACAGAGATTCTGCAAGTGCACGAGCCAGCTCTGTCTTGCCAACGCCTGTCGGTCCCAGGAATATAAATGAACCTATTGGGCGTTTTGGATCCTTTATGCCGGAACGTGCGCGCAGTACGGCGTCAGCCACCAGCTGTACGGCTTCATCCTGTCCGATGACACGTTTATGTAGCTGCTCGTCGAGGTGGAGAAGTTTCTCGCGTTCACCTTCAACGAGACGTGTGACTGGAATGCCGGTCCACTTTGAAACGATCTGTGCTATCTCGTCGTCTGTTACCTCTTCACGCAGCAGATGCCCGCTCTCTGATTCTGTTTGTTTCTCTTCTTCAGAGAGTTTTTTTTCAAGTTCCGGCAAAGTACCGTGACGCAATTCGGCGGCTTTGTTGAGGTCGTATTCGCGTTCGGCTTTTTCTGCTTCGCGGCGTACGTTCTCTATCTCTTTGCGCAGGGCGCGGACCTCGGCAATATTTTTCTTTTCAGTTTCATATTGAGCACGCAGAGTGTTTTGGCGTTCTTTAAGGTCTGCCAGTTCTTTCTGCAAAGTGGCAAGGCGTTCCTTGCTTGCGTTGTCCTTTTCGTTTTTGAGCGCGGTCTCTTCGATCTCAAGCTGCATCACTCGGCGCGTTACCTCATCAAGTTCTGCAGGCATAGAGTCTATGTCGGTGCGTATCATGGCACAAGCTTCGTCAACAAGGTCGATTGCCTTGTCAGGCAGGAAACGGTCAGCAATGTAACGATTTGAAAGGACTGCTGCTGCCACCAGTGCGTTATCCTGTATCTTTATCCCGTGGTGCACCTGGAAACGCTCTTTCAGGCCGCGCAGTATCGATATGGTGTCTTCAACGCTTGGGGCCTCTACAAGCACAGGCTGAAAGCGTCGTTCAAGCGCGGCGTCTTTTTCGATGTAGTTCCTGTATTCCTCTGTGGTCGTTGCACCGATGCAGTGAAGCTCGCCGCGCGCAAGCATAGGTTTCAGCATGTTGCCCGCATCTATTGCGCCTTCCGCTTTGCCTGCGCCTACTATCGTGTGAAGTTCATCAATGAACAGGATTATGCGTCCTTCACTTTTTTTGACTTCGTTGAGGACGGCTTTGAGCCGTTCTTCAAATTCTCCACGGTATTTTGCGCCGGCGAGCAGCGAGCCCATGTCAAGTGCAAAAATTGAGCGGTCTTTGAGCCCTTCAGGAACATCTCCGCGCAGAATGCGCATAGCCAGACCCTCGACTATAGCGGTTTTGCCTACTCCCGGTTCACCGATAAGCACAGGGTTGTTTTTTGTCTTGCGGCTCAGTATCCTTATAACACGCCGTATCTCATCATCACGTCCTATGACTGGGTCAAGCTTATTGTCTCTTGCTGACTTTACCAGATCGCGGCCATATTTTTCGAGAACGTCATAAGTGTCTTCTGGGTTCTCGCTGGTTACGCGCTGATTGCCGCGGACTTCAGAAAGTGTCTTTAAAAATTTGTCACGCGTAAGCGTGAACGTCTCAAAAATTTTGCCAGACGGAGTCGCATTGCCTTCGTCGAGCAGAGCCAAAAACAGATGCTCAACAGAGACATACTCGTCCTTGAGTTCTTTTGCTTCATCTTCAGCTTTCATAAGCAGTTGCGAAAGCCGCTGCGATACGTAGATCTTGCCTGCTTCCTGTCCGGCGCCTGATATGCGCGGACGTTTGCGCAGTTCCATTTCAAGCGCATTCTTTAGATTTTCAACTGGCAGATTCATCCTCTGAATGAGCTTTGGAATAAGCCCGTTTTCCTGAGACAGCAATGCAAACGCGAGATGCTCACCATCTACTTCCTGCTGTCCATATCGTATGGCAATGTTCTGCGCGTCATAGACTGCTTCCTGAGATTTCTGTGTCAGTTTATTCATGTTCATGTCCATCCCTCCTCGGGAGTTTTATACTAACCAATGTTGACTAACTTGTTATATTATAATGGTCAATTAAAATCAAACAAATATATATGAGGGTGTTTGTTGGAAAATATTAAAAAATATTCCATATAATTTGCATTAATCTCTTTTAACCGTTGTTTTTCTTGCTTTATATACGAATATCTTTGGTTAACAGTACCACGGTCATGGCCTAAGCGTACAAAATTTCTTAAAAGTGAAAAAGTTTTTTTCAAATAATGCTTGACAATGTATGAAATAAAGTTTAAAGTTACCATTATCCGACTATAGTCGGATGATAATATTTCCTGTTGGGAGGCAACACAGTGAAGAGCAACGGCACAGTAAAATGGTTCAACGCAACAAAGGGCTACGGATTCATCACGACTGACGAAGGCAACGATGTTTTCGTACATTTCAGCGCAATCCAGGGCGAAGGCTTTAAGACTCTTGATGAAGGCCAGAAAGTTTCCTTCGAGATCACAGAAGGCAGCAAAGGTCCTCAGGCTTCAAACGTCGAGAAGCTTTAATCAGTAAATTTCTTCTTTAAAAACTTTAAAAAAGAAATCGACGAGAGAAAGCAGCGTAAGCTGCTTTCTCTTTTATTTTATTTGTATGCTGAATTATCAGGAAAATTTGCCAAGTTTTGAAACTTCGTATATTCTTCTACCGTTGCATAGATAATTAATGATGCTATTCTTGCACTTGTGCAAAATATGCAGAATTGGAAATATAGCATATCCATTTAATGATGTTTGAGGAGGTTACAAATGTCTCTTTTAAAAGATAGACAGCTTTCATTTAAAAAATTACGCCGCGCAGTTGATCCTGCAAAGCTTGGGTTCAAATCGACCAAGGGACTGAGCCGGCTTGAGGGGCTCATCGGTCAGGAGCGTGCGGTACGTGCTGTTGATTTTGGACTTAATGTGAACAGTAAGGGATACAATATTTTTGTTGTAGGTGAGCCTGGCAGCGGCAGAACAAGCTATGCTATGAAGCAGCTGCAGCACCGCGCAGCATCTATGCCAGCGCCTGACGACTGGGTGTATGTCTATGACTTTGACGAACCGGGCACGCCGCTTGCAATTAGCCTTCATGCGGGCAAAGGCAAGGAGCTTGCAAAGGATGCCGATACCGCGGTAGAGGATCTTAAGTCCGCGCTTGCAAAGGCGTTTGACAATAACGAGTTTGAAGACAATAAAGCTCAGCTCGTAAAAACGTTCCAGGATGAAGTTAACCATTTAATGGAAGATCTGCGCAAATGGGCGGAAGGCAAAAGATTTGCGATAAAACGTACGCCTCAAGGATTTGTAAATCTCCCGATGATAATGGCGGCTCCGCTTAAAGCCAAAGATGAAAATGGAAATGAAATAAAAACAGAAACGCCCGACAGCGCTAAACCCATTTTGCGTGAGATGCAGCAGGAAGAATTTGAAAAACTGACCGAAGCTGAGCAGGAAAAACTGCAGAAAGCTTCAGAAGAAATTTCACAGAAGACACTGGAAACGCTGCGATTGATACGCGAGCACGAAAAAAAACTTAAAGAAAAGATAAAGGAACTTGAAGGTCAGATATGTCGCAGTGCGATAGAGCCTATACTTGCGGAACTCCGCGCAAAATATAAGCCAAATAAGAAACTTGAGAGCTGGCTTGACGATTTTACAGAAGACATCGTAGCCAACTTCAATATGTTCCTGGCTTCAGCACGTGATGAATCAGCGGACGTTGATTTCAGCCGTTACGAAGTCAATGCATTTGTCTGTAATGATCCTAATAAGGGTGCACCTGTTGTGCGCGAGGCAAACCCGATCTATTACAACCTCGTAGGCAAAGTTGAATATGAGAGCAAACAGGGCAACCTCTACACAGACTTCCGCAGAATAACACCAGGCGCAATACACAAGGCAAATGGCGGTTTCCTGCTTCTTGAAGCTGACGAGCTGCTGAGGCAGTTTATGTCATGGGATGTTTTGAAGAGGGTCCTGCGCTGCAGAGAGCTTTCGATAGAAAACCTAGGAGAACAGCTTGGCTACATACCTGTTTCTTCGCTACGCCCAGAGCCGATCCCAGTCGACATGAAAGTTGTAATCGTAGGTACGCCGTACCTTTACTATCTTCTGAATATCTATGACCCTGAATTTGAAAAGATATTTAAGATAAAAGCTGACTTCGACACCGATATGCCGAGAACGCGCAAGAATGAGATGCAGCTCGCAGAGTTTATTTCAGGTTTTGTTGAACGTGAAGGAAAGCTTAATTTCTCAGCTCAGGCTGTTGCCGAAGTTATAGAGTGGTCGTCACGTCTGGCGGAAAACCAGAACAAGCTCTGCACACAGCTTAATAAAATCGCGGAGATCCTTGTGGAATCGACGGCATGGGCACGCTACGATGGCAAGAAACGTGTTGGAATAGAGCACGTGCAGAAGGCGATAGAAGAAAAAGTTTATCGCTCAAACATGTTAGAAGAAAAAATTCTTGAAGAGTACGAAAACGGTGTTATCAGGATAGATACGTCTGGTGAGATAGTAGGTCAGATAAATGGCCTTACCGTTGCGCAGCTCGTTGACGGCACTAGTTTTGGTGCACCCGTGAGGATAACTGCCAATGTATTTATGGGGCAGGAAGGCATTGTTAACATTGAGCGCGAAGTAAACATGACAGGTCCGATACACAATAAAGGTCTTCTTATTCTCTCGAGCTATCTTGGCAGGATGTACGCGCGTAGTTTCCCGCTCTCTGTCGCAGCACGCATAACATTTGAGCAGACCTATGGCGGAGTCGAAGGCGACAGCGCATCATCTACGGAGCTTTACTGTCTGCTTTCCGCACTTTCAGGTGTGCCGCTCAAGCAGAATATCGCTGTAACAGGTTCTGTGGACCAGTTCGGTTTTGTCCAGCCGATAGGCGGAGTCAATGAGAAGATAGAGGGTTTCTACGCATATTGCAAAGCACATGGGCTTACTGGAGACCAGGGTGTCATGATACCGAAACAGAACGAGCAGCATCTCATGCTCAAACATGAAATAGTTGAAGCGGTCAAAAAAGGAAAGTTCCACATCTGGAGCGTTGGAACGATAGACGAAGGAATAGAGATACTGACCGGAGTCAAAGCCGGCAAAATTAACGCAAAAGAAGAATTCCCGAAAAACACGATCCACGGTAAAGTAAAAGCCTGCCTTGAAGAGTGGATAGAGCGTTCTTACCGCTACAAAAAAGAGATGCAGGATAAAGTTTCGCCGAAACACAAGAAAAAAACTTCATTGATAGGAAAGAAAAAATAGAGGTTATAGCCTGTGATAAAAAAGCCGGCTCACGCACAAGAGATACTAGATGCGTTTGAAGAACACTGGGGCAGAGAGGCGGTCCCTCCGCATAAACTGCGCTATGAAGAACCGATCGATGACCTGATGTTGACGGTTCTTTCGCAGAATACGAACGACAAGAACAGAGATAAGGCATATAAGAAACTGCGTACGGAATATCCGACATGGAAAAAAGTGGCAGAAGCGCCTGCTGATAAAATCATTGACGCGATACGTGTTGCCGGGCTTGGCGATACAAAAGGTCCGCACATGCAGGCAATATTGAAAGCGGTAAAAGAAAAATTTGGCAGCTATTCGATAAAGAAACTTGCCAGCTGGACGACTGAAGAAGCAAGGGATTTTTTGACTTCTTTGCCAGGCGTTGGGCCTAAAACTGCTGCAATAGTCCTTGTTTTTGATCTTGGACGGCCTGCGTTCCCTGTCGATACGCATATTTCACGCATTAGCCGCAGACTGGGATGGGTGCCAGAGAACTGGCCGCCTGCGAAGATCCAAGAATATCTGGAGCAAGTCCTTCCGCAGGAACGGTTTCGAGGTACACATTTAAATTTTCTTGAGCATGGCAGAAATGTATGTGATGCTAGAAAACCAAAGTGTACCGAATGTTACGTAAAAAAATGGTGCGCGTTTGGGAGAAAAGCCAAATACGAAAAGTAAAGCAAATCTGTGCCTGTTTTGCAGATATACGATTTTTCTTGACGCTTTAGAGTTTGCTGGTATAATGCTTTCTGTTGGCCGGGATGGCGGAACGGTAGACGCTGCGGACTTAAAATCCGCCGGACGCAAGTCCGTGCGGGTTCGATTCCCGCTCTCGGCACCAAAACGTTTTAATGGTATCGCGGGGTAGAGCAGTACGGTAGCTCGTCGGGCTCATAACCCGGAGGTCGCAAGTTCAAATCTTGCCCCCGCAACCAAATTTTTGGCGCTGTAGCTCAGTTGGCTAGAGCTCTCGGTTCATACCCGATAGGTCACCGGTTCGAATCCAGTCAGCGCCACCAGAAAATATCAGCCGAGCTTTGCAGCTCGGTTTTTTTATGCCTGAAAATAACTTGCGTATCTGTTGTATTTTGCAGCAAAAATATGCTTTACATCAAGCAGAAAAACGTACAAAATCTTGGACAGTAAAAAGGTGGTGGCTGTAATGAGAAAAAAGTTTTTATTATTCTGTGCCGTTGCATTTGCTGTTCTGTGCCTGCTGGTCATCAACGACAAGACTGCCATGGCACAAAGCGTTACGACTGATGATCTGAAGATAACGTTTTTCAACGTAGGCAAGGGGGACTGTATCCTTCTGCGGCAGAACGGACATTCAATGATGATCGATACAGGATACAAGGAAACGGCCCAAAACGTTTTAGACGAAATGGAGCATATGGGGGTAAGTTCTCTTGATTGTCTGTTGCTGACGCACTATGACAAAGATCACGCAGGCGGAGCTCCATCTCTGCTTACACATATTCCTGTTTCAGCCGTTTACGCCCCTGACTATGTGCAGGAGAAGGGCAAGGCATACAAAAATTATCAGAATACATTAAAACAGACAAAGATTAAACCTATACTGCTGCAGGAACCTACAGAAGTACAGATAGGCAATTTGTATATAACCATGTATCCGCCTCATAAACATGAGGGCATGACGCCAAATGACCATTCCGTCGTTTCAACTGTAAAATTCAGGAACCAGAAATTCCTCTTCATGGGTGACGCAACAGACCAGCGAATGACAGATTTCTTGAGCGAAGCGGCTCCGGAGAAGTATAACTTGATGAAGGTGCCTCACCACGGACTTTTTATGATACAGATCCCGGTATTTAGGAAGCTAGTTACCGAAACAAAACCTGATTACTGTATCATAACTGACTCAGCAAAATATAAGCTTAACAATGATCTTGACCTTTATCTTGAGCTATGCCACGTCAAGCCATTCCGTCTCAGAAATGGGGAGATAAGCGTCGTATCCGATGGGTTCACGACAACTGTATCCCAGAGTCAGTAGATTTTGGGATGCATTTCAGATAATAAAGAGCCACCGCGGGACTGCGGGGGCTCTTTAAATAAAAATTGTCGTTTAATCAGCCAGATTTACAAGTTTGGCTTTTACCCCTTCAAGAGAGTTGAGTTTTGCTTCAAGCTCCTGTGAAGTAGCATCCTCGCAGCAGAGCTGAAGTATAAGCAGACCAGAAGGCATGCACGTGTTTTCGGATGACTGATCGTGAAGCCCGAGCCTTGTCATTATGGAACATCCAAACTCTGTCAGGATCTTCTGGACTTCGAGCGCTGCTGTGTCACGTTGTTTGATTCGTACTGCCATAACCTGCAAACAATTGCAACTCATTTGATACCCCTCCTGTGAATACAGTGTGTTGTAGGATAAAATGGTCATTTATATAATATAGTCTATCGTAAATATTTGATGTATTCAAGCGTGTTTGTAGTATAGAGCATAAAATATAAAGTTCTCATATTGTGAGGTGTAAAATGAAGGTAGAATATTATGTTTTTTCAGGGACCGGCAATACTTTGAAAATAGCAGAAGCTGTCGGTACACGCTTGTCCGAAAGGGGCTGCAGCGTGTCATATCATATGATGGAGCAAAACAGCACGCCTTTGATCAGTGATGAAGCTGTGGTCGGGCTGGCCTTTCCTATCGCATTTTTCTCATCCTATCCGATCGTTCAGCGATTTGTTGAATCATTGCCTGAAGGCAAAGGCCGCAGAATTTTTATGACGGCTACTATGGGTGGTTTAAGTCTCGGCGCTGAATGTAAGTTTCGCAGCATAGTTGCCGCAAAAGGTTATGTCCCATGTGGGGCAAAGCTTTTTCTTATGCCTTCAAACTACGCTAACAAAGACCTTCCAATCGAGAAAAATACAAGACTGGCAGAGACTGCTGAAAAAAGTGCGCGCGGATTCGCAGATGCCGTTATAGATGGCACGGCGGAATGGCGCAGAGGGCTTTTGCTTGTTCCTTCGTTCAGCTACTGGTTCGTAAAAAACGGCCATGCCCTGGACCTTTTCTATAAAGCGATGCCGCTGAAGACCGATAAGGAAAAGTGCATTAATTGCATGCGATGTGTGAAGATGTGCCCAGTGCATGCTATAAATGTTATTGACGGATACCCCGTAATTTCAAGCCTGTGTCAGTCATGCCAGCGATGCGCCGGGTTTTGCCCCACTGGTGCAATTTCTGTGCCAGGCAGGAATTATACACAGTACAGCGCGGTGAGCTTTGAAGATTTCAGCAAACACTTTAAACTATGAAATACAGCAATAGCTGCATAAAAGAATTAAAAAACGCCGCCTTTTGGCGGCGTTGGATTTTATGTCTCTCTAACTGTCTTGTTTTTTCTCTTCTTCGTCGTCATCATCGTCAGGCTCAAACTGCAGATTGTTTGCTATAGCGCATTCGTTGCATACGATGACAGTATTTCCGTTTTCGTCGACAGCTTCATGGAAAAGGTCGCAGCATTCGCGTAGAGCTCTGCCGCATATTGCACATGTAAGCATGATATTCAGCTCCTTTCAGAAAAAGTATATACGCACAAAATGCGCAGTTTTAATCATTTCTTCTTAACTGTCCAGCCAAAAGTGCCAAGCCTGCGGCCGACAGCAAAATATTCACCGTGACTGTAAACCAGAAGTCCAGCTTTTTCAAGGTGGAGAACGCCTTTAGAATCAAGCATGTCTTCATCTACATCGACTGCCAGGACTTTTGCTAGAAACATTACATGGCTTCCAAGCGGGATCTCTTTCTCGACTTCGCATTCAATATTTACCGGGCTTTCTTTTATCAAAGGAGCGCTTACCTGAGAAGCTTGTACAGCGGTCAGCCCCATGTTTTTGAATTTATTTGTATCACGTCCGGACTTTATGCCGCAGTAATCTGTTGCACGTGAAAGTTTTTCTGTTGTCAGATTTATGACAAACTCATGCGATGCCTTGATCAGACCAAAGGAATAACGTATCGGCTGTATCGAAACATAAGTCATGGCAGGGTCTGAACAGACTGTTCCTGTCCACGCTGCGGTCATCACATTGGGTTTTTCAACAGTACCGCAGGAAACCATAACGGCCGGCAAAGGAAAAAGCATCGTGCCTGGTTTCCACACTGTTTTGCTCATAATTACACTTCCTTCTTGTCCAAAATCGCTGTTTTCATATTTTACAACAAAAATGCGGCCGCTGCTTTTATATGAAAAATGACAAAATCTTGTTCTGAAAACATAATTTTGTGCGTGTATATAAGTGAAATACATGTAAAATAGAATGAAAAGAGGTGCGGTATATTGGATGCGCTTGAAATAATTCCAGGACTCATAAAGATTCCTTTGACGATACCACGAAGCGGATTTGAATCATTCGTAAATGCTTGGCTTGTACAGGATAAAGAAAGACAGCGTACATTGCTCTTCGAATGCGGGCCTGCATCTGCCGCCGAAAATTTGAAGGCAGACTTAGAACAGCTTGGGGTTACGAAGGTCGATTATCTCGTGCTTACGCATGTACACCTTGACCACTCCGGCGGTGCAGGACAATTTATAGAATCATTTCCAGGCGCAAAAATAATAACGAATCCAAATGGCAAGAAACACCTTATCTCGCCTCAGCGGCTTGTGGAAGAAAGCCGCCGTTCGATGGGAGATCTTTGCGACGCATATGGTATGCCGGAATCAGTTCCTGTAACTGCTCTGGCTGAAGATGGTTTTGAGTTGGAAGGTCTGCAGGTCATCGAAACCCCTGGACATGCTTCTCATCATAATTCGTATGTTTACGATCTCGACGGCAGCAGGATACTTTTTGTGGGAGAGGCAGCAGGTTGCTGCTTTGAGCTGTCTAATGCCTGCATGTTCATGCGTCCTGCGACGCCGCATAAATTTTATTATGAAGACGCAATAACATCCATAGATGAGCTTTTATCCCTGCACGGCATAAGTCTTGTATGTTATCCGCACGCAGGCAGCAGCCATAACTGGAAAGAGCTTGTCAAAGATGCAAGGACACAGATGGGGCTTTGGAAGGAAGTTATAGAAAAACTGCCTCAAGATGTATCCGTATCTGACGCAGTTGCCGCTGTCAAAAAGGCGGATCCAGTCATGGATATTTTGCAGTATCTTCCTGATAATGACCGAAAACGCGAAGAATTTTTTATAAAGCAAAGCGTTAAAGGTCTTATGGAATATTTAGACAACAGAAAAGAAGAATCAAATAAATAACTCGAGTACTCATTATTACAGGCAGTCTTGACACCGGAAAACTGCGGTTAGACAAATTTTTGCTAAATGTGCAACATTTGACGCAATTTTGCGATAAATGTAAAATAAAAAAAGATGTTTCCGTTTTGTACAACTTGTCTTAATCGAAGGAGGTGAGCGCATTGGCGGAAAATTTGGCTCAGGAAATACGTGACCAGGAAGCTTCAGCAAGGAAAATTATTTCTGACGCAAAAGCAGAAGCTGGAAAAATGGCCGCTGCAGCACAGGCTGATGCCGAACAGATGATCAAAACCACCAAACAGCAGTGTCACAGGCAGTGGCGTGAATCTGTGGCCGATGCGGAAAAAGAAGCCGAAGAAAAAGCAAAGGGACTCCTTTTGAAAGGTGAAGAAGAAGCAAAAAACTTTTATGAAAGTAAAAAAAGTCAGGTTAGTGAAACTGCCGACTGGCTTGTCAAAGAGGTGACGTCTGCATATGGCTCTCGCTGAGATGTGCAAAGCGCAGGTCGCCGTGCACAAAACTGCTGCAGATGAGCTTGCTGGGGAACTGCAGTCTCTGGGTTGCTGTGAATTCACATCCAAAGCCGGAGAAACGCTTAACGCAGTTTCTACTTCTGTGTTGCGCTCAAAACAGCGTCATATAGAGGAACTCCTCAGTGATGCAAAATTTGTGACGCGGCTCCTTGAGCCCTACGAGCAGAATAAAAGCAGTTCAATAGCAAGAGCACTTGGCAAAATTCCGCAAATAAGCTTTAGGGATCTTGCTGCCAGGGTTGACGAGAAAAAATTTACAGCTTTCACAGCCCAGCTGCGTGAGGAAGAGAAAAATATAACCGAATGCCGCGCCGAGCTTTCGAGGCTGAAAGCTCTCCAGATACAGACCGAGACCTTGCTCAAGATAGAATATCCTCTGGAATTTTTCACCTCCGGAACAGATATGATTTCAGGTGCTATATACAGTGTGCCTGCTGTTTCCGCCGATGATTTTGCTTCGCGTCTTACCGCAGGGCTTGGCAGCCTTGTGGATTTTCAGAAAATTGATACACAAGGCAAGGATGCTGCCGTTGTCTTTGCCGTGCTGTTCAGATCTGAAGATGCTGAGAAGATACAGACAATCAGTACAGACATCTCAGCAGTAAAGATAGATGTACCGAAAGAGTTTAAACTTACAGCTTCAGAAGAAAAAAACGAACTAGCATCATCGATCAGCGCTCTTGAAGAGAAGGACAAAACGCTTTCTGCAGCTATGGTAGCATATGCAGACGAAGGGCTTGAAATGGCTCGGTATGACAGCGATTACTGGCTGATAATACGCGACAGACTAGACTCGATGCTTTCCGGCGAGCCGACGGATAATGTCCTTATCTGGTCATTTTGGATGCCGAAATCTAAACTGCAAGTTGTTGAAAATGCGGTAAAAGAATATGAATCGTTAGCTGACTTTGCACTTGTTGAGCCAGATGAAGATGAAACTCCTCCTACGCTGCTCAAAAACCCGTCGTGGTCATCGTCGCTTGAACCGCTTACTCTTATGTATGGCACGCCAACATTTGGTGCGGTTGACCCTACTTCCCTAATGGCACCATTCTTCTTCCTGTTCATGGGAATGTGCTTCGGTGATGCTGGGTATGGACTTCTGCTTACGGCGTTCTTTGGCTATTATCTCATTAGATACCAGTTGTCGCCGACACTCAGAAAATTTTTCATTATGCTGACCATCGGAATGATCTGTACAACGATATTTGGTATCGTGACAGGGTCATTCTTTGGTGATGGCATCACTGCCTTTAAGTTCCTTGCACCTGTCGTCCCATACGCAAAAAAGCTTCAGCTGCTTGACCCTATGAATGACCCAATGACACTGCTGCTTATATCGTTGAGTCTGGGATTTATACAGGTCATTTTTGGTCTTTGCATAGCATTTTATATAAACGTTAAAAACGGTGATAAATTCGCAGCTTTTGCAGACCAAGGCGGCTGGATATTGTTCCTTATAGGACTTCTTTGTGTGGGGCTTTCGATGTCTGGTACGATACCGAATTCGTACTCGCTCATATCAAAGATAACGGCGTTTGTCGGAGCAGGCATCCTAGTCTGCACACAGGGACGCAGCAAGACTGGCATATTCGGAAAGATCTTCTCAGGAGTTATGAGCCTATATAATGTGACAGGATATCTCGGAGATGTTCTCAGCTACAGCAGGCTTTTAGCACTTGGGCTTGGTTCTGCTGCGGTTGGACTTGTTATAAACCTGCTCTGCAATCTCGTATCAGGTGTTCCCTACATTGGTATAGTCCTGGCTATTTTGATTTTTACAGTCGGCCATGTTTTCAGCATTGCCGTAAATTTGCTTGGTGCGTTCATACATCCGCTGAGGCTCCAGTATGTTGAGTTCTTCGGCAAGTTCTATGACGCGAATGGGCATGATTTTAAACCGCTCTGCAACTCAACGCAGTTTGCGAAGCTTACGGAGTAGATATCAGGGCGCGAGCCCTGCATGATTTAGCTAATAAAATTCAGAAACATTAATAACCAAGGAGGTTTGTGTATTATGGATGCAATGCTTTCTACAATATCTGCACAACTTGGCCCGATGCTTGCAATACTCGGCGCAGCCCTGGCTGTCGGTTTTTCAGGGTCAGGCTCGGCCTGGGGAATAGGCATCGCTAACGAAGCCGCAGCAGGGATAATGACAGAGGATCCGAAGAAATTCGGTTATGCGCTTGTCCTTCTCGCGCTTCCTGGCACACAGGGCATATATGGTCTTCTCGTAGGAGTTCTTGCTCTTCAGAAGGTCGGACTGCTTGGCTCAAGCAACGTGGCCGTTTCAGTATGGCAGGGATTCGGTGTCGGATGCGCGTGTATCCCGACAGCAATCGTAGGTTTCTATTCGGCTATTTGGCAGGGAAAGTCATCGGCTGCAAGTATCCTGATGATCGCTAAACGTCCTGAAGAAATAGGCAAGGCTGTCATACTCCCAGCCATGTGCGAAACGTACGCAGTCTTTGGACTTCTGGTCAGCATTCTGATGCTCACCGGCATAAAACTTTAAATAAGAAACGGGGAAAGACCATGTCTTTAGCCCAAATAACTGAGAAAATAAAAAACGATGCTCAGCAAGAGGCAGACGAGTTCATTGCTGAAGCCAAAGCTCAGGCAGACCTTGTGACACAGAAAGCATCGAAAGAACGCGATGCCATAAAGGCAGATCTTGACCATCGTTTTGGTATCGAAAGACCTGAGATATTCCACCGCAGCGAGATAGTCGCAGACCTTGACGTCAAAAAGATGATGCTCAAGGCAAAGCGCGACCTCATCAGTGATGTTTACGCACAGGCGCTTTCCAAAATGAAGAATATGGACAGAGAGCAGTATCTTGGTTTCTGCGAAGATCTTCTCAACAGTTCAGTTTCCACTAAAGAAGAAAAAATAGAGGTTTCTGCTGACGAAAAATTCATCGATAAGGCCTGGCTTGACAGTTATAATGCAAAACATTCGTCAAAACTGACTTTATCGGACAAGAAACCTGACATCAGCGGCGGTTTCATCCTTGCAAACGGCAAAACAAGCATAAACTGTTCATGGGATATGCTGCTTCAGGTCGCGCAGGAGAAACAGGAAGCAGGCGTTGTGGAACGCTTGTTCCCGCAGACAAAATAATGGAGGAGGTGCTCTGATGTCACGTCAGGAAGCTTACGGTTATGCTGTCGCAAGAATACGTGCGATGGAACTTCGTCTTCTTGATGCCGGTGTTATGCAGCGGATGGTTGACGCAGAGGACACTGCGTCAGTCCTCAAGATACTCGGTGAAACATCTTACTCCTCATCGCTTGCGGCACAGACGGATGGATCTGATTTTGACAAACTTCTTGAATCAGAGCTGCTTGCGACATACAGCGAGATTGATTCGTTCGTTCCTGATAAAGAACTTGTAGCTCTTTTGCGCCTTCAGTATGATTTTCATAATGTCAAAGTCCTGCTGAAAAGCACATTCAATGCAAAGAGCGGAGGCAAGACAAGGTTTGACCTTCTAACATCTCTTGGCTCGTATCCGATTGACAGCCTTGTTTCAAGCATAGAAACGGACGATTATACGCTTCTGCCTTACGGTCTTAACACTCTTATCCCTCTGTGCATGTCAGTTTGGGAACAGAGCAAGGATGCATTAGAAGTTGAACGCATGCTCGATGAGAGACTGTACAAAACTATGCTTGAAACGGCACAGAAGCTTGAGATGGCAGGCGTGATCGACTGGATACGCACGAGGATAGACGGCGAGAATATCCGCACTCTTGTGAGACTCAAAAGGTTTGGTTTTGACAGTGCTCAGGTTGCTCCTTTTCTGCACAGCGGTGGAGTTATAGATAAGAATATTGCTGCGCCGCTTATTGCAGAGCCTTTTGACAGCTGGGGAAGAGTGGTCGAATTCTCCGATTTTGCAAAAGTAATTGGCTCAATAGATTCATCAAACGGATTTTCAGAGCTCATACTCGAACTTGAAAAAGCGCTTGATGATTTCTATCTTGACAGGCTTGGTATTTACAGAAATGCGCAGGCTGCTCCTGAAAATGTCATAAGCTATCTTTGGGCAAAAGAAATGGAAGTTAAAAATGTACGCATGATCCTGGTCTCTAAGTCAAGCAACGGAGACCAAGATTCGCTGAGGAGGCTGTTGCGTCATGGCTACGCCTGATAAGAATTCTCCAATGGCGGCTGTTGGCAGTTATGACAGCATTCTGCCGTTCAAAGCGATAGGTCTTGATGTAGTTGTAATAACAGACGAGAACCGTGATTCTCTCGGTCTGATAATGAATAAATTTGCAAATACAGGATACGCTGCCCTGTTTGTTGAAGAAGCTCTCTATTCTGCTCAGCAGGATGTAATAAATGAAGTCAATGAGTCAACAGACATGTGCATAATACCAGTACCTAACCAGAGCGGTTCCATGGGAGTAGGTCTTGCTTCGATAAGAAATAATGTCGAACGCGCTGTAGGCATGGACATCTTTGGTGTCAAATGATAAAGACGGAGGCGATGTAAGTGGCTACTCCTAATGCCATAACAGGATCCATCGCGAAAATTTCCGGCCCGCTTGTTGTTGCAAACGGCATGGCCGGAGCCTGCATGTTCGATGTTTGCAGAGTCGGCAAGGCAGGACTTGTTGGTGAAATAATAGAACTTAAAGATGATACTGCTTCAGTACAGGTCTATGAGGAAACATCAGGACTGGCGCCGGGAGAACCGGTAGTAAGTACCGGTGAACCTCTGAGCGTAGAACTTGCTCCAGGACTTATTGAACAGTTCTATGACGGTATCCAGCGTCCGCTCGCAAGTATCGAAGAAACGGCAAAGAGCCCCTATATCTTAAGGGGGATAAGCGTTCCTGCTGTCAGCAGAACGCGCAAATGGAATTTTCTGCCGCTTGTGAAAGCAGGCGATGAAGTTGGTCCCGGTGATTTCCTTGGACATGTTCAGGAAACTGTGCTTGTAGACCATAAAATAATGGTCCCGCAGGGAATAAGCGGGAAAGTAAAAGATATAAAGAGCGGCGAATTTACAGTCGAAGAAATTGTAGCTGTCATAACGGACGGGAGAGGCCGTGACCATGAAATAGCGATGCTGCAGAGATGGCCTGTCCGCAAGTCGAGGCCAGTTGTCAAACGCCTGCCTCCTATAGTCCCGCTTACGACAGGACAGCGCGTTGTTGACCTCTTTTTCCCTATTGCGCGCGGCGGAACAGCCTGTGTGCCTGGTCCTTTTGGATCCGGCAAGACCGTTATTCAGCACCAGCTTGCGAAGTGGGCCAACGCTGAAATAGTTGTTTACATCGGCTGCGGTGAACGCGGCAATGAAATGACGGATGTTCTCCTTGAATTCCCTGAGCTTGAAGATCCGCGTTCAGGACAGCCGCTTATGAAACGTACGCTGCTCATAGCAAACACTTCAAATATGCCTGTTGCAGCACGTGAAGCCTCTGTCTATACAGGGATTACGATTGCAGAATACTTCCGCGACATGGGCTACTCAGTCGCGCTTATGGCAGACTCGACTTCACGCTGGGCAGAAGCCCTGCGCGAGATGTCAGGACGCCTTGAAGAAATGCCTGGCGAAGAAGGTTATCCTGCATATCTTGGCACGCGCCTTGCTTCATTCTACGAAAGGGCTGGACGCGCCATCTGCTTTGGCAAAGATGGCAGAGAAGGAGCGGTTTCTGTTATAGGAGCTGTTTCTCCACCCGGCGGTGACCTTTCAGAACCTGTTACACAGAACACACTGCGTGTCACAAAAGTCTTCTGGAGCCTTGATTCAGCGCTTGCTTATCAACGTCATTTCCCTGCGATCAACTGGCTGAACAGCTATTCGCTCTATGCTCAGACGTTAGGCGAGTACTGGGACAGCAAGTATGATGGTGAGTGGAGCGTTTACAGGACAGAAGCTATGAGCCTTCTTGAAGATGAAGATAAGCTTAACGAAATAGTGAGGCTTGTCGGAATCGATGCGCTTTCAAAAGAAGAGCGTATGGTTCTTGAAACTTCGAAATCAATACGTGAAGACTTCCTGCACCAGAACTCATTCCATGAGATAGATACATATGCATCTATGGATAAGCAGTTCAAGATGATGAGAAACATCCTTACATTTCACCATCTTGCAATGCAGGTGCTTCAGCGCGGTGTCATGCTGCGTTCTGTAACCGAGCTTCCGATACGCGAAGAGATAGCTCGTATGCGTTACGTTGAAGAGACGAATCTGGACAAGCTCGATAAACTTGAGGATGAAATAAAAGCTGTGCTTGGCAAACTCAGCGCAGCCGGAGGTGATATCAATGAAGTTGCCTAAGGAGTACAGAACGATCTCCAACCTTTCCGGACCTTTGATGATGGTCGATAAGGTCGAAGATGTCAGCTACGATGAACTTGCAGAAATACGCCTTGCGAACGGTGAAAAAAGGCGCGGCAAAGTTCTGGAAATCTCAGGTGACAAAGCCCTTGTGCAGGTCTATGAAGGAAGCACGGGCATAGATGTTGATACAACTCAGGTACGCTTTCTTGGCGATGTTTTGAAGCTTCCTGTTTCGAAGGATATGCTTGGACGCATCTTTAACGGACGCGGTGACCCAATCGACGGAGGGGCTCCAATAATCCCTGAGACGAGCCTTGATGTCAACGGCAACCCGATGAACCCGTATTCACGTGATTATCCGTCTGAATTTATTCAGACAGGTATCTCGACTATAGACGGAATGAACCCTCTTGTCCGCGGACAGAAACTTCCGATATTCTCAGGAAGCGGCATGCCTCACAACAAGATGGCCGCACAGATCGCGCGTCAGGCAACAGTCATCAGCGGGCACGGCAACTTTGCAGTTGTCTTTGCTGCAATGGGGATAACGTTTGAAGAAGCGTCGTTCTTCATGGAAGACTTCAGAAAAACGGGCGCTCTTGAACGTACTGTCATGTTCGTTAACCTTGCTGATGACCCGGCAATCGAACGTATATCAACGCCGCGTCTCGCTTTGACATGTGCAGAATACCTTGCGTTCGAGCACGACATGCATGTACTTGTTATCCTTACAGACCTCACAAACTACTGCGAAGCTCTGCGTGAGATTTCTGCAGCACGCAAAGAAGTTCCTGGCCGCCGCGGATATCCCGGCTACCTTTATACTGACCTTGCGACAATGTACGAACGCGCCGGAAGGCTTCGCGGCAAAGCAGGTTCGATAACACAGCTGCCGATACTAACAATGCCTGAAGACGATAAAACACACCCTATCCCTGACCTTACGGGATACATAACGGAAGGGCAGATAATACTTTCACGTACGCTTCACCTTAAAGGCATTTATCCTCCTGTTGATGTTATGCCTTCGCTTTCTCGTCTGAAAGACAAGGGTATCGGCAAGGGTAAAACGCGCGAAGATCACGCGGACCTTATGAACCAGCTCTTTGCGGCTTACTCGCGTGGCAAGGAAGCAAAGGAACTTGCTGTTATACTTGGCGAGAGCGCTCTCTCTGAAGAAGATAAGGCGTTTGCCAAATTCTCAGACAGATTTGAAGATGAATATGTGCGTCAGGGTGAATACGAGAATAGAACTGTCGAAGAAACATTGCAGTTAGGCTGGAAGCTTCTGACAGTAGTTCCAAAGAAAGAACTCAAACGCATCAGGGATGAATATATCGACAAATATCTCTCGCCGCTTCTCGAAGAGGAAAAAGATACGGCAGCGCAGACTAAGAAAAATTAGAAGGGGGTAACCTTGAATGGCAAAGGCGCTCAATGTTAACCCCAATCGCATGGAACTTTCGCGGATTAAGAGACAGCTTGTAGTTGCTAAAAGGGGTCATAAACTTCTAAAAGATAAGCAGGATGCGCTTGTAAAGGAGTTCCTCGAGCGTGCCAAGTCTGTCTATAAAATGCGCCAGGAAGTCGAAGGCGAAATAAGCTCGTGTTACAAAGGGTTCTTGCTTGCACGTGCTCAGACTTTGCCAGAGATGCTTGAGCAGACTCTAATGAATGCAAGCGGCAATGTCAATGTTAAAGTTAAATATGATAATGTTATGAGTGTGCGCGTCCCAACATTTGAAATGCCGGAGCAGAATATAGCGCTGAGCTATGGCCTCGGAACATCGCCAGGCAGCCTTGACGTAGCGCTTGAACAGTTTTTACAGCTCATGCCGAAACTCGTTAAACTTGCTGCCGACGAAAAAGCGCTGAAGTCTATGTCGCTTGAGATCGAACGCACAAGACGCCGTGTAAACGCCCTTGAACATGTCATGATCCCGCAGTTTGCAGAAGCAGTCCGCTCTATATCTATGAAGCTTGAAGAAATGGAACGCTCGACACTGTCGAGGCTCATGGTCATCAAGGAGATAGTTCGTTCGCATTGATATATTGATATAACGAATGTTGGTCGAATAATGAGACCCGCTTAGGCCAGAATTTGGATGCACGCAAGTACATCATTCTTTTAGCGCCAGCGGGTCTTTTTTAGCGCAAAACTTTGAAATGCTGCGGGATGATTACATGCAGGAAAGCAAAAATACAATAAACGCAAAATATAAAGAGATGACAGAAGGCAGAGTTGAGCCGCTGGTCTTCAGACTTGCTGCGCCGGCAATGGTCAGCATGATGATTTCTTCGATATACAACATGGCGGATACCTATTTTGTCGGCAGAATAAACACGAGAGCAACAGCAGCGGTAGGAGTTGTTTTTGCTCTTATGGCAATGATACAGGCTGTGGGTTTTTGTTTTGGCCAAGGGTCAGGAAATTTTATATCCCGCAGGCTTGGCGCACGGGACTATGAATCGACAAACAGAATGGCTTCAATTGGTTTTTTCTCTTCTATAATCGGCGGGCTGATAATAACTGTGGTCGGCTTTATCTTTATGGAACCTCTAGCTAAAATATTAGGTGCAACTGATACAATAATGCCGTATGCAATAGATTATATGAAATATATACTTGTTGGCGCCCCCTACATGGCCGCGGCGCTGACACTGAATAGCCAGCTGCGTTTTCAGGGCAATGCGTTCTACGCTATGCTTGGTATAACTTCCGGAGGCATACTCAATATTATTCTTGACCCTATATTTATTTTCGTTTTTAAAATGGGTACGGGCGGCGCGGCATTGGCGACAATAATCAGCCAGTTTGTGAGCGTATGCGTATTATTTTACTGGGTGCGCGTAAAAGGTATTCCAATACGTTTTAAATATTTCAAGCCTAGTAAATGGTATTACAAAGAGATAGTACGCGGAGGTTCCCCTTCACTGGCAAGGCAGGGTTGCGGGAGCTTTGCAACGCTGTGTCTTAATAATGTCGCAGGCAACTATGGGGATGTCGCTATCGCGGCAATGTCTATTGTTACAAAAATCGCGATGGCAGCAGGTTCCGCAATGATAGGTTTCGGACAGGGATTTCAGCCTGTTTGCGGCTTCAATTACGGAGCAAAACGTTACGACAGGGTTAAGCTTGCTTTTTGGTTCTGCGCAAAATTTACTTTTTGCATGCTCTTTGCCCTTTCTGCTTTAGGCTGGCTATTTGCGCCGCAGATCATTGAGGCATTCCGCAGAGATTCTGAGGTTATAGCTATCGGCACACGTGCGCTGCGCTGGATGTGCATGTCGTTCCCGCTTACTGGATTTATCGTTTTGAATAACATGATGGCTCAGACAATAGGTAAAGCCGTGCGCGCTAACATATTGGCCATGTCACGACAGTTCCTGTTTTTTGTGCCTGCTCTTCTGATACTTCCGCGTGTTTGGGGGCTTAACGGACTGGAGTGCTCTCAGGCTGTTTCTGATACATGTGCGTTTTTCCTTTCAATACCAATGTGCCGGAGCATTTTGAACGAAATGAAGAAATAAATTCATTGCTTTGCCCCAAATATGTAAAATACAAGTATATTCAAACACAAAGGGGGATTTTGAATGTCGATAATATCCGCAATCATGGTCCCGCATCCTCCGCTTATAATACCTGAAGTAGGGCGCGGTCAGGAAAAGGTGATACAAAAAACTATAGGCTGCTATGGCAAAGCGGCCCAATTCATTGCTGATTCAAAACCGGAAGTGATAATCGTCACATCTCCACACAGTGTAATGTATTCGGATTATTTGCATATCTCGCCAGGAAACGACGCGCATGGCGATTTTGGACAGTTCGGTGCAAAAGAGAAATCGTTCAGAGTTAGCTATGACACTGAATTTGTCAGTGAGCTTGCTAAAGCGTCAAAAGCTGAAGGACTCAGCGCCGGAACCATGGGTGAAAGTGACGGCAGGCTCGACCACGCAACTATGGTGCCTATTTATTTTCTTCAGAAAGCTTACGGTGCACCGCTGCCTGTCCCGATAGTCCGCATCGGCCTTTCAGGGCTCTCAATTTCAGACCACTACAAACTTGGTATGCTGATAAAAGATACCGCAGAGAAATTGCACCGTAAGACGTCTATTGTCGCAAGCGGAGATCTCTCGCATGTGCTCAAAACCGACGGTCCATACGGATTCCGCAGCGAGGGACCTGTCTATGATGAACGGATAATGGATGTTATGAGCCGCGCAGCTTTTGGCGAGCTGTTCGATTTTGACAGCGTTTTTTGTGAGAAGGCTGCAGAGTGCGGTCATCGTTCTTTTGTAATAATGGCCGGATGCTTTGATGGAGTTGATGTGCAGGCAGAAGCGCTGTCGCACGAAGACACATTCGGGGTCGGATATGGAATATGTACATTTGCTCCGAAAGGCGTGGATTCCACCAGATGCTTTCTGAAACAACATAACGAAAGAACAGCTGCTGAAGCAAAAACTAAAAAATCCACAGAAGATGAGTTTGTTAGGCTTGCGCGCACATCGCTTGAGTCATACATAACACGCCACGAAGTGATAAAGATGCCTGATGATTTGCCTGCAGAATTAACGAAAAAGCGCGCAGGTGTATTCGTATCTCTCCATGAGGATGGACAGCTGCGCGGATGCATCGGAACAATCGGTCCTGTAACTTCGTGTGTTGCAGAGGAAATTATACGCAATGCGATAAGCGCATCAACGCAAGATCCTCGTTTTGATCCTGTAAGACCTAATGAGCTGGATAAACTTGTTTATAGCGTTGATGTGCTTGGTGAAACGGAAGATATAGATTCTCCTTCGGATCTTGATGTAAAAAAATATGGAGTCATTGTTACGAACGGATGCAGAAGAGGACTTCTGCTGCCTAACCTCGACGGTGTCGATACTGTCGATTATCAGATCGCTGTTGCAAAACGCAAAGCCGGTATAAGAGACAGCGAGTCAGTCAAACTGCAAAGGTTTGAGGTGGTTCGTCATTTCTAAGATAAAATGCGAAACCTGTATGCACGGCTGCCTCCTGGAACTTGGACAGACAGGGCGGTGCAGAGCCCGACGCGACGAACACGGCAGAATAATTTCGATAAATTATGGCAAACTGACATCCATTGCGCTGGATCCAATAGAGAAAAAACCGCTTGCGATGTTTTGTCCTGGAAGCATGATCCTTTCTGTCGGAAGCTTTGGCTGCAACATGGATTGCCAGTTCTGTCAGAATGATTCGATATCGATGGCTTCAGAAAATGAAATAACAACCAGATATGTAGCACCTGATGAACTTGCAGAATACGCATCACAGCTGAGACAAAAAGGAAACATTGGGATAGCTTACACATATAATGAACCAATGATAGGGTTCGAATATGTGCGTGACACAGCAAGCATAGCGCATCGCCAGGGTATGAAAAATGTTGTCGTTACAAACGGTGCTGTAAGTCTTCCCGTGCTTGATGAAGTCCTGCCGTACATAGACGCGTACAACATAGACCTCAAAGGCATAACAGAAACGTACTACAAGAAACTCGGCGGTGACCTTAAAACAGTGCAGCGGTTCATCATAAAAGCAGTAGCTCATGCACATGTAGAGCTTACTACGCTTATAGTGCCTGATGAAAATGACTCTGTTGACGAAATTGCCGAACTTTCGTCATGGGTGGCTTCCGTAGATGAAAAAATTCCTTTGCACATAACACGTTTCTTCCCGCGCCGAAAAATGCTGGATAAAGAACCAACAGATATTGCTTTGCTGTACAAGCTGTGGAATGTTGCTAAAAAATCGCTGCAAAACGTTTTTGTGGGTAATGTTTAAATAAACTGTTATAATAAAATCAGGAGTATCCAGTCCAGCCGCCGGCGTGTAACAGCGCGGGAGGAAAGTCCGGGCTCTGAAGGGCATGACACAGGAGAAATTCCTGCGGGTGCGAACCCAGGGAAAGTGCCGCAGAAAAAAATACCGCCCGTTAGGGTAAGGGTGAAAAGGTGAGGCAAGAGCTCACCAGCCGAAAGGTGACTTTCGGGCTTGGCAAACCCTGTCAGGAGCAAGGTCGAATAGGGGAGGATGAGGCTGCCCGCTGACTCCCGGGTACGAACGCTCGTTTCTGCCTGCAAGGGCAGAGCTAGATAAATGGCTGGAAAGGTTCACCTTTACAAAACCTGGCTTATCGGGTGCTCCTATTTTATATCGGGACATTGGTTGCTAAAGACCAGTGTCCCCGTTCTTTTTTATTTAAAATGCGCATGATGCTTTAAAAAACATTGTTTAACTGCGCGAGATTGTATGCATACAATCAGTAACCTTTTGCAGCAAAACATCTTTTTGTACCAATCAAAATCGGTCTGAAACACGAAATGTCAAATTATAATCCTATAGAACTATTTTTGTTCAATACAATAAAAAAGAAAGTATTGCGATATTAAGCTCTTCGGTTTAAAGTGGGACAAAGTGGGATAAAAAGTCACAAAGTGGGTGAAATCTTCATGCTGGTGGGTAGCTACGATCACAAGCTGGACAACAAAGGCAGGACAGTTTTACCGGCTCGCTTCAGAGGCGAGTTGGGTGATACTGTTGTTGCCACTATCGGCATCGATCGCTGCATTGCTATTTATCCCGCGGCTCGCTGGAATGAACTTATCGTGAAACTTAAAGATCTTTCGCAGTTTAAAAAGAAAACACGTGATTTTCGCAGGGTCCTCCTATCAAAGGCAATTGAGCAGGATATTGATGGTGCCGGACGTATAAATCTTCCTCAGAAACTTCGTGAATATGCAGAAATAAATCAGGATGTAACGCTTATCGGTCTGGAAGACAGAGTTGAAATATGGGATACGAAGAAATGGGAGGACCACAGCAAGGAAGTTCTTACTGATTTCAGTGAACTGGCAGAAGACCTAGAAGGAATATGACGGAACATATTCCTGTAATGCTTACGGAAGTCCTGGATGCTCTGAAACCCTGGGATTCTGAAACAACAGTGATAGACGCAACATTGGGGCTTGGCGGACACTCTCGAGAGATACTTGTTAATTGTAAAAAGTGCAAAGTTATAGGCTTTGATCAGGATCCTGACGCACGGGCAATAGCGGCAAAAAATCTTTCTGAATTTAATGGACGATTTGAGATAGCAGCAGATAATTTCAGGCACATTGAAAAAATACAGGAACGTGAGAATTGGAAAGGCGCATCGGCTGTTCTTTTTGATTTGGGAGTTTCAAACCTGCAACTGACCGATGCAGAACGGGGTTTTTCGTTTCAGGAAGACGGTCCGCTCGACATGAGAATGGACTGCGGTGAGGCCGGTTGCGGTGAAATTACGGCGGAACGGATATTGGCCGAATGGACAATAAAAGATCTGACTGAGATATTTCGTACTTACGGAGAAGATCGTTTTGCATATCAGATAGCAAAGGGAATTGTCAGAAACAGAGAGCGTGGCGGAGAACTGCACACAACAGGAGAACTCGTTGAGCTGATAAGACGGATACTTCCAGCGCCAGTGCAAAGAAAAATGGGCGGACACCCGGCGAGAAAAATATTTCAGGCTCTGCGTATCGCAGTGAACGATGAGATGAAAGCTCTTGATGAAGCGTTAAATGGCGCTGAAAAAGTACTAGGGCCTGGCGGAAAAATAATAGCTATTTCATATCATTCGCTTGAAGACAGAATGGTGAAAAAAAGATTCCGCAAGTGGCGGGATGAAGGTATTGGAGAACCCGATCCAAGAAAAGCGATAGTACCATCAGAAAGCGAAATAGAAAAAAACCACAAGTCAAGAAGTGCGAAACTAAGAGTCTTTATAAAATTTGCAGAGAAAAAGGGGGAAGCGTTAAATGCGTTATAGGGAATACAGCCGTGAAGAGGAGTCAGCTAATACTCATTCGTCATTATTCATTATTTGTTTCCTCTGCGTTTTTCTCTGTGCTGCTGCGCTGGGTACGCTTAGGTTATATGGTCTTTATCTCGAGCACAGGATATCAGAAACAGCTAATAAAATAGAGATGTGCAAGGAAGAAAACATGGTAATGGCGCGTCATTATTCTGAGCTTCTTTCCCCCGCAAGAATATACAGCTACGCGCGTGAAAATCTGTCTATGAACAATGAGGCAGAAGCGCAGACAATACATGTCGATCAGCATGCCGTTCTTGTTGCAAAGGCTTCTGTTAATCCACAGGAGAATACAAATGCAGGGCTGCTTGATTACTTTAACCCGTTTGTAAAGAAGGCACATGCCAAGAACTAATGACGAACAGCCCGATGACTACAGGCGTTCGAAATCTGTATGGAAACTTGTATATGTAATCCTGATAGTTTTAGCGATCGGAACAGCCAAAGTTCAGCTTAGTCCTGACCGCCGCATAGTACAGCAGTCGCAAAAACAGTATTGGGCCAACGTGGCAGTAAGCGCTACAAGGGGAAGCATATCGGATCGCAATGGAATGCCCTTGGCAGTGTCTGTACCTGCCACGAGTTTTTTTATAGACCCTAAGTTCTGGGATCCGAAAAGCGCAGATGCGCTGATCCCCGTCTTTGGCAAAGAAACGGCAGACAAGTTCTCTAAACCGCTGACAGGGCGTTTCCACTGGGTCGCACGCGACGTCCCTGCCGAAAAAGCCGCTCCGCTCGTATTGAAAAAAGTGCCTGGGCTATACACACAGGATGAATATATCAGGACGTATCCCCATGGTTCTCTGGCGTTTCATGTGCTTGGTTTCTGCGATATAGACGATTATGGGCAGGCAGGAGTAGAACTTGCATGGAACCATATCCTGTTTTCACCGCCGCGCACAAAATTTCTTACTCGTGGTTCCGGTGCGTCAGGAGTTGACGCGAACGGTGGAAAGTCAGGAGAAAAGGGTACTTCCGGCTCATTAAAGCTGACGATAGATTCCCGCATACAGCAAATATTGGAGTGGCGGCTCAACGAAGGGGCAAAAGCCGCCGGAGTCAAATGGGCCGCTGGTGTTTGCGTAGATCCCTGGACTGGCGAAGTTTTAGCGCTTGCGAGTTATCCAACGCTTAACCCGAACGACAGGAAATCGCTGAAAGGCGGAGAAGCTACAAGAAATAACGTAATAGGACGTGTGTATGAGCCAGGTTCTATTTTTAAACCGATAACAATGTCGATAGCAATGGAGACCGGTGCGGCAAACAAAAACAGCCATTATTACTGCCGAGGCTCCATTCCAGTAGCCGACAAGGTTATAAAAGAAGTTAACAAACATGCGCATGGAGCTGAAGACCTTACAAAAGTTCTGATGAATTCGTGCAACGTTGGAATGTCGATAATGTCCGCTGGGGTGCCAAGGCGGCAGGCTTATGGCCTTCTGAGGCAGCTTGGGTTCGGTGAGAAAAGCGGAATTGAGCTTGCAGGCGAAGAAGCCGGCCTGATAAAATCTCCGGAAGAGTGGCTTGGCACTGTACCTGCCAACGTATTCATTGGGCAGGGTATTGCTATAACTCCTCTGCAGGAGGTAATGGCTATAGCAAGTATCGCTAATGGAGGGCAGCTGCTGAAGCCGTACATAATCGATGAAGTTCTTGACAGTACTGGCAAAGTTATTCATAGAGGAGAAAAACGTGTCAAGAGCCAGGTCATGTCAAAACAAACGGCAGCGTTTCTGCGCCAGGCCATGGCAAAAGTTGTAAGTGACGGCGGCGGCAAACGCGCTAAATCTGATAAGGTGCATATCGCTGGTAAAACAGGTACAGCACAGATAGCGGCAAAAGGCGGATCTTATCAAAGCGGACGATATGTAGGGTCGTTTGTCGGTTTCTGGCCAGCAGAAAAACCCCAGTACGTAATGCTGATAAGCTTAGGTGAGCCAAAAGGAAGCTATTACGGCGGAGTAATTTCAGCACCTATATTTAAATCAATCGTTGAAGATATTGTACAGATCACGCCAAAAACACAGGTGAAATAGTATTTCATATAGGAGGGCTGATAATGAGATTAAACGAACTTGCAGAACTTATGACAAAAGACGGTCTGGATTTCAAATTGTATATGCCCGAAGGCACTAATGCCGAAACAGATGTGGACACTCTTGTGGCTGACAGCCGGCACGTCAAGAAAAACACCCTCTTTGCCTGTGTTATAGGCGAGCACAGCAATGGTCATGATTTTGCAGCAAACGCACTCGATTCCGGTGCGTCGGTCCTCATGTGTGAGCATAAACTGCCGTTAAATGTACCTCAGATCATTTGTGCGGATGTCCGCAGAAATATGGGAATCGCTGCCGCATGCCTATATGGACATCCTTCTGAGAAACTCAAGATGGTTGCAATAACTGGGACTACGGGAAAAACAACTTCCACTTTTATGACCAAAGCTGTGCTTGAGCACGCTGGCATCAAATCAGGTCTGCTTGGCTCAGTCTTTTATGATGATGGCAAAATATCAGAAGATGCGGACAGGACGACTCCAGAAGCTGACTTTATTCAGCTGTGGCTGAAAAATATGGTCGATAATGGCTGTGGAGCCTGTGTTATGGAAACGTCTTCGCATTCTATAGTGCAGGGGCGTCTTGAAGGATCTCTCTATGACGCGGCAGGCTTTACGAATCTTACAGTCGACCACCTTGATTATCACAAAACAATGGATTCGTACTACGCCGCAAAAAAAGTGCTGTTTGAGAAGTATATGCGCGGCGACTGGAAGGCGTGTATATATATAGACAACGAATACGGTAAGCGTTTGTATGGCGAACTTGGCGAGAGAAGCATTTCGTATAGTCTTAAGGAACCAACTGCCGATTATTACGCTGAAATATTAGATACGACGATAAAAGGCATGAATGTTAAATTTAAAACCCCGGATTCATCGGGCATGGTAGATGTGCATTTTCCGATAATCGGAAGCCATAATATCCTTAACGCAATGCAGGCGGCGTCTATTGCACACTCTCTTGGAATACCTGCTTCGGTTTCATTCGAAGGCTTGACTTCTATGCAGCAGGTGCCAGGCAGACTGGAGCGTTACATGATTCCAGGATCTGGCTCCTGTATCATAGATTTTGCCCATGCTCCGGATGGACTGGAAAAAGTTTTGACGGCAGTGCGTTTGATATGCAAGGGCAAGTTGGTTGTAGCGTTTGGTGCCGGCGGCGACAGAGACAGATCAAAGCGCCCTATCATGGGAGAGATCGCTACGCGCCTTGCAGACAGTGTCATCATTACAACGGACAATCCGCGGACGGAAGAACCAGAGGCAATAACTGCGGAGATAGAAGCAGGGGCTAAAAGACATCTTACAGAGTGCCGGGTAATAGTCGACCGCAGGGAAGCTATATACTATGGGCTCAGCAATATCGGAACAGATGACATTTTTGTAATAGCTGGCAAGGGACCTGAGCGTTACCAATTGTTGAAAACAGGGAAGATCCCATTCCTCGATAAAAATGTAATGCTTGACTGGTGCAAGGAGAATGGCAAAGAAGCGTTATGACAAAAATATTTAAAACATCAGAAGCTGCAGAATTATGCGGCGGAAAACTTTTGGGGCCTGACATAGAGATATGCAGATCCTGGCGTAGCGACAGCAGAGATGTTGCCCCAGGTGATGCTTTCGTGGCTATCAACGGAGCAAAGACTGACGGTCATCTGTTCATCACACAGGCAATAGAAAGAGGCGCGAAGCTTCTCTTCGTTGAAGTGGATAAAATTGAACCACTTGGACTGGACAGCCCGGAGTATGCAGGAGTGACGATTGTTGCTGTTCCTGACACTCTGAAAGGGCTGGCACGCATAGCAACTTCTTATTTCAAAACAGTTGCTCCGCAGCTTATAGGAATTACCGGCAGTGTTGGAAAAACCACCACGCGCGAACTCATAGTTTCTGCTCTTAAGAAAAAATACAAAGTACACAGCGCGATCAGGAGTTTCAATACTATTATAGGGTGCAGCCTTACGATACTTGCAATGCCGGCCGATACAGAGATGCTCGTACTTGAATTCGGGACGAACCATTTTGGCGAAATAGCGGAGATGACGTCGTTATTCTCGCCTGATGCTGCAATGATAACGGAGGTCGCCCCTGCACACCTGGAAGGGTTTGGAAGCATCAGCGGGGTTCTTAAAGCGAAATTGGAGATCTGCGGACAAAACGGCTTGGAAGTCCTTGTCTACAACGCGGACAACATTATGCTTAGAGATGCATTGATTGGTGAAAAGAGAAATATCAGACTTATCGGTGTTGGTTACTGCAATGAAGCTGACTTGAAAATATGCGGCGCGGATATCTCGCTTGATGACAACGGCGCAAAAATATCTGCTGAGTATATGTTTGATGGTAAAAAATACAACGAAGAGGCATCGCTTTTTGGCAGACAGCATGCCTATAATATCGGTTTTGCGCTTGCTATAGCGAAATACTTCAAAGTGTCTGATGAAGATATCAAAACTGCCTTTGAAGAACTTAAGCCAATCAATGGCAGAGGAGTATGCAAAAAACTTTATAATGGAGCCTGGGTGATAGATGAAGCATATAATGCAAATCCAAGCTCGATGCGTGCCGCTATAGAAAACGTTGTGTCTGTTGCAAATTCTGGCAATCGCAGAAAAATAGCTGTGCTTGGTGGTATGAGGGAGTTAGGGGAAGATACGTCCTATTGGCATAAGGAGATGCTTCTGCTTACAAGAAATTTTGATAAAGTGCTGCTTTTCGGAGAAGAATGGCTTGCAGAAAAAACAGAATTAACGGAAAACACGTTTCTTTATGCTTCATTTGAAACCCTTGCAGAAGCTGTTTTAAATCTCGATTCGAGCAACAGTATAATGCTGATAAAGGGTTCGAATTCCTATGGGCTCAAAAAACTCGTTGCACTGTTAACGGAGGGAACCGATGTTCGCTAATTTTACCTATATTCTTGTAATGGCTGTTTTCCTTGAGGTGTTCCTGCAGCACTTTTGGATAAGGAAAATGCACAGTATGAAAATCGAACAGGTAACAAAAATGTACGGGCCAAGCTGGCACGATAAGGCAAAAGTTGGAACGCCTTCGATTGGCGGCATAGTCTTTATACTTGTTATGCTAATTATTACGGCAATATTTGCTTATCGCTACAATTTCCCTATGGATAGGATAGCAAAAATAATAGCTTATCCGCTGGCAGCAGCTGCAATAGGTTTTGCTGATGACTGGCTCAAACATATCCGCAATTCAAGTGAAGGGCTACGCAGCCTTCAGAAACTTGCGTTACAGGTAATAGTAACAGTGCCATGGGCAATTTGGACTGTTAAGGGGCCGACTCCGATGCTGCCTGGCATAATGATGTCGCGCACGGCTGGAATATTGCTTGCATCATTCTTTGGTGTTGGATTCCTAAATGCTGTAAATGTGACAGATGGTCTGGATGGGCTTGCTGCAGGATGCACGTTCATCTCCTTTTTGGCTTTGCTTTTCCTGGTCAGAATGGACCCAATTGTATTTGTCATGTCATCTGCTGTATGCGGCATATGCATAGGTTTCCTGTGGCACAATGCAAACCCTGCCGCTGTATTTATGGGTGATGTTGGGTCGCATTTTCTCGCTGGGTTGCTGTTTTCAATTTGTGTAAATTCTATGGTGGTCATACTTATCATCCCGCTTGGTTTTATCTTCGGAATAGAAATAATCTCGGTAGCGATACAAATATTCTCTATCCGCGTATTGCACAAAAAAGTTTTTCGTATGAGCCCTATACATCATCATTTTGAACTTCTTGGCTGGAAAGAAAATCAAATCGTTGTGCGTTTCTGCATTATCCATCTAATAGGCATCTGTGCCACAACAACGTTGATTTTTATGATATCTACTAAAATACATTAATCACTGCAAATACTACTATGCCGGGGAAGTGTTTCTGTGGCGGGTAACTTGGATCTGAAAGGGCAAAAAATATCAGTAATAGGAGCCGGCGTGAGCGGTTATGCATTAGCGTCGCTTGCTGCTGACCACGGCGCAGATGTTTTTGTCTCTGATGCTAAAGGAATAAAAGAAGAAAGAAAAAAAATATTTAAAGAAAAAAATATCAAGTGGGAAGAAAATGGCAATACTGACAAAATGCTGGATGCTGATAAAATCCTTGTCAGTTCAGGAATATCCCCGAATGTGCCAATACTAAAAGAAGCGGCATCTCGTGATGTGTCTCTAGTCGGTGAGCTTGATTTTGTTTCGCCGTATATTTCAGGCGTGGTTATAGGTGTCACTGGAAGCAATGGCAAAACTACAGTAACATCAATGATAGGCCATTTGCTTGAAAAGCTTGGTTTTGATTGTATGACAGCAGGTAATATAGGTACTCCAGTAGCTGATGCTGCAAAAAGCGGTAAAGATTTCATAGTCTTGGAGCTTAGCAGTTTTCAGCTGCAATGGGCTGAAAAGTTCAGCTGTGATATTGCAATCGTAACAAATCTTGCCCCTGACCATTTGGACTGGCATGGTTCGTATGAGAATTATGTGGCGGCAAAGGCTAATATCATAAAGTGTCTAAAAGACGGCGGTGCTGCAATTTTTCAGAAACGTGACACTGATGCGCTTGGTATTGCTAACAAAAAATGCCGTTCTTATCCTTTGAGTTGGGATAAGAACGATATTGTGCGCGGAATATTTATGGATGTGGAAAACAAGGGGGCATTTTTGGAAAACAGCGGCAGTGATGCGAAATATAAGCTGTTTGATTTCGATGTGGTCAAGCTACTTGGCTCGCATAATCTGGAGAATGCCGCTATGGCTGTTTCAGCGCTGGCCCTGCTCAATATAAATGATATTTCAAAAGATATTATTTCATCTTATTCTGCCCCTGAACACAGGTGTGAACTTGTCGGAACAAAGAACGGCGTAACATTCATTAACGATTCAAAAGGAACAAATGTTGCTGCATCGATAACTGCAATGAGTTCTTTACCTAATAAAAAGGTTATGATTTTAGGCGGCAAGGGCAAAGGCGAAGATTATGCCCCTCTTGCTCAGGCTGTAAAAAAGTATGCTTCATCGGCTGTACTGCTAGGGGCTGAAAAAAAGAAAATAGCGGCTGCGCTTGATACCGTTGGGTGCAGACAATATGTCTTTGCTGAAAGCATGAAGGATGCTGTTGAAAAAGCATATGAATCAGCTAATGATGGAGAGACTGTGCTTCTGTCTCCTGCGTGTACAAGCTGGGACATGTATCCTAATTTTGAAACGCGCGGCATAGACTTCTGCAATATAGTAAAAGAAATTATTAAGAGAGAACCACAAGATGCCTAAAGAAGAAATGTTAGCAAAGCAACCGGCGGCAGATAAAGTTAAGATCAATCCGTTCATGTGGGTGATACCGCTCATCCTCAGCGGCATAGGGATCCTCATGATAACATCAACTACAAGCCCAACTTCATTTGCGGCTACAGGAACGCCTTTCCAGATGGGTCTGAAACAGCTTCAGTGGCTTGCAATAGCGATATGTTCCATGTTCTTAATATATGCGATACCGCTAAGGCTGTGGTATAAAATAACATCTCCATTGCTGATAGGTGCCTGGTTTATGACATGGCTGCCTATCGTTCCGGGCATAGGCATGACGATAGGCGGGGCCAGAAGATGGGTACAGCTACCCGGGCTTGGTGTGTCTTTCCAGCCTGGCGAATTACTGTGTCTCGCGATGGCTCTGCATTTAGCAAAACTCCTTTCACGCAACGACAGAAGCGACGGAAAAATGTTTATCTCGGTCGTTATACTCATGGGATTGGCGTCGATGCCTCTGCTGTGTCAGCCCGATCTTGGCACCACGATACTCATTTTTATGATTTCTATGGGAATGTACGTTGAAAGAATTGGATGGAGGTGCCCGCTGCTATACGGAGGGTCATTCGGCGTTGCGGGAATTATTGGACTTATTATCCTTGAGCCGTACAGGATGAGAAGAGTTACGGCTTTTATGAATCCATGGGCCGATCCGCTTAATAAGGGCTTTCAGGCGATTCAGGGCCTTATTGCCTTTGCCAATGGTGGACTGTGGGGCTCGGGGCTTGGACACGGGTTTCAAAAACTGAACTACCTGCCGGCTGCATATACGGATTTTATATATGCTGCGATTGGAGAAGAGCTTGGCCTTGTCGGAACACTTTCCATACTGGGGCTTTTTATATTTTGGATGTCGCAGATACGGCGGATTTATTATGATATATCTAACGGATTCAAAACTGCACTGACATGGGGCGTAGCTCTTACGATACTGTTGCCTCTTGCAATAAACGTTGCCGGTGTCGCTAAGCTGATGCCACTTACCGGTATGCCGCTGCCGTTTATCAGCTATGGAGGCACCTCGCTTGTGACGATGTGGTCACGTGTAGGACTGCTGATGCGGCTTGAAAAGGAAAGCCACAGAACCGGTGACATGAGATGATCAGAAAACTCTTGCTCACAGCCGGCGGGACAGGCGGGCATATCTGGCCGGCAATATCTTTTGGAATGTGGCTGTCTAGAAACAAACCAAATATACGCGTTGAATATATCCGCGGGAGCCGCCCATTAGAAAAAGAAATATATGAGGCTGCGGATATAGATCCTTTTGTAATTTCAATGAAAGGTTCACCTTTTTCAGGAAGTGGTATGGAAAGGATTCACAGAGTGCGTGATATTTTTACTGCTTTCGGCGAAGCTAAAACAATAGTGAAAAGATTTTCTCCTGACGCATGTTTGCTTTTCGGGGGATATATCTCGTTCCCTGTGCTTGCGGCTTGTCGTTTGGCTAGGATACCTACAGCTTTGCAGGAACAGAATGCTTATGCCGGTAAAGTAACTAGGATTGCGGCGAAGACTGGTTCTGTTATTTTCACCGGCTGGAAAGACTGTATGCCGCTTAAGTTTGGAAGTTATACCAAGACTGGTGTTCCTGTCCGACATTTCAGAAAAATGGACAGTGAAGAAGCATGGAAAGAATTAGGATTGCCAGGTAAGATGCCCAATGGCCCCAAAGTCGTCGTATTTACCGGATCGCTGGGCAGCACGCCGGTAAAAGGCATGGTAAAAGAAGTTGCTTTGCGTGAAGATTTTCGTGCGTGGACATTCCTTCTGCCTGCGATATCAACTGGGATAGAGAAAATATCTGAGAATGTTTATCTGCTGCCAAAGATATGGAACGCAGCACCGCTTTTCAGCATCGCAGATATGGCTGTGATGCGTGCGGGGGGATCTTCATTGACTGAAGCCGGAACGACTGGTGTTCCAGCGCTTATAGCTCCATGGCGTGGAGCCGCAGATGACCACCAGTTCCACAATGCAGTTGCCTTTGCTTCAGAGAATGCCGCGCTTATATGGAGCGGCTGCGGGTCGGATGATTTCGCAGAGAAATTGCTGCAGCTTAAAAATATGGCTGATAAACAAATACAGAAAACTTCATCTAAATTGTATAATAATGCAGAAAGAATTTGCGCTGATTTATGGGCAGCGCTTTCTTCACGCTGCTGAAAGGAGCGGATTGCGCAATGCAGGCCGATGTAGAACTTAAAACAAAGAATATCCACTTGATGGGGATAGGGGGAGCAGGAATGAGCGGTTTGGCTCTCCTTCTTGACCAGCTTGGTGCAAAAGTATCCGGATGTGACGCAGTGGAAACGTCATATATAAAACATCTCAAAGAGAGAAATATACCAATTAAAGTTGGGCACGGAGTTGAACATCTCGACGAATTCAGGCCTGACATAGTCGTTTACTCGAGCGCGATACCTAAAGACCATCCTGAAATCCTTGAAGCGTGGCAAAGGGGTATAACAGTTGCCCGCCGTGCTGAAGTGCTGAGTATAATTTTTAACGCCAGATTGGGTGTTGGCATTGCTGGCACGCATGGCAAAACGACAACTTCATCGATGATATCTCTTGTTGCTGAAATGGCTGGCACCGATCCTACTGTGGCAATAGGCGGCGAGATGGCTGATATAGGAACAAATGCTAAACTTGGTAAGGGTAAATATATGGTTGCGGAACTCGATGAGAGCGACCGTTCTTTTGTTTACTTCCACCCTCAGATAGCCGTTGTGACCAATATAGACTGGGACCACAGGGACCATTACATAACATTTAAATCAGTCACTGATGCGTTCAACGAATTTCTTTCAAACAGAAAAGATGGCGGCAAGAACATCCTGTGTATGGAAGACACAGGAGTGAAGACGCTTTACAGTAATTATGGCGTGAAAGACGGTGTTGTTACGTATGGCTGGGGTGCCGCATGGGACTGGGGCGCGACGGAGGTAAAGCACAACCTTGGCGGCGGAGTTGAATTCACCTTAAACCACAAAGGTAAAAAAATAGACCGCATAGCACTTAAAGTTTCAGGTGAGCACAATGTGCTTAACTCTTTGGCTGCATGCGCAGCAGCCGACGAGATGGGCATCCCTATTGCCGATGCCAAAAGAGCTTTGGCTGCATTCAGCGGTGCAAAACGCAGACTTCAGAAAATGGGACAGGTGGGAGATATCCTTGTATATGATGACTACGGTCACCATCCGAATGAGATATGTGCTACGCTCAGCACGGTCAGAAAAATTTTCCCGGGTCGCAGAATAGTGGCTGTCTTTCAGCCTCATCGTTTTAGCCGCACTGCAGCACTATACAAGGAATTCGCTAACGCACTTTCATTTGCTGACAGAGCTTTCATTCTTCCTATTTATGGATCAGATGAAATGCCGATAAAAGGTGTTTCTTCGCAGATGATTTTCGACGCGATATCACCTGACAATAAATCTCATTATGAGCTTTCAGGAAATTTTGACGAACTTATAAAATCTGTATGTAAAGTTGCTCACGACGGAGACATTATCCTGACAGTCGGCGCCGGCAGTGTTGGTACACTTGGTAAAAAGATATGTGAAACACTTTGCGGGATAAAAAAAGAAAACGGTAATAACGGGATTGCTTAAGAATTTTTCGCTGAAGTCTCTTAATACATGGCAGGTCGGCGGCAACTGCTCTTTATTTGCAGCACCGTCAAGTGTTGACGAGGCACGCGGAATAGTTAAAATAAATCAATTTAGCAATAATATTTATATCCTTGGCGGCGGCTCAAATATTCTGGTGAGCGATGGTTCTATTGACGCTACTGTCATTCATACTGTCAATTTGAGTTCCATTGCAGCCAGCGATGATGATAAAAACGTTAAGATAACTGTGGGATGCGGATGCCAGACAAAAACGCTCCTTGCGTTTGCAATCAAAAACAAACTTGGCGGGCTTGAATTCCTGACTGGGATACCAGGAACTTTAGGCGGAGCACTTTGGGGAAATGCTGGAGCTCGTGAAGCTGACGGATTCCCAATTGTAGTTCAATACATTGACACTATCGAAGAAGATGGTAGCTACAGACGTTATAAACGTGATGAAATACATTGGAAATACAGAACATGTCCATTAAAAACAGATAATACGGCAATGATTGCCGGATGTGAATTATTATTGCAAAAGGCAGAGCTGAGAGACATTTTTAGCAATATTAGAAAGTTTTCTGATCTAAAGAAAGGACAGCCGCTTGGAAAGCGTACGGCTGGGTGTGTATTTAAAAATCCCAGAGGATTCAGCGCAGGAAAACTGCTAGATGAATCTGGGTGCGGCGCTATGAGAGTTGGTGGAGCCGTTGTTTCCAGCTCACATGCAAATTTTATAGAAAATGATGATAATGCTTCAGCTCAGGACATATTTGACTTGAGCGAGAAGTGCAGAAATAAAGTTTTTTCGGAGTATGGAGTAAAACTGGAATATGAGATTCACTTTTTGGGCACCTTCAAGAAAAGTTAAGGCTAGAATAAAGTTTTTTATGGTTCTTATCGCAATTGGTGCGGGTGCTCTAGTCGCGCTTGAATCAAGATTTGCTATTTTCCGCATTCGCGAGCTTCAGGTTGATCCTGCCAATCTTTTGCCTCATTCGGCAGTGTGGGGAACTATACCGCCAGATCAGGAAAAATTTTGGCCGTCTTTTTGGACACATGGAAAAGAATACACGGCATTGATAGATAATTATTACCCAGTCCAGACTGACATGAGCTGTTGTGGATGGGGCAAGTTCAGACTTGAGATAAAACCGGCAGAGCCGGTATTGAAAGTCTTTTGGGGCGGTAAGTACTGGTATGCGGCTTCTGACGGCAGGATCTGGTTAACAACGCTCAAGGAAAATGAATATATCAATACTTCTAAAACCATGACAAGGCCTGTTCTGACATGGGGCAGTGACAGGATGACTCCTGTCAATTTTGCGAGGGTCCATGGTAATATTTTTGTCTCTAGTCTGCCAATGACACATATTAAACAATGGTACGATAATATGCGGGCACTTGGGTGGTATTCCAAGATAAAATATGTACAAGCAGGAATCAATGAGGGGCAGCCTGTAGTGCGCATTATCTTCAGTGATGGAAAAGACGGAACAGCTGCAAATATTCTCTTCCCAGATGATCCATCTGTATGGATTGAAGCTGGAATTGCTATAAATAAACTTTATCCTGATTTACAAAAAGTTTCGCCAAATATTTTTATTGATACAACCTACCAAGGCAAGATTTTGGTCAAAAATAAGGTACAATAAGGTACAATATACAATTGTGAGAAAATATATAAATGAATCCCAGCGAAAGAGGGGGCATTTTGCTTGTTTAGAAAAAATACAAGTTATTCTGCAGATATAGAACCGGAATTGCTTGTCGGGCTTGATCTTGGCACAAGCAAAGTTACCGTGGTCGTTGCAGAAAAAGAAGATGGGGATGACGAAGCCCAGATAATTGGTGTTGGGCAAGCTCCTTCGAACGGAATAAGAAAAGGACTTATCGTTAATCTCGATCAAGCAGTTCGTTCCGTAAAACAGGCTGTAAGCGATGCGGAGAGCATGGTCGGCCAGTCCATCGACGAAGTCTGCGTTTCTTTTGGCGGCGGAGATGTTACCTGTGTGCGCTCAAAAGGGATGATTTCACTTGGCCGCAGTCCCCGCGCGGTAATGAGCCTTGATATTGAGCGTGTTATCGAAGCGGCTCAGGCTGATGTCGCTGTTCCTGCGAATCAGAGCATCCTTCATACGATACCTGTTGAATATTCACTGGATGGAAATGTCGGCATTGATGATCCGCTTGGTATGACTGGCATGAGGCTTGATATTCAGCTTCAGTCCATAATAGTTTCAACGGCAACGATACAAAATATACTTAACTGCGTTGATAAAGCTGGGCTTGCTGTCTCTGGGCTTGTCCTGAAGCCGCTCGCATCGGCCCTTGGAGTTTTGTCCCCTGAAGAATCTCTTGCCGGCGCCGCTGTGATTGATATAGGCGGTGGTACAACAGGTATAGCCGTATTTTTTGAGGGGCGCCCAATTCACCTCGGGCTTATCCCGGTTGGTGGCGACCATATCACAAATGATGTCGGAAGTGTCCTAAAACTCCCGCTTAACAAGTCTGAAGAACTTAAAAAAGAAGTATCGGTGTTCACTGCGCCTGATGATCCTAGTGAAACAATTGAGTTCATGTTCAACAACCGCAGCTACAGTGTTCTGAAGTCTGACCTTCATAATATTGTAAGCTGCAGGATGGAGGAACTCTGTGATCAGCTTATACGTCCCGAGATAAAATCAGCAGGGGTGTCTATGCTGCCGGCTGGAATAATACTTACAGGTGGGGTTTCCAGAACAGAAGGCATAGACGCTTTTATGATGGACATGATGGATTTGCCAGTAAGAGTATCGATGCCGATAGATACCAACGGTATGCCGCCCGGAAGAAACACCCAGGAATATTCTTCTGCCGCGGGCATAATCAGATATATGCTAGAAAGAGAAAGATATCCTTTCCGCTTCATAGACAATATTCCTTTTGTTTCGACACCTAAACCGGATAAGCCGGAACGTAATAAGGATAAAGGCAAAAAGTTTCAGATGCCTCCGATACAGATGCCGGATGGCGGCAAGGATGTCATTAAAAATATAAAGCACCTTTTTGACGATCTTTTTTAAATTACCCTGATAGACAAGAAGGGGAGATAACGATGGCAGAAGATACAGAGATCTTTCAGCTCGATAAATCCAACTATCCTACAAGAGAAGTAATTAAAGTGATAGGCGTCGGTGGCGCAGGCAATAACGCCCTGAACCACATAATAAGGGGCGGTGTCAGCGGGGTAGAATTCATCGCTGCAAATACTGACCAGGCGCACCTTGAACTTTCAGAAGCACAGACCAGGATCATTCTTGGAAAAGAACTTACAAAAGGTCTTGGCGCTGGCTCTGATCCTGATGTTGGATGCAAGGCTGCACAAGAATCAAGAGATGAGATAAGAGCAGCTGTCGAAGGCGCTGACATGGTATTCCTTGCGGCAGGTATGGGCGGCGGAACCGGTACTGGCGCTGCGCCTATAATTGCAGGTATTGCGCGTGAAGCTGGTGCTCTCGTTGTTTCAGTTGTAACGCTTCCGTTTTCATTTGAAGGCAGACGCCGCGCACAGCAAGCTAATTCTGGTATCGTACAGTTAAGGGATAAAGTTGACGCGCTTATCGTAATCCCCAATGATAAACTGCTCAGCATTTCTGATAAAAAGACGTCGGTCAACGATGCGTTTGGCATTGCGGATGGAGTTCTGCACCAAGCCGTACAGGGTGTAACGGATCTCATACTTCGTCCCGGCATTGTTAACGTTGATTTTGCCGATGTGAGGACAATAATGTCTAACGCAGGCCCTGCAATAATGGGTATCGGCGAAGGCTACGGCGAGAACCGCGCGGCCACGGCAGCTTATAACGCTATCAACAGCCCGCTCATGGATACGAAAATGAATGGGGCGAAAGGTATACTTATCAACATCACTGGTTCCAATGTCAAAATACACGAAGTCAATGAGGCTACAAGGATAATCACTGAAGCTGCTGATGAAGACGCTTATATCATATGGGGGCATGTCTTTGATCCTGATATGGAGGACTCAATACAGATCACTGTTATCGCAACAGGATTCAACGACGGCAGCGCTGCAACAATACCACAGAAAGCAGCCGTAGCAACGGTGCTGCAGCATCAGTCACGCCCTTCCAATGATCTCAACCTCAGCGCAGTAAAGAATCTCAACCAGTTCACTGCAGAGAAACAGAAACCTCAGAGTAAATTTCAGCAGCAGCCTGCTGTAAAAAAAGAAGAGCCGAGATTCAGGACAGAAACAAACGAAACTTTGCGTGAGATGAAAGCTGCTGTGCTCCCAGAGGCAAAACCACTTGAAGCAGTCAAAAAGATAACTGCAGAACCTCAGCCGGTGCCTCAGGAGTTAGTCAGCGTGCCTCATCCTGTCCGCGGTAACATTACACAGCAGACAGATGGGGAAGATGACCTATTCTCGTCAAGCGGGGCTCCTATAGATCAGTACGATGCACCAGCCTTCTTGAGACGCAAGGATAAAGAATAGGAGCGCTGAGCACATTCATATATGGGTAAGATAACTGCGTGGCAGAGTTGGAATGAATACCGCACGTATGAACAATGGACGACAGAAATGCCCAAGGGAGGGGAACTCCCTTGGGCGCTCTTTTATCCTGCAGATTATTCAATCGGAGCTTCAAATTTAGGAATACATTATATATACAGATTGTTAAAAGAGAACGGAATAGCTGCAGAGAGATTTTTCTCAGCTCCAATTCCTTACCGCTCTGTAGATGCGGATACCCTTCTGGAACGGTTCCCTGTTATAACCGCTGGTATCTCATACGAGGGCGGAGTGGATACCTTCTTTAAATGGCTTCACGGCGCTAATATCCCATTGAACGCCGAAAAAAGAAGGGCAGGAAACTATCCTGTCATTGGTGCCGGAGGCGCTATCACCTATATAAATCCCCTGTTACTTTCAGGTGTTTGCGACTTTATTGTTCTCGGCGACGCTATGGATGTAATGCCATCTGTCGCCTATTGTCTGAGGAAGTATTCAACCGATGGTGACAGGGAAAAACTCTGGGATATGCTTGCAGAAAATCCATCTGTTTTAGTGCCGTCAGTAGATATAAAAAACGGAAAATTAACAACGGACAAGAAAATTGACAGGGCACAGCCAATCGATGAACATTACCCCGCGTGCAGTACGTGGATCACACCTAAAAGCACATTTGGCAACACTTTTCTTATAGAACTGCAGCGCGGTTGTTTTAGAAACTGCAGTTACTGCACATTGCCTGCATGTTTTGGAAAAGCAAGACATCGAAATTCTGAAATCCTGGAAAAAACTATAACAGAGATTGCTGGAAAGATAAAATTTGATCAAGTCGGGCTTGTAACTCCGGAAGCCGGAGATTATCCTGAGATCAATAAAATACTCGACCTTTTGCAAAAAATGGATAAAGGTGTTTCTTTTGCATCACTGCGTCTCGACAGGCTGACAGAAAAAATGCTTGATGCCATTACAAGAGGCGGACGGCACAGCCTGACTGTCGCGCCTGAAACAGGCCGAGATTGCCTTCGCACTTCATGCGGCAAAAGGTTTTCCAATGATTTGATAATCGAAAAGCTAAAGCTTGCGAAGGAAAAGGGAATAAATAATGTAAAATTATATTTTATGATTGGATTGCCCGAAGAACATGATGACGACATTTTTGCCATTCCTGAACTTTGTAGAAGAATAATAGAAACTACAGGGCAATCTCTTGTAATATCTGCAGGACCGTTTGTCCCTAAGCCATGGACAAAATGGGAGAGGCATGATTTTTCGGGGTTGCAGGAAATCAAAAGAAAATATGCAATTTTGACGGCATCTGCGCGCGCAATCGGCAGAAAAGTCCCGCAACTAAGACTTACAAGCCCCAAAGAAGCTGAAGAAGAATTTATGCTTGGGTGGTATGGGTATGACGAAAGTGTTATGTATGCAGATGAGATAGAAAAATACGGAAACAGGAAAAAAACTCTTCCCGATAGGAGCAGAACACTGCTAGAATTAAAGAAGTTTAAGTAAATGCAAAATATATGAGGTGATGTGTTGATGATGTCTAGAAGGGAACGGAACTACAAAGGGAAAAGGAAAATCGTGACCTTCGGTCAATTTGTACTCCCATTAGCAGTCGTAATGGCGCTGGCGTTAATGTTTTTCAGTGTTAAGCTTTTCTTTTTTAACCCAACATCAGCGCAACATGCTGTACCCGTTCCGGAACCTGAGTCTGTGTCACACGAGACTGTTACAAAAGAAAACATTAATACGGCTGCGGAGACAAAATCCACCATGCAAAAGGACATCAGCACAGGTGTTAAACACGTTAGTATAAAAAGCGCTGTGCCTGTTGTAGCAGAAAAAAAAGCTACAAATAAAGTTGAAATAAAACCAGAGGCACCCAAAACAGCGGCACGCTCCGATGATAAAAATAGCCAGGCGGCTAAAGCTGAAAAGGCTGTATCTGCCGCCAGCGTTATAAAAACTGGGAAGGCAGAGTCGGTTTCAAAAAGTCAAAAAATAAACGAAGAAACCTTAAAAAGGAACGATGTTGCTAACTTACATGTAACACATGTAAAATCTGATAATCTGAAAAAAAACGAGGCTAAGAAAAGAAAGATCAGCAATAATAAAATAGTTAATATGGCTACATCTGATGATAAAAGCAGACCTAAAACTACTGAAGATAATAAAACGTTAAAGTCCGCAGAAAACAAAATCAAACGCGACCAGCCAGAAAAAAGTAAAAAAGATAAGCAGCCCGCACATGAAAAAATAATAGTAAAACTTCCGGTTGCAAAGGTCAAGGCAGATACAGAGAGCCAAGCTGCAAAAAAAGATTCTGATAAAAACAAAATAACAATATCCGAAGACAAAGCGGCAAAGAAGACATTAGGTATAGACAATAATAAAGATAAGCATAAACAGGGAACATCAGGCAACAGAGATACTGATAAACAAAAGCAGACGCAAAAAGTTCAGAGTGCTAAACGGGCTGGAAACACTTGGGATGTACAAATAGGCGGGTTTTCAGACAAAAAGAATTCGACACAGCTCTTGCAGAAGGCCAATTCTGATGGTTATCAGGCATACATTTCGGAGTCAGAAAAGGATGGGGCGCCCTTCTATCGTATCCGTGTGCGTGGCGCTAAGGACAAAGCTGCGGCGCAGAAAATGTCTGCCGAACTGCAGAGCCGCGGCTATCCCGTGTTTTTGGTCAAAACACAATAAGTGGCTGGAGTCGATTGCACATGGCTGAATTGATAGACAGCTACGGCAGAAAACTTGATTATGCACGTATATCTGTAACGGACAGATGCAACTTCCGATGCACGTACTGCATGCCTCCGGAAGGCGTTAAATGTATGACGCATTCGGAGATACTTAGGTACGAAGACATCAATTTTCTTTGCGGTGTGCTGGCTGATTTTGGCATTAACAAGGTTAGATTTACCGGAGGGGAACCGCTGGTGCGCCTAGGGATGACTTCATTTCTGAAAGAGCTTAAACAAACGATGCCTGCGATTAAAATCGCTCTTACGACAAACGGCTCGTTGCTGGCAGAAAATGCAGTAAGTCTTTATGAGAGCGGGATAGATTCACTGAATATTAGTTTGGACACATTAGATCCAGAAAAATTTTCACATATTACACGCGGAGGCAACCTTCAGAGCGTTATCAACGGAATAGATTCAATAATAAATTCTGACATCAAAAATATCAAACTAAATACAGTGCTGATCAAGGGCTTTAATGATGGCGATATAGACAAAATCTTAAACTTTGCCGAGAGCAGAAAAATAGTTCTGAGGCTTATAGAATTTATGCCGCTTGAAGACAGGCTGTGGAGCGATAACAGCTTTGTAAGCGGCATGGATGTATTGAAACATATGCCTGACGGCGAAGCATGGCATCTTTGTGAAGGCAAATATGGATATGGACCGGCCGACTATTACAAAAATGATAAAAGCGGACACATAATAGGAATCATAACGGCTGTGTCACGCCATTTTTGTCAGAACTGCAGCAGAATAAGGATATCCTCATCAGGGGCTATGCGCACGTGTCTGTTCAGTCCTGTCGAGACTCAGCTGAGAGAAATGATTCGCAGCAGGAATGCCGAAAAGTTGAAAGAAATGGTCCTGGAATGTGTGAAGGACAAACCGCTTTCATGGAATGACGTAAGAAACGGGCATAATCATATGTCCAGCATAGGGGGATAGGTGATGGCAGACTATACGCACTTCAATAAAGAGGGACGCCCTACACTAGTTGATGTGAGCGGCAAAGAAACTACTTTGCGGACAGCATGGGCCGAGGCATGGCTTGATGTGCCTGAGTCTATTTATGAAGTTATTTCACAGGGCAATGTAAAAAAAGGCAACCCATTTCCTATTGCAGAACTTGCTGGAATCATGGGCGCCAAGAAGACACCAGAAATAATTCCGCTTTGTCATAATATACGGCTAGACAATGTAACCGTTAAATGTGAGCTTGATGAAAAAGATAATTCTGTCCATATAACAAGCGAGGCGACAGCCCGAGAGGTTACCGGTGTAGAAATGGAAGCTCTAACCGCTGTTGCCACTGCTGCCCTTTGTTTCTATGATATGTGCAAGGCTTTGGATAAGGGAATGGTAATCAGGAATATAAGGCTCTTGAAGAAAAGCGGCGGCAAAAGCGGCGAATGGACAGCTGAAGGCGGGTACAAAAGATGAGGGTAGTGCGGCTTTATTCGAATCTGGATGGAGATCAGACGCTCTGTTATGTGCATTGCAATGCGCGTAAGCAGACCTGTGTCAACGATGAGCAGGTAAATATCGTATATTCATTTGCGGGAGAAAACATCAAAGCTTTTGAAGCAAAAACTCTCGTGATCGTCCTTCAGCATGACACGGAAATAAACGATGGCGATTTCCTGTCGTTTGGCAATAATAATGCACTGCTTTTGACATGGCGGGCAGAGAAGAACAGCTTTGAAGCAGCAGCACCAGGATTTTTAAGTGTCTCTGATAAGGCTGAAATATGGCGTCCGATAAAGACCGCCGTGTTGACTGTGAGCGACAAGGGGAGCCGCGGGGAAAGAGAAGATACGGCAGGTCCAACGCTTCAAAGCCTGGCATCGTCACTTGGCTGCATTATCGGAGCAGCTGAAATAGTTCCTGATGATGCAGAGCAAATACAAAATGCTGTAAAGAAATGGAGCGCAGATGGGTTTGAGCTTATCCTTACAACAGGGGGAACAGGTATTTCAAAAAGAGATGTGACTCCGGATGCTTTGCTTGAAATAGCAGACAAGAATGTCCCTGGATTTGGTGAAGTAATGAGAATAGAAACACTGAAGTACACGCCCAGAGCTTTTCTGACAAGAGGATGCGCAGTTATTGTTGACAGTACGCTGGTTATAGCTTTTCCAGGCAGCAGACGCGGTGCGGCTCAATGTTTTGAGGCTGTTTCTGGCGCCATGCGCCATGCTGTGGAAACTCTCAACGGATTATCAGCTGAATGCGGCGGTAAATAATATATAAAACATCAAATTGCTAAAATGCCTATCAAACAGCCGTTTTGAATAAAAACGGCTGTTTTTTATTAGCAGGTTTCAAAACACAATTGCAATATGTAATCTAAAATTAATTTCAATAATGACAAAATAAGCTGTTTTATATTGTCTATCTGTAGTTAACTGTTATACTTAGATACACATAATAGATGTGAAAGCAAAGGAATGCACTGATTTACCCGAAAGCTGGTCGATGCCGATGGACACATTGTACGATACTAATCACATCAAACGCTGTGTGATTATCACAGGTATGTCCGGCGGCGGAAAATCGTCAGCGCTTACAGTCTTTGAGGATCAGGGGTTTTATGCAATAGATAACCTTCCACCTACGCTGCTGCCGCAGCTGCTGGATGTCCTAAAAAATCATCAGTCTGCTGTGTCTAACGGTGTCGCGGCTGTTGTCGATGTTCGAGGAGAAGAACTTCTTAATGACCTCGCAATGGTAGTTGCTGCTTTAAAAGCAAAGGTAGCACAGCTTGAAGTTTTGTTCGTTGATGCATCGGACGAAACGCTTGTGCGCAGATTTGAGACTACGCGCCGCAGACATCCGCTTTCTTCAGGGACAACTTTGCTGTGCGGAATCGCAAAGGAACGCAAACTCCTGGCTTCAATCAAACAGAATGCGGACATTGTCATTGACACGTCAGAACTAAAAACCAATGAATTTAAGACAAAACTGCTCAATATAATGGGCGAAACACCAGAGAAGCCTTCAATCATCTTTAGCTCTTTTGGTTTTAAGCATGGGGTGCCGCAAGATTCTGATTATGTCTTTGATGTCCGTTTCCTGCCAAATCCGAATTATGTGCCCGAACTGCACACACTTTCCGGCAAGGATGCTCCTGTGCAGAAATACCTTGCTGGTTTTGCAGATTTTAAAAAGTTTATCGAAAAAGCTGAAGCTCTACTGGAATTTATTTCATCTGTTTATGGAAATACAGGCAAAAAACAGGTGCATATAGCAATTGGCTGTACCGGCGGCCGCCATCGTTCGGTTGCAGTGTGTGAGGCACTTGCAGCAAACCTGAAAAAAGATGGAAGTAAGGTCATAATTGACCACCGCGATATAGACAAGGGGAATATCTGGTGAGATTATTAATTGTAACACTCTTTGTCGTTGTCGTTGCTTCTGTTGCTGCATTTATCTCTTCTTATTTTGGCAAAGCGCTGAAAAGAAAAAAAATAACCGCTACTCGGCACGACATAATGACTAACGCCGTAGATTATAAACTTTCGGTCGGTCCGCGGATAGTGACTATAGGCGGAGGCACCGGGCTTTCAACATTACTTGCCGGACTGAAAGCGTTTACAAGGAATATAACTGCTGTTGTTGCAGTTACAGACGAGGGCGGAAGTTCGGGGCGCCTGCGTCAGGAATGGGGAGTGCTCCCGCCAGGTGATATCAGGAACTGCATAGTTGCACTTGCTGAAAATGACAGCTCACTTAACCGTCTTCTGAATTACAGATTTGACAGAGGTGAACTTAAAGGGCACAACCTTGGTAACCTCATTCTGCTTGCTACGACAGAAATGATGGGTGATTTCCAGCGCGCGGTTGAAGAACTCAATAAACTCCTGGCTATACGCGGTCAGGTCCTGCCTGTTACAACAGAAACTGTAACTTTAAAAGGCGAAACTAAAGACGGTAAACAAGTCAGTGGCGAACTTGATGTTTCCGATAACGGCAGCAATCTTGCAAAACTTTGGATTGAACCAAGCAATGCGCAGCCTTTAAATGGAGTGAAAAAAGCGATAGACGAAGCCGATATCATAGTGCTGGGTCCAGGAAGCTTGTTTACAAGTGTTCTTCCAAACTTGCTGTTAAAAGAAGTTGCCGACATGCTCAAAGAGTCATCAGTGCCCATTGTCTATGTTGCAAACCTTGTCACGCAGCCGAAAGAAACGGAAGGTATGAACATCCTTGCTCATGTTGACTGGATTGCCGGTGTCCTTGGCACGGTTCCAGACTATGTCCTTGCCAATCAGGCGCCTATACCAGAAGAGTTCATGAAACGCTACAGCAATATAGGGGCAAAACCTCTTTATCTGTCCACACGTGAAGAGAAGTATCTTGAATCACTCGGAACGAGAATTATCTATGGTGATTTCGTAACTATCAAAGATAAAGTGTATCTGCGGCACAATGCGCAGAACTTGTCAGAAACTATAATACGGCTTGCAAGGGAGAGCAGGGAACAAGGTAACGTATAGATGGAAACGTTCAGCCACATCCTCTGGGATGAATGGGTCTCGCTCAAATCTGTCCCCCCAGTTGAGGATGAAATTACAGGAATGCTTGATGGTCTGCCACGGTTGGAAAGGGACGCGGAATATGTTTTTCAGAGCGGAAGGCTCTTTATGATAAGACGTCTTATGAAATTATGGCCAAGGGCCCTTACCAACAAGAATAATAGCACACAACCTGAAGAGATACGCCTGATGTCGGCGAGACAAAACGGCCGAGTCAGTTTTGCGATAAATAAAGAGGTATTTTGCAATATTTTTACAAAACATGCCAATTCAATAAAAAAAACACGCAACTGGAACTGGGTGCGAGGACTGTGGGGAAGCTGCGGTGCGCTTTACATCCCAAAGTCCGGCTATCATCTGGTTTTGCGTCCTCAGGAAGACAATGGCAGCACGGAGCGTATTTTGGGTATTCTTAAGTCTGCCGGATTTGCCGTAGGTCTCAGAAAAAAGGACTGCTGCAGAGAACTGATGCTGCGTGATCAACAGCAGATCGTGACTTTCCTTTCACGTCTCGGGTTTGTGCAAAGTATTTTTGCGCTCGAAGACACGTCAATAATGCGTTCAATGCGCAGCCATGCAAATCAGCTCGTAAACTGCGACTCCGCTAATATAAATAAAAGTTTAGAAACTGCAAGAAAACAAACGGCATTGATAAATCAGCTGGAAGAAACTGGAATTATCAACGAACTTCCGGGGCCATTGCTGGAACTTATTGATGCCAGGAAGAAAAATCCTAGTATATCTTTGAACGAACTTGGGCAAAGTTTGTCGGTACCAATTAGCAAAAGTACGGTAGAATATAGATGGAAGAAAATAGAAAACACAATAAACACGATTTTGAAAGGAGATGGTACCAATGTACTTAGGAAAAGCAGACGTTAACACCTACGACAAGGGGGCGGGCAGAGAATTTCTCGTTTCCAACGGACTTGGAAGTTACGGGTTTTCCACAGTCATTGGAGCTAACACAAGAAGGGAACATGGGCTTCTTGTTGTCCGCCCGAATGGAGCTACACAGCATTCTGTGCTTGTTAGCAAGATCGAAGAAACGGTTTACGAACACAAAAAGAAATACCAGCTTTCCACCAATCGCTATAAAGACCTTGTTTATCCAGACGGGTACCGATATATACAGGAATATCAGGGCAATCCTTTCCCCAGCATGCTTTTTGTTATTCACAGCATTCTTCTTAAGAAATCGATATTTATGCCGCAGGGAGAAACATGCACTGTCGTAAAGTATGAACTTCTTGCAGCTCCCGATAAAATAAAGCTGGATTTGCGTCCGCTCTTTGCGCACAGGCTGAACTGTGATATTACAGCAGAGTACGGCAAAGACGATTTTTCTGTTCTGCAGCCTGACGGATCCTGTGTTGGCATTCAGGGAAGAGGAATGACCAGCTACTGCTGTACTACCACAGGTTCATGGGTATCAAAACCGCAGTGGTTTGAGAATATTGTTTATGAACAGAACGATATCCCAGACAGCCAGCAAATATCAGACAATCTCTGGTCGCCGGGGCTTATAAATGTTGAAATGTCGGAAGGAGACGCGGTGTATATCGCTCTTTCAGACAAGCCCTGCAAATACACGGTTGCACAACTTGAAGCAATGGAAAAAGATGCATCTGCCAGGTTTGAGAATGTCCTTGAACGGGCCAATCTGCCTGCTCTCGGCAATGCTGAACAGGATATGATTTTCTCGTCATATCACTTGATAGACAACAGAGAACATCCTATCTCGCCAATATATTCGGGTTATCCTTCAGTTGATTTCAAAGCACGTGATACTTTTGTAGCTCTTCCAGGGCTTACCATAGCAACAGGGAGAGAGAAGATTGCGGCTGCAACACTGCGTGCATGGATGGAAAAATGCGAAGGCAATAACTGGGTAATGCCTGGAAGGATAGGACAAGATGGCGTTAGCATAATCGATGGTGCAGATAATGGCCTTTGGTTTGTGTATGCTGCTGAAAAATATATGACTCATATGAATGATGCCGGGGATAACGATGATATATGGAAGTCAATGAAAGCTATTATTGACCATTATATTGACGGCATAAACGAACTTGGGCTGACTTGCGGCAAAGATGCGCTTTTAAGCGTTAACAGCGAGGACCCGTCGCGTCAGTGGATGGATGCCATCGTTGATGGTGAACCTGTCGTAAAGAGAAAAGGCTGTCTTGTGGAACTTAACGCTCTATGGTACAACGCGCTTAAGTCAGCTGATAAAATCGCTGGTACCTATAGTGATACGGAAGCCCAGAAAAAATATTCAGATATGGCAAAATTGTGTGCTGAATCATTCTGCAAGACGTTCTGGGATAAAGAGACAGAAGGACTCTTTGATTGGGTAATGCCTGACGGCTCGGCGAAAGGCGAAGAAATACGTCCAAATCAGATACTTGCGGTGTCACTTCCTTATAGCCCACTTACGGACGACATGGCACGAAAAGTCATAAGACTTTGCTGGAACGAGCTTTATACAACGTATGGGCTTCGTACGCTTGACCCAAGACATGATAAATTCAAAGGCCGCGCAGAAGGAAGAGCAGATCAGCAGCTCAAAGCCCGTTTTCGCGGCATGGCATGGCCATGGTTGCTTGGACAGTTCATCACAGCGTTCTTGAAATATTATCCAGACAAGAAAGACCTTGGCTGGATATTCATAAGGCCATTCAATTCACATCTGCGTCACGGGTGTCTCGGCAGCGTCGCGGAGTTCTTCGACGGAATGATGCCGTATAGGCCGCACGGGGACGTCCTCAGCGCTATGGCTTTAGGCGAAATGCTTCGCGTGCTTTACGAAGATCTTGAAAAAGAATAAGAACTAATAAACACTATTAATAAATAAAATAAATTTAAGGGGGTTTTTGTAATGGCTAAAAAGTATAAGGTCGCTATCAATGGTTTTGGCCGTATAGGTCGTCTTACTACGCGTGCATATTTCCTGAATGGGAAAGACAATATTTACGATATCGTTGCTATAAACGACCTTACTCCAGCATCAACACTTGAATACCTCTTCAAACACGACTCTACATTCCGTACTTTCCCAGGCGATGTCCAGCTTGACGGTGATACGCTTGTTGTAAACGGCAACCGGATCAAAGCTGTCGCAGAGCCTGATCCGACAAAGCTGCCATGGAAAGAAATGGGCGTGGATTTGGTTATTGAATCTACGGGGCGATTCACAGATGCAACCAAGGCAAAGGCTCACATCGAAGCCGGTGCAAAAAAAATCATTATTTCAGCCCCAGCTACAAACGAGGATGCAACGATAGTAATGGGGGTCAATAATAATATTTATGACCCAGCGAAACACAATATTGTTTCAAACGCATCATGCACAACGAACTGCCTTGCGCCAGTATGCAAAGTCCTTCAGGAAAGATTCGGAATCGTCAAGGGACTTATGAATACGGTGCATTCATACACAAATGACCAGGCAATATTGGACATCCCTAAACCGAAAGTTGTCCGCGGAAGGGCTGCCGCAATGTCAATAGTGCCAACAACAACTGGAGCTGCAAAAGCTATATCGCTTGTCATGCCAGAACTTAAAGGCAAGCTTAACGGGTTTGCGCTTCGTGTCCCAACGCCTGATGTATCAGTAGTTGACCTCACTGCAATACTTGAGAAACCTGTATCGGCGGAAGATGTAAACGCTGCGATGAAGGAATATGCAGAAGGCGAACTCAAAGGCATTTTAGGATATGCAGAACCAGATCTTGTTTCTATGGATTTTTGCGGTGACACACGTTCGTCGGTATTTGCGCCACAGCATACATATGTAATCGGCGACATGGTCAAGATCCTTTCCTGGTATGATAACGAGTGGGCATACAGTAACAGAATAGTTGACCTAGCCGACTTCATGCTTTCCAAGGGGCTGTAATCTATGCAGCTGAAAACTTTTTCTTCCGGTGATGTGCCCGGCAAAAAAGTTTTAGTAAGGGTCGACTTCAACGTCCCTATCGCAGATGGTAAAGTCTCCGATACGACACGTATCGAAGCGCACCTGCCGACTCTGAAAGCACTCAGAGATTCAGGCGCAAAAGTTGCGCTTGTTTCGCACCTTGGCAGACCAAAAGGGCAGGTCAATATGCAGTTTACGCTGGAGCCGGTCGGCCAGAAACTTGCTGAGATGACGGGATGGAAAGTCCGTTTTGTCCACAACTGTATAGGTGCTGAAGTTGATGAGGCAGTTTCATCGTGGCAGGATGGAGAAATACTCCTGCTTGAAAACGTCCGTTTCTATCCTGAAGAAGAAAAAAACGATGCCGGTTTTGCCGAAAAACTTGCGGCAAACTTTGACGTTTTTGTAATGGATGCTTTCAGCGCCTCTCACAGAGCCCATGCTTCTACAAGGGCTGTTGCTGAGATTCTGCCATCTTTTGCAGGCATGCTCATAGTGAAAGAGATAAAGATGCTGAGTGCGGCACGTGATAATCCGCAGAGACCTTTTGTCCTGATTTTGGGCGGAGCGAAAGTTTCAGACAAAATTGCCGTAGTAGAAAATATGATGTCCAAAGTCGATACGATACTGATCGGCGGCGGAATGGCATTCACGTTTCTCAAAGCCAGAGGAATGGAAATAGGCAAATCTCTCTGTGAAAGTGAAAAGATAGATTTCGCAGCTTCGATGCTGAAGAAAGCTGAAGAAACAGGAATAAAGCTGATCTTACCTGTTGATTTTGTGGCCGCCGATGAATTTAAAGCTGATTCACCAAGTGCTATCTTTAAGGCTGATTCTATCCCTTCTGACAAAATGGGGCTTGATATAGGGCCCGAAAGTATAAACAAGTTCCGTTCAGCGATACTGGCTGCTAAGACGGTACTTTGGAACGGTCCAATGGGTGTCTTTGAGATGCCTGCATTTTCAAAGGGGACAGAAGCTATAGCAAAAGCATTGGCGGATGCCACATCAAACGGAGCTCTTACCGTTGTCGGCGGCGGTGATTCAGCTGCAGCTGTTACACAGTTCCGTTATAACGACAAAGTGTCTCATGTTTCTACCGGCGGCGGAGCAAGCCTTGAATTTTTTGAAGGTAAAATGTTGCCTGGTATAGAGCCGTATATAATTTCTTAACAATTCCAGATATTAACTATTCCGGCTTATTTGTAAAAAGCCGGAATAGTTTTACAGAAACGGAGGAAAATAATGCGTAAAAAATTTATTGCAGGGAACTGGAAAATGTTCAACGCCCCTGCGGCAACAACGGAATTTATGAATGCCTTTACAGTTTCCCTGAAAAATGAGAAGGGTGTCACTGCATCTTTGAGTGACGGCAAAGTCGAAATAGCGGTATTTCCGCCTTTTGTTTCATTGCCAGCTGCTATAAAAGCCAAAGATACCACAAAGGTTATAATTGGTGCGCAGAATGTGCACTGGGAAGAAAACGGTGCGTTCACTGGCGAAGTGTCTGTACCAATGCTCAAAGAGATAGGATGCACGCACACAATAATTGGCCACAGCGAGCGTCGTCACATTTTCCGTGAGACAGACGAAGAACTCAATAAAAAAATTAAGGCGGTACTAAAAGGCGGGCTTACACCGGTATTTTGTGTAGGTGAGCTGCTAAGCGACCGTGAAAGCGGAAAGACTTTTTCTGTTATCAAGACACAGCTTGTAGAAGGGCTGAAAGATTTAAGTTCTGCTGATTTCACTGAGAAAGTTATTATTGCTTATGAACCTGTCTGGGCTATAGGAACGGGTAAGACAGCAAGTTCAGAAGATGCCCAGGAAGTATGCAACTTTATTAGAAACGAAATCAAGACTCTATTCGGAGAAACTGCTGCTGATGAAGTGCTTGTACTGTACGGTGGAAGTGTAAAACCAACAAACGCTGCGTCTATCCTTTCGCAAAGGGATATAGATGGTGTGCTGGTAGGCGGTGCATCGCTCAAACCTGACAGTTTTATGGAGATCACAAAAGCAGCTTTGTGAAATTTGCAAAATATAATAAAAAATCCGGAGCTAATGCTCCGGATTTTTTGTTTTCAGCTGTAGCTTGTTAAATTCTTGCAACACCGCTTTCACGTGCTGCTTTTGCAACTGCTTTTGCGACTGCCGGAGCTACGCGTGGATCAAAGGCCGCAGGTATAATGTAATCTGCGGTCAGTTCATCATCTGATATAAGCTCAGCCAAAGCACGCGAAGCTGCTATTTTCATTGCGTCGTTTATGTCAGAAGCCCTAACGTCAAAAGCTCCGCGGAAGACGCCTGGAAAAGCCAGAACATTGTTTATCTGGTTCGGGAAATCACTGCGTCCTGTCGCTATGACAGCAGCTCCGCCGGCTTTTGCATCGTCAGGGAATATTTCAGGCGTTGGGTTGGCACACGCGAAGATGATTGCTTGAGGCGCCATGTCCCTTACCATTTCAGTTGTAACGACTCCAGGTGCTGAAACGCCTATAAAAACGTCTGCTCCTTTAAGCATATCAGAAAGAGCCCCTTCTTGCTTGTTCAAATTCGTGAGTTTTGCCATTTCTTCTTTGATTGGGTTCATGCCTTTGCTGCGGCCTTCATATATCGCGCCGGTGCGGTCGCATAGCGTTATGTTCTTGAATCCGTCAGAAAGAAGAAGCCTTGAAATAGATATTGCTGCCGCTCCGGCGCCATTGATAACGATTTTTACATTTTCTTTTCTTTTTCCAACGATCTTTAATGCGTTTGTAAGACCTGCAAGAGTGATTATGGCTGTCCCGTGCTGGTCGTCATGAAAAATTGGGATGTCGCATTTTTCTTTGAGTTTCCTCTCGATCTCAAAGCACCTTGGCGCGGAAATATCTTCAAGGTTGACACCGCCAAAACTACCAGAAACCAGATAGACAGTATTCACAATCTCATCGACGTCATTGCTTTTTATGCAAAGCGGGAACGCATCGACACCTCCAAATGACTTGAACAGTACGCATTTGCCCTCCATAACAGGCATGCCGGCTTCAGGACCTATATTTCCAAGCCCAAGGACTGCGCTGCCATCTGTAACGACCAGGCAGAGGTTATGCCTGCGTGTCAGGTCATAACTCTTTTTGATATCCTTTTGTATTTCTAAACATGGCTGTGCAACACCTGGGGTATAGGCCAGGGAAAGATCCTCTTTTGTCTTTACCGGTACTGTAGCGGTTACTTCAATCTTGCCCTTCCATTTTTCATGAAGCTTAAGTGATTCTTTTGCGTAATCCATAGAGATTGCTCCTATCGTATCGAATAGAGTTTGAACGTGATTAGTCTATCATCATGGACAACACTTTTGCAACAGAGTTGATTAATATATAATTTAAATGAGGGCAGAATGAACAATATTGACGATAACAACGCAGTTCCATATAAAGAGGCCGTTTTAAAACTCCCGGAATTTCTTCCTGCCATGCTTGAAGAAGAGCATGGTCATGAATACACACAGAAGATAATTGCAGGATACTCGAACAGATTAGTATCACTGCGTGTCAATACTATTAAAAGTTCGGCTGAAGAAATCGTCGGTGTGCTGAAGGACTCAGGAATAAAGTTTAAGACCGTTTCATGGAGCAATAATGCATTTGTAATAACGAATGCACGTGAGAAATCACTGTGGGATCTGGATATATATAAACAAGGCAAAATATATCTCCAAAGTCTTTCCTCAATGCTTCCTCCAATCGCACTGATGCCAAAGGCTGGCGCGGATATCCTCGATATGACAGCCGCTCCGGGAGGCAAGACCACTGAGATGGCAGCTCTTTCAAATAACATGGCGCATATAACGGCCTGTGAAATTAGCCGTGTACGTGCTGAGAAGCTGAAGTACAATCTAAATAAACAGGGAACTACATGTGTTTATGTAATGATACAGGACGCGCGGCGTTTGGATGACTTCTTTTCATTTGACCAAATACTGCTGGACGCCCCATGCAGCGGAAGCGGAACGCTCGATATTAATAACGTCAAAATCAAGACTACATTTACGCAGAAACTCATAGAAAAAAGCATCGCGTTACAAGCTGCCTTGCTGAAAAAGGCCATAAAACTTTTAAAGCCTGGCGGCGAAATGGTTTATTCAACATGTTCGGTATTGAGCTCTGAAAATGAAGAAATACTTGAAAAAATGTTGTCTGATAAAAATATTGATGTAATACCTATACAATTTCCAGGGATGGATGAACTTCCTATGCTTCCGACGAAGATACCTGGTACTTTGAGCATTTACCCGAATAGTTATTATGAAGGTTTTTTCATAGCAAGAATAAAAAAACGTAGATAAATGTGATTATGTGTTGATGTGTACATCCGTTTATGGTAGCATCAACCTATAAAACGTACTGAACAGACGATGATTAGGTCGGAGTCAGAAGGCGTGAAATATCTATGTGTAATTTAGCATAGCCTTTCTGCTTCGATTTGCAGAAGGGCTCTTTTTTGATTATGGAGGGAAATCAACAATGATAAAAATTGCTGTGTATGGAAAGGGCGGCATAGGTAAATCAACAACAGTTTCTAACCTTTCTGTCGCACTGTCACAAAAGGGTATGAAGGTAATGCAGATAGGATGCGATCCAAAAGCTGATTCAACGATCAACCTGCATGACGGCAAACCAATTGAAACAGTGCTTGATTTGATACGCAGAAGGAGCGGCACAGTAGAATTAGCTGAAATGGTAACGGAAGGATATGCCGGTGTCTTGTGCGTAGAAGCCGGCGGGCCAACGCCAGGACTTGGTTGCGCAGGGCGCGGTATCACGGCCGCTATGGAAAAACTTAAAGAAAAAAAAGCGCTGGAAGTATACAGCCCTGATGTAATTTTCTATGACGTGCTGGGTGATGTAGTCTGCGGTGGGTTCGCTATGCCAATACGCGAGGGCTATGCGGATAAGGTATTTGTCGTGACTTCAGGCGAAAATATGGCAATACATGCAGCTGCCAATATCTCAATGGCAGTGGCAAATTTCGCGGCAAGAGGTTATGCGACACTTGGCGGTGTGATACTGAATCGCCGGAATGTTCCAAATGAACTGTCAAAGGTAGAAGAATTTGTCTCTGATATCCATTCAAAAATCGTTGGCATTCTTGACTTGAACCCAACAGTTCAGCAGGCTGAAGAAATGAACAAAACCGTGCTTGAGGTATTTCCAAAAAGTGTAATGGCATGTCAATACAGGAATTTAGCTGAGAATATTTTAGCTGAATGTGCTAAGGATAAGTCATGATGGGACTTTGTAGGGGAGATACAGCTGGTGCGAGTCTGCTTATAAAAGATGCTAAGTCGCTCTCGCCTTACGAATACGGCATAGAGTACAGCTCTCCAGCACGCGGACCGTGGAATATAGTCCATATCGGAATGCTTCTGCCGGAGAGCCACCAGATATATGTCTGTGCCCAAGCGTGTATGCGCGGTGTTGTATTAACCGCGGCTGAGATGAATGCAATGGACAGATTTTCAAGCATCATAATACGGGAAAACAATATTTTAAACGGTGATATGGAGCAACTAATAATTGACGGTGTTTCAGACATAATAACGAAACTGCCGAAGAAACCCAGGGCAGTAATGATTTTTACTACGTGCATCCATCATTTCTTGGCTTGTGACCTTAATTTTGTTTTTACACAGCTCAGAGAAAAATTTACGGATATCGACTTTACAGACTGCTATATGCACCCAATAATGCGCAAGACCAAGACAGCACCTGACCCTAAAATGCGCGAGCAGCTTTACAGTTTTCTTAAGGCAGTGCCAATTGATAAAAGAAGCATCAATCTTATAGGCAATAATGAAAAAATGGCTGAATCGTCTGAACTTATAAAAATGTTTAAGTCTGCCGGGTACAAAATAAAAGATATCTGCAGCTGTAAAACTTATGACGAGTACCAAGAAATGGCTTCAAGTGGCTACAATGTAACGATAAATCCTGCTGCTATTGTTGCTGCTGATACGCTGGAGAAACGACTGAGGCAGAAGCAGATATATCTGCCGCTAAGCTATAACTATGATGAAATAGAAAAACTGCTTAAAATGGCCGCTGATATTTTGTCGCTTAAAATGCCTGATATCAAAAAACTTCGTTTTAACGCCGAATCAGAAATCAAAACTACAAAAAAAGCAATAAAAGATTTGCCTATAGCAATTGATTACACTGCAACAACGCGACCGCTTGGACTTGCGAAACTCTTAATAGAACATGGATTTAACGTAACTTCGGTTTATGCCGATGCTTTTACGGAAGAAGAACACTCTGCGTTTGACTGGCTTAAAGAAAATGCGGGAAATCTGCGGCTATTTGCAACAGTACATCCTAAGATGGGGCTGCTGCCACACAATGAAGCTCAGTCTAACGGCGGCCATTTGCTCGCTATAGGTCAAAAATCAGCGTACTTTACAGGAACAGATCATTTTGTAAATATCCTCGAAGGCGGAGGATTATGGGGATATGACGGCATATGCCTTCTTATGAAACTTATACGTGAAGCTGCGGTGACACAAAAGGATACACGCAGCATCATACAGGTCAAAGGGTGGGGGTGCTGCTGTTGAGACAAGCTTCCCGAATACTTTCGACCTATACGGCAGATGTTATGGGAGTACCTTCAGCGCTCTATGAGATGGGCGGGCTGGTCATAATGCATGATGCTTCAGGCTGCAATTCCACATACAACACACATGATGAACCACGGTGGTATACAAAACCCAGCATGGTCTATATATCCGCCTTAACAGAAATGGACGCTGTGCTTGGCAACGACGAAAAACTCATCAATGATGTGATAACGACAGCCAATGAACTCCATCCACGATTTATCGCGATAGTTGGAACAATAATACCAGCGATAATGGGAACGGATCTGAATGGCATTTCACGTATCATTGAAGATAAAACAGGATTGCCGGTATTTGGATTTAAAACTAACAGTATGCATTCCTATGTATCCGGTGTTAACATGGCGCTTTCCGAAATTGCTAGGCGTTTTTGTGATAGATCATTAAAACCAGAAACATGTGCCTGCTGCAGAAACCCGTCTGTAAACCTTCTCGGTGTAACGCCGCTGGATTTCTCGATAACTGGCAATGTTGAAGCAATGATAAAAATATTTGAAGATAGCGGATTTGATGTAAAAAGCTGCTGGGCCATGAACAGTTCATGGAGAGAGCTTATGAATGCAGGAATGGCAAATGTAAATGTTGTAGTGTCCTCATGTGGGTTACAGCTGGCAGAAACGCTCAGAGAAATATACGGCACGCCATATATTATCGGTGTGCCCGTTGGGAATGGTCTGACGAAAGAAATATTTTCCGCAGCGGAGAAAGCACTTGCTACAGGCGAAAACCAGATTTTGCCGTGTAGCGGCACGTTTGACGAAAAAGAAGGCAGGAAAATATATATAATCGGCGAGGCTGTAAACTCTGCTTCGATGCGCAATGCACTTGAATATGACTATGGAATCGGTAATGTCCATGTGATCTGCCCTCTTGAAGACGACGGCGGTGTCTTGAGAAAGGATGACCTGCTTTCTCCGTACGAGGAAGACATCTTTGCAGAGCTCGAAGATGCGGACATTCTTATTGCTGACCCGCTTTGCAAACCGGCTTTGTCATCATCGAATACTGATTTTGTATCTTTACCCCACGAGGGCTGCTCAGGAAGAATATACAGAAATGATATCCCAATTTACATCGGCAGTGAGTTCAACAAATGGATAGAAAATAAATTGCCTTTGTGAAAATTCTTTTCATAGGACAGAAGGGAACCTGAAATTAAAATGGAAACCAGAATTGCACTTATCGGCATTATCGTAGAAGATAAAAACTCTATAGAACATCTTAACGAGCTGCTTCATGAATATAGTGCTTATATTATCGGAAGAATGGGCCTGCCATATCGCGAGCGCAACATTTCAATAATAAGCGTGACTCTTGATGCGCCAAATGAAATTATCAGCGCGCTTTCCGGCAAGCTTGGAATGTGTCCTGGAATCAGTGCAAAAACAGTCTATTCAAAAATGTAGCAAAAGCTTGCAGGTTTTCAGCATCAAGGGTTAAACTTATGCAGATTTCAGCGGAGCAGCCGCTCCGTTTCCAAAATCGCACATAGAACGGAGAGGTTGCTATGTTTCTTGATTATTCAACTGCAAAAAATATTGTGGATAAGTACGGAAGCCCTGTATACATATACAGCGAAAAAGTACTTCGTGAGCGCTGCAGGGATATGCTTAGCGCATTTAAAGATTTGATGCGGCCAAGCTATTCTGTAAAAGCAAACACAAACCTAACACTTATGCGCATAATACACGAAGAAGGCTTTTTTGCAGATGCTATGTCTCCGGGCGAGATTTTTATGAGCGAAAAAGCCGGGTTTAAAGACAGTGACATATTTTATATCGGCAACAATGTGTCAAGGGAGGAAATGCAGTATGCCGTTGACAGGAATATCCTGGTCAGCGTTGATTCTCTTTCCCAGCTTGAAATGTATGGCCAGATCAATCCAGGCAGCGGAGTGGCCATCCGCTTTAACCCTGGCTATGGGTTTGGAGCGGGGCATGACGAAAAAGTCATTACAGCAGGCCATGAAACTAAATTTGGTGTCCAGGCAGAACTGTACACAGAGATATATCCAATACTTAAGAAATATAATCTGCGCCTGGTAGGAATAAATCAGCACATAGGTTCGCTCTTCCTTGACCCTATCCCATACGTCGATGCCGCGCGTGCTTTGCTCGACCTTATACTTGAGCACTTCCCAGGACTGGATTTCGTTGATTTCGGCGGTGGGTTTGGTATTCCTTATATGCCTGATGAACACAGACTTGACTTCAACGAGCTGAGGACACTGCTGAAACCGATTTGTGAAAAATTTGTTGAAAAATATGACAATAAAAATGTCCATTTTAAATGTGAGCCTGGACGTTACGTGTCTGCAGAGTGTTGTGAGCTTGTAGGAACAGTTCATTCTATAAAAGACAACTATGGCTCAAAGTATGTTGGTACTGATATTGGGTTCAACGTGTTGATGAGACATGTCCTTTATGGTTCTTATCATGGTATGACAGTGCTTGGCGGCGGAGACCCGTCAAATAAGAGCACAAATGATGATGTCATCGTTGTCGGAAATATTTGCGAAAGCGGCGATATTATTGCAGACAAGCGAAATATCGGAACGGTAAGGATAGGCGACCTCATCGCTGTTGAAAACGCCGGCGCTTATGGTTTTTCAATGTCATCAAATTACAACTGCCGCCTGCGCCCTGCGGAAGTCCTTATAAAAGAGGACGGCACGCTGGAACTCATACGCCGGGCTGATACGCTTGAGGACCTTATCTCGCATTTTTGATGCTTATTCCTTACGATCAGCTGCTGAAAGAGACTGTAGCATTACGGCGGGATTTTCATAAATATCCCGAAAGCGGATGGATGGAGTTCCGCACAACAGCAAAAATCGCGGAAACTTTGTCAGCCTTTGACTATAAGTTGCTTTTCCCATGCGATTTCATTAACAAAGAAGACATTATGGGGCGAGTATCAGAAGAAAAGGTAAGGAAAGCAGAGGAACGCGCCGAAATACAGGGTGCAGACAAAAAAATACTAAAACGCATGAATGGCATGACGGGGCTTGTTGCTGAACTGGACACAGGACGGCAAGGCCCCGTTACTGTTTTGCGTTTCGATATAGATTGCGTTGATATTGCTGAAACTGGCGATACATGTCATATTCCAAACAGACTTGGTTTTGCGTCACAAAATAATAACTGTATGCACTCCTGTGGTCATGATGGACATGTCGCGATAGGCCTCGTCCTTGCAGAAATTATGGCTAAAGAAAAAAACAAACTTTGTGGTACAGTGAGGTTCATTTTTCAGCCAGCTGAAGAGGGTGTTCGCGGAGGGTATGCCATGGTCAAGTCTGGCATAGCTGATGATGCTGATTATTTTATTGCTATGCATCTTGGACTTGGGTTGCCAACAGGAACTGTATGCTGCGGAGCAGGGGGATTCCTTCTGACTACAAAATTTGACGCCGAGCTTAAAGGCGTAGCTGCCCACGCTGCAAAAGAACCGGAGAAGGGGCGTAACGCACTGCTCGCCGCGGCTTCTGCAGCAATTGCCATACATAGAATGCCCAAATGTCAGTATGGAAAGGCAATGGCAAATGTTGGTGTGCTGACTGCTGGCGTAGGAAGAAATGTTATTGCCCCAAATGCCTTAATGAAGATAGAAACACGCGGAGAAAACGAAAAATCTGCTTCTTTCGCATATAATTACTGTATAAAATCGCTACGTGAAGCTGCGGAGAGTTCTGGGGTAAAGATCATAATATCAAAACAGGGGGAGAGTATTGCTGCTGATAGCGATGCTGTTTTCTCGGGAATAATTTCGCGATGTGCATCATCAGTTCCTGGAGTTAGAGAGTGCTTGATAAATTGCAAGCTTTCCGTAAGTGATGATGCATGCTGGTATATGAAACGTGTGCAGTCCAACAATGGGAAAGTTTCATATGTCTGCTTTGGAGCAGATATAACAGCTGGGCACCACAGTGACAGATTTGATTTTGACGAAAGCGCGATGGTAATTGCAGTTGATGTATTAGAAAAGGTCGTGTCAGAATTAAACAAGTTCACTGCATTTTGAGAAAGAAGGGAACGGAATGAAAATGAGAAAAATTTTCTTAGCAATGGTAGCTATTTTTCTGTTTGCGGGGACGGCTTTTGCTGCACCAAATGCTGCTGAGCTTAAAAAAATGAGCACATTTATCAGCAACTTCACTGAGCTGGGATTCCTTAATGTCACAGCGTCCCATATTGCAAGGCCTGGACATTACGCCGACGCAGTGTTCTTCGGAGTGTGGCACAACTATGTTAACAATTACCATGCGACCATCGCTCAATGCCATGTAGAAAATTGCCAATACGGTGGTTTAACAATAAAAGCTGCGGATGCCGAACGGTCAGTCAAAAGATATTTTGGTGTCAGCGTTAAAATGAATAAATCTGCCAACCACGTGGGACAGCTGTTTCACTATGCGGACTCGAAGTTCCATTTTGAAGGTGCGGATGGTGACACTACATACTACGCAAAAATAACAAAACTTGAGATAAATTCCGATAATACCAATATATATACGGCAAGAGGAATTATTTTCAATGCTGATGTGCCTTCTGAAATTTACGGTGATTTTACTGCTCATTTCAAGAGCCAAATGTGGCAGGGCAAAAAGACTTACGTCCTGATAGACATCAGAACGAGACAGCGCTAGAAATTATCTGAAATCATGACATTAGAAGAAAAAAGAAGCAGGCCCATGAGCCTGCTTCTTTTTTAACTGTCAGTGGATCCTTATTTAAGTGAGCAGATTTTTCCGTCTGCACCTGCTACGATGATACTGTCCGAAGCTATTGCCGGTGATGTTACTACATCCGCGAAAAATTTGCTGCGCCACTGTACTTTGCCTGTCGTTTCATTGAGGCAGACCAGCACGTTGCTGTTAGTGCCGAAAATAATATTGTTGCCGAACGCTGCCGGTGATGAAAACACCGACTCATTAGCTTTATATTTCCAGATAAGTGCGCCTGTGTTTGCGCTGAGCGCAGTTACCCATCCTTTAAGGTTGCCGAAAAAGATTTTGCCGTTGTAAGCAAGAGGCGAGGTGCTTATATCGGAACCCGAATTATATCTCCATATCACAGCTTGATGTTTTATCCTGGCACAGTAAATTTTACCGTCGCTGCTTGTAAAGTAGAGCAGACCTTTTGCGATTGCTGGCGCAGATGTTATCTCGCCTCCAACTATCGCACGCCATTTTAGTTTCCCTGTCGTGGCGTCAATGGCAAAAAGCTTGCATTCTTCATTGCCAATGTATACAACGCCGTCTGCAACAGCAGCGGAGCCCCTTACAGCTTTTGCAGTCTTGAATTCCCATCTCTGCCAGCCCGTTTTGATATTTACCGCGTAAATATATCCGTCATTTGATCCGAAGAAAACAGCTCCATTAGAAACAGCCGGTGAGGACTGAATGCTGTTATGAGTCGTAAACTGCCAGATCTTTTCTCCGTTCTCTGCATTGAGGCAGTACATTATACCGTCATTGCCGCCGACATAGATTCTGCCGTCAGCAACCGCGGGAGAAGCTGTTATCCAGTTGCCGGTTACGAATTCCCATTTTTTCTCCCCAGTTGCGAGGTCGAGAGCATAGAGCGTTCCGTTGCTGCATCCTGCGATTATGCTGTTTTTGTATATGGCCGGCGAAGACTGGATGCCATCAGGAAGTTTTATAGTCCAGTTGGGTGTGCCTGTGAAGTTTGCGGTTGTAGGTGTAGCTACATTGTTTCCTGTACGGAGCGGGTTTGCGCGGAACATAGGCCAGTCTGCAGCAAATCCCGAAGGAACTGACAACACAAGGATGAAAATTGCCGTTGCTAAAATATTTATTTGTTTGTTTTTCATTGAAAAATACCTCCTCTGATGATTTTGCCTGACAACTCTAACGCTCTTTTAAGATAACGTCAAAAGTACGATTGCTCATATAGCCCATTTTCAGTTACAATAATATGTCGTTGACAGGAGTTGAATGTATTTGGAACTGGACAGGATTAGAAATTTCAGCATAATTGCACACGTTGACCATGGAAAATCAACGCTTGCTGATCGTTTGCTTGAGGATACCGGAACGGTCGACAAACGCAATATGAAGGCGCAGCTGCTCGACATGCTTGACCTGGAACGTGAGCGTGGCATAACGATAAAGCTTGTTCCGGTGCGCATGAATTACAAGGCCAAGGATGGCAAAGAATACATCCTTAACTTGATAGACACGCCTGGTCACGTTGATTTTTCCTACGAGGTTTCGCGTTCGCTTGCTGCGTGCGAAGGCGCTGTGCTTGTAGTAGACTCAACTCAGGGCGTTGAAGCTCAAACTGTAGCGAACAGCTACCTTGCTGTCGATCTTGACCTTGCTATCCTTCCCGTACTCAATAAAATTGACCTTCCGTCTGCGCAGCCTGACCGGGTGCGCAAAGAGATAAAAGAAATAATAGGGATAGACGCTGATGATGCCGCTCTTGTAAGCGCCAAGACCGGCGAAGGTGTGCCTGATGTTCTGGAACGTATCGTGCGTGATGTGCCGCCGCCGTTTGGAGACACAAATGCGCCGCTTCAGGCGCTGATTTTTGACTCTGTTTATGATAATTACAAGGGAGTCATTTGCTATGTGCGTGTTGTAAATGGTACGCTGAACGCAGGCAAAACGATACACTTTATGGCGACAAAGCAGGATTACGAGCTGGATGAAGTTGGTGTGTTCAAACCCGAAATGGTCAAGGTTGATGAACTTGGTCCTGGAGAAGTTGGCTATATTGCAGCCAGTGTTAAAACAATAACAGAGGCTCATGTCGGCGACACTATAACAGATGCTTCAAGGCATGCTGCTGCACCGCTGCCAGGGTACAGAAAGGTGAAGCCTGTCGTCTTCTGCGGCTATTTCCCTGTAGAACGGGAGAACATCAATCAGCTGAGAGAAGCACTTGAAAAACTTCAGATAAATGATTCTGCTATCAGTTTTGAACCTGAGAATTCAGTTGCGCTAGGCTTTGGATTCCGCTGCGGATTCCTTGGCCTGCTCCATATGGAAATTTCTAAAGAACGTCTAAACAGAGAATTCGGCGTCGATCTTGTAGCTACCGCGCCAAACGTTGTTTACCAGATAGTGCTGACAAATGGTGAAGTTATAGAAGCTCATCGCCCGTCTGATTTCCCAGATCCTGTAAAAATACAGGAAATACGTGAACCATACATAAAACTTTCAATATTCATGCCCGATGAATTTGTCGGGGCAGCGATGAAGCTCTGCCAGGATAAACGCGGTACATACGTTGGTATGGATTATCTTACTCCTGAACGGGTAAGGCTTGCCTACAATATGCCTCTCGCCGAATTCATACTCGATTTTAACGATAAACTTAAATCAGTAACACGCGGTTATGCGTCGCTGGATTACGACCATATAGGGTTCAGAGCCGCAAACCTTGTAAAAGTTGATGTTTTAATACAAGATGAGCCTGTTGACGCGTTTTCTTTTATTTGTCATGATGATCAGGCTTACAGTCGCGGACATGCAGTAGTAGGCAAGCTCAAAGAGCTTATTCCTCGCCAGCTTTTTGAGATTCCTGTCCAGGCAGCAGTAGGCAAAAAGGTTATAGTCCGCATGAACATCAAGGCTGTGCGTAAGGATGTCCTAGCGAAATGTTATGGCGGAGACATCACGAGAAAGCGTAAACTGCTCGAGAAACAAAAAGAGGGCAAAAAACGCATGAAACAGGTGGGGAGAGTATCAATACCACAGGAAGCGTTCCTGGCTTTTATGGATGTTACGAAAACTGAGGATAAATAGTTTGCATAACCCATTTGAGCCTCCCAATAGGAGGCTCTCGCTTTATATACACATACCTTTCTGTGAGCGTAAATGTAATTATTGCGCATTTGATAGTGTGGTACCGTCTGCTGACGACTGTGACGTGTATCTTGAGCTGCTGAACAAAGAGCTTGAATGGTGGTCATCCCGCATAAACAGACCATTGCTCAGCACATGTTATATAGGCGGTGGGACCCCAACAGTGCTTGGCTGTGCCCAGTGGGAGCGTTTGATCCAAATTATCGATTCTCATTTTTATTTTGACGATACATCCGAGGTTACAGTTGAAGCAAATCCTAATTCACTGTCAGGTGCTCACCTGCACCTTTGGCGTGACTGGAGGATAACTCGTGTCAGTATAGGAGTGCAGAGCTTTGACGACGATGAATTGAAAATATTAGGACGTTTGCACAATGCAATGCAGGCAAGGGAAGCAATATCATACGCGCTGTTATCGGGGTTTTCCGTCAGCGCAGATTTTATGTTCGGGTTGCCAGGACAGACATTTTTAAACTGGGGGCGGACATTGCGCGAGGCTGCTCATTCTGGCCTTCATCATATATCGTTATATCAACTTAGTTTAGAGGAGGGAACTCCGCTGGCAGCTCAGTCTCCAAAACTGCCGGAAGGATACGAATCATACCGCTGGGCACAGTGGTATCTCCCTCACAAAAATTATATGCAGTACGAGATCTCGAATTTTGCACTGGCTGGTCATGAAAGCCAGCATAACTTGAATTACTGGCGTGAAGGTGAATATCTAGGAATGGGGCCTTCTGCTGCTGGATATATTGCCGGCTGGCGTTATAAAAATACAAGCGGGCTAAAAAAATATGAACAACGTATTGGTGCCGGTGGAAGCGCAATAGCTTCAGGAGAACGTCTCGATGCCTATCATCGCTCGCGTGAGGCTGCTGTCCTTGCATTAAGAACATCAGCTGGTATTGCCAGGGAAGAATACTGCGAAACATTTGGAAAATCTGCCGAGCAGTCTCTTTTGAACTCGCTGAACAAATTTTCTGAAGAACTTGTAACCATAACAGACAAAAATATCATGCTGACAAGGAAAGGTATGCGTGTAGCCAACAGGATATGGTCTGAGATAGTTTGAATCGTTTGCACATATTTAATTTATTTATTTCAGATAATTCATAAAAAAGCAGTAATTTCATTACATTTTAGAAAAAAAATAATTAAAATCAACTAAAAGGTTGAAATTATCATCACATAAGTATATAATAGTTAAATTATTTATGGGGGTGATGATGGTGGCGCGAACTTTAGAATCTATTCGTGAAGCGGTTAGCAGACACCGCGGCTCAAGGATATCCTACCGCGCTGCCAATGGGCGCAGGAAAATGGAAGAGCGTACCGGGATCATCCAGGATGTATATCCGAGTTTGTTTACAGTCTACATAGATTCACAGCAGAGTACCGTTTCCTTCAGTTATGCTGATATATTGACCAAAGAGGTCGAAGTACAGCTTGAAGCAGACGGGGAAGAATTATTTTAGCCAGCACGAAATTCAAAAAAGCCCCGGCCAGCCAGCCGGGGCTTTTATTTACTAAATCTGGAGAATTGTATGGAAGATATCCTTTCATGCCCAATCAAAATAAACCTCACCCTTAGAGTTCTTTCTAAAAGGTTTGATGGCTATCATGATATTTGTTCGCTTTTCTGGAAAAAAACTGGAAGAGAAAGAGTGTCGATATATCAGAAAAATGCTGATGATGCAAATGACGAGCTTGAAGTGACAGGGATAAGAATAAAAGGTCAGAATATAATTACAAAAACCTTAAAATGGGCAAGAGGGCACAGCGGTAACATTCCGCCGCTTGCCATAAAGCTGGAAAAGAAATATCCTCCTGGGAGCGGAATCGGCGCCGGCAGCGGCAATGCTGCGGCGTTGATTTCATGGCTGGAGAATAAGCTTGAAAACATATATACTGATGAACAAATATCTAAACTTGGTGCTGATGTAGCTGTGCTCGTTCAGAAAGGTGCACTGTCGTCTGCGGGTGGGATTGGAGAAAGACTCGAGAATCTTGACTATGAGCCTGACGTTTTTTGGACGCTCGCGTTCCCTGTTTGGTTCTCATCAACAGCAGCTGCTTACAGGGAACTTGACGAATACAGACATCAGCACGAAACGGTTTCAGACTGCGATTATAAAAATGAATGTGCTGGAATCATATCTGCATTGCAGAACAAAAAATATATAGGGCTGCTGCCTAATGATTTCATTGCACCGGCTGCAGAGAAACATAGCGAATATGCAACCGCATTTGCGGCAGCGGCATCAAATGGTGCTGCTGGATGGGGGCTGTGCGGCAGCGGAAGTGCATTATTCGCACTGTCATACGACAGCGAAACTGCTGAAAAGATTGAAAATGTTTTTAAGAATATTACATGGGTATCACAGACAGAAAGGCTGGAGTGATCGATGAGAGGTCAAAGAACTGAAAGGCTGGTAAGACTTGCATCAAAATTTATGCTGTGCCCGTCTAAATTAATCTCATTGACGGATCTTGCAGGGAAATTTAATGTGTCTAAAACAGTTATCAGCGATGACGTTGAAGTTATCAACTCAGCAATGACCGCAGAAGGCTTCGGCCAGATGCAGGTCGATCGCGGACGCAGTGGCGGCGCACGTTTTATTCCATATTGCACTCCTGAATACAGGAACGAAGTGCTCAGTGGTATCGCTGAAACGCTTTCAGACCCGGAGAGATACCTTCCAGGAGACCTTATATATTACAGTGATCTTATCTTTAACCCGGAGATAGCACTTTCACTCGGCTATGCTATGGCATCGCTGTTTCTCGATGCCCAGCCCGATGTGGTTATGACCTCGGAAGTCAAAGGTATCCCTATTGCAATGTTTGCCGCGTATGCTTTGGGTGCGCCACTTGCCGTATGCCGTTTCCGAAACAGGCCTAGCGATGGCTCAGCGGTGGGTGTTCACTATCCAACAGGAAATGGCGATGTCCGCACGATGTATATGGGCACGCGTCAAATAAGGAAAGGGTGCAGAGTGCTCATCCTCGACGATTTCATGAGAGGCGGAAGCACTGTGGCTGGTATGCTGCTTATGGTGAAGCAGTTTGATGCACAAGCTGTTGGAACAGGTGTCTTTATAGTGTCAAAAGAGCCTGAAGCTAAAAGTGTGCCTGATTATCGCTCGTTACTTACGCTTTCACGCGATAATGGGCAAGTAAAGCTGACAGTTTCTAAAAATAAGTAAATACGCTAAAATTTGTTTGACGTATTGAACATCATGGCGTACAATCTCTCTTCGTGAGGGAGATGAGCACGCCATGGTAATAAGAATTAATAACGACGAATGCATTGGCTGTGGTGTATGTGCTCAGCTTTGCCCTGAGATTTTTAAGCTTGACGAAAATGAAGGCAAAAGCATAGTTATCTCTCAGGAAGAAGTCCCGTCGCTAAAAGACGCAGCCGACAGCTGTCCAGTAGCTGCAATAACAACAGAGTAGTTTTTTAGGGGCCTATAGCTCAATTGGCAGAGCTCCCGGCTCATAACCGGATGGTTCTAGGTTCGATTCCTGGTAGGCCCACCACTAGAATTCAACAGACGTCTGTCTGTGAAGAAATATGAAAGGCCCTGTTCAGTATATCTGAAGAGGGCCTTTCGTTTGGGTAATAATAAAGATTTAGAACTGGATATTTTATTTTTGTGCGCTGGTCATTTTTTTAATGAAATCTTCAGCGATAGAAATTATTTCTCTTTCCGTTGCCAGCTTGGATTCAAGCGTTAAAGCTCCATCGCCAAAAGCAGCTGCAATGCTGTAGCCTGTAATGGGATGGTGGTCGACAGAAGCCCTGATCCCGCATATAGAAATTGTTTTGTACGTTGCACCTGACCCCATCAGTCCGTCATCAGAAAACGTATCATTGCTGCTTACACCCCACCCTTTAGGACCGGCGCCGTCGATCCATGCAGCATGGACAGCCACGCCTTGAGCCGTTCTGTAATCCCTTTCCGTCCACGTGCCCTTGTTACCTGAAACCGTGTCGAGAATGGTTGTCCTTGTCTCTCCATTAGCCCAGCCAGTCATATCAGGAAGCTTGTCATGTCTGCCATATTCAACTTTAACTGGAGCATTGTTGTCATTGGGCTGTTGTGTGCTTTTTACTGTATTGTTTTCAGCAAAAGCGGAAGCTGTTGAAAGAATCAAAATGCTTAACATTGCGAAGACAGCATATTTTTTAATCATTTTTTACACCTCCAGAACAGACACATTATACAATGATAAATCGTTGTATTTGATATAATGACATGGATTTGACCAAAAGGAGTAATTTAATTGCGCAGATTTGCAATCAGGGTTTTTGGCTGTCAGATGAATGTCTATGACGGCGACAGGCTGCGTACCGCAATGATACATCGCGGCTGGGAAGAGTGCAGCGACGATAATGCAGACGTTGTAGTTCTCGTGACATGCAGCATACGGGAAAAAGCTGAGCAGAAGGTTACAAGCGAAATAGGCCGCTACGACCTCAGATTCAGAAATACCGGTTCTCCAACAGTGGTGCTGGTTGGCTGCATGGCACAGAGAATAGGCGATACGATGGCGAAGAAATTCCCGTGCGTAAAGCTTGTTTCAGGACCGCGCCATCTTGGTCTTGTCCCACAGGGCATAGAAGAGGCTGCAAATGACGGCATAGCTCGCTTTTTTATGGACGATGACCCTCGAGCCCTTCAGGACCTCGACGTTATTCCGACCGAAAGACTAAATAGATATAAAGCCTATGTAACAATAACTTATGGCTGCGACAGGTTTTGCTCTTACTGTATCGTACCTTATGTTCGCGGGCGGCTTCAGTCGCGCAGACATGAAGATATCATACAGGAAGTGCGTGCGCTTGTTTCGACGGGGGTTACTGAGATAACACTGCTGGGACAAAATGTTGATGCTTATGGCAAAGATAAAAAAGATGGATATCGTTTTTCATCGCTGCTGAAAGATGTTTCTGAAATAGAAGGTATTACGCGTCTGCGTTTTGCAACGTCACATCCAAAAGATTTTGACGAGGACATCCTTGATGTCATGTTGAATACACCAATTATATGCCGTGCTATCAACCTTCCAGTCCAGTCCGGCAATGACAGAATTTTGGACGAAATGAACAGAGGATATAATGCTGGAGATTATATGGCTCTTGCTTCAAAGATACGTTCTGTGCTGCCGGATGTAACACTTACCACGGATCTGATAGTCGGATTCCCGGGAGAAACAGAGAAAGAATTCCGCGATTCATATAATTTGCTGAAAGAGGTCAGGTTCGATATAGTTCATACGGCCGCTTATTCCCCGCGTGAGGGGACTCGTGCCGCTGTCATGGATGGTCAGATAGACAATAGAACGAAAGCAAGACGTCTCAATGAAATAAACGATATGCAGTCAAAGCTTGCCCGCGAAATAAACGAAGAATATGTCGGCAGGACACTGCGGATACTTGTGGATGGGCCTGCACCGCGCGGAGATGGGTTGTTCCAGGGACGCACGATGTCTGATAAAGTCGTTATCATTGAAGGTACTGAAAATGATCTTGGCAAAATGCTTAATGTCAAGATCACAAAAGCCAGCCATTGGTCATTAGAAGGTGAACGTATTTAGTTTAAACCTTTGGAGGTAGAAAGATGTATGCCCGTCGGAAGAACAGCTTTGTTTTTTTAGCAGGAGGCCTATTGTGTCTTGCCTTAGCGGCACTGTTGCTGCACAGTTTCAGCGGAAAATTTACCGACAAAGCTAAAGATGAGGAAATGCCTGCAATGCAGGATACAATTAACGTATCCAGAAAATCAATGAGCGTTTCAGGCGAAACTACAAATAGTATCGCATCGGTAAAGCTTGATGATGGCGGCCCCTGTGTTATATACATTACCGGCGCTGTGAAAAAACCAGGTGTTTATACGGTTAAAAGTGGTTCACGTGTATATATGGCACTTGAAGCAGCAGGTGGCTTTTCAGATGCAGCAGATCAAATAGCGGTTAACCTGGCTGCTCCAGTGTCTGATGCAGAGCATCTGCACTTCCCTACAAAAACTGAAACAAAGGACAATCACAACACTTATGTGCCTGCAGGAATCACATCAGCGCAGAATGTTCAAAATAATAATGTGCGGACTGAAGGACACTCAGCCAGAAAATATTATAATGGGACGCTAATTAATTTAAATTCAGCTGGACAGGGAGAATTTGAGTTGCTTCCAGGCATTGGTCCCAAAACAGCGGCGGCAATACTCGGTTATCGTGAATCTTCTGGAGGATTTAAAAGAATAGAGGATCTTCTCCAAGTCAAGGGAATTGGACCCAAAAAATATGACGCCATAAAGGACATGGTCACGCTTGGAAAATAAAAGCAGCCCTGTGTCTTCTGCACCCGCGTTCCCCTTGCTCCTAGGTATATGCTGTGCGATATTTTTAAGTGACAAGGGTTTTGCTTCATATATTGCCGTTTCTGTTGCCGTTTTGATTTGTTTGGCATGGATGTTATTAGGGACAGAACGCCCATCTCGTTACTTGCCTTATGCCTTTGCGATACTAACTACATTGACCGTCTTGCTTTCTGTCTGCTTTCTGGCGCGTATAAAAGCAGAAACAGTCTTCCCGTCGTCTATAGATACCTTTGGCAGGATTACCATGAACAGAGAGTGGGGAAGACAAAGGGCCATAATGATACAAACCTCATACGGCTGCGTGTCTGCATATGTTCCTGTAAATAACGCGCCACCCGAGGGGACAAATGTGCGTATTCGCGGAGCCGTCTTTGATTTTAAGCGCTCTGACAAAAAAACAGATTTTGACGAATACTATTTCTGGCGTTCTAAAGGTGCTTCCAAAAAAGTTGTGGTGCTTGAACTTTCGGTGATTTCAAAACCTACATGGCTGCATAAATGGCGAAACTTCATAGAACAGAAGATAAGAGATAAGCTGCCCGAAAGAACCGCAGCATACATGTTAGCGATTACAGTAGGCACGAGGGACAAAACCCTTACGCAGCTCCATAAAAACGCAGGAACAGTTCATTTGCTTGCGGTTTCTGGCTTTCACGTTGGCATACTTGCAGCTCTCCTTGGATTTATTTTCAGGAAACGCAAAAGCAAAATAATTTTTATGAGTTTGGGAATATGGTTTTACGTTTTTTTGACAGGTGCCTCGCCAGGCGGGTTGCGTGCTGCGCTGATGCTGCAGATATATCTGGCCGGTCTGGCTGTAGGGCGCCCGTCGTCAGCTTTCAACAGCGTAAGCATGGCCGGCGTATTGCTGTTGACTGTGAACCCGTGGAGTTTTTATGATATTGGTTGGCGCTTGTCTATGACATCAGCACTTTTTATCTCTGCTGCCGGCAAATATATCAAGCGTTCGTTTATATCTGCTGGACTGCTGTCGATGGCTGTATGGTTCGTAACTGCTTCTCAAGTTGCTTTTTACTTTAAAAACGCGCCTGTGGCAGGTATTTTCATCAATGCAATAGCAGTGCCTGTGTTTGCGTTGATATTCCCATGTATATTTTTACTTTCACTCCCTTCTCTGTTTGGAATGCCATTTGCGTTATTTTTCTCAAACATCAGCGAATACCTTCTTGAAGCATGGGAAATGTTTTCACACTTGTTCACAACCCTTATACCGTGGAGTATTTCATATACCATGCCCCTGCTGTCTGCTTCTGCTTTGTTATTCGGCGCAGCCGCTGCTTTTGCCTCTGATTTTCCACGAAGAAGGATATCTCTTGCTTCTATACTGTGTCTTGCCTTTGTCCTTTTATTCGCTTAATTGTTGTAAAATATAACAGTTTATGCTTTTGTGCATTTTGCAAAAACAGGCAAACGGAGGGATAGCAATGCTTCTTGTCCTTGATGTCGGTAATACGAATACTACGATGGGTGTATATTCCGGTGATACTCTCATCAAACATTGGCGCCTAACTTCGAGACAGCAGACTGCTGATGAAGTTGGATTCACTATACTGGGATTGCTTGACTCCTTCTCAATAGAAAAAAACAAGATAGAGGCGGCTGTTTATGCCAGTGTCGTTCCTCCTCTGGATGAAATGTTTCTCGAAGGTGTAAAGCATTATATCGGTGTTCCTTGCATGAGGGTAACACATGAACTTGATACGGGGCTTAAGATTAAAATGAAGAACCCTACTGGGCTTGGCGCAGACAGACTGCTGAACGCAGTTGCCGGTATAGAAAAGTATGGTTCCCCGCTCGTTATCGTTGACCTTGGCACAGCCATTACACTGGATGTAATTTCAAAAGACGGCTCTTATCTCGGCGGAACAATTTCACCTGGCATGGAGCTTGGCATGGAAGCTTTATTTTCACGTACGGCCCAGCTTCCCAAAATCTCGCTTGAAGCACCTGGGCATTTTATCGGTGGGGATACAATAGAGGCTATACAGTCTGGTATCGTATACGGAAGTGCCGGAATGGTCGATACATTACTAAACGGTGTTTTCGATGAGATAGGTGGTCCTTGCCGTGTGATTGCAACGGGCGGACACGCACCGATCTTCGCCAAATATTCAAAAATAGCAAAAGACGTTGACCAGTGGCTGACTCTTGACGGTCTGCGCATAATTTACGAAAGAAACATTAGCAGGAAATAAAAAATATTCAGGACAGTCGAATTTATGGCAGATGTCACAAAAGAAGAAACGGATTTTTTTATAGGCAAAAACACCATACCTGGTTTTCCGAAAAAGATAGGTGGTGTTACAGTAAATAATCCGATCTGGCTTGCTCCTCTTGCCGGAATTACTTTCTGTTCCATCCGGAATTTTTACAAAAAACTTGGCGCAGGTCTCGTGCACACAGAAATGGTTAGCGCACTTGGCCTTTGTCACAGGGGCCGCAAGACAAAAGAACTGCTCTACGGCGATGAGAGCGAGCGCCCTGCTGTCCTGCAGCTTTTTGGCTCTAATGCTGAAGATATGGCGAATGGAGCAGAAATCGCACTGAATATAAGAAAATTTGATGCAATAGAGGTGAATATGGCGTGCCCTATGCCAAAGGTAACGAAAAAAGGCAGTGGTTCGGCGCTGATGCAAAATCAGGAAGCGGCTGTAGCTATAATTGACATTTTGTGCAAAACGGGGCTGCCTGTTTGGGCAAAAATAAGGATATCCCAGTATGGCACGTCTGAAACATGCCGTTTCTGCGAAAAACTTTTCAACTCTGGGGCTAACATGGTTTTTATTCACGGCAGAACTCCATCGCAAAGGTATGAAGGGACAGCACTGCGTTCAGAGATAGGAAAGACGGCCAGAATTTTCCCCGGTGCGATAGGCGGAAGCGGGGATTGTTACTCTCCAGCCGATTTTAAAGAATATCTTGATATGGGATGTGCCGCAGTGTTGGCTGCGCGAGGCATTCTCAGAGATGTTTTTATGATACCCAAAACGCTGAGATTTCTCGGTGCAGACGTAAACAATGAATTTATAACGCCAAATGTAGAACTGCAGCTCCGGCTTCTTCTCGAACTCGGCCGAAGCATCTATAATAAGGAGGGAGAAACTATGGCTCTCATGATATCCCGCCGTATGCTTGCCGCACTTTTTAAGGGACAGCACGGTTCAGCTAAGCTGCGCCAACGTGGAGCGCTGGCGCGTACGTGGAACGACATGGAGTATTTGCTGGAACATTGGAAAGAGATAGCAAGCGATGCTTGAAAGAGCATGCCTGCTGATTTTTTATAAATTAGTATAGGACGTGAGCATATGGAAGATAAGAATATTAATGCAGCACCACAGCAGCAGAACGAAGTTTCTGAAGAGGAAGTATTCCGTCAGCGCAAAGATAAACTTATGAGACTGCGTGAAGAAGAAAATTATGACCCATTCAAGCAGACTTCATGGAAAGTGGAACACGCCCTAGATTATGTAAAAGAAAAGTATGACTACCTGCAGAACGATGAATGGGCCCAAGATGAGATAAGCACCGCCGGGCGCATAATGGTACTGCGCCGCCACGGCAAGACTGCATTTGCAACTTTCGAAGATGACAGTGCAAAGCTGCAGCTGTGTTTCCAATTCGATGTCCTTGGCGAAACTGATTATACATTTTTTAAGAAATGGGTTGATGCCGGCGATTTTATCGGCATAGTTGGTATGCCATTCCGTACACAGCGCGGAGAACTCACGCTGTCTGTACGAAAATTCTGCCTGCTGTCAAAAGCTCTGCGGCCGATGCCGGAGAAGTGGCATGGGCTCAAGGACATGGAGACGCGTTATCGCCAGCGTTATGCAGACCTTATCGCAAATCCGGAAGTACGAGACACTTTCCGCAAACGTACTAAGATAATACAAACATTCCGCCGTGTGCTTGATGAAAATGGAACTCTAGAAGTTGAAACACCAATACTTTCAACAATCGCAGGCGGGGCAAATGCGCGTCCATTCATCACGCATCATAATACGCTTGATATAGATATGTATCTGCGCATTGCAACGGAGCTTCATTTAAAGCGTCTTGTAGTCGGCATGATGGGTAGAGTTTATGAAATTGGAAGACAATTCAGAAATGAGGGTATGGATCAGCGGCATAACCCAGAGTTCACTTCGTTGGAAGTTTACTGGCCTTACTGCGACTACTCAGATATGATGGATCTAACTGAAAAGCTCATAGTAGCAGCGGCAGACGAAGTCTGCGGCCGTAAGATAGAATATCAGGGGACAGAGATAGACCTAGAAGCTCCTTTTAGGCGTGCTACTATGATGGAACTTGTCAAAGAACAGACTGGTATTGATTTTGATGCATTGACAGATGAATCAGCGCGCAAAGAAGCAGCGTTGCGTGGAATTGAAATCAATACGGCAGATACAAAATGGGAGATAATGCCGAAATTTTTTGATGAGTACGTAGAGTCAAAATTGATACAGCCAACATTTGTCACTACATTCCCGACAGTAATATCACCGCTCGCTAAGCGCAGTCCTGTAAATCCTGACGTTACTGAAAGATTTGAGCTTTATATCAACGGATGGGAAATAGCTAATGCTTTCAGTGAGCTTAACGATCCGCTCGATCAAAGGGCGCGTTTTGAAGACCAGGCACGCAAAAAAGCTGCCGGTGATGACGAGTCACATCCCTTCGATGAGGATTTTATCAATGCACTCGAATTTGGTATGCCTCCGACTGGCGGTCTCGGCATAGGAATGGACCGTGTCGTCATGCTCCTTACAAATTCTGAAAGCATCAGGGATGTTATCCTTTTCCCGACAATGAAACCAAAGGATTAGGTATGTCCGCACCAGAAGATCTGAAGTCCAGAGCTGAACAATTGCGCGTGGAATTGGCACACCACGCCCAGCTTTATTATGAGCAGGATTCGCCAGAGATCTCAGATTTTCAATATGACTCGCTCGTAAGAGAACTGCAAAAAATTGAAACGACGTACCCTGAACTCGTAACACCGGATTCTCCGACGCACAGAATAGGCGGCGCACCTCGCGAAGGGTTTACTAAAGTAGAACATCCTTCACCAATGATGAGTCTCGATAATGCTCTGAACAGAGAAGAGCTCAAAAATTATTATGAAAAACTTTGCCAGTCGTTAGAAGTTACAGCGATTCCTGTGCTTTGTGAGCCAAAAATTGACGGTCTCGCTGTTTCGCTGATATATGAAGACGGCTTTTTTAAAAGTGGTTCGACCAGAGGCAACGGCCATGTTGGCGAAGATGTAACACCTAATTTAAAGACAATAAGGACAATGCCGCTTAGCCTTCACGAAAAAATCGACGGGCTTGTCGAAGTGCGCGGTGAAGTCTGCATGGACAAGAAAGATTTTGCCATCCTTAATGCTGCGCGTGAAGAATCAGGGGAAGCTATGTTTGCCAACCCAAGAAATGCGGCTGCCGGCAGCCTGCGTCAGCTTGACCCTAAAATTACCGCATCACGCAGACTCAGTGTCTATCTTTACCAGATAATCGAACCAGAAAAATATGGTGTGGCAAGCCAGCAGAAAATGCTTGATAAACTGCGGACATGGGGGTTACCTGTACAGGGTTCTGAAAAACTTTGCACATGTCTTGACGATATATATGGTTACCTGGACATATGGACTGAAGGACGTTTTGAACATCCTATTGATACAGATGGAGTAGTCGTTAAACTAAATGAGCTGCGTTTGCGTGACGGTCTGGGCGCGACATCTCATGCACCCAGATGGGCGATAGCTTTTAAATTTCCACCTGAAGAAAAACTTACACGCGTACTTGATATAGAAGTAACGGTAGGCCGTACGGGAACGCTGACGCCAACCGCTGTTTTTGATCCGGTACATCTGTCCGGAACTGTTGTGCAGAGAGCAAGCCTGCATAATCAGGATGAACTTGACCGCAAGGATGTGCGTATCGGCGACATGATATGGGTCCACAAAGCAGGAGAGATAATTCCTGAAGTTGTTCGTGTGGAACTGGAGAAACGCCCAGAAAATTCTGCCCCATTCAAGATACCAAATATTTGCCCGGTATGCGGTTCAAAAGCAATGCGTATTTCTGGTGAGGCAGCTGTCAAATGCACAAACGTATCATGCCCGGCGCAGATAAAAGAAGGGATTGCACATTTTGCTTCACGCCAGGCGATGGACATCCGCGGACTTGGCGAAAAAATCATTGCACAGCTTGTTGACAGCGGCAAGATTAAAAACGTTGCAGATCTTTATTCGCTTAATGTGATGGAACTTGCACTGCTTGACCGCATGGGCGCGAAATCTGCACAGAATATAATAGATTCGATCGAACGTTCAAAAGCGCGTCCTCTTGGTGCGCTTGTCAATGCGCTAGGTATACACAATGTAGGTGAAAGAACAGCACAGGATATCGCTGAGAGATTCCGTTCGCTTGATGTGATAGCCAAAAAATCAGTAGAAGAAGAAAGCTCGATGGAATCTATTGATGGTATAGGTCCTATAATCGCAGAATCGATGTCCGTTTTCTTCTCGGAACCGCACAATAAAGAGTTGATGAGCAGGCTGCGCATCGCTGGAGTCAAATTTGAAATGGATGAGCCTTTAGTTTTGAAAGACAGATTACCATGGAATGGTCTTAAGTTTGTCCTGACTGGCGAACTCTCTTCTATGACACGGAACGAAGCTTCTGAAAAAATCAGAGCTCTGGGCGGACAGGCGGTAAGCAGTGTAAGCAGTAAAACTGATTATGTTGTTGTTGGCACAGCTCCAGGCAGTAAATATTTGAAGGCAAAAGAACTGGGAATAACGATACTAGATGAAGAAGCTTTTGTTAATAAACTCAATGAAAATTATTAAAAACAGCCCTTGCAGGGAGTTGATGTTATGATAAAGAAAATGATAATGGACAAAGAAAGACTGCGTGAAGTAATTGGGCTTTCGCGCATCGGCCTTCCAGAAGAAGAATTCGACGAGGTCTTAGGACGTGTGAATGCAGTCCTGCGAATGTGTGATGAAATGCAGGAACTTGAGCATGAGAATGTCAGACCTTTTGAGTGGGATGTCAAAAAAGCCCCTTCAAGAAGAGCCGATGAGCCTGTTAAGTGGGACAACAGGGATGTTTTCCTTGACCAGGCCCCCGTGCGTGAAGGAGATTTCTTCCGTGTGCCTAGGATAATTTCACTTGAGGAAGACAACGGTGTAAGCGGGGAGGCTAAGTAATGGATTTTTATAAGCTGTCAGCCAAACAGATCGCCGATGGAATACGCGGGAAAAAATGGACCGCTGAAGAGGTACTCAGTGCCCAGCTGGAGCGTATAAAAAAATTTGATAAGAAAATAAATTCTGTAGTAACGCTTTGTGAAGAGAAGGCTCATAAAGATGCACACGCAGTCGATGAAAAAATAGCACGCGGTGAAGATGCAGGCTTGTTGGCAGGAGTTCCATATCTTACAAAAGATAATTTCTGTACGACCGGAATAAAAACAACCTGCGGCAGCAAGATGCTTTTCGAGTGGAAACCGCCTTATGATGCAACGGCAGTAAAACTTATGCATGAAGCTGGAGCTGTACTCATGGGCAAGACAAATATGGATGAATTCGCGATGGGAAGCACAACAGAAAGTTCTGTCTTTGCCCCGACACTTAATCCACACGACATCACTCGTGTGCCAGGCGGTAGTTCAGGGGGCAGTGCCGCAGCTGTCGCTGCCGGATATTGCCCCATAGCGCTCGGCAGCGATACCGGCGGTTCAATACGTCAGCCTGCCGCGTTCTGCGGTGTACACGGAATGAAACCTTCATACGGACAGGTTAGCCGTTACGGAATAGTTGCCTATGTTTCGTCCCTTGACCAGGTCGGACCAATCACCAGGAATATCGAAGATATGTCGATTGCTATGGATGTCCTTGCCAAGGCTGATAGAAACGACAGTACATGCGATGCTTATGAAAGGCCGTCGTTTTCCGGCTGTGCAGGCAATGGTGAAATCAAGGGCAAAAAAATCGCCGTGTTAACTGGATTTGATAAAAACAGCATAGACAAGCCTCTTGTTGATGCTATAGACAGAACTGTCAAAATATGCCTTGATGCAGGTGCAGAAGTTGTCGAAGCTCAACTTCCGATAACAATGAAACACGCCGTTGCCTGCTACTATATGGTTGCGCTTGGTGATGCCAGCTCAAAGCTCGCCTGTTATGACGGTATGCGATATGGTTATCATGAAGATGGCAAGAACCTTTCCGAAATGTACAAAAAAAGCCGCAACAGCGGATTTGGCAAAGAAGTGCGAAGAAGAATACTTATAGGGACGTGTATCCTTACACGCGGCTATTACGATAACTATTACGTGCCTGCAACACGCGTGCGCCAGATGATAGCGGATGAGTATGCGGAGCTCTTTAAACATTCTGATGCACTTATCTGTCCGATATCACCTGCCCTTGCTTATAAGAAAGGACTTGTTGAAGAGGATCCTGTAAGGATATACCTTGGAGACGCTTTTTCAACAACACCGAATCTTGCAGGGCTTCCAGGTATAAGCTTAAACGTTGGCTTTACTCCCGATGGCCTGCCAACGAATGTTCAGCTGGTAGGTCCGCGCTTCGGTGATGCACAGATACTTTCAATTGCCTCTGCGATTGAAAAACGTGCTGGCTCGCCTAGAATTGCTGAGCTTACCGAAGGAGGCTGCTAGAGATGGCAAGGCAAATTGTAATTGGGCTTGAGATTCATCTTCAGCTCAACACAAAAACGAAACTTTTCTGTAACTGTTCGACAGATTACATTGGCGCGACACCAAACACGAATGTATGTCCGATATGTCTTGCCGTGCCTGGAACATTGCCGCTGCTAAACGACCATGCAGTAGAACTGGCCGTAAGGATGGGTTTGGGACTGCATTGTGAGATACACAACAATACGCGTTTTCACCGCAAACATTATTTTTATGCAGACCTTCCAAAAGCGTACCAGATAACACAGTATGAGGATGCCATAGCTGTCGGCGGGTATGTTGATATCATTGCTAATGGCAAGCCAAAAAGAGTCAGGCTTGACCACCTGCACCTTGAAGAAGATGCGGGAAAGCTAGTTCACCCCACATCAGATGGACGTCTCTCGGGTGCGGCTTATTCGCTAGTAGATTACAACAGAGGAGGCATTCCGCTTTCCGAAATAGTTTCAGAACCCGACATCAATTCACCTGCAGAAGCTGTTGCCTATGTTATGCAGATACGCCAGCTTGCACGCTATCTTGAGGTTTCTGACGGTGAGATGGAAAATGGCTCGCTGCGTGTGGATGTCAACGTTTCACTTTCAAATCCTGACGGCAGTTTGGGTACGCGCGTTGAAATAAAGAACATCAACTCACTTAAATCGATAGAACGCGCGCTTGAATATGAGATATCACGTCAGAACCGTGCGCTTGACGATGGCGAAAAACTGATAATGGAAACGCGCCTCTGGGATGATGCCGCTGGTGTAACACGTTCTATGAGGAGCAAAGAAGGAGTGCGTGACTACAGATACTACCTCGAGATGGATCTGGCTCCGATAGAGGCAAAACCTGATTATGTAGAAAAAATACGCCAGAGTTTGCCTGAGATGCCATGGGATAAACGCGACCGTTTTATAGAAGAGTATGGCCTTTCACTTGACGAAGCTGTTCAGCTTACGGAACAGCGCGCAATGGCTGATTATTTCGAAGCCTGTGTTGCAGCAGGAGCTCCAGCTCAAAAATGTGCAAACTGGGTGATGATAGAGGTCCAGCGTATTCTGCATGAACATGAAACAAGCATAAGTGATTTTTCAGTAAATGCAGAAACACTTGGGCAGCTCATAGCAAAAGTTGAAAAACGTGATATCTCGAATACACAGGCAAAGGATATTCTGACCGCTATGGTCGAAAAAGGCCTGACTCTTGAAGATGCAATCAAGAAATGCGGTGCATCAGGAGGTCGTGTAACAGGTGCAGATCTTGAAGAAATAGTTAAAAGAGTCATTGAATCGCAGCCGGAAGCCGCAGAGGCAGTACGCAGCGGGCAGGACAAAAAAGGTGCAAAGGTCAAATTTTTGCAAGGTCTGGTAATGAGGGAAACTCGCGGTTCTGCAGACCCTGCTGAAGCTGCGGCAATAGTGCAGTCCATTCTTAAATAGTTTGCTATGCCGCTTTTTACCTGTGATTGACGGGATGACATGCAAAAGTGTATTATCAATAAGTTAGCGCTTCAGATTTGATGATTGGCTTTTAGGAAATATTTTTCTATAAAGTACCTACATCTGGAGGAGTGGTAGACAAATGGGGACACGCAGACCTGAGGATATTCGCGGTATAGCTCTCATTTCACACGGAGGAGCTGGCAAGACTTCACTCAACGAGGCTTTCTTATTCAACACCGGATTAATTTCACGCATGGGCAAGATCGAAGACAAGAATACTGTCTCCGACTATGACTCAGAAGAACAAAAACGCGGCATTTCGATAAGCACATCGCTTGCTACGATTCCTTATAAAAACAAAACTTTATATGTAATGGATACTCCTGGTTTTGCCGACTTTGTCGGCGAGCAGCGCAGCGCGATGAGAGTCGCCGATGGGGCGTTAGTTCTCGTCAATGCTACTTCTGGCGTTGAAGTTCAGACTCAGGCTGTTTGGACATTTGCCGAGACTTTTGAAACTCCGGCGATGTTTTTTGTCAGCAAAATCGACCGCGAACACGCGGACTTTGATAAAACAGTAAAAGACATACAGGAAAATATTTCTGAACATGCGGTTCCGCTTTATCTTCCGATCGGTTCAGAATTGAATTTTAAAGGTGTCGTCAATGTCCTCACAGGAAAGGCTTATACATACAAGGGCGATGGCAGCAAAGATTATACAGAGGGAGATACACCGGCAGAGTTAGCCGACGCAGTCGCGTCAGCACGGGAGACGCTTATTGAACGCGCGGTCGAGGCTGATGACGATGTCATGTCACGTTATCTTGACGGCGCTGAATTTACAACAGATGAGCTTATCGCTTTGCTTCGCAAAGCCGTTTGCAAGAGGACTGTCTTCCCGATAATTCCTGGTTCTGCAACTGCAAACATAGGTGTTATACAGCTGATGGATATGATTGCTGACTATATGCCTTCACCGAAAGACATGCTGAACCGTGCGGCACTTAAGGGAGATGAGTTTGTCAACATCCCGCCTGATGAAAATGGGAAATTCCTTGCATTTGTTTTCAAAGTAATGGTAGACCCATATGTTGGAAAACTTTCCTATGTCAAAGTATTTTCAGGAAAGCTTACAGCCGATCAGTCTGTCTATAACGTCAATGAAGACATTGAAGAGCGTACGGGGTCGTTCCGTTTCATGAGGGGCAAAGACAGCACAGAAGGCAAGGAGATAATCCTTGGTGATATCGTTGCAATTCCTAAGCTGGAAAGCACAACAGCCGGAGATACTTTAGGACAGAAGGGTGAAACGCTTAAATTCCGTCCGATACAGTTCCCGAAACCTGTTTACAGCGTTGCGGTACTCCCAAAAAGCCGTGCTGACGAAGACAAACTTGGTACAGCTATTCAAAAGATGCTAAAAGAAGACCGCACCCTTTCATTCGAGAAAAATGCCGAAACTAAAGACACAATCCTCTCTGGAATGGGCGACATGCATCTTGATATTATGCTTTCAAAAATAAAAGAGCGTTACAAAGTTGACCTTGAAACACGTACGCCAAAGGTACCATACAGAGAGACGATAAAGAAGAAGGCTAGTGCTCAGGGCAAACACAAAAAACAATCCGGCGGACGCGGACAGTACGGTGATGTCTGGTTTGAGCTTTCACCTCTGAAGACAAATTCCGGCATAGATTTTGTCGATAAGGTTGTAGGCGGTGCAGTGCCGAAAAACTATATTCCTGCGGCTGAAAAGGGACTTCGTGAGGCAGCAGAGAAGGGCTATCTTGCGGGGTATCCTGCAACTGATTTTTCATGCGCTATATTTGATGGTTCATACCATGAAGTTGACTCGTCGGAAATGGCATTCAAAATTGCCGCATCGCTTGCATTCAAAAACTGCATGGCCCTGGCAAATCCAGTGCTCATGGAGCCAGTTATGAACGTAGAGGTCGTTGTTCCTGAAGACTGCCTGGGTGACGTAATGGGCGACTTTAACAGCCGCCGCGGACGTATAATGGGCATAGACAGCGAAGGCAAACTTCAGATAGTCAAGGCGCAGTGTCCGCTTTCTGAAATGTTCCGTTATGCGATAATCCTTCGTTCTATGACATCAGGCCGCGGGTCATTCTCAATGGAATATTCGCATTACGAAGAAGTCCCCGCTGACATTGCAAAGAAAGTAATAGCAGCTGCTGCTGAAGATAAAGAAAAAGAAGCAGAATAGCTTTAGAAAAAAGTATTTAAGCGTTGTTGCAACGGCAGGTTCGTGTCAGGCGGACCTGCCGTTTTTTTTGCGATATTAACTGATATTTGTCATGTTTTGCGTTAAAATCAATGTAATGAATGGTGAAAAGAGCAGGAGATAAAATGAAAAAAGAAACAAAACAGATATTTCTTGTCTTTCTCGCGTACTATTTCATTACATGCTTTTCTGATGTCTACATGGTTTTTGTGCCATTCTTCGAAAAACGAGGGGCATCGCCGCGTGCCGCCGGTCTTTTCATCAGCTGTTTCTATCTTGTCAGAATGCTCAGCCGTCCGCTTGGGAGCTGTACGATAGAGAAACTTGGAATGAGGAAAACGCTTGTGGTCAGCGCAATAATGTCAATACTGACTTCGATTGGCATTGCCTTTTCGCTGTCAAATTATCCACTTGTGATTTTATTCAGGTCTATTTCCGGCATTAGCGATAGCATTTTTGTCTGTGCTACGGTTGCGTACCAGTCAATGGTTCTTGACTACAAATCGCGCGGATTGGGTTTTGCTCTTTTTACTACCGGTTCAACACTGCCAATGGCTACGATAGTTCCGCTAAGCGAATGGCTTATCAATATGCAAATGGCCACGACATATATTATGCTGCCCGTTATTATAACTACGATATGCCTTGGAACTGCCTTTATGATAAACGATATCCCTCCTTCGGTAAAAAAAGACAAAGAATGGGGCAGTTATTCCGACATGTTCCGTGTCAGAGGCGTGAAAATATTTTATCTTTCATGCGTTATTCTCCTGATCGCTGATGGAACAATGATGGTATTTTCATCACTAGCGCAGGAAAGGAGAGTTTCGGTGTCATATTTTATGATATCGCTTTCTCTAGCAGCATTCATCATACGTACAATTGGCTACAAAATTATCAATAAAATTCCTCGCCTTTTGCTTGCAGGCCCCACCGGGGCACTGATGGGATTATCGATATTTTGTGTATCGTTTACTTCTAACCCACAGATGTGGGTACTCTGGGGCATTGCTTATGGTGTAGGCATCGGCATAGGATATCCCGTACACTTCTCGATTGTCGGCGACCTTCTTCCGGTCGAATTCCACCCGAAGGCGACAAGTACAGTCCTTTTCTGCGTTGATTTGGGATGGGGTGTTATTCCTTTAATCTATGGCATCGTTTCGCCGGTTATTGGGGCAAGCTGGACGTTCAGGCTTATAGGCCTCTCCGCGTTAATATCTATGACAGCAATGCACTTTGTGCTTTGGCTGCCGCTTTGGAGAGAGAAAAGAAAGGCTGTTTAGAGTGTATTGTTTTATACTGTAATAATGTATTTTTTGATCAGGAGGAATCATTATGAATGACAAAGCAATGTCTGTAATAAAAAAAATGCAGGTAAATGAAATAACAGAGTATAAAATTTATGGTGCTCTAGCAAAAAGAGTGAAAGGGCCAAATTCAGCGATACTGTCAAAAATTTCGGAAGAAGAGAAAAAACATGCTGCAATGTGGAGAAAATATACCGACTGCACCCCTTCCGCTAAGAACGGGAAAGTGCTGTGGTACATCTTGCTTGCTATGATATTCGGCTATACGTTTGTCATAAACATGATGGAGAACGGTGAAAAAAAAGCAGAATGGGTATATGGCTCTATCGCAGATGAAGTCCCCGAGGCTGCACGTATCCATGACGATGAAGAAGCCCATGAAGCAGCTCTGATAAAAATGATAGATGAGGAGCGTCTCAAATATATCAGCTCAATGGTCTTGGGGCTAAATGACGCGCTTGTTGAGCTAACTGGAGCACTTGCCGGTTTTACTTTTGCCTTGGGCAGCAGCAAGACTATAAGCATGGCAGGGTTTATAACGGGCAGTGCGGCTACTCTTTCTATGGCAGCTTCGGAATATCTGTCAAAGAAAAATGACAAATCTGAAAAACACCCCTTGAAAGCGGCAATTTACACAGGCATCGCTTACATGATAGTTGTAACGATGCTGCTGCTGCCATATTGTTTTATTCCGACTCCGCTCGTTGCGCTGGCATTCTGTTTGTTCGATGCGGCTCTTGTTATTCTGATATTTACGTTCTATGTTTCCGTTGTCCGCGGTGAGCCATTCAAGCCGGCTTTTTTTGAGATGATAGGCATCAGCTTTGGTGTTGCGGGACTCTCTTTCTGTATCGGTTGGATGGCACGTACATTCCTTGGAATAGATATATAAAATCAGCTGACAATCAATGGATAAGAATCCGCCTATTGAGAAGATACATGAAGCATATAGTGCAATTGCTGACAGACGTGTGGATGTCATGGGAAACAGCGCCACTGTAAAATCTTCAAACGGTGAAAAGGAATACGAAGTTCGGTGGGACAAAAACGTTTATTCATCAACAGACAGCGCCACATTTTGGCAGCACTATCCTGGTTATCCTGTTATAGCCGTACTTATGCTGCAGGGCAGGCTGCCGCTTGATAAGAAAATTGCAGAACATTTTGCCGACGTGAACTGGACAGAACTTAACAACAGGCACAAAAGAAATTATGCCGCCTCTGCCGCGGAGGTTATGGAAATGATAAAAAAGGCCGGCGGAGATATCAAAATGATAAACACCGAGATAGCATCGGTATATGAAAAACTATGTGCCCTCGATATAAAGATCAAAAGGGGAAAACTTTAAGGATCGCAGATGTATTGTGCTTAAATACGCGTTATAATAAATGTGCATCAGATCAAATACTATCGGATGGGGTTGATTGAGATGGGAGTAGTAGTTTATTCAACAGATACATGTCCGTGGTGTGAAAAAACAAAGGAATACCTCAAATCTCTGAATGTTGATTTTGAATCAAAAAATGTCTCTGGTGATAGAGAAGCTGCAATGGAAATGGTTAAAAAGACACACCAGATGGGTGTACCGGTAACTCAGGTCGGTGAACAGTACATTGTCGGTTACGACCCAGACAAGATCAGTGCTGCCCTCAAGGCCGAAGGCCTGCTTAAATAGCAAATATCACGGTGGAACTAATATAGATTCCGCCGTGTTTTTTAATTAAAAGGTAGGGGAGGCGTTTGCATGGAACATCTCTCTATGGTTTTTTCTTTCGGCGGTGCGCTAAGCAGTATCAACGATTTTTCTGCGCTGTCAGAAGAATACGAGCCTGCATGTGAATCAGCGGCAAAGTGGCTTGCGGATTCGCCTGCTGATGAAACGGGTCATGGCTGGTTTTCTCTGCCGGACATCGACAGCGCGGCAATAAAAGAAACGGGCGAATGGCTCAAAGGTTTTGACTCGATAGTACATATCGGCATAGGTGGTTCAGCTTTGGGGAACTTGATGCTTAATCAGGCACTGTTGGGCGACAATTTTAATGACAGGACAACTGCTCCAAAATTTTACCTCGCCGATAATCCAGATCCTAAAAAAATCCAGGATATCTGGAGAAAAATAAAAAACGACAACATAGCTCTGATAGGCGTCAGCAAATCCGGTGCAACAGCAGAAACGATGTCGCAATTCCTATGGTTCCGCGACAAGATGGAGGAGCAGGGCGTTGACACTTCTAAAAATCTTCTTGTCATCACAGATCCAATCAAGGGAATTTTCCGTTCCTTTGCAAAGGAGAGCTGCTGCCGTGTTCTTGATTTGCCTCCATCCGTTGGCGGCCGTTATTCAGTGCTTTGTTCAGCAGGTCTTACAGGAGCATATGCGCTGGGCATAGATGTCGATGCACTTCTAAGTGGTGCGCGCGAGATGCGGAGCGAACTTGTAAAAAAGAAAAGCTTATCTGACAATCCAGCATGGATGCTTGCCGCTCTCAGCTGTTACCATGAAAAAAACGGCAAGCACATGTCTGTGTTGATGCCTTATTCCAGCAGGCTTGCTTATTTTGCTGAGTGGTTTGCGCAGCTTTGGGGCGAAAGTCTTGGCAAGAAGGGGTTGGGCATGACTCCTGTCCGAGCACTTGGAGCGATAGACCAGCATTCGCAGGTACAAATGTACACAGAGGGACCTAACGATAAATTATTCACGATAATCAATGTAAAAGACCACGGCAGCGAAGTGATTGTCCCAGATGTAGGAAACGGAGCATTGGAACCTTTGTCATATCTGAGCGGTTCCGATATTGGCCATATGCTTGGGCTTGAAGCAATGAGCACTGCTTCTGCCATAGTCAAAGCAGGCAGACCTGTGGTGTGGGCAGAGATAGATAAAATAGATGCTCACACGTTGGGCGCGCTTATCTTCTTCTACGAATATGCGACTGCAATGACGGGAAAGATGATGGGTATAGATCCCTTCGATCAGCCGGGTGTCGAACAAGGGAAACAATATACATATGGTTTAATGGGACGAGATGGCTACAGCAAAGATGCCGGCGAAGCAAAAGAGTGGTTCAGCAGGATAAAAGAAAAATCGATAGAATTGTAAAATCCTGATAAAAAAAGAGACAGCTTTAAGCTGTCTCTTTTTTATTGTTTAAAGCTTGCAGATCATTCAGAAACTTTAAGACGGATAAAATCACCTTGAAGGTTCCAGCTCTTTTCCTGAACAGATGCAGTTTCTCCAGGCTGTTTCCATGGCAGCATATTGGCCATGCCGAACGCGTCGACGATTGCTATAAATCTCTCTCCGCTTTCATTTATGTAAAGGTATACGCCTTCTGGCTGCTGCTTTGCCATGTCTTGCCTCCGCTTGAATATGTACTGATATATATGTTACTACAACTTTTGGCTTCGGGCTAGCATGCGCTGATATTTTGTGCTATGCTCCGCGCCAACGGATATTTGGATGACTTTTTGAGCATAGAGGGGGCAAGCAATGAAAAAACTATATTTTTTGATAATATGTGCCGTGCTCATGACATGTGGAGCCTGCGATGCTTGCACGCTCTTTGCGGCAACTGGCAGCGCATACGTGAAGAACGGCGGTACACTTATTTCAAAAACAAGAGATTGGACACCTCAATACAACGGGGCGAAACTCTACGCATTGCATGGGAAAAACGCTTTTTATGCAATCATTGCTGGAGACATGAAAGACTCAATGTCTCCGAGGGGCGGTATCAATGATAAGGGACTTGCCATGGTCGTTGCTTCTGCTTCATCAGTTCCAAAAGATGTTCTTAGAAAAATACCGCGCAAAGGCAATATTACGCAGGATATACTTTCGGCCTGCGACAGCGTAGAAGAAGCTGTAAAAAATATAAACGGATACAGAGGCCAATTCGTTTTGCTTGCGGACAGAAAAGAGATAGCTTTGGTTGAAATATCACCGGAAGGCATACCTGACGTTAAGCGCATCAAGTCTGGGTATCTGTATCATACAAACCATTATGTCTGTGATGATTTCGTTAAATATAATGTCAAACTTGGAGAGTCTTCACGGACAAGATTTGACAGGATAGGCAGTTTACTGACAGAGTCGGCAAAACCCTTCAGCATAGAAGATTTTACAAGCTTTACAGATGACAGGCATGATGGCCCCGTAAACAGCATATGGAGAGTCGGCGATGCAAGGCACAGTATAAAGACTCAGGCTGCCTTTACTGTACATATATCTCCAGATGGTGATGCAGAGATATTTCTCAAAATATGCAAAGATCCGTTATTTCCGAAGGAATTTGAAACCATAAAGATTAAGAGTTCTGAAATATTTTGCAGCGTAAATAAATGAAGGAAGTCTTAAACAAGTAGTTGGTGAACCGGCTGTTAAGCTGTGTCTTTAAGGGTTTTGTCTATGTCTTCAACTATATTGCTGTCAATAAATCCCTTGTTTGCCATATCGCGAAGTATTTCAAGAGCCTTTTCGTGAGTCATAGGTTCTTTATATGGCCGTTTTTCACGTAATGCCTGATAAATGTCGAGACATGCCATTAGCCTGTCGTTGAAGTCAAGCTGGTCTGCTGTCTTTCCAAAAGGGTATCCATTGCCATTGAGTTTCTCATGGTGCAGGGCGGCCCAGTGTGTTATGGTTTCCAGCCCATTGACCTTGCTTAATATCTGGTAGCTGGCATAAGCATGATTCTTAATGTTTTTATATTCTGCGGAAGTCAGCTTTGAAGGTTTTTCAAGAATGTCTGTACTGATAATGAGTTTGCCAAGGTCATGGACCGCCCCTGTAAAATACATCTCAGCTACCATTTCATTAGAATAACCGTAGAATTTCGCCATTTTTTCAGCTTTTTCAGCAATGCCTATGGAATGGTGCATTGTGAAATTTGACTTGTAATCAATTATTTTTGCAAAAAGAGTCGCAAACTTTTTGATTTCTTCCGCTGAATACTCTCTGACCGCTTTGGGCAGGCTGTTGCCCAGGATTTCGTCCATGTTTTTTTCTCTGACAGCCTGATGCTCCTTTGAAGAGTAAGCTGAAAGAAATGCTTCCGCACAATCTCTTGCATAAAGGACATCAATATTATTTTTTACAAAAGAACGTAATGTCTCTAATCGCTCGTTGTCCATCTCAGAAAATGGCCACGCAACATCAATGCTGTCTGCAAGGTGAACAATCTGTGCAAACAACGGCGTTTCGGCTGTTCTCTTACCGAATGGTCCGCTGCCGTCAGCATTTTCATGGTGATATTTTAGAATGCCGTCCTCAAAATAATTAATGGGAATGTTTTTCAGGTTTTCTTCGCCCATAATACAATGCGGTTTGGGGTCGAAAAGAGTCTTGTCAGCAAGGATATCCCTTCCAGCCAAAAACTCTGTGTGCAGATATTGTGTAAGGGCGTTGTCATGAAGGAGAGCACAGGCGGCTAAGTCAATAAGCTGCCTGTCGCAAAAACCCATCTCTTTGCCAATAAGAGTGGAAATATAAGCTACTCGTTTTGAATGGTTGGATGTCGCCCCTAATGTATCTCGTTCTACGCAGTCTAAAGCATCCGAAAAAGCGCCCAAAAGATCGTTAAAATCTATTCTCATAAGTACGCCTGCCGCTCTAAGTTTATGTTCTGTAAGGTCTTTGATTATTATACAGCTTATGGCAAAGTAAAAGGTGGTGATTTTAACGATAAACTGCTAACAGTGTTTAAATGTATTGTGTGAACATCGTAACGCTATTTTATTGCTTCTTCAGAGTTGAGGACAATCTGTCCATCTTTTAAGATCAGACATGGAATGCGTATACTATGCTGTCGTTTTTCTTGACATTGTCAAACAGACTGGCTCTGTCAAGAATAGACAGAAACTCTTTTAGACAAACCTAAATTCTTGAAACATCTCAATAATCAACTTCTATTTGCTTTCCCCTGAAGAACTTAAAAACAGCGAGTATATTTCAAAAGTAAAGTGCCATAACGTATATCTTTATAGCCATAAAGATATGTGCTCAGAATTTTACTTGGATTTTCAGTGAACGCTGAGAAGCAGGTGGCCAAGGGAGTGTGATGTAAGAATATAGCAATTGTATCCCCGAACCAACGCTGTTATGTTTTTTAAGACGAGACCAATATCTAAATTTGGTGGGCGGTAATGGGTTCGAACCATCGACTTCCACCGTGTGAAGGTGACACTCTACCACTGAGTTAACCGCCCAATCAGACAACGATAGGATTATACTTGCCAGAGCTCATTTTTTCAAGGGCGCTGTGCGATTCCAGAGAATAATAACGCATTATCTTGTTGTATCAGGTGTGATTTAGTGTAAAATATCCTAGACGTGCAACGAAAAGAAGGTGTATCTGATTATGATCGTGTGTGCAAAGATGAATGGCAACGGCAATGACTTCCTTGTCATTGACAATATGGATCTTAAATATTCTTCAGAACAACTTTTTGAGATGGCAAAGAAAATATGCCGCAGGCGTGAAGCTGTTGGGGCCGATGGTTTGCTTATAGCTGAACCTTCATCAAAAGCGGAGTTCAAAATGCGTCTAATCAATCGCGATGGTTCTGAGGGTGAAATGTGCGGGAATGGTGCGCGATGCATGGCACGTTTTGCCTACGAGAATGGCATAGCAAAAAATGACGAGATGCAGTTTGAAACGCTGGGTGGACTGGTCAGTGCTTCAGTGCATGGCAACCATGCAGCGCTGAAACTCTCTCCTGTCTCTGTAAAAGATGTACCAGTAGACAGACCGGCTTCTGTTAATGGGTACAATTTTAACTATACATTTTTGAATGTAGGGGTGCCACATACCGTTATATTTGAAGAGATGCATAGAACAGAAGAGGAATACAGGAAGCTTGGCAGAGGTGTACGTGGAATGGCGGATCTTTTCCCGCAGGGTACAAACGTGAATTTTGCAGTGCCTCGCGCGGAACGTGACGGTGGACTGGATGTTGTGACGTTCGAGCGTGGGGTAGAAGATTTGACACTCTCATGCGGCACTGGTTCAACGGCAAGTGCTATTGCTGCCGTTCTTATCGGACTTACCGGGCCAAAAGTTGATGTATATAACCCAGGCGGCATGAACCGTGTGTCTCTGACATTCCAATCGTCAGATGTTGTGCTGCCGGAACTCGAAGGCACAATGACACGCGTTGCCGAGCTGCAGATATCTGACGAAGCCTTGCTGTAGAATAATTGCCAGAGACTCTTTCTGGCCGCTTTTTGATTTTGATAGATCTAATGGAGGTCTTTTTGATTATGCCTAAACCGTGGTGGCGCGAAACAATAGAAACCGTATTCTGGGCTTTGATACTTGCCCTTATTTTGAGGACTTTTATTATTCAGGCTTTCTGGATCCCAAGCGGATCGATGATACCTACGCTTGAAATCGGCGACAGAGTGCTGGTACTGAAATTCTGGTACGCGCTGCCAAAAGTTGAGCCCAAACGAGGACAAATCGTTGTCTTCAAATATCCTGTCGATCCAAGAAGAGATTTTGTAAAAAGAATAATCGGATTGCCAGGCGATACTGTTGAAATGAAACAGGGTGTCGTATATATCAACGGCAAAGAATCTTTCGAGCCGTATGTTAAGAATACGGATACTTATAATATGTCGGCTATAACAGTTCCTGAAAAAAGTTATTTTTGTCTTGGCGATAACAGGCCTAACTCACAAGACGGTAGATTTTGGGGATACGTTCCCAAACATTTCCTGCGCGGTCCAGCAGTTTTCAGGTATTGGCCGCTCAACAGGATCGGGCTTCTGGATTAACGAAGATGGGCCGTACTGTCTGGTATCCTGGGCATATGGCAAAAGGCAAACGCCAGCTCGAGGCGCTTGCCAAGAATATTGACCTTATCATAGAGGTTCGGGACGCAAGAGTTCCGAACCTCTCCGCGTCTCCAATGATAAAGATGTTCGCACCGAAGATAAAAATTGCAGTAGTGCTTTCCAAAGCCGATCTTGCAGATGAGAAGACAACAAAACTTTGGGTAAAACATCTGAAAGAAAAGAATTCTTATGTTTGGGCACTGGACCTTAGAAAAGGCGGTATTGCGCCAATAAAAAAATCGCTTATTTCAATGAGACCTGATTATCGTGATCTGCGAATAGCAGTTGTTGGTATACCCAACGTTGGTAAATCAATGCTGATAAACCAGCTGGCCGGCCGAAAGTCTGCTGCTGTCGGTGGTATCCCTGGGGTTACGCGCGGGGTGTCATGGTTTAAAGGAGAGGGGTTTCTTCTCGTTGATTCGCCCGGTATCCTTGACCCTCACGGGGATGCCAGAGCACAGCGCATTATCTCATGGATAGGCTCATCACGCGGAGAAGTGATAGGCAGCATGGAAGAACACGCGAAAGAATGCATAGCGTTCCTTATCGGACGCGGACTGTGGAACGTTGCAGAAAGGACATGGAACATCAGTCCAGATGGAGAACCTTCAGATATTCTAGAAAAAATTGGTCGCAGACTCGGTAAGCTAATGCCGGGTGGAATTGTAGATATGGAAGCTTCCGGCAGAGCGCTACTGGATGCTTTTTCTTCAGGACGATTAGGCAGGGTAAGTCTTGAAAAACCTGGAGACCCTCAGATTTGGGAAAGCCTGTAATGCCACCCAGAAGGGATTGCATTGTTGCTGGAACGGATGAGGCCGGAAGAGGACCGCTTGCAGGGCCTGTAGTGGCAGCAGCTGTTATCCTTACATTTGAGCAGAGAGGCATGTTGGTAAAAGCCGGCTTGAAAGACTCAAAAAAAATGACTGAAGCATCACGCGAAAGGATGTTTCAAAAGATGTGTGAGTTAGGCGTTATCTGGAAAGCTCAGGCTGCGTCTCCAGCCAGAATAGACAGTATGAATATTCTTCGTGCATCGCTTTGGTGCATGAAACGTTCTGTTGAGAAACTTCCCACATGGCCGGACCTTACGCTAATCGACGGCAATCAGCTTATCCCCGGGCTTTTATCCGAACAGAAGTGCATAATAAAAGGAGATAACAAGGTCCCTGCGATAGCGGCAGCTTCTGTGATAGCTAAAGTGTTGCGTGACAGGGCAATGATAGCGCTCGATAAAATATACCCGCAATATGGTTTTGCCGTGCACAAGGGCTACCCGTCAGCCGAACACAGACGGATTCTCAAGGAGATCGGTGCATCGCCAGTGCACAGGCTTTCATTCCGCGGTGTTTTGACCGCCCAAGAGCTATGACTCTTAAAAGAGCGCTTGAGAAGAGTGTAAATACCGCAAAAGATGAGATGCGTGCTATTCATAAACATATAGACTCAGCGTGCCCAGCCCACTTGAAGCTTGGCGCTGCTGGAGAGCATATCGCAGCAGAGTATTTACTATCTAAAGGGCTCAGAATAATAGACAGAAATGTTCATTACAGGCGTGGCGAAATAGACATAATTGCCCAAGACGGCGACGAAATAGTTTTTGCAGAAGTTCGGACGAGGTCTGTCGGTCTTATAATGCCTGCTGACAGGACCGTAGGCCCAGATAAGCTTAAAAAGCTGATGCTTGCCGCGCGGACATGGGCCGAAGAAAAAAATTACAACGGTTTTTGGCGTATAGACCTTATTGCTATTACAATTAATGAAAATAAAAAAACTGACATAGAACACATTAAAAATATAACGGAGGGAATATTGTGAATCCTGTTTCCGGGATAACTTTGCATGGAATTCAGGCTATGCCGGTAGAGGTTGAGGTCGAAACAACAGGCGGACTCTTTCAGATATCTGTTGTTGGGCTTCCTGACATGGCCGTCAAAGAGGCGCGTGAGCGAGTGCGCGCGGCGCTCAGGAACGTTGGCATCAACATACGAGGCCGAGTCGCAGTGAATCTAGCTCCTGCAGATATCCCGAAAGAAGGAGCTCTTCTTGACCTGCCTATCGCAGTCGGAATCGCCTGTTCACAATCTGGAGTGACAGTGAAGAAACCGTCACTGTTCCTGGGTGAACTCGCGCTTGACGGCAGACTCAGAGGTGTACGTGGAGCAGTCCCAGCGGCATTCCTCGCGAAAGAAAAAGAACTTGATCTTTATATCCCGCCTGATAACGCAGCTGAAGTCGGTCTTGTCAATGAAGTCAGCGCATTTATTGTTCCTGATTTAAAAAGCCTGCTTATGCACCTACGTGGCGAATGCGAACTTAGACGAGTGAGTCGTACTGTTGCATCTGATTCACAACTGGCGGCTGACCCCGACCTTTCAGATATAAAAGGGCAGGCTGTTGCAAAGAGAGCTCTTGAAATAGCTGCCGCAGGCCACCATAACCTGCTTTTTGTCGGCTCGCCAGGTTCGGGCAAAACGATGTTGGCAAAAGCATTGAAAGGCATCCTGCCGCCGCTTTCCGATAAAGAGCTTATGGAAGTTTTGCTTCTGCGTAGCACAGCAGGAATGCCATTCAGTACAGCGCGTGAAAGACCGTTTCGGTCAGTGCACCACACTGCAAGTGCGGTCGCGATATGCGGCGGCGGCGCCAATATGCGCCCGGGCGAGATAAGCCTTGCCTCGCGCGGAGTCCTTTTCCTTGACGAATTTCCAGAATTTTCGCGTGATGTTCTTGAAGCTCTGCGCCAGCCGCTAGAAGACGGTTGTATAACTGTCAGCCGCGCTGCCGGCAGTGTCGAGTATCCTGCCAAGGTATTGCTTGTTGCGGCCTGTAACCCATGCCCGTGCGGATATGCAGGAGATCCTATAGAACATTGCACCTGCTCACAGGCTGCACTTGAACGTTACAGGAGAAGGCTTTCTGGTCCTATACTTGACAGAATAGATCTTCATGTTTCTGTCCCGCGTCTTACACCTGAAGAACTTGTAACAATAGAAGGTAAATGCGGCGAAACCAGTTTCGATGTTCGCAAGCGAGTGTCTGCCGCAAGAAAAATACAGGCTGAACGCTGGGGAAAAATAGGATTCCAGTGTAATTCCGAGATTCCGGAAAGAGTATTGCGCCGCAATATCAAGCTCCCAACTGACGTTAAAAATTTCATCCTTAAGTCTCTCAATCGGGTCCGTTTGTCAGGGAGGGGGCTTTCACGGGTATTGAAAGTTTCACGCACTATAGCAGATCTCGAAATGTCAGATAATATTGAGATACAGCATGTTGCCGAAGCGATGAGTTACAGAGAAGGAGAAGTCCTTTCATGGATGAACTCTTAAAAGCGTTTCTCCTGCTAAATTCTGTAGGTGCTGATGCAAGGGCGTGGAAGAAATTCAGCGTTTTAAATATAGAAGCAAGCGCAATTTGGAAAAACAGCAGAAGGCTTGTAAATGCAGTTTTAAGTCAAAACGCTGCAGAACGTTTGATAGCAAAAGAGAAAGAAAACTGGGCTGAAAAAGAATATGAAGCCTGTCATAAAACAAACATAAGAATTATTTGTTACGGAACGCCAGGTTATCCTAAAGCTTTAAATGAATTGGAAGATCCTCCGCTGGTGCTTTACTGGCGCGGAAGTTCAACTTCAATGTCTGACAGAACCGTCGGCGTGGTCGGCACTCGCAGAGCAACATCATACGGCAGACGCATCTCTTATGGTATAGGCAGTCGTTGCGCTGCGCAGGGTATTGCTGTGATCAGCGGAGGTGCTGCTGGTATAGACGGAGAGTCTCATGCTGGTGCATGCGACGCGGGAGGAGAGACTTTTGCTGTCTTTGGAACAGGTATAGATATATCTTTCCCGACGACGCACAAAGAACTTTTTGAACGAATTTGCGCCGGAGGCGCGCTGATATCAGAATTTCCTCTTGGAGCAGTCGGAGAAGCATGGCACTTTCCAAGAAGGAACAGAATTGTTTCTGCACTTTCGCAGAAACTCATTGTAGTTGAAGCCCCGCTAAAGAGTGGCGCGATGATAACAGCAAAAGTGTCTCTTAATCTTGGCAGGGAAGTGTGGGCTGTTCCTGGAAGAATAACAGAAAGTTCTTCAGAAGGAACAAATAAACTAATTTTTGATGGAGCCTATCCACTGATAAATTTTGATGCTTTCTTTGGCATGCACGGCTCACAGCAGCCTTTGTTCGGCAACGCCCAAAGCCCTTGGATAGAGGAAGATTCATTTAGTCAGGAAGAGGCTGCGGTACTCTCCGTGTTGAGAAGAGAAAATGACATGACAGTTGACAACATTGCACTTGAGGTTAAAATGGTCGCCGCTGATGTATTAAAAATCATTGCTATATTATCGGCACGTGGAGCCGTATGTGCATCAGGGCCGGGCCGTTTTAGCATTAATCTTTGAAAGAGGTAGAACAGATGGCTGTGAAAAAAGACTCTGCAGCAAAAAGTAATGTTAAAAAAACAAAAACTACTGCGAAGAAAGTTTCGTTAACAACAAAGCGAACTTCTTCTGCGGCGAAAAAAGTTAAATCTAAAACGCCAGCAAAAAAAGTTTCTTCCAGAATAAAGATAAACAGCGCGCAGTTTGCTGGCAAAACACTTGTTGTTGTTGAATCTCCCGCAAAGGCAAAAACGCTTGAAAAAATACTTGGAAGCAAATTCCGTGTCCTTGCGAGCATTGGCCATGTCCGTGACCTTCCCAAAGGACGCCTTGCGATAGACATAGACAATGGTTTTGAGCCTGACTATATCCAAGTACGCGGCAAAGCAGATCTTATACGCGAACTGAAGGCTGCTTCAGAGGCAAGTAGCAAAACGCTGTTAGCTTCTGACCCCGATAGGGAAGGCGAAGCGATTGCCTGGCATCTTGCGACACTTCTTGGCATCGATCCAAAATCACAGTGCCGTATCCGTATGCACGAAATAACCAGAAATGGTGTTACAAATGCCGTTTCATCCCCTGATGTCGTTGATATAGACCTTGTAAATGCGCAACAGGCACGCCGTGTCCTTGACAGGCTTGTCGGCTATCAGCTAAGTCCTCTGCTATGGTACAAAGTGCGGCGTGGGCTTTCTGCAGGGCGTGTCCAGTCTGTAGCTCTGAGGATAGTTTGTGAACGCGAAGACGAAATTGAAAAATTCAAACCTGAAGAATATTGGCTCGTAGATATCGATGCTTCAAGCGTGGATGAAAAAAGAAAGTATATGCTCCGCGTTGAGAAATATCAGGATAAAGCGCTGACAATAAAAGACTCTGCACATGCCGCTGATGTTGAGAAAGTACTAAAAGACGGCAAGTTGACTGTAAGCGAATTTAAGGTAAAAGAGAATCAGCGTCCTGCGCTTCCTCCTTATAAGACAAGCACGCTTCAACAGGACGCTTCACGTAGATGTGGCTTTGCGCCGAAGAGAACAATGCGTATAGCACAGGGGCTTTATGAAGGTATCGATTTACCTGGCAGAGGCCCGACAGGTCTCATTACCTATATGCGTACAGACAGTCTTCGCCTTGCCCCAGAAGCAATAGATGCTGCACGTAAATATATCGGAGAAACTTTTGGTAAAGACTATCTTCCTTCAAAATCCAACACATACGTTCCAAACGGCAGAGCCCAGGATGCTCATGAAGCAATACGCGCAACAGACGCAAGTCTGACACCGGAATCGATTAAGGGATATCTCACGGCCGAGCAGTACAGACTTTATGAGCTCGTATGGAATCGCTTTATAGCGAGTCAGATGGCACCGGCGCGGATCGCACGTGCCACATTGAGCTGCACAGACAACGGGTATCTGCTGAAACAGAGCGGAGTAACAGTTGTTTTTGACGGATGGGGAAGGGTATTCCCGCTTGGAGTCAAAAATGCAAATATAAGTCCGGCTGTGGCAGGTGAAGTTCTTGATATAGGCAAAATAACTAAGGAACAGCGTTTTACACAGCCGCCTGCAAGATATACAGAGGCAGGCCTTGTGAAAGTGCTTGAAGAAGAGGGAATAGGGCGTCCTTCAACTTATGCAACGATAATCGACACACTTTCTCTGCGCGGATATGTGGCACGCGGTGACGAAGATAAAAAGCTTACGCCAACAAAACTGGGACGTCTCGTAAACACATTCCTGGTCAAATATTTTCCTAAAGTCATAAACGTTAGTTTCACAGCTAAAATGGAAGGCGACCTTGATAAGATAGAAGCAGGAAACCTAAAATGGAAAAATGTCGTAGGAAAGTTCTGGGGCGGATTTAAAGACACCTTGGATGATGTTTCTGCCCATGCCCAAGACATGCATCCTGAGCCGGAATATATTGGCGAGGATTGTCCGGAGTGTGGAAAACCTCTTATCGTTAAAAACGGGCGCTTTGGCGAATTTATAGCCTGTACAGGATATCCAGAGTGCAAATACACACGTAAGATAGTGAGAACTACCGGCATAAAATGTCCGAAATGCGGCGAAGGTGAGCTTGTCCGCAGACGTGCGAACAAGGGTAAGATGAAAGGCCGTTTCTTCTATGGATGCTCCCGCTATCCTGAGTGTGATTATATAAGCTGGAAAAAACCTGCAAATCCAAGCGAACAAAATAAAACAGAAGAGACTGAAGAGGCTTCTGTTGAATCCGATATGTAATACTGTAACTGTCGTTGGCGGTGGGCTTGCCGGCTCAGAGGCTGCTTGGCAGCTTGCAAAAAGGGGCTTAAGAGTCAAGCTTTGTGAGATGCGTCCTACCAGGAACACTCCTGCACATGAGACGGCTCTCCTTGGCGAGCTCGTCTGCAGTAATTCACTTGGCGGTGATAAACCAGTAACATCGGCAGGGATATTGAAGGCGGAGCTACACAGCCTAGGCAGTCTTATTATAGATTGTGCAGAGAAAAGCCGTGTCCCCGCGGGCAATGCCCTTGCTGTCGACAGAGAAAAATTTGCGACACGCGTAAATGGCATACTTTCCAGTCATCCATTAATCGAAGTTATACGTGAAGAAGTAACAGATATTCCTGAAGGACCGGCGATAATCGCATCTGGTCCGCTTACAAGCAACGCTTTGGCACAGAAAATTGCGGACCTTGTGGGTAATAAATTTCTCTATTTCTATGATGCTGTTGCTCCTGTGGTGACATTGGACAGCATTGATGTCGCATACTCATTCAGAGGCAATCGTTATGGTGATTCCGGTGATTATATAAATTGCCCTATGGACGAAAAAACTTATCATGATTTCTGGCAAGCTTTAGTTTCTGCTGAAACAGCTCCTCTTCATGAATTTGAGCGGGAAGAAATAAGGCATTTTGAGGGATGCTTGCCAATAGAAGTAATTGCCAAACGCGGAGAAAAAACACTGCTATTCGGCCCTTTGCGTCCAGTCGGTCTCTCAAAAGACGATGAAGGCAAAAACTGGTGCGCCATTGTTCAGCTTCGCCAGGATAACACTGCTGGAACGCTCTTTAACATGGTAGGATTTCAGACAAATCTGAAATGGCATGAGCAGGAGCGAGTATTCCGTATGATTCCTGCGCTAAAAAATGCTGAATTTGTCAGAAAAGGCGTAATGCACAGGAATATTTTTATATGTGCCCCTGAATGTTTTGATAGATACCTACGTATAAAAGATATGAAAAAAATATTTTTTGCAGGACAGATTACAGGCGTTGAAGGATATGTCGAAAGCACTGCAATGGGGCTTGCTTCAGCTCTTTTCATGTACAGTGATATCAATAATTTGCCAATGCCTGATTTCCCGCCTGAAACCGCAATCGGTTCGCTTTTGAATTATTTGAACACTGCAGTTGTCTCAGGTTTTCAGCCAATGAACGTAAATCTTGGAATATTTCCTGAATTGCCGGGCAAAAGGATACATAAACGTGCCCTTAGATGCATGGCTTATGCGGAACGGTCAACTGCCGCTCTTGATGGTTTTATAAAACACAATCCAGATTTGATGATTTAGATTTTTACGTAATTTTGTTTTGAAATAGTATACAAATGCTTGCATCTTGCGAATTTTCTCAAAATTCACTTGAAAATTACGACTAATCTGATAGAATACGCCTTATGAGTGAGAAAATTGCTCCTGAAATAGAATCTTTTTTATTATATTTGAAGTCCAGAGGACGCTCAGATAACACAATTGTTAATTATTCTGTTGACCTGAACCAGTTTGCTGAATATCTTAAACGTCAAGGAATAACGGATGTTTCTGCAATAGACAGAGATTCAGTTAGGATATTTCTCAGCAATATACTGGGGATAGGTTCAGCAAAGACATCTGCAGCACGCAAGCTTTCTGCCGTGCGAGGATTCATACGCTGGCTGAGCATCAGAGGAATTATAAATACAGACCCAGGAGAAGGACTGAAGGGGCCTAAGTTGCCATCATCTCTTCCGAGGGCGCTTTCGTATGAAGATACCGTCAAGCTTCTTACTGACGGTCCTGAAAAAGGTAAACATTATATGAGGGACCGGCTTATACTGGAGCTTATGTATGGTTCAGGACTTCGTGTTTCAGAAGTGATCGGTCTTAACTGGGACAAGGTTGAGCTCGATGAAAGAATGCTTACGATACTTGGAAAAGGCAGTAAAGAGCGCCGAGTACCATTTGGTACAGGTGTGCAGGAACTTTTGCAGGAGTGGAATACTTTTACAAAGAACGATGGAAACGGTCCAGTTTTTCAGTCCGAAAAAGATGCCGAGAGGCTGACAGTGAGAACAGTCCATCGCCTTGTTCTGAAAGCAGCAAAGAGAGTTGGCCTGTATGGTGTTTCGCCTCATACTCTGCGCCACTGTTTTGCAACTCATATGCTTGAACGCGGAGCGCCACTTCGTGTAGTCCAGGAGCTTTTAGGACACGACAGTATTGCTACGACGCAAAGATATCTGCTGATAACGACAGATCAGATCAAAAAAAGTTATATGGAGTCTCATCCAAGGGCTCGCGGATAAGGCTAATTTTTAGAGAGGGGTTTTTTCAATGGATACACCAAAGGAATTAATCGACGCACGTCCAAAATTACTTGATCCGTCTGCTATGCAGGATTTGCTGGAGAAGACACGCATTGTTAGCCGTGCATTACAGTCTGACGGTGACAAGGGAGTACCGGACTACCAGAAACTTGCCAAGCTGATGTCAGATCTTTCAACCGCAAATGTGTATGTCGTAAATTCACTGGGGAAGATACTGGGATATGCGTTCCTCAATGAATATGATTGCCCAATTATGACAGATATGTTGGACAAAGCATCCCTGCCTAGCGATTATGTTGAGAAAATCAGTCAGTTCCATGAGTCAGTGCTCAACCATTCGGATCACGGACTTTGTTCTTACGCGAACCAGCCTTGCACATATTCTAACAAACATTCGCTTTATGTTCCTATCAATGGTGGCGGAAGCAGACTGGGCACGCTCATACTTGTGCGTTTCGGCTGTGAATTCGATACAAGAGACCTTGTCTTGGCTGAGTATCTGGGAACGGTATTTGGTCTTGAAATCCTGAATGAAAAAAGCAAATCAATAGAAGAAAGAGGTCGGGAGCGTCTTGTTGTCCAAATGGCAATGAGAGCATTGTCATATTCAGAAGTAGAGTCTGTACGCCATATAATAGAAGACTTGGGCGGTTCAGAAGGTGTCGTAGTCGCAAGCAAAATTGCCGACAGAGTCGGAGTTACAAGGAGTGTCATCGTCAATGCCTTGAGAAAGCTCGGAAGCGCTGGAATCATTGAAAGCAGAAGTTTGGGCATGAAAGGCACATATATAAAAGTACTCAGCTCTCTGTTCCTTGAAGAACTTGGCATTAAACCTAAAAAGTAAAGGCTGGGCTTTTGCAGTGAAATCCGATATCCTTATTGCTGAAGGTTCCGCATATATGCGCATAATGCTTAAAGATCAGCTTGCCAAAAGCGGGTTTAATGTTATCGGCGAAGCCGAAAATGGCGATGATGCCATTAGACTGTATGCAAAATTAAATCCTGATCTCATAATTCTCGATGTGCAGCTGCAGGGAACAGGTGGGCTTGAAGTGATTAAGGATATCAGGGAAGCAGACCCTGAAGCTAAAATCATTGCTATGGGGACAATCGGACAGCAGGAACTTGTAGCTGAAGCTATGAAAAATGGGGCGGACGATTTTTTTGTGAAACCATTTGAAACAGAAACAGTAGATAAAGTTCTGAAAAAACTATTGTAAAACGCAAAATAAGGTGATTTTTTCGTGCATTTCTGTGATAAAATCTCTGCACAATAAATAACTTTATTTTTAATGTTAAGCTAACATTTTGGAGGTTGGAACATCAAATGGCAGATAACTCGCCAGCAGCAACAGAAGAGGTCAGAGTCGGAGCGGTAGTAAACGGTTCAGTTGAACATGTCGCGGCCTATGGCGCATTTGTAAGGCTTGCATCAGGTCAAAAAGCCATGGTGCATATTTCAGAGCTTTCTCACAACTATGTTAAAAAGGTTGAAGATGTGCTCACGGTTGGACAGAAGATAACTGCGAAAGTTATCAAGATCGATGAAAAGGGGAGAATAGACCTTTCCCTTAAAGCGATGCAGATCAGAGAACCGCAGCAAACAAAGCCTCGCGTCGTTGAGGATGATTTTGAGAAAAAACTGTCAAATTTTATGAAGTTCAGCGATGAAAAGATTGCTGACCTGAATAACAAGACAAAAGATCCAAGGGGAGCTAAACGACGTTCAGGAAATGCCCAGTCAGGAAAAAGATAATAATCAAACACAAATAAAACATATTGTTGTAACACCAATGCCGGAGGATGATTTTCCCCCGGTTTTTTGGACAGCATTGACCTATGATGATTCAAAGATGCTTGAACGGATAAACAACGGAAGGCGATTCGACGTTTCATTCATATATGCAGTTGCCAGACGCTGCAGCAACGGATGGCCTCAAGTAGTTGTCTGCAGACCCATAACAACAAACGGGGTACCGTTCCCGACTGTTTTTTGGCTGACGTGCCCGTATCTTGACCGTAAATGCGGAGCGCTTGAATCCAGGCAGAAGATACATGATTTAGAAACAGTCTTGTATGGGAACAGAAGCGAAGTTTCCAAATGGCATCATGATTATGCAAAATTACGTAAGGAACTGATAGAAAAAGAAAAAATTGAAACAGACAATATGTATGCTGTCATGAAATCTTTTGAAACATACGGAGTTGGCGGTATCAATATGGCAAAAAGTCCATGCAGTGCAAAATGTATTCATCTGCAAACGGCTACGTGGCTTGGCTGGATGCGCCATCCAGCGTCAGAATGGCTTGAAAAAAATATCGGTGAACTTGACTGTAATGGCAGCTGCAATGCGATATGTGCACTGGAGCAAGGCAACATAAAAAATGACGTAAACTAAATAAATCATTGACTTTCAGACAAAATCATGTAAAATTATTCCTCGTGGTATTTGTCGCGAGCCGTTAGCTCAGTTGGTAGAGCATCGGACTTTTAATCCGAGGGTCTCGGGTCCAAGTCCCGAACGGCTCACCATTTTTTACGGTCCTATCGTCCAGTGGTCAAGGACACCGCCCTTTCAAGGCGGCGACACGAGTCCGAATCTCGTTAGGACCGCCATCTTTAACCCGCAGAGCAATTGCGCTTTGTGCCAGCGTAGCTCAGTTGGTAGAGCAGCGCACTCGTAATGCGCAGGTCCCCGGTCCGAGTCCGGGCACTGGCTCCATATTTGTCATTAGGCAATACTGAAAATCCCATTAATATGGGATTTTTTTTGTTATCAAACGATATTTTCCATTCACACAACACTTTATATATTTCACAACGCGTAACTCAATGTAAAACATTTGAGTTTTAAATGAATATAACTTTGACAATGATAATAACTAAGAATATTATAATGTTATAGGGGTTGATAAATTTAAAATACTTATAAATAAGTTGAATGTTGAGGAGGCGGCAGAATGAAACGCTTCAGGTATTTTGTTCTTCTAGTTGTTCTAATTGTTGTGGCTTTTACTTCGTCGCTTATTGCAGGTAGTAATAGGCTTTACGTTGCAACGGATGGCAAGGATACCAATGATGGAACGAGCTGGAACAGCCCTACAACACTTACTAAGGCACTAGAGGCTAATAAACTCGGCGGTGTCGAGATTTGGCTGAAGGCTGGTATTTATGATGCGACTGGTCTTGAGATAAACAAAAGTATAACTCTCCGCGGTGGTTTTGCAGGTACAGAGACTGCTGTAAGTCAGCGCGACCTGCGCAAAAACACTACAACGCTCAAGAGCGGCAGCATGGGGCGTGTGCTTACGGTCAGCCATGACGCTGATGCGGACCTTGATGCGCTTGTTATAACGGGCGGCAGCGCAGATATGGGAGGTGGCATCTATAATGTGGGAACACTTGTCGTTACGCGCTGCACCATTTCAAACAACAATGCCTCTGGATCTGGGGGTGGCATATTTAGTTCTGGTACGCTGAATGTTAATAACAGTACTTTCAGTGACAATACAGCCATTGGACCAGGTGGCGGAGTTTGTGTCTTGGCCTACGATTATACGTCAAGTATAGTTAACTGCACATTTAAGGGCAACAAAACGACAGGAGCGGACAGCCTCGGTGGTGGTGTTTACGGATCGGCTGCTTTAATGAACTCAATTTTCAGCGAAAACAACGCCGCTGCGAATGCGTCATTTTCATCTAAGGAAGCATATGATTGCATTGCGCCGGCTGGCACATACCAGGCCGGCAGCACGAATGGCATCATCAACTCAGATCCCAAACTTTCATCCTCCGCTATTGGAAATGGATGTTATTCGCTGGAGTCGGGCAGTCCAGCCATAGATAAAGGACTTCCTGTGGGAGAACATTCAGGATGCTCTGTTCTGGCTTATGACCAGCGTGGTATGGTCCGGCCGCAGGGCAGTGGAGTCGATATAGGAGCATATGAATACTACGCTTGCGTGGTTTCAGTAGATGCTGGGGCTGCTGCAAAAATCGCAGCTGCTGAGACTGCAACTGGTAATACCGTGAGCGTTAATTTTGCTGTAGCCGGTACAAATAAAATAACGTCAGTTGCAGTTCCTACTTCAACTGGAACAGTAAGTTGTAATGTCATGACTGCTGCGATCGCAAGTTCAAATATTAATGTGCAAGCTGTGCCCCAGACATCTGCACCTATCAATGTAGATCCTGTCCAGAATATGGGAATTTTACATACAGTTAGCATGGATAACTATGAACCTAAAGTAGATGAATCATCAATGCTACCTGTAACGACTACTATAGAAGTCTCAAGTGCAGATTTGCAAACCGTCATAAATAAGATACAAAAACGCGGTGGTGCTAAACTCGATCCTGCGAAGGTAAAAAAGAATCCGTCTATTTATGCGACGGATCTCTTCTATGTCTTATTGCTGCAAAAGCAATTGGTGGATGAGGGCACAAAGAACAAATATGTGACACTAGTCCCCGATATTTTGTCGGCAGCTGAAGCCGAGAATATGGGAATACTTACTCTGACTCCTAATAAAAATGGCGATGGCATTGTTGTCAGCCTAAAATATTATGTTGCAGACGCATGGATTGATAATGGGGCCACAGTCCAGGATGGCAACTTGATTGTAGGCGACGGCTGTAAAAACGGACGTATTGTTGACCCTGTGTGGCTCAATATGTCTGGTGACAAGGGCCAAAGTTCTTCAGGCACTAATAGCTGTAATGGAGGATTTGGCGTGTTTACGCTGCTTTTGGCAATTCCTGTTTTGCTCATACGTAAAAAACAATAGCTACGGAAACAAAACGCTCCGAATTTATACGATGGCCGAAGATGATTTCTTCGGCCATCTTTTTTATCCGTTTATCAGCTAGGCGCACATTTTGTATATTTATAGACAATTTTTATATTTGTTAAACATCAAATAGTTACCTTGTAATTAAAAGCGTTATGGAAAAACACCCACATGTCGGTTGGCTAAAACTATAATGTTTATAACTATTGTATATGACACAATTTTTCTTGACAATTCATATCCGTAAGATATAATTTATTAACGCATTTAAGTGTACTGCATACTGCGACGCAGCACTATGCTTCCGGATGTGATGCAACATCCTACGATGCTTGTAGGATGTTTTGTTTTTTAGGGAGGGGTAGTAATGCATTCGTTCAGTTTAGCAACAAGGATATATATGGGCGAGAATTCATTGTCTTCCGTCCTCAAAGACTCAAGAAAAGTCTTCATAGTGACAGATAAATTTATGCATACCAGCGGCAAGGTCAAGTATATTACGGACTACCTTGATTCTATTGGCGCACAAAATCAAATATTTTCCGATGTACATCCAGATCCTGACGTTGATACTGTTGTTGCAGGAATCAAAGCACTTATTGAATTTGGCGCTGATTCTATGGTTGCGCTTGGCGGCGGATCTGCTATAGATACAGCCAAAGCTATCAGGTATTTCTACCATCTTCAGAACAAAGAGCAGAAAAAAGAGTGCCTGTTTGTGGTGATGCCCACTACCAGTGGGACGGGGTCAGAAGTGAGCAGCTATGCTGTTATCACCGATACGCGCAAACAGATCAAATATCCGCTTGATGACGAAGGTCTTCTTCCTGACGTTGCGATACTTGATGCACACCTTGTCCTGACGGTTCCGCCTAAAGTCACTGCTGATACTGGCGTAGATGTCCTTACGCACGCAATCGAAGCGTTTGTGTCCGTTAACCACAGTGATTTTTCCGATGCAATGGCGGAAAAAGCGATAAAGCTTATTTGCAGATACCTTTATCGCGCATATACCAAGCCAGACGACCTTGAAGCACGTCAATATGTGCATGACGCCGCCACAATGGCCGGTGTAGCCTTTAATAACGCAGGCCTCGGTATGAACCATGCAATGGCTCACGCTCTTGGCGCAAAATTTCACATCCCGCACGGACGGGCATGCGGGATATTTCTTCCGTATGTAATGAATTACAATGCGGGCTGCTCAAGTTCACTTTCTCCAACAGCTGAGCGCTACGCTGAAATAGCCGCGATATTGAACCTCGATAAATCAGGTGTCCGCCAGGGAGCGCTAAGTGCGATCCGTGCAGTGCGCAATTTGCTGAATAAGCTTCAGATCCCGTCTTCAATCAAAGAAGCTGGCATTGACAGGCGTGAGTTTGAGGGCATGCTTGAATCTATGGTCGACGCAGCAATCGCTGACGGTACTATGGCAACCACTCCAGAAAAATGCAATAAAGAGCAGATGACGCTATTGTTCCGCGCAGTGTATAACGGAAGTTTGTAAAATTATAAAACTATCGTTTGAAGGGCAGGTGAGGCTGGATGGCTGACAACGAAAAAAACAGACAGAATGTTGCAATACCAAATGACACGGGTAAACAAAGGGTCATAGAAGAATTTGTTCCAGGCAAACAGGTAACGATGGCACACATAATAGCCAATCCGGTCGATGCCTTATATACAAAGCTTGGGCTTATTGAGCAAAAGGGTGCAATTGGCATTTTTACTATTACTCCCGGTGAAGCGGCAATAATTGCTTCTGATGTTGCTACAAAAGCGGCAAATGTGAAGATTTGCTTTGTCGATAGATTCAACGGATCGCTCCTTATAACAGGCGATGTCGCTGCGGTAGAAGCGGCAATGAAAGACGTTATAGATGTTCTATGTAAACTAATGGGGTTTACTCCAACAGTCATAACAAAGACGTAGCTTAGGTGTAAAACATATTTTACAAATGAATCTGTAACAGGAGACAAGTTAATTGAAAAGACTGCTTTTGATCGGAAGGACAATGTGCGGCAAAACAACGCTGACACAGCGCATCTTGAAAGAGGATATCGTTTATCATAAGACCCAGACTATGAACCTTGCGGGAAAATTTATTTACGATACGCCTGGCGAATATCTGGAACGCAAGGCTTTCCGTGCGGCGCTGACGGTTGCATCTGCCGACGCAGACATAATGGTCTTTATGCAGGATGCAACAGAAGATGGAACATATTTCCCGCCGATGTACAGTGCATTGTTCGGCAAACCCGTAATAGGACTAGTAACAAAGTGCGACATAGCAACAGAAAAGCAGATAGACATGGCTAAAATGAGTCTTAGACTTGCCGGAGTAAGAAAAATTTTTATTATCAGTTCTATCACTGGCGAAGGTATTGGGGATTTTGTGAAGGAAATAGGTTTGGATGTAAGTGAAATAAAGGGCGAAAAGAATGACGACAAAAAATCTTAGCATTGTTATAGCCGACGATGAACCGATTACGAGAATGGACTTGCATGAACTTCTTGAGAGTGCCGGTTATAAGGTTGTAGCTGAAGCTGGCGATGGTTTTGACGCCGTTGAAGCTTGTCGGAAGTTCCGCCCTGACTTGGTGCTTATGGATATAAAAATGCCGCTTCTTGATGGACTTTCTGCGTCACGGCTTATAGCTCAGGAAGATTTGGTAGACGCAATAGTTTTGCTGACTGCGTATAAAGAAATGGAGTTTATAAACGAAGCTAAATCGATAGGGATTAGTGGGTACCTTGTCAAACCAATAGATGAAAAATCACTTGTTCCGAGCATTGAGCTCCTTGTTGCCCGCGGCCGTGAAATCAAAAAACTGCGCAAAGAGGTCAAAAAAGTATCTGACCGTCTTGGCAACCGCAGCGTAATTGAAAGGGCTAAGGGCCGCGTAATGGAAGAGCAACGCATGACAGAGAGTCAGGCGTATACATATATTAAAGACCTGAGCCTTTGTAAGGGGCTTTCAATGCGTGACATTTCTGAGATCATTCTTCAGCGGAAGAAGCTCGACGACTGATGCAGCTTGATAACAGCATTGCTTCGCTCTGCAGATTTTATACAAACCTCAGAGACCGTGATGTTTCTGTTATCGAAGGTATGTCGGTCGTATTGAAGCCGCTTGCTAACCTTGAAGATGCAGATATTTTTATTGACTGCCCTACAAGGGAAGAAGAGGCGATAGTTGTCGCTGAAGCAAAACCTGACTATGTGCCGTCATCATATAAAAAAACAGTTGTTGGCCTTCTTGCGAAACCTCAGAATGAACCAGCAGTTGCAAGGACGCTGAGACTTGGTGTAGCAACAAAACAAATGAAGGCATTAACGCAGGAAAACACCCATGTTATACAGACTGTTGAGCCAATAAAAAATGAAGAGCGCGTTATAGGCGTACTTATATGTGAGAAAAGAGTAGATGAAGAGCGTGTCCAGAGTGAGACACTGCATTTTTCGCAGCAAAGCTATGAGCGTATCGCAAGTGCAATAACGCATATGGCGGAAGACGACAGCTGGCTTACCGAATGTATAGATGAAGCACTGGTAATAGTTGGCAAAGACGGCAAGGTGGCGTTCCGCAATTCGCTGGCTCAGAAACTCTACCAGAAACTTGGATACGTTAACGATATACTCGGGCAACCGTATCAAAATATATCACAGATGACGCCCAGCATGCCGAGCCGGGAAGATTTGTCAGGGCTAACCGAAGTTGAAGTTGATTTAGGGCATACTTGCCTTGTGATAAGACGTATAGCGCTTGACACGGAGGCAATGAGTTTCGCGCTTATAATACGCGATATTACGGATAAGAAAGAGCGTGAAAAAGAACTCGTACTTAAATCTGTTGCGATACAGGAGATGCATCACAGAATTAAAAATAATCTCCAGACTATCGCAAGTCTTCTGCATCTTCAGATAAGAAGGGCAAAAGATACTGAAACAAAAAAAGTGCTTCAAGAAAGCATGAGCCGTATACTTTCTATTGCAGTAACGCATGAAATACTTTCTCAGGTTGGTATAGACAGCGTAAATATCGGCGAGGTTATAGTAAATATACGCAATAATACGATGAGATATTACGCAGACAGCAATGTTGATGCAAAGATCGATGTAACACTGGATGGCGATGATTTTAAAGTCGATGCAAACACAGCAACTTCGATAGCTCTCGTTGTAAATGAACTGCTTCAGAATTCTTTGGAGCATGCTTTTGCGGATGAATCATCTGGATCGGTAAAAATAATTATCGGTAAGGGTGAGCTCTATTCGACAATAAAAGTTATTGATGATGGCTGTGGTTTCGACAGCGGTGATAAGTCGAAAAGCCATCTTGGATTGAGCATAGTAAAGGCTCTTGTAAAAGACAAGCTGGGCGGAAGTTTTTCGATAAGTTCAAGTCCGGCGGGAACATGTGCAGAATTTGATTTTAAAGTAAATTAACCTAAAAACAAAATATCTGATGTGAGTGCCGCGGTGCAGCGGCAATGCACAGTAAGAGCCAGAGCGACGCAGTTCTGCTAAAGAGTATTTCTGTGCCTTGTTACCTGTGTTCAGGGGGATAAAGATGAAAGAAGTCATCACAAGCGTAGGCATTGACATTGGAACATCGACGACCCAGCTTATTTTCAGCAGACTGACTGTTGAGAATCAGGCCAGTAGTTATGTTGTGCCTCGTATAGACATTGTCGAAACAGAAGTAACTTATAGAAGCAAGATATACTTTACGCCTCTCCTATCTTCAGATGAGATAGATGCAGAGGCAGTAAAAAAGATAGTGCGGGATGAGTATAAAGCCGCCGGTATGCAGCCTGATATGGTGACAAGCGGCGCAGTTATAATCACTGGCGAAACCGCGAGGAAGAAGAACGCCAACCAGGTCCTTAACGCACTGTCTGAAATGGCCGGTGATTTCGTTGTGGCCACCGCTGGGCCTGACCTCGAGTCTGTTCTCTCGGCCAGGGGCGCCGGCACAGATGTCATGTCAAAGGATAATTTTAGCGTTATGGCAAATGTTGATGTCGGCGGTGGAACAAGCAATACGGCTGTATATGAAAAAGGGACATTGCGCGGAGTTACTTGTTTGGATATCGGCGGACGCCTGATAAAAATCGAGAACGGCAAAATAAGCTATGTATACAGTAAGATAAAAGCGCTGGCTGAGAATAACGGTATTAAGGTAAATGTCGGTGACACTGCAGACGTTATATCACTCCGCAAAATTTGCAGTCTAATGGCCGAGGTATTGGCGCAGTCGCTTAATCTTGTGCCAAATACACCGGCACCAGCCGATTTTTATACAAACAATGGCAAGGGTCTGCATGATATTCCGCCTATCAATGCCTTAACTTTTTCAGGCGGGGTTGCTGACTGCATATATGACAGGGACAAAATTGGAAACGATGTTTTCCGTTATGGCGATATAGGTGTACTGCTTGCCGATGCAATAAGAGATTGTTCATATTTCAAGCAGGTCAAGATAGTGAGACCGGCAGAAACGATACGTGCAACTGTTGTAGGGGCTGGTGTGCATACTACAGAAATAAGCGGAAGCACCATCTCGTATGCCGAAGGAAAACTTCCAATAAAGAATATACCGATACTAAATATTGGAGAAATCGATGAAAACAGCTTTGAAACAATAATCAAGTCAATTCGTTCGCAGATCCCTCTTTATAAACCAGAGGGAAAACTGGAACAGATTGCTATCTCGTTTGGCGGCTGGAAATACAGTTCTTTTGCCGACATACAGGGATTGGCAGAAGCAATTATACAAGGAGCAGAGGAGGTGATTAATGGCCCGTTCCCGTTGATATTGATTATCGAGAACGACATTGCCAAGGCACTTGGACATGCGCTTAACGTCAAACTTAAAAACGCCAAAGCAGTGATATGCATTGACGGGATAAGGACGCTGAGCGGGGATTATGTAGACATAGGAGAGCCTGTTTTCGGTGGGCATGTGCTGCCCTTGGTGATTAAGACGTTGGTATTCAACTCTTAACCAATAGTATGTAAAGAAACAGAGAGGTGAGAAGTCAGCATGAAACTTAAGACAAAGTTGTTTGGCCATAACTATGAGTTTAAGAACCTTTGCGAAGTAATGGCCAAAGCCAACGAAGAGAAGTCTGGAGACAAACTGGCTGGTATTGCGGCTGAAGATGCCCAGGAAAGAGTCGCTGCGAAAGTTGTGCTTTCTCACGTTACCCTGAATGAACTGCGCAATACTCCTGCCGTTCCTTATGAGGACGACGAAGTAACACGCATAATTCAGGATGCGGTAAATGAGACGATTTTTAACGGATTTAAAGACATGACAGTTGCAGAATTCAGAGAATGGCTGCTTGATGAAAATACGACAACAGCAATGATCAAACGTGCTTCAAAAGGTCTTACAAGTGAGATCGTTTCTGCTGTTTGCAAACTCATGAGCAACCTTGACCTGATCTATGCAGCGTCAAAGATTCGCGTAACAGCTCATTGCAATACAACGATAGGACTTCCTGGCACATTTTCATCGCGTCTGCAGCCTAACCACACGACAGACGACCCTAAGGGGATCATGGCTTCGTTGATGGAAGGCTTCAGCCTTGGATGCGGCGACGCAGTCCTTGGACTCAACCCAGTCGATGATTCTGTCGAAAGTGTTGCGCGTATCCTTAAAACGTTTGATGATTTTGTCAATAAATGGGAAATTCCTACGCAGTATTCTGTGCTTGCCCACGTTACAACTCAGACTGAGGCTGTCAGGAAATTCAATGCTCCTATGAGCTTGATATTCCAGTCAATAGCTGGTTCTCAGAAAGGCAACGAAGCCTTCGGACTTACAGCAGAAATGCTCGATGAAGGCCGCGATATGCTTCTGCACAGGGGTACCGGTACTGGGCCTAACGTCAACTATTTTGAAACCGGTCAGGGTTCAGAACTTTCTTCGGGCTCTCACAACGGCTGGGACCAGCTGACGATGGAAGCCCGCTGCTACGGATTCGCTAAGAAATATGAGCCGTTCATAGTCAACACTGTTGTTGGATTCATCGGCCCAGAATATCTCTACGATTCAAAACAGGTCATCCGCGCCGGTCTTGAAGACCACTTTATGGGAAAACTTACTGGTATACCAATGGGTTGTGACGCCTGCTACACAAACCACATGAAAGCTGACCAGAACGATATCGAAAACCTGGCAACGCTTCTTGTGGCTGCTGGCTGCAACTATATCATGGGTGTCCCTGAAGGTGACGACTGCATGCTCATGTATCAGTGCACCGGATATCATGAAGCGGCAGCTCTGCGCGAAACATTCGGACTTCGCCCGACAAAAGAATTCGATGCATGGATGGAAAAGATGGGCTTCTCAAAAGATGGCCATCTCACAGACCTTGCCGGCGATGCTTCCGTGTTCCTGAGCAAGTAGCAGAGGAGGGAAGCATACAATGATAGAACAGAACGCACTCAGAGAAATAATCGAACAGGTGCTCGGGGAAATGAACATTTCCGGTATGGCAGCTGGACAGCAGAGCGCCCCAGCCGCACAGGCTGCTGCGCCTGCGGCCGCAACTCATGTAAATGCCCCTGCCCAGAGAGCTCTGACAAATACCGTTGAAGACGGTGAGATCCCAGATATAACTGAGATCGATATCCGCAAACAGTATCTTGTCAAGAACCCCCAGAACAAGGAAGCATACGCTGACCTTAAGTCTTATGCTCCATGCCGTCTTGGCATCGGTAAAGCCGGCCCGCGCTACATGACGCTACCGCAGCTTGAATTCAGAGCAGCTCACTCGGCAGCGCAGGACGCAGTCTTTTCACCTGTTGACCATGATTTCATTGACAAGATGAATCTATTCACCGTCCAGACGAAATGCACCGACAAAGATATGTTCCTTACAAGACCTGACCTTGGCAAAGAGCTCAATGACGATGCAGTCAAGACGATCAAGGAAAAATGCAAAAAGAATCCTACCGTCGAGCTTTATGTTGCAGATGGTCTCAGTTCAGCAGCAGTCAAAGCTAACATCGGCGATGTAATGCCGGCTATAATGCAGGGACTGCAGAGCTACGGAATAGATGTAGGCACGCCGTTCTTCCTTGAATATGGCCGTGTCGGAGCAATGGACCAGATTTCAGAACTTACCGGTGCAACAGTTACTTGTGTGCTTATAGGTGAACGCCCGGGGCTTATCACAGCTGAATCAATGTCTGCGTATATCGCATACAAGGCAACTGTAGGTATGCCAGAGGCAAGACGTACGGTACTCTCGAACATCCACAAAGCGGGAACGCCGCCAGTCGAAGCCGGAGCGCACATAGCTGAAGTTATAAAGAAGATACTGGACAATAAAGCCAGCGGAACAGATCTTAAACTGTAAAGCAGGAGGGAAAAGATAATGAAGAGAGATCCTTTGCCAGCAAAAGTACTTGCAACAAAGATAATCCCTAACGTCAACCCTGAACTCGCGAAAGAACTTGGGCTGACACCAGACCAGAGATCACTTGCTCTGATCACATCAGATTGCGATGATGTTACCTATACAGCACTCGACGAAGCGACAAAAGCTGCAGATGTAAAAGTCGTTTATGCAAAGAGCTGCTATGCAGGTGCACCAAATGCAACACAGAAACTCGCAGGCGAAATCATCGGTGTACTCGCTGGCCCGAACCCGGCAGAATGCAAAGCAGGTCTTAAAGCCTGTGTCAACATGGTAGAAAACGTATGTCACTTTGTTTCAGCCAATGACGATGATTCCTCATCTTACTATGCGTACACTATTTCCCGTACAGGCTCGTACCTCTCAGCCGGTGCAGGTATCCAGGAAGGCGAAGCACTTGCGTATCTTATCGCAGCACCTCTCGAATCGATCTACGGAATGGATGCCGCACTCAAAGCTGCAGACGTCAATCTCTGTGTCCTCTATGGACCTCCGTCGGAAACGAACTTTGGCGGCGGGCTCCTTACAGGAACGCAGTCAGCCTGCAAAGCAGCTTGTGAAGCTTTCGCAGCTGCCGTCGAGTTCTGCAACGACAACCCGACAGTACTGCAGTAGTTTTTCTATCAAACGGATGGTGTATGTTGGACTGTAAGGTTCGAGGTTAAATAAATGGCAGTCAGTGTGATAGCACGTTTGGATTCGTCTGTGTATGCAATGCTCAAAGATGATCTCATTGAGGGCGTGAGCTCAGATGCAGGCACACAAAGAGCAAAGGATGCCATGAAAGAACAGAACGCAAACGGCATGCATCAGTATCAGAAGATAGGAAAATATTACAAAAGCGATAAAACGGAAGATTTAGATTTAATAGACTGATTACGTTTTATCCGCGATTTGCTGTTCAAATTGGTGTAGAGAGTGTGGCTGAAAATCCATACCCGCAAAGCTAACCTGAGTACAGCAATTCAAATAAAGAGACAGGAGGAATAGCTTGTGCAACTCTACGATAAGGACCTGCTTTCTATACAAGAAGTCCGTGCACTAATGAGCGCCGCTAAGGCTGCCCAGCAGGATCTTGCTACCAAAAGCCAGGAGTATATCGACAGGATCGTAAAGGCAATAGCTGATGCAGGTGTCCGTAATGCAGCACGCCTTGGCAAAATGGCCTGCGAAGAAACTGGATTTGGCAACGCAGCGGACAAGACTATAAAGAATATCTTTGGAAGCCGCGATGTTTACGAATACATCAAAGACATGAAAACAGTGGGTGAAATAGGACGCGATGAAAAACTTGGTTTGACGATACTTGCAGTTCCTGTTGGTATCATCGCCGGCATCGTTCCTTCTACGAACCCTACGTCTACATGTTTCTACAAATCTGAAATAGCGATCAAAGCTGGTAACGCGATAGTTTTCTCCCCGCACCCAAGCGGACAGCATTGCATTAGCGAAGCTGTGAAAGTTATCCGTCAGGCGATTGCTGAAGCTGGCGGAAACGAGAATCTAGTCAGCTCTATTTCAATACCGACAAGACAGGCGACAGAAGTTCTCATGCACCACCCGGATTGCTCGCTCATCCTTGCAACCGGCGGTGCAGCAATGGTTCACGCTGCTTACTCGTCTGGCACACCGGCACTTGGAGTCGGACCTGGCAATGGACCAGCGTATGTTGAACGTACATGCGACCTGCCGCTTGCAATCAAACGCATCGTAGATTCAGAGACATTTGACTACGGTACGATATGCGCATCAGAGCAGTCGGTTATCTGCGACGATGATATGGTCGACGCTGTCCAGGCTGAAATGAAACGCCAGAAGTTCTACTTCCTTACAGATGAACAGAGGGAGAAACTCAGCAAGTTCATACTCCGCGGCAACGGAACTATGAACCCTCAGATAGTCGGCAGAAGCCCGCAGGTCATAGCTCAGCTTGCTGGAATAACGATTCCTGAAGATACACGCGTTATAGTTGCAGTTGACCAGGGAATCGGACGCGGTCACCCGTATTCCAACGAAAAGCTTGCTCCTATACTTGCTTTCTACCATGCTGAGAATTATCAGAAAGTCTGCGAGCATTGCTGTGAACTGCTTCACTATGAAGGAGCCGGACATACGTTCTCGATCCACACGAAGGATATGGAAATGGTCAAATACTTCGCAGAACGTGTCCCTGCTTCACGTATCATAGTCAACTCACCGAGTTCACTTGGTGGTGTCGGTGCAACAACAGGACTTATGCCGGCATTCACACTTGGCTGCGGTGCAGTCGGCGGCAGTGCAACATCAGAGAATGTCGGACCTATGCAGCTTCTCGACAGACGTTACATAGCAGTTGGCAAACTTGAAATAGAGGATATAAGGGCAATGGCAGCAAAAGAAGCCAGCGAATGCGGTGCTGCTACTACATGTACACCACTTGGCGGCGGTTCAATGAGCGGAGCATCAGAAGCTGACATTGACCTGATAGTCAAGAAGATCCTCGAAAAACTTAGCGCATAAGAAAGATTAGAAGGAGGAAAATAATATGTCTGATACTATAGCTCTTGGAATGATAGAAACAAAAGGACTCGTAGCTTCAATAGAAGCGTCCGATGCCATGGTCAAAGCTGCTAACGTTACGCTTATCGGCAAGGTCCATGTCGGAGGCGGACTTGTTACAGTTATGGTCCGCGGTGATGTAGGCGCAGTTAAGGCTGCAACGGATGCAGGAGCGGCGGCGGCTGAAAGAGTCGGCGAACTCATCTCCGTCCACGTTATCCCGCGCCCGCACGAAGAGGTCGAATACATACTTCCGCACCTCGACAAGTAAATGCGGGATCCGTCCCTAGAGAGGGGTGAATCTCTTTGAAGGTTATCACAGAAGCAATACTGCGAGATGAATTGCGAGCCTCGCAGCCTGAGTCTTACACAGTTCCTGATGGTAAGATACTCTCGCCTGCGGCACGTGAATACCTTCAGCAGCGCAAAATTAAAATCATATTGAATATCGCACACAGCAGGTATGCATTTAAACCGCGAAATGCAGCTGAGGCTGTCGGTCCTGTAACTAAGGCTTCGATTGATTACAGCGATGACTTTGCTCAGAACGGCAAAAATGCAGCAACATCTGCCGCACCATCACAGGTGGCAAATGCTGCGCCTGCTTGTGTAGCGAAATTTATTGATTTTGAAAGCGGCGCTTTTTACGCAGAGAAACCCGAATATATGACGCAGCTGCACGGCAATCTGCTTGTGCCGAAAGACCATGCCCGTATACGTTTCAGGGGCATGCTCGACAGCTTGCAGGCGCTTGTTGTGCTGATACAGACGATTGTCAGTGAAACCGGCGGAAGCAGAAAACTTCTGGATGATTTGAACGATATACTTGGTGTTTTACGCGATATGATGCGCTGCGATGTCCTTGACGAGCCGTTCAACAATGAACGTATCATAGGACTTACGCACGCTGAACTTCGCGAACGTTCACACAACCCAATGAAGTTTTTCTCTGTCAAACAGATGGTTTTACCTGATTATTCTCTGGGCAAGGTATATGCTCTGCTCAATCAGCTGCGTACCTCTGTGCGTGAAACTGAAGTATCTGCAGTACGTGCGTTCAGAGTCAGAAACAAATATGAGCGCAAAGACATCGTCGAAGGGCTTAACAGGCTCTCCAGTGCAGTGCATATCATGATGTGCATGTACCTGGCCGATGAATATAAGAAGTAAGGTGGTAGGTGGCCATGCAAGACTTAGTTGCAAACGTCCTTCAGGCAATAGATAAGGCTGCGCTTGTTATGATTGAAGTGTCAGCCAGGCATGTACACCTGAATGCGGACGATGTGGCCAGACTGTTTGGTGAAGGAGTTGAACTGATACCGAAAAGGCCCCTTTCACAGCCAGGCCAGTTCCTTAGCGAACAGAGAGTCAATCTTATCGGCCCTAAAGGTAAATTTACAAGAGTTGCCGTTCTGGGCCCAATGCGTTCTAAAACGCAGGTCGAACTCTCAAGAAGTGATGCCGTGTCACTTGGCGTAGACGCTCCGCTCAGACTGTCGGGAGAACTCCAGGGCAGCGGGCAGGTCACGATTGAAGGCCCAAAGGGATCTATCACGATTCCGCAGGGAGTTATCGTAGCAAAACGCCATGTCCATGTCACACCTGAAATTGCGCAGATGCATGGATTCAGAGATAAGCAGTGTGTGTGCGTTGAAACACTAACGGACCGTCCTGTTATATTTAAAGACGTGATCCTTAGAGTTACTGACACATCGAAATACCGCATGCACATTGATTTCGATGAAGCCAACGCTGCAAACGTAAAAGGGTTCACACTCGGAAAAATTATCGCATAGTATCTGAAATAGGGAGAACATCCATGCTGGATCTAAGAAGAGTCAATGCGTATATGAAACGCGTTGCGATGTCAGAGAAAGAGGTATTTAAGCCGAAGAAAAAAACTTCAGCTTACAAGGTCGGTGTCGACCTTGGCACTGCGTATATAGTCCTTGTTGTGCTTGACGAAGACAACAATCCTGTGGCATGTGAAAAACAGGCTGCAAGTGTTCTTAAGGACGGTGTCGTCGTTGATTACACAGGTTCGCTCAATATTGTAAGAGACCTGAAAAAGAAACTCGAAGCGCGGTTGGGCGAGGAACTTGATAAATGCGCTATTGCAATGCCTGCCGGAACTGAAAGCAGTGCGCGGACACATAAATATGTTGCAGAAGGCGCCGGCTTGAATGTCACAAACATTCTTGACGAGCCGACTGCGGCAAATTCCATATACCAGATCGACAACGGTGTCGTTGTCGATATCGGCGGCGGAACGACAGGCCTTGCTGTCTTTAAAAACGGCAAGGTAACGGAGATTTATGATGAGCCGACCGGCGGTACGCATCTGACTCTTGTTCTGGCTGGGAACAGACGTATCTCTATTTCGGAAGCCGAAGCAATAAAGATGGATTACAGCAGGCACAAAGAAATACTGCCTATTGTTAGACCTGTGATCGAAAAGATGGCGACGATAGTCATCCGGCATATAGATCCCAAACAGGTCGATACGATCTATCTTTGCGGAGGAACATCCTGTCTGACCGGAGTAGAAGGAATCTTCGAAAAAGTAACGGGGATAAAAACGATAAAGCCAAACGATCCTTTCCTGGTAACGCCAGCTGGGATCGCAGTGAACTGTAAGATATAACAGAAGGAGGAACTAGGATGGACTACGACGCATTAGTAAACGAAATATTGTCGCGCGTAGTGGCAAAATTACAACAAGCCGAACCTGCTGGAGCGTCAACTTGCTGCGCAGGAGCTCCTGAAAAACCTCAGTGCGCACCGAATCCTGAACCAGTAGCCGCATGTAAGGAAAAGGTCCTTAAAAAGCGTGTTATTACAGAACGCGATGTAAGGGCAGCTGCGGTTGAAGGTGCTACACGCATCAATGCCTGTGAAAATACAATAATCACCGATTTGGCAAAAGAACTTGCTGCCAAGTCACGTATTGAAATCGTCAGAGGCTGACGGCGATAGGGGGGCTGGAGCATGAAAATTGCTAAAGTATTAGGCAATATATGGGCAACTAGAAAAGAACCGAGACTTGCCGGGTTCAAGTTGCTTGTAATGCAGCCTATCAACATCATCGACAATTCACCTGACGGCACCCCGATCGTTGCAACAGATTTGATTGGAGCAGGTGTTGGCGAGACAGTTATTTACGTCGGAGGCAGTTCTGCGAGAAGTGCAAGCGGAAATACTTCAAATCCAATCGATGCGTCGGTGGTCGGTATCGTTGACGACAATGGCAAGGGTTTCGATATCGACACCAGCGTAATCTGAGAAAGAGTGACATAAATGGATTTTATCGAGACGGTAAAATCAGCCGGGATTGTCGGAGCAGGCGGTGCAGGGTTTCCGACTCATGTAAAGCTAAATGCTAAGGCGGAGTATCTGATAATAAATGCCGCTGAATGCGAGCCGCTTATTGAGACGGACAAATTCCTTTGCCGTACGTATGCTGACGAAATAGTTGACGCAATAGTCGCTACATCGAAGCATCTTGAAGCAAAGAAGACTGTAATTGCCCTCAAAGGAATTTACCAGGCTGAAATTGATTCACTTAGTGCTGCTATCAAACGTGCAGGTGCGAAGATTGACATAGTCAAAATGCCAACATTTTATCCCGCAGGTGATGAACAGACAATGGTGCAGTTCGTTACCGGACGCAGTGTGCCTGAACGCGGGCTTCCTCTGGCAGTCGGCGCTGTAGTCGACAATGTGGGCACAATGCTAAATATCCACAATGCGCTAAAGGGTAAACCGGTAGAAGATAAGTACCTGTCTGTTGTCGGAGAAGTTAAGAACACAATAATGCTGCATGTCCCAATTGGTACATCAGTCGTAGACTGTATTAATCAGGCAGGCCCGCTTATTGATGATTATGTTATTATCATGGGTGGTCCTATGATGGGACATGTTTTTACAGATCCTGAGGTTATTGCCAAGAGTGTCGTTTCAAAGACAACAGGTAATATTATGGTCTTGCCGAAGGATCACTATCTAATTAAACGCGCAACAAAACCTATCGAACGCATTCGTCATGAAACAAAAAGCGCATGCATTCAGTGTCGCATGTGCACAGACTTATGCCCGCGCTATCAGCTTGGACATCAAATACGCCCGCATCATGTCATGCGCAATTTCTGGAGAGAAGATACAATAACCGACGACGAAGAGTATCTACGCTGCTTCGGCGATGCACTTAACTGCTGTGACTGTGGCGTTTGTGAGATGTTCTCATGTCCTATGGGGCTTTCTCCCAGGAAAGTCAATGCTTATTTTAAGCAGATGCTTCGTTCAAAAAAACTTGACATGCCTAAAAATCAGAATCCGCAGTCGCTTCCTACAATCGATTACAGAAGGATCCCTACTGGGCGTTTGATTGCACGTCTTGGCCTGCTTAAGTATTACGGCATACATGCGCATGACTGCATAGAATATGTGCCTGGAAGCGTATATGTCCCATTCCGTCAGCACATCGGCAAACCTGCTGTACCGCAGGTCAAAGTTGGTGACGCTGTAGAAAAAGGACAATTGATCGCAGCGGCAGCAGAGGGACTTTCAGCAAACATCCACTGCGGCCTCAAGGGTATTGTTAAATCAGTAGATGCAGACGGTGCGCTCATCTGTTCCGAGGGGGGAAATAAGTCCAAATGAATAATGCAATCGGTATGGTAGAGCTAAATAGCATAGCCCGCGGTATAGAGACGTGCGATTATATGGTCAAAGCCTCTAGAGTGAGCCTTTTGCGTGCATGCACCATCTGCCCCGGCAAGTATATGGTCATCGTTGCCGGAGACGTGGGTGACGTTAACGCATCAATGAGAGAGGGCAAGCATTACGCGGCCGAAACTCTTGTCGATACGTTGTTGATCCCAAGTATCCATCCGCAGCTCATCCCTGCAATTTCAATGACATCGCAGATCACGGAGATCAAAGCGGTCGGCGTACTTGAATTTTATTCTGTAGCTTCTGCAATCAACGCAGGAGATGTTGCAGCTAAAGCTGCAAATGTAAACCTTATTGAAATACGCACGGGGTTTGCAATCGGCGGCAAAGGCTTCGTAACACTTACCGGTGATGTAGGAGCTGTCAGAGCGTCAGTGGCAGCCGCCAGTGAGAACGCAGAACTGCTCGTCAACACAACAGTTATTCCGCGTCCATCACCGCTGCTCTTTGACACTTTGATGTAGAGCATAATTTAAGGAAGGAAGGAAGGATTGTAGCGGATGTTTAGTGAATTAATGAGCAACCTTTCAAATACAGCCATTTTCACGGATTCATTACATGGATGGCTTGCTGCACTTTCAATCAACAGGGTCATCGTGTTTATTATGATGATTTTCATGCTTGTAGGTGCTATCGATAAGATCCGGGGCAACAAGCTTGGTTATGGCGAAGAATTCGACAACGGGTTCAACGCAATGGGGCCTCTGGCAATAGCTATGGCCGGTGTTGTCGCGGCGGCTCCTGTCCTCGCAATAATCCTGAAACCAATCATAGTCCCTATCTATGCGTTTTTCGGAGCAGATGCTTCAATGTTTGCAACAACGCTTCTTGCATGTGACATGGGCGGCTATCCTCTGGCTATGAAGCTTGCTTCAAACCCGACACTTGGAAACTTTGCCGGACTTATCCTTGGCTCAATGATGGGCCCGACGATCGTTTTCACGATCCCTGTCGCACTTTCCATCATTAAAGTTGAGGACCGTCCTTATCTTGGCGCAGGTGTGCTCTGTGGATTGATAACGATCCCTCTTGGCTGTATCGCGGGTGGGCTTGTAATGAATATGACACAGTATAAGATTGGACTTATGACGATACTGGTCAACCTTATCCCTGTCATAATAGTTGCTGCTCTTATTTGTATAGGCCTCTGGTTCAAGACCGACGCGATGATACGCGGATTCAATAAATTCGGAACGGGTGTAACGATAGTAATTACAATTTTCACAGCTATCGCGGTCTTTGAATATGAGACAGGCATCAGATTCCCGCTCTTTGACATCATGGTAGATGCAAAGAAAAACGATGGAGTTGTTCCACTCGAAAGCGGACTTCTTGTCTGTGGTCAGATAGCAATAGTCTTGATCGGTGCATTCCCGATGGTCAAGTGGATTAAACAGACATTCGGCGGGGCACTTGAGAAGATAGGCAACGCGCTTGGAATGAACGAATCTGGTTCTGCAGGACTTGTTGCCAACCTCGCAAACAACATCGCCATGTTCAATATCCTCGGCGATATGAACCCGAAGGGTAAGCTTCTCAATGTTGCATTTGCTGTTTCTGCAGCATTTGTTTTCGGTGATCACCTTGGATTTGCCGGCGGTGCCAACCCTGAAATGATCTTCCCAATGATAGTCGGTAAGCTCGTTGCCGGTGTCACGGCACTTATCGTTGCATCAATACTCGCACCAAAACTTCTTTCGAAGATAGAGAGCAGCGATACTGTTAAGGCAAAACAGGAAGAGAACAAGTAATACATAACTTTAATAATTCCTGAAAAGGTGGCGACAGTATTGAACGTAAGTGAAAATGTTATTCGCGAAATAGTTAAGCAGGTTATAACCGAAAGCCTTGGCGGAGCAGGATGTGACAGCAGCTGCGGATTTGTCAAGAAAAAGGCCCCAAGCGGAGTCACAATGATCAAGACAGATACCGTTAAAGTTGAACGCTTCGAACAGGACGGTGTCGCGCTTAAAGATGTTCTCACGCTTGAAGAAGCTCCGAGGATGGGCGCGGGTGTTATGGAACTTGACCACACAAGCTTTGAATGGACACTGACATATGATGAATACGATGTTGTCCTGTCCGGGACGCTTGAGATCGAGACCAATGGGACCGTAGTATCAGGCGGGCCAGGCGACATAATCTATATCCCGAAGGGATCGCACATCCATTTCCAGACACCGAACAAAACGCGCTATGCGTATTTTGTTTATCCGGCAAACTGGTCGGAACTGATTTAACTAATGTTTTTCATTTGGCAGTATCGCATTTGATTATGCGATACTGCTTTTTTGTTGCTTTTTATAAAACACAGATTGCTGCGACGTAACACAGGTAGTGTATGGTATTTAAAATTCTAGTAAACATTCATTTCTTATATACCAACAATATCTTTTTTGCCTTTATAAGAATGGGGAAAACATTGACCTCGCTAAAAAACTCAAAAGCTTAGAGATAAACGTTATGGGCTTCAGGTGGTGTAAAGAGAACGGATGATACCCTCTGTCGCGGTTTAAAGTCCAATGTCTTGGCAAGGACAAAGCGACACTTCTAAGTGACAAAGCCCATGATTGGCCAAACAGCTTAAAAGCAGTGCGCTGGTAAAAGATATTATTAACAACAATTCTAAATTAAAGGACAAGCTGAGTAAATTCTCAGGATACAAGGGTCGCTGAAATGTCAGCAGCAAAAAAAATGCAGAAAAAGAGACCGCAACGCGATCTCTTTTTCTATCAACGTAAGATAAAGTAATATGTCTAGAGACTATTTCTTAATGCAGTCTGCAAGGGCTTTAAGGAACTTTACACAATCTTTAGGATATATCTCGCCCATGTTGGCAACTTGGAACATACCCTGCTTCTCATATTCGCCCTTGCCTTTGTAGACCGTGTATCCATGTTTTTCCATCTTCTTTATGAACTTGGAAAGGTCAACGCCTTCTGGAAGGAAGACGGATGTTACTGTGTTTGACATGTATTTTTTATCGAGAAGGAATTTTAGACCCATATCACGCATGCCGTCTCTAAGCATCTTTGAGCATTCTTTATAGCGCGCGATGTGTTTGGCAAGGGTATCTTTCTGAATATTGGTAAGAGCCTGATTGAGAGCCCAGAAGAGTGTTACGTTCGGTGTATTGGGCGTTTGGTGTTTCGCCTTTGCTATCTGATAATGTTTGGCAAGATTGAGGTATACGTTCTTGCCCATGTCAGGCGTAAGCCGCTCAAGCACAGAGCGTTTGCCGCAAATGTATGCTGAACCAGGGAATGCGCCAACACATTTTCCGCCGACAGATGACGTAATTGTTATATTATTTTTCTTTACATCAATATTTTCTCCGCCAGCTGCTGACACTGTATCGACATAGAACCACTTGTCATACTTTTTGCAAAGTTTGCCGACTTCTTTTACAGGGTTGATCATGCCTGTTGATGTTTCGTGGAATACCATGGCAACAACTTTCACTGCCGGATTGGCCACAATAAGTTTTTCGATTTTAGCCACGTCTGGATACTCAGCCCATTTGAATCCGGCTTTGACCATAGGTATCTTATATTTCTTGATTATTTCCTCAAGCCTGTTGCCAAATTCGCCGTTGCTGATAAGAAGAACTTTCTCGCCTTTTTTGAAGATTGAAGAAAGAGCTGTCTCGTTTGCTGATGTACCTGAACCTGAAACTATTACCGAGTAATAAGTGTCATCGGCATTGAAAAGCTTGTTGATTTTCTTCTGAGTGTCCTGGAACATCGCCTCAAATTCTGGGCTGCGGTGACAGATGTCATAGTGGAGGAGCGCCTTGCGGACGTTATCTTTTACCATTACAGGACCTGGACTGAATAATTGTGTTTTTGCCATTGTATATTTCCCCTTTTCTTCTACGTATATTGAGAATATTTGTATCCTGAAACCCATGCTTCAGGGTTGATGCCATTGTATTGTGTGCGTATATTTAGTTCTCTATCCAGTACTTTGCTCGTTCAACTGCCCTGTGCCAGTTATAGAGCAGACTTTCGCGTTCGTCCGCGCTCATCTGCGGTTCAATGTGGCGTGCCAGTTTCCAGTGGGCTGAAATATCTTCTATTGAAGAAAATTCACCAATGCCAAGTGCTGCCATGTATGCTGCTCCAAGTGCAGTCGTCTCAGTAATTTCCGGCATATCGATTGGGATTCCTAAAATATCCGACTGGAACTGCATAAGGAATCCATTGGCCGTTGCGCCGCCATCACAGCGAAGAACTGTGATCGGGACATGCGAATCTTTTTCCATGACATCTAGAATGTCTTTGACCTCATAGGCAGTTGCTTCAAGAGTCGCTCTGACGATATGTTCTTTTGTGGTGCCGCCTGTAATTCCTATCATAGTTCCTCGTGCATAAGAATCCCAGTGCGGAGCTGCGAGGCCTGTAAAAGCCGGAACAAAATAAACGCCGCCATTGTCTTTGACACTTCTTGCCATAGTCTCTGTTTCAGCCGCGTTGTTGATTATTTTCAGACCATCGCGCAGCCATTGTGTTGCTGCACCGGTTATGTAAACACCGCCGTCAAGTGCGAAAGTCATCTTGCCATTGAGCTGCCATGCCACGGTTGTGAGTATCCCGTTGGGGGAATAGACTGGTTTGTCGCCAGTGTTCATAAGCATGAAACAACCTGTGCCGTAAGTGTTTTTAATAGTGCCTGGCGTTATGCAGGTCTGTCCGAAAAGAGCTGCCTGCTGGTCGACGAGAAGGCCTGAAATCGGGATGTTTGCGCCCAGGAAATCGATTGGGTCTGTACGTCCGAACAATGCTGCGCTGTCGCATATCTCAGGAAGGATAGATTTATCGAGGTCAAGCATTTCAATAATATCGTCATCCCATTTGCCAGTGTGTATGTTCAGGAGCATTGTGCGTGAAGCTGTTGAAGCGTCTGTGACGTGGACTTTGCCATGCGTCATCTTCCAGACCATCCAGGCGTCCATGTTACCTTCGAGCAAACGCCCTGCTTTCAAGAGGTCACGTGCGCCAGGAACATTATCTAGTATCCATTTGATTTTTGTGGCACTGAAATATGAATCGATCATAAGCCCGGTTTTTTCGCGGACGATGTTTCCATATTTTTCGGTAAGCTGATCAGCGTAACGTGAAGTGCGCCTGTCCTGCCATACTATTGCGTTGTAAATCGGTATGCCGGTTGTTTTGTCCCAGATGACTATGGATTCGCCTTCGTTGTCTATGCCTATGCATGCTATATCAGAAACGCTGGCATGTGCGATATCAAGGGTTTGCTGGACAGCAACAAGCATAGAGTTCCATATTTCGATCGGATCGTGCTCGACCCAGCCTGGCTGAGGGTACGTCTGAGTGATTTCCTGATATCCTCTTGCTGCTAACTGCCACTTGTCATCAAAAAGTATCGCTGTTGAACCTGTCGTTCCCTGATCTAGACCTAGATAATACTTGTGCGCCATTTACCATTTCCTCCCGGCTCTGAAAACTGTATTGATGGAAGCTCCATGTGTGCGATAGCGTCACTGTCAGCACATCGCATGGCTGAAGCTGTACAGCCAGCAAATTTTTTGTAATTTCTGTTCATGTGTGCCTGGTCAAAATATCCGTGAGACACGGCTGTCCTGAGGATGGTGCTTGGTTTTGTTTCGATTATCTCACGCAGGGAATACTGAAATCTTGCTATATCACAGTACATCTTAGTTGAAAGTCCGACGCGTGTCTGGAAAAGTACATCCAGATAGCGGCCGCAGCATCCGGCATTTGCTGCTATTTCAGAAACCCGAACAGCTCCCTGTCTCTGCTGAATAATGTTAGTGCAATGAGCCAAAAGAGGCATTCTCCTGTAAGTTGCAGCATTCATGCCGTTCAGTATGCGTAATGCAAAAACTATACGTTCATGAAATGATTCTGCATGTTTAAGAAGATGGAGGAAGGAATCCGTGCTGTTCAGATATGTATCTAAAGGAACGATATCGTCTGTTATCTCGTTTGCAGGAGAATTGTCTAGCCAGTCTGCTGCTCCGGGCTGAAGGCGAAGGCAGAACAAAGTGGAATGCCTTGCGATAGATAGCTTGCGGCCAGTTGTAATAGGGCCACATATATGAGCAAATGATGAGGAATCTCCGAATGAAAAGACGATGGTAACGCAGCCGTCAGGCAAAAATGGATAAACTATGTCGTTGTTGCTGGGATTGGTAAGCTGGTAGGCATCAAGCAGCAGCTCCTTGAGAACAAAATCTTCTGGAAATATCCTGTGATTGACTTCGAGTCCAGAATTTCCGATAAGCATAGGAGTATAGCCCGAACAATATGTCCCGGTATTGCTGCTGACCATCTTCCAGTTGCCTATCCTATGTGACATTAAGACACCTCGAATTAGGATAAATCAGAACAAATAATACTTTTACGTATGTAGTATAGCACATATATTTTTTACGATAATTCTGTTTTTTACCAACATTACAATAAATTAGCAAATCATGTGTTAAACTTTCATGGTATTGTTGCTAATATCACATTTCTTCTTTTTTCTAATATTTTTTGTGCGGGGGTGTCATATCATGGAAACAAAAAGCGAAGGCAAACTGCTTACCAGGGCGCTCGGCTTGCCGGAATGTGTTACTATAACTGCCGGTGCAGTTATAGGTGTTGGTCTTTTCACTGTAGGATCTTCGCAGGTTGGTGTAATGGGAAGCTCAATTATCATCGCGATAATAATTGCGTTTCTGCTTGTCTTGTGGCCTGCTGCGATATACGGTGAACTTGGCGCGGCACTGCCTCTTGCTGGCGGGACATATGCCTACGCAAAAAGAGGAATAAACTATCCCACAGCTGTTTTCTGTAGCTGGAACTACACCTTTGCACAAATTGGTATCGGAGCAGCGGAAGCGCTTTCATTTGCAAAGTATTTTATCTGGCTCCTAACTGCTATGCATATCAACTGTGCCTGGCTTGATGCCAGGATTGTTGCGGCCTTGCTTTTTGTTTTCTTCGTTACCATAAACTATAAGGGTATAGAACTGACGGGGAAATGGCAGAATGCTTTTATGTATTTCTTCTGGGTTTCCTCAATAATATGGTTTGCAATGATGATACGCCACATGGATTTTGGTAATTTCCTTCCCATATTTACAGGTGTTCCGAGAAATATTGTAGCTTTCGCAAAATGTGTCTTAATGATTTGGTGGTGCTTTGCTGGATTTGAAACAATAGTCGGCATGGGTGCAGAAGTGAAATTTCCGCAAATTACGCTTCCAAGGGCACTTATCATTTCTCCTTTTATTGTGTTTGCCATTAACGCCTTTTTCCAATGGTTCCTTGTCGGTCTCACGCCGCTTGCTAAAATGTCACTTCTTGCCGGTGTAGATGCCCCGTATGCAGATGCTATGAAATTTGCTGGTATCATGGGGGTCCCATTTATAATTCTATGTCTGGCCATCACATTCGGAGGAGACTTTTCGACAATGAATCCATGTGTCACAGGCCCGGCCCGCTACATGTACGTAATGGCGAATGACGGGAACATCCCGTCTGTTTTCGGCAAACTGCATCCAAAATTCAACACGCCGTATATCTCTATAATAACAGTTGGAGTAGTCGGAATAGCGCTTATCTCAAGAGGGTCGATTGGAATAATTGCAGATATCTGTGCCTTTTCTCAGATTACATGTTATATAATCGGTTATGTATCGTACTTGATGCTGCAAAAGAAAGAGCCTGACCTTCGCAGACCGTATAAAGTCCCATTCGGAACGTTTGGTGCGTATTTTAGCATAGTTGCCTATTTTGTACTGATGGTGCTTGCTGTCAACTTGAAAGCGCTTCCATGGAATATAATTTTTGATGTCGTTTGCATCATTTATTATTTCCTGTACGTCAAAAAACGGCCGATTCCACAGGATGCAATTGACCTCGAAACACTCACTCTTCAGACTCAGGATCCGACGCCGGAGGAGAGAATTGCTTTGGATAAGCAATATAAAAAATGGAAGTATATTGCTTTAGCCGCGTTTGCAATGGCGAACATTCTTTACATAGTCGGATATTTTATCTGATTGCTACGTTATAAAGAATAATGCTGGAATGGCCCTTGGCAAAACCGAGGGTCATTTTTTGTCAGACCTGTAAGTATTTCTAACGTCATTGCCTGCGTAAGTGGCTGATGCCCATAAATCTGATTTTTGTGATAATTAGCAATATCGACAATCTTGGATTGCAATAGGAGAGCAAATGGAAACTTTTGATAAGGTGAGTGGTGAACCGTCTATGGCAAAATCGCCACAATTTCTGAATAAAGTATATTTTGTGCGTCATGGTAAAACGGAATGGAATGACTCGATGAGGTTTCAGGGGCACACGGATATTCCTCTTTGTGATGAAGGCAGAGGGCAATCTTATAGAACAGCTTGTCGTGTAAAAAATATACAAGTTAAACGTGTCATTTCAAGCCCACTCGTACGTGCCACGCAAACTGCCCAAATAATTGCTAATGAGATCGGCAATTGTGATATAGATATATGGCCTGAACTGGAGGAAGAGAATTTTGGTGACTGGGAGGGACTCACAATTCCTCAGATCAAAGGCAAATATGGCACAGAAGAATTTGGCAAATGGGAAAAAGACCATGTCTATTATTCTGTTCCTGGCGGTGAGAACTGGCAGCATCTATATGAGAGATCGCTGGCTGCTGCTACTAAAATTTTGGGACTCCGCGATGGCAAGACTATCGTGGTTGGCCATGGGGCTATGTTCAGAGTGCTGTTTACGGCGATAATCGGGCTGCCGCTGAGTGACGCATTTTGGCACATGAGACTTGATAATTGTTCAATTTCTGCGGTTGGTATAAACAAGTACAAAAAAAGCGCCATGTTGTTTTTGAATGACACTGTGCACCTTCAAGACACAGAAAATAGTGGCGTTACTCTACCAATAGTGTGATTTATGGTAAAATTATAGATATACACAAGTTTTTACAGATGTAAATGTGAGGCTGACCATTGGAAAATAATTCTGGGGCGAATAACGGTAAAAAGCTGTGTTTCGAAGAAGAACTGAAACTTTGGCGCAAGTCTTCTCAGCATGATGAAAATGCGCGAGAGATACTTATTCTTTCTTATCGTCCGATGGTTTATTGGCTTGCAAGAAAATTTAACGTTAGTTACAACATATATCAGGATATAGTGCAAGAGGGAATGGTTGCGCTGATCAATGCAGTTGACTCCTTTGACATTGAAAGGTCTAATCGTTTTTCAACATATTCCTATTATAAAATCAAAGGCAGAATGATAAATTTCCTGCAGCGCGTAGAAGCAAAAGCCCCAATACCAATTGATGACACTAATATAGCTGATCATGGTATCTCAGAGGCTGTAGATTCTTTTGCTATGTTAGATGAAAGCGAGTGGACCGTTGACCTCGAACATGCAATGGAGACACTTTCTGGAAGAGAGTCCGATGTGGTGCGGTCGCTTATTTTTGAAAATAAAGCTCCATGTGAAATAGCCGCAGATATAAAGGTCGACATAAGCCACGTATACAGAATTCGACGCAAAGCCATTGAAAAAATGCGTAAATGGTTTGGAATAACTACTGGAAATGCCACTTCTGGCGATTAAAAAGGGATAAGTATAATATCCTGAAGGCATGGGGCTGACTGCAATGAAAAAAAAGCTCGAAAGAATACAAAGGTGGCTCGACAGACTCAAGACCGCTTATGAAAAAGGCAGACTAGAATCTGCGGTTCAAGAGGCCGATTGTTTATCTGCTGAAGTTCGTGAGACAAGAGATTGTCTGTGGAAAATGCTGGAAGGAACACAACCGTCATGTGAGCACACCAATAAACTGCACAAAATTCTCTCCATCGGCGCCCAAAGTACAGGAATAGCATTTGCTGTTATTCTTGTGTCCACGCTTCCGCTTGCTGTAGAACAGGACAGGTCCTTTGTCTCATCAAATACAACACAAAAAGAGATATCGCAGAACGCCAATAAAATAGCTGTTATAGCTGATGGCGACTATCTGTATAATAAATTGCGCAAAAAGATAGGCAATCGCCATGTGCGTCAACTGTCAGTAGAAAATATTGGTATGCTACAGACCAAAGCGAATCCTGCCGAGGCTGTGGTGAGGCATGTGGCAATTTCAAGAGAGGCACCGAAGCACGAACACTCGGCAACGATAGTTAACAGCAGGAGAGATAATGCGGAAACTGCCCGAAATGTCGTTACCAATGAAGAATTAATGGCATTAGTACAGGTTGGAGAGAAAGCGATCCGAGGCAGTTCTTCCGCAATTAAGGTAGTAGATAATAGGTAAACTGTGCTATTGTATAATAGGCGTTTTTGAAGTTAGAGGAGGAGTTTTTGTGAGAAGACGTTTTAAAATAGCAGCTGCAGTACTATGCACATGTTTGTTGGCAGTGATGCCAGCTTACGCTGCCGATGTTTCTGCAGATGTTTTGATTTCAAAAGATATGCAGCAGCCTCCCACTGTATCCAGTGATGTCCGCCCGCCCAGGCAGGCTAGCATGCCAAGTCTAACCGGTCCTGTTATAAGAAATATTACGGTGACCGGAAATTCGCAAGTTGTTACACCACACATACTCAGTGTCGTAACCTCCAAGGTGGGGGAACATGTCGATGAAGAAAAACTTCGCAAAGATGCGGAAGCTATATTCGAACTGGGGTTCTTTGCTGCCGCTGATTATAAGGTCACGGATGTTAATGATGGTGTTGGTGTCAATTTTGTTGTTCAGGAAAACCCCGTCGTTGAATCTATTAAATTTACAGGAAACACAGTTTATACTTCACAGCAGCTCACCGATTTGATTTTTACAAAGCCGGGAATGATCTTTAACAGAACTTTTTTCCGTAATGACCTCCAGAGGATAAAAGAAAAGTATCAGGCTGATGGATATGCGATGGCTAATGTCGCAGATGTCAAGATAGATGGTGCTACTATCAACGTTATTATCGTTGAACCTAAAATAAGTCAAATCGTTATACAGGGAAATAAAATAACAAAGAAATACATCATCGAACGTTACCTTAAAATCAAAGAGGGAGATCTGTTTAATTCCAATAAACTCAGGCTTACGCTCAACCGTCTTCAAGGACTTGGTTTCTTCAATGATGTTAACGTTAATTTTGAACCAGGCGAAAAGAATGACCAGGTAGTTGTTATTCTTACGGTGGAAGAAGCCCGTACGGGAAGAGTTGGCTTCGATGTGGCTTATGGTACACAGAGCGGTTTCAGCGGCGGGATAAGCTATGAGAATTTCAACATCGGCGGGAAAGGCCTGAAGCTTAGTACAGGATTCCAGCTGGGCGGCAGAGAACAGATATGGGTGACACTTGAACAGCCATATATGAGCGGCAAGGTAATGTCATGGAGATATGGTGCATACAAGAGAGCTTGGGACGATCTTTATTACTTTACAGAAAATAGCAGCAAGTATCTTTTTAAATATGATAGGGTTAAGTATGGAGCTTTTGCAGGGTTCGGTAAAAAGTTTGGCGAGGATTCAAAATATAACTGGTACTTGCTTTTGGATTGGCATAAAGTCAATAATGATACGGATGAAACTGGTTACTACGCAAAACAAAACTGGGGCAAAAGGATAATTAATACCAGAAACAACGAAACAATCCTGGATGATCTCGGTGACGGCAACTATTATTCAGCTACGGCGTCAATAAGGCGTTTTAATATTGATGAATACTTGCCATATACAAAAGGTGACGTTGAGACTGTTTATCTGCAGGGCGGCAAAGCGTCAATAGAAGACAAGGACTATAGCTATTTAAAATATTGGTTTGAAGGAAGATTGTATTTACCTGTTGATAAATTGTTAGGCAATGTTTTTGAGTCTACTTTTGGGATAAACACTGACAAACCGCCGATTTTCGCAGCAAGAGTAATGATAGGTTCGGCGTCAGGAACGGTCCCTTATGATGAAATGTATATAGTCGGCGGAGATACAACGTTACGCGGTTATGATGATGAGTATTTCCATGGCGAACAGATGTTGCTCGGCAATTTTGAGCTCCGTGTCCCGGTACAAAAAGCACTTAGCTTGGTCGCATTTTATGATGTAGGACGAACATGGAGAAAGGATAGCGGAGTCAGCTTCGGCAGCGATATTGGAAAGGCACCTGGAGTTGGTGTCCGTCTCAATACTCCGCTTGGCAACATAAGGCTTGACTATGCCAATGGCGAGGAAAGCAGATTCCACTTTGGATTCGGAGAGATGTTCTAAGAAAAATGGGCATGTAAAAATATGGGTTACGGCATTTTTTCTTGCCGTAACCTTTCTAGTGTGTCCAAATTTTGCATTTGGTAGCGAGGTTGCTGTTGAAGGGCTACAGCCGTGGCAAGCTGTTGTTGCCGAGCGAAGCTTGAGTGCTGTAACAGAAAAAATTTCAGGAAGTTTGCCAGATGCGGCTAAGGAGAAAATAGTTTCGGCAGTTGCAAATAAACTTTTTTCGGGATATAAAACAGATTCAATTATTTTCGATCAAAATAGATTAACTGTTAAGCTTGTTCCTGCAGAGGACATCCCACACTGGGATGTTGAGGTTAAAATCCCACAGATACAGGATCCTCCGCTGAAGTGGTTTAACCAAGATGTCATCAATATTCATAATGAAATTTTAAAACTTATAGAACAATTGCCTGTCAGCTCATTAAGCTGGTGTGATATTGGACTGAAAAACGAAATAATCAGAAAAATAGGTTTGGTGTTGCCTGGATGGGAACCTTCTTTTGTTATTATTGCAGGAAACGCTAAGATGTCCATGCAAGTGTCTTTTACGCCAAAATTCCCGCTTGTGCTTGCTGTTGACCCAAAACTGGATTCCAGCACGCTGCCTGCGCTGCTAGTAGGAGATCTCCGCAATGACTTGTTGGAAAAATCAGCTCCTTTTATAGGTCTGCCGGTTGTATGGATGAAAAAACATTCTGCAGATATGAACATGTGGACTAACAGGTTCCTGAAAAACAAAACTATTGTCGAAAACACAGTGGCTGAACCAAGTGCATCTTTTTCATCCGCGCAGATTTCAAAACTTAATGTTCATGTCGACAGTACAATGTACTCTCTTCAGGCATGGACAGCGGTATATGCAGGTACTAATGACCGTTCTGCAGAAGTAGGGCTGCATCTTGGCAGGCGTATTACCTTATCGCAAAATAAAACGTTTGAATTGTATGGAGAAGGCATATTTCAACTGCAAGCTTGGGATGCTGAATATCGCCTTGGCGCAAAATTTTCTCCTTTACGCGGATTTTGGCTTGGAGGAGAATGGTCATCAAAAGATAACCAATGGTGGGCAAAAATGAGCACAGATGTCTATCCTCATAAGCCTTATCTTTGGATACGCATAAGAGACGATGGTAAAATCAATACAGGTGTAGGTTGGAAAATTAATGAGTTCCTGGCACTTGAGGTACACTATGATGCCCGCGATAATGATTTCTGGAGCTTGAGAATGGTTGGTAACCTGTAACGCAGCTAGGAAGGAATGATGTACGTAATGTTAGAAATAAAACTGAAAAAAATATCTGAAATGCTAAATGGAACACTGAAGGGTAACCCAGACTATCTGGTTTCATCTATAAGCAATCCAGAAAAGTTTATCAATGGTTCGATATCACCGCTTTGGGAAAAAAAATTTATCTCTGCAGTAGTGCACGGATCGGTGCTGTTAACAAAAAAAAATTGGATACCAGCAGGGTGTTCTGGCATAGAGGTTGATGAGCCTCGCCTTGCTCTTATCTCGTTGCTTGAATATTTTTCACAAGAGAATGAAATAGAACCAACAGGCGTACATAAAAGTTCCGTTGTCGATCCAAGCGCCAACATCGGCAAGGATGTTACTGTCGGCCCTGGTAGTGTGATTTGCGCAGGTGTTTCGATTGGCGGTAATACAATTCTAAGGGGCAGAATCTGGGTCGGAATAGATGTTAATATCGGTAGTGATTGTGTAATAGAACCTGGTGTAGTACTCTATGACAAAATAAAAATAGGCAATCGCTGTATAATACATGCAAACGCTGTTATCGGTTGCGATGGATTCGGTTTTGTCCCTGATCCTAAAACTGTTATGCGCAGGATACCGCAGATAGGTACGGTCGTTGTAGAAGATGACGTTGAGATCGGCGTAGGAACGACTATAGACAGGGCAACATTTGGAGAAACATTGATTTCCAGGGGGACAAAAATAGACGCCCAAGTCAAAATAGGACACAATTGCCATGTCGGAGAGTATTCAATAATAGTTGCTCAGTCCGGCCTCGCTGGGAGTTCAACAATAGGCAAAGGTGTCACACTTGCTGCGCAGTCAGGTGTCGCCAATCATTCTACTGTTGGCGATGGTGCCGTAGTGGCCAGCCGCAGTGCTGCCGTAAGTGATATTCCTGCAGGAATGACGGTATCGGGATTCCCGGCACAGGAACATTTGCAAGATATGCGTCAGCTTGCAATAATAAGACACCTCCCTGAAATAGAAAAAACAGTAAAATCTCTGGCAATCGCAGTTAAAAGAATGGAGCAAAAAAATAAATGAGCAGAACGCTTGCAAAGGAAATATCGTTCAGGGGGATCGGCTTGCACTCAGGTGCAGATTGCCGTGTTGCCTTGTTCCCGTTTGATAGTGGCGTATGCTTTAAAACTGCCAACGGAATTTATCCGATAACGGAAGTTACTGTTGAAGAAGACCAAAGGCTTACAGGTCTTAAATTACCAGACGGTACAATAGTTAGAACAGCGGAGCATTTGTTGGCATCTATAGCTGGCATGGGAATAGACAGTGTATTGATAGAATCAAACGGAGGCGAAATACCTATACTTGACGGCAGTGCCTCCTGTTTTGCCCAAGCTATTGTATCTGCTGGAAATAGAAGCACAAACAGCAAAAGGAACACATTGTCTGTCCCAGTTCCTATCGCTGTGGATGATGCCGAGCGCGGCCGTTTTGTTATCGCGTTACCTTCAGACAGATTAAAAATTACTTATATTATCGACTACAGCGGGACACCGATAGGAATGCAGCGGGTGAGTTATGATATAACACCTGATAATTTTTTAAATATTATTTCCAAAGCTCGCACATTCTGCCTTACTTCAGAATTTGATTATTTGAAATCTAATGGTTTGGCAAAAGGCGGTTCTCTCGAAAATGCGATGGTCTTTGATGGTAAATCGCTGCTGAATCCAGAAGGGTTTCGTTTTCAGCTGGAATGTGCTACGCACAAAGTCTTGGACCTGCTTGGTGACTTGTCGCTGCTGGGGACGCTCCCTGTTGCGCATTATATAGCTGTTTGTGCTGGACATGAAATGCACGGCAAACTTGTGGATAAACTTAAAAGAGTGCTAGCTAGATAAAATCAGTTATTAAAAAAGCATCGAGAATGGAGGAAATTACAATGGAGCTAGACATAAACCAAATACTGAAAAATTTGCCTCACAGATACCCCTTCCTGCTTGTAGACAGGATTGAAGAGATAATCAACACACCTGAACTTAAACAAGTCGTTGGCATAAAGAACGTTTCATATAATGAGCCGTTTTTTCAAGGACATTTCCCTGATGAGCCTGTAATGCCTGGTGTGTTGATAGTTGAGGCGATGGGACAGGTCGGCGCAGTCCTTCTAAAACTTCAGCCAGAAGTTAATGATGGTAAACGTCATCTTGTCTATCTCACGTCTATTGACAAAGTAAAATTCCGCCGTCCAGTAAAACCTGGCGATCAGCTCAGGACAGTAGCAAAGTTGGTGCGCAGGAGGGGCAACGTTGGAAAATTTGAATTTGTAGCAACTGTCGATGGTGAGGTTGCTGCTGAAGCAATAATGGGTTTTGTTGTATCGTCAAGTCTTACTTTGGAAGAAGGTACTAACAAATGAGTCATTCCATTCACCCGACAGCGATTGTTTCAAAGGATGCAGAACTGGGAAAAGACATTGAAATAGGGGCGTATTGCATCGTTGAAGGTGATACAAAAATAGGCGACAGGACGCAGCTGATGCCATTTTCGCATATATGCGAGCATACGATTCTTGGCTTAGACTGTAAGGTGTGTGAGCATGCCACAATCGGCGGAGCCCCACAGGATATAAGCTATGGTGGCGAAACAACGTGGGTCAAAATAGGGGATAAAGTTACGTGCCGAGAATACGTTACAGTAAATAGGGCTGTGGGGGAAGGGGAATCAACAATCATCGAGGATGATTGCCTGTTAATGGAAGGTGTACACGTTGCACACAACGTAAGGGTAGGCAAAGGGTGCACTATAGCCAACAAAACGGGTTTATCTGGCCATGTGCATGTAGGAGACTTTGCAGTTATTGGAGGAATGTCTGGTTTCCATCAGTTTGTGCACGTCGGTTCCTACTGCATGGTCGGTGGAATGTCCCGTGTCGTGAAAGATGTCCCGCCATATTGTTTGGCTTCCGGAGCACCGCTTTTTGTCTACGATATAAATAAAATAGGTCTTCGCCGCCATGGAATAGAATCCGATTCGCGGATGCTGATACGCAGAATGTATAAAATAATATACAGTTCCGGCAATGCTACGAAAGAAACACTTGCCAATATTGAACATGAATATGGCAACACAAAGGAAGCAAAAATGATATTGGCTTTTGCCGCGGAATCAAAACGCGGGCTTTCTCCGCGTATAAAACTTAGCACAACCCGCACATATGTTGTAGCAGAGGACGAAAATAATTGATCAAGCTTTTTGCTATGGATGTTGATGGGACTCTTACTGACGGTGGAGTCTATATGGATGGCAAGGGCGGGGAACTAAAACGTTTTTCCATTCAGGATGGTTTTGGCATTGTTATGCTGATTCGTTCTGGTGTACAGGTTGCATTTATCAGTGGGCGTTATTCAGCTGCTACACGTCAGCGCGCTGATGATCTAAATGTATCGGAATGCATCAATGGGACAAAAGATAAACTTGGGGATTTGAAGAATCTTTCTGTAAAATGGAATATTGCGCGGGAAGAAGTCGCTTACGCAGGTGATGACATTCCGGACATTGATTGTATCAAATGGGCTGGGCTGGGAATTGCTGTTGCCAATGCCTGCAAGGAAGTTAAAGCTGCAGCGGCATGGACATCTTCATTAAGCGGTGGTCATGGTGCAATACGCGAGTGCGCTGAAAAGATATTTGAAATAAACGGCACAAATAAATGAATGCTTTTATTGAGAAAATAAAAATTCGCTCGCTGGATAAATTCGTATTAGGAGAACTGATGGCACCGTTTTTCTTTGGAATGATGGCGTTTACTATTATTCTTGTAGCTGGCGGGCTGCTTTTTAAAATTTCAGATCTTGTTATTGAACGCGGGGTTTCATTCGGCATAGTAATACGGCTTTTTTTATATTACCTTCCCAGACTTATTGCATACACCATACCAATGAGCTGCCTTTTGGCAGCGCTTCTCGGATTCAGTAAATTGTCTGCAAATTCAGAGCTTGTTGCTTTGAAATCGGCAGGGCTTTCGTTCAACAGAATAGTTAGGCCAGTACTCATAGCTTCTTTTATGATTTCAATCGCTGCTTTTTTTGTTAACGAAACGCTTGTCCCAATCAGTGAACGAGCTGCTGCGAATGTTATGGTCTATGAAGTCTTTAAGGAAACCCCCCCTGTTTTTAAAGAAAAGGTGTTTTTAAAGGAAGAGAAAGACAAACAGCTTAATAGAGTTATCTATGTCAACAAGATGAAAATTAAAAATGGTGATATGGATGAAATTGTGGTAGAGGAATTCGAAAAAGGGGAGCTAGTTAGAGTTATATCTGCCAAATCTGGCAAATGGATAAATGGCAGCTGGTGGATATATGACGGAGCTGCATATGAGATTAAAAAAACAGGGGAAGTGAGCACTCTCTTCAAATTTGACAAACAGGCTTTAAATCTCAACTTGGATCCAGCGGAAGCTGTAAAAACTTCTGACGATCCAGACCAGATGGGGATAACGGATCTTTATAACGCAATACAAGTCAAAGAAAAATTAGGAGAAGATCCAGGAAAGTTATGGATGGCGCTTAATCTGAGAATATCGGTCCCATGGGCGTGTTTAGTGCTTGCGCTGGTTGGTGCGGCTCTTGGCAGCAGACCTCAGCGTTCAAGCTCAACTATGGGCCTTGGACTCAGCGTGATAATAGTATTTGTATATTACGTTATTATGTCGTTCTCTCAGTCCATTGGGGAGGCAGGGTATATCCCACCCCTATTTGCTGCGTGGATTGCAAATGCGGTATTCCTTGTTGTCGGCTGTATTCTCTGCAAGAGAGCTAACAAATTAGGCTAGACATTTATATGCGTTTGATATGGTTGTCAGATATTTCGCAGATGCTGCACGTCAGCAGCTGCGAAATTTTTTCTTATGCCATCAATACGGACTATTAGTGCTCCCTGTTCTGTGACATCTTCAGCTGTACCAATAAATGTGTCGGAATCCTGCATAACTTTGACTTCTTTGCCTATAGTACTGCAATTGTCTCTGTAATATTTGATAATTTCGGCAGGGCCATTTGCACCATTAAGGATTTCTATGAATTCTGCAAATCTGGCCAATATTAAAGATAGCAGCAATGAGCGTGCAATTTCGCCATGGTTTTCGATTTGCATGGAAGTAGCTGTTGCCTTTATGTCCTTGTTCATTGATGCTGCCGGCGTATTCACATTTACGCCGATTCCTGTAATGGCATAATATATCCTGTCCGCTTCACATGCAGCTTCACTGAGAATCCCGCATATTTTCTTTCCGTTTATCAATATGTCATTAGGCCATTTTAATTCTGAAGCCAGCATGTAATCTTTTTTTAGAGTATTGCTAACAGCAAGTCCTGCGGCAAGATTTAGCAACTGGACCTCACCTGGTTTTAGCTTAGGCCTGAGGAGGACAGAAAAAATTAGGTTTTTGCCGCCAGTGTCTTCCCATTGCCGCCCCCTGCGCCCCCTGCCATTTGTTTGCTTGTCTGTTACTGCAACGATTCCCTCAGGCTCATTCTGCATGGCGAGTTTTCTAATTACATGCTGAGTCGACTCTACTTCAGGTAAATATACACATTTGTGAAATACTGGATTGTTTTCAAGGAGAAGTTCTATAAGCGTTTTGCTTATGGAGCTTGAACCTGATAAATCTTTTGCACGATAGCCTTTTTGCGGAACAGCGTCAATTTCAATGCCTTCTTCGCGCAGTGCTGAAACGAGCTTAAATACGGCCTGTCTTGAAGAGCCAAGCTTTCCGGTAAGGGCTGAGCTTGAGACGAAGTTACCATCGGCATCAGCTAGTGTTTTCAGCAATAACTTCCTGCTGTTGTTTTCAACGGTCTCTATGCAGGGCATGGCAAATGTCTCCTCTCATCGGATAATACTGTACGTACAAAGACCTATTCGATTTTACTCTCATTACAGTTATAATAAAAGTAAGAAACAGTATGGGGAGGGGTCAACAATGGTGGTGCTTCCAGTAACTACCGTCATGAGTAACCTGCGCTCGTCGTACGACGAGTTGCGTGAAAGTCTTTGACCTGCCTTTAATGGCAGCAAAGATTGATGAATTTCATAAAATAACAGATTCTCCAAATTTTTGGAACTCAGAACAAGCGCAGGCGATTTCACAAAATCTTGCCCGTGTGGAGTCACGCATGGATAAATTTAAAGCCGTTCAGCACGAAGAAGAAGAACTTGAAACACTTGCGGAAATGCTTAACGATGCAGACGACAAAGACCTGAGTGTAGAATTTTATGAACGTGCCGATGCATTGAGCAAAAAAATGGATGACTATAAGATATATATACTTCTCGATGGAGAGTATGATTCCGGAGATGCAATAATGATGGTCCATTCTGGTGCAGGTGGTCTTGACGCACAGGATTGGGCTGGAATGCTTTACCGAATGTACACGCGCTGGGCAGAGGAACACAAATACAGCATAAAACTTATAGAAGAACTGCCGGATCAGGAAGCTGGCATAAAGAGTGTCACAATATCGATCAGCGGCGATTATGCGTATGGATACCTGAAGGGAGAACAGGGAGTTCATCGCCTTGTGCGCATATCCCCGTTTGATTCTGCCAAACGCAGGCACACAAGTTTTGCGTCCGTTGAAGTATTGCCCATCCTCCCAGACAGTGTTGAGATAGAGATCCGTCCGGAAGACCTAAAACTTGACACTTTCCGTGCCAGCGGTGCTGGGGGGCAGTACGTTAACATGACGGACTCAGCAGTGCGCATCACGCATATTCCTACGGGCATTATTGTAAGCTGTCAAACAGAACGTTCGCAGCATATGAACAGAGCAACTGCGATGCAGGTATTACGTTCAAAACTGTTTGAAAAACAGTCGCGTGAACGGCAGGAACAGCTTGACAATATACAGGGCGAAAAACGGGCTATTGCATGGGGCAGCCAGATAAGGTCTTATACATTGCAGCCATTCCAGCTCGTAAAAGATCACCGCTCAGGTTGTGAAATCGGTAATGTGCAGTCAGTGCTCGACGGAAATATAGACGAACTTATCATGAGTTATCTGCGCTTTATAAAGACAGGGAAAAGTTCTTCGGAGAGTGAATCGAAATGAAAAAAACATTAGGCTTAACCGTTGTTATTTTGACGCTGTTTATTTTTCTTAATGCTGCAGATATGGCGGAAGCTAGAGCTTTTGTACCTACAGACCCAATAATGCCCGTAGATCAGGTCAAAGCAGGAATGAAAGCTGAAGTTCATACTGTTCTCTCGGGGACGAAAATATCGTCTTTTGGTGTCACAGTAATAGGCATAGTTCCACGCAAGTCGTATCCCAAAAATCTGATATTGATACGCGTTGATGATTCAAGCATACGCAACAATGGCGGTGTCGCAGCTGGCATGAGCGGCTCGCCTGTCTACATCGGCAAACGACTGATCGGAGCTTTTGCGTATAGCTGGTCTTTTGCTGACAGAAGCCTTGGGCTTGTAACACCGATAGAAGACATGATAAAAGCTATGAATTGGCCTGATAAGCTCCCTGCATTCAATAACCCTGTAAAGATCACTTCCGACGATGCGCAGATCAAAGATAAAGACAAAAAACTGCCTGGATTTAATCCGCTAGATATATCCTCATCGGATAAAGATGGTAATAAAGCTGCGCCAGGCATAGATATTTCTAAAGATATTTCATTTCTTTCAACAGCTGAGCTTGTACCAATGTCCATGACGTTGCAGGCTGACGGGTTAAGTGATTCTCAGATCAAGAAACTTGAAAAGAAGTTTGGAATGGACATAGCGCCGATAGGGGCATCCTTGCAATCGTCAGCATCGGAGGCCGACCTTTCAAAACGTCTAAAGCCCGGCGCTGCTGTAGGTGTTTCGCTGATGTGGGGTGATGTTACTATGGGTGGCATAGGAACATTAACCGCTGTCGATAAAGACGGGCGTTTCCTCGCATTTGGACATCCGATGATGGAAAGAGGGGCAGTAGCGTATCCATTGACTCAGGCCAAAATCATCAAAGTTATTCCAAGCCTCATGCACTCATTTAAACTTGGCTATCAAGGAACAATGATAGGGCTTGTAACACAGGACAGGTCCGAAGCCATAGGCGGGTATTTTGGCAAACTTCCGGCTGCCATAAGCTATGGTGTCCGTTTCAACGATGTTGACGATAATAAGACAACAGTAAAGAGATTCCAGACAATTGCTGATCCATATATGGCGTTGGAGTTAGGTGTTTCAGGCCTGCTTAGTGTTATAAATAACGAATGGAGCCGTAAAGGCGAAGGCACCATGATGGTTACTTACCGCATATCAGGCGGTGGTCTTAAAAGGAGCTGGGAAGGCCGTAATATTTTCTTCTCTGATGATAATCTCAGCGAATCACTTGAAAAAAAATTTAATGACATGGCAAAGATATTTGCGCTGAATAGATTTAACGCTATAACGCCGCTTGGAATAGACCTTGATGTTGAGGTGACACGCTCACCTCGGCTTGTGTTTATCGAAAAGCTTGAAATAGAGAACGAAAAAGATTTCTATTCTCCAGGGGATGAAATTGACCTTAAAGTCACGCTCAGACCATGGCGTTTATCTCAAGTCGTGAAAAACATAAAATTGAAAGTTCCCAAAAAATCAACTGGTATATGTGAGATAGATGTACGTGCAGGTGGTATCGAGCCTAATAAAGAAGAAGCCGTTATAAAGGGGCTGCGTGCTATAACAAGCCTAGAGAGTCTCTTAAACGAGCTTAGTGTTCAGGAATGCAATAACCAGGTCATCGCAGAGATTGGCGGACCAGAGTTGCCAAATAAAAATAAGAAGAGCGAAAAAAAAGAAGGACAGGAAGAAGAAACAAAAAATTCAGGCAAAATATCTGAAAAGAAACCTAATAACAAAGCAAAAGAAACCGACAAGGAAAAAGAAGACGACGACAATGACTTGCCAACGATATTCACTGACACTCGTCTGCTCAGCGAAGTAAGAGCTGAGCGCATAAAAGAAGGTTCATTACAAATAATAGATACAAATTTTTATGTTAAAGGGATACTGCGTAAATTCATCAAGATAATGAGCGATAAAACTCCTGCCGATATTGCTTTGCTACAAAAAATTATGAGCGGGAAGAATGATGCTAAACAAAAGAACAGCAAAGATAAAACAAAAAAAATTGCGCCCGAAATGGAATATTTCGATGATGTTACAAGAATAGTCAATGATTAATTAAAAAAAATAAGCAATATGGAAGACGTATAGCTGATTATCAATGACAGCAGCACAGATGCTGACAGCATGTCCTTTGCTATACGCACATCTTCACGATATGTTGGACCTAGAGTGGCGTCGATGATAGTTTCGAAAGCAGAGTTTATCATCTCGATTGTAATTGGCAGCAAGCAGATCAAAAATACTTTCAGGACCATTGTCCATTTTGCAGTGAAATAAACAGCAGCTATTGTTAGTATAACTAGAGAAACAAATTCATTCCTGACAGCTTTTTCATTTTTAAAAGCAGCTTTTAAACCAGAAAGCGAATATTGTGCTTTGCTCATTAACCCTCGATTTTTCCACTCAGACATTCCAATCACCATTCAACTAATATTTTATTAAAGTTTATAGCCATACAATGCTACACATTATATACCAGCACAGAAAAATATGCGGACTGGATGAAATGTTCTGGCTATTGTCGTCAGCGACTTTCGAACGTATAATATATCAGTTATGCGTTGCATAAATCAATATTCTGACTTTCTGTTAAAGCTATAGGAGGCCGTAAAATGGCAAAAGATTACAAAGACACGCTGCTCCTCCCTCAGACATCTTTCCCAATGAGGGCGAATCTTTCTCAGCGCGAACCTGATTTTTTGAAATTCTGGGAAGATATGGATCTGTATGGTGAACTTAAAAAGAAAAATAAGGACAAAAAATCTTTTATCCTTCATGACGGCCCGCCATATGCAAACGCAAGCATACATATTGGAACGGCAACAAACAAGATACTTAAAGACTTTATAATCAAATATAAATGGCTGCGTGGTTTCTTCGCGCCATATGTTCCAGGTTATGACACACACGGTCTCCCTACGGAACTGAAGGTTCTCAAAGAGCAGGGGATAGACAGAGACAAGATAACTCCTATAGAGCTGCGCAATAAATGTTCTGACTACGCGAAAAAATTTGCGCAGGTACAGACAGGTCAGTTTAAGAGGCTTGGCGTTATTGGCGACTGGGAACATCCGTATATGACACTTGTTCCAGCTTACGAGGCAACAGAGCTGGAAGGTCTTGCCGAGATGGTCGACAAGAATCTTGTCTATAAAGGCCGCAAACCAATATACTGGTGTACGGACTGTCAAACCGCACTTGCTGCTGCCGAAATAGAATATGGCGATGAAACATCACCGTCACTATATGTGGCTTATAAGTACCAGGACGCTGACAGTGTTTTCCCGGAACTCGAGGGCAAAGATGTCAATGTTATCATCTGGACTACAACTCCCTGGACACTTCCGGCATCAGAAGCGGTTGCGCTGCATTCTCGCTATGAATATGGTTTCTATGAAGTCAATGACAAGGTCTATGTGCTTGCGACAGAGCTTAAAGATGAAGTATCGAAGGCAACAGGGTTAGAGTTCGGAGAACCCATTATAACTTGCAAGGGTGCAAGGCTCGAAAACAGTAGAGCAACCCATCCATTTTATGATAAGGTTATTCCTATAGTCCTTGCTGACTATGTAACGCTTGACACAGGCACGGGGTGTGTCCACACAGCCCCTGGACATGGCGCAGATGACTATGAGACTGGTGTCCGCTACGGTCTCGAAGTCTTTAATTCGGTAGACGATACGGGACACTTTATCAAAGAATTGCCGTTGGTTGGCGGCATGTCCTTGTCTGAAGGAGAGCAGGTAGTTTATGGGCTTCTTGAAAAATCGGGAAGACTCTTAGGACGTCTGAAAATCAAGCACTCCTATCCTCACTGCTGGCGTTGCAAAAAACCTGTTATTTTCCGTGCCACATCACAATGGTTTATATCTGTAGCGGACTTCAAAGACAAAGCACTCAAATGTATTGATGATGTGCAGTGGGTGCCAGACTGGGGCAAAGACCGTATCACAAATATGGTGCGTGACCGCTCAGACTGGTGCATCAGCCGTCAAAGGACGTGGGGCGTGCCTATTCCGGCATTTTACTGTGAAGACTGCGGTGAAATAATTATGACCGGAGACCGTGTGCGCAAGGTAGCTGAAAAAGTCCGTGAACATGGCACAAACTGTTGGTGGGAGATGTCCATTGAAGAGTTGATCGGAGAACTGTCTGTTTGCCCGAAGTGCGGCAGCAAACATCTGCGCAAAGAAACAGACATCCTTGATGTTTGGTTCGACTCTGGCACCAGCCATTCTGCAGTTCTGGATAACTGGTCAGATCTCAGCTGGCCTGCGGATCTGTATCTTGAAGGCAGCGACCAGCACCGTGGATGGTTCCAGACATCGCTCCTTAACAGTGTGGCAACGAGAGGCAGAGCACCATACAATACAGTGCTTACGCATGGATTCATCATGGCTGGGGATGGCAAAAAAATGTCCAAATCCATGGGCAATGCAATGACACCGGAAAAAATAACTGATAAATACGGCGCTGATATTCTCCGCCTCTGGGTCGCATCTTCAGACTATCGCAGCGATGTACGTATATCAGATGAAATCTTCAAGACGCTCATTGAAGAATATCGCCGTATAAGAAATACTGCTCGTTTCCTGCTGGGTAGCCTGAGTGATTTTAACCCGCAGAAAAATATGCTGCCAAATGACCAGCTGGCTCCTTTTGACCAATATACACTGCTAAAGCTTGAAAAACTGCGGGAGCGTGTGACCAACGGATTTGATTCTTACGAATTCCATCAGCCCATGACACTGATACATCAGTTCTGCGACACCGACATGAGCGCTCTTTATATGGACATGAGCAAGGACAGCCTGTACTGTGATGCTAGAGAATCGAAAGAACGCAGGTCTATTCAGACCGTCATGTGGAAAACACTGAAAGCAATTACGATCATGATGTCAAACGTCCTTTCATTCACAGCAGAAGAAATATGGCAGCAAATGATAAGTTTGGACTTGTCACTTCCCAAGAGCGTATTTCTCGCCGCTTGGCCTGAGAAACTGGATGAGGACATAGAGCCTGCCATAGAAGAGTTTTGGAACACTGCAATGGAAGCAAGACAGGCAGTGCTTCGCGGGCTCGAAGTCGCACGTGGCAAAAACATCATAGGCCATGCTCTTGATGCGGATGTTCAGTTTGTACTTGGCGACACCTATAAAACTCTGGCCGGAATGATCTCGGATAAAATGTGGAGAACTCTCCTCATCGTTTCATCCTGCAGCGTTGTTGATGAAATTATAGGTGCTGAAGTCGAATACGACGATGAACAAACTGGAATCAAGGTAGGTGTTACTAAATCGCTGGATGAAAAATGTCCGCGTTGTTGGCAGAGACGACATGAAGTTGCGGGGAATGGTATATGTGACCGCTGCAAGGATGTGCTCGGAGAATAGCTTGTTGCACAAAAACATTAGAGAAGGGAAGAGGGACGCCTCTTCCCTCTTTTTCTATGATAATGAAAATCTGACAAACCGCGAGCAAATCACGGAAGTCCATCAAAAATTTGATGTGTCTGATGAACTTGACGGTCATCGTCTCGATTTTGCCCTTACACGCTTGATGGGGATAAGCCGCGGGTTTGCGCAAAAACTGATAAAAAGCGGCAGAGTAGCGCTAATACCTGCAAAACGCATTAAATCATCAATAAAAATATTTTCTGGGGAATCTATCGATATTGATGTTCCTCCGCTAGAAACACTTGACCTTGAGCCAGAATATGTCAATTTTGAAGTCGTTTATTCTGATGAAGACATCATCGTTATCAACAAACCGGCGGGTCTTGTTGTGCATCCTTCACCTGGACATTGGCATGGCACGCTTGTACACGGGTTGCTTTATAGGTTTCCAGATATAGGCGCTCTTAACGGTGTCCAGCGTCCAGGGATAGTCCACAGACTGGATGCTACAACGTCAGGACTGATGGTAGTAGCGCGCAATGGTCTAGCTCAGGAAGGATTATTCCGTGAATTTAAAGCACGACGGGTAAGAAAAGAATATCTCGCACTCTGCTACGGCAAGCCTTTATCTGTCAAAGGTGAGATACGTTATCCAATTGGAAGAGACCCGTATAACAGAATGAGAATGGCAGTCGTAGGTGACGGCAGAGAAGCGTGGACTGACTACGAAGTGCTTTGGAGCAAAGGAGATTACTCGTTGATAAAATGTCGCCTTCATACAGGTAGAACGCATCAGATACGCGTGCACATGCAAGCGATAAAATGCCCGCTCGTAGGTGACAGCCTCTATGCGCCATCACGTAAGTCTCCTTTTAATGAGGAACGAGTGTTCCTGCATTCCTGGAAATTATCATTCGCTCATCCGCGTACGGGAGAACAGAAAAGATTCTGTATCCCACTGCCTGAAGAACTTAGCTCGTTTCTGCAATGTGTGCTGCGTTCATAGCTGTGGGTATATTTAATGTCATTATATATTCCTGCCAGAAACTGGCATCAGCTGTGATCGATTCAAATTCTTTATAAGTAACATTTGCAAGTCCACCACGTATCGGGCTGACAAATTTCCTTTGAGTGAAATCAACGCGCTGCTTTTTATTCTCACGTCCTTTGCTGAAATAAGCTGCGAGTGAAGCGCAGAAGGCAATAGCGGTATGTTTTTCGTCTTCTGTCGGTGTCGTTGTGTACCTTAAAATAACATGTGAGCCTGGTATTCCCTGGACGTGAAACCATATATCGCTTGAATCCGCAATCTTAAACGTAACATATCTGTTCCCTTTTGCTGATAGACCTGCGAGGATAATAGCATATCCTAAGTCAAAGCGTTTATGAGGCGGCAGTTTGGTCTGTTGTTGATGTTTTTTTTGCTTATGAGTGGATTCTTTTATGCCTAGCTCATCAGCCAACTGGTTTAGTCCTTCGTAATCTTCAATACATGACGCTATTGCAAGCTGTTCGTTAAGTTCACAAAGTTCAGCCTGTACCGTTGCTAATATTTTTGCTGCCCTGGCTCGCGCTGCTGAGATTTTTTTGTATTTTGCAAAAAGCGCTGACGCATTTTGTGATGGGGTCATGGTGGGGTCAAGTGTTAACGTTTCCGTAATGTTTTTACAATTACTGTCGATATATGATATTTCAGCCTTGCTACTTTTTTGCTTTATCTGCCAAATGTTTGCGAGTATTAAATTTCCTCTGCGCTGATATTCCTCTATGTCTTCACCGTTGAGCAATTCGTTTATGTCTTTTGTTTGCCGTTCACGCCTCGTGATTGCATGCTTTATAAAATCTAATATTTTTTTGCGTTCATAGTTTGAATCTGATGAAATAATTGTGTCAAGGACAGCAGCTCGGCATATTTCGTTTGCCCCTGTGAATGTTTTTGCCTGAGTAAGCTGTGTAGGGAATACAGTTATATAACTTCCAATGGCCTGCGGTACCATGCAGCATTGGTCGTTGCTGATATAGAAACGAGAAAGATTATTTTTGCAAAAAATTAAATTTTGTGTCTCTAGTATTTTTATGAGTTTTCTGCCGAACCCTGCTATGTCGCTTAATGTCGACATGTCTGGTGAGCTTAGCCACTGTTCCAGAGAAATGCCTGTGAATTCAGGCGGTAAAACATACATCTGTCCGGGCAGAACAGATCGGTACGCATTGTCTGACGGATGTATGTGCTTGGCTGTCTCAATGATAACATTGTTAGCGTCGGTAATAACGAGATTGCTGTAACGCTCCATTGTTTCTAGTATCAAAAATCTCGTATTCGTAAATCCTGCCCCCACAGTCTTTTTGAACTCAAACTTAAGCATTCGATCCCGGCGTACCTGTTCAATAAATGTGAACTCTGCCCCCATCAGCTGGCTCTTTAATATATTGACGATAGGAGGGATTTGTTTCGAGTTTTCTATAATTGATTTTTTTTCTGATTCGTTGATTTGTGCGATGCCGCAACTTTGTGCGCCCCACGATAACAACAAAACAATGTTGCCAGCAAAGGTAATGACAACACAATTATCACCGCCGTCTATTCTATACACACGTCTGTGAATATATTTTTTTAGGTCTTCTACTATGTACCATATAAATTCTGGACCAAATGACATCAAACCACCGCCAAAAAATATTAAGCTACAAGCTAAAATCATTATAACAGCAGAAAAACGGCAAAATACATTTAATAACGCAATGTAATATGTGTCCTTAAAATGCAGTGGTACAGCAGAAATTCTCGATTCTTGCCATGTACTTCATAAGTTGACAAGAATCTTATAAATGATAAAATTGCTCATGTTTCGCAAGTGAAAGGGGCTGTAGCTCAGCGGGAGAGCACCTCCCTCGCACGGAGGGGGTCGAGCGTTCAAATCGCTTCAGCTCCACCATAACAAATAAAGGTTTCCGAATATTGCGGAAACCTTTTGTTTTTCTACAGTGGAAACTATAGTTTTAACAAATAAAAATGGCAACGTTCAAAATCTGTTGCCTTTCTCTCAAAATGGTCGGGATGAGAGGATTCGAACCTCCGACCCCCTGCTCCCAAAGCAGGTGCGCTAACCAGACTGCGCTACATCCCGAAACTGACAGATTATAACATGTCTTTTGAAAAATGTGTTAATTATGCCTTCAATGATTTTGTGTTTCTATCAGGAAGCTGAACTGTTACGATTGCAAGGAATAGTATTGCGCACCCGATGATCTCTCTCATAGTCAGAATTTCTTTAAGAATTAAATATCCACTTAATACGGCAAATATCGATTCAAGGCAAAATATTAGTGATGCGTTGACAGGGTCGTTGCCTTTTTGTCCAACCATTTGAAGTGTGAATGCAATTGCAGTAGAGAAAAGCCCAACGTACGTAAGAGGATATATCGATTTAATAATGGCTGACATACTTGGTGTTTCAAACAAGAGCATGGCCGCAATTGACATCAATGCAGTTGATGCAAACTGTATACACGACAGTTTCAAAGGATCAGAATTTACTGTAAATATATCGCAACAGAGTATTTGTCCTGCCCAGAAAAATGCACCGGCAAAGACAAGAAAATCTCCCTTTTGCATTGTAAAAGATGAACTCTTAACAGACAGCAGATATAATCCTATTACGCTCATGAAGATGGCGAACCACGCGCGTGCATTTGTCCGTTTGCCCCCAAACAACCTGTATATTGGTATCAGCACAATGTACATGCTGGTAATAAAGCCTGCTTTTCCTGCCTGAGTGTATTGAAGTCCCGTCTGTTGCAGTGACGAAGCAATAAAAAGCATGCATCCGCAGATAGAACCGCCCAACAGAGAATCCTTCCATTCCCCGCAGGTTTTTTGAAACTTTCCATTATGGTTTGATGGACTGGAGTCTTTTTTCAGAGCATCAACAACACACGTAAAAATGAAGATTGAGAATGTCCCTATTACATAACGTACAGCGGCAAAAGTAAACGGGCCAATATATGTCATACCCATTATTTGTGCAACAAAAGCTGTGCCCCAAATAAAAGCAGCTAGCAACAGCATTAAATTGTGTAAAAACAATTTATTTTTCATGAACGGTATTTTACGACAACCTCAAACTGCACATTATAAATTTTCAACAGTTTCTGTTTCACTATGTGTAAGTTTATATAGGTGACAGACAGCTGTATTGATTTCTCTTTCTGCTTGTTTGATGTCTTCGTAGACATCATCTGTGCGTGTATCAATAGGTAGTGCATTCAGCTGCATAAGTTTCTTCGCATTATTTCCAATGGTGTCACGAAGCTTAACATTATGGCTGTTTGTGCCGCTGATTTTAATGATTGGCAAAGCAGAAAGGTCTGCAGGCTTTAATTCATAGTAGCCATTTAGGAGCGTTGAAGATGATGTATGCCTGAAATAAAAATCCATAAGCGTCGAGTTTAAAACGCCAAGCAGATAATAATCATCGTTTGCGATAACAGAGGTTTTATCGTTGGAAAAAAGACCACATGTATCCAAAGTTGCAGATATTCTGTTAACAATGGTTGGACATATGATCTTTGCCTGCGACATTTTGTCGTAGTGTTTGAAGGATCTCAATTCCCACCAGAAATCCCCCTTGTCCTTGCGTTTTGTTGCCTTTTCTTCAAACTGTTTGAGGTGTTCCGCCACAGCTGCATACGTCTGTTCCAGCCATCCCCATTGGTCAATGCCAATATATTTGTCTTTTGTAAAGCCTTTGGGCATGCATATTAGATATTTTTTTACAGACGGGTGGGCGTAGCGTTTTACATTCCGGCCCGATAAAAAAGGTTTCAAAATCTCCGAACACTTCGGAGATTTTTCCATAATTTTTTTTGCAAGAGTGCTGTTTATAACAAACGCTTCATTAAGGCCGGTAAGCAGTCCGCGGAAAACAGCCCCGTTAGCATATTCTTCCAGCGTGATGCCTGTGCCTTTTATCTTGGATATCAATACTGCAGTCTTATCGGCTGTAAATATCCATTTGTTTTTGCCTGGCAATATGACATTATTATGACTGTTTTTTGCGGCAATCGAAATATTGTCAGCCTTTGGATCGTCAAGAATGACTGCATTTACAGCCCCATCAGCAGGGCTGTTCGATACTGTAATTATTGACATCGGGACTGTGATGCCGCCAAGCACGGGGATGTCCCCGTAATCAACGATTTCAGTGATATTCTTATCTGACAGGAACTCTCTCAATCCACTTCCGTATCCTGAACGCATCCACCTGTTTGACATAAGTATTACGGCTGTCCCGTTGTTGCAAAGCATATCAATTGTCCGTTCTGCAAAATAACAGCAAAGATCAGCATTCTGCCTGTCCGCTTTGTAGCCTGAAAGCAATTCTTTGATTGCAAAGAAATAGTTCTGTTTCATGTGCGGCGGGTTTGTAATTATTATGTCGAAATATTGTTTATTGAACAGATCCTCTACAAGAATATTCCCCCACACATAATGGCTGCTGATAATGGAAACACCTGGCAGATTCAGACGTATTTCTGCTTTTAACGTTTCAAGTGCGCCGTTGTCGCAGTCTGTAGCGTAAACAGAATCTGCAATGAAATGGTTTAAAAATGCTTCAAAAGTGCGTTCTTGTTTGTATCCGAGATACCTATTCAGCTTTTCCCTCAAGCTAGCGACAAAATTTGCTGTTGCGCCTATGAGCTGACCATTGCCAATGGAAGTGTCGCAGCATTTGATGTCACGAAGTGCGGAATCTATGACAGGTGCCTTGGCTTGGATTACGCTGTCGTCGATAATATCGTTGCTGGAAAAATATTTATCAAGGGCGCCATTGTTTAAGCCGCATGTCCTTGATAAATGATTCCTAATAGCAGAGGAACACATGTAATTAATGATGTCAGCCGGTATCTCAAAATAACAGAATCTTGGAGAGCGTATGAAATATGAATTCCAATGATTGCTGTATGGAGAAACTATTGCAACAAGAACGGCATCTACACCGTTCTTAAGAATGTGGCGAAACATAAGGTCCATACATGTCTCAATGTCGTTAGCAGAGATGTCGTCTATAGCTGTTTTAACTAGCAGGACTTCGAACCGTGCCAATCCTTCTTTTATGGTCTTGCTTCCAAGCAATTCCAGGGATAAAACCAAATCTTTTGCTTTAAACGGAATGCATATTCCAGAACGTATAAATGTATCTGCTTTGTCGATAACGCCAAAAATGTTACACGCTTCGTTGAGATACGAGTTGGCATCAAAAGCCGAATCATGTTGTGTTTTGCATACTATACATGAGTTATCTTCGCGAAGCATATTATCACCGCCATTGCCTGTGTTGCTTATAGTATAATACAAGTCGCTCTGTCCTCCAACTGCCATACTTCAGTAAAATTACTGCCCAAACACATGTGGTAATGCAGTAGTGCTTCCCTTGACACCGCAATGACCGGAGTGCTATGATGCCGGCATCGTGAGCGGAAATAGCTCAGCTGGTAGAGCGATGGCCTTCCAAGCCGTAGGTCGCGGGTCCGAGTCCCGTTTTCCGCTCCAGATTTTTGTGCTGGACGTGATGCCTTCAAATACACATGAAGCATTTTTAGTGTTTCAAGCACAGAAAAATAAATGGAGGTAGTGCTAAATGTCATTTGTTAAAAAATTTGCTGTACTGGCTGTGTTGGCGGTCGCTGTGTTTTTCTTTATCCCAGCAGTTTCTTTTGCTGCGGATACATTGGGGTATGTCAATGCACAGGCTGTTATGACCAGACATCCTAGGTACGCACAGGTACAGAAACAGCTGAATGCATTTTCGGATAAGAAACGCAAAGAGGCGGAAGCTGCGATTGCTAAGACCAAAGACAACAAAAAACAGCAGCAGATATATCAGTCGAAACGCCTTGAAGTCGTGAGTGAAGAGTCTAAGCTCATGACACCACTTTTCAAAGATATAGATAATGCTATTCACTCAGCGGCTAGTGCAAACAAGATTACCGTTGTCGTTAATAAAAGCGCAGTTTTTTACGGCGGCAAAGACCTTACTCAGGATGTAGTTTCAAGACTTAAAAAATAATCAACATAATGCATCTGCATGGGTTTTATTTTTAAGGTCAGACAGAGCAATGTGAAACAATTATCCCGGCGGATATACGTCGGGATTTTTTATTATTCTAGGGTAGAATATTGTCTGTGATCTTATGAGAGGGGCGCAAGATGGATAAAGATTTGCTCTCTTTTAGGAAACGGCTTAAAGCTGCAGGCGAAAGACAGGGCTGGTGGAATTCTACCGGTCTTATCGTTGCATTGTCTGGAGGCGGTGATTCTGTAGCGATGCTTTGTTTGCTTCATGATTTTTTCCGGGGACGCCTTGTTGCTGCCCACCTTGACCACAGCACAAGAAATGGGGCATCGCACGATGATGCTGAATTTGTGCAAAAATTGTGCACGGTAATGGGAATATCATGCCATGTCAAAGTCGTTGATGTAAAAAACAATAAACATGTCGGCGAATCTTTTGAAATGGCTGGGCGCAGAGAGCGCTATGCATTCTTTCGCGAAACAGCGGCTGCTGAGGGGATAGATTTTATTGCAGTCGCTCACTCTGAGGACGACCTTGTCGAAACGCAACTTTTGAATCTATTCCGTGGAACAGGGCTTGATGGCTTGCGCGGAATTCCTGAAAGGCGTGGAGACATAGTGCGTCCGCTGATAGATTTCAGGCGTGAAGAACTCCGCGCATATCTCAGGCAAAACAATATTACGTGGCGGGAAGATGTCAGTAATAGTGACACTCTGTACAAAAGAAATCGCGTGCGGTGCGAGCTTATACCATGGATAAAAAACAACCTGAATCCCAATTTTGAAACAACGATGGCCGGTCTTGCAAAACAGCTAAGCGATGAGCTTCCTAAAAGAGAAGAGGATGCAGTTTTAAACATAGAACAGGTGTCTGCTGATATGCCTCCTGCTTTGGCATGCTGGGTTCCGCAAAGACTCAAAGGTCTGTCTGTGCCCAAATTGAGAGACATGCTGCGTGTACAGGGCAAGCGCCTTGAACTGCTTGTTCTCTCGAGAGACCGCACGAATGAACTTGTTGACCTCATCCAAAAAGGCGGATGTTGGCGTTTCCAGTGGTCAGGTGATATAGAAGTATGTTACTCAGAACGGGGCATTGGATGGCTTCATCGAAGTGACATGGTAAAAGATGCGAGAGAAAATAAGCAAAATAACCAGAAAGATTTGTTGCCATGGTGGGCTAGATAATCTTAAATGTGCTATCATTCAAATGTTTTTTACAAATAGACAGCTTTGCAGGGAGTGAAGGCTTTGGAATACAGAATCGGCAGAGAACTTATAAGTGAAGAAGATTTGCGTCTCGAAGTTGAAGAACTAGCCAAAAAGATACGCGAAGATTATAGAGGCCAAGAACTTATATGTGTCTGTGTTCTTAAGGGAGCCGTTGTGTTCCTCACGGATTTGATCCGCGCTATAGGCCCTGAAGTGGATGTCAGAATAGACTTCTTGGCAATTTCCTCATATGGGGCATCAACACACAGCAGCGGAGTTGTCAAAATTCAGAAAGATCTCAGTACAGATGTCCTTGGTAAAAATGTTCTTATTGTTGAAGACATCCTTGACACCGGTCTCTCTCTTACATATCTTAAAAAACTTCTTGAAAATCGTCATCCGGCAAGTCTTGAGATATGTGTTATGTTTGACAAACCAAGCCGGCGCAAGCTAAAGGTTGATGTTAAATACTCGGGTATTGAGATACCTGATGATTTCGTGATCGGTTATGGTCTTGACTATGCAGGTAAGTTCCGTAACCTAAAATCACTGCACATAGCTGAACCTGAAGAATAATACATAAAAAAGAAAGAGAGGCCCAGCCGTTTGAATAGAATTTCGAAAAACGTCGGAGTATATATTATTCTCATTGTCCTTGTCGTGAGTCTTGTAAATGTATTCCTTTCACCTGACAGCAAGAACAAAGAGGATAATCAGGTCCTTCCGTATAGCCAGCTTCTTACAGAAGTCAACGCAGGGCATGTTGCCAAAGTTGAGATTGACCATGAAGAACTTAAGGGCACATTAAAATCAGGCAAAAAATTCACAACATATATTCTGGATCCAGAAACACTTCCATCTTTGCTTGCAGAGAAAAATGTCGAAGTTGATGTCGTGCCTCCACAAAAGGCTTCGTGGCTTACAACGCTGCTGACTTCTCTGTTGCCTACATTGCTGTTAATCGGCGTATGGATCTATTTTATTTACAACATGCAAGGCGGCGGCGGCGGCAAAGTAATGAGTTTTGCAAAGAGCAAAGCAAAACTTTTCCTCGATAACAGGCCAAAGGTTACATTCAACGATGTTGCAGGATGTGACGAGGCGAAAGAAGAGCTGGAAGAAGTTGTTGAATATTTAAAAGATCCATCTAAATTCACAAAACTTGGAGCAAAGGTGCCAAGGGGTGTTTTATTGCTTGGAGCGCCTGGCACAGGCAAAACGTTGCTTTCAAGAGCAGTCGCCGGAGAGGCAGATGTGCCGTTTTTCAGCATAAGCGGTTCTGATTTCGTTGAAATGTTTGTTGGAGTAGGTGCGGCACGAGTCAGGGATCTGTTCGAACAGGCGCGCAAATATCAGCCTTGCATCATATTTATTGATGAAATAGACGCTGTCGGACGTCATCGCGGAGCTGGACTTGGCGGCGGGCATGACGAACGTGAGCAGACACTTAACCAGCTTCTCGTGGAAATGGACGGTTTCGAGGAAGGCGCTGGAATTATCCTGATTGCAGCAACAAACAGACCGGACATCCTTGATCCTGCACTATTGCGTCCTGGGCGCTTCGACAGGCAGGTGGTCGTTGATGCTCCTGATGTTAACGGCAGACACGATATACTGAAGGTCCATCTGAAAGGCAAGAAGGTCGCAAAAGAAGTTGACTTGGATGTTATTGCGCGAAGAACTCCGGGATTTGTCGGTGCAGATATAGCTAATCTCGTAAATGAGGCTGCGCTTCTTGCCGCGCGCCGCAACAAGAACCAACTTGGCATGGCTGAATTTGAAGAGGCTATAGATCGTGTTATAGCTGGTCCTGAACGTAAGAGCCGCGTAATAAGCAAAAAAGAACGTGAGATAATTGCATATCATGAATCTGGACATGCACTTGTTGCCAGCAAAATTGAAGGCAGTGATCCAGTGCATAAAATATCCATTATTCCTCGTGGACACATGGCGCTTGGGTACACTCTTCAACTACCGGAAGAGGACCGTTTCCTGGTATCAAAAAATGAACTCTCAGATAAAATAACGGTACTGTTGGGTGGCCGTGTCTCAGAGTTAATACGCTTCGGGGATGTTACAACAGGTGCTTCAAACGACCTTGAACGGGCGACTCAGACTGCGCGTCAAATGGTGACACAATTTGGCATGAGTGACAGGCTCGGGCCTGTTGTCCTTGGAAAGAAACAGCATGAAATATTCCTGGGTCGCGACCTTTCTGACGAGAGTAAAAATTACAGTGAAGAGATAGCGTACGCAATCGATCAGGAAGTCCGCAGCATCATAGACGATTGTTTTGAGCGTGCGAAGGATATTCTTACTGTGCACAGAGATACGCTTGAAAAAATAACATCGACACTGCTTGAAAAAGAAGTTCTTGAAGGCGATGAGCTTGATGAGCTTCTTGGTTATCCCAAGAAAGAACCGCCCACTGCTGAAAATAAGGATGACATCCAGGAAGAGAAAAATGATGACAACACAACACCTTCCGCTAATCCTGATGTTGTTCAAGACAGCGGTCAATGTGAACAGAAACAAAAAGAGGAAGATGCACAACAAGCTTAGAGTTGGCTGAAGATGTAATTTGTATATTACAAGGCGCCTGTCTGCAGGGCGCCTTTTATTATGCCTCATTCTAATGATATTAAAGTAGTCAATATGTTATAATAAATGCTATCTGATTTTTAACATTATAGGAAGATTATTTAATGGACGAAAAATTTGAGCTTGTTGCGCCATGGGCCATGTCAGGTGATCAGCCTGAAGCTGTTGATAAACTGGTTGATGGCTTCGAAAAAGAACATGCAGTGCAGACTTTGCTTGGTGTAACGGGCAGCGGCAAGACTTTTACAATGGCTAACGTAATACAGCGTTTGCAGCGTCCTACTCTCGTAATGGCACATAACAAGACTTTGGCCGCTCAGCTGTACAGTGAATTCAAAGAATTTTTCCCTAATAACTCCGTAAACTATTTTGTAAGCTACTACGATTACTATCAGCCTGAAGCCTACATGCCAGCACAGGATGTCTATATAGAGAAGGACGCTTCCGTAAACGAACGCATCGAAAAACTGCGTCTGGCGACAACCAAAGCTTTGCTTGAACGCAGAGATGTCATTGTTGTTGCCAGTGTTTCGTGCATATATGGGCTGGGCAAACGGAAAAACTATGAAGATGCAATTTTTAGGTTCGCTGTCGGTGAAAAATGGGATCGTCGCAAGTTTATGTCGAGACTTCTGGACAATTATTATGAACGCGATGACGTGTCTCTTGTTCCTGGAACATTCCGTAGCAGGGGAGAATCAATGGAAATATATCCTGCATACAGCGATACAGCCGTGAGGGTCATTTTCTTCGATGATGAAATAGAACGCATCGAAGAAATAGACCCTGTCAGCGGGCAGATGACAATAAACAAAGACCATACAGGTATATTCCCGGCACAACATTACGTTACAAGTTCTGGTGCCATAGAAAATGCAGCTGAAAGTATCAAAAAAGAAATGGAAGATTGTGTAACAAAATTTGAATCCGAAGGCCAAGTGCTAGAAGCCGAACGCCTCAGGATGAGAACGAAATATGACCTTGAAATGCTGCTTGAGGTAGGGTATTGTTCCGGCATTGAAAATTACTCGCGCTTCCTTGACGGAAGAGCTCCTGGAGAGCCGCCCGGGACACTTATGGACTTCTTCCCGGAGGATTCACTTATATTTGTTGATGAATCTCACATGACACTTCCTCAGATCCGCGGCATGTACAACGGTGATCGCGCCAGAAAAGAAGTCCTTGTCGAACACGGGTTCCGTCTGCCGTCATGTCTAGATAACAGACCGTTAAAGTGGAGCGAATACGAACCGCTCATAAAAAATGACGCTCTGTTTATTTCGGCGACGCCAGGTGATTATGAATTTGCGCATTCAGACCATATTGTTGAACAGCTGATAAGGCCAACTGGGCTGCCTGATCCTGAAATCGAGATCCATCCGGCGACAGGGCAGGTCGATGATGTTATAGCGGAACTCCGCCCTATTATTAAAAAAGGGGAACGAGTCCTCATCACAACTCTTACAAAGAGGTCTGCAGAAGACCTCGCTGAATATATGGCCGAGCTAGGAATAAAAGTCCGTTATATTCACTCTGAACTTGATACGTTTGAAAGGGCAGAGTTGATAAGGGACTTACGGCTGGGAGTATTTTACGTCCTTGTCGGTGTCAACTTACTGCGAGAAGGCATAGATTTGCCTGAAGTTTCGCTTGTAGCCATACTTGACGCTGACCGCGAGGGTTATCTCAGAGCCCACCGTTCATTGATACAGATGATTGGCAGAGCTGCCAGAAATGCGGCCGGCAGGGTTATCCTTTACGCTGACAATATGACAGACAGTATAAAAACTGCAGTAAAAGAGACACAACGACGTCGCGAAGCACAAATGGCATATAATACGCAGCATGGAATAATTCCACGGACAATAAAGAAGGCTGTAAAAGACCTGCTGCCTGCCGAACTTATGGAAAATAATGAGACATATGCCGGTAAAAGAGTTGCTCCACAAAAAAACGTAGTTATTGACATCCACGAGCTGGAACGTGCAATGTGGAATGCCGTAGAAAAACTGGATTTTGAAAGGGCTGCTGAAATAAGAGACAATATTCAGGATCTGAAAGGTGAGAAAAAAATTGAAGCAAGTCATCAAAATTACCGGCGCAAGACAAAACAATTTAAAAAACATAGACGTTGAAATACCTAAAAACCAGCTGGTTGTTGTTACAGGGCCCTCTGGTTCTGGAAAATCTTCGCTTGCTTTCGACACAATATACGCTGAAGGCCAGCGTCGCTACGTAGAGTCGCTTTCATCATATGCCAGACAATTTCTTGGAATATCGGATAAACCTGATGTTGATGAAATAACAGGGCTTTCTCCTGCCATATCTATCGAACAAAAAGGAACAAATCATAACCCACGCTCAACTGTAGGCACTGTTACTGAAATATATGATTATCTGCGCCTTCTATTTGGCCGCGCTGGAACGCCGCATTGTCCAAAATGTGGCAAAGAAGTCCACAGATTCAGCGTTGACGAAATAGTAGACAGGATCTTCCATGAATATGACGATAAACCGATAGAAGTCTTTTCCCCGTTGGTTAGGGGCAAAAAAGGAGAATTTCGCAATCTTCTGCTCAAGCTGCACAAACAAGGATACCTTCGTGCCCGCATTGATGGAACAATGATGTGGCTCGAAGAAGAAGTTGATCTTGATAAGAAAAAGCGCCACACAATTGAATGTGTCATTGACAGACTGCGCGTAAAGGAAGAAAACCGCATGCGCATCTCAGAGGCTGTCGAGATGGCTATGAAACTCTCTGATGGTTTTGTTATGCTCGCATCAAAAGATATGCCCGAGCTTGAACTTACTGAAAGATATATTTGCCCTGACTGTCAGGGCAGTCTTCCTGACATAGAGCCGAGGCTTTTTTCTTTCAATGCACCGTATGGGGCATGCCCGGATTGCAGTGGATTAGGTGTGCATCTTCATTTTTCTGAGGAACTAGCGGTCAATCCAGACTTAACTCTGGCAGAGGGTGCGTTTATCCCATGGAAAAACGCAAAATATATGATAGATAAAGCGAACATAATGGCTGAACGACATAAAGGTTGGGATCTTAGCAAACCATTCAAAAAACTTATCGAAGAAGCAAAGCATGCTCTGCTTTATGGAAGCGAAGAATCGATACCTATGGTATTTTCAACAAAGCAGGGAGAGTGGGAATACAACGGTCATTACATAGGACTTATGCCGTGGTTAGAAAAACGTTTTACTGAAACTGAATCAGACACATACCGTGATGAACTTCTCACCTATCGCGTTGAAGATGAATGCGCAACGTGTCATGGCACACGTCTTAAACCGGAAGCTCTTGCTGTAACGCTTGGCGGATATAACATTTCCGAGCTGACAGAAATGCCTATTGAGGATCTGATCGGAGTTCTCGATAAATTACAGCTTGGGGCACGAGAGAAAAAAATAGTCGGGCAGGCAATTGTTGAAGTTCGTAAACGCCTTACATTCCTTAATGATGTTGGCGCAGGATACTTAAGCCTTTCTCGCAGAGCAGATACTTTGAGCGGAGGAGAAAGTCAGCGCATACGTTTAGCTACTCAAATCGGCTCGCAGCTTACCGGTGTTCTTTATGTGCTTGACGAACCGACTATCGGACTTCATCCGCGTGACACCAACAGGCTCCTCGACACCTTGCGAACAATACGCGATTTAGGAAACAGTGTGATTGTAGTAGAACATGACCGCGATACCATGGCTGCTGCTGATTATATAGTAGAACTTGGGCCTGCAGCCGGAGACAATGGAGGAAGACTTGTCGCGCAAGGTCCAGCTTCTGAGGTGGTAAAAAGCCCTTCTCTGACGGCGGCATACCTGCGTGGAGAGGCAGATGGCACTTTTTATCCTCCCAAGGGGCGTCGCAGGCCAAAGGGCAAAATCGAAGTCTACGGTTGCAAGGCTAATAATTTACATAGCCTTGACGTTGATATTCCGCTTGGAATATTGACAGTATTAAGTGGTGTTTCGGGGTCCGGTAAAAGCACGTTGCTGTATGAAATACTATATAAAGGGCTGCGTGGCAAATTTGATAAGGATTTTCGCGGACGTCCTGGAAAGTTCAAAACAATAAAAGGATTTGAGAAACTGAGGAATGTTGTCCTTGTTGACCAAAGCCCTATCGGACGCACCCCGCGATCTAACCCTGCTACATATACAGGCACATTCACGCCCATAAGGGAGTTCTTTGCGGATTTACAGGAATCTAAACTGCGTGGCTACAACGCTGGCCGTTTCAGTTTCAACGTAAAGGGTGGGCGCTGTGAGGCTTGTAATGGAGACGGAGTTCTCAAAGTTTCCATGCTTTTCCTGCCAGATGTGTATGTTAAATGCGATGTCTGCAGGGGACAACGCTATAATCGCGAAACGCTTGAAGTCAAGTTCAAAGGACATTCTATAGCTGATGTTTTGAACTTAACTGTTGATGAAGCGTATGATGTTTTTAGAGATATTCCGCGTATTGCAGGAAAATTGAGTATTATGCAGGAAGCAGGATTAGGCTATATAAAACTCGGACAATCGGCCACGACTTTGAGTGGCGGAGAAGCACAGCGTGTCAAGTTGGCCACGGAATTAGGCAAGAAATTCAGAGGCAACACCCTTTATCTGCTTGATGAACCAACGACTGGACTGCATTATACAGATGTGAAAAAACTGCTTAAACTGCTACATAAACTGGTTGATCAGGGAAATTCTGTGCTTGTGATCGAGCACAATCTTGATGTCCTAGCTTCTGCTGATTACATTATTGATCTTGGCCCTGACGGCGGACGACGTGGAGGCAGGTTAGTGGCAAAGGGTACCCCTGAGCAGATAGTAAAATCTAAAGGGGCAACCAGCAAGTATTTGGCGGCTTTCCTAAAAGAAATGCACCATTAAGGATGGTAGAAAATGAAAGAAAAAGAAACATGTAATTTTGATGACATATGTTGGGGCAGAAACCCTGTCTTTTCTTTGCTTGAAGAGTCGCCGCAAAAATGCACGAAAGTTCTCATAGGCAAAAATATACAGCCACATATAAGGGCGCGCATCGAAGAACTCTGTCATGCAGCTAAAATAAATTTCATGTTGGTTGATGTTGCTGTGCTAAACAGACTAAGTAGCAAAGAAAACCACCAAGGGCTTGTAGCGTATATATCGCCTGTTAAACTCTGGGACGTAGAAGAAATGCTGCCAAAGTTACCTGCGCCGCCGTCTCCTGTAATGGTGCTGCTTTGCGACCACGTCCAGGATCCGCATAATCTTGGTGCGATGATAAGGAGTGCAGAAATTGCTGGAGCATCAGCAGTTGTCATGCCTAAACGCGGCGGTTGCCTCCCCACTGGAACAGTTGTGAAAACAAGTTCCGGGGCAGCACTGCGTTTGCCGCTTGCAAAAACTGGAAACATTGCGCAGACAATAAAATTATTTCAAGCCGAAAATTTCTGGACAATTGGACTTTCTATGGGGGCAAGCGAAACTCTCTTCAAGAACGATATGCCGCCGCGCCTGCTTGTTGTTATTGGTGCTGAAGGAGCTGGTTTGAGCCAGCTTGCAGCAAAAACATGCGATGAACTTAGACATATACCAATGAGAGGAAAAACTGGTTCGCTGAATGCATCTGTAGCAGCAGCGCTGGCAATGTTTGAATGGACGAGAAACAACTAACTTTTGAAATAAGTTGTATTTTTGCGAATATGTGATACAATTCTAGCAACAAATTCAGGAGTAACTGCTGGAAGAGTGGGGGGACCCACTCTTCTTTTATTAAGGAGATGAGACTTTGGAAAACGCTAAACTTGATGAAGTATATGCGGAAATGCGCAAATATATTGAAGCATTAGGTTATGACTGCGCAGGTTTTGAACTAACTTCGGAAAATGATATGAACATCCTTAGGGCATACGTTGACATGCCCGGTGGTATCGATTTGGCTGATTGTGAAAGAGTTGCCAGAGAGGTAACAGATTATCTCGATACTGTGGAAAAAGAACTGCCAGAAAGATATTATCTCGAAGTAAGCTCTCCTGGATTGGAACGCCCTCTCTTTACACCGGATGATTATAATCGTTATGCAGGCAAAGAGGCTTGTCTGACATTGAAAAGCGGCAAGAAAGTCTCAGCTATCATAGAGAAGGCAGATCCATCAGAATTGCACATTACTGTTGATAGTGTAATACGCGTTATATCTTTCTCTGATATACGCAAAGGGCATTTGGTATACAGAGAAGAGCAAGGCCAGAAGAAAACATTCAAGAAAGCAAAAAAAAAGAAATAAAATTTTGATAAATACAAATAGCATAACTTCAGGGAGGAGACGAATTAATGCAACTAGGTAAAGATCTTAAGAAGGTATTGTTGACAATCGAGGAGGAAAAAGGGCTTAGCGAAGAGATCGTTATTTCAAGTCTTGAAGCTGCAATGATCTCTGCATATAAAAAATTCAGACCAGGTAACCAGAATATTGAAGTACACATAGATCCAGATAATGGAGATTTAATAATCTATGAAGTGCGTGTTGTTGTGGATAACGTGGAAAACCAGGATACCGAGATCACTATTGATGAAGCAAAGAGAAGAGGGTATGAAGACCTTAGTGTCGGTGATGTTGTACGCAATGAGGTGTCACCGGAGAGATTCGGCCGTATTGCAGCTCAGACAGCGCGACAGGTCATTATTCAGAGACTCAAGGATGCTGAACGTCAGGTAGTTTATGAACAGTTTGCTGACAAGATTGGCAATGTCTTAACTGGGACAATCTTTAAAGCTGAAGGGGACCAGATCCTCGTTCGTCTCAATGAGAAAACTGAGGCAATAATGCCTAAAGAGGAACGTATTGTCGGCGAACAGTATACGCCCGGCGGCAGAATGAAGTTTTATCTCCTGGATGTTCGCCAAACAACGCGTGGTCCTCGCATTATTGTTTCAAGGACACATCCTGGGCTGCTCCGCAAACTTATAGAAATTGAAGTTCCTGAAATTCAGGATGGTGTCGTTGAGATACGAAACATAGTCCGCGAAGCTGGCACACGCGCCAAAATAGCTGTTGCAAGTCTAGACCCTAATGTTGAACCTCTCGGAGCATGCGTTGGCAAACAGGGAACGCGTATCAAATCAATAAGCGCAGAACTCAATGGCGAAAGGATTGACATAATTGTCTGGAGTTCTGACATCCTGACTTACATCAGAAACTCTCTCTCTCCTGCGAAGGTGCTGAAGGTTGAACCTGTGCTTGACCAGGACCGCTCCGTGCTGGCGTATGTACACTCAGATCAGTTATCGCTTGCAATAGGCAAGGCAGGGCAGAACGTTCGTCTTGCAGCGCGTTTGACAGGGTGGAAAATAGATATAAAGGTCAAAGAAGATGAAAAACTTCCGACAATGAAGGACCTGTTCGTTGACATAGCGGACATACTTGAAGAGAAGAAGAAAGAACAATAGCGTATGGAAAAAAGTTCAGAGCGAATCGAGAAGAAAAAACGTCCGAGGACATGTATAGCCTGTGGTCAAGAATCTCCTAAACGCGCTCTTTTGCGCGTAGTCAGAACTCGTGATGGCAGGGCGGTTTATGATCCTACTGGCAAAGCGGATGGACGCGGCGCTTATGTTTGTTGTGACGCAGAATGTATAAAAACAGCGAAAAAACGTAAGGCCTTTGCAAAAGCTCTGAATGTCTCAACAGACGATGATCTGTATACTCAGCTAGAAACACTGTGCACTGGTGGCAATAATGAGTGAATACAGCGAGAATACTGAACGAATACTTGGCATGCTTGGAATCGCAAGAAGAGCAGGCCATTTGATAATAGGTCAGGATGATGTACAGCAAAGTATGCGTACCGGAAGAATTCTAGCTGTGGCTGCAAATGATTGTTCAGAAAACGTTGTACGTTCTCTTCACAATGGTGTTGAGAATAAGGGGCTAAAAGTTGTTACACTTGAAGAAATAGGAAGAGATGCTTTGGGCATGCGTATAGGAGTTAAATCTGCTCAAGTTGTTGCTTTGCCATATGATGATGGATTCGCGGTAAAAATATATTCTGTAATGAATGGGAGTGCTGCCAATGAGTAAGATAAGAGTTTATGATCTAGCTAAAATGCTTGGAAAAACAAATCCAGAAATGCTGAAAATTCTTGCAGGACTGGGAATAGACGTTAAATCTCATATGAGTTCCATTGAAGAATACGAGGCAGAGAAAGTTAAAAGCAGCTTAAGTGCAGCACAAGCAAAGAGTGCCAGTTCTGATAAGAAATCTGATAATCAGCATAAGCCTGTTGCAAAGAAAACTGCCATGGATGAAAAGAAAAATGAACATCACGATAAAAGCAAAACAAATGCGGCTGAGGCAAAACAGGACGGAGCCCATGAGCATATTGCTCAGCCAATTGCTTCATATCCGGTTGTAAAAATACCAGTTGGGGCATCTGTCTCGGCAGTAGCAAGTGCTGTCGGAGAAAAACCTGGCAGTGCGGTGAAGCTCTTGATGGAAGCTGGTTTTATGATTCCAGCTACAACGATGGCTGATGAAAAAATCGTGGGTATTCTTGGCAGAGGTTTTTCGAAGAAATTTGTCTTTGTTGATGCAGAGGAGATAGAACAGGAAAAAACGAAAGCAAAAGAACATCAGGAAGCCGAAGCAGAGAAACATGCAAAGAAAAAAGAAGCAAAGCATGCTGATAAAAATGATAAAAAAATCGTAACAGATAACAAAAAGAATCTAAAGCCTAGACCTCCAATTATTACTGTTATGGGACATGTCGACCATGGCAAGACTACATTGCTTGACAATATCAGAAACACACATGTTACAGACAGGGAAGCTGGTGGCATCACTCAACATATAGGCGCTTCGCGTGTTGAATACAACGGCAACACCCTTGTATTCCTTGACACGCCGGGGCACGAAGCATTTACCGCAATGCGCGCCCGCGGAGCACAGGTTACTGATATTGCTGTACTAGTGGTAGCGGCAGACGACGGCATAATGCCACAGACTATTGAAGCTCTGAACCATGCCAAAGCAGCGGGAGTTCCAATTGTCGTTGCTGTAAATAAAGTCGATAAACCTGATGCAAAACCAGAAAGAGTACGCCAGCAGCTTTCAGATTATGGACTTGTCCCTGAAGAATGGGGCGGAGACACGGTAATGGTTGATGTGGCAGCAAAGAGCGGACTTCACGTTGACCAACTCTTAGAAATGATGCTACTAGTTGCGGAGATGCAGGAACTTAAGGCTGATCCAACGGCCAGCCCTGAGGGAACTGTTATCGAAGCAAATCTTGATAAGGGCAAGGGACCTGTTGCAACTGTAATAGTTCAAAACGGTACGCTCCATCGCGGCGATATCATCCACACTGATACGGCATGGGGAAAAATCCGGGCAATGATCGATGATAAGGGACGCAATGTCAACAGCGCTGGTCCAAGCATGCCGGTTGAGATACTAGGGCTAGAAAATGTTCCTCAGCCTGGTGAAAAATTCAATACATTATCTTCAGAACGTGAAGCGCGCGATATAATGTCGCGCAATGAATCCGAACGCAGAGAACAGAATCAAGCAAGAGCCAAGAGGCTTACTTTGGAAGAGCTCTATGACAAGATGCAGACAGAGGAAATTCCACAGCTTCGCATAGTACTTAAAACAGACGTGCAGGGGTCTCTGGAAGCTTTCCATTCATCTCTTATGAAAATGAGTACGGACACTGTTTCAGTCAATATTGTCCATGAGGGCGTAGGGAGAATATCAGAATCTGATGTTATGTTGGCCTCAGCTTCAAACGCTATCGTTGTAGGTTTTAACGTCAGACCTGACAATAACGCAAAGAAAATTGCTGAAACAGAAGGAGTTCAGGTAAGACTCTATCAAGTTATATATGACATGCTCGATGATGTTAAGGCTGCAATGGAAGGCATGCTGGCCCCAGAGCTCAGAGAACATACGCTGGGACAGGCAGAGATACGCGAAATTTTCAGAGTTCCCAAAATTGGCAGTATAGCTGGTTGCCGTGTTACTGATGGACTTGTCAGAAGAGGAAAGGTTCGCCTCATACGCGATGGAGTCGTGTTCTGGAACGGTGAATTGGCAAGTCTCAAACATTTTAAAGATGATGTAAGAGAAATAAAATCTGGTAACGAATGCGGGCTTAGCTTTGAAAAATTCCAAGATTTTAAAGTTGGCGACATCGTAGAATCTTATGAAGTGTTGAAGGAAAAAAAGACATTGGAATAAACGATGTCTCTTTGGATCGGCGTGGCAAGATGTTCTATGCGGCTTCAATTTGCAGGAAGCCTAAAAGATAGAAGGCATATAGTGCGCTCGCTAATTGAAGGCGCCCACAGCCGTTTTAATGTATCATCGAGTGACCTTGGCCCCAAAGATATATGGCAGCAGGCATGTTTGGGATTTGCGGCAGTCGGTTCTTCACATGCGGAACTAGAGGAGAGACTTGAGAACCTCAAAAAATTTCTCTATCAGCGGGAATCCTGTGGAGAATTTGAGGTAGTAGATTTTGTTAGGGAGGTTTTTTCGTATGCTGACCTATCGGATTAGTAGAATAAATAAAGAGTTTTTGCGTCGTATCTCTGACATGCTTCAGACACGAATTAAAAAAGAAGACGTCAGAGAGGCGATATTGACTAATGTGAGTGTATCTAGGGATTTAAGTTTTGCTCGGGTGTATTACACGTTGATTGATACCGAAAAGAAGGATGCTGTCCAGAAAGCTCTTGAATCAGCGGCGGGGCAAATACGCAGTGCCTTGGGCAAAGAGATGTACCTACGCACGATACCTGAGCTACATTTTATTTTTGATGACTCTGAAGCAAAAGCAAGAGCTATGGATGATCTCCTTGAACGTGTAGCTAAAATGGATGCCGTAAAAGAACGTGAAAAATCAAGGCAGGATAATGAGCGATAGCGTAGTTTCACAAATAACAGATAGATTAAAGGGAAATAATAAATGGATCATACTATGCCATGAAAATCCAGATGGTGATACTCTTGGGTGCGGGCTTGCCTTATATTCATTAGGTGTCCGGTTGGGCAAGGATGTGCGTATTGGCGGGAAGGATGCTGTCCCTGACAGATACGCTTTTTTGCCAAATTCAATTTTTTTCGAGGTATTTAAACGTATCAGTATTGATGATGTGAAAGGTTGTCTCGTTATTTGTGTTGACACCAGCACGGCTGAGCGCTGTGTGCCTGACATCTATGAAATAGCCGCATCAGGATTGGTGGATACCATCAACATCGACCATCATGGGGATAATGAAAAATATTGTCAACTTAATTTGATTGATGCTAGTGCATCTGCGACTGCGGAAATTATCACACGTATTATCAAAAGCTGTTGGAGCCTTACAAAAGACGAAGCCGTGTGCCTGTATACAGCACTGACGACTGATAATGGTAACTTCAGGTTTACATCTACCACATCTTCTAGCCATCTCTGTGCTTCTGAGCTACTGCTTACAGGAATGGATCCGTCGTATGTTGATGACTGTATAAATGAAAATATGACTGCCGGAATTGTCAAACTATGGGGTATTGCATTTTCACGCACAGAAATATTTGCAAATGGTGTGGCAGCAATATTCTGGCTTCGTGCTGACGACTTTACAGCTACAGATACTGATTCGGCAGCATCAGATGGGCTAGTTAACATGCTATTGCGTATAAAAGGAGTAAAAATAGCTCTGATACTTTGTGAATTAAATGGGACCAACAAAGCTAGCATACGCACGAGGCTGCCATATAGCGCACGTGACATAGCTGGTGTTTGGGGCGGGGGTGGACACATTCAGGCTGCCGGTGCAAGGATAGACGGGAACTTTGATGATGCTCTTCAAAAATTAAAGACAGAAGCGGATAGATATGTCCTTAGCAGGATTCATTCCAATCAATAAACCGGTAGGTCTTCGAAGCACGCAGTGTGTTGAAATGGTGCGCGCTGTACTGGGTAAAAATGTAAAAGTAGGTCATGGTGGAACATTGGATTCAACAGCTTCCGGAGTACTCATATTACTCATCGGTGCAGCTACACGCCTGAGTAGTTTTGTAATGGGAATGCCGAAAAGATACGAAGCTAAAGTCAAGCTTGGAAGTGAAACATCTACAGACGATGGCTCTGGGGATATAACATTTTCGAAAGAATGGCATTTCATTAATGAAACTGCGATAGATTCGTCGCTGTGCTCTTTTATGGGCTGGAGAATGCAGGCACCTCCGTCAGTTTCTGCCGTGCATATTGATGGCAAACGGGCACATGAATTAGTACGGAATGGGCAAAAAATACAAATAGTGTCAAAACCTGTTTTTTTTAGTTATGTTAAGAGGAAAAGCTTAATATCTGATGATGGGCAAGTTTCTTTTGTTATTGATTGCCACAAAGGAACATACATACGCAGTTTTGCACGTGATATTGGCAGAAGGCTTGGTACTGCCGCTCATATTGCAGAACTTGAAAGGACGAAAGTTGGCCCGTTCGAAATAGGAGATTCTATTGCAGCTGAGATGATAACCAATAAAAACATGGAAGCATTAATTAATAAAATTTTGCCTGTTGAGACATTGAACGAAGAGATGTCTTCTTATATTGCTGATGATACTTCTGCTAAGCGTTTTGGTAATGGCCAAAAAGTTGCGTTAAGCGACCTTAAGCGCGCGAATTTTGGTAAATATGCTGCAGAGCCTGACGTCGTAGTTGCTAATTCAGAGGACCTATTTTCTGTTTGTGAAACTTGTGCCGTTGATGGACAGCTTAAATTAAGTCCAGTCGTTAATATTTTTAAAGACAGGTGTATAGAAGGATGATTTTTGCAATCGGTGCATTTGATGGTTTTCATATAGGCCATCAGAAGCTTCTCTTGACTGCGCGTAAGCGTGCTGAAGAACGTAAAACGCAGTGGGGCGTTATTACTTTTGACCAGAACCCACAGACGCTGTTTAATAAAAAAAAATTCAGGGCGCTTTTTAATTCCGATGAGCGTGATTTGCTTATAAAATATTTTGCAATCCCTTATGTTGAAAAAATACCATTTACGCATAACTTCGCTAACATGAAGCCAGAAGACTTTATAAATTACATTGCAAAAAAAGAAGATATACATGGTCTTGTCGTAGGTGAAAACTTTCGTTTTGGAATGGCGCGTGTCGGAACACCCGAAGTGCTAGCAGAACTTTGTGCAAAAAAAGGCTGGACAGCAGATGTTGTCGAATCACTCAAAATAGAGAATGAAGTAGTAAGCAGCACACTCATCAGGGAAAGCTTGCTTAGAGGAGAGGCTGAAAAAGCGGCCAGACTATTAGGGCATCCTTTTTTTGTTAGCGGCAAAGTCATAAGAGGTGATATGCGCGGCAGGACATTAGGATTCCCGACGGCTAATATCGTTTTGCGCAATGACAAAATATACCCTGCACGTGGCAGTTATACATCTGTAACATATATTAATAAAAAGTGGTATCCGGCGGCATTGAACATAGGGTTTAACCCTACATTTAGCGGCAGACGCAAACTGCGCTGTGAAACGCATATAGTAGGCTATGATGGTAATTTATATGGCAAAACGGTATTTGTTTTTGTCGTATCGCACAACCGTGGGGAAATTAAATTCCAGGATGCTGGGGCACTTTCTGAGCAGCTGGCCATTGACATTCAAACTGTCAATGTAAAAGCCACTGCTTATTTGGAAAAACATACAGAAGAACTCAGGAAATTCGGAGAATATCAGCTTTGACATGATAAGGCTGCTGTAATATCATATCAAAGTTGACTTAATGTATTTTGTTTCTAGTCTGAAGGAGGACGATTTCACTTGTTAAGATGGATGAGAGTGCACCTCAAATTTATAATGATCAGCGTAATTGTATTGTTTGTCATTTCATGTTTTGCCTTATACGGAATCGGAGGAGGCAGAAGAGGTGGCTCCAGCAGTGATAATAAAGGTAATACGGCTGTTGCAGAGATAAACGGCGATGAGGTCATGCGTTCTGATGTTGAAAAAGTCGCTATGCAGATTGCCGAGAACCAGAAGCAAGCGGTAACGTCGCTTGATATGCCCCAATACAGGAAAATGGCTCTTGATAACATGATAATGCAAAAAGAACTTGAGAAAGAAATAGAGTCACGCAACATTGATGTAAAAGACGATGAAATTGATGCCGAATATCAGCGTGAAATGAATAGTTTTCCAACGCGTGAAGAATTTAACAATGCTCTTCAGCGTGTAGGAACAACGGAAAAGGAAGTAAAGGATAATATAAAGAAACAGATCGGTGAGCAGAAGATCATTGATGCTATTTCTGCCGATTTGGTCGTTACAGATGCTACTGCCAAAACTTTTTATGATAGGTCTAAGACATATATGTTCAAACAGCCTGCCGGTTTTAAGACTTTAGTTGTCACGTTCAAGAGTAAACCAGCAGCCGAACTTGCACAGAAATCAATTGCAAGCGGGGCGAAATGGGACAACATAATGAATGAACAAAAAGCGGAAATAGAGACGACTACGACTACGGCCAAACCAGCATTTCTAACTGAAGAGATGATGAAAAACGCCCCGCTGTCAGCCTTGAAGAATCTGCCGCTTAATAAAGTGTCGCAGGTAATAGAAATTCCAAACACTACGAAATGTTTCTTTGCAATGAAGCTCAGCAAGGAAGCTGCCAGAACGCTTGACTACAATGAAGTCAGCTCAGATGTCAAAAATTTCCTTAAGACGCAGGAAAACCAGGTGGCGGTGAGGAAGTTCTTTAAGAAACTGCGCGACAGAGCACAGGTAAAGATACTTGAGCCGTCATTTTTCCCTGTGACGTCACCAATTACGATGTCAAACGGCAAAAAAACAACAAACACCAAATAAAAACTCAACATCAACACGTGAAAAACCTTGTTGTATCTGTGTTTCGCTATTGACAAAGACAGAGCTGAGAAATAAAATAGCACCCGTTGGTGAGGTGGCCGAGCTAGGCTGAAGGCGCTCGCCTGCTAAGCGGGTAGGGGGGCAATAACCTCCCTCCAGGGTTCAAATCCCTGCCTCACCGCCATCAAAACTGAATAAGCGCCGGTAGCTCAACTGGATAGAGCATTGGACTACGGATCCAAAGGTTACGGGTTCAAATCCTGTTCGGCGCGCCAGAAATGATAAAGGTCCTCGAATTTCGAGGGCCTTTTATTTTTCTAGCAAATAACATGTATTGTTTCATAATTTCATATGAGATCTTAACAAAAATCTACATTGCTAAACGTTAAAAAATGATGGACACATATGTCTTTTAAATAAATAATATGCAACAAAATATGAGGCAGCCTTCCAAAGGATTCTGCCTCATATAAACAGCAATGCTTTATAGAATAAATTATTGCCTTACTTAAGTGTTTCTCCTTCTGATTTCGCGACTGCTGTTGTGCAAGCCATATCGCCTGTTACGTTGATGCAGGTACGGGCCATATCAAGCACAGCATCTATACCGGCGACAAGTCCGACGCCTTCAATAGGAAGACCAGCCCCTGTAACGACCATTGACAGCATTATTAAACCTGCACCAGGGACACCTGCTGTGCCTATTGAGGCCAGTGTCGCAGTTAAGAGTATCCCTACTTGGGCACCGAGTGAAAGAGGAATGCCAAATGCCTGTGCAATGAAGAGCGCGCAAACACCTTGATAGAGTGCTGTGCCGTCCATGTTGACTGTTGCGCCAAGCGGAAGCGTGAAAGAAGAAATTTTTTCAGAAACGCCGAGATTTTCCTGAACATTTCTCATAGTAATAGGAAGCGTGGCAGAGCTTGAGCGTGTAACAAATGCTGAAAGCATTGCTTCTTTGACTCCGCTGAAAAACCACCTTGGCGACTTTCTAGTTATGAACGTAACTATTCCGGAGTACACGAGTATTGCCTGAAGGAAACAGCCAATGTAAACAGCTGCAATAACTTTGGCAAACGGAGCAAGCACAGCGAATCCGTATTTTGCAGCGGTGACAGCTATAAGAGCGAAGACACCGAAAGGGGCGGTCTTCATAACTATAGCTGTTACCCCGTACATTGTTTCTGCAAGCGAATTGTTGAAATCAAGGAATAGTTTGCCCTTTTCTCCGGCTAAAGCGGCTGCAACTCCAAGGAAGAGAGCGAAAACGATGATCTGTAACATTTGTCCGTCAACGAGAGCTTTGAGCGGATTTGCAGGGAAAAGGTTCAGAATAACATCGCTGATACTTCCCGCTGCTTTAGCTTCTCCTGTAACGCCGGCAATGCTAAGCCCGATACCCGGCTGCATGATATTACCTAGAACCAACCCGATTACTATTGCTATAGCTGTCGTGATAATATACAATGCCATAATCTTAATGCCGATGCGTCCAAGTGTTTTGGGGTCGCCAATGGAACCCGCGCCGCAGACAAGGCTTGCAAAAACAAGGGGAACGATGAGCATTTTCAACAGCGCAAGGAATATCTTCCCGATCAAGTCAAGCGTAGGAAGAAGAGCGTTCTTGATAAGTGGTGTTGAGTCTGCCATGGGACCAATGATAAAACCGAGTACGATACCGATAATAAAACCTATTGCAATTTTCCAAATGAGCGGTATCCCTTTTTCTTTTTTCATCCATTTCACTCCTTTTAGATTTTGTGTTTAGAAAATTATTTTGGAATGCGACAAATGCTTCGACCCTTGTGACACTGTTCCACGGGACAACTTTACCACAAAAATCAACGTCAGCAAAGTGTATAATTATTAAAAATTAAAGGTAATTTATGGTATATTTGCTTCAGGATGTGATTTTGTTGAAATTGGTCCATAGTGATTTTTATAACGGCAATAATATAGTAACAAAAAACAGTATTTTAATAAAAATAATAATATTTAATGACAATTTCCTCGGAAGGAAAGAATAGAAATGCTAGATGTATCGTTTCTTCCGTTATCATCTCTTGCTATACCATTCGTCGGAGCCTTTCTTTTGCTCTGCTTTTATGCTTACCACAGGCTTATTTACAAAAAATGCAAGGTTAAAATTGATATAAGCCGTAAGCACCTTAATGCACTTTTCCTTATCGTCTTGATTGTAAATTTTGTAGTGCTGACATTTGTTTGGCTGACATATAACAGCAATGGTGCTACACTTTTTGCAATAAATGGCCGAAGTTGGACACGTGCACTGTCTGCCGGCAGCCGGCTTGATCCTGCCTCGTTTATGCATATTGATGCAATAGGAGCAATTTCTGCATTCCTCGTATCGTTAATAGCTTTAGTGGCAGGTCTGCGTGCGCTTGCTGACCATAGAGATGTTATGTCGACGCTTAAAGCTTCGTTTATGCTTTTAACGCTGGGAAGTGTGCAAGGTGTACTTTACTCCAACAACTTGTTCACTATCTTTTTCTTTATAGCAGCTTCGCAGGCTTCGTGTCTTGGCCTTTATCATAATGTCCCTGAGCACATGAAAACTTTTGTATCAGCTGCAATATATTATTTTTCGAGAATCATTGCTCTTGCCATGCTTGCCGGTGGCATCGCACTCATACAACACAAATATGGTACTGATATAATCACAGTTTTGTCGCCTTTGATAACACCCGGAAGAACTGAAAAATTAGTATTTGCCTTGATGTCCGCGCCACTTCTTTATATGTTTCTTCAGCCGCCGCTTTCCGTCGCTGATTCTGCCTGCCGTTGCGTGTTTGGCATGCGTACACAGATTATGTTCTTTGCTATGCTTAGAGTCGTTTTTTCGCTTTTTGGTCCAATGCAGGGGCTCGAAAAAACCCCTATGTTCTTTATCCTTTTAGGTTTCCTTTCTTTGCTGACTGCTGTAATGTTTGCTATTTACAATAGAGACCCATTGAAATTTGCCGGAGCGATGGAATTGTTCATGAAGGGATTTATCCTTATCGCGCTTGGATTGAGCATCAATGGTTCTTACAGCGCTGAAGCAACGGCTTTGTATGGATTTAGCGCATTCGAAGGAATGTCCGCACTCTGGATGATATTTCTTCCATTTTCTGCTGCATTGTCGATTATATGTTGTTTCCTCAAGAGCCCGACTCCATATGGAGAGCTTTGGGAAAGCGGGGGATTGTTCCGTGTCGTTCCCGTTACATGCGCCGGACTGTTAATAACTATATGTTGCATTACAGGTTTGCCCCCATTTACAGGATACATGGCCAAACAGTTTATATATAGAGTTTCAAATTATGTTTCGCCGTTTTTGACTGCCGGATTGTTTTTTATGTCTATAGTCATGCTTTTGACTGGACTCAAATATTTCTCAGCGATTGCATTTGGACCAGCAAACAGCAGGGATGAAACAGGACATGTGCGAGATTCGATGATTGCCTTGCCGATTTCATTTTTAACTCTTTATTTGTTGGCCGCCACATTCATGCCTGGGTGGACTTTTGAAAAGTGTATATCTCCTTCCGCAGAGGCTCTTATGAACAGGAGCCATTCAGTTAATGCTATAACACAGTGGGGACATAACAATGATCACTAAGATTGCAAGCGGATATTTTATATGGGAACCAATTATCTGGACGGCAATATTCTGTTTTTCAATGTTGCTTGTCAGCTGTGCTGTCTTTTTTGCCAGCAGAAAGACAGGTATTAAATATGTCAGTGATGTATCTCAGGGTGATAACAGCACAAAAATATTGAAGGCTGCAGACTATATGCGGGTTTTAAGAGAAAAAAGCATTGAACCGTGGCTGAAATCACAATATAAGCATCTGTTGGTCCCTTTAGTATTTTTTATAGTCATATTGACGATAGTTTTTCTGCACTGAAAGGAACACTGAAATAATGATTTCAATTTTTCCAGTTGTTGTTAAATATCTGTTTATTTGGCTTATGACATGTGTGCTGCTTTCTGCAGCACTGATTTCAGAAGTTGCTTATACTTTACTGTTGAGAATTATCCGTGGTCCTAGAAAGAATTTATTAAAAAATATTCCTGTCATAAGGATGCTTACTCCATTTGCACATAAAACTCTATTGCCTGAATCCTCTTGCAAAATTGCTGCCCTTTTTTGCCCGGTAGCTGCTTTTGCACTGCTTTTCCCCATATATGCAAGTATCCCTGTAGGAACAGGTGTCCCGATAATAGATAATGGCGGGGACCTGATTCAGATAATGAGCTGTGTGCTTCTATCAAGTGCTTTTGCAATAATTTCAGTGAGCTCACTTGGGACAAACAGTGGCAAAATGGTGGCTGCGTGGCTAATGAAAGACACGATGGCACTTTTTCTGCCCTTAATGGCTTGCTTTGCGTCTATGGCGTCATATTTTGTATCTGTCGGCGTGACTGGTGACACTTTTAGCCTTAATCCATTTACGCTGGCGGTGCCATTTAACTCTATGGACGCACCTGGCATTATCGGGGTAGTCGTTTTCATATTTGTTATTTTCAGCCAGTTGCAGCATAACGATATAGAAACAGGCTGTATCTTGCTAGACGATGGCGAATTGCCTGATTATCGCGGTCTCCAGCGTGTTTTTTTGCAGTTTTGGGGGCTTGCGATGCCATATATAATAATACTCCTGACGGCACACATATTCTTTCCGTGGTCCTTTTTCAGCAATTCGGGACATGGTACGGTCGAGTCTTTTATATTCGGCCTCTTGGGTTTTATCTCTTTCTGGCTCATGATAGTTTTTCTGAGAGTAGTTGTAGTAACACTTTGCTGGAAGATCATGGCTGTAGTGCAGAAATATCTGCCTGATAAAATGACACCGTGGATACTTCCGGCGCTAACTATAACGGCCATGCTGCTCATTTATTATGACAGCATAAAAGTTTCAGCTGAGCTTATAGCGTTTTGATGCTGTTATTTGAATTAGAGTCAGTTATTATCTAACATTGGATTTTTATCAAATGGTAAAATAGAAAACTATATGAAAAATACTGCGGAGGTATCGCAATGGAAACTGCTTCAGAGGGTAGAAGCCTTAACTTCCTTGAAGAAATAATAACAAACGATTTGGAAAGCGGAAGTGTGCAATCTATTACTACCCGTTTTCCACCAGAGCCCAATGGCTATCTTCACATAGGACACGCAAAATCCATCTGTCTTAATTTTGGTATAGCAGAAGAGTTCGGCGGAAAATGCAATCTTCGCTTTGATGATACGAACCCAGCCAAAGAGGATACTGAATATGTGGATGCAATAATGAACGATGTGAAATGGCTTGGTTTCGACTGGGCAAAAGTTTGTTACGCCTCAGATTATTTTGAGCAATTCTATAAATGGGCGATAGATTTAATAAAAGCGGGAAAAGCCTATGTCGATGACCAGAACGCAGATGAAATCCGCAGAACACGCGGGACATTGACAGAGCCAGGAATCGATTCTCCTTTCCGTAACCGCAGCGCTGAAGAAAATATGGATTTATTCGCGCGAATGAAAGCTGGTGAATTTGACGAAGGGAGCCATGTCCTGCGCGCAAAAATTGACATGACTAGCAGTAATATGAATTTGCGTGACCCAATCATCTACAGAATACTTAAGCGCACACACCACAGGACTGGTACCAAATGGAACGTATATCCGATGTACGACTTTGCCCATGGATTTGAAGACGCTATAGAAGGTGTTACGCATTCAATATGCACGCTGGAATTTCAGGACCACAGGCCGTTATATGATTGGTTTATAGCTAACGTTGAAACTCCTCATGTCCCGCATCAATATGAGTTTGCGCGCCTTAATCTTACATACACCCTTATGAGCAAACGCAAATTGCTTGAACTGGTCACTCTTGGTATTGTTACTGGATGGGATGATCCGCGTATGCCTACAATATCAGGTTTTAGACGCAGGGGATATACCGCATCATCAATACGTCGTTTCTGCAAAGAAGTGGGTGTTGCAAAAGCAGACAATCTAGTCGAAATTGAACTGCTTCAGCACTGTCTTCGTGAAGAACTCAATAAAACTGCTCAGAGGGCGATGGCTGTTATGCATCCGCTTAAAGTAATTATAGACAATTGGTCTGATGATTTTGTTGATGAATTGCAGGCAGATAACAATCCCGAAGATGTAAATGCAGGGACACGTATGTTGAAAATAGGTAAAGAGATATATATTGACAGGGAAGATTTTATGGAAGCCCCTGTTAAAGGTTTTTTCAGGTTATCTCCTGGGACAGAAGTCCGTCTCAAACACGCCTATATAATTAAATGCGTGAGTGCTGTTAAAAATAATACATGTGAAATAGCTGAACTACACTGCATTGCAGATATGGAAAGCAGAGGCGGCGACGCCCCTGACGGTAGAAAAATTAAAGGAACTCTTCAGTGGGTCTGGAGCGGTGATGCTGTGAAGGCAAAGATAAATATGTATGGTAATCTTTTTACGCTAAGAAACATGGCTGATATGTGCGCAGATAAGGACTACAAAGATTATCTTGATCCTAAATCGCTTGTGGTTAACGATGATGCTCTGGTCGAGCCCATGCTTGTGAATGCTCATCCGCTCGATAAATTCCAGTTCCTGCGTCATGGCTATTTCTGCGCTGACGCGGGCACAACTGCCGATAAGCCTGTATTCAACCTAACTGTCCCATTAAAGGACTCGTGGGGCAAAGCTCAGAAAAAATAGTTTTTAACCCATAGTATGACTTCGTCAACAGGGCCCAATGTTTCATGGGTCCTGTTGTTATGTTAATACATGAAACAGAGAGAAACTTGTGTTAGTTTTTGTGCATACGAACAATTGTATATAAAGTGCGTGGTGTTATAATGTAGTAAATTTAGTCATCAAGACAAAAATCAAGGGAGATGAGTGCCCTGAAGATTACAGTATTGATGGACGATAAAATTTCAGAAAATCATGCCTTAAGCGTAGAGCACGGACTTTCTATGTGGGTCGAATATAACTCTTTGCATGTTATGTTCGATTTCGGTGCCAGCGCAATGCCTCTCCACAATGCAATTAAACTTGGAATCAACGTCGGCGATGCTGATTATATGGTCTGCAGCCATTCACATTATGACCATGCAGCAGGCTTCTCCGATGTCATGCGATGCGGAATCGCTAAAGATTTGATAACCGGCAGAGGGTTCTGGAATGAGAAATATGCTTTTAATGGAACCAAATACACATATCTCGGTGCAGGGTTTGGGTTGGATGTTCTTAAAAGAAATCACATATCAAACAATATCTGCGATGGTATGATGGAAATTGCAGAAGGCTGTTATGTGGTTGGCAAATTTGAAAGAAAATTCCCATTTGAAACTATTCCAGCACGTTTTGTAAAATACTGTGATGGCAAGTTTATGAAAGATGATTTTGACGACGAGGTATGTATGGCGCTTGACAGCCCCAAAGGCGTCGTTGTGCTAGTAGGTTGTTCTCATCCCGGCATACTCAATATCCTTGATACAATTTCTCGCCGTCTTGGCAAGAAAATAGCTGCTGTCTTCGGTGGAACGCATCTCATGGAAGCAGACGACGAGCGTATCAATTTTACGCTGTCAGAGATGAAAAAAATGGGGATAGGCATCCTTGGATTTTCGCATTGCTCTGGTGAGCATGTGTGCAATGCCGTACGAAGCGACGCAGCTTTAAAAGGGTGCCATTTAGCTGCTGGAGACGTTTTTTTTATATAACGGGATAAGAATATGGATTTAACTCGTTCAGCTCAGGAGATGGTTGAGGCAATAGCTCCGATCGTAAGCGGCAGAACCGTTAACGTGATGGATACTAATGCTATAATCATTGCCTCATCTGAACGAAATAGGATAGGAACATTTCACCAAGGTGCGGCTGAAGTCATCAAAAAAAGAAAACCAGTCTGGATACACAAAAAAGATGTCGAAAAATATCCAGGCGCAAAAGAGGGTATCAACCTGCCGATTATTCTTAATGGTGGGCTTATCGGCGTTGTAGGTATATATGGAGAGCCTGATTCTGTAAAAGATGTAGCAAACCTTTTATGTGTTTATGTTAAACAATATTTTACAACTGTTGCTCTTGCTTCTGCAGAACAAATGCACAACAGCTTAAGGACTGAGCTCTTGCGAATGCTGATCCATGGCTCATCTGAAAATGAAGTCGAGCAGATGTGTAAGGTTTTGGGCATAAACATAAGGATGCCGATGAAAGCAGTAGCGGTCTCTTTAGAAGATAAAGGGATTGATATGATCAATAAGGGGGAGTTGCTGGAAAAAATACCAGATCATTTGCTCAAAGCTGGTTTTATTGACCAAGAACATGATATTTATGGCGTTACTGACGATGTTTGTATTTGTTTCAAAGCAACTGGAACGATAGCGGATTTTAACGACTTTATGCAAAAAATTTATTCAAATGTCTGCTCGTTCCTTGATTGCAAAGTATCAGTAGCTTCCGGCGAGGAATGCAAAAATATCTCTGAACTAAGACGCTCGGCTTATGAAGCGAAGTTGATGGCGGTCAGCGATAACGGCTGCAGATGCATGGACTCTAACAAAACCAGGATGCAGTTTATCTTTCATACATTACATGAAATTGCTGATATCCGTTTTCCCGATAAGTTGCATAGCCTTTTTATCAAACGTTTCGGCGCAAAAAATTCAGATAGGATGTTATCTACAATCGAAGCATACAGCAATTGCAGCGAGAATGTGCTGGCAGCCTCTCAGCAACTTGGTATCCACAAAAACACATTGTTGTATCGCATGAAAGTGATATTTAAAGCGCTAGGTCTGGAAAATGACGATGATTTTACAAAAGACTTTTTTCTCAACTTGCTGCTCACGTATCATTTGCATGCAAAGAAAAAGGCAAAGCTACAAAAATAAGTATCAGGAGGAGGAGTAAAGATGTCGAACCTGTACATGTTCAGCGTAATTATCATTGCAGTAATCGCAATGGTACTTGCGATCTCCAAAATGAAGCAGCACCCGTTTATAGTCATGGTTGTTATTTCTATCTTAGTAGGTCTTGCCTGTGGGATGCCGCCTGAGGATGTTATCAAAACAGTCAAGAATGGCTTCGGTGGAATCCTGAGCAATATAGGAATAGTCATTGTCTGCGGAACGATTATAGGCACGATACTTGAAAAAACAGGTGCTGCTCTTACTATGGCAAACACCATTCTTGGAATCGTCGGCAAAAAACGTTCTGTCCTGACAATGGGCATAGTCGGATATATTACTGGTATCCCTGTTTTTTGTGATTCTGGTTTTGTTATCCTTTCCCCTATATCAAGAGCTCTTGCTGCACAGTCAAACAAATCTCTTGCAGTAATAGCTACGGCGCTCAGCGGCGGTCTTTATGCGACGCATTGTCTTGTCCCGCCTACGCCAGGACCAATTGCTATGGCCGGATTCCTCAATGCGGACCTTGGTTTGGTCATTCTTGTCGGTCTGATCATTTCTATCCCAGCAACCGTAGTAGCAATTCTTTATGCAAATAAAATATCCAGTAAGATTGATATCCCCGCAAACCCGGAATACACAGTCGAACAGCTTGTTGAAAAATACGGTAAACTTCCTGGCGCAGTCCATTCATTTGCCCCAATTATCCTTCCTATCATTCTGATAGCGTTGAAATCTATTGGTGACTTCCCACAGCATCCACTTGGTACGGGATTCCTACAGCATTTCCTGTCATTTATAGGAAACCCTGTTATAGCTCTTATGCTTGGTGTATTCATTGCTTTCACACTTATCCCTGTCCATGATAAAGATGTTGACCTTAGCTGGGTGACAGAAGGCGTACAAAATTCTGCTCAGATACTTATTATCACAGCAGCCGGTGGGTCTTTCGGCGAAATACTGAAAACCCTTCCAATCGCTCAGGCACTCAGCGGATCGCTTCTGGGGCTTGGCGTTGGCATTCTGCTCCCGTTTATAATCGCCTGTATCCTTAAACTAGCGATGGGCGCTTCGACTGTCGCTATGATAGTCACATCTCAGATGATGGTTCCGCTTATGGCCACAATGGGTTTTACTTCTTCAATCGGCAAAGTCCTTGTCGTCATGGCAATAGGTGCAGGTTCAATGACAGCATCGCACGCGAACGACTCTTACTTCTGGGTAGTGTCGCAGTTCTCAGATATGACTGCTGAGCAGGCGTATAAGTGCCAGACAGGCATGACGGCTTTAATGGGTGTTACTACACTCGCTGTCGTTTATATCTGCACACTGTTCCTTGTCTAAAATAAATAATCTATCTTGGGCAGACAGAAATGTCTGCCCTTTTTTGTAAATCAGGCAAAAGAAGGTGTGTCTTATGAAAAAAATAGTGGTTGTTCCTGATTCTTTCAAGGGTTCACTGGACTCGATTGAAATATGTAATATCGCACGTGAAACAATATTGGAAATCTTCCCTAACTGTGAGGTTACAACACTTCCTGTCGCCGACGGTGGAGAGGGTACAGTAGAGTCATTCAGGCAAGCTATCGGCGGTGAACTGATAGAAACTGCTGTTCATGGGCCACACATGGAAAACATCAAGGCTAAATACCTCCGAAACGGAGACACCGCGATAATAGAAATGGCAGCAGCTGCTGGCCTGCCTCTTGTCGGGACTGACAGAGACCCTTCAGTGACAACTACGTTTGGTGTCGGTGAGCAGGTCTGTCATGCTGCCGAACATGGTGTGAAGCAGATAATACTTGGGCTTGGCGGAAGTTCCACTAACGATGGCGGCTGTGGCTGTGCTGCGGCTGTTGGTGTTAAATTCAAGGACATAAATGGGAAAGAATTCGTTCCGACAGGCGGGACATTGTCGAAAATCGACTCTATAGATGTTAGTTTAGCAAGAGATCTCTTGAAAAACTGCAAAATCAGCGCAATGTGCGACATAAACAATCCTATGTTTGGTGTGCATGGTGCTGCTTGTGTCTTTGGCCCGCAAAAAGGCGCGGATGACAAAATGGTAGAGATGCTTGATGAAGAACTCAAAGCATTGGACAATACGATTGTTAAAGAACTAAAAATCGATTCAGTATCTCAAGTCCCGGGGGCAGGAGCTGCTGGAGCGATGGGGGCTGGTGTTATGGCATTCCTCGGAGCGGAACTTAAACCTGGCATTGAAGCTGTGCTTGATGTTGTGGGTTTCGAAGAAAAACTTAAAAATGCAGATCTGGTCATCACAGGGGAAGGCAAAATTGATTTGCAGAGTCTCAGCGGCAAGGTCGTGATAGGTGTATCAAGACGTGCAAAAAAAATGAAAGTCCCTGTCGTTGCTCTCGTCGGTGATGTTGCGGATGACGCTTATGGTGCTTATGATATGGGAGTCAACGCTATTTTCAGCACCAACAGGCTGGCTGTTCCTTTTTCAGTTGCAAAAACAAGGAGCAAACATGATTATAGGTACGCGCTTTCAGATATTTTGCGGCTCATAAAAATATTCTCTGAATAGTTTTATAAAAATCGAAGAGTCCGGCTGCTATTCAGACGGGCTCTTTTGTTATATATAAAACTTATTGAAATTATGAGACATATTAATTTATCAAATCGTAATACTTCAGGCGATTCATACACTCATCCTTGCCTAATTGAGCGGCTACTTCAAAAACGCCAGGACTTACTTTTCTTCCTGTCAATGCCCAGCGCAGAGGGAGACAAAGTTCCTTCATGCTGCTGCCGTTGGTTTCAATCCAGTCTTTTGTGAATTGCTCCATTATAGGAGCATCCCATTTGCTGCAGCTTGAGAGCAATGAGCCATAAAACTGTTTCAGCACGGGGCGTTTTTCTTCCTGGATCTCTGAAGCGTCATAACGTTCTTTCACGACATCAAAGCTGATAAAATAATCACTGTATTCGGCAAGCTGTATTGTCGTCTGCCCTCTGCCTCCCATTGTCTGCAGGGACGAGGCAAGGTATTCATTGGAGAAGCCGTCTATGTTCAAGCCGTTTTTCTGCCAGAATGGGCTAATTACTTTTAGAAGCTTCATCGGATCCATTCTTTTCATCTGTTCCTGGTTAATGTGGTTGAGTTTGTCCATGTCAAAAACTGCGGCTTTAGTCGTTACATGTGAAAGCTCAAAAAGTTTTACGGCTTCTTCGCGTGAAAAGATTTCTTCCCCATTTCTGGGAGACCAACCAAGCAGAGCCAGAAAATTGAATACACCGTCAGGCAGATAGCCAAGATCATTGTATTCGAAAACACTTGTTGCCCCCTGCCTCTTTGATAATTTCTTTTTATCCTTGCCAAGTATCATTGGAAGGTGTCCGAAAGTCGGAACTTCAAAACCGAGCGCATGGTATATGAGAATCTGTTTAGGAGTGTTTATTATATGGTCTTCACCTCGGATGACAGTGTTGATATCCATATAATGGTCGTCGATTACACAGGCATAATTATAGGTGGGCATACCGTCACGCTTGATCATTACGATGTCTTTTATTGAACCATCCTGTGCAACGCTTGCCCTCTCGCTTTTCACCTCAATGTGCCCGTATACAGCATCATCAAATACAAGCACTTTGCCTGTCGGAACTTTGAAAAATATTGCACCGTCGTGTTCATAAGCTTGTCCTTCATCAATAAGCTGTTTAGCGTGTTTACGATAGAGCTCCATGCGCTCAGACTGTCTGTAAGGGCCATATTTACCCCCGATATCAGGTCCTTCATCCCAGTCAAAACCCATCCAGCGCATCCCATCCATGATGCTCTGCTCGTATTCAGGTGTTGAACGCTCGAGGTCAGTATCCTCGACACGAAGAATGAATTTACCGTTTGTGTGGCGTGCCCATAGCCAGTTAAAGAGTGCTGTGTGAGCCCCGCCTATATGAAGTGAGCCCGTTGGGCTGGGAGCAAATCTCACTCGAACATCGTTTCCCATGTTTAGACCTCCAAAAGATATAGCTATATAATAAAAAGTAGCAGTGCTGTTAATACACCCGATGATTATACAGCAAAGCCAGAGCGATTTGAGAAATAACGGGTTATCATATCAGCACAAGATATATGGAGGCTGTTCGAAATGGTAAAGAAAATTATTTTAATAGATGGTCACGGGCTTGCGTTTCGTGGTTTTTATGCGTTGCCTGAGACGCTTACAGCTCCTGATGGGACACCGACTAATGCCGTAGTGGGTTTTACCAACATGTTGCTCAAGGCAATGGATAGATGGAAAACTGATGGTGTTGGATTGTTTTTTGATCCGAAAGGACCAACGCGACGCAATGAAATGTATGAAAAATACAAAGCTGGACGAAAGCCTACCCCAGATGCTTTTAAGGTACAGTTGCCTTTGATAATAGACTTAAGCAAGGCGATAGGTATTCCTGTTTTTATCAGAGACGGTATAGAAGCGGATGATTATATCGTATCTACCGCAAGACATGCTGCTCGGCAAGGATGGCAATCATTAATCTTGTCTGCAGATAAAGATTTATTTCAAATCATAGACGATAATATTTCAGTTATAAGGCCATCTAAAGGTGTCAGTGATTTTGATTTTTATGATAGGGATTTTTTCGTCAAAAAATATGGTTTTGAACCCGAACGAATGGCAGATTATCTAGCATTAACAGGTGATGCCGTGGATAACATTCCAGGCGTCCCTGGCATAGGCGATAAGACTGCTTCAGAGCTTGTAAGCAAATATAAAGGCATAGAAGACATATATGCCCACATAGATGATTTCAAGGGGGCAAAACGAGCCAAACTTGAGAACGGAAGAGGCGCAGCATTGTCAAGCAAAGAGCTTGTTTTGCCGCTTGAAACAGAGCCAGTATCAACTGATGATATGGCGGTTGCAACCCCCGACGAGCGTGCGCTCAGGGAACTATGCACAAAACTGGGTATGAAGAAGCTCTTGCAGCAGTTGGGATTTGATAATAATGGAGAATATAAATCCAAAGCAGGTGGAGAGCATATGCAAGCCGATGCTATTGGCACGGCAGGGCTGTATCCACCGCATGCAGTGTTAGGGGATGAAAAGTATTATGATGTTAGCGTTTCACTGGATGTTCTTCTTGCGTCAGATGAGATAGCGCTTGCATATGAAGAAAATGAAAGCCATATAGTTTTTTATATAGCTGATAAAAAACACAATGTTGCGTGTGTCAATGAATGTGAGCTTAATGACAGCAACGAATGGAATGAATGGATAAGGCATGGCGTGCTTACGCTTTATGGCTACCGCAGATTACTGGTAGTAAGTGCTATTAATCTGCCTCCATCAGAGCGTATTTGTGACCTTGAAGCTGTTCATTACTTACTGCATCCCGATAGGGGCGGCAAGGGTATTGAAAAAACGCTGGAGATGCCTTTGCCTTGTGGGGCTGATCTTGCATGCAAACTTGCCCATCTTTATGAGGTGTTTGCCGCAGAGCTTTGCGGTTCCAAGCCAGAAGAGCTGCTTAATAAACTGGATATGCCTCTGAGCCCTGTCTTAGCCAATATTCAAAAAAACGGCATCTGTATCTGCAAGGAAAAACTGGCCGAACTGTCAATGGATCTTAAACGTTCTATTGAAAAAACAGAAAACGATATTGCAGAAAAGATTGGTGAAAGGATTAACCTTAATTCACCAAAACAGGTCGGATATGTGCTTTTTGAGCAGCTTAAACTCCCTGTTATTAAAAAAACAAAAACTGGATATTCTACCGGAATTGAGGTCCTGGACGAGCTTTCACGTCTGCCTGAACCGCTGTGCGATGTTCCACTTAAAATGATCGAATACAGAGAAGAATCGAAAATGCTTTCCGGGTTTGTAGAGCCTTTCCTTAGGTTAGCCGAAAAAGGAGACGGGAAAATACATTCCACATTTGACCAGCTTGCCACTGGAACAGGAAGACTGGCTAGCTATGATCCAAATGTTCAGAACATCCCTCAGTTTGGCAGCTGGGCTGAAAAATTTCGTGAAACATTCATTCCGTCTTCTCCTGACAGAATTTTTGTAGCCGCAGACTATTCCCAGATCGAGCTACGTGTCTTAGCGCATCTTTCTGGGGAGCGGCGTCTGATCGACGCATTCAATGAGGCACGCGATGTGCATATGGAAACTGCGTCCTGGGTATTTGGGCTCCCAGCTGAGGACATAACAAAAGAACAACGCCGTTTTGCAAAAGTTGTAAATTTCGGCCTTTTATATGGTATGACAGCACACGGACTTGCCCAGCGTCTTGGAATTTCAAGACCACAGGCTGCTTCGATCGTTGAAAGATATTTCAGTGTTCTGCCGGGCATAAAAAGATATATGGAAAACAGTGTCCTAAAAGCTAAAGTTGCGGGCAGAACTGAATCGCTCTTTGGACGCATAAGGCCATTGGCGGAGGTGTCAACGATAGAAGGCCGTGGGAATAACCCAATCGATCGTGTTGCTATAAACACGCCTGTGCAAAGCACGGCCTCCGATATTGCTAAGTTTGCTCTGCTAGAATTTGATAGTTTACTCACTAAGGAATTCCCCAGTGCGCACATCGTGCTTCAAGTACACGATTCAATAATTTGTGAATGTGACCAAGCTGATGCAGATCATGTAAAAGATTTGCTTGTTGAAACTATGGAGCATGTCTGTAAGCTTAACGTTCCACTGAAAGTGGAAGCTAAAACAGGGATGTCTTTGAATGAAATATAGCAAAGGGAAGGAATATTAGAAAATGAAACCTGTTATTTGGATAATCGATGAAGAATGGGCAGATTACGATGTTGAAACGGAGGCCTTGAAAAAAGCATTTCCAGAATGCGAAATACACTGTTCAAAATATGACTATGCCGATGACCTGGCGAAGTTTGGAAGTGAGGTTGACGGTATTTTGTCTCAAGTCTATACGACAATAGGTGCAAAAGAGATAGAGAAATTGGACAAATGCAAGGTCATCTCGGTTTTCGGCGGCGGGTATGACAGAGTTGATGTCAGAAGCGCCAGAGAAAAAGGGATACAAGTCGCATTCGTTCCAGGATATTGTGTTGAAGACGTATCTGACTATGTAATTGCTGCGATATTTCACTGCAATAAACACATCACCTCTTTTTCCCCGCAAATGGCTGATAAGCTTTGGGGCAGCCCAGCACTGCCTGAGCCAGGTCGCCGTATCAAGAACTCAAAACTTCTCATAATAGGGCTTGGACGTATAGGCAGCGCTGTCGCTAAGAAGGCAAAAGCACTTGGAATGGGTGTTTTTGCATACGATCCTTATGTTAATAAAAGTAATATGGTCTCGATAGGCGTATCAAAAGTCGAATCGCTTATCGACGGGCTTGCAAAAGCCGATTATATAAGCATCAATGCAAAGCTTACGCCAGAAACGGAGAAACTGCTCGGAGAAGAAGAAATCGCTTCAATGAAGGCTACTTCATATATTATCAATACGGCGAGAGGTAGGATAATAGATGAAAAAGCTATGATTAAGGCAGTCAACAGCAATAAAATAGCTGGTGCAGTGCTCGATGTCGTTGACATTGAACCGCCAACATTTGATGAAGATGTATTTAACGCAGAAAAGATATTGGTCACACCACACATCTCATATTTGTCGGCTCAGGCATACGACGAACTTAAGCACAGAACAGCCGATAATCTGATCAAAGTGCTTAATAATGAGCCAATTAGTGATATTGCAGAATGAAATTTATTATTTAACAAATATCATTTTGCATCTTGCACGTTTTTAAAAGCTGCAATATAATTCTTTACTGTACGTAAGATGTATAAGTTTTGTGGAGGTGTAATACAATTGAAGAAAGATATCCATCCTAAATATGAAAAATGCGTAGTAACATGCGCCTGCGGCAACACATTTGAAACAAGATCTACAGTAGGCGACATGAGAGTTTCGGTTTGCAGCGCCTGTCATCCGTTTTATACCGGTAAGAAAGGGCGCGTTATAGAAGCTGGACGCCTTGAAAAATTCAAACAGCGTTATGCTGGAATCGATTACGGACAGAGAAAAACGCAAGAAACTGAAGATAAGTAGCTTACACCTAAGAGGGGAGCGAACGCTCCCCTCTTTTTTCTATTTAATTTCTTAACAATATGGAGGAAATTGACATGGCTGTTTATGTGGAACTTCTTGCCAGTACGCCAAATGCTGCCAAAGTTGTGGCTTCAGCAGCAAAACTATGTTACAGTCCTTCAGGCGCAGCCGATATACTCAATGGACTTGATGCAGAGAAAGTATCATCCTTTCTTGGCATGTTGCGTGAATCCGGGCACTTGTCCGTCTTTGAGCACGTTTCATTCACCTTTGCTATAGAGGGTATCAGTCGCGTTACAACACATCAGCTTGTACGTCACAGGGTAGCAAGTTATTCGCAACAGAGCCAAAGATATGTTGGAATGAATAAACAAGATTGCATTATTCCGCCATCGGTGTCCAATAACCCTGATGCACTGGCTTTGTTTTCTAAGCAGAATGCTGATGCAATGTCATGCTACGAAAAGCTTGTTGAAATGGGTGTGCCCAAAGAGGATGCACGCTTTATCCTCCCGCATGGCATGGAAACCCGTATTGTCGTTACGATGAATGCCAGAGAACTTCATCATTTCTTTGCCTTGCGTTTATGCAAAAGAGCACAATGGGAAATACGCGAGCTTGCCAGGAAAATGTATGTACTTGCAAGAAAAACGTCGCCTGAGCTTTTCAGCATTGGCGGTCCTTCCTGCGTAACTAACGGCGTATGTTCGGAAGCACGCTCATGTGGAGACCCATATCCTGATATGGAGACAATGCTGGCTGAATGAACATTTTTAATGTTTTAAATGCGACAATATCTGCCTTCGCAGAGTCCTCTCAAAGAAGAATTCCTGTGGGGGGACAGGCTGTTATAGAAGGTGTGCTCATGAAAGGGCCTGAACATTGGGGACTTGCTGTCAGGGAACCTGGTGGAAATATATGGCTTAAAGCTTGGCTCGGTTCAGAATGGCTTAGACATGGTATATGGAAATGGCCTATCGTGCGTGGTTTTGCGACGATGGTAGAAATGATGCGTATCGGGATGCATGCACTGTCATTATCCGCAGAAGTCAGTCTCGGTGAAGATGAAAACATATCCACTCTTGAAATGATAGGTTCAATTGCTATTGCACTTATAGCAGTTGTTGGGCTTTTTATTGCTTTGCCAATGCTGTTTTCTGAGTATATGTATTCTCACTTTGCTCTCTCTAATGCATGGAAAAACACTGCGGAGGGCGTTTTGCGCGGTGTTGTTTTTATCGGTTACGTAGCAATAATAGGATTATGGAAAGATATGCGGCGAGTCTTTGAATATCACGGCGCTGAACATAAAACTATAAATGCATATGAGCATTATGCTGAATTGACTCCTGAATCTGTTGCTAACTATTCACGTATACACAGACGCTGCGGGACGTCTTTTCTGATAGTTGTGATATTGGTGAGCATCGTTGTATTTTCATTTATCAGCAGTAATTCAGTCTTTTGGAGAATTGCCAGCAGGGTTATTCTGCTTCCTGTAGTTATAGGTATATCATATGAGTTTATAAGGGGAGCATCCAACTCCGATACGTGGGGCCGAATCTGCATAATGCCAGCGCTTTCTCTGCAATATATAACCACACGTATACCGTCTCCCGATCAGCTTGAAATCGCGATAGCTGCGCTTGACTTAGCCTTGCATCCTGAAAAGGACAACAGCGCAGAATGGGAAAATATAAAAGATAAAGATAATCTGCAAAATAAGGTGGCATAAATAAAATGGACCTTCGCTCAAAACTCGAAGAGATAGAGAAAAGTTACAAGGAAATAGAGACGCGCATGGCAGATCCTGAGGTAGCAAATGACCAGCAGGAAATACAGTCTCTTGCAAAGAAACACTCCGAACTTGAACCTGTAGTTGATGCTTTTATGCACTATGAGGCAGTGTCCAAAGCGTTTAATGAGGCAAAGGAAATGCTGTCAAGCGATGATGAAGAGATGCGTGGGCTGGCAAAAGAAGAGTACTCTTCACTTGAAGAGCAGATGGGAAAGCTCGAGCATGATATCCAGATATTGTTGCTTCCCAAAGATATAAATGATGAAAAGAGCGTAATTATTGAAATAAGAGCTGGTGCAGGCGGCGATGAGGCTGCACTTTTTGCAGCTGACCTCTTGCGTATGTACACGCGTTTTGCGGAGCGACAGCGCTGGAAGACAGAGATAATCTCTTCTAACGAAACGGGACTTGGTGGGTACAAAGAAGTCGTTTTCCGTGTCGATGGAATCGGAGCCTTCAGCAGCCTAAAATTTGAGAGTGGTGTACATCGTGTTCAGCGTGTCCCAGAAACTGAGGCAAGCGGTCGCATTCATACGTCGACTGCGACTGTAGCAGTACTGCCCGAAGTTGATGACGTTGAAGTAAATATTCGCCCGGAAGATTTGAAAATAGATACATACAGGTCAAGCGGAGCTGGTGGACAGCATGTCAACATGACTGATTCAGCTGTACGCATAACGCATCTGCCTACTGGGATAGTAACCACGTGTCAAGACGAACGTTCACAGATAAAAAACAGAGCAAAAGCCATGCAGTTTCTGCGCGCTAAGATATATGACCTTGAGCAGCAGAAACAACATGAGGCAAGGGCTGACGAACGCAAAGGGCAAATCGGCTCTGGTGACCGAGCTGAGCGTATAAGGACATATAACTATCCTCAGAATCGCTTATCTGACCACAGAATAAATTTAACGCTTTATAAGCTTGATCAGATATTAGACGGCGATATATATGAACTTATCAGTTCACTTTCTGAAGCGGACCAGGCAGAGAAGTTAAAAGCGCTTACCGTCTGATTGACACCATGAAGCTTTCGGAGCTTCGTTATTTTTGCATAAATAAGCTGACAAAAGAAGGAATAGAAAGACCTTCGTATGTTTCCGATGTTCTAATATCAAAAATAACAGGAATACCAATTCCAAGCTTTATAACCTCCTATAACACAGGAATATCCGCTGAGAAACAACAGGAAGTACTAGACGCAATAGGCAAACGCCTCAGGCGAGTTCCTCTTTCATACATATTGGGTAAGGCAGAGTTCTACGGACGGGTTTTTAAGGTCGGTAACGGCTGTCTTATTCCAAGGCCAGAAACTGAACTTTTAGTTGAAGAAATACTTAAACTGGCACCACAAGCTGAAACTTTTGCTGACTGGTGCACTGGCAGTGGTTGTATAGGCCTAACGATAATCCTCGAGCGAAATCAAGCGCATGGCTGGGGTGTCGACTCAAGCGAACAGGAGCTAAAATGGGCAGCAAAAAATAGAGAGTTTTATGGTCTTGAAACGAAATTCACACTTGTAAAAAATTCTGATGCATCTGAGTGCGGTATCAAGGAGCACTCTTTGGATTTTGTTGTGGCAAATCCACCATATATTTCATCTGAAGAAATAAAAAGTCTCATGCCCGATGTCTCAGAATACGAACCAAGAGAAGCGCTTGACGGTGGAGACGATGGAATGGATGTATATCGTTTGTTATTCCAAAAAATGCCTGTTTTGGTAAAGGAAAAGGGGCTTATCGGATTTGAAACCGCAGGCAACAAACAGGCCGCTTATTTAATCGATATGGCTCCTGATACAATGACATTGATCAAAAAAGTTTATGACTATTCCGGCATATTGCGGCATCTTATCTGGATAGTATAAAATCAAAACATAAAAAGTTACGAGGAGGGGCATGGTTATGGAAAAAAGAGAAGTTGTCATAGTAGGGTCAGGTCCAGCAGGCCTTACTGCTGCGATATATGCAAAACGCGCAGGACTTGACGTGTTGCTCCTTGAAAAGGGCGTAGTCGGTGGACAGATAAACATAACGGACAAGATAGAAAACTGGCCCGGTACTATTAGCGTAGGCGGTATGGAACTTGCTCGGTCCTTTAGAAAGCATGCTGAGTGTCTAAATGTTGAGATCAGAGATTGTGATGTTGTAGGAATAGATGTGCAGAATGGAAATAAACGTATCCTGACAGACAAAGAGGCCATAGAAGCAGAAGCAATAATATTAGCAACCGGTTCAAATTTTCGTAAATTAGGCTGTAATGGTGAGCGTGAATTTACAGGTGCAGGTGTAAGTTATTGCGCTGTTTGCGATGGAGCGTTTTTTGAGGGGGCTGACATTGCTGTTGTTGGCGGCGGCAACGCTGCTGTTGAAGAGGCTGTGTACCTTACGAGATTTGCGGCAAAAGTTTACCTTATACACAGGCGTAACGAATTCAGGGCTGACTATGTCGCGGTAGAAGAGGCTCTTGCAAATGCCAAAATAGTGCCAATTATGGATACAACCGTTGAATCTATAGAAGGAGAAGGCCTTGTTAATAAAATAACCATCCGCAATGTGAAAACAGGTAATCTCTCTGAACTGGGTGTAGCCGGTGTTTTTATATTTGTTGGAACACAGCCAAACGTTTCTTACCTTGGAACAATGGGGTCGGTTGTTAAACAGACTCCAGCTGGTTGGATAATAACAGATGAACATATGGAAACCAGTGCGGATGGCATATTTGCCGCCGGTGACGTGCGCGAAAAGACTTTGCGCCAGGTTGTAACTGCTGCAGGAGATGGAGCTGAAGCAGCAATGTCTGCATACCAGTACATAAACAGCCAGGTGAGGCTGCACAGGCTGCTGTTTGAACCGGATAATGTTATCGCGTTCTTTTCTTCAAGCATAGATACAGATGAAATAGCCGTGCGAACTGCGGTTGAAGGCTATTATGCCGGGAATAACACGAAGGTTGTTTTTGTTGATACATATAGGGATAAAAATGTTATTCCAAAAATCGGCTTGCACACTTTTCCTGCAGCTGCTGAACTTTCAAGCGGCAGAATTATGCGAACTGCCCCTATTAAATCACTTGATGAGATGAAAGAATTCTTAGCGCATTGTGAAACTAAATAAAAAGAAACTGTCAATCACTGCTTTAGCCGTCCATAATAACAGTAGTTCAGCGTTGGAAATGGTGCAATATTCCCCTTAGCATATTGGTAAAGAGGTGAGTGTATGCACATAAAAAACAAGTTTGCGGTGCTATTTGTATTTACAATGGTTTTACTGCTGGTTTCTTCTAGTACTGCCTTTGCTGCGGCATCACCAGAACCTACTAATAAAACTATTAAGCGTGAAATAAAAATGGGACTGAAGGCATCTCAGGAAATAGAAAAAGAGATGCCTAGGGTTTTAGATCCTGCGAAAGAGGCCAGGCTGGCCATGATTGCCGGAAAACTCACTCCATACATGGGCCGTGAGCTGAGTTACGATGTCAGGATTGTGTCTATGGACGAATTTAACGCCTTTTCTCTCCCTGGTGGCATAACTTACATAACTACTAAAATGCTTGATTCACTGCAAAATGACGCTGAAATAGCTGCTGTTTTGGCTCACGAGTTTGTCCATGCTGACAGGGCTCATGCGCTTATACAGTCAGCCAGAAATAACAGGCTTAGCATAATTACAATTGCAGGCATAATCGCTGCGGCACAGGGAGCCGGTCCAGGTGCAGCAATAGCAGCAGGGGCTATGCAGACAGCTATGATGAATTCATACAGCATAGATTTGGAAAAAGAAGCTGACGCACGAGGAATAGACGCATTAAGAAAAGCTGGCTATAACCCTACTGCGATGCTGGTCTTAATGGAGAAAATGAAAATGGAAACTCTTAAACACAAGAGTTACGCAGATCCTGGAATAATGCAGACACACCCTGAGGATAAAGAACGAATAAACGCGGCTATAAAGTACATGAAGGATAATGGGATCGAAGTCCAGCGGAAAAAAATAGTGAAGAATCTGAAGATTATGGTAACCCCTGTTTCAGGTGACATCAAACTTACCATCGACGGCACCAACATCGTTTCGTTACCCTACAGCAAAAAAGCACAGGATTTTTTAGATGGGTTTAAAAGCAGACTGGACAAAACGATAGAGCTTGAACTTGCCCCATATGATATCTACGTAAACAGCAAAAATGGCGCAGAGATTCTAATAATAAGGGGCAAAAGAGCGCTTTCAAGTTCTGAACTGTTGCCCAATATGCCCAGAATGATGGAGATCCGCGACAGAATTAACAAAGCAATAATTGATGCACGAAGCAGGAATCCATTGACAGACTATTTCCAATAAAAGCCACAAAAATAGAATTTTGGCCAAAAAACGGTAAAATAGACTTATATCATTGGAGGGATCAGATATGTATGTTTCACTTTACCGCCGTTACAGACCGCAAAAATTTTCAGATATAGTTGGGCAGAATGCGGCAGTAAAGGTCCTTCAGGAATCGCTGAAAGAGGGGCACCTTGGGCATGCGTATCTATTTTCGGGGCCGCGCGGCTGCGGCAAAACATCTGCAGCCCGCATTGTGGCCAAAAGCCTTAATTGCCTTGATCCGCAGGAAGGCAATGAACCTTGCGGGATATGTACCAGCTGCACCGCTATTGCTGAAGGCGAGCATCTTGATGTTATTGAAATAGACGGAGCATCAAACAGGGGGATAGGCGAGATCCGCGATTTGAAGACAAGGGTCAACCTTAAACCTTTAAATGCAGAGTATAAAGTTTATATTATAGATGAAGTCCACATGCTTACGGAGCAGGCATTCAATGCGCTTCTCAAAACACTTGAAGAACCGCCTGCAAATGTTATTTTTCTTTTGGCAACCACAGAGCCCAACAAAGTCCCAGTGACGATACGTTCCCGCTGCCAACACATACCATTCCACCGTATATCCATCGCCGACATAGTTGCGCGCATTACTTATATATGCGAACAGGAAAAAATTAAAAGTGAGCAGGAAGCTGTATGGGAAATATCACGTCAGGCGGATGGCGCGCTTCGTGACGCCCTTTCTCTAACAGAACAAGCTGTAGCACTTGGCAATGGTACATTAAGCTTACGCGGTGTTCTGGAACTTATGGGAGGAAACAGCCGAACCGAGCTTGAGAGGTGGGTATCGCTTCTGAGAACTGAACCGCAAAAGGCTGCAATTGCACTTCACGATATGCTTGCCCGAGGCATTTCAGCTGAGAACTTTACGGAGTCCTTGTTTGCTGTTTTCAGAGATCTTTGGCTTTATTCTATTTGGGGCGAAAAAGGAATGGATGCGATAGAGGTTTCTGAGGCAGAACATGAATTTATAATGAATGAGTCCGCGCTATGGGCACCTCAGCAGCTGAAAGCTGCATGCCTTTTCTGCAATAAGATGCTTCCAAGGACCAGGTATGGAATCAGAACAGAAGTTTTTTTAGGACTACTCTTGCTGGAAATGACGAATATAATAGGAAATAACAGTGCAATTAACAAAGGCCCTGTAGAAACACATATTGATAAACCTGTTAGATCATTTGTAAAAGAAAAAACAGAAGTTATCGAACAATCTTCGTCGGGGCACACTAAAACAATTAACACCGATTTGCTGCACAATACAGAGACGCTAAAACATGATGTCAATAACACGAAAGGTAATCACGTCATTGTTTCTGGCAATGTAAACCAATTTAATGATTTGGAAAATGAAACGCTAAAACGTATAATTACAAAATTAAAAGACAAACAACTTCAGATTGCAGCTGCACTTTTGAAAGCTACGATCATCAAGAACGGAGATAAATGGTCCTTGTCATTTGCCAACCCTTGTCCTTCGGAAAATTATCTAAATACACCTCAAAATTTTGCGATACTTTCTGACGCTGTAAAAGATATATGGGGACTTAATGATGGGCAAGAGTGTTCGGACGGGGCAATGAAAACTGCCCATATAGAAGTTGTCCCTAAAGCCTCTCCAACTCTTGACATCAGAAAAACGGATTTGACTTCCAATGGTTCATCATCTGTTTCTGGCGCACAGCGCATCCTCAAGCTGATGGGCGCCGAAGTCCTCTATGTAAAGGATTCTTCGCTTGAGAATGCTGATGGGTCTGAAAGCGAGGACAAACGTTGACAGATAAACCATATGTACATCTGCATGTCCATAGTGAATACAGCCTGTTAGATGGTGCAAACAAGTGCCCTGACCTTGCAAAAGCAACAAAGGAAATGGGAATGAATGCATGTGCCTTAACAGACCATGGTGTTATGTACGGGTGTGTTGATTTTTACAATGAGTGCAATTCTGCAGGAGTAAAGCCGATTTTAGGTTGCGAAGTTTATGTCGATCCTAATGGGTACATGTGCCGTGATGGCAAAAACCAATATCATCTGATCCTTCTTGCTGAAAATGATGAAGGGTACCACAACCTAATGAAAATTGTTTCTATAGCCAACACTGATGGCTTCTATTACAAACCCAGAGTAGACCATGAAGTGCTCTCAAAATACAGCAAGGGACTTATAGCTTCTTCTGCTTGTCTTGGTGGAGAGATACCTAATTTAATAATTAAAGGTGATGCAGAAGGGGCTAAAAAATGCGCTGGACTTTACAGAGACATTTTCGGCAACAATAATTTTTTCTTAGAAATACAGCACAATAGTATTCCAGAGCAGGCAATAGTCAATAAAGAACTGATCAGACTTGCACGGGAAGAAAACTATCCTTTGATTGCAACGAATGACTCTCATTACATGAACAAGAGCGACGCGAGCTGGCATGATGTTTTGCTCTGCATCCAAACAAACAATTTGGTTGATAATCCGAATAGATATAAATTTACAGGTGATGATTATTATTTCAGATCACCAGAAGAGATGTGGGACATTTTTGGTGCAGAAGTACCTGATTCACTGACAAATACACAAATGATAGCAGACCGTTGCAATGTTACGCTTGAGATGGGACATTATTATCTTCCTGAATTCCCTTTGCCGGAGGGAGAAACGCTTGTTTCTCACCTACGTGGTCTTGCAGAAGGTGGTCTAAAAAAGCGGCTTAAAACTGATAATCCGCCTGAAAAATACGTTAGTCGTTTAAATTATGAACTTGGCATAATAGAGCAGATGGATTTTCCAGGTTATTTCTGTATAGTTTCAGATATTATAAACGCTGCAAAAGCACGCGGCATACCAATTGGGCCTGGGCGTGGGTCAGCCGCAGGATCTGTTGTTGCCTGGTCACTTGGCATTACAGACCTTGATCCTATTCGTTACAATCTGCTTTTTGAACGTTTTTTAAACCCCGAGAGAATAAGTATGCCTGATATCGATACGGATGTTTCTGATAAAGGGCGAGACGAACTCATTGCCTATATTGTTGAAAAATATGGCAAAGACCGTGTTGCGCAGATAATTACTTTTGACAGGATGATGAGCAGGGCTGCTATAACCGATGTAGGCAGGGCGCTTGGCATGCCCATTCCTGATGTTAGACGTGTCGCTAAGCTCATTCCCAACTCTATAAAATCAGGGATAAAAAGCATTCCTGATGCATTAGAAAAAGTTCCTGATTTAAAATCATTATATGAATCTGATGATAAGGTGAAACGCTTATTGGATATTGCAAAGCACGTCGAAGGTATCGCCAGACACTGCGGTCAGCATGCTGCAGGTATTGTTATAACCCCTAAACCTCTTGTAGAGATGGTGCCGCTTCGTAAATTTGGTGAGGATCAGATTGTTATACAATATTCAATGTCGCCTGTGGAAAAGCTGGGCTTGGTTAAAATGGACTTCCTGGGCCTTAAAACTCTTTCTATGATAGAAGGAGCACTTGCAAACATTGAAACAAGCCGCCAACAGAAAATAGACCTTAACGAGATTCCAATGGATGATGTCGCAACTTATGAGATGCTGCAGCGTGGTGAGACACTCGGCGTCTTCCAGCTTGAATCTGCCGGCATGACGGCACTTGTAGAACGGATGGCTCCAGACTGTTTTGAAGATCTCATAGCGCTTGTTGCTTTGTACCGTCCTGGTCCTCTTGAAAGCGGAATGGCCGACCAATATGTAAAACGTAAGCATAAAGAAGAAGTGGTGCATTATCTGCATCCTAGTCTTGAAAGTTACATGAAGGAAACTTACGGCGTTATCCTGTATCAGGAACAGGTCATGCAGAGCGCATCAGCGGTTGCGGGGTACACGCTTGGAGAAGCGGATCTTCTTCGCCGTGCAATGGGCAAGAAGAAGAAAGCTGTAATGGCCGAGCAGAGAGATAAATTTATCAATGGCGCACAGAAAAATTCTGTCGATCCGCAAAAAGCCGGAGAGATATTTGATATCATTGAAAAATTTGCTGGCTATGGATTTAATAAGTCTCACAGTGCTGCGTATGCACTCATCAGCTACAGAACGGCATGGTTAAAAGCACACTATGGTCCAGAATTTTTAGCTTCATATCTGACTAGCATAGTCGGATCAAAAATGGAAGTACTCGGACAATATATACGCAGCGTAAGAGATGCTGGATATCCCGTCCTTCCACCAGATATCAATGAATCCAGAGAAGATTTTACTGTGGTTGGCAATGTCATAAGGCTTGGTCTTTCTGCCATAGCAAAAGCGGGTAAGACTGCTGTTGCTAGCATTGTTAAAACACGTGAGAAAAGTGGATTTTTTAAATCTGTTTGGGATTTCTGCAAGAGGATAGATTCGCGCGTTGTAAATAAGGGCGTTGTTGAAAATCTAGTTAAGGCTGGTGCATTTGACAGTATTGAATCGAATCGAGCTAAAGTGCTTGCCGCGGTAGCTGAATTTATGGATATTGCGTCAAAACACTCAGTTGATACTAACCAGTCGTCGCTGTTCGCAGAAGTTGATGATGCTGATATTGAGCCGGAAATGAGAGAAGTTACCGATTTCTCTTTAAGAGAAAAACTAAACTATGAGAAGGAAAGCACCGGACTTTATATATCTGGACATCCATTTGATAAATATCAGCCACAGGTTAAAAATTATATTACGTGTTCTTTGTCAAATCTGACTCTTTGGCAGGCACCTAAGGAACCAGTTGTAACGGCTGGTCTTCTTTCCAGCATAAAAGAACGTTTCACTAAAAAAGGCGATGCCATGGGTATTGCAGAAATAGAAGATGCAGAATCAAAGATCGAAGTAGTCATGTTCCCAAGGACATGGGCAAAATATAAGCCCATGCTCATAGTTGGAGAGCTTTACTTAGTAAAGGGACAGCCAAGAGAAGACCGTGGAATGTCGATACTTGCTGAAGAGATATACACTGAGGAAAATTATAAAGACCTAATTAACCCACATGTAATAATCACAATAGATTCGGAGTCTGTGGATGAAACATTCTATGGGAACTTCCTCAACGTTTTGAAGCATAACATTGGAAGTTACAATGTTATATTACGTGTTAATACGCCAGATCAATCTATAGTGTCACTTCTGCAGCAAAAAGTTAATCCAGGAGAAAAACTAACTGAGGAATTGAATTCTTTTGCGGGTGATTGTATTTCATGTGAGTGAAATATTGCGATAGGAGGAATAAGAATGGAAGAAGAAAAAACGAATAAAAATCTTGGCAGCAACGAATATGTTGCAATCAAAGCTTTGGAAGATGGCGTCACTGTCATTGGCGTAACACGCGGGACAGAGAATAAGTTTTTACATACTGAGAAACTTGATGAAGGTGAAGTATGGCTTGCCCAATTTACTGAAAATATTTCTGCAATGAAAATTAGAGGCAAAGCTGAAATTTATACAGAGTTCGGTGAAATACGAAGCGGGAAATAATACGGTAAATATCATGCAGATGCAAACAAGAAAAGCAAAAATAGTATGCACAATAGGACCAGCATGCAATGGATACGATATTTTAAAGACGCTTGCTGAATCTGGAATGAATGTGGCAAGGTTGAACTTCAGTCATGGCAACCATGATTCACATGCTGCGGCGCTTGAAACGATCCGTTCTGTTGAAGGGGAAATTGGAACGCCAATCGCTGTTATGCTTGATACAAAAGGTCCTGAAATACGTACTGGATTATTAAAGGACCACTCTTCAGTCATGCTGGCCGGGGGAGCAGATTTCCTTCTGCGTTTCACACCTGAAGATGGGGATGCCTCGGGTGTCTATATAGATCATAAAAAACTAGCTCAGGAAGTGCATAGTGGACAATATATATATATAGATGACGGAACCATACAGTTGCAGGCAGAAGGTGTCTCCAACGCTGGAATACGTTGCCGTGTCATTACGGGCGGCGTGTTGGGCGAAAGAAAGGGGGTAAATGTTCCGGGAGCGAATCTTTCCGTGCCTACCCTTACAGAGAAAGATATTGATGACCTTCATTGGGGTATCAAACATAATGTTGATTTTATTGCCGTTTCATTTGTAAGGACAGCCTCCGATGTTATAGAAGTTCGCAAAGTGCTTGGTGAGGATAATAGTAATATTAAAATTATTGCTAAGATAGAAACCAAGCAGTCTGTTGATAATATTGATGAAATCCTGGCTAAGTCCGATGGGTTGATGGTCGCACGCGGGGACCTTGGAGTGGAAATAAATACCGAAGATGTCCCTATGGTCCAAAAGCAAATAATTGAGGCTTGCCGCAGCTGTGGCAAGCCTGTCATCGTTGCTACACAGATGCTGGATTCTATGATTCGCAACCCGAGGCCTACTAGAGCAGAAGCAAGTGATGTAGCAAACGCCATATTTGACGGTACAGATGCAGTCATGCTCTCTGGCGAAACAGCCGGAGGCAGATACCCGGTCGAAGCTGTCAAAATGATGGACAAAATAGTACGCAGAGCTGAAAGCGAATCACAAGAATGGCAAAAACCAATAACGGCTGTCGAGTTAAATAATGCTGCTGATGCTGTTAGCCATGCCGCAAAGATAGCTTCTGCTTCGCTTGACGCCTCGGCAATACTTTCAATCACTATGAGCGGTTCGACTGCACGTACTGTCAGCAAATACAGACCGCATTGCCCTATTATCGCGGCAACATCATCGATTGCCACGTGGCGTGGTCTTTCACTTGTGTGGGGCGTCCAGCCTGTAATGGCAGAATTAACAAATGAGCTTGAGTCATCGCTTAAGTCGGCGTTAACTATTTTAGTAGATGAACATGTACTGATGAAAAACGATACGGTAGTTATTACTGCTGGAATGCCAATCGGGGTCAAAGGAAGTACAAATATGCTTTACATCCACAAAATAGGCGGTCGCGTGATAGGCGGTCAAAGAGCATAGTGGCACTTATTGGAGCACACGTGTCGGTTGCCGGAGGACTGGCAAAGGCTTTTGAACGTGCCGACATGCTGGAATGTGAAGCAATGCAGATTTTTACGCGTAACCAGCGTCAATGGAGGCATTCACCACTGTCTTTCTCTGAAATTGAAGATTTTTACAGGGCATCGCAGCGCAGCAATGTACAAAAAGTAGTTTCGCACGCGTCTTATTTGATTAATCTTGCCGGAAACAAAGAAATAAGGGATAAAAGCGAGACAGCTTTAATAGAAGAAATCAATAGATGCCATCAGCTCGGGATCAACGATGTCGTCCTGCATCCAGGGTTTGCCTGTGATAATAATAAAGAAACGGCAATATGCAATGTATCGGAGTCACTTTTAAAGGTAATAGATGCAACACAAGGGACAAAAGTAGAAATACTTCTTGAAACGATGGCAGGGCAAGGTTCAGTCCTAGGGGGGGAAATTCCTGAATTTTCGTCAATACTAGACCATGTTAACGATAATTCTAAAATAGGTTTTTGTGTTGATATGTGTCACGTTTTTGCTGCTGGGTACGAATTGCGCTCCAGTGCATCATATAATAAATTCATCTCGATACTTGGAAAAAACGTTGGTCTAAACAGAATTAAATGCTGGCATTTAAGTGATAGTAAAAAAGAGCGTGGTAGCGGTCTCGACAGACATGCACATCTTGAACAAGGTGAAATCGGTCTAGTGCCATTCGGTTTACTTATGTCAGACAAGCGATTTGAGAATGTTCCAACTATCCTTGAAACTCCCAAAGATGGCGATGGTGATGCTGGCAACCTTGCAATCCTGCGAAAACTTAGAGGTGCGTAACGTCAATGTTTGGTGGTATTATGTAACAAAGGTGCAGTCCAGCATTTTAGTTAGGAGGTCTCCATTTGTCTTTTTTTAATGTTCGATGGCAGGACATCCCTGATATATTGGTTGTTGCCTTTATAATTTATAGAGTACTTCTGCTTTTTGTAGGGACACGTGCGATGCAGTTGCTGCGTGGTATTCTGATAATCGGTCTGATTGGTGCACTTGCAAACGTCATGGAATTTAGAAGCCTTTCCTGGATAATAGGCAAACTTCTCGGAGCTTTTATTATTGTTATTCCGATACTTTTTCAGCCTGAACTGCGTCACATGCTGGAAGAATTAGGCAAGGGGCATATACTCAATGTTAACAACAACGATGACGCTATTGATATTCGTGCAGAGCAACTTACAAAGGCTCTTGTTTATTGCCAGTCACAGCGAATCGGAGCGCTGTGTGTACTGGAAAGGAATACAGGGCTTAAAGAAATTTGGCGAACAGCAGTTCTTCTTCAGGCTGATATAACAGAAGAACTCCTTGTTTCAATATTTTGGCCTGGGACTCCCCTGCATGATGGAGCAGTGGTCATTGATCAGCAGAATGTAGTTGCAGCTGGGTGCTATCTGCCTCTTACAGAAAAAACTGACATTTCAAGATGGTTCGGCACACGACATAGGGCTGCTCTGGGAGTAACGGAAAATTCGGATGCTCTTGCGCTTGTTGTTTCTGAAGAACGCGGAGAGATAACAGTTGCTGTTGGGGGGCGTCTGTCGAAACCACTAAGCGAAACGCAGCTTCTTAGAATCTGCTCCCATTATTTCGCGTATGGTGGCAAAGACAGTAATTTCCTAATAAAATTACGTGATGAAATACATCAGCAGTGGCCGGGGAACAAATCTGATGAAAAATGATATTTATGATTCAATAAAGAAAAAAATCTATAACACAAAAAAAAATATTACTGACACTGAGACGATAGTGCATAGTAAGAGCAGATCATTGTTAAAAACTAAGGTAATATTCGCAAGCCTTTCATTGCTTTTATCTGTGCTCTTATGGGCATTTGTTGCGTGGGATGGAAATTCGGATGTCGTGCGCTCTATTACAGTCCCGATACAATACAGCAATCCATCACGTGGATATTCTGCATTTGAAAACACTAAAGACGTTACTATTCGTTTATCAGGAAGGTTAAATATACTTTCACGCCTTGAACAAGGAGATATTTCTGCCAGGGTTAATCTGGAAGGACTGCAGCCAGGTAAATTTAATCTGCCTATAAATATTGAAACGCCGCCGCTTGTCAAAGTCAGAAGCTGGCAGCCAACAACTGCAAACGTAGAAATCTATCGATATGTGGAACGAACGATCCCGGTAACATTAAAGCAGTCTGGTAAAGAAGAGAAGGATGATCTGTCGATAATGTCTGCGGACATCTTGCCGGTCAGTGTAACGGTTAGCGGTCCGGAAGCAGATGTAATGGCAGTACAAGGAGTGACGGCTATTCTGCCGGCAGAGAAGATTAAAAATGGTTCCAGCATATCGGCCTCGCTTAAAATAGTTGGAATACATGGCAACTCAAATAATAGAATATCAATTCTTCCCAGAAGCGTTAACGTTATACCATATGTCGGACATGGCGCAACAGGTGTAAACATTCCTGTTAAAGCCAATATAACTGGTCATCCGCAAAATGGGTTTGAAATAGACTATGTAAAAGTTATACCAGACCATGTCTTTGTGAAAGGTAAAAATCCTGGGATTGCCTCAGTTAAAATGAAAACGCTCTCACTTTCGCCTGTAGACATAACAGGACTTGATCAGAATTTGCATTTGGTCGTTCCTTTGCGATCTCCAAATAATACTAATAGTGATATTGAAATATCTGGCCCAGAAAAAGCCAGGATTGACATAATCCTTAAAAAAAAGATGGCAGTAAAGACATATCCTAATGTGCAGATAATGCTCGAAGGTAATAATAAGGGACAGGAGTGGAAGATATCTCCGCAATCCGTAACGCTGACAGTTGAAGGCAATCAGGCAATGATTGACACGCTCAAAAACATTGCTGCTCCTTGTGAGCTATATATCGATGTTTCAAATATTGTTTCAAATCAGTTGTCGCTGCCAGTGCTGGAGAAAAATTTAAGGAAAGATCTGCAGATTGTGCAGATTGAACCTGAACAAGTTACAGTAACCGCAGTAAAATAGCCAGACTAATGTCCATATTTTGAAAGGAATGAGTAATACTGTGACAGACAAAAGCAGACGTTATTTTGGTACCGATGGTGTAAGGGATATAGCAAACAATGGAGTAATGACACCGGAATTTGCACTAAAACTTGGACGCGCATATGTGTCTTTCCTGATGCAAAAGGGTATTAAACGTCCTGAAATAGCAGTTGGCAGAGATACCAGATTTTCGGGGCCTATGCTTGAAGATGCTTTATGTTCTGGAATTATGTCTGCAGGTGCTAATATATGTAAATTGGGTGTAATACCAACTCCTGGCGTCAGCTATGTTGTCGCCAAAAATGAATTTAATGGCGGGGCTGTGATAAGCGCATCTCATAATCCTGCTGAATATAACGGGATCAAATTCCTTGATGATAATGGGTTTAAACTGAGCGACGGAGATGAAATTGAAATAGAAAGCCATCTAGATACTGATAGGGCTTCGCGCCCAGTGTCAAATAACCTTGGAGTTTCACGCTTTGATGTTAAATACTTTTATGACTATCAAACAACGTTGAAACAAATTATTAGCGGCATTAAAGATAAAAATTACCCAATTGCAGTTGACGCTGCAAATGGAGCCGCTTCAGCGCTGATTGGTCCTATTTTTGACTGCTGGAATGCTGACGTCACATTATGTGGCAATATGCCAAACGGTATGAATATTAACAACGGCGTAGGCGTTACTCATATGGACTTTATATGTAATGCAGTTGTTAAAAACGGAGCAAGGGTTGGCATCGCATATGATGGAGATACCGACAGAGTGCTTATGTGTGATGAGTCCGGCAGAGTGCTTGATGGTGACATTATGCTCTGGGTCATAGGCAGATGGCTTGCTAAAAAGAACACGTTGGGTGCAGGGGTAGTCGCGACCGTCATGAGCAATATGGAACTTGAAGATGTGCTAGCTGCTGACGGCATAAAAGTCTTCCGATGTGGCGTGGGAGACCGCTATGTTTTAGACACGATGCGAACACAAAACTGTCGTTTAGGCGGAGAACAGTCCGGCCACATAATTGCACTTAATTATGCAAATACCGGAGATGGCCTTTATTCGGGGGCATTGTTCTTGACCGCTGTTTCTGAATTGAATGAAGATATATCTACTTTGTATGACAGATTTGATAAATATCCACAGATTTTAAGAAATGTTCAAGTTAAAAATAAAGACTATATAATGCAAAGTACAGAAATCAAGAATGCAGCACATGAGGCTGAAAGAATGCTTTGGGGAAAGGGCCGCACACTTCTTCGCCCGTCCGGTACAGAGCCTCTTATCAGAATATTTGTTGAATCCAGAGATAGCAAACTTATGAACGACGCAGCAGATATGCTTGAGGAAAAAATTAAAACCACAATTTTGGAGGGATGAAAATGAATACTTACCCTGTCAAAATCGCTGTTTTCCCTGTAGCTGGGCTTGGAACTAGATTCCTCCCTGCAACAAAAGATATGCCCAAAGAGATGCTGCCACTGCTTGACAAACCTTTGATTCACCATGGTGTTGAGGAGGCGGTTAGATCAGGATGCACTGATATTGTCTTTGTAACTGGTACAGGCAAAGAGGCGATAAGAAAATATTTTCAGCATTCGCTGCCGCTGGAACAACATCTCATTGAACACGGAAAAACAAAAATTAAAGAAGTCATAAGTGCAATTCCAGAGCTGGCTAAATTTCATTATGCGCTTCAGGAACAACCTTTAGGATTAGGGAATGCTGTTATGTATGCTGAGAAGTTTTGTTTAAAAAAATATTTTGCGCTCCTGTTGCCAGATGATGTCATGGTAGCAAACCCAACAGTAGTAGCTCAGCTTGACAAAGTCAGGAGAAAATATTGTGCTTCGGTCATTGCCCTCGAGAGAGTTTCTGATGATGATACGTCTAGATATGGCATAGTTGATGCTGATGAAGTTGAGCCTGGTGTATACAAAATCAAGCGCCTTGTTGAAAAGCCTAAATCAGGACATGCTCCATCTAATTTGGCAATAATGGGCAGATATGTATTATCACCAACAATATTTAAACACCTTCATGCTTTAAAACCAGGTGCAGGTGGAGAATACCAGCTTACTGATGGGATAGCATCATTGTTGACTGAAGAACCTGTTTATGGAATAACATACAAGGGGCGGCGTCTAGATTGCGGCGTAAAAGAGGGATGGATCAAAGCTACATTAGTAAAAGCTCTTGAAGTCCCTAAATTAAGAGAAGTAGTTTTGCAAACCTTAAAGGAAGAAAAAATATTATAATCGAAAGCCCAGAGCCAAATGATTCTGGGCTTTATGTTTTAATTCTGTTTTAAAGGCTCATATGTGATGGGGTAGTATATCCTCATATGTGTGACTTGTGTGAAAGCATTATTGTTTTTGCCTTCGGCTACCGGAATTTGCTGCCACGGCCCACCGTTTAAACGCACTAATAACGGAGATTTCCTGCCGTATGTTGCCCACATATCCCACAACTGTTCGTTCTCAGATGTACCAGGAACCAGTGCGTTGCGGAAAAGAGGAAAAGTCCCTCCCATTTTACGCTGTCCGTCTATAGGTGCAGCTATCATCCATTGTGTCAAATCCCATACATTTTGCATTTCTTTTGATGTTAAGGCATGGTCCCATGGAATTATTTGGAACCCGCCGATTGCGTTGATAGGAGATGTGCTGAAGTCAATCACTCCAGGGTGATTTGCACGAAGTTCTCCGGTTGCCTGGAATTTGGTGCCTGCAAAACGGCCAACGCCACGAGCTGGGCGTATTACGCGTCCAATTACGGTACATTCTTTTGTGTTCCATTCGGTGATACGACCACCCGGCCTGTTCTCTATCTCAACCATATACGGCATATCGCTTTCGATTGCCCTTATGATTAATGTATCCGCCTGTTGTGGCAGATTTGTCAAAGATAATGTTTCTCTTGTATTGTCTTTATCGTGTAACACGGAAACAACAGAACCGACAGGTGGAGCCCATGCCCCAAAAATTCCTGTGCCGGCCTTTGCTGAGATGACTATCGAAGCACCGGGACCAGCAGCCGGTGCAATCGTTTCCTGTGGAATGATACTCAGTGTGCGCCCTCGCCCCCCTTCTACCGAAACAAGCATATGTATAGCATTTACAGCTGACGCACACACTTCACCAGGGGTACCCCACGCACTTGCCGTATAGCTTGGCCATCTAGTTGTTGTCGGCAAAGCCGTAACATTTCCTATATCAGCAGATTGTCCGTCTGGCCTTACAGCTGTGACTGTTGCGCCTATTGACATTGGAACTCTGATTTCAAAAAGCTGATTGCCGGCAAAACAAACGTTTGCTGTTATAAAGATGTATAAAAAACAAGCGAAAACAACAAAATATATTTTTTTAATTGCAATACGCTTCAAACAAATCACCCCGTGTCTATATTAAAATGGTGAAGGGAAAAACCAAATCGCCCATATATTGCCACAAAAATGAAAGATGATAGATGGCAGAATATTATCGTATTTTTCTCTTAACGCTCCCATTATAAGTCCAGGAAAGAATGTCGCAAGCGATATGAGGTATGGAGAAACGATAAGGTGAGACGGAGCAAAAATCATATTTACAATACAAATAGCTGCTACAGCAGGCATCTTTTTGCGCAATATTGTCTGAAGCCAGCCGCGAAAAAAAGTTTCTTCAATAATTGCTGCAGCCAGTCCTGATGCAGCCATATTCGTGATTTCTCTAAATGAATGGTGATGCGGTAAAACATCCCATGGCCAATAAAGTGCTATTGGAGTAAGCAACAGAAGGACAGTAGCTGTAACCAGTAAAGTGTGAAAAACAACCTTACGGTCAAAAGTCCACCGCAGACCGTATGTATCGATGTCTTCTTTGCGTATCCAGCACCATAAATATGGCCAATAGAGCAATGCTGCTCCTGCTGCCAGTGAAGCCAGACTGCGCATTATCTATCTAGTCTTTGTCACATTCAGAACAAAGTCCATAAAGAAAGATTTCTGAACGCTCGATTTTACCAATTGAATTTTTGGATGATATTGCGGATTTTAAAAGTGTTCCTTCGTTTACTTTAATATCGATGAGTTTGCCGCATTTTTTGCACATAAAATGTCCGTGAGTGGCTGTTGTTGGGTCAAAATATACTCTTTTTTCGTCTATGCTGAGCACTTTGATCAATCCTGCTTCTGCCATCAGCTGTGCAGTGCTGTATACGGTTGCAACAGACATGGTTGGATGTTCAGGCAAAAGTTCACGGTATAGTGTATCTGCAGAAGGGTGGTCTGTGCGTCCGTGCATATGCTCGAGAATGGCAATACGCTGAGATGTTATTTTTGCACCGTTTTCTCTTAATTTTTTAATGCCTTCGTTTACAGTCCACATTGTGTGATATTGCCTCCAGCAAAAATATCATTAGTCATCTAGAATCGTAATAATTATAATTCATCATATTAATTTTGTATATTAAGGCAAAGGCGGCCATTTTACTTGCCTATTTATCTGAATAGACGCTATAATGTCCGTTGCATATCTTGGGGTGTAGCCCAGGTTGGTTAAGGCGGCGGACTTTGGATCCGCAAACGATGGTTCGAATCCATCCATCCCAGCCATGAAAAAACAGTCTATGCCTTAAGGAAGAAATTTTATTTTAAGGCAAAGTTTTTATATTTGTGCTCAGATTGGGGGAAGTGAAGATGCAACAACGAGAAAAGTCCTTATGTGTTCTGGTCCTTGCTGCAGGCAAGGGGACTCGTATGCACAGCAAGACGCCCAAGGTTCTCCAGAAGATGCTGGAAGAACCTATACTGAGTTATCCTCTTTCTGCCGTTCAAAGTGCCGGGTTTAAAGATATTGCCGTAATGGTTGGCTTTGAAGGTAAAAGTGTTGAGCAATTTATCAAGAATAATTTTCCTTGTGTCAATGTGCTTTGGCAAAAGGAGCAGCTTGGAACAGGGCACGCGGCTAAAATTGCGCAGTCATGGTGGGAAAAATTTGACAACGTTATGATCATTACAGGGGATACCCCGCTTATAACGGCTGCTACGTTGAGCAACTTTGCTAAAACTCATATAGAATCGTCTAACCAATGCGATTTCTTGAGTTTCGAGCTTGATGATCCAGCAGGCTATGGCAGAGTGATACGTGATGGCATGTCTATCCGCATCGTTGAAGAAAAAGATGCGACTCAGGACGAAAGAAAGTGCAAAGAAGTTAATAGCGGAATGTATATTTTCAGTACAAGTGCTTTAGCATCGGTTATAGATAAAATTGGTTGCGGCAATAAGCAGAAGGAATATTACCTGCCTGATGCACTTGATCTAATAGAGAAAAATGGCGGGGCAGTTGGTGCTATAAAGGCTGTGGATGCTTTTGAATTTGCTGGCATCAATGACCCCATACAGTTGGCTGATGCGACGGCTGTAATGCGCGATAGGATACTCAGCAAGTGGATGCGCGGAGGTGTCAGATGTGTCGATCCTTTGTCAGTATGGATTGGACCAAATGTACAATTAAGCACCGATGTAATGCTTGAGCCTAGTGTTCAGCTTTGGGGCAGGACGACAGTTGGTTCAGGCTCCAAAATCGGCAGCTTTTCTGTCCTAAGAAATGCAAAAATAGGGAATGATACAAATATAATAGGCTCTGTAAGGATAAATGACAGCTCTGTCGGCAATAATTGCTCAGTAGGGCCTTTCGTTTTTATGAGAAACAATGCTGGCTTAGCTGACGGAGCACTTGTTGGGCGTTACGTCGAAATAAAAAACAGCACTATTTCTGAAGGGTCTAAGGTTCCGCACCTGTCTTATGTCGGGGATGCTACTGTTGGTAAAAATACAAACCTTGGTGCTGGTACAATAACTTGTAATTATGATGGCACAAAGAAGAACAAAACGACCATAGGTAACAATTGCCTAGTTGGCAGTGATACAATGTTTGTGGCGCCTGTAAATATTGGCGATGATGCAATGACAGGGGCTGGTTCAGTTATTACTGAAGATATCCCAAGCGGAGCTCTTGGAGTTGGCCGCGCAAGACAGAGAAATATAGATGGGTGGAAAACCCTTATGGAAAAGAAGAAGAACCCCAAGGGAGGAAATAAATAAAATGGCTGAAGAATTGAGAGAGCTAAAAATATTTTCCGGCAGTGCACATCCTCAGTTTGCAGAAAATGTGTGCATGAATCTTGGCATACCCCTTTCTGCTTCCAAGCGATTCCGCTTTTCAGACGGAGAAATAGGTGTTTCGATAGAGGAGAGTGTGCGAGGAGCTGACATATTTGTCGTTCAGCCAACATCAGAACCGGCAAACGAACATTTAATAGAATTATTTATAATGCTTGACGCTCTAAAGAGGGCATCAGCTTATCGCATAAATATAGTCATGCCTTATTTTGGATACGCACGACAGGACAGAAAGACAAGATCGAGAGAGCCAATTACAGCTAAACTTATGGCTAACCTCTTGGTCGAAGCCGGGGCAGACAGAGTTGTCGTAGCAGATCTTCATGCCGGCCAGATACAAGGCTTTTTTGATATACCAGTTGACCATTTGACAGGGATACCTCTGCTGGCTTCATATTTCCGCCGTACGCTTAAGAAAGAAGTTGAAGCTGGGCTTATCACTGTTGTTTCACCTGATATAGGAGGTGTTGCAAGAGCAAGAAAGTTTGCTGAGCAGATAGGCGGTAATGCAGATCTTGCCATAGTAGATAAGCGCCGCTCTCACGAAGTGGCAAACATGTGTGATGTAATGGAAATAATCGGTAACGTTAAAGGCAGAATAGCAATTTTAGTTGATGATATAATCGATACCGCTGGAACAATGGTTAAGGCGGCGGCTGCTCTTAAAGAAAGAGGGGCAACTGAAGTTTATGCTTGTGCAACACATGGTGTTTTGTCTGGCCCGGCAATCGAAAGGTTGAAAGATTCTGAAATCAAAGAACTTGTAGTGACAGATACAATACCGCTCCATGATGACAAGAAACTTGATAAAATTATTACTTTGCCAATTGCACCGCTTTTTGCGGAAGCAATCAGGAGGATTCATTCGGAACACTCTGTAAGCATATTGTTCCGTTAATAATATTTGTGGTTATACCCACGATATTTCAATTTAAAAAAAGCAATACACTATTGAGGAGGAAACACAATGGCATCTAAGAGAAAGACAAATCAGAAAGTTGAGTTTAAAAAGAGGGCAGTTACTGGAACAGGCGCTTGCAGAAAAATACGTGCAAAGAATGATGTCCCCGTCGTTCTCTATGGTCCTGAGTTTAAGGAAGGACTTGCTGGAACGGTGTCGGTAAAAACAATTGCGCCTATTGCAAATAGCCCGTACAGAGAGACTACAGTAGTTCAGCTTGTTATGGATGACGGCGGAAGCTTTCAGGCTTTGATAAGAGACGTACAGCGCCATCCGCTCTCGCAGCAGATTCGTCATATTGATTTTTACGAAGTTGTAAAAGGGCATAAAATCAAAGTCGAAGTGCCGGTCCGTGTCCTCAATAGAGAAATGGCACCTGGCATCAAAGACGGTGGTTTGCTTGACCACGCAACAAGGCTTGTCGCTATCGATGTTGAGCCAAGCGAGATTCCTGAAGAGATTACAGTTGATATCAAAGATCTTGCCATGAATTCGGAAATATTTGTAAAAGATCTTGTCCTTCCTGAAGGTGCATCATGGATTACAGATCCTGAAACGCTTGTTTTGCATATAGTACAGCCAAAGGTTGAAGTAGAAGAAACGCCTGTTGCAGCAGAAGAGGGTGAGCAGGAAGTTGAAGTAGTGGCCAAGGGCAAGGCAAGCAAGGAAGACGAAGAGAGCAAGGATACAAAAACTAAAGAGAAAGAGTAATAGCAACGGGGAAAATAAGCAAGAGCTGAAATAATATGAAACTCATCGTCGGGTTGGGAAATCCTGGGGTTGAGTATGCTTGGACGCGGCACAACTCTGGCTGGCTTATGCTGGATGCCTTTGTGTCGCGTCTTGAGCTTGCTGAACCGCAGATGAAGTTTAATGGAGCATTTTGGGGGCCTATCGTACATGATGGGACCCGTTTTTCGTTACTCAAACCATACACATTCATGAACTTAAGCGGGCTCTCTGTTGGTGAAGCTGTGAGATACCAGAACATAGAACCTAAGGATGTCCTTGTTATTTATGATGATGCTGCTTTGCCTTTTGGCAGACTTAGAATGCGCGGAAAGGGATCAGCTGGTGGCCAAAAGGGCATGATGTCGATTATCGGAGCTTTAAATACGTTGGAAATTCCGCGCCTTAGAATAGGTATAGGCAAGGGCGAGCATACTGACATGGCAGATTGGGTCCTTGGCCATATTCCACAGATTCAGCGCAAGGAGTGGAACAAATTAGAAGCTGCTGCATGGAGAGCTGTTGAAATGTGGCTTTCAGGTGATATTCAAAGCGCTATGACCAGTGTCAACGGTTTCAACATTGAAGAAAATGCTGCAGAAGTGTAGCTTTTGCAGACGCATGAATATATGTCAGACAACAATCAAATAAACGAAATACAAAGTAGCCTTTTTGCTATCAATGAAGAAGAGTATTGGAGACATAACAAGGCAATGCATCTGCCATCTAAAGGAGCGGCGCGTGCATGGATCTGCAGGGGAACAAAAGCGCCTCTTCTTGTTTTTTTGCCTGATCAGCGCCAAGCACGTGACTTTGTAGCTGATGCAGAAGAACTGGAATTGTTTAATTCGGCTGAGTTGCTTCCAGAGATAACCTTTTCAGAAGATGATTCACAAACAAGCGCGCTGAAAATATTGCGCGGTGATATCATTGAACGTTTTAAAAATAATTTAAATGCTGTTCTTGTATCCACGCCTGCTGCTGTTATGGCTCCTTTTTCCATTGGCGGAGAGTTTTATGATATTGAATGCGGTGCAGAGCCTGGTAGAGGCAATTTGCTTGATTGGCTGGAGCACAAAGGGTATGTGCGCGACGACTTGGTTTGGTCACCGGGTAAATATGCTGTCAGGGGGAGCATTATAGATGTTTTTAGCCCTGCGGACAGTTTCCCTGTCCGAATAGAGTTTTTTGATGAAGAAATTGAAAGCATTAGGTTTTTCATGCCTGAGACTCAAAAAAGTCTTAGGGTGTTGCATAAATGTTCAATACAGAGTTTGGCAAAACACAACGAAGCACAATTTGAGAATTTTATCCCAACAAATACACACGTCATATATTTCGATCCAAATGAACTTGATAATGCGGCTGAAAATTCGGCATGGTTGTGGGATAACATAACCAGGGAAAAAACAGCAGAAGTCCCATGGAAAAAATGGGAAGATATCTGTAAATATCTTGCTTTTTACCCGCGTTTGCGAGTTGTAAATGATGTTTATAAAAGCTCGCTAAGACTTGCTGTTGGACAAATACCTTCATTTAGAAATAAATTTAATGATTTGAAAATGTATTGCAGGCATCTAGCTGCAGATGGTTTTTCAATTAAAGTTTTTTCTGAGGCTGAAAACAGCATCAAATGGGCGAAAGAAAACGTATATGATGCGTATAAAAGCATGCTTTCTGGTGGTTTTATAGATCTTTATACAAAACAGGCATTTTTGACAGATCTTGAACTTTCTGGAATGACGGTATCTAACAGAAACACGGGATATCATGCTCCAAACGATTGGGGCGCAGGTCTTCAAACTGGGCAGTGGGTGGTGCATGATGATTATGGAATCGCTGAGTATATAGGAACTCAGCGCCTTGAATCACAAGAAGGACAGCAGGAATACCTTGTCTTGCAGTTTGCAGATGAACAAAAACTTCTGGTGCCTGTTATGCAGTTTTATAAAATATCCCCCTGGTCTCCTGTGCCAGGTCAGGACCCCGTCGCGGACAGTTTAAAAAACTCACATTGGAAAAAATCTGCTGAAAGAGCTCGCGAACTAGCTGAGAAGTCTGCTCACGAGCTTGCGCAGATATACGCAGAGAGAGAGGTTACCCGCGGCTATTGTTTTTCAGAACGCCATGATTTGATGGAAGTACTTGAGGGTGGTTTTATATACACGGAAACGGCTGACCAAGTAAAAGCGATCAATGACGTTATAAATGATATGCAAAGCCCAATCCCCATGGATAGATTGGTCGTTGGTGATGTTGGGTTCGGAAAAACAGAGGTAGCATTAAGAGCTGCCGGCGAGTCTGTCTTCTGTGAAAAACAGGTTGCTGTTTTAGCTCCAACTACATTGCTTGCTCAGCAGCACTTTGAAACTTTTACGTCAAGGTTCGGCAACATGCCTATAAGAGTAGAGGTCATTTCACGTTTTGTGCCTGTGAATGAGCAAAAAAAAATATTATGTGACCTACAAAACGGAAAAGTTGACATAATAATAGGTACACATAGGCTTTTAAGTGATGATGTTAAATTTAAGGATTTAGGTCTTGTTATCGTAGACGAGGAACACAGATTTGGCGTTATGAATAAGGAAAAGCTTAAAAAGCTTAAGCCGGGTGTCGATGTCTTGATGCTTTCAGCAACTCCGATTCCAAGGTCTCTTTCGCTTTCTCTGAGTGGGCTTAGAGATCTTTCTGTTCTTGAAACTCCCCCACAGCGCAGACTGCCAATAATTACCATTGTGAGGCCATGGTCTGAAGAGTTATTAAAGAGCGCTGTGCTCCGAGAGAAAAATCGTGGAGGTCAAGTGTTTTTTGTTCATAATAGGATAAGCGATATTCATGATAGGTCCGTTATGCTGAAACGCCTATTCCCAAAACTCAGCATTGCAGTTGCCCATAGCAAGACGTCTGAAGCCTCTCTGGAAAAAACGATGTTAGCTTTTTCCGCCGGAGAGATTGATATTTTGATATGTACGACTATTGTCGAAAGCGGGCTTGACATGCCCATGGCAAATACATTGATAGTTGATGATGCTCAAGACCTTGGCCTTGCGCAAATGTATCAGCTTCGTGGCAGAGTGGGGCGTCGTGATGAGCAAGCCTATGCCTTTTTCTTTTACCCGCAGGATGTGCATCTGTCTCAGGAAGCCAGCGAGAGACTTGAAGCAATAGCACAGCTTGACGAACTTGGTGCTGGTTATAAATTGGCACAAAGAGACCTGCAGATACGCGGCGGCGGCGATGTAATAGGCATTGCTCAGCATGGTCATGCCAGTAAAGTGGGATATCAAAAATATTGCAACATGCTTGCAGAAGAAATAGCCAAAATTAAGGGCATAGAAAAAAAATATGTTGATGTACAAATTAGCTTTCCTGCAACCATACCAGGTGACTACCTTCCCCAGGAAAATCTGCGTGTTACACTTTACAGACGGCTGTTGCAGGTCGATACAATTGGCCAGCTGACAGAACTTAGAAATGAAACGACAGACAGATTTGGGAAAATGCCGCCCAGCGTAGAGTTCCTATTTGCTTTATCAGGCGTCAGAACTGCTGCCCCGATGATTGAGATCGACTCTATACTATGCAGCAGGGATGAGACTGTCATCAGCGGTGTCCCTGATGGTAAATGGTCAGATTTAAAACTTTCACCCAAATGGATGAAAAGAATAAATGGTTTTATTGGCCCGGGCGGATACTCTGGGATGTCTGAGCTGATGGAAGTTTTCAAGAACGCATTATTTTTAAAATCTGATAGAATAATAGAAAAACAGGGAGATGGCAGTGTTGTCTGAACCTAAAGATACAGCCGAAAAGTTTAATAAGCTTATTGCCGTAATGAAAAGACTAAGAGCGCCGGGCGGCTGTCCGTGGGACAGAGAGCAAACGTATCTTTCACTGAGGCGCTATATTCTTGAAGAAGCATACGAATTGATAGAAGCGATAGAGGCTGAAGATGCTGCTAATATAACAGAAGAATGCGGTGATCTGTTGTTGCAGGTTATCTTTGTTTCCTGTATGGCAGAAGAACGTAACGATTTTGATATATGTAATGTTCTTGACTATCTGACAGATAAGCTGGTAAGACGCCATCCGCATGTATTTGGTACTGTTAATGTCGAGAATTCTGACGATGTTGTTAAAAACTGGGAGCAAATTAAAGTCGGTGAACGCAAGGAACACAACAAAGATGCGTCAGTGCTTGCAGGAATACCGCGCGGACTTCCAGCATTGCTTCGCGCGTACAGAATACAGGAACGTGCGGCCAAGGTCGGATTTGACTGGCCGGACAACAATTTGGATCAGGTTGAGGCTAAAGTTGATGAAGAAATCAACGAACTGAAAGAAGCCATAGCGTCCAATAAACACAATAATATTGAGGAAGAAATGGGCGATACATTATTTGCGCTTGTAAATTTCGCAAGACATTTAAAAATTGACCCAGAAATAATGCTGCATAAAGCTTGTACAAAATTTTCATCAAGATTCCGTTTTGTTGAAAGGGCAGTCGATGACAAAAAAAATCCATGGAACAGCTATTCTCTTGATGAGCTAGATGCACTATGGAAAGAAGCAAAAATTGCTGAAAAGGCTGAAAAAAAAGTGGAGGAGTAATAATGACAACAGAAGAAAAAATTAAAGAGACAATAACAAAAACAATTTCGCCGGCACTTCAAACGCATGGTGGTGACGTTAGTTTTGAGGGGTTTGACGAGGCCAATGGAACGCTTTTTGTCAAACTTGTGGGGGCGTGTGGTACATGTCCATTTGCGCAGGAAACGCTACGCATGACGGTGGAAGCTGCAATTATGCAAGAAGTGCCGGAAGTAAAATCTGTTGTGCAGAAGCAAAAGGACTAATGCCTGAGAATATAGGAAGTACAAATATAGATGGCGGTTTAACTCCTCTGATATCCGAGAATGAGTCTATTGTGCGTTTGCTTGCAGGACACGATGAGATTTTGCGGATGGTGGAGCAGACCTTTCCGGTCAAAATATACGCGCGTGGTTCTTCGTTGTCGATAAAGGGTGATGATGCGGAGCTTATCGATCGTTTGGAAGATTTGCTTACGCAATTTGCTGAACTTTCATTGAGCGGTCAGAGACTTAGCAGCGCAGAAGTACGTTATGGCCTGCATCAGATAAGCAAGGGCGAAAGAATCAATCTCAGATCTCTTTATGACGAAGTCGTGTGTGTAAGCAACAGGGGAAAACCGATACGGCCATATACGTCTGGACAAAAAGATTATTCAGCTGCAATAAAAAGTAACGATATTACGTTCGCAATTGGACCAGCTGGAACTGGAAAAACGTATCTGGCAGTTGCTCAAGCTGTGGCGTTTCTTAAGTCAGCTAAAGTAAGCAGAATAGTCCTTGTCAGGCCGGTAGTTGAGGCTGGCGAGAGGCTTGGATATCTGCCCGGCGATTTAAATGATAAAGTAGAACCGTATCTTCGTCCGCTTTATGATGCTTTCTATGATCTTCTTCCTGCAGAGCGTTTTAACAGATATTTTGAAAAAGGCGTTATAGAGCTTGCTCCGCTTGCCTACATGCGCGGACGTACTCTGAACGACAGCTTTATAATCCTTGATGAGGCTCAGAATACGACACCTGAGCAGATGAAGATGTTTCTTACACGGCTTGGTTTTGGTTCAAAAGCTGTTGTCACCGGTGACATAACACAGGTTGATTTGCCAGGCAATAAAGAGTCGGGGCTTAAGGTCGTGCAGGATATATTGAAGGACATCCCTAATATTGCTTTTGTGAGGCTCACCAATTATGATGTTGTTCGTCATGAGATTGTTCAGAGAATAGTCAAAGCCTATGAAGAATACGATGAACGAAGACAAAAAACAGCAGCCAATAACTAGACGTATCTTTATTGCTCTGAACCCGAGCTATATGTTACGGCCTGACAGACGGCATTATCTTTTTTTTAAGATAATTCTGCTTGCAGTTGCCTTTATAGTTATAAGTGGCAACTGGTACATTTTTGACAGAAGTGAAAATTATCGTATAGGTTATCCTTCAACAAAAACATATTTTGCTTTAACTTCGACTCGATATGAGGATAAGCCAGCTACTCTTGAACTACGTCAGCGTGCTGCTGCACGTATAGTTGATGTGATGGTCCAGGATGAGAAAATCGCATCGGAAGTCAGCAATAGGCTTACTTCTCTTGAAAATGGAAAGTTATCTGCGACACTTAACCCTTCTCTGCTGGGACTTTTTGATGGGTTGTCTGCAGTATCACGTGCTGAAATTATCAAAATAGTGACTAAAATAGGACGTGCAATAAAAAATGAGGCTGAAACGAGAGAACAACAGTCAGCGCTCATTTGGAAGTATTTGAAACAGAGTACCTTAACACAATCCGAGAAAAATATTGCATTCCAGATTCTTGATTCGGTACTCAACCCTTCTCTACAGCGCGACACAGAAATGGCTTCCAGGCTTCGTGATGATGTTTCCACGCATATACCTGCAGTAATTAGGGATATACACCAAGGCGCGGTCTTAGTACAAAAAGGCCAGCTTGTTACGAAATCACTTGCCGAGTTATTGCAGTCACAAGGGTATCCTGATGCGGCATATCCGCTAAAACACCTTATATTTATACTTACAGCTATTCTAATCTGGAGTTTTTGGCCTGAATGGATAGAATGTGGGCTTAAACAGAAACTTGAGCCGTTGGACTGGATTTATATTGCATGTGTAATGTCTGTGACATGGGTGCTGGAAGTATCTTTTGCGCGCTTGTGCGGTGTCTATTCGATGGCTGTGCTCGGTATAACGGGTTGGCTTTGCCTGACATTGCCGGTTTCTATCTCTTACCATGTTATCCTTGGCGGAGGAATAATAAGCGTAATGATAGCTTTTGGCGCAAACCCGAGTATTGTTGCTTTGGGTTTCATTATTACTTTGTTTTCTGCAAGCATCGGAAGAATGTTCTTCCTGAATTCCCCAAGCCACAGGGGGGCTATATGGAGAAGGCTTTTCTTTTTGGGACTGTGCCTTAGCATTGTTTCAATAGGTGTACATTGGGGGCTTGGGATCTCATACGATTACACACTGCCACTGTATGCTCTGCTCTTCAGTGCAGTATGGAGCACTATTGTTATAGCCTTTTTACCGATATGGGAAAGCCTCTTTGGCATAACATCTCCTCTAAGGCTTCTGGAACTTTGTGATCAGTCTCAACCGCTGTTAAAGCGGCTCCAGCTGGAAGCTCCTGGGACCTTTCACCACACTCTTATGGTCGGTAGCCTTGCAGAAGCTGCTGCTGACAAACTTGCAATGAATGGGTTAATGGTAAGAGCTGGCGCTTATTATCACGACGTAGGTAAACTTAAGAATCCGCGTTATTTTGTTGAAAATCAGCTGCGTGGTGAAAATGTCCATGATAAATTGTCACCAGAGGTCTCTGCGCAGTTAATAATTTCGCATGTCAAAGATGGTCTGGCAATTGCAGAAGATAACAGAATTCCAAAAATACTTAGGCGCTTCATAGCTGAACATCACGGCACGACGCTGCAGAAGTATTTCTATGATAAAGCGCAAGTCCTGGGAGAAAACGTTGTGGAACAGCAATTCAGATACCCTGGACCTAAACCCCAGTCGCTAGAGACAGCTTTGATAATGCTGGCTGATTCTGTAGAAGCTGCTGTTAAGGCAAAAAATAAACCTTTTGAAAATCTTGAAGAGTTGCAGAGACTCGTTGATAGTGTTGTGAAATCAAAAATAGATGCAGGACAGTTAAGTGACACCGATTTTACGATGCGGGAACTGCAGATAATCAAAAGATGTTTTGTTGATGTTCTCAGGTCAACCTATCATTCACGTGAAGTCGCAGATGTGGCGGATGCTGCGAAGGCGCTTAAAACAGAGCAGGGAACGACCAAAGTCGATGAAAACTAACGTCGAATTTAAAGGTCTCGATAATCTTGCTGGAAAGCTAGATATGTCTGCGCATAAAGTTGACAGAATAGCAGCTATTTGCGGGAAAACCATAAGCGGACTTGATAAATTACCGTTGCCAGTTACTACACTGGAACTATCAGTAGTTTTTTTGAATGATGATGATATACATAAAATCAACTTACAGTATAGACACATTGATGCGCCAACAGATGTGCTTTCGTTCCCTTTATGGGAGGATGAGAATGGTATTTTTGATCCGCCATCGAGTTGGCATTCACTTCCGTTAGGTGACATTATGATATGTCCTAATATTGTTGCAAATAATGCAAGTTACAATGGTAAACTTTTTGAAGAAGAGCTGGTCCTTGTTTTATTCCATGGATTTCTTCACTTGATTGGTTTTGACCATGATACAGAGGGAAAGAAAAATATTATGTGGACTGTGCAAGATAAGATGGTACAAGATTATTTTGAGAAAATGGTGGAATAATGACTGCAGATATTTCTAACTCACAGAAGCAGATGCTTTTAAAAATGGCAAAGACTGTGCGAGATAAGTCATATTCCCCTTACTCAGCCTTTAAAGTCGGAGCTGCGATATTGTTTGACAACGGAGAAATTATTTGTGCATGTAACGTTGAGAATGCAAGCTATGGCGCTTCGCTGTGTGCCGAAAGAAATGCGATGGGGTCAGGAATATCAAAGGGGTTAATGGATCCGGTCGCAATTGCCATAGCCGGCAAAAATGGCATTGCCTGTCCGCCGTGTGGCATTTGCCGTCAATTCCTAATGGAATTTAATCCTAATATGGCGGTTATCCTCGAAAACGACAATGTGCCGATAGTTTATCTATTGAAAGATTTGTTGCCGGTGCCTTTTTCACCAACAGAACTGGATATGGCAAATGAACGTCAATCAAAATAAATTCAGAAGCGGCTATGTAGCGTTACTCGGCAGGCCTAATGTCGGAAAATCTTCAATAATCAACGCACTGATCAAAACGAAAGTAGCTGCTGTGTCGCCGAAACCTCAGACAACACGCAATGCTGTCAGGTGCATATATACGGCAGAGAATATGCAGATAATCTTTGTTGACACCCCAGGTGTGCACAAACCCAAACATGCTCTTGGCGATTTCATGATGCATGAAATCACAGAGTCATTGCCCAATGTGGATGTGGTATGCTTTGTCGTTGAAGCCGGAGATTATTCTATTGGTTCAAAAGAACAAATGATAATTGATATGCTTTTACCTTTGAAGCTGCCTGTTATTTTAGCCGTGAATAAGATTGATATTCTGTCTAAGACTGAGCTATACACCAAAACTTCCGAAGTTTATGAATCTGTGATACATCCTAAAGCTGTTATCCCTGTATCTGCAATAAAAGACGTTAACCTAGCGGATTTGACAGCTGCAATTAGAAGCTTTTTGCCAATACAACCGCCGATATATCCGGAAGATATGATAATGGACAGTACGGAAAGATTCTTAGCGGCTGAAGTGATTCGGGAAAAAATATTCCGATTGACTGATGACGAAATTCCTCACAGTGTCGCCGTGCTAGTCGAAGAATACAAGACACCTGATGAATTCCAGCAGATGAAGACATGTAAAATTCGTGCAACCATTGTGGTAGAAAAAGCTGGACAGAAAGGCATAATAATCGGCAAAAATGGTACCAAAATCAAAACAATAGGAACTCTCGCCCGAAAAGAACTTGAAAAAAACCTGGGCTACCCTGTTTTCTTGGAACTATGGGTCAAGGTCAAACCTGGCTGGAGAAAATCACCAGATGAATTGCGCCGCTTGGGGTATTGTTTTTGATCCCATATCCTGAATTGGACAGCCTGGAACAAGGCTATTACACACAATCTGGGACAGTATTGCAAAGGAAAGAGTCTGGAAAAAACGGACAATCTGTGCATCTGTTCCTGAAAGATATGGGACCTTTGTGGGTAAATGCGCCTGCGGCGACAAGCAAGACCAGGTTTGGAGGAGCAACAGAGCCGCTGGTGTGGGGGACTTTTTATGTTTATAAGAGTCCAGGCAAACTGTATATGAAAAATGCTGAAATAAGAGAAGATTTTTTACCTGTCCGTAACGACCCAGTTAAACTTACCACTGCAATAAAACTTTATAAATTATTACCAGGGGTACTTCTCAAAGGGCACGAAAATAACCATGCCCTCAATTCACTTTGGAGCGCGCTTGTGCAATTGTCAAATGATTGCCCAGCTGAATTGGTCGAATTCAGGTTTTTGTGGCGGCTGCTCAGATCGCTTGGACTGTGTCCGTCAATGACTCACTGCGTTAATTGTGGAACATATATTAAAGGTTCAGCCGAGATATGCGATGATGGTTTTTTATGTTCAAAATGCTCATCAAATGGGCGTACATCTGTCAATAATGAAGAAATTTTGATTATGCAGGCTGCCGCTTTACTGAGCCACGATAAATTCATGATATGGTCAAAGAAAACAGACAATAATAAAATCATCAGCAAATATTCAAAATTTTTGATGTCATTTTTTTCTAATATCAATTAAAATAGTAAACTGATTTTTATGAAAAGCAGGGAGGCAAATCAAGTGGATTTTCAGGAAATAATAATGAAACTGGAAAGCTACTGGGCATCTCAAGGATGCGTTATCCAGCAGCCATATGATATGGAAAAAGGCGCTGGGACAATGAATCCTGCAACTACATTAAGGGTGCTTGGTCCTGAACCGTGGCGTGTTGCTTATGTTGAGCCGTCGAGAAGGCCTACTGATGGACGTTATGGCGAAAACCCGAACAGGCTGCAGCATTATTATCAGTATCAGGTCATCATCCAGCCAGCTCCTGATAATATTCAGGAACTTTATATCAACAGCTTAAAGGCGATTGGCATAGATCCTGCGGAACATGATATTCGTTTTGTCGAGGACGATTGGGAGAACCCTACAACAGGCGCATGGGGGCTGGGTTGGGAAATATGGCTTGATGGCATGGAAGTTACACAGTTCACATATTTCCAACAAATGGGATCCATAGATATGGATGTTGTCCCTGCAGAGATAACGTATGGGTTGGAACGCATAGCCATGTTCGTTCAAAAAGTTGACAACGTCTATGACCTTACATGGGTCGGCAATGTTAAATACGGAGACATTCATCATAAAGGTGAAGTTGAGCACTCGACATACAACTTTGAAATAGCTGATACAGATATGCTTTTTAAGCTTTTTAACATGTACGAAGCTGAATCAAAAAAAATATTGGCAAAAGGGTTGATTTTGCCAGCCTATGATTATGTCTTAAAGTGTTCGCATTCATTTAATTTGCTGGATGCAAGGAATGCAATTAGTGTAACGGAACGCACTGGCTACATAGGACGCGTAAGGGCAATCGCAAGCGCATGCTGTGAAGCCTATATTAAACAGCGTGAAGAAATGGGTTATCCGCTTAATGGCAAGTTTGATACAACCAAAGTTACAGACGGGGGGGAGCGCTGATGGCTTCAAGAGATTTGCTCTTTGAAATTGGTACGGAAGAGATTCCGGCCCGATTCATGTCTAAAACACTGAGTGATATAAAAGATTATGCAAACGGTGAATTATCATCTGCACATATAGAACACGGCGAGATAGTAACCATGGGAACGCCAAGAAGGCTTGTCCTTTATATAAAAGACGTCGCAGATTCACAGAGTGACAGTGTGGAAGTTGCAAAGGGACCTATGGTCAAACTGGCTTTTGATGTAGCCGGGGTCCCTACGAAAGCTGCAGAAGGTTTTGCAAAAAGCAAGGGTGTTTCTGTTGATGACCTTAAAAAACAGACGATTGGCAATGCTGAATATGTTGTTGCCGAAAAACGGCAAAAAGGCAAAGCAACAATTGAAGTAATGCCGTCGATCCTTGAAAATGTGATACACAGGCTTGCATTTCCTAAAAGCATGTACTGGGCAGATACAACTGTTCGTTTTGCACGCCCTGTGCGCTGGCTTCTGGCACTTCTTGGCAATTCGCCGATCAAGATTTCATTTGGCACTGTGGTAAGCGGAGTGTTATCGCGAGGTCACCGTTTTATGGGAGAAAAGGAAATTACTGTCAAGTCAGCGTTAGATTATGAAAAACTTATGGCAGATAATTTTGTTGTTATTGATCCAGAGGCAAGAAAAAAGATGATACTGGACGGTATTAATGGTGTAGAAAAAGAACTTGCTGCACATGTTGAAGTAGACCCTGCGCTTCTTGAAGAAAACGTATATCTGAATGAATACCCAGTTGTTTTCTATGGCAGCTTTGATAAAGAATTTCTCGAAATACCAGAAGAAGTTTTAACCTTGTCTATGGCTAAAAACCAACGTTATTTCCCAGTACGTAACAAAGACGGCAAAGTTGAGCCATACTTTGTCGGTGTCAGTAATAATAAAGCAAGGAATATGAACGTCGTGCGGGAAGGTAACGAGCGTGTGCTGCGTGCAAGGCTTTACGATGCCGCATTTTTCTGGAAGGAAGATCTGCAAAAGCCAATAGATTCTATGGCGGATGAACTTAAATCTGTAACATATCAGGCACAGTTGGGTACCTCCTATGACAAAGTCCAGCGTGTAAAATCCCTTGCATTAAAGCTTGCAAATATGCTTAATAAAAATGAAATAAAAGACGATGTTGCAAGAACAGCTGAACTTGCAAAGTTCGATATAGTTTCCAGCATGGTTTACGAATTTTCAGAAGTTCAGGGGGTAATGGCCAGAGAATATGCACGTAAAGCTGGAGAAAAGGAAGATGTCGCCGTCGCTTTATATGAGCAATATCTGCCCAGATATGCTGGTGATGATCTGCCTTCAGGAATAATTGGCGCAATCGTTGGACTTGCTGATAGGGCAGACACCATAGCAGGAATATTTAAAACCGGGCTTGAACCGACCTCATCGCAGGACCCATATGGATTGCGCCGCGCAGCACGATGCATTAATGAAATAATATGGGGTCTGGACCTTGACATAAACATAAAAGACCTGATTGCTAAAGCTGCAATACCACTAGAGTTAACCGAGGAAACATTAAGTAAAATATCCGACTTTTTAAGCCAGCGTCTGCAGGTCCAGTTGAAAGAAAAAGGACTCAAACACGAGGTTATAGATTTGTCGCTTCAGACAATACCGACACGCCCTTTGCAGACTTTTAATATGTCTAAGACGCTTCAAAAAGTTGCGGATGAGGCATGGTTTGGTGAGCTGATAACTGCAGCTGTGAGAGTTAAAAATTTATTATCCAAAGCTGCAGATGAAACAAAAGAAGTGGAAATCGATGAAGCTAAATTTACTTCAGATGCGGAAAAATCCCTGGATAAGGCTTTAAAAGATCTGATTGTTCCTGCCAGCAATGCTGTAAAAGCATGTGATTGGGAAGAACTTGCCTCAATACTCTCTCAACTTGCCCCAGTCATATCAAAGTTTTTTGAAGATGTTCTCGTCATGGACAAGGATGAATCAATACGCAAAAATCGTCTTGCGCTCCTTAACAAATGCAATGAATTCTTTCTGCTTGTTGGAGATTTTAGCTTGTTAAAATAACGCTTAATATTTTAATTTAAGAGCGAAGGAAGCTGAGTATTATCTTGGCTTCTTTTTGCTTTTTGAAACGGTTCGCAAATTTGGCACCAGAAACCTTTAATTAAAGTAACTATACCGTCATAAAAACGTCCTGTATAACACTTTAACATTGCTACATGTCTATTTGCCATAAATGTCTTGTATTACTGATAAACTTTCAATGTGTAAAATTTACAGTATGGATAACAACACGTAAAATTAAAATATAATAGTTAACTGATCGGACTCCTTTTGCAACTTGCATATTTTCTATTTATGTGATAAAGAGTAATAATTAAACAATATTAAACTTTTGAATTGCTTGGGTCAGAAAATGTCAAAGGAGAAAATGTTGAAAAGAAGAAAAGCCTTCACATTAATTGAAATGCTAGTGGTTATAATTATCATCGGCATATTGTCTGCCATGGTTTTTATCTCGTTGGCTAATTCTGCTGATAAGGCTAAAGCGGTAAAGATTGTTAATAATATGAGTACGCTAAAAAGCGCACTTATTGTTTATTATACAAATAATGAAAAATGGCCAGAAGGTCTCAATGGAGGGTCAGGAAATAAGAATACTGCTGCCGCTTCAGTTTTATCGCCATATCTCGATAATAACGTTGGTGATGCATATACTATCATAAGGGTAAGTTATGATAAAAAGCCTCATAATATTTATAATGGCTCAATATTTATCAAATATGACGGCACAAATGATAAATTGTTAACGTCTGGTGTAAAACAACAACTTGCTAAAATGGCAAAAAATGCCAATTTATGGAACTCATCGGCATGGGTTGCAACCGATTCTAGTTATCAGTATTACGATGGCAAACATGGCACAGTCAATACTATACATATGCCAGTTCTTATAATAACTCAGTAGCTATTAATAAAATGGTGGGTACAATTATTCGTGAGCAATGGGAACAAATAGAAAAACAAATACTTTCGCCGCAAGCCTGCCTCTCTGTAAATTCAAGAGGGCGTGATAAACATGAAGAAGAATGTCCGATAAGGACTTGTTTTCAGCGTGACCGCGACCGCATTATACATAGCAAATCCTTTCGCCGTTTAAAATATAAAACCCAGGTCCTCCTCCTTCCTGAAGGAGACCATTATCGTACGCGTCTTACCCACACACTTGAAGTTTCACAGATAGCAAGAACAATAGCGCGTGCAATGCGCTTAAATGAAGACTTGACAGAGGCAATCGCATTGGGGCATGACTTAGGGCACACCCCGTTTGGCCACATGGGAGAAAAAGTTTTAGACTGTCTTGCTAAAAAAAATGGGCTTCCTGGTTTTCACCATGCTGCGCAAAGCCTGCGAGTCGTTGATTTCCTTGAAAAAGACGGAGAGGGACTTAACTTGACATGGGAAGTAAGAATGGGAATCTTACAGCATTCAAAAGGTCAGGTGGACGTGCATAAGGGGTATGAGCTCACAAATCCTAGCACACTGGAAGCCTGGATTGTGAGGATATCAGACTCTATTGCCTATTTGAATCACGACTTAGACGATGCAATCAGGGCGGGGATGGTACAACAGGAAGGGTTGCCGCCAGAGATAACTGAAAAAATTGGAGAAACACATTCAAAAAGAATTAATGCTTTGATAAACGACCTTATTGATAATAGTTCAGATGATGGGCTCAATTTTAGCTCAGATATGTTACAAAACATTGAAAATATGCGGGAGTTTCTATACAAAAATGTTTATGAACGTGCAAATGCACAAATTGAGAACTCACGCGTGTCTCATGTTATGACTGCACTTTTTAATTACGAACTTGAGAATGGAAACAATGCGCAACAGGCTATCGATTTCATATCTGGCATGACAGACAGATTTGCATTGCAGAGGTTTGAAGATCTTTATGTTCCATCTCCTTGGCCTGAACATAATAAAAATAAATAGCAACTTTAAAGAAAATAGAAATGGCAGCCATTTGAATATACTTGGTTGCCATTTTTAGCTAGTCAGCGATTTTGTACTGTTTCAGCAAATCCTGATACTTTCTTTCCATTTCCTGTGCTTCATGTGTGCTCCTGTATGGGTTCGTTTTTTGCACAGAAGGTGCTCTTGTATGTTCTGGTTCCCTGGCTTTCTTCGCAGGAACAGGAGTTTCCGCTGGTGGGACTGTATTGGCCGGTTCCTCTTGCTGCTGCGTATCTGCTGTGCTGGTTTCGTCATCTTTAGCTTGTGGTGCTGCATTATTATTATTATCGCCATTATCTTTGTTCGCAGGCCGATGTCTTCTTGGAACTCCCTCTGAATATCTGTAACGTGTGCTTTCGTCATCAATTGGTGCAAGTATTAACTGCGGAGCATTAGGATCTTCTTTAGCAGCCATAAGCCTGCCTCCATGCCACGGACATTGTGCTGTCGGTGCTGTGCCAGTCGGGAGCAAAATGTCTGTTGTACGGCATCCGCTAGCGGCTATAAATCCGCTCTTTGTACATACGTGCACGGACTCAACTCCGGCATCGGGAGGGAGAACAAAGGTGTTTGATAAATGCAACTTCTTTGAGGCAAAGGCCATAAAAGAACGCCACACAGGAGCTGCTGCAGTCGTGCCTGTCATACCTTTACCCAAAGGCTTGTGGTCGTCGTTTCCCGTATATACCACCGTTACAAGGCCGGGTATTCCGCCGGCAAACCATGCATCTGTCCAATCGTTTGTCGTTCCTGTTTTGCCGAAAGATTCATAATTTCCTATCCTTGCGCTTGTTCCAGTTCCCCATTTCATTACTTGTTCTAACAGGGAACGCATTTCAACGGCATTCGTGACTGTCATTGCTGTTTGCAGGTTAGGCCCTGTTTGCTCGAGAGTTTCACCGGTGCTTGAATCTACTTCTTTGATTCCATATGGCTCTACTTTGTAACCGTTGTTTGCAAACGTGCAATATGCAACGCACAATTCAAGAGGTGTCACGCTTGCTGAACCTAACGCTATCGATAGATCTTCAGGGAGATGTTTTGATGCAATACCCATTCGGCGTGCCATGTCTATAACTTTTGTTACGCCTGTTATTTGTGCAAGTCGAACAGCAACTGTATTTAAAGATTTTGCGATAGCAGTCATTAAAGTAACTTCACCACGATATCCTTCAGAATAGTTCTTGGGTGACCAGCCATTTTCAAAAGATATGGGAGCATCAAGCACATGATCCACAGCACGGTAGCCGCTTTCTAACGCTGCGGAATATACGATCGGCTTAAATGCTGAGCCAGGCTGGCGATAGGCCTGCGTCGCTCTGTTGAATTTACTGTTCTCGAAATTTCGTCCGCCTACCAGTGCAAGTATTTCTCCAGTATTGGGGTCAATAGCGACAAGAGCACCTTCGTGCCTCATGCCTGAAACCAGCTGTTCTGCTTTTTTTTGCATATCAAGATCAATAGTCGTATATACTTTGAGTCCTCCGCGATAAACGCGTTCTGTACCATAGGCAGGAAGAAGTTGTTTAAAAAGTATGTATGAAACAAAATAAGGGGCTGCTTTAAGTTCAAACCCGTTATTTCTTGTGCGTTTGTCATATACTTTTACATCTTTCCCGACATTTTCGTCATAATCATTTTTTGATATCCAGTCAAGATCAAGCATACGGCGCAGCACGTATTCACGCCTTATATCAGAATTTCTTTTATCGCGAAGGGGAGAATACCTTTCTGGCGCAGCCACTAAACCGGCAAGAATTGCTGATTCAGCTATAGTCAGTTTTGAAGCGTCTTTATTAAAATATGATTTTGAAGCGGCATCTATTCCATAGGCTCCATGGCCCATATATATGGTATTGAGGTACATCTCGAGCAGCTGGTCTTTAGAATATATTTTTTCCAGCCTAAGCGACAAAACGGCTTCTTTAACTTTCCTTATAATAGTCTTTTCTTTTGTCAGAAATAAATTTCTGGCAAGTTGCTGAGTAATGGTGCTGCCGCCCTGTTTAGCTCCGTGTGAAAAAACATCAACAATAGCTGCCCTTGCAACAGCAATGGGACGTATTCCGGAATGCTCATAGAATTTACTGTCTTCTGCTGCAAGTATCGCCTTTATCATCCATGGAGAAATGTTATCCAGTTTTACCCAATCTCTGTTTTCTTGAAACAGTTTTGTAATTTCTTTGCCATTGCGGTCATAGATAACAGTGGCGAGGTTAGGTTCGTGAGCTAGAATTTCATCAGATGTTGGAAGAGATCTTGTTACAGTAACGATCAAAACTGTTGCTGCTATAGCTCCAACAGTTGCTAAAAAAACAATGAGAACAAAGAATGTGGAAAGGATGTTCCTAATTGTGGAACGTTTTTTCTTTTTACTTAATTTATTTTCAATAGAATAGTCTCTGTCATTTCTATATTTAGGTTGTGCCAAATTCTAACCTCCACTCCCTGGCTGCATTTGACAGCCATATGTTTTGTTGTATTAAATATTTTTATATACTATACATCACAAACTAATAAAATACGAAGTATTTTTTTGTTATAAACCGTAAAGAAAAGGCTTGCATTTTAAAATAAAGCGTAGTATATTAGCACCTGTCGCTGCGAAATGGCATTGTTTTTAAGCAGTGAC